>Ga0207828_100015_pt1 | contig 427757 bp, 360 predicted proteins | sample TtaePargueraPR_11_FD_187276 | JGI IMG/M metagenome (GOLD analysis project Ga0207828, IMG submission 187276) | Aerobic enrichment media microbial communities from Bioluminiscent Bay, La Parguera, Puerto Rico - Tt and P2 (3) (SPAdes) | ecosystem: Environmental > Aquatic > Marine > Unclassified ...
CGCCGCCCCCGATCCGACACCGTGTCAGCCGCGCTTCTTCCTCGGCATGTACAGGTCGGTCAATGTACCTTCGAAGCCCTCGGCGGCAAACGCGACCGTTTCCGACAATGTCGGGTGCGGATGGATGGTCAGGCTGATGTCGGTCGCATCCGCGCCCATCTCCACCGCGAGTCCGATCTCGGCGATCAGGTCGCCGGCATTCGGTCCCACGATGGCCCCGCCCAGCACCCGGTCCGTGTCCTTGTCGAACAGGAGCTTCGTGAATCCTTCGTCACGGCCGAGTGACAGTGCGCGGCCGCTCGCCGCCCAGGGGATCGACACTTTCTCGTAGGCGATCCCCTTCTCCTTCGCCTCGAGTTCGGTCAGGCCGACCCAGGCGACCTCGGGATCCGTGTACGCGACGGACGGGATCGTCCGCGCGTCGAAATAGCTTTTCTCGCCGGCCGCAACCTCGGCCGCGACCTTCGCTTCGTGCGTCGCCTTGTGCGCCAGCATCGGCCCGCCGGCGAGGTCGCCGATCGCGAAGATGTGCGGCACGTTCGTGCGCATCTGCTTGTCGACCTTGATGATGCCGCGCGGATCGACGGACACCCCGGCCTTCTCGGCCGCGAGTTTGTCGCCGTTGGCGCGCCGGCCGATCGCCACCAGCACCTTGTCGTAGACGCCGACCGACGGCGCGTCCTTGCCCTCGAAGGACACTTCGATACCCGGCGTCGTGGCCCGCATCCCGGTGACCTTCGTCGACACCATGATCGATTCGTACCGCGCACGGACGAATTTCGTGAACGGCCGCAGCAGGTCCGGGTCGGTCCCCGGCATCAGCGAGCCGGTCAGCTCGACGACGCTGACGTCCGCACCGAGCGCGGCGTAGACGCAGGCCATTTCGAGGCCGATGATGCCGCCGCCGACGACGAGCAGCCGCTTCGGGATCGGGTCCAGTTCGAGCGCACCGGTCGAGTCGACGATGCGCGGGTCGTCGGGCAGGCCCGGCAGCATCGCGGGCTCGGAGCCCGCCGCGATGATGCATTTCTCGAACGCGATCGTCTCGCCGTTGTCGAGTTCGAGCCGGTTCGGCGACGCGAACTGCGCGAGTCCGTGCACGACCCGTACCTTGCGTTGCTTCGCGAGCTGCGTGAGCCCGCCGACGAGCCGGTTCACGACCGAGTTCTTCCAGCCGCGGAGCTTGTCGGCGTCGACGCGCGGCGGGCCGAACTCGACGCCGTGTGCCGCCATCGCCTCGGCCTCGTCGATGACTTTCGCCGCGTGCAGCAGTGCTTTCGACGGTATGCAGCCCACGTTCAGGCAGACGCCGCCCAGCATCGGCCAGCGTTCGACCAGGATCACGTCGAGACCGAGATCGGCGGCGCGAAAGGCCGCCGTGTAGCCGCCCGGCCCGGCGCCGATGACCACGAGTTGTGCGCGGTGCGTCGCGTCACCCGCCGGCTCCGCCGCAGGTTCCGGCGCCGAAGAGCCGGTAGCCACGGCGATTTCGTCGGCGCTCATCACCCGCGTCGACACCGTGTCGCCGCCCACCTCGGCCGCATCGCCCGAAGGCGCCAGCGTGCCGATGACGTCGCCCGAGTTCACGCGGTCACCCACGCTGACGGACAGCGACTCGATGCGCCCGGCGTCGGTCGCCGGTATCTCCATCGTCGCCTTGTCGGTTTCGAGCGTGATGACCGGGTCGTCCACGGCAACGTCGTCGCCGGGCGACACGAGGATCTCGATGACTTCGACGTCGGCGAAATCGCCGAGGTCGGGAACGGTGATCTGCACGGTGCCCGCCACTACGGGATGGCCCGGAGCAATTCGTCGACGTCGGCCAGCTTCTGGCCGAGGTACGTCGTGAAGCGGACGGCCATCGCCCCGTCGATGACCCGGTGGTCATAGGAGAACGACAGCGGCAGCATCAGCCGCGGGTCGAAGCTCTCCCCGTTCCACACGGGTTTGATCGTCGAGCGCGCCACGCCGAGGATCGCCACCTCCGGCGCATTGACGATCGGCGTGAAGCCGGTACCGCCGATGCCGCCGAGGCTGGAGATCGTGAACGACGCGCCCTGCATCTGGGCTGCCTTGAGCTTGCCGTCGCGCGCTGCCGCCGACAGGTCGCGCAATTCCGCGGCGAGTTCGTACACGTCTTTCTTATCCGCATCGCGAATGACCGGCACCACGAGGCCCTGGTCGGTGTCGGCCGCGAAACCCAGGTGTATGTACTTCTTGAACACGAGGCTCTCGCCGTCGTCAGACAGCGACGCGTTCACCTTCGGGAACTCCTGCAGGGCCGCGACGCAGGCTTTCAGGATGAACGCGAGCGGCGTCAGCGGGATGCCTTTTTCCTTGGCGGGCCCCTTCAGCTCCTGCCGTTTCGCCTCGAGGTCGGTAATGTCGGCCTCGTCGTGCTGGGTCACGTGCGGCAGGTTGACCCAGCTCGCCTGCAGGCGCGGGCCGGAAATTTTCTGGATGCGCGTCAGCGGCTGGACATCGACGTCGCCGAACTTCGCGAAATCCACGCTCGGCACCTTCGGCAGGCCGCCGCCGGCCGGGCCGGCTGCCTGGCCGGTCAGGATCGCCTTGACGAAGGCCTTGACGTCATCGTGAAGGATCCGGTTTTTCTTTCCGCTGCCGCGCACCTGCGCGAGATCCGCGCCGAGTTCGCGCGCGAGCTTGCGCACCGACGGGCTCGCGTGAGCGCGGGCAAAGCCGACCTCGTTGACGGGCGGCAGCTTGCCCGGCGCTGCGGGCGCCGCGGGTGCCTGGGTGGCGGCCGGCCGTTCGGCTGCCGGAGGCGGCGCCTTCGCCGCCGGTGCGGGCGCATCCTTCCCGGCCGGCTGGGCGGCCGGTGCCGACGTCGCCTCGACCGTGAGGACCGGGGAGCCGGCGGACACCTTGTCGCCAACCGCGACGAGGACCTCGAGTACCGTGCCGGCGACGGTCGCCGGTACGTCCATGGCGGCCTTGTCCGTCTCGAGCGTGACCAGGGAGTCCTCGACGGCGATCGTGTCGCCGGCCGAGACATGCACCTCGATGACCTCGACGTCGGCGAAATCCCCGAGTTCCGGGACGACGAGCGTCTCTTTCCCACCCGGTTTGCGCGGTACGGCGTCCGGGTCCGCGACCACGGTCGTCTCGCCGGTCGACGCGGGATCCGGCGGCGCTTCCGCGCCGGCGTCGTCCTCGCCGGAGGCCGCACCGTCGCCGGCCACCGACATGCGGCCGATGACGTCACCGGAACTGACCGTGCCACCAATCTCGACCGAGATCGATTCGATCACGCCCGCCTGCGGCGCCGGTACGTCCAGGGATGCCTTGTCCGTTTCCAGCGTGATCAGGCCGTCCTCCGCCTCCACGCTGTCACCACTGCTTACGAGGATCTCGATGATCTCGACGTTCTCGAAATCACCGAGGTCCGGCACGACGATGTCGATGCTGTTCGCCACCCGATTCTCCCGAACGTCCTAGAGCGTGACCGGATCGGGGCGATCCGGGTCGATGCCGTATTTCTCGATGGCCGACACGACGGTCTTCTGGTCGAGCACGCCGTCGTCGGCGAGCGCCTTCAGTGCCGTCACCGCGATATAGCGGCGGTCGACCTCGAAGTGCTGCCGGAGCGCCTTGCGCGCGTCGCTGCGGCCGAACCCATCGGTGCCCAGTGACACGAACGTGCCCGGCACCCAACGCTGGATCTGGTCCGGGACGATCTTCATGTAGTCGGTCGCGGCGATGTACGGCCCGGGCCGGTCGGCCAGGCAGGACTCGACGTAGGACTTGCGCGGCTTCTCCGTCGGGTGGAGCTGGTTCCAGCGCTCGACCTGCAGCGCGTCGCGACGCAGCTCGTTGAAACTGGTCACGGACCAGACGTCCGCCGGGATGTCGAAATCCGCCTCCAGCAACTCGGCCGCGCCCAGCACCTCCCGGAGAATCGTGCCGGAACCCATGAGCTGCGCGCGGATCTTGCCCTGGTTGCCGACCTTGAGGAGGTACATTCCCTTGAGGATGCCGTCCTCGACGCCGGACGGCATCGCCGGGTGCGTGTAGTTCTCGTTCATGCAGGCGATGTAATAGAACACGTTCTCCTGCTCACCGATCATGCGCCGCAGCCCGTCCTGGATGATGACGGCGAGTTCGTACGCGTACGTCGGGTCGTAGGACACGCAGTTCGGCACGGTCGACGCGTGCACGAGGCTGTGGCCGTCCTGGTGTTGCAGGCCTTCACCGGCCAGCGTCGTGCGGCCTGCCGTGCCGCCGATCAGGAAGCCGCGCGTCTGCTGGTCGCCGCCCGCCCAGATGAAGTCGCCGATCCGCTGGAACCCGAACATCGAGTAATAGATGTAGAACGGCACCATCGGCACGCCGTGGTTCGAATAGCTCGTACCGGCAGCCGCCCAGGAGCAGTAGGAACCGGCCTCGTTGATGCCCTCCTCCAGGATCTGGCCCTTCTTGTCCTCGCGGTACCACATCAGTTCGCCGGCATCCTCGGGCTCGTAAAGCTGTCCCTGCGACGCGTATATGCCGATCTGGCGGAACATGCCCTCCATGCCGAACGTGCGCGCTTCGTCGGGAACGATCGGCACGACGTGCTTGCCGATCTGCTTGTCACGCACCAGCGCGCTCAGGATGCGCACGAACGCCATCGTCGTCGACGCTTCGCGATCGCCGGTGCCGTCGAGCTGCGTCTTGAACGTTTCGAGCGGCGGCACCGGCAGCGCCTTCGCTTTCGAGCGGCGTGCCGGCAGGTACCCGCCCAGCGCCTTGCGCCGCTCGTGCAGGTACTCGAGTTCCTCGCTGTTCTTGGACGGCTTGTAGAACGGCACGTCCTCGAGGTCCTTGTCGGCGATCGGGATATTGAACCGGTCGCGGAAGCCCTTCAGCGACTCGATGTCCATTTTCTTCTGCTGGTGCGCCGTGTTCTGGCCTTCGCCGGCGGCGCCCATGCCGAAGCCCTTCACCGTCTTGGCGAGAATGATCGTCGGCTGCCCCTTGTGGCGCGTCGCCGCGTCGTAGGCCGCATAAACCTTGAGCGGGTCGTGTCCGCCGCGGTTCAGGCGCCACACTTCCTCGTCCGACAGGTTCGCAACCATGGCCAGCGTCTCGGGGTGCTTGCCGAAGAATTTTTCGCGGACGTAGGCGCCGTCGCGCGCCTTGTAGGTCTGGTATTCGCCGTCGACCGTCTCTTCCATGAGCCGTCGCAGGTGACCATTGTTGTCGTTCGCCAGCAGCGGGTCCCAGCGCGATCCCCATACGACCTTGACGACGTTCCACCCGGCGCCGCCAAAGGCCGCTTCGAGTTCCTGGATGATCTTGCCGTTACCGCGTACCGGTCCGTCGAGTCGCTGCAGGTTGCAGTTCACGACGAACACGAGATTGTCGAGTCCCTCGCGCACCGGCATCGTGATGGCGCCCATGGATTCGGGCTCGTCCATCTCGCCGTCGCCGAGGAATGCCCAGACCTTGCGGTCCGACGGCTCGACCATGCCACGATGCTCCATGTAGCGCATGAAGCGTGCCTGGTAAATCGCCATCATCGGGCCGAGTCCCATCGATACCGTCGGGAACTGCCAGAAGTCCGGCATCAGCCACGGGTGCGGGTAGGACGACAGTCCGCCGCCGCCCACTTCCTGCCGGAAGCGCGACAGCTTGGCCTCGTCGAGCCGGCCCTCGAGATAGGCACGCGCGTACATGCCCGGCGACGAATGCCCCTGGTAGAAGATCATGTCGCCCAGGTGATTCTCGCTCGCGCCCCGCCAGAAATGATTGAAGCCGACCTCGTACAACGTGGCCGATGATGCGTAGCTCGAAATGTGCCCGCCGTACTCCGTGCTCTGGCGGTTCGCACGCACGACCATGGCCATCGCATTCCAGCGCAACAGTGCCTCGATACGCTTCTCCAGCGAGCGGTCGCCCGGGTAGTCCGGCTGCCGGCCCGTGGAGATCGTATTCAGGTAGGCGGTGTTCGGAGAGTACGGCAGGTACGCACCGGACCGTCGCGCGTGATCGATGATGCGATTGAGCAGGAAGTGCGCCCGCTCCGGCCCGTGTTGCGACAATACCGAGTCTATCGACTCCAGCCATTCGCTGGTCTCCAACGGATCGATATCGTCGTACAGATTGAAATTGGTCATAGATTTTCCGAAAGCCTGGAACATGGCGAACCCGCAATGCGCATTGCGTGATTAAAGTCAGGCGTCCTGCTAGGATCACCGCACGATCACGAATGGCCGCGCGCTCGGTATCGGGACGGCAATGTTCCCGGTTTGGGCCGTACCGGTCAAGTTCGACACAGGATTTTCATGACACTGCACGCGCTTCTGAACGATGCGCCTGATGTGCGAATCGTGCAGCACCCCGAACGCCTCACCGCGAAGCTGCTCGAGCCCGTGGATCAGTTGCTATTGATACTGCCTGAGCGTGTTCCGCAAAGCGTCTGGAACTCGCTGCCGCAAGGCGCAAAACTCAAGGCCGTCGCAAAGAAGCGCGGCAAGGCACAACGCAGCGCGACGTTCCTGTCCCGGCTCGCCAACAAACGCCAGACACTCGTCGTCGGCGCGTCGATCGCCGGCGGCACGAGCGCGTTCGAGCAACTCGATTTCGGCCGCAAGCTACTCGCGTCCGCGTCACCGGACACCGGTGGTTGCATCGGTATCTGTGTGCTCGGGTTCAACGACAGCGACGGCGCCACGCTGGCCGGCAACGTTCTGGCCGCGGTGCTCGCCGCCGCGTTCCCGATGCCGAATTACGGCAAGGCGGGACCGCAATCGACGATCCGGACGGTTCGCCTCCTGGGCCTCGGCGAGCGGATCGACACGGCGCGTGTCGAAGCCGAGGCGCACGGCAACAACCTGGCACGTTGGCTGACGAGCATGCCGCCCAACAAACTGGATGCCCGCAACTATGCCGACATCCTGCGGGCGCTGGCGAAGCATCACGGCTGGGAATTCCGGCGCTACTCCACGAAGGATCTGAAGGCGCTGGGGGCCGGTGCGTTTCTCGCCGTCGCGCAGGGCAATGCCGATGACAGCGCATGCATCGTCAGGCTGCGACACCGGCCTGCAAAAAAATCCGCGAAGGCGGACGTCGGACTGGTCGGCAAGGGCATCGTCTTCGACACCGGCGGCAACAACCTGAAGCCGTTCCAATCGATGCTCGACATGCACGGCGACATGCAGGGCAGCGCCGTGGCCGTCGGCACACTGCTCACGATGACCTTGCTCGGACTGCCACTTGCCGTGGACTGCTGGCTCGCCATCACGGAGAACCGTATCGGGCCGAATGCATACAAGTCACGCGACGTGGTGAAAGCGGCAAACGGCAAGACGATCCAGACCATCCATACGGACGCGGAAGGACGTATGGCGCTCGCCGACACGCTCGTGCTCGCTTGCCGCGACAAGCCGCGCATGATTGTCGACTACGCAACGCTCACCGGCTCGGCCATCAACGCGATCACGAAGCGGTACAGCAGCATCTTCACGAACCGTCCCGACTGGCACCCGCGACTGAAGCGAACCGGCGTCGTCTCGGGCGAGCGCGTCTGGCCGTTTCCGATCGGCCCCGAGTTCGTGGCGGAACTCGCGAGTGACGTTGCCGACCTGAAGCAGTGCACGGTGCAGGCGACGGGCGACCACATCATCGCCGCGAGTTTCCTGAATGAGTTCGTCGACGGCGACGTTCCGTGGGTACACGTCGACCTGAGTGCCGGCGAGTTCGACGGCGGCCTCGGCCACGTACCAACGAAGGTCACCGGCTTCGGCGTACGCTACACGCTGAGCCTGTTGCTCGACGAAAAGCTGCCGGGCTAGGGAGACGTTGCCGCGCATGACGCCCGGAATTGCCATGGCAGACCGCTTTCGCGGCTTTTTGCCCGTCATCATCGATGTCGAAACCGGCGGCTTCAATTGCCGCACGGATGCCCTGCTGGAGATCGGTGCCGTCATCGTCGGTTTCGACATCGACGGCGAACTCTCGCGGCGGGAAACGATTCGACACCACGTCAAGCCGTTCGCCGGCGCCAACATCGAGCGCGCATCGCTGGCCGTCAATGGTATCGACCCGGATCATCCGCTGCGCCCGGCCATTGACGAACGCGACGCACTGGGCCGACTGTTCCGGGAAGTCCGCCGCGCCATCCGTGAAAATCACTGCAACCGGGCGATCCTGGTCGGGCACAACGCGCACTTCGACCTGGGCTTCATCAACGAAGCGATCGCGCGCGCGGGCATCAAGCGCAATCCATTTCACCCGTTCAGCTGCTTTGACACGGCGACGTTGTGCGGAATCGCGTACGGACAGACGGTCTTGTCGCGGGCGGCGAACGCCGCGGGGATCCCGTTCGACGAGGCGGCAGCGCACTCCGCCGCGTACGACGCCGAAGTGACGGCCGACATCTTCTGCCAGATCGTCAACCGGTTCCGGCCGGTCTTCGAGGCGACGCTCCCGGAGCACTGAACGGCACCGGGATCGGCGGCGTCAGCCGTCGTCGGACAGCAGGTTCGCCAGTTCCCCGGAGTGGTACATCTCGACGACGATATCGGAACCGCCGATCAGCTCGCCGTTCACGTAGAGCTGCGGGAAGGTCGGCCAGTTCGAGTAGACCTTCAGGCCCTCGCGAATCTCCGGGTCCTCGAAAATATTGACGAACGCATACGGCTTGCCGATCGCGTTCAATGCGGCCACGGCCTGGCCGGAGAAACCGCACTGGGGGAAATCCGGCGTGCCCTTCATGTACAGCAGCACCGGGTTGGCCTTGAGTTGATCTTCGATCCTGGAATTGACGTCCACGTTAAATCCTGTTGCACCTGCGATAGTCCTGCGTCGGACCGGAACTGGGGCTTCGCCGCTGCGAATCAAGTGCCGGCCGGCACGACCATTTTCCGCCACTCGGCCCTACTTGCATAGCCCCGCGTCGCGCCGGGCCTGCGTACAGGTCTCGTCCGGCGGCTCATAGCCTCCACCGCCGCCCATCATCATCGCTGCGCAGCCCGCGGCTTGCAGCAACACGAGGGCCAGCAACCCGACTTTCCATGCCTTTCCCGTCATTCGTTCCTCCGGCGCTCGTCCGCTGCGCGCGCAAGCCGCGCCAGTACGTCGCGCTGCCCTGCCGGGCCCATCGTGCTCCAGCGGGAGATCTCGTCCAGCGTCCGGCCGCAGCCCACGCAGATGTTGTCGTCGTCCAGCGTACACAACGCGACGCAGGGCGATGCCGGCGCACCGTCATCCGCCGTCCTGTCGAGTCGCCTCGCCTGCTGCCGTTGTTCCATATGGTATATAATAGCGCCCGCCACCCGGCGCGGCCCACCGAAGAAAAGTAACATGCCCGCCGGTCAGCCCACATCAGACTATTCATCAGGGGAAACTGACATGAATCCGTTGAAGACTGTCGGCGGCACGATTATCGCCGGTATCATCCTTGCCGTTGTCATCGGTGTCGCGACCGGGGGCATCAGCCTGAATGCGCCCAGCCTCATCGTCTGGATCCACGTGCTCGCGGGCATCACCTGGATCGGGCTCCTCTACTACTTCAACTTCGTGCAGGTCCCGGCGCTGGCCGACGCCGCTGCCGATGACGGCGGCCCCGGCGGCGCCGGCATCACGAAGTACGTCGCTCCGCGCGCACTGTGGTGGTTCCGCTGGGGCGCGTTGCTGACCTGGCTGTCCGGCGCCGCCGCGCTCGGGCACTACAAGCTGTTCGTTCCCGCGTTCATGCTCGGCATGGGCGGCGATGTCTTCGACTCGAACGCATTCACGATCGGCGTCGGCGCCTGGCTCGGCACGATCATGCTGTTCAACGTCTGGGTCCTGATCTGGCCCAATCAGAAAAAAGTGCTCGGCATCGTCAAGGCGACGCCGGAGGAAATCGCGAAAGCCAAGAGCGTCGCATTCATGGCGTCACGCACGAACACGCTGCTATCCATCCCCATGCTGATGAGCATGGTCGGCTATGGGCACGGGGGGTTCTTCATCTAGCCCGCGGGGGATCGCAGATCGCTTTTTCGATGAGCGCCGGCGCGGATTGCGCCGGCGCGTTTGTGCTACGACATGGAAAACGACAAGCTCCTGCGTGATGTGATTCGGCGCAACGTCCGCGACGCGCTCGCGGAGGACCTCGGCGACGGCGATCGAACCGCCGCGCTGATCGACGCGGACGACGTCGCCGGCGCGACGATTGTCGCGCGCGAACGGGCCGTGATCGCCGGACGCCCCTGGGTCGACGAGGTGTTTCGCCAGCTCGACGACAAGGTTCTCGTCGACTGGTACATCGACGACGGCCGGGCGGCCGAAACCGGCGACGTCGTCTGCAAGCTGGTGGGCAACACCCGATCCCTGCTCACGGCCGAACGCACGGCACTCAATTTCCTGCAGACCCTGTCGGGAACTGCGACGGCGACGGCCGCCTACGTGGCCGCGGTCGGCGACAACCGCGCCCGCGTACTCGACACGCGCAAGACCCTGCCGGGACTCCGCATCGCGCAGAAGTACGCCGTACGCTGCGGCGGCGGCAGCAACCACCGGCTCGGGCTGTTCGACGCCATCCTCATCAAGGAAAACCACATCCGGCGCGCAGGCAGCATCGCGGCCGCCCTCGCGGCGGCCAGCGGACCCGAGGACATCCTGGTCGAGGTCGAGGTCGAATCGCTTGCCGAGCTGCGCGAGGCACTGGACGCCGGCGCGTCACGCATCCTGCTCGACAACTTCAGCCTCGACGACCTGCGTGCCGCCGTTGACATCAATGCGGGGTACGGTTACCTGGCGGCGGAACTCGAGGCATCCGGCAACGTCAATCTTCAGACGATTCGTTCCATCGCGGATACCGGGGTGGACTTTATTTCGGTCGGCGCCATCACCAAGAACGTGGCAGCGGTCGACCTGTCGATGCTGATGCGCATCGATTGACGCGTCCGCGACGACGGACGTTGCCGCGCCGTCAGGCGACGGCGCGGGTGACGCGTTTGGGCTCGGCTACGCCATACCCTTGCGCATAGTCGATGCCCATTCCTCTGAGCATCGTGACAATCTCTTCGTTTTCCGCAAATTCGGCAATCGTCTGCTTGCCGGTAAGGTGCCCCATTTCATTAATCGAGCGTACCATTTCGCGGTCGATCGGATCATGCAGTATCTCCTTGACGAAGCTGCCGTCGATTTTGAGAAAGTCCACCGGGAAATGCTTCAGGTAGCTCAACGATGACAAACCCGTTCCGAAATCGTCGAGCGCAAACTTGCAACCGAGGTCGCGCAGGGAGTTGATGAACCGGCTTGCCTGCGAATAAGCGGCGATGGCGGCGTGCTCCGTGATCTCGAAACAGATCTTCGTGGCATCCAGGCCGCTCATCTGGAACTGGTCGACGACGAACGGGAGAAACTTCTCGTCGCCCAGGCTTTGGCCGGACAGGTTGATCGAACACAATGTCAGGCGCTCGCGCTCGTCCGCCTCGGAAACGAGCCAGCGGAACGCGCTGCGAATGACCCAGCGGTCGATGCTGGGCGTGATGCCATAGCGCTCCGCTGCTTCGATGAAGAGCCCCGGCGAGATGATGCCGCCGCTCTCGTCGCGCATGCGCAGGAGTATCTCGTAATGTGCGCCGTCGTCGTCGGACTGCAGTGGCTGGATCGTCTGCCGGAACAGCTCGAAGCGGTTTTCCTCGAGGGCGTTGTTGATGCGTGCGGCCCATTGCATTTCGCGGCGGCGGCGCATCAGGTCGATGTCGTTTTCCTGGAAACTGTGGATCCGGTTGCGGCCGGCGTCCTTTGCCGCGGCACAGGCGCTGTCCGCCGCACTGAGCAGCGTCGCGACGTCCTCGTTGTCGGCCGTGATCGGCACGACCCCGACGCTCACACCCAGCCGGAACGCACGCTCGTCCCAGGTGAACTTGTAGTCGCCGATCGCGACCCGCAACGACTCCGCCGTCTGCATCGCCTCGTCCAGGCTGCAGCTCTCGAGCAGCACGCCGAATTCGTCGCCACCGAGCCGCGCGAGCGTGTCTCGCCAGCGAATCTTCGATTTCAGCAGCGCGCCGAGTTGCCCCAGCAACGCGTCACCGGCGGAGTGACCGCAGGAGTCGTTGACGATCTTGAACTGGTCGAGATCCAGGTACAGCAGCGCGTACGAGGTCTCCCGGGCCCGCGCGCTCTTGAGCGCACGTTCCAGCCGGTTCTCGAACTCGCGGCGATTGACGAGCCCGGTGAGGATGTCGTGGCTCGCGTGATAGCTGAGCCGCCGGTTGAGCTCGCGCGATTCGCTGACGTCGTGGAAGACCAGCACGCCGCCGGTGACGTTGCCCTTCCCGTCCCGGATCGGTGACGCCGTGCTCTCGATGTACAGCTCATTGCCATCGCGGCGTATGAGCAGCGTCGGCCGGACGGACTTGATGGCGCGATCGCGGCGGATCGCCACCGCAAGCGGATTCTCGAGCGGCTCGCAGGTCTCCTCGTGGAACGCGCGAAAAATCTCGTCGATGGACCGGCCGCTCGCGTCATCGACCTTCCAGCCCGTCAGCTCCGCGGCCACCGGGTTGACGTACTCGACGTTGCACTCCGCGTCGGTCGTGATCACGCCGTCGCCGATGGACTGCAGCGTAATCTGCGCACTTTCCTTTTCGCGAAACAGCGCATCCTCGTAAAGTTTGCGCTCGGTGATGTCCACCTCGACGCCGAGCAGCCGCATGAGCCGGCCGTTCGGGTCCAGCACGGCACGTGCCCGGCTGGCCATCCAGCGCCATTCCCCGTTGCGGTGCTTCATGCGATGCACGGACTCGAAGAACGGGATCTTGCCGTCGAGGTGTTCGCGCATACTGGCCTGCACGCGCGCCATGTCGTCGGGGTGCACGAGGTGATACCAGTCGAGCATCACCTCTTCCTCGTCCAGGTCGTAGCCGAGCATGCGGCGCCAGCGCGGCGAGAGGTCCAGGCGCTTCGACTGGCCGTCGAAATCCCAGATGCCGTCATTCGCGGTCATCGCGACGAGCGCGTTGCGCTCCTCGAGGTCCCGCAGCACCCGGCGGTCCCGCAGGCGCTCGAGGCCGGACGTCAGGGATGCACCCATCAGCTTCACCAGCAGGTGCAGATTCGCGTCCCAGGCGTCGACCGGCTGTTCGTTCGCCAGGGCGAGAAACCCGGCCAGCTCTTCGTGCAGCGAGAGCGGCAACACCAGCAGCGAGCCGAAATGCAGCTCCGCCAGGCGCTGGAACTCGCTCTCGGCCCGCCGCGGCGGGACCATGCTGTCCGTGATCTCGACGACACGGCCTTCCGCCAGCCGTTGCATCAGCCACGGCCAGTCGCCGAGGTTCTCGCCCGCCAGGACGGCCGGGCTGCAGGAGGCGAAGCCCTGCGCCGCCCCGTGCACGCTCGCAATCCGGCTGCCCTCGTCGTCGAACAGGCACAGCATTGCGCAGTCGACGCCGGCCGCTTCCGGCAGCTCGCCGATGTTGGCATCGAGCTGGGTATCGCGGGCGGTCGCTGACAGCGTCTGGAGATTGACGGCGATTTTCGTCTGCAACGCGTCGACAGCACCCCGGGTCCGGGTACCGGCCCGCGGACGGCGCTGGCGGATGGCGCTCCTGGCCTTGCTGTCGGGCGACGACGTCATTGCCTTTGCATTCTGACATGGAACCGTAGGAATACAAGATAAGTGACTGTAATTTTTGAGTTGTGTGCGGAACGGTGAGCGCCGTGATCCCACCGCGAAATCCACGTCAACCGCTCGGCACGTCGCCCGTTATTGGCCCCGGGAACGCAAAGTGCGTGTGCACAAGGAGACACCGATGTTGTTGGCAGTAACGAGGAAGTGGGCAGGCCTCACCGCGGCAATGCTGATTCTCGCGGCGTGTGGTGGTGGCGGTGGCAGCACCGCCGGCGAAAACCCCGTGCCGACCGCCGCCTGTGACCCGGACGATTCGTCGACATTCGACGAATGCGGCACGGTGATGATCGGGCTGACCGATGCGGACGGCGACTTCATCAGCTACACCGTCGATGTCGTGCAGCTCACGCTGACGACCGCGAACGGACGCGTGGTCGAGACGTTGCCGCGCAGCACGCGCATCGACTTCACCGACTACGTCGACCTGACCGAACTGCTGACGGTCGCGACGGTGCCGCCCGCGACGTACGTGTCAGGCACCATCACGCTCAACTACGCGAACGCCGAGGTGTTCGTCGAATCCGGGGACATGGCCGCGGAGGCGGTGGTCACCGACATCGACGGCACCGAACTGGTGCAGACCGAACTCGAAATCGTGCTGTCGGATCGTGACCGGCTCCTCGTCACTCGCGGCCGCCCGGCCCTTCTGCAGCTCGACTTCGACCTCGACGCGTCGCACGTGGTCGACCTGTCGACGTCGCCGGCTACCGCGGTTTCTGAGAACTTCATCGTGGCGGAAGTCACGCCGGTCGAAGAGAAGGACATCCGCGTCCGCGGCCCACTCGTCGCGGTGAACGAGGCCGAAAGCCACTACGTCGTCGCGATCCGGCCCTTCCTCGACCATGCCGGCGATTTCGGCCGGGTGACGGTCAACACCACCGACGACACCGAATTCGAGGTGGACGGCCTGTCGTACCTGGGCGTCGAAGGCCTGCGCGCACTGGAGGCCGCGGGCCAGGGTACGCCGACAGTCGCGGCGGGCACGCTCGACGTGGCCAATCGTACCTACACGGCGCACACGGTCCTTGCCGGCTCGAGTGTGCCGGGCAGCGGCCTCGATGCCGTCGTCGGCAACGTCATTGCCCGCGATGGAAACTTCCTGACCGTGCGCGGCGCCAGGATCATTCCGTCCGACCGCGTCGCGCACTTTCATGACGACGTCGTCGTCGAGGTCGGACCGGACACCAAGGTGTTCCGGGACGGCGATCGCGGCGCCGACCTCGACATCGGCGCGATATCCATCGGGCAGCGCGTGACGATCCGCGGCACGCAGGGCGGCGACGGCCTGACGGACGCGAAGTCCCCGCAGATCCTGTTCGATGCCACCGAAGGCGCTGTACGCCTGCACCTCACGCGGCTCGCCGGCATCGTCAATACGGTCGTCGACGGACAAACGGACATCACGCTGCACTCCATCGACCGTCGGCGGGTGTCGGCCTTCGATTTCGCCGGGACCGGCGCGTCCCCGGACGTGGACGCCGACCCGGAGAATTACGAGATCGCCACCGGCGACCTGTCGATCGACAGCGCGGCCACCGGCAAGCCCATCGTCGCCCGCGGATTCCCCGCGGCATTCGGCATGGCACCGCCCGATTTCAGCGGCCGCACCGTGATCGATTACTCGGACGTGCGGAGCACGCTGGGCGTGGGCTGGGGCACCGACGGCACGACGATGCCGTTCGCGATGATCGACGTCACCGGCCTGCTCCTCGACAACCAGAACGCCGCCATCGACGTGCGCAGGTACGTGAAGCAGGGCCCGGTACTGATCGACCTGACGACACTCGATTCGAACACGCTGATCGAACCGGCGTCGGACGGCCGGACCCTGTTCTACGTCAAGTCCGGCGACAGCCTGCGGCTGTATACCGACTACGGCGACTTCTACGTGGACCTGATGGAAAGCCTCGACGGCGCGACGGCCGCCCGTTCGATACACGCCCACGGCCACTACGACGCCGCGGCCAATACCTTCAGCGCCAGCAAGATCGGCATCTACCTCATCGAGCCGTAACGCAAACGGGCGGCGCCCCTGCTGCCATCCCCGGTTACCATCACCGACGGCTCAGCCCCGCCATCCACGGATGGCGGGGCTTTTTTTTGGTAGCATTGCGCGTCCGCCAGGGGGGACCGGGCGGCAAATGACAACAAGAGCAACAAATGGCCGACCCTTCAGAGCGTATCAACGAGTTGAAGATCGATCGCAGCGCCGTGCCGCCACCCTCGAAGAACTGGTGGCTGCCCGTCCTGCTGCTGGCCGTCGTCGCCGGCGTCGCCGCCTGGTGGCTGCTGGCCGGGCGGAGCGGCGGTACCGTACTCGTCGAAACGGATATCGCTCGCCGCCCGCCGAGCGCGGCGGCCGCGAACAGCGTGCTCGACGCGTCCGGCTACGTCGTCGCCCGGCGCCAGACCACCGTCTCGTCCAAGATCACCGGCAAGGTCGAGGAGGTGCTTGTCGAAGAAGGCATGCGCGTCGAGGCGGGCCAGGTCGTCGCCTTGCTCGATGACTCGACCGAGCGCGCCCAGCTCGACCTCGCCGTGTCCCGCGTCGAGGCAGCACGCGCGCAGCTCGACGAGATCCGCGCGCAATTGCGCAACGCGAAGCTCGCCCGCGACCGCCTGCACGACCTGCTGGCGAGGAACCTGACCAGCCAGTCCAGCGTTGACCAGGCCGACGCAACCTACGACGAACTCGCCGCGCGCCTCGAGACCGGCGAGGAAAACGTCAAGGTCGCGGAGCGCAGCGTGGCACTTGCAGAGGATGCGCTGGCCAACATGACGATCCGTGCGCCGTTTGCCGGCATGGTCGTTAGCAAGAACGCACAGCCGGGCGAGATGATTTCGCCGGTATCGGCCGGCGGCGGATTCACCCGCACCGGCATCTGCACCATCATCGATACGGATTCGCTCGAAATCGAAGTGGACGTGAATGAGGCGTATATTCAGCGCGTCGAACCGGGACAGGCGGTGTCGGCCGTGCTGGACGCGTATCCCGACTGGCGTATTCCGTCGGAAGTCGTCGCGATCATTCCGACGGCGGATCGGCAGAAGGCCACGGTCCGGGTCCGCATCGGCTTCCTCGAACGTGACCGGCGAATACTTCGCGACATGGGGGTCAAGGTGTCGTTCCTGGGCGCCTTGCCGGCGAACGAGGAGCCCGAGGTACAGGGCGTCATGGTCGCCGGGCAGGCGCTGCACTCGGACGATCGCGGCGACTACGTCTGGCTGGTCCGGAACGGCGCCGCGGAACGGCGCGGTATCGAGATTGGCGGTCCGCGGGACCGCAACCGCATCCTGGTCGTCTCGGGCCTGGCGGCGGGCGACACGGTCGTGCGCTCGGCCGAGTCGCCACTCGCGAACGGGCAGCCGGTCAGGACGGCGGCCGACAACTAACGATTACGGCAAAACAAGAAGGGCCGGTGGGCCCGCGGGGGACGAACATGACGGAAACACTGGCACGACTCGACGGCGTGAGCCGGACTTACCAGAAGGGCAAGGAGCGCGTCGAAGTCCTCCACCAGCTCGACCTCGAGATCCCCAGGGGCGACTTCGTCGCGATCATGGGGCCTTCCGGCTCCGGCAAGACCACGCTGCTGAACCTGCTCGGCGGGCTCGACCGGCCGACGGCCGGCACAGTCCAGGTCGGCAACGACGTACTGTCGAAGATGTCGAACAGCCAGCTCTCGCACTGGCGCTCGACGAACGTCGGCTTCATCTTCCAGTTCTACAACCTGCTGCCGGTGCTGACCGCCCAGAAGAACGTCGAGTTGCCGCTGCTGCTCACGCGCTTCGGCGGCGCGGAGCGCGCCCGCCGGGCGAAGATCGCGCTCGACATCGTCGGCCTCGGTGACCGTGCCCGTCACTACCCCCGCGAACTGTCGGGCGGGCAGGAACAGCGCGTCGCCATCGCGCGGGCGATCGTCTCGGACCCGCCGCTGCTGCTCTGCGACGAGCCGACCGGCGACCTCGACCGCGAAACGGCCGACGAGATCCTGAAGCTGCTGCAGATACTGAATCGCGAACACGACAAGACCATCGTCATGGTGACGCACGATGCGCAGGCCGCCGAGTACGCGCGGCGCACCCTGCACTGCGACAAGGGGACGCTGAAACAGCGGGCAGCGGCATGAGGTACTTCGGACTCGTCTGGAAGAACGTCTGGCGTAAGAAGATACGCACGTCACTGACGATCCTGTCGGTGCTCGTCGCGTTCCTGCTCTTTGCGTTGTTGTCTGCGATCGGTTACGCCTTTCGTGCCGGCGCGGACGTCGCCGACGCCGAGCGCCTCGTCGTGATCGAGAAGATCTCGCTGATCAACCCGCTTCCGATCGCCTACAAGAACCGCATCGCGGCGACCGAAGGGGTCGCCGGTGTCACGCACGCGTCCTGGTTCGGCGGCTATTACCAGGAGCCGCGCAACCAGTTCGGACAGTTCCCGACCGACCCGTACGAGTACTTTGCGCTGTACCCGGAACTCGACATTCCGCCGGAGCAACTCGAAGCGTTCGCGAAGAACCGGACCGGTGCCGTGATCGGCCAGGAGATCGCCGAGCGCTTCGGCATCAAGGTCGGCGACCGCATTCCGCTCATTTCCACGATCTGGCCAAACGCGGACGGCGGCAACAACTGGGAGTTCGACATCGAGGGCATCTTCCAGACGACCGACCCGCGCGGCTCCTCGGCGTACATGCTGATGAACTACGACTACTTCGAGGAGAACCGCCAGTACGGCAAGGGCACGGTCGGCTGGTACGTGCTGCGCATCGAACCCGGCGCCGACCCGGTCGCTGTCTCGAACGCCATCGACCTGCAATTTGCGAATTCCCCGAGCGAAACCGAGACCAGCACGGAAGCGGCCTTCGCGCAGTCCTTCGCCAAGCAGTTCGGCAACATCCAGCTCATCGTCACACTGATTCTGGGCGCCGTGTTCTTCACGTTGCTGCTGGTCGCCGGCAACACGATGTCGCAGTCCGTGCGCGAGCGCATCTCCGAGCTGGCCGTGCTCAAGACGCTGGGCTTCAGCGACGGCTCGGTGCTCGGCATCGTGCTCACCGAGTCGATCACGATCATGCTGATCGGGGGGCTGCTGGGCCTCGGGCTCGGCTGGCTGTTCGTGCAGGTCGCCGCTTCCGCGATCGGCGCGTTCCTGCCGGGCATCTACCTGCCGGGCTCGTCGGTCCTGACCGCGCTGGCCATCATGGTCGGCGCCGGTATTGCGGCCGGCATCTTCCCGGCGCTCAAGGCCATGCGCCTGACGATTGTCGACGCGCTCGCCCGCGCCTGAGGACCTCCATGAAATCGATCAAGCAGATTATCGCCATCTCGTTGCTTAACCTGCGCAACCTGCCGCAGCGGCTCGGGTCGTCGATGGTTGCCGTCGTCGGCGTCGCCGCTGTCGTGCTCGTCTTCGCGGCGGTCCTGTCGATGGCACGCGGCTTCGAGCGCACGATGCTGTCCGCCGGCACGGACGGCACTGCGATCGTCCTGCGCACCGGGGCGACGTCGGAAATGAACAGCGGCTTCTCGAACGAGCAGGTGGTCATCATCGAGAACGCGCCCGGCGTCCTGAAGGACGGGGACAAGCCGATCGTGTCGCCGGAACTCTACGTCATTGCCGACGTGCGCATGCGCAGCAGCGACACCGATGCCAACGTGCCGTTCCGCGGCGTGATGGCCGGCGCGCTGGAGGTCCGCCCGGGTGTCCGTATCGCGGAGGGACGCCTGTTCGAACCCGGCAAGCGCGAGATCGTCGTCGGCCGCTCGGCGCACCAGGAGTTCGTCGGCCTGGACGTCGGCTCGTCGATACGCTTCGGCCAGAACGAATGGGACATCGTCGGCATCTTCGAGGCGAACGGCAGCGTGTCGGAGTCCGAGTTGTGGGCCGACGTGCGGGTGCTGCAGGACGCGTACCGCCGCGGAAATTCGTACCAGTCCGTGCGGGTTCGCCTGGAGTCGCCGGACAGCATCGAGGCACTGAAGACCGCGCTCACCGACGATCCGCGCATCGAGCCGGACGTCATGACGGAACGTGAATACTACTCGACGCAGGCGTCCGGGATGACGCAGTTCATCCGGGGCGTCGGCTATCCGCTCACGGTCCTGATGGCCATCGGCGCCGTTTTCGGCGCGCTGAACTCGATGTACTCGTCGGTGTCGGTGCGCGGGAAGGAGATCGCGACGCTGCGTGCGCTCGGTTTCGGGCCGTTTCCCGTCATGGTTTCCACCGTCGTCGAGTCCACGATTCTCGCGCTGATCGGCGGTGTCATCGGCGGGCTCATTGCGTTCGTGGTCTTCAACGGCTTCCAGGTGTCGACGCTGAATGGCCAGAGCTTCAGCCAGGTCGTATTCGATTTCGCGGTAACGCCGGACCTGCTGCTCCAGGGCCTGTACGCGGCACTGATCATCGGCGTGATTGGCGGGTTCTTCCCGGCGATCCGCGCCGCGCGGCTGCCGGTAGCGCAGGCGCTCAGGGAGCTCTAGGGAGACCGGCTCGCAAAGTGCGCGAGCAGGGACTCGCGCAACCGGTCCGTTTCCGCAGCGTAACGATCGAGCTCGCTTGCCACGCGCGGATCGGCGACGACCTTCGCCAGGGGGCGCCGGGAAAAGTAGTGCTGCCAGTCGGCGAACCGCGCCGGCGGGCGCGATAACAGCGACTCGAGCACGATGTCCGCCGCGCCCGCCGTGTCGCCCCGTAGCGCCAGGATATCGACGTAGTCGTAGGGCTGGTCCGACGCGTCGAAGCCGGCAATCTGCAGGCTCCGCTCCCAGTCTGCGATCTTCTCCTCCGCCTGGTCGTCAGGCAACGCGGCGTACCAAAGCGGGAACATCGTCGACTGCGCAATCACCACTTTCAGCGGCAGGTCCGTGCGGTCGGGCCGATTGATGCCGGGCACGTTGTTCTCGAGGAACAGGTAGGCGGACTCCGCCTCGCCCCGGGCGAGGCTCAGGTCGACGAACGCTGCTACCGCCTGCGCGAACGATCGATGCCGGCTCTCGCCGTCATCCGCGATCACGAAGCGGGCGACCTCAAGCGCCGCGTCCGTGTCGCCGAGCGAACGGTGCCTGAGCATCCGGCTGATCGCAGTCATCTGGTGCGACGGCGCAATCGCGGCGGCGCGGTTCAGGTATTCGTCACCGTGCTCGATCAGGCCGAACAGGAACAGGTAGTTCGCGAGCATCGAGGCCAGTTCGCTGTCCTGCGGATCCTTGTCGACGGCCCGCTGGTAGTTGTCGACGAAGCCGACCGCGTCGCCCTGCCGACGGCGCACGTCGCCGATCCTCGCCCAGGCGTTCGGATTGTCCGGCTCGAGCTCGGCGGAGCGCTGAAACGCTGCCAGCGCATCGTCGATCCGTCCGGCGTTGAGCATGGCATCGCCGCGCAGCCAGTGCAGCTGCGGATTCAGCGCATCGGTTTCCAGGAGGATGCGAAAATGCTCCTCGGACTCGTCCGGCTGCTTGAACATCGCCAGCGTGCGCGCGAGCTGTACCCGCGCCGGCTGGTTGGCCGGCGATTTGCTGAGGATCTCGCGGAGCGCCGGAATGGCCTCCACCTCGGCCAGGGAATTCCCGGTCTGCACGTGGTATTCGATGTCGTTGATGAGCGCATGGGCTTGCGCTTCGTAGTTGTCCGGGTGATCGGCGATGACCTCGTCGAGCAACGCGCCGGCCCGCCGCCAGGCTTCATCGATCGGCAGCATCCCGGTGTTCGCCTGCCGCATGTAGACGTGAGCGAGGCCGATCTTCGCATCGCTGAAGCCCGGATCCAGTGCCAATGCCTGCTTCAACTGTTGTTCCGCAGAGGCAAGACTGGCGTACGAATGCGTCGCGATGTCGCTGAGCGCGCGCAAGTACGCGTCGTAGGCGCCGATGTTCTCCGTGTCGATGCTCACAATGGCGACGACGTCGCCGCCCAGCAACGAGTGTGTGAGCGCGCCGCTGACGGACGTCGCGATCTCGTCCTGTATCGTGAATATATCGCTCAGCGTCCGGTCGTAGCTCTCGGACCACACGTGGAACCCATCGTCCGCGCGTATGAGCTGCGCCGTGATCCGCACGCGGTCACCGGACCGCTGGACGCTGCCTTCGAGCACGTGAGCAACGCGGAGCGCGCTCGCGATCTCGCGCACGTCCTGCTGACGTCCCTTGAATGCGAAACTCGACGTGCGTGCCGCGACCTTGAGTTCGGGCACCTGGGCCAGCATGTGCAGCAGCGTCTCGGTGAGACCGTCCGAGAAGTACTCGTTTTCGTCGCTGTCGGACATGTTGACGAACGGCAGGACGGCCACGGAGGCATCGACCGTCGTTGCGACCGTCGATTCGCTGCTTGCGGGCGACGGGGGCCCGATAAAGCGCGACAGCCCGAGGAAACCGACGCCGATGATGACGGCGGCGATGGTGACCAGGTCGAGCTTGCGCCCGGTCTCGCGGGTGATCGATGCCTGGCGGTCCACCTGGGACTCCCGGCGGATGCCGTCCGGGGTCAGCTCGTAGGCCCAGGCGACGATGACGGCGGGGACGAAGCCGAGCGCAACGGCGATCACGAAGGCCCGGGCCACCCAGTCCGGCGCGCCGAAAGTCTGCAGCAAGGTCGTCGCGATCTCGACGATGAGCCAGCCGACCACGGCATAGGCCGCGGCTACGCGAAACACGTTTCGCCGTTTCAGTTCGTCGAAGACCGACATCCACACGCTACCGGCTGGCAAGAGGTGCGGCCTAGCCTACACAAAAGCGCAGGCGCTTTGGAGCCTTACCACGGCAACGGGTTCAGCGCCCCTTCCCGCCGGAAGCCCGCGGCGGCAGCGGCGTCGTCGAGCAACCGCACACGCTCGACCGCGGCGGGGTGCGTGGCGAACCAGCCGCCGCCGGTCGCGCCGTCGAGGCGCGCGAAAAAATCACCGGCGCCGTCGACATGGCCGTACGTGGAATTCACCAGCGCGAGACCGAACGCGTCTGCCTCGATCTCCTGCCGGCGGCTGACGCCGCGCAACGTCACGTCGGCGACGGTCGTGCCCAGCGCCAGGCTGCCCGATTTACCGCTCACGGCTGCCAGCGCAATCGACAACGCAACGCCGCGGCCCAGGCCGCGAATGTGATCGCGATTGCGGAAGTGACCGAGCTCGTGCCCGAGTACGAACGCGAGTTCGTTCTCCGTTTCAACCTTATCGAGCAAACCCGTCGTCACGACAATGAGGCCGCCGGGGAACGCGAGCGCATTCGGCTCGTCGGCAACCTGGACGATGGCACGAAAGCGATAGTCGGTGTCCGGCCAGTGCACCGCGATGCGTCCGAGCAGGTCGGCGACGGCTGCTTCGCGCGGGTCGTCGCCGTCGACACGAACCAGGTCGTCCGGCTGCCAGTCGCCGATCAGCCGCACCTCGGCCGACGGCGGCACGAAATGCAGGACCACGTCGACGAACAGGACGAGCGCGAGTACCACGATGGCCACAGCAATTCCGATACCGACGGCCAGCGTCCCGGCCTCGACGAGGGGGTGCTCCGGGCTGACGTTGACGTCGTCGCGCGGCTTGCGGGGAACGTGGCGCATCGGCACGCGCCGTCAGCGACGGTCCAGTTTGACCGCGGTGCCAAACGCGAGCATCTCGACGCCCGCCGTCCCCTCGCCGTCGCCGGTTGCATTCGCGAGGCGCGAGGTCTCGAGACGGACGTTGATGACGGCGTCGAATTTCCGGTTGCGCGCGGTCTCGACCATTCGGAGCAACGCCTCGCGGCGCGCCCGGTCGAGCAGCGGCTCGTACGTCCGGATGCGCCCGCCGACCAGCCCGCGCAGCCCGGCGACGATGCGCTTGAAATAGTCGAGCGACACGACCACGCTGCCGGCCACGAGTTCGCCATGCCCGACGCGCCAGTTTTCGGGCAGCGATTCGAACGTCGTCACCGGAAACGCACGCAGCGCCTCTTCGCGTTCACGCAGCGAGCGGAAGTGGCGCCGTTCGAGCCAGCTGCCGATGAGATAGGCCAGCACGATGACGGCGAGCGGTGCGCCCAGCCGCAGTGCGAACTCCCACTGCTGCGCGTCCTCGGGCGTCAACGCATCATTCCACGCGGACGGCGGTGCCGTAAGCGAACAGTTCGGAGGCGCCCTGTGCGATCGAACTCGTCGCGAAGCGCACGTTGACGACCGCATTGGCGCCGACGGACTTCGCCTGCGCGACCATGCGTTCAGTGGCTTCCAGGCGCGAATCCTGCAAGAGCTCCGTGTAGGCCTTCAGCTCCCCGCCGACGATGTTCTTCAGCCCGGCCAGGATGTCCTTGCCGATGTGCTTGGCGCGAACGGTGTTGCCCGTAACGACGCCGTAAAACTCGACGATCGTCTTCCCGGGAACGTTCTCGGTATTTGACAGAATCACGCCCTGCGTACTGGTCAGGTCCATGCGATGTCTCTTCTCGTCGTGGCCAACGCCGAGAGTCTAGCACCGGCAGGCACGAGGGGCGCGTGCCCGTGCTTGCACGCGGCGCGTGACTCGTGCAGGGTGCCGGTATGACATCGCCCCCGTCGCGACGGCAACATCACTACCCGCCGGCCGAAGAACGGCTGAACGTCCTCTCGCACGCTGCCGGCCTCCTGCTCGGCGTCGTCGGCTTCATCTTCCTGCTGTTGCGGGCCTGGTACCACGGCAACGCTTGGCACGTCACCAGCTTTGCGATCTTCGGCGGCAGCCTCGTCGTGCTGTATGCCGCATCGACGATCTATCACAGCAGCCGGGACGAATTGCGTCGCGCGCGCATGCGCAAGTTCGATCACGCGGCGATCTACGTCCTGATTGCCGGCACCTACACGCCCTTCACGCTGGTCACACTGAACGGCTGGGTCGGCTGGACGCTGTTCGGCGTCACCTGGGGCATGGCAGCCGTGGGAATCACGCTGAAGTTGTTCTACACCGGCCGCTACGATCTTTTGTCGACGCTGATGTACGTCTTCATGGGCTGGGTGATCATCTTCGCCATCAAGCCCCTCGTCGAAGTTTTCCCCGGTGACGGCATGGTGTGGCTGGTCAGCGGCGGCATCGCCTACACGCTGGGCGCGGTGTTCTACAGCATCCCGCGACTGCCCTTCGGCCACGCGATATTCCACCTGCTGGTGCTGGGCGGTAGCGCGTGCCATTTCATCGCGGTCTACTTCTTCGTCCTGCCCACGTCCGCGATCGCCTGATCATTCGGCGGCGCTGTCCCCGGCCGGAATACGCGTCGCCTGCCACGCCACGACTTGCCAGCGCCCGTCGCGGCGCACCAGTGTCCCGGTGTTGAAGTACTGCTCCGCGGCGCCGTCGCCCGGGCTCGTCGCGACCAGTCGAAACGCGAGGACGGCCGTGTCGCCGTACAGCCGGATGTCGACGTCGCGCCCCCGGTAGGTCGTTTGGGGCGTATCGGCGTCACCGGGCTCCTCCGCCCGCATGCCGTGGAGGATATCCTGCCGGCCAAACCGCGCGCCGCCGGACGACGTGTACACCAGGTCGTCGCCCCAGAAGCGCTCGTGGACGGCGACGTCGCCGACATTCGCCAGGAAGTCGCCGAGCATGGCGCGAATAGCCTCGCGGTCATCGTCCGCGTCGGCGTGCGCCGCGCTTGTCGCCAGCATGCCCAGACACAACAGGAATACCGCGCCGATCCGATGAAGCGTCGACCGGCTCGTTGCGTCGTCATTCGTCATCCTGTCGCCCTCTTCTCAAGGTTGCGCGGCGCTGCAGCCGGCCGCCCGGCTCAAGCGTATAGTGTTGCAACTTCCAGTCGATGTAAAAGCTGCCGGTCTCGTTCGGATTCTCGCGGTAACGCACATCCACGGGATCGACGGACTCCCGGGCCAGCTCGCTGATCAGTGCCGCAAACGATGCGCGCTCGGCTGCGTAGACGATTTCCATGACGCCCTCCCTGGGCTGGCAATCCCTGTCAGCGCCAGATTGCCGGCACCCGCCTGAATCGGCGATGAAATTTCACTGAATCGGTGCTGAACCGTCGGTGGGTTCGCGGCGCCGGTACAGGCGCGCGGGCCGGTGGGCGCCGCGCTGACGCCGGTCGCCGGTCCGCGCAAGCCGGCCGGCCGCGTTGACGCGTTTCTGAAAGTTGCGCTTGTCGAGCGATCGCCCCAGCACGCACTCGCAGGCCACCTGGTACTCGCTCATCGTGAAGGCCTCCGGCAGCAGGCGCAGCGGGAGCTCAAGATCGGCGGACTGTTCGCGGACGCTTGCCAGCGTGCGCGCGATGATCTGGCCGTGATCACCGGCCAGCACCGGCAGCGCGGCGACATCGAACAGGCGGGCGTCCGCCGCGTCGCTGTCCGCCCGGATCCGGAGCTGGCGGGCCGGCAGCAGCGCGTAGTACGCCACGGTGATGATGCGCTCGCGGGGATCGCGATCCGGTCGCCCGAAAGCGCCGAGCTGGGTCAGGTAGCCCGCGTGCACGCCGGTTTCCTCGGCGAGTTCCCGCCACGCGGCCCGCTTCAGGCTTTCGTCGATGTCGACGAAGCCGCCCGGCAGCGCCCAGTCGCCCTCGAACGGCGGATTGGCCCGTCGGATCAACAGGATCTTCAGCGCGCCGTCTTCGACGGTCAGGACCGCGACGTCGACCGTGACGGCGGGATGGGGGTGGTCGTAGGTATAGGGCATGGCTGTTCGTGTGGAGAATACACCTTAATATGTGTATTCACTACAGTAATAATGATGCCGCCGGGGTGCCTGACGGGAGGAAAACGGGGCGGCGACAAGCGCCGCCCCGCCCCGACCCGCCAGGATCATGGGAATCGTCCATCGACGGGCCCGGAATTGCCGGCGGGCGCCCCCGCCGCGCTCTGGGAAAGTAATGGGATTTCACCGGGAGGCAAGCACCCCACGCCGGCCTGCGTGCCACCGGCGCCCGGCCGGTGACGGTACGGTGATGCCCCTACCGGACGGGAATATGCGGCCAGGCCCATGGGCCACCGGGTTTTTCGGGGGAGCGTAGCCGCGGCAAACGACCCGGCGCGGACGCATCACCAGGCCCTATATGGGCCCGGGATATAGCCACTTCGTCTGAGGGGGTGCCCGCCGCGACAAAGATCGCGCGGGCCGGGAAGCCCGGTCGCGTCAGGACTTGCGGATGTCGTGCCGGCGCATCTTCTCGACCAGGGTTGTCCGCCCCAGCCCGAGCTTCTCCGCGGCCTTCTGCACCACGCCGTCCGTATCGGTCAGGGCTTCCTCGATCAGGCGGCGCTCCACCTGGTCGAGATACTCCTTGAGTGCGATGCCGCCTTCGGGGAGGCGCGGTGCGACCGGCGCTCCCTGGTGGGTCTCGGCCGGCGCGTCGCCGGTCGCAGCCGGCTCGATTCCGCTGATCGCCCTCGGCAGGTTCGCGACGTCGACGTGGCCGCCGGGACAGGTCACGACCAGCCTTTCAATCAGGTTCGACAGCTCGCGAATATTGCCCGGCCAGTGGTAGCCCTCGAGACTGCGCAGTGCCTCGTCGGTCAGCTGCAAGCGCGTCCGGCCATCGTCGCCGAGCCGGCGCACGAATTCCTGCACGAGCGGCACGATGTCATCCTTGCGCTCGCGCAGCGGCGGAATCTCGATCGGAAACACGCTGAGGCGGTAGTAGAGATCCTCGCGAAACGCGTTGCTCGCAATGCGTTTCGGCAGGTCGCGGTGCGTCGCGGCAACGAGCCGCACATCGACCGGGATGCTGGTCGTAGCACCCACGCGCTCTATCACGCGCTCTTCCAGGACGCGCAGCAATTTCACCTGCATGACCGGGGGCATGTCGCCGATTTCGTCGAGGAAAAAGGTGCCGCCGTTCGCGAGCTCGAATTTGCCGGGACGCGCCTTCACGGCGCCCGTGAACGCGCCGCGCTCGTGACCAAACAGCTCGCTCTCGAGCAGATTCTCGGGAATCGCGCCGCAATTCACCGCGACGAATTCGCCGGTGCGTCCGGACAGGTCGTGGATGCGCCGGGCGATCAGCTCCTTGCCCGCGCCGGATTCGCCGGTGATCAGGACCGTCGCCGGCGAAGGCGCCACCTGCTCGACCTGCCGCACGATTTCTTTCATCGCGGCGCTCGCGGCAACCAGGTTGCCGGCGCCGAGCGGCCGCGACTCGCGGTGCACGGGCAGGCGCGATGCGCGGATCTCCTCGAGCACGTCGTGCAGGGAATCAAGCCGCAGCGGGTAGCTGAGAGAATGAAACCGCGCCCATGGAAACCGTTCCCGCAGTCCGGCGCGGTGGGTCATACGGCTTCCTCGAGCATGACGATGGATACGTTCGGGTCGATCTTCGACAGTTCGTCGAGGACGTTGCAAACGGCTTCGTCCGGCAGTTCCGGGTTTACGAACAGCGCTTCGAGCCGCGCGTCGCCGAGCCGCGCTTTCCAGTCCTCCGGCATGGCGGTGATGACGTGCGGCACGTCCATGAATTCGACCAACTCTTTCAGGTGCGCGGCAGCGCGTTGGTCTTCGCCCAGAATCAAAATCGTCCGATTCGACGGTGACAAGCCCGGTGGTCTCCGTAATGTCCAGTCGGGTTTATAGACGGCGTCTATAGGTTCGAAATGTAGTCTTGTGAAACCAGTTACAGCAAGACCCGTTGATTATGCCTGCCTATCTGGTCGGATGCACCCATTGGCTGCTGGATTGTGCAAATATGCGCATATTCATGAGCGCATGCAACCGGGAAATGCGCGAATCTGACTCTAAAGATCCGCCCGATTGCGCCGATATTTCAGGGGTAAGCGGCGCGGGAATGTGCCGGCTTTCCCGATTCGTACGCAATTGAAAAAATAAGAACACAAGAGGCCGAACATATGTCATTTGTAGCCAGGTTCATGGGCAATTCCGAACGCGACGACGCGCCTGCCGGCACGACGTCGCGGCCTCTCGATTCCCTCACGGACGGCGCGATTGATACTTTGTCCTCGGTTATTCGGGTCATGGGTGACGAATCCTTTCCCGTCGACGGCGAACTGGACCCGGAGACGTTCGTCGAGGTCTGCCGCGCGTACTCGAGTCACGTCGCGAACGGCACGCCGGTGGAGTCGGCCGGCATCGACGCCTGCCCGCAGGGCGTGCGCCAGTGGGCCATGGTGCGGCAGTTCTATACCGACCGGCGGAAGGCCGAGAAGAGTTTCGTTTCCGAGCGCCTGAACGACTACCGCAGCGTGGTCGCGGATCTGGTGTCCGGCCTCCGGAGCATCGGCGAGCGCGACCAGGCCACGGAATCGACGGTCCTCGGAAACCTGAAAAATATCGAAGAGGCGATCGGCCGCGGCCTCATGCCGGAAATTCGCGCGGCCCTGTCGGCCACGTTCGACGACGTCCGCGAGACGTTCGCCGAGCAGAAGCGCCACTACGAGTCACAACTTTCGGAACTCAACGAGCGGATGTTGAACCTCCGCCAGGACCTGGTGGCGGCGCGCGAGGAAATGAAACGCGACTCGCTGACCGGCGCATACAACCGCCGCGCTTTCGACGCCTCCATCCTGCAGAGCCTGAACACGCGCTTCATCCTGAACCAGGCGGCCACGCTCGCGCTGATCGACCTCGACAATTTCAAGGAGATCAACGATCGCCACGGCCACGCGGCCGGCGACGAAGTGCTGCGCCAGGTCGGGGAGTGCCTCGCACGGGCCTTCATTCGCAAGGGCGACTTCGTGTCCCGTTTCGGCGGCGACGAGTTCGCCGTGATCCTGAACGACACGTCCGCGGCGAACTCGGTCAAGCTCGTCGAGCGATTCCTGAACTACGTCCGGGAAATCCGTATCCCGGATGCTCCCGACGAGGCCATCGCGTCGTGCTCCATCGGCTACACGGAGCTCGAAACGACCGATTGCGTCAAGACGGCTCTCGCACGCGCGGACGAGGCGCTGTATGCCGCGAAGAACGAAGGCCGCAATCGGGCCGTCCTGGGCCCGCCCTCTCCGACCTGACCACGGTCCGGGCACTCCGGCTTTCGTCGCGCAGAACGCTAAAGCGCGCGCCGAAACCGCCGATACAGTTAAGTAGAAGAAATCCTGGCACGCAGTTTCGAAGGAGCCCAACTTGGACCTTGCGACACTCATAGGGCTGTTCGGGGCCCTGACGATTGTGTTGATATCGATCTTCCTCGGCGGTTCGGCGGGGACGTTCGTGAACACGCCGTCGATACTTGTCGTACTGGGTGGCACTGCGCTTGTCACCATGATGAAGTTCAGCCTGGGCAAATTCTTCGGCGCCGCGTCGATCGCCGTGAAAGCGTTCCTGTACCGTCCGATGAACGCCGAGGAGTTGATCGAGGAAGCCGTCGATCTCGCGAAAGCGGCACGCCAGGGCGGCCTGCTGTCGCTGGAAGACCGGGAAATCAAGGACTCGTTCATGAAGAACGGGCTCGGCCTGCTGATCGACGGCCACCCCGCGGATACCGTGCGCGCGATGCTGCAGAAGGACCTCGCTCAAACCCTGCGCCGCCACAGCGACGGACAGGACATTTTCAAGGCCATCGGCGACGTGGGCCCGGCGATGGGCATGATCGGCACGCTGATCGGCCTCGTGCAGATGCTCGCGAACATGGACGACCCGAAGAAGATCGGGCCGGCGATGGCCGTGGCGCTGCTGACGACGCTGTACGGCGCGATACTCGCCAACATGATCGCGCTGCCGATCGCGGACAAGCTTGCCGTCCGCAGCCGCGAGGAGAACACGAACAAGTCGCTCATCATCGACGCGCTCCTGAGCATCCAGAGCGGCCAGAACCCGCGCGTCATCGAGAACCTGCTCGAGGCCTACCTGCCCCGCTCGAAACGCAAGGAGGGTGACGCGGAGGGCTGATGCCCGCCGCGCCGCGCCACGATGGACGCCGCCGCCGAACAGGCCTCGAAACCCGGACTGCCGGGCTGGGTGATGACGTTCGCCGACCTGATGACGCTGCTGATGTGCTTCTTCGTGCTGCTGCTCGCGTTCTCCGAAATGGACGTCCTGAAGTTCAAGCAACTGTCCGGCTCGATGCGCGAGGCGTTCGGCGTGCAGGCCGAGGTCGAAGCGAAGTCGATTCCCAAGGGCACCAGCGTGGTGGCCCGCGAGTTCAGCCCGGGCAAGCCGGAGGATACGCCGATCAACACGGTACGGCAGTTCACAATCGATTCGAACAAGAGCACGCTCGACGCGCTGAACCGGGAACTCGAGGAGATCGAAGAGACGCGGCGGCACGCCCGCCGGTTGCGCATCGCGCTCAAGGACGAGATCGAACGCGGCTACGTCTCCATCGAGACGGAAGGGCTGCGCGTCACGATCCACATCATGGAGAACGCGTCGTTCGACTCGGGCATGGCTGACGTCCGGCCCGAATTCTTGCCGGTCCTGACGAAAATCGCGCGCCTGATTGACGACAACAGCGGCGAGGTGACGATCTCCGGTCACACCGACAACGTCCCGATCTCGACGCCGCGTTTTCGTTCGAACTGGGAACTGTCGACATCCCGCGCGGTATCCGTGGCGCACGCGGTGCTCGACGTCTCACCAATCGACCCGGCCCGGATCACGGTAACCGGTCACGCCGATACCGAGCCTAGAGCGGCAAACGATTCGGCCGACAACCGCGCCAAGAACCGGCGCGTCGACATCTCGATCGTTCGCGGCAGCGAACTCGATCAACTGCGCCAGATGAGCATCGCCAACAGCAACCTGCCGGATCTCGCAAGCGCGGAGGAGGTAGTGCAATGAACGATACGGAACAGCGACGGTCGTTTCGCGTACGCGAAACGGTGTACCTCCGGTACGAAACCCTGAGTGACCTCGACTTCAGCGAAGGCCTGGAGCGCCGCCGCCTGCGTCACGGCCTCGGCGCGCGCGTGGCTTCGGCCATGGCCGACCTCGACGCGCGCATCGGCACGGAGATGCAGCGCCTCAACGCGGACTCGAGCCCGGTGGCACGCTGCCTGAGCCTGCTGAACGACAAGCTGAACGTCGTCGTTCAGCAGATGCCGGAGCTGCAGAAGTTGCGCACTGAACTCGCAAACACGACGCCGCAGGTGTGCGAGCTGAGTGCGGACGGCATCGTCTTCTCGTCGTCGCAACCCGTGCCGCTGGGCACGAAGCTGCTGGTGGAATTTCTCCTCGAATCCGACAATCGCTTCGTGGACGCCTTCGCCACGGTGATTCGGGAAGTCCCGCCGCCGGACAGCGGCAACCCGAACCTGCAGCACGGCGTTGCCGTGGCGTTCCACGACATGAAGCCGGAACTGCGGGAAACGCTGATCCAGCACATGTTCAGCCGCGAATCTGAAACCCTGCGGATGCGCCGGCTGCAGCTCGACTCACATTAAGGAATAGCGGCCGGGCCCCGGTCAGGCCAGCGATTCCTGCATCGACCGCAACTTGTCCCGGTAGCTGCCCATGACGTCCGGCAGCGCCTTGCGCCCGATGCCGAGCTTCACGAACGTCGGGATCTCCCGCGGATCGACCGCACCGCTGTTGCCTGCCTCGAGCAGCTTGCCGGCCGCCCAGACGACGTCGACCAGCCGAACCGGGCTGTCCGGGTCTTCGTCCAGGTAGGTCGCGGCGTCCGCGGATTCGGCCATCTCGTCGCTGAACCCCCAGGACTCCATGATCGTCTTGGTGATCTGCGCATTCCATTCGTCGAACATCGACTTCAACGACTGGGCGTCGCCGAGTATCGACGGAAATTCCTCCGCCTTGGTGACGATGTACAACTTGCCGACGTCGTGCGTGAGGCCACTGAGATAGGCGGACTCCGGGTTGACCGCCGGCACTTTTTTCGCCACCGCCCAGGACATGCACGACAGCTTCATGCCGTTCGCCCAGATCGTCCGCAGATGCTTCGACGCCTCCGCGTGCTTGTTCGACCCGTAAAGCTGCTTCATCGCGAGCGACATGGCGGTGTTCCGCACGACCTCGAAACCGAGCCGGCTGATGGCCACATCCAGGGAGTCGACCTTGTCGTTGCCGCGGTTGTAGTACGCCGAGTTCGCGAACACGAACAGCCGTGACACCAGCACTGGGTCCAGGCTGACCGCCTGGCTCACCTTGTCGAAGTCGGCGGAGTCCGACTCCAGCATCTTGCGAATCTTCATGACGACGTCGGGCAGCGATGGCAGCTCGATGTCGTTGTTCTCCAGTTCCAGCGCCAGCAGACTCACGAACCGGAAGCGATCTTCTCTCGACATTGTTCTTTTCCTCAGCCGCATTCCGCCGTTTGGCGTTTTGCGTGTAGTTGTTGCAGCAGTCGCGCCTCGCCAATGTTGAGGCCACAGGTACGCGTCAGTTCCTCGACGCTCGCGCCGGTGCGGGCCAGCCGGGCGGCATTGTCGATCGGCAGTGGCCGCACGTTGCCCCGCGTTTCGGGTGCGGGCCGCGCCGCGACCTTGCCCACCTGCGCCTGGAGTTCGCGCACGCGCGCGTCCAGCGTCCGGATCGCCCGCAGCAATTGCTGCGTGTTCTCGGCCGCGTCGGATTCGTCGCTGACAGCGGCGCCCGTCGGACTCTGCCAGAAATCCATGAATTCACGGGACTGTCGCGTGAACCGCAGGACGGCGAGTGCAGCTGCTGCCAGCAGCACCGCATTCGCGATGATGACAAGGTACGCTATATCGGCATCGAAAACATTCATCACACTAACTCGTCTATGGTGGGTGGTTGATCCGTATCGGGTTCGTCGTTGGCGGGCGGCTCGTCGTCTCGTCGCGCACGGTCCCTGTCCTTCTTCTCGGCATCCCGCTTCCCCGGGCGCGCGGGACGCACCGGGTACGTGGGATTCACGTTGGATATTCGTGACAGGTAGTCCGGCATGACGATTCCTCCTACCAGCTTTCTGTTACGCGGCGAAGTCGAAGCACCGCCTGCCCGTGTATCTGGCTGACGCGCGACTCGGAGACGTCGAGTACCGCGCCGATTTCCTTCAGGTTGAGGTCGCGCTCGTAGTACAGCGACAACACCAACTTCTCGCGCTCCGGCAGTTCGTCGATGGCAGCGGCGAGCTGCTCGGCGAACTGGTTACGGGAAAACACTTCGTCCGGCCCGTCGCCAGCGGCCGCGGCCGGATCGCGACCCGTCCCCGAGTCGCCGAGGCTGTCTTCGAGGCTGCAGAGCCGGCAGCTCGCGCTGTCGCGCAGGATGCGGTGGTATTCGTCCAGTTCGATGCCCAGGTGATCGGCAACCTCTGACGGTTCGGCCGCCCGCCCTTCCCTCGCCTCGACGGCGTGAATGGCCTCGGCAACCTGGCGGTACTTGTGGTGCACCGACCGGGGCGTCCAGTCATGCCGGCGTATGTCGTCGATCATCGCGCCGCGAATACGGATGCCGGCATAGGTCTCGAAACTCGCACCGCGACCGGCGTCAAAGGAACTCGCGGCTTCGATCAGGCCCAGCATGCCTGCCTGAATCAGGTCATCGATGTCCACGCTCGACGGCATACGGGCAGACAGGTGAAATGCAATGCGCTTGACCAGCGACAGGTTCTGAACGACCAGTTCGTCCTGCGTCGGCCCACCGACAGCCTCGACCTGGCTGTACGCGATCATGCGACCTTCCCTTCCCGGCAGCCCGTGCCGGCGAGCAGCCGCTCGAAGAAGAATTCGATGCCGCCGGACGCGTCGCGTTTGGCCGGCAGCGCATCAGCCGCGTTCCCGAGCTCAGTGAAGGCGGCCCCGGACACGCTGCTCGGGTAGGCGTCGAGTACCGCCCGCTGTTCCTGGACGGCTTTCACGAGGAAACGATCCTCCGGAACGTCGGCGAGGTGCCTCAGGACCACGTCGAGATAGCTGTCCGTGACGCGGCGCAGCTTGTCGAAGAGTTGCTTGCCCGACTGCTTGCGCCGACTCCGGTTCGTGACGACGTTGAAACGCGAGATGCCATAGTTGCGGCTGAATACCTTGATCAGTGCGTACGCGTCGGTGATCGAGGCCGGCTCGTCGCAAACGACCACGACAGCGTGCTGCGCGGCCTGGACGAAGCGTGCGACCTCGGGCGAGATGCCCGACGACGTATCGACGACCAGCACGTCGGGCTGGTCCGCCAGCGCGCTGAATGCACGGATGAGGTTGACCTGGGAAGCGACCGGCAAGTCCGTCATCCGGAAATTGCCCGACGATGCCGGAAAGATCCGGACGTTGCCGGGGCCGGCCAGCACCGTGGATTCGAGATCGGCCTCGCCGGCAACGACGTGCGACAGGTTGTAGCGCGGCTGCAGGCCGAGCAGTACGTCCACGTTCGCCAGACTGACGTCGGCATCCAGCAGCGCGACGTTCCGGCCGAGGTTGCCGAGCGCGATCGCCAGGTTCGTGGCCACGTTCGTCTTGCCCACGCCGCCCTTGCCGCTGCAGACGGCATACACTTTCACGGGCGACCGCGCCATCCGTCGGCGCAGTTGTTCGGCCTGGTTCGACTCACGCATGGGCCACGGCTCCGGTGGCGTAGTTTGCCGCCATGAACTGCTCGTCGATGGCGGGCTCGTTGTGCTCGAGGCAGTCGACCGCCTGGTTCAGCAACCACATGCGCTTGCGGGCAGCCGGGTGCAGGTCGTCGGGAATCTGCTGACCGTCCGAAAACCAGCAGGCCGGCAGGTCGTTGCGAATCAGCGAACTGATCACGCCGCCGAGTTGTGCCGCTTCGTCGATTTTCGTGACGATGCAGCCTTCGAGCGGGAGGCGCCGGAAATTGCGGATGGCCTCGTCAATCGACGCAGACTGGCTCGATGCGGAGAGGGTCAGGTAGAAGCGCACGCGGTCGCTGTTGCTGCCGTACGCCGCCAGGCGTTCGGCCAGGTGCCGGTCGCGCGGGCTCCGGCCTTCGGTGTCGATCAGCACCAGCCGCTTGTGGCGCAGCTTGGACAGCAACTCCGAGAGCTCGCCGGTGCTGCCGGCCGTGTAGACGTTCGCACCGATGATGTTGGCGAACGCGGACAGGTGTTCGCGTGCACCGATGCGATAGGCGTCCGCTGAAATCAACGCGATACCGTCGTCGCCATGGCGCATTGCGTACCGGGCGGCGATCTTCGCGATGCTCGTCGTCTTGCCGACGCCGGTGGGGCCCACCAGCGCGATGACGCCGCCCTCGTCAAGCAGCGGGTCCTCGCGAACGGGAATCATCGGTGCGAGCGCGGTGATCGGTCCGTGCCAGAGCCGCCGGACTTCGTCCACCGGTTCCAGCTTCTCTATCACGCGGCTCGCGATGTCCGGTGCGACGCCGAGCCGTGCCAGGTTGCGCAGTACCTGAGCCCGCAGCGGGCTCTTCTGCGCGGTGTCCTTCCAGATCAGCCCCGCCATCTGCGTTTCCAGCAGGCCGCGCAGCGACGTCAGCTCGTCGCGCACGCTCCGCGGCGCGTCGAAACCCGGGGCGTCGTCGGTCGCGGCAGCGCGGGTGACCGGCTGCACGGAGGCGACGGCCGGCGTTTCCGTGACCGCATCGTCCGCCACGGCATCATCCGCGACAGCCTCCGACGAAGGCTCGGGTTCCGGCCGGGCTGCGCGTGCCGCGGGCGCGCCGACGGCATGCCGGACCAGCGACTCGTCGTAGTCGATCGCGGCGATGACTTCGATGCCTTCCGGGACGCGGCGATTCGACAGAATCACGGCATCCGGCCCCTGCTCGGCACGCACCTGTTGCAGCACGCGGCGCATGTCCTTGTCCAAGTATCTTTTGATCTTCACAGCCTGTCCTCACGTCCTCGGATCACCCGGTACCCGTCCGCGACAGCGCGTCGCTCACGGGGCCATCCGCTCCAATCCCTCGTCACCGTACGGCTCCCAGCATTTCGATGCGCCGGTCGTCCGGCACCTCGTTGTAGGCCAGCACGTGCAGGTTGCGAATGTTGCGCATCATGCGCGCCATCCACGGCCTCACCAGCGGGGCCACCAGGAGCACGGCGGGCTCGCCGGCCATTTCCTGGTTCTGGGCCTTTTCCGTCAGCGTCTTGTGCAGTCGCTCCATCATTTTCGGTTCCAGTCCGACCGTTCCGTCGTTCTGCTGACTCTCATTCAAGATTCGTTCCAACTCGGGCTCCAGCGTGAGAACCGGCAGCTCAGGCCGCATGCCTGCTACGTTCTGGACGATCGAGCGGCCGAGCGCGACGCGCACGGCGGCGGACAAAACGTCGGGATCCTGACTCCGCGCCCCGTGCTCCGACAAAGTTTCGGCGATTTTCCGGATGTTCCGGACCGGGATCTTTTCCTGCAGCAGGTTCTGCAGGACGCGGGTGATCGTGCTGGCCGGCAGCAGTTTCGGCGTCAGTTCCTCGACGAGCTTCGGCGAGGTTTCCGCCAGCCGGTCGAGCAGGCGCACGCATTCCTCGTGGCCCAGAAGCTCGTGCGCGTTCGCCTTGAGGATCTCGCTTAGGTGCGTGGCCACGACGGTCGCCGGGTCGACGACGGTGTAACCCAGCATCTGCGCCTCTTCCCGCTGGGCCGGCTCGATCCAGCAGGCCTCGAGCCCGAACGCCGGATCGCGCGTCTCAATTCCGGCCAGCTTCCCGAACACCTGGCCCGGGTTGATCGCGAGGTCCTTGCCGACGTGCACCTCGCCCTCGCCGACGGCGACGCCGGCGAGCGTGATCCGGTAGGCGTTCGGCGCCAGCTCGAGGTTGTCGCGGATGTGCACCGGCGACACCAGGAACCCGAGGTCCTCAGTCAGCTTCTTTCGCACGCCCTTGATGCGCCCGACCAGCGGCCCCTGGCGCGCGCGGTCGACGAGCGGGATCAGCCGGTACCCGACTTCCAGTCCGACGCGATCGACCGGGTCGACGTCCTGCCAGCCGAGTTCCGGGAGCGAGGGCTCCGCGGCCGCGGCCGTCTCGTCGGGCTTCTCGCGCTTCGGCGGCCCTTTCGCGACCCGCGCGGCGGCGAACGCACACACGCCGGCGCAGCTCAGGAACGCGATGTTCGGCATGCCCGGAATGAGGCCGAGCACACCGAGCACGGCGGCGGTGACCATCAGCGTGCGGGGGTCCCGGAACAGCGTCGAGAACACCTGCTTGCGCATGTCCTGCGAGCGCGATACGCGCGTGACGATGATCGCGACCGCGGTGGACAGCAACAGCGACGGCACCTGCGCGACCAGTCCGTCACCGATCGTCAGCAGCGTGTAGTTGTGCATTGCCGCGGAAAGCGTGAGGTCGTGCTGTGAGGTGCCGATGATCAGGCCGCCGATGATATTGATGAACAGGATCAGGATGCCGGCGATGGCGTCGCCGCGAACGAACTTGCTCGCGCCATCCATGGAGCCGTAGAAGTCCGCTTCTTCGCGGATCTCCTGGCGCCGCTCACGGGCGGTATCCTGGTCGATGACGCCCGCGTTGAGGTCGGCGTCGATGGCCATCTGCTTGCCGGGCATCGCATCGAGCGTGAACCTCGCCGACACCTCGGAGACGCGTCCGGCGCCCTTCGTCACGACGACGAAGTTGATGATCACGAGGATGGCGAAGATCACGAGACCGACGGCATAGTTGCCGCCGACGACGAATTCGCCGAACGCCTCGACGACCTTGCCGGCGGCCGACGTGCCGGTATGGCCGTTCAGCAGGACGACGCGGGTCGAGGCGATGTTCAGCGCGAGGCGCATCAACGTCACGACGAGCAGGATCGTCGGGAACACCGCGAATTCGAGGGGCCGGTTGACGTACACCGTCGTGAGCAGGATGGCCGTGGACAAGGCGATGTTGAAGGTAAACAGCGCGTCCAGCGCGACCGGGGGCAGCGGCACCATCATCATCGCAAGCATGGCGAGCAGCAGGATCGGCATGCCGGCCCCGCGAATCAGGTCATTGATGTGCTGTCGTGTAGGCATTGATCAGAACTCGTTCTCGTCCAGGTCTATCACCGGTTTCTGCGGCTCGCGCCGTCCCGGGCCCGATGTCGTGTCCAGCTGGTAGATGTACGCGAGGACCTGCGCGACCGCCGTGTACAGGCGGGCCGGTACCTCGTCGCCGATGCCCGTCGTCCGGAACAGCACGCGGGCGAGCGGCGGCGCCGAGAACAGCGGGATCCGGTGGTCGGCCGCGACTTCGCGAATCCGGGCAGCAACGAGGTCCTTGCCCTTCGCGATGACGCGCGGCGCATTCATCGTCTTGTCGTCGTAGCGCAGCGCCACGGCGTAGTGCGTCGGGTTCGTGATCACGACGTCCGCCGTGGGCAGGTCTTCCATCATTCGGCGCGTCGCCGCCTGTTGCTGCAGCGCGCGGATCCGGGACTTCACTTCCGGCCGGCCTTCCGTTTCCTTGAACTCGTCCTTGACCTGCTGGCGGGTCATGCGCAGCTTCTTCTCGTACTGCCAGAACTGGAACGGGACGTCGACCAGGGCGATCAATATCAGGCCGGCGCTGACGACAAGCAGCGACAGGGCGCAGATCCTGAGCGCGTGGGCGACGCCGCTGGCAACGGACTCCCGGCCGAGTCCGGCGAGCTGGTCCACGCTGAACCACAACCAGGCCATCGCCACCACCGCGACAACGGCAAACTTGGCGAGTGCCTTCAGGAGTTCGTTGAGGCCATTGGCGCTGAAGATGCGCTTCAGGCCCTTCGCGGGATTCATCCGCCCGAACTTGGGCGCCGCAGCCTCGAGGCTGAACGACCAGCCGCCGATCAGGACCGCACTGAGCACGGCCGCTGCCACGAGCACGATGGCAAGCGGCGCGAGACCACCGAACATTCCGGCCGCGATCTCGGCCAGCGCTGTCGCCATCTGCGTCGTGTCGAACGCACGGGCACGGTCGATGGCAAACGCTTCACCGAAGCGCGCCACCAGGTTGCCGCCCATCGGTTCGGCGAGGAGCAATATCGACGATGCACCCGACATCATCACGACGGTCATCGTGAACTCGCGGGAACGCGGAACGTCACCCTTCTTGCGCGCGTCCTCGCGGCGCTTGGGTGTCGCTTGTTCGGTGCGTTCCTGTTGACTCTGGTCGTCGGCCATCGATCGTCTCGTCTACATTTCCAGCAGTTCAGCAAGCGCCGAAAGCGTGATCGAGAAAAAGTTCGTCGCGTTCTCCAGGAACACGTCCATGTTGAAAAAGATGACCGCGAAGCCCAACAACATCGACACCGGGAAACCGACTGCGAACAGGTTCAACGTCGGTGCCGCCCTGCTCATCGCGCCGAACGCCAGGTTGACGACGAGAATGGCCGTGATCGCCGGCAGCGCCACTTTCAGCGCGAACACGAACAGCTGGCTGCTCCAGGCGAGCAGTTCGCCGACGATCGGCGCCCCCATGCCATTCGACGAGATCGGCCAGGCGTGAAAGCTGTGCGCGAGGAGCTGAATCAGCGCCAGGTGCCCGTCCATCTCGAAGAAAATCAGCATCGACAACATGAGGAACATCTGCCCGAGCACCGGGACGTTCACTCCACGTGATTTGTCCAGGAAAACGGCGAAGCCCAACCCCATACTCATGGCAATGATCTGCCCGCCCAGCGCGATCGCGTCGAAGACAAGCTGAACTAAGAATCCCAGCACGACGCCAATCGCGATCTCCTGAATTATCGTGACCAGACCCACCACACTGAACACCTCCGGTGCCGTAGCCACCGGGACGGACGGCGTGATCACCGCAGTCAGTGCCAGCGCCAGGAGCAGCCGCACGCGCGTCGGCACGAAGCCACCGCCGACCACCGGCATCACCATGACGAATGCCCCGACCCGCACGAACGGCCAGATAGCCGTCGTGAGGTAGTCGAAGATCGGTTCCAGTTGCAGGTCCACGTTCAATGGCATGTCTCGTTTGCATGATTTCGACCTCGCTCTGTCAGGAGATCAGTGAAGGAATCTGTTCGATAAGTGTCCGCGTGTAGTTCACGATCACGCCGAGCATCCAGGGTCCGGCCACGACCAGCGCGCCGACCATGACGAGCAGCTTGGGAATGAACGACAACGTCATTTCGTTGATCTGGGTCGCCGCCTGGAACATCCCGATCAGAAGGCCGACCACCAGTGCTGACACGAGCAGCGGTGCGGCGATGAGCATCGTCACCCACATGGCCTGCTGGCCGATCGTCGTGATGGTTTCCGGGGTCATGACGGCACCTCAGGTGTAGAAGCTCGAGGCGAGCGTGCCGAGCACGAGTGCCCAGCCGTCGACCAGGACGAACAGCATGATCTTGAACGGCAGCGAAATGAGCATCGGCGACAACATCATCATGCCCATGGACATCAGTACGCTCGATACGACGAGATCGATGACCAGGAACGGGATGAAGACCAGAAAGCCGATCTGGAACGCCGTTTTCAGCTCGCTGACGATGAAACTGGGAATCAGCACGGAAAGCGGCACTTCCTCCGGCGACGCAAACGCCTCGTAGCCGGCCATGCCCGCGAACAGTTCGAGGTCGCTTTCGCGCGTCTGGTCCATCATGAAGCCGTGCAGGGGCGCGATGCCGGCGTCGAAGGCCGCGCGCGCATCGAGCGTGCCGTCGACGTACGGGTCCACGGCGACCGCCTGGATTTCGCTGATGACGGGCGCCATTACGAAGAATGTCAGGAACAGTGCGATACCGAGCAGCACCTGGTTTGGCGGCGTCTGGGCGGTCCCCAGCGCCTGCCGGATGATGGACAACACGATGATGATGCGGACGAAGGCGCTCATCGACAGGACGATGGCCGGCAGCAGCGTCAGCAACGTCATGAGCACGAGGATCTGCAGGCTCAACGTGTAGGTCGGCCCCTCGAGCGCGTCGGTCGCGAGCTCGAGCGGCTCCTGGGCAAGCGCGCCGGCCGGCATCACCATGCACAGGAGCAGCATCAGAGCAATGAGGCGCGACAGGTTCACCGGCGTATCTCTTTGAGCGCCGTGCGCAGCCGACCCGCGAAACCCTGCGGCATCGCGGCCTGCAGGTCGCGTGCGTCGACCGGCGGCGTATCGAAGACGTGCAGTGACTGGACGCTGGCCGGCGTCATCCCGATCAGGACCTGGGTCTTGCCGATCTCGACGAGCACCAGGCGCTCCTTCGCGCCCAGCGCGCGGCTGGCGACGATCTGGATCGCGTCGCTGTTGCCGGACCCGATCATCTTGCTGCGCGAGAACAGCCAGCCGAACGCGATGATCGCACCGATGACGAGCAAGAGGCTCGCCACCATGCTCACGAGTTCCGGGCCGCCTGCGGGAGACACGGTCATTGGCTGAGCGTCTCGATGCGTTCGAGCGGGCTGACGACGTCTGTCAGCCGGACGCCGAAGCGGCCGTCGACGACGACGATTTCGCCGCGCGCGATCAGGGTGCCGTTGACCAGCAGGTCCATGGGTTCCGTCGCCTCGCGGTCGAGCGCGATCACCGATCCCTCGACCAGCTTGACGAGGTCGCGAATGGCGATGTCCGTGGAACCGACACGCAGGCTGACACTGACCGGGATATCCAGCACGAGGTCCAGGTTGACCTCGCCCCCGGCCGCGCTCGCGCCATTGTCCTGCAGCTGGTCCGGCGCGTAGTTCGCGGCACCGCCCGGCTTCGCGGCGCTGTCTTTCGTCGTTTCTTCATTCATGCGGAGTATCCTCGGGTCTTTCTCGTTTCCGGGTTAATGGGTACGCGGCTCAGCGTCGTTGGTCAGCCAGCGGCCGGCCTCGATCGCGTATCGGCCGTCGTGCACGCCGAACCGGCCTTCCAGCACGGGCACGTTGCCGGCGAAGACGCGTCCACGGCGCGGGTTCACGAAATCAATGACGTCGCCGGCCGAAAGGTCGGCGATGCTGCGCAGGTTCAGGCGCGCATTGCCGATGCAGGTCGTCAGGCCGACCGTCGCATCCGGCAGGGCGGTGCGCAGCACCTGTTCCCAGCGCGCGTCTTCCGCTGCATCGCGATTCTTCTTCTGTCCCTCGAGTACCGGGAGCAGCGGCGCGAGCATCGCGATCGGCCAGGCAATGTGAAACTCGAAGTGTTCCTCGCCGAATTGCGCGACGAATTCGCAGGCCACGATGTCGGCCGCGCCATCGAGCACGTCGACGACGTCCGTGCTCTGGTGCACGGCCGTGCACTTGGGCGACAGCTCGGCAACGCCCTTCCAGGTCGTCGCGATCGCGCGCGCCAGGTCGTCGCAGAACAGCGTGACCACTTTCATTTCGCCCGGCGTGAATTCGCCTCCACGGCGCTCGCCGCGGCGCACGGCCGGGCCGCCGAAGAACGTCTCGACGATGTGGCCGACCAGGCCGGCCTGGACGGACACGACGGCGGTGCCCGTCAGCGGGTTCGCCGAGAAGGCATACAGTACGGCCGGTGCTTCGCTGCGGCCCGAGAACTCACCCCAGGTGTCCACCGTGATCTGCGCAGGGAGGATGTCCACTTTGCGGTTCAGCAACACGGTGACCGACTTGCCGAACCCGCCCGCGAGGTTGCGGTTCAGCTTTTGCAGCCGCGGGAAGCTGTTCGAGACGATGCAGTTGTGCGGCGGAATACTGAACTCCGCCACGGTCGCGTAGCGCGGTCCGGTGCTGGAGTGCACCTCGATGTCGCCGTTCTCGACGCCGTCCAGGAGCGCGCTCTTTTCTTCGTCGGAAATGATCTGGTCGCTCATGACGCCCGCCGCTACTGGATGACCAGCGACGTGAAGTACAGGGCTTCGACGCCGCGCTCGCCGCTCGCTTCCGCGACGATGCGTTCGATCTCGGCGCGCCCGTCCGCCAGCATCTTTTCCTTGCCGGCCCGGGTCTCCACGCTTTCGAAGATGGCGCCGCTGTACAGCAGGATCAGCGCGTTGCGGATCGCGGGCGTGTGCTCGCGAACCGCGTTGATGACGGACTGTTCGCGCGACATGACTTCCATCGTGATCTGCATGTAGTGCGGATCACCCGCCTCGTCCTTGAAATTGACGACCAGTGCCGGGTGCAGGCTCTGGTATATCGGCGGTTTGGAACTCGGCTTCTCGGCGACGGGACCGTCCTCGCCCTCGGCGGCCGGCGCAGCCGGGTTCGCCAGGAACAGCCAGGCGCCCGCGCCCAGCCCGACGAGGACGACGCCGAGCCCGACGAACAGCCAAAGCTTGCTCTTCCGGGCGGCCGGCGGGGAATCGATGATCTGGGTTTGCTCTTCTGCCATGTCCAGCTCCTGTGGGTCACAAGGAGTGATGCAAGGCGCATGCCAAGAGCTTTCTTCCGGATTTTTCTTATTTTAATTCAATAAGTTAGAATATCTTCGTCACGGATTCAGCGACGACCCGACGCCGGAAATCTGACGCTCGCCCGGCGCGCCCGGCGCCGGCTGCTGCCGTGCCGACGGATTCTTGACGCCCGCGATCCGGTGGCCCCCCGCGGGGTCAGGCGAAGGTATCGATCAGGCCGCGGCCAACCCGTACCGCGGTGGCCGGAGCCGACTGCTCGTCGGCGTCGCTCTTGCCGGCATCGATCATGGGGCCCGTCTGCGGCCGGGCATCGCGGCTCGCGGCGCGGTCCTGCGTGCCGGCATCACCGACGTCGCAACGACCGAGTTGCAGACCGCTGTCCGCCAGCATCTCTCGAAGCCGCGGCAGGGCCTGTTCGATCGCGTCCCGCGTCACGCCGTGCTGCACGTGAAAGCTGACGTCGGCCTTGCCGTCCTCGACCAGGAGCTGCACCCGCACCGGACCGAGGTCCGCAGGCGACAGGCGGAGTTCCGCGGTATGGCGCTGGTCACGGGACATCATGACGACCCGTTCCGACAGCGCCGAATCCCACCCGGCATCCTGAACGGGAACCGCGATCGTATAACGGGCGGTCGCTGCCGGCGCGGTCGGGAGCGGCTCCGCGGCCCGGGCGGTGCCCGCGGACGGCGGGCCGGGCTCGATCCCGGTCGGCGCAGCCGTCAGTCGGTCGATAGCGGCGGTCACCTCGCCGGCGCGTGCCGATCTCGACGGCGTATCGGCACTGGTGGCGCGCGTCGGCGGCGGCGCAACAGGCACGGCCAGCGACTCGCGACCGTTTCGGGCCGCTGCGTCAGTCGGCGTGGTCGCCGGTTCCGGAGGGACGGACGCAGACGGAGTCGGTGCCGACGACGGAGACGGGCTCGACGACGGCACCGAAGGCGTTACCGGGCCCGGCGCCGCGGTCTCGGCGGAAGGGGCAGCCGCGGACGACGCCGGAGACGGTACCGGCGCCGGCGCCGGCACGTTCTCACGTCGCACGGCACGCGCGGGGTCCTGCGAGTCCGCAACGGCGCGCTCGCCCGCCGCGTTGATGTCCGACGGTGTCCCGGCGTCCCGGACGGCGCTCGCTGCGCCGGTCACCGGCACTGGTGTTGCCCCGCCCTGCGCCGTCGTTGCCAGCGGCGGCGTCACTCGCTTCGATGTCGGCCGGGGCCGGTCTGCGCCGGGGGGCGTTGCGGAACCGTCTACCGGTTTCGGCCGGGTCGACACCCGGTCCGTCCCGGCATCTCGCGCCGACGCTGTCGCAGCCGACGGGATTGCAGGAATCGCAGTCGCGGCAGCCGGAACCGCTGAAGCGGCATCCAGTGTCCCGGCCTGGCCGGCGTCGCCGGTCACGTTCGGTGCAGACAAACGGGCGTCATCGGGCGTCAGGGTCGGGTCGGGTGCTTCCAGCATGCGGGCCAGCGAATCCGCCGCACCCTCCGCGTCCGGTACCGCGCTGGCGGCCGGCGTCTCTGCCGTCGGCATCGTTTCCGGCGCCGTGAGTTCGGGGGGCCGGCGTTCCGGCAAGACCTTGCCGCCTGCCGGCACGGATTCGCCGGCCGCCGGCCGCAGTACCGCGACCGGGACGCCGCCCGCGTCGTGGCCCGACCAGGCGGCGTCGCCCAGCAAACTCGCGAAGTCCGGTGGCGTATCTGATTGTTTCAACGAGGAAAAGCCGCCGCTCGGCCGGCGGGTCGGCAGCAACAGGGATTCGATGTTCGTGGCGTTTTCGGGCCGCATTCCGGCTCCCTTATGCATCGGTGTCGATCGCTGTCGACGGTCTGTAGGGATAGAGCAAGTTGCGTGCCATCACGCGCTGCCGTGGCCGAAGCCGTGCTGACTGGCCGGCAATTCATCCAGTGCGCGCTGTTCGCGGCGGTCGGCCGCGCGGCGGACTTCTTCCTCGGTCCGGTCGACGACCTGTTGCAGCGACTCCACGCGCTGCCGTTTCACCTGCCATCGCTGGCGGTGCAGGTCCAGTGCACGCTCGCAGTCCGCGATGATCTGCTGCTGGGAACGGACCGCGTGGTCCAGGCGGCCGAGAAATCGCTGGTAGTCCTTCCAGTGCGCGGCCGGCACGTTGCCGGACTCGGGCGACAGGCGGGAGTACCCCCGGCGGTGCTCGCGGAGTTCGGCAAGGCGCGCGCGCTGCTCGTCGAGCCGCGCCTGCGATCGTCCGGTCTGGACCGCGAGCCGGCGCTCTTCGGTCACCGCGAGCGCGAGTATGCGCCGCAACCGGTCGGCCTTCTGTTTCATTCATCCGCCTCGTCGTCGCCGGTCGGGGTGAACAGTGCGCGCAGCTCGGCAAGACTCTTCGTCGCGGTGATGCAGTCGTCGTGGTGCTGGCGCAGGAATCGCGTAATGGCCGGCCACAGCGCGATGGCCTCGTCGAGCTGCGGGTTGGTGCCCGGCTGGTAGGCGCCGACGGACACGAGATCGCGGTTCTGCTGGTAGGTTGCGTAGACCTGGCGGAACCGGGTCACCAGCTCCTGCTGGGAGTGGTCGACGAAGCGCGTCATGGCGCGACTCACGGAAGACTCGACGTCGACCGCCGGGTAGATGCCGGCGTCCGCCATGTTGCGCGACAGCACGATGTGCCCGTCGAGGATCGCGCGTGACGCATCGACGACCGGGTCGTTCTGGTCGTCGCCTTCCGCGAGCACCGTGTAGATGGCCGATATCGACCCGCCGCCTTCCGCGCCGTTGCCCGCCCGTTCGACGAGCTGCGGCAGCTTTGCGAACACCGACGGCGGATAGCCCTTCGTCGCCGGCGGCTCGCCGATAGCCAGCGCGATCTCGCGCTGGGCCTGCGCGAACCGCGTCAGCGAGTCCATCAACAGCAGCACGTTGCGCCCCTGGTCGCGGAAATATTCGGCGATCGCCGCCGTGAGCCAGGCGCCGTGCAGGCGCATCAGCGGCGTGTCGTCCGCCGGGGTGGCGACGACGACGGCCTTCCGCCGACCGCGCTCGCCGAGGGACTCGTCGATGAACTCGCGCACCTCCCGGCCGCGTTCGCCGATGAGTCCGACGACGACGACGTCGGCTTCGGTGTTGCGGGTCATCATGCCGAGCAGCATGCTCTTGCCGACGCCGCTGCCGGCAAACAGGCCCATGCGCTGGCCACGCCCGACCGACAGGATCGAGTTGATGGAGCGCACGCCGACGTCGAGCTGCTGCCGGATCGGCTGCCGCTTGAGCGGATTGATCGGTTTGCCGAACAGGGCGACGCGATCACTCCCCCTGATCGGCGGGCCGCCGTCCAGCGGATCGCCGCGGCCGTCGAGCACGCGGCCGAGCAGTTCGTCGCCGACCCGGATCTCGGGCGAGGCCGACACCGGAATCACACGCGCACCGGGCCCGACGCCGCGCATGTTGGCGACGGGCATCAGGAACAGGCGCTCGCCGGAGAATCCGACGACCTCGGTTTCGACGCGACGGCCATCCGCGGCGACAACGTCACAGCGCCCGCCGAGTTCCGCATGGCAGCCCTCGGCCTCCATCGTCAGGCCGACGCTGCGGCGCAGGACGCCCTCGACGACCATGGCGGGCGACGCATCAGCCGCCCTGTCGGTGAACGCGCCCAGCCTGAGCGCGCGCTCCAGGCTGCGGTTCGGCATGGGACCGGCCGGCATCGGTGGCGACTCATGGGGCATGGCGCTGGTCCCCGGCGATCTGCTTGATGACGGAATTGAGGCGCGATTCCGCCGTGGCATCGATACGCGAATTCTCGGTCGTCACCGTGCAGCCGCCGTGCGACAGCAACGGGTCCTCGACGATGATCCAGGCAGGCTCGCCGTCCGACGGCGCCAGGCGCTCGCGAACGAGCTTTGCGTCGTCGGGATGCAGGTGCACGCGTACGTCGCGGCTCGCGACGGGGAGCAGGCCGATGGCTTCGCGGACGACGCCTATCACGTGACCCGGCTCCCGCTGGATCTCGCGCCGAAACAGTTGCTGAACCGCGGTCATGGCGAGGTCGACGAGTTGTTTCTCGACCTGGTCGTCGAGGTCGTCGAACGGCCGCGCGAGCGCGTGCAACAGCTGCTCCAGGCGGCGCACCCGATCCGCGACCTGTTCCTCACCGGCCGCGACACCGTCCGCGAGACCGCGCTCGTACGCTTCGTCGTAGGCGGCCTTCTGCAGTTCCTCAAGCCGTCCGGCCGTCAGGTAACCGCCTCCGTCGCCGCCATCGATGGCGGGCACCTGCCAGCGTTCGGCGGCTGCCGCCTGCTCAGACATACTCGTCGTCGCCCTGGCCGAGGTCGATGTCGCCCGACTCGGAGAGGCGCCGTGCCACGTCCAGGATTTCCTTCTGCGCGGCCTCGACCTCCGACAGCTTGATCGGCCCCTTCGCTTCCATGTCTTCCTTGAGCAACGCGGACGCGCGCTTCGACATGTTGCCCAGGAGCTTGTCGGACACCGCCGGGTCGCAGCCCTTCAGTGCCACGACCAGCAGGTCGTTGGAGATTTCGCGCAGCAGCGCCTGGATGCCGCGGTCCTCGATGTTCAGCAGCGTGTCGAACGTGAACATCATCTCCGCGATGCGGTCCGACACTTCCGCGTCCTTTTCCTTGATCTGCTCCAGCAACAACTGGCCGCGATCGACTTTCAGCGCGTTCACGATGTTCGCGGCGACCTTTTCGCCGCCGACCTTGCGTGCCGCGCCGGCGCTGTCGCCGGTCGACTTGCTGGCGATGAGGTTCTCGATCTCCGCCAGCGCCCCCTGCTGGATGTCCGACAACGTCGCGACGCGGATCAGAATGTCGGAACGGATGTCTTCCGGCAGCTCTTCGATGACCTCGGCGGCCTGGTCGGCGCCGAGGTACGCGAGCACGATCGCAACGATCTGCGGGTGTTCGTCCTTGACGATTTTCACGACCTCGCGGGAGCTCATCCACTTCAGGGCCTCGAGACCGCTCGCGTCCTCGCCCGCCATGATCCGGTCGATGAAGGCGTTCGCCTTGCTCGGGCCGAACGCGTTCGACAGGATGTTGCGCACGTACCCCTGGGCATCCGCGCCGAGCACCACGTGGTCCTCGAAATCGGTGATGAAGTTGTCGAGCACCAGGTCGGCGTCGTCGCGCGTGACTTTTTTCATCGACGCCATGGCGGTACCGATGGCCTGGACCTCGTCGGCACTCATGAAACGGAGGACTTCCGCGGCCTCCTGCTCGCCGAGCGTCATCAGCAGCAGCGCCGCGCGTTCAGTGCCATTTGATTGCATGCCGGTCGCCTCACTCATTGCCGGCCACCCACTTCTTCACGAGCTGGGCGACGCGTGCCGGATCGCGCCCGGTGATGTTCTTCGCCGCTGCCACCTTTTCGTCGAAGCTGACCATGCCGCCCTGCCCGCCGGCCGCGGCGAGGCGCCCGCCGCCGGACGGCACCGGGAAGTTGCCGCCGCCGCCCAGGTATTCGCCGGCCAGGGCCGGCTGACCGTTGTTCGCGAACACGCCGCGCAGCATCGGTCGCACGATGCCGAAGGCAATCGCGAGCACGATCAGCGCGCCCAGGATCTGCTTCATCGTGTCCCGCAGCACCGGCTTCTCCCAGAAAGCCGGCGCTTCGGCGGCTGCGCCCTCGTCCGACTGCAGGAACGATTCGCCGAGGACGACGACGCTGTCTCCGCGGCCTTCGTCGAAGCCGACGGCTTCCTTCACGAGCGCCGTGAAGTTCGCGAGCGCGGCCTCGTCGAACCCGGCCGTACCTTCCGCCGCGTCACCGTCGGCGCCCTCGTCCACGAGGACGGCGACCGACAGTTTGACGATGCGGCCGGCCTGCGGCCGCGTATGGCTGATCGTGCGATCCACTTCGTAGTTGCGCGTGCTGGTCCGGGCGCTGTTCTGCACGGCCTCGGACGGGCCGACGAATGCGGTGCTTTCCGCTTCGGCCGCTTCAGGCGGCTGGTTGCTCAGCGCGCCCGGTATGCCGGCGGCGCCGTTGCCGACGCCCGTCGACAGGTCTTCGCTGACGCGCTCGCTGCGCACGACCGTGCGCTGCGGGTCGAACGACTCCCGCGTCTCTTCCGTCACCGTGAAGTCGACATCGGCAACCACCTGCGCACGGACGCGCCCGGGGCCGAGTATCGGCGTCAGCAGGTCGACGATGCGGGCCCGGTAGACTTCCTCCAGCTTGCGCACGTAGCGGAACTGGCTGTTCGCCTGGGCGTCCGCTGCGTGCATGCCGGCGCTGAGCAACGTGCCGAACTGGTCGACGACCGTAACGTTGCCGGGCAACAGGTCCGGTACGCTGGCAGCGACCAGATTGACGATGGCGCCGGCCTGTTCCGCCTCGAGCACTCGACCGCGGTGCAGGTGTACGAGGACCGACGCGCTCGCCGACTTGCGGTCGCGAATGAACGACGACTGCTTGGGTATCGCGAGGTGCACGCGAGCGTCGCGCACGTTTCCGAGGCTGGAGATCGTGCGTGCGAGTTCAGCCTCGAGCGCATGCTGGTAGCGCGCGTTCTCCATGAACTGGCTGACACCGAAACTCGACTTGTCCTGCAGCAGGTTCATGCCACCGGCGGCGCTGGCCGGCAGCCCCTGGGAAGCGAGTTGCAGGCGTGCGTCGTGCAGCGCCGATTCCGGCACCAGGATCGCGCCGCTCTTCTCGTCGAGCTTGTAGTCGATGTTCGACGCCCTGAGCGCGTCCGCAATCTCGGCCGCCTCGCCCGACTCCAGCTCGCCGAACAGCGTCGTGTAACCGGGCGTCTGTGACCAGAGAACGATGGCGAATCCCGCCGCCACGGCCGCCGCGATGCCGACCAGCAGCATCGCCTGGTGCACGGCCGGAATCCGGAATACACCGCCGAGGTTGAGGTTGCTGACCGCCTGCGGCGCACTTTCAGTCACGTTCTTGTTTTCCATGGGGCTTCAGTGTTCCTTGGTGTTCGTGCCGTCGATCACACCGGCATGTTCATGATGTCCTGGTACGCCTGGACGAGCTTGTTGCGCACTTCCGTCACGGCCCGGAACGAAATGTCCGCCTTCTGGCCCGCGATCATCACTTCCGCGAGGCTGGCGCTGCCGGTGCCGTTTTCGAAGCCGGTCTTCATCGCGTGGGACTGCTGCTGCAGTTCGTTGACGGTGTTCAGTGACTTGCCGAGCAGGTCGCCGAAATCGGGTCGCTGCGCCGGGCCGACGGCGTCGGCGGGCGTGCTCTGCAGCCCCTTGTTGAGGATGCGAATCTGGTCGAGCAACTGGGCCGGGCTGATCTCATTCATGGCCGTCTCCGGGCACGCTCATGCCGAGGTCGCGCATCCGCGCCAGCTTGTAGCGCAGCGTGCGTGCGCTGATGCCGAGTTCCGCTGCCGCAGCGGCGCGCTTTCCGCCGTGGGTCGAGAGCGCCGCCCGGATGCATTCAAATTCATGGTGCGCCAGCCGTTCGTGCAGGCCGCTGTCGTCGAGCGAAGCCGCGGTGTCGTTGGCGGCTTCGAACGCGAGGTCCGCGGCGAGGATCGCCGGCCCGCTGGACAGGATCGCGCTGCGCTGGACGAGGTTGTCGAGTTCCCGCACGTTTCCGGGCCAGTGATAAGCACTGAGCGCCGCGCGGGCGCAGTCCGCGAAGCGCCGATGGCGGTCGTGGCGCGCCAGGAACATCTCCGCGAGCGGCACGATGTCGGCCCGCCGGTCGCGCAGCGCCGGTACGTGCAGCGGCAGGACGTTCAGGCGGTAATACAGGTCTTCGCGGAAGCGACCCGATGCCACCCAGTCGCGCAGGTTGCGGTTCGTCGTCGTCAGGACGCGCACGTCGACGGCGACCGGCGCGCTCGCGCCGATGCGCTCGACCTCGCGCTCCTGGATGACACGCAGCAGCTTGGCCTGCAATGCGAGATCCATTTCGGAGATTTCATCGAGCAGCAGCGTGCCGCCGTTCGCCTGCTCGAACTTGCCGGCGTGCGAACGCGTGGCACCGGTGAACGCGCCCTTCTCGTGCCCGAACAGGACGGCCTCCAGCATGTTCTCGGGAATCGCCGCGCAGTTGATGGCGACGAACGGCCCGTTGCGCCGCTGCGAATGCGCGTGGATGTAGCGCGCGAGGACTTCCTTGCCGGAGCCGCTTTCACCCGCGATCGTCACCGTGACCTCGGTTGCCGCGACTCGCCGGGCGGTTTGCAACAGCGCGACCGAGGATGGATCGGCGGCCACCGGGTCGGCCACGTGCTGTCCCGGCGCGAAGTATTTCTGCACGACGCTCGCGAGCCGCGCCACGTCGACCGGCTTGACCAGGTAGTCCGCCGCGCCGTCGCGCATAACGTCGACGGCATGTTCGATGGACGCTTCGGCCGTCATGGCCACGGCGGGCACCTCCGGGTGCCGTTGCTGGATCTGCCGGAACAGCGTTGACGCCCCGGCGGCATTGGTGGCCAATTCACTGAACACCAGCCCGACCCGCTCGCGCCCGAGGATCTCGAGAGCTTCACTGTCGCTCCCGGCGGCCACGACGCGGCGCGCGGTGCCGGCGATCGCCTCGCACACGACGTCACGTTGTGCCGGGTCCCGGTCCACGACCAGGATGCAGGATTCAGTCAGTTCGGCCAAAACGCCCCTCGCTCGTCGGAAATCCGACGTCTTGCTGCAGTTACCTGCAATAAAGCAAGATGCGTGCCATTTTGTTTTTCACTTGAAAAACAGCGGGTTAAATCCGCTTCGTTCGCGGAAAGCGTCAAGAAAATGACGTTCGGGGTGGCCGCGGCGTACCCGCGACGGGAGACCGACAGCGTCAGCCGGCCAGCTGGTATTTGCCGATCTTCTCGACCAGCGTCGTGCGCTGCATCGACAGCAGGCGCGCGGCCTGCGCGACGACGCCACCGGACGCTTCCATGGCCTGCCCGATCAGCTCCTGCTCGACCTGTTGCAGGTAGGTCTTCAGGTTTGCTTCGCCCATCCGCAGCGCGACGGCGGCGTCGGTCGGCGGCGCTTCGGCATCCGCCGGCTCGAACGTCTTGTAGCGTTCGGGAATGTCCGCGAGTTCGATGGTGCCCTCGGGCTTGACGATGGCCAGGCGCTCGACGAGGTTCGACAATTCGCGAATATTGCCCGGCCAGGGGTACGCGGAGAGGACCGCCAGTGCGGCGGGACTGATGCGCAGCTTGCCGGCGTTCGCGCCGCCCTGCGACACGAGCAGCTCTTCGACGAGCTGTGGCAGATCCGTGATCCGCCGGCGCAGCGGCGGCATTTCGATGGGAAACACGTTGAGCCGGTAGAACAGGTCTTCGCGAAACCGGCCCTCGCTCACGGCGAGTGGCAGGTCCACGTGCGTCGCAGCGACGATGCGCACGTTGCACGACTGCAGCTTGTTGCTGCCGACGCGCTCGAACGTGCGCTCCTGCAGGACGCGCAGCAGCTTGACCTGCATGTCCATGCTCATTTCCCCGATTTCGTCGAGGAACAACGTGCCGCCTTCGGCCAGTTCGAAGCGGCCCTGCCGTGCACTCACGGCGCCGGTGAACGCGCCTTTTTCGTGGCCGAACAGCTCGCTTTCGAGGAGCTCGGCGGGAATCGCGCCGCAGTTGATCGGCACGAACGGCCCGTCGGAGCGATCCGACAGCTCGTGTATCGTCTTGGCGACCAGTTCCTTGCCGGTGCCGGACTGGCCGGTGATCAATACGTTGGTGTCAAAGTCCGCGACCTGCTCGATGAGCTCGCGAACCTGGAGGATGGCATGCGACGTGCCGGTGATGCGCTGGCGGCGCTCCCGGCCGTGGTAACGCTCGGCGCGGCCGAGCAGCCGTTGCAGCTGGCTGCGGCTGAGCGGCAGGTTCGTCTTCCAGCTCGGCCCCGCCCCGTTGCCGGGCAGGTCGGACAGGCAGATGAAGGGCAGGTACGGGTGCCGTCCCCGGATCGCCGATGCGGATTCGGCGAGTCCAGGCGCGACGGTCGCGTCGCCGATGAGCACCGCGATACCGTCACCGTCGAGTTCCGCCGTGACGGCGTCCACGATGATCGGCTCGTAGCTGAGAAACTGCAGGCGATGGCAGAGATCCGCCGCTTTTGTTGCGTCCGGCTCCAGTACCCACACCCGGGCCCGTGTCGCCTTGTTGCCTGCCATGTCCTGCCCCTGACGTTGTTAACGTAATATGGGGCACAGCATAAACCGGCTACGACGGCCGATTTGCGAACCTGGTCACAAATATGGGACGTGCGGGCGCCTAGCGCACCCCGTAGGCCTGGGTGGCCTTTCGCCCCCGCCGCAGGTGGGTCAGCTCCCGGGACACGTCGCCGCGTGCCCGTTTCGCTTCGTCCGTGACAGCCGCGAGCCGCTCCTTCAGGAGGCGGGCGAGATCGCGACGCCGGTGTTCCGGTACCTCGATGATGGCCCGCTGCAGGCGCACGACGAGTTGCTCGAGCTCGTCCCATTCGCCGGCCGCGGCCAGCGCGCCGAGATGTTCCGACATCTCCAGCACGACCGTGTCGGGCGAGGCATCGGTGGCAAGCACCGAGCTAGCCATGATCGGCCTCCCCGGCCTTGTCGGCGATGGCGTCCCAGGCCTCTTTCAGTTCCCGGAGCAGGCCCGCCACTTCATTGAGCTTGTCGGCGTCGTTGTACAGGTTCGCTTCGAGCAGCCGGCGCGTCATGTAGGCGTACAGCGCGTCGAAGTTTTCCGCCATCCGGGCGTTCGCGGAGGCATCGAGGCTGGCCTGCAGCGCGTTGACGATGCTGATCGCGTCGGAAATGTTGCCGCCCTTGTCCGGCAGATTGCCCTCGCTGATCTGCGTCGACGCGAGGCCGATCTTGGCCAGCGCGCGCTCCATCATCAGCTGGATCAGGCGATGCGGCGTCGCAGACGCCACCCTGCCCTGCATGTCCATGGTGTGGTAGGCGCGTGCGGCGGAACCGGTGCCGGGTGACAGCATTTTCTATACCTCCGATCAGGTGGCCGGTCGGTCGACGCCCGGCAGGCTGTTCAGTTGCTGGTTGAGGAAGTTGCTGGTCGACGACAGTTGCGCGAGCAGCGAATCGAGTGCGTTGAACTGCCGCAACAGGCGCGTTTCCAGCGCGGCCAGTCGTTCGTTCAGTGAATCCCGCTGCTCGCCGAGGTCGTCGATCTGCGACTGAAGGCCTTCGCTGCGGGTCTCGAGGATGCCACCGGAGCGAAGAAAGCCGTCGGTCAGCGTGTGCAGGCGAACGGCAAAGCCGTCGCTTTCGGAAAACATCTTGCCGAACCCGGCGAACTCGGCGCCCAGGGCGTCCGACAGCTCGCTCTCGTTGATCACGAGCGTGCCATCGAGCTGGGTCTCGACGCCGATCTCGCGCAGGTTCTCGAACGGGCTGTCCGCGGACTTGACCGCGTTGCTCATCTCGCGGCGGATCTGGTCCCGGATACCCCGCACCGTGGCATCGCCGAGCAGCGGGCCGGCCGACGATTCCTCCGCGTTGTAGTCGGTCAGGGAGTCGAGCGTGTTGATCAGCGCGTTGTAGCTGTCGACGAAATTGCTGACGAGCTTGCGCGCCGCGTCGTGGTCGTTCTCGACCTTCAGGCTCACGGTCTCGCCTTCCGTCGCGGCGAGCAGTTCGAGCGTGACGCCTTCGATTGCGCCTTCGATGCTGTTCGTGCCGCCGACGACGTCCAGGCCGTCGATGCGCACGAGGGCGTCCTGTGCCGGCCGGGATTCGGTAAGTTGCGTCACGCCGTTGAGGGGGTCATAAGCCAGTGCCGCGAGACCGCCGTCGCCGCCCGACTGGGTAACGGTCAGCACGTTCTGCGTGCCGGGCGCGTCGGCCGTCAGGATCAGGTAGCTGCCGCTGTCTGCATTGACGATCGTTGCGGAAACACCCGGGTTGTCGCTCGCCGAGTTGATGGCGTCACGGATACCCGTCAGCGTGTTGTTGTCTTCCGTGATCTCGATCGCGGCGGTCGCCGGCCCGACGCTGACCAGCAGCGTGCCGGTCCCGACGACGGCGTCCGAGCCGGTGAAGGCGCCGGAAGTCAGTTTGTGGGACGACGCAAGCTGCACGACCTCGACGTCGTAGCGCGCCGGCAAAGCCTTGCCGCTGGCGGTGACAGTGAATGCCTCCGCATCGCCGGACGTCGCTTTCCGTGCGAGAAATGCATCGGCCGTCTTCATCGCATTGAGCTTGTCGCGGAAATCGGCCAATGCCGACTTGAGGCTGCCGAACGCCGAAAGACGCGCCTGTGCCCGCGCTTCTTTCTGGCTGATCCTGGTCTCCACTGGCGTGCCCTCCGCAGCTACGAGACTCTGAACGATCCCGGCGATATCGAGCCCGGACCCGATCCCTGATGACACTATGCTGGCCATGTTTCCTCTCCGTGGTGCATTGCCACGGTACCTACAAGAAACGTGCCATGAATGCGTGCGGACGCGGCGCGCATCGTCATGCCCGGCTGTCCAGCAGCCTGAGGACGAGTTCGCCGTTGTCCGTGGCCGAAACGCGGGCGCGTTCCGGCGGAATTTCCCGGATGACTTCGCCGGTTTCCCGGTCGATCACCTGGATGACCGCGCTCTGGCGGTCCAGGTCCACCTTGAAGCGCAGGTCGCGCCCGATGGACTGGCTGCCGAGGTTGAGCTTCTCGGCCAGCGCTTCGAGTTCCTGGCGATCGACGCCGCGAGGCGGCAAGGATTCGCCGGCCGGTGACGCCGGACTGCCGCTCGCCGGCGCGCCGGGCCGGGCTTGCGGCGGGACCCGGTAGGCCCCGGTCATGTCGCTGGTGGATGTCAGGTTGCGATCCGTCACCGTCGTTCTCCGTGGAGTCCGTACCGGGCGGCATCCTTGCCGCCCGGCACGGGGCTATACCGTCTCCGCGTTTACTGCAGCAGGCTCAGTGCGAGCTGCGGCTGGGCGTTCGCCTGCGACAGGACGGCGACGCCGGCCTGCTGCAGGATCTGCGCCTTCGTCAGCGCGGCGGTTTCTGCGGCGAAGTCCGCGTCCTGGATCCGGCTGCGCGAAGCAGACAGGTTCTCGGAAACGGCCTGCAGGTTCGCGATCGTCGACTCGAAGCGGTTCTGGATGGCACCGAACGTCGAGCGCAGGTCGCTGACCACGGTCAGCGCCGAGTCGATCCGGTTGATCGCGGCTTCAGAGTTGGCGACGTTGAGCACGTCGACACCGATCAGGGTGCCGGCGTCCTTCGAGATGCTCGCCGCGTGGCCGATGTCCGCAAACTGGCCGGTCATGACGATGTTGTCGGAGGCCGACAGCTTGACCGTACCGCGGATGACGCCTTCCTGGGAAGCGGCGATGCCGGTACCGGTGGCGCTCGTGCCGAGCGTGACCGTCTCGGTGATGGACGTGTTGCGGCCGTCGATCGACGTGAACGTCAGGTCCGTGCCGCTGACCGTGGCGGAAACGCCGGTCTGCGACGAGTACAGGTTGACCTGCGCCGCAACGTCGGACGCCGTCAGGGACGCGCCGACCGCCACGTTGTCGGCACCGGTGAAGATGTCGACGCCGTTGATCGTGAGCGCGTAGGTGGAGGCCGTCGATGCGCCCGATCCGTCAATCGTGACGAACGCGCCGGTGTGGCTGTTCTCCGCCGTGGCGGACAGGCCCGCAACGCCGGCATTGCTGATCGCGCGTACCTTGGCGTAGGCGCTGTCGGCTTCCTGGCCGTTCAGCGAACCGGCAACCGAGGCGCCGACGTTGACGGCGGCGCCGCTGCCGACGGCGATCGTGAGGCCGTTGTCCGAGAGAGCGTTGCCGGTAACCGCGGAACCCGTGGCGCTGGCGATCTGGCCCATCTGGCTGGCCCGCATGCCGGTCGTCAGGTTGACGGCGATCGTCTCACCGACGTTCGCGCCGACCTGGAACTGGGCGCTGCCGAACGTGCCGTCGAGCACCTTGCGGCCGTTGAACGACGTCTGGCTCGCGATACGCTCGACTTCAGCGATACGCTGCTGCACTTCGGCGTTCAGTGCGGCGCGGTCGGAGGCCGAGTTCGTGGCGTTGGCCGACTGTACGGCCAGCTCGCGGATGCGCTGCAGGTTGTTCGTCAGCTCACCCAGCGCGCTTTCCGCCGTCTGTGCCAGCGAGATGCCGTCAGACGCGTTCCGGACAGCCTGGTTGAGGCCACGGATCTGCGTGGTGAAGCGCTCGGAGATGGCGAGACCTGCCGCATCGTCCTTTGCGCTGTTGATTCGCAGGCCCGTCGACAGTCGTTCCAGTGACTGGTTGAGCAAACCTTGCGAACGATTCAAGTTACGTTGTGCGTTCAGCGAAGCAACGTTTGTATTGATCGTTTGTGCCATTTCAGTAACTCCTGATTCTTGATAGTACGCCCGGTTTGTTACCTAGCCCGGATACCTAGTCGCATGGCCGCTGTTCGAGATACTGGCCACCCTTCAATGAGGGTTATCGGACGGCGAAACAAAAACTTTATAGGGAGAAACGCAGGAGTCTTGCGGCGGCACCGACCGGCGGTGCGGAAACTTGAGCGCGACCGGCCGGAACTGTGACGCAGTTCCGCCAGGACCGCCCTGGACGTTCAGGCGCCGCACATGGCGGCGCAATTCGCTCAGAGATAGTTGAACAGGGAGAGCTGGCGCGCTGCGACGAACGACTGCTGCGCCGCTTCCAGCGTGGTGATCTGCTGGCTCAGGCGCGACAGCGCCTCGGCGTAGTCGAGCTCCTCGATGTCCGCCAGGAGTTCGGTGGCGATGAGCGACTGGTTCGAGTTGTTGTCGACCTGGCTCTCGATGGCCGACAGGCGCGACCCGACCTGCGTGCGCACGTCGAGTATGCGGCCGATCGCCTGGTCGATGTCGAGCAGGCCGGCATTGATGCCGTTCGTCTGCGCGGCGCCCGTCGCTTCGTCGACCACGGTCAACTCGATCGCGCTCGCCAGCTTGTCGATCGTGGTGAAGATGTCCTGGTTCGGACTCGATTCGACGACGAAGCGGTCGCCGGCGGCGATTGCCCCCGACAGCCCGACGCGCACGCCGAGGAAGCCGAGCTCCTCACCGTCAACGTGTGTGCCGGACGCGACCAGCGCGCCGCCCCCGTCCCGCACCTCGTAGTTCGTATCGTCGAGAAACTCGACGGTGTACTGCCCCGGCACCCAGGCCGAGGCATTGGTCATCCCGACGGCGCCGATGACGCCGCCGCCCGTGTTCGCGGCATCCGGCAGGGCCCGCACCGTACCGTTCCCGGTGCGCACGCGGAAAAAGACCGTGTCGCCGCTGTCGCCATCGGCCACGAGCCGGCCGTCACCGATCTCGACGAGCCGCTGTCCCTGGTCGCCGCTGTACGTGTAGGCGCCGCCGACCCGCGCGACCGGCGCGGCATCCTGCTGGCTGCCGGCGAAGAGGTACCGGTCGTTGCCGTCCGTCTGGTTAGCAATCTGTACGAGCTGCTCCAGGCGTTCGCGCATCTCGACGGCGATCTGCGCCCGTGTTTCGTTGCTCTGCGTCGCGTTGTTGGCCTGCAGCGCGAGCTCGCGTACCCGCTGCAGTACGTCGTTCACGGACGCGAGCGCCGCCTCCTCGTGGCTCAGGCGATTCTGCGCCATCGTGGCATTGCGGTCGAACTGCGCCAGGCCGGCCAGCGACTCACGCAGCTCGAGCGCCCGTGTCGCGCCCAGCGGGTCGTCCGACGGGGTCAGCAGCGCGAGCCCGGTGGAGAGCTGCTTCTGCGTGTGGTCGATCGCCGACTGCATGCGCTGCATCAGGCTCAGGCCCGATTGGTAGCTGCCCAGTGTCGAGGTCCGCATCAGTGTCACCGTCGCGTTGCGTACAGGAGGCTGTCGAACAGGCTGTTGGCGACGGCCACGACCTGCGCGACCGCCTGGTAGGCCTGCTGGTACTGGATGAGCTTGGCCGCTTCCTCGTCGAGGTTCACGGCCGACCGCGACATGACCGCGTCTTCGGCGCTCGTCAGCAGGACGTCCTGTGCGGCGAGGTTCGACTTGATCTGGTGCGTGGTCGTGCCGACCGCCGCAATCAGCCGGGAGTGGTTGTCACCGATGCTCACCGTGCCGCCGTCCAGCACGCCGAGCGTCTGCACGCCCGCCAGCAGGAGCCCGTTGCGGTTGTCGCCGGAGGCACCGGTGTTCGCCTGGATCGTGAAGCGGTCGCCGGCGGCCGGCAGCCCGGTGATCGTCACTTCGCTGCCGTTGATCGAGATCGGGTCGCCGTCCGTGTACGTGTAGCTGCCCGCGCCGTTAATCGTGTAGGTCGTCGCGCTCGTGAACTCGATCACCGCGGTGTCGAGTAGCGCCGGGTTTGCAATGTCGGTCACCTCGGTTGGCGAAATGCTGGCCTCGCCGAGGTTGTCGAGTGCGGCGGTCGCGCGCGTCGGCGCGGCCATGCTCACGGCCCGCGGGTCGGTGATGCGGCTCTGGAAGCTCCCGGCCGCGTCGGCGGTCGACACGATGCGGAAGCGGTCACCTGCTGCCGGCGTCCCGGACACAACGAGCTCGAGCCCGTCCACGACGAACGGATCACCGACGGTGCCGCTCCCCGTCATCGGCACCGCCGCCCCGGTACTGAAATTCGTCAGCGTGTAGTTCGCGCCGTCATAGGCCAGGACGTAGTCGTCGCCGGTCAGCCCGCCGAGATCTGCGACCGATGCCGCCACGCCGCCGCTGCCGGTGTTGTTCGCGGAGCCGTTCACCGACGGCGCCGAGATGCCGAAAAATGCCTCGCCCAGCATGCCGCGGAGGTCCATGCCGCTCTGGTGCTGCGCGTTGAACTGGCCGGCAAACGCGGTGGCCGTCTGGCCGAGCGAACGCCGTGCGGGATCCAGCACGCTGTCGCGAAACTCGATGAGCGCCCCGAGTTCGCCGCCGGTCAGCGCGCGATCCATCGACGCGCTGCCCCCGCTGCCCTTGTACACCACGTTGACGATCGTCGGGTCGAACTCGCTTTGCTGGACGGCGAGTTCCCGGGCATCGTTGCCGATCACGAGCGTCTGCCCGGAACCGATGAACACGCTCATCGTGCCGTCATCCTGCAGCGCCGTCGTCACGCCGACCTTTCCGGACAGCTCGCGGACGAGGCGATCGCGCTCGTCCTGCAGGTCCACGGGCGCGTAGTCGAGGCCGCCGGCCACGGCAATGCGCTGGTTGACGTCGGCGATGGACGACGACAGCCGGTTGATGTCGTCGACCGCGACGCGCACGCGCGAATTCACTTCCTTCCCGATCTCGTCGAAACGCGCGTCCAGCGACTGAAAGCGTTCCGCGACGCTCGACGCGCTTCCGAGCAGGGCCTGACGCGCGGGAATCGACGACGGGTCGCTGGAAACGTCCTGCACGGCGCCGAAGAACGCCTGCAGGCTCGAACTCAGGCCGGTGTCGGGGTCAGCGAGCAGCGTATCGAGGCGGCTTGCCAGGTCATTCAGCGTGCTGAAGCGTGCCTGCCCGGTCGTCGCCGTCTGCAGGTTCTCGCCGAGCAGGTCGTCGTACATCCGCTGGATGGACGAAATCTGCACGCCGCCGCCGATATAGGTGTTGCCGACGCCCGTTCCCGGACGCGACGAGAATTCGACCACCTGTCGGCTGTAGCCGGGCGTGTTCGCATTGGCAATGTTATGGCTCGTGACGGCGAGTGCGCGCTGGAACGCGAGCATCCCCGTCAGGCTGGTGTTCATGACTGTCGGCATTATCGGGCCCTCAGTGCGCTATCGGCGCCGCGGACGGAACCTTTAGGCCGTCGAGCACGCGGGCCATCGTCTCGCTGCCGGCGACGCGCGAAATCTTGTCGGCATAAGCCGGGTCGGTCGCGTATCCGCTCTCCTGCAGCGCGGAGGCAAATCCCGCGACGTTGTCCCCGTGGTCGACAACGGCGGCGTAGCGCGGGTTGTCCGCGAGCAGGTTCAGGTAGTCCGCGACGCTCTCGCCGACGTCACGGTACGCGCGAAAGCGGGCCGTTTCCTGCCGCGCAACGCCGCCTTCAAATTCAATCGTGCGCTTCTGCACGCTGTCACCGTCCCAGGACTGCCCCGCCTTGATACCGAACAGGTTCAGGCTGCTGCGGCCGCTGGCGTCGACCGGTACGTGTTGCCCCCAGCCGGTCTCGAGCGCCGCCTGCGCAAGCACACCCTCCGGCGCGACGTTGAGCTGTTTCGCGACGCGCTCGACGTGCGGCCACAGGTCCCGCGCAAAACTCTCCGGGCTCTCCCAGCGCGGCGCGAGCTCGGGCGCGGCCGCGTGCGACCGGCGAACCGGCGCGCCGGGCCCGGCATACACCTCCGGCCGGAACGACGCGGGCCGGTCCGCGACGGCATCGCTGCCGCCGATCTGCCGCACGAGCACGTCGGCGAGGCCGATGCCCCGGCCGCTGGCCATTTCCATTGCGAGCTGCTGGTCCAGCATGCCCTCGTACATTTCGAGGGATTCGCTGTCGCCGAACAACGGGTCCTCCGGTGACGCGTCGCGCATCGACTTCAGCATCGTCTGCAGGAACAACGCCTCGAACTGGCCCGCGACCTCGCGCAATGCGGCAGGGTCGTTGCGGTCCGCGTCGTAGCGCAGCTCGGAAAACTGCGTGAAATCGGTGGCAATGCCGGTCATGGCGACCCTGCCTAGATGATCACGAGCTCGGCACGCAGTGCGCCGGCCTGTTTCAGTGCCTCGAGGATCGCCACGAGATCACCCGGCGCCGCGCCGACCCGGTTCACTGCCTGCACGATGTCGTCGAGGCTCGTGCCCGGCTTGAACAGGAACATGCGCGAGTCGGAATCGTCGATCGACACCTGCGAATCGCTGGACGCGACGGTCTGGCCCGTCCGGCCGAACGGCGCGATGGGCTGGCTCACGAACGGGGTCTCGCTGATCGTGACGACGAGCGAGCCGTGTGACACGGCCGCCGGCATGACGCGCACGTTCGCACCGATGACCACCGTGCCGCTGCGCGAGTTGACGATGACCTTTGCCTGCACTTCGCCGGGCTCGACTTCGAGGCTCTCGAGGGCCGCGACGTAACTCGTCCGCTGGGCGGGATCCGCGGGTGCGCGCACGTCGACGGACACCGAATCGATCGCAATTGCGGTACCGGGACCCATCGTCGCGTTGATCTGCTGCGCAAGCCGCGTCGACGTCGTGAAGTCGGGCGTGTGCAGGTTGAGCCTGATGGACTCCCGCGTCAGGAATTCGTTGTTGACCTTGCGTTCGACGATCGCGCCGTTCGGGATGCGGCCGGCGCTCGGAATATTGACCGTGATGCTGGAGCCGTCCGAGCCGGACGCGCCGAAGCCGCCGACCACGAGGTTGCCCTGCGCGACCGCGTAGACGTTGCCGTCTGCGCCGCGCAACGGCGCCATCAGCAGACTGCCGCCGCGCAGGCTCTTCGCGTTGCCGATGGACGCGACCGTGACGTCGAGCTTCTGGCCCGGCTTCGCGAACGCCGGCAGCTCCGCCTGGATCGTCACCGCCGCGACGTTCTTGAGCTGCAGGTTCGTGCCGGGCGGAATGGTCACGCCGAACTGGGTGAGCATGTTGATGATGCTCTGCACCGTGAACGGCGTCTGCGTGGTCTGGTCGCCGGTCCCGTTCAGACCGACGACGAGGCCGTAGCCCACGAGCTGGTTGTCGCGCACGCCCTCCACCGTAGCGAGATCCTTCACGCGCTCAGCCGCCGCCTGCGGTGACGCAAACGTGAGCGCCGCGATCAGCAGCGCGCAAATGGGACGAGTCAAACTTGCCATGATCTGCACCTCGCCGTTCACAGGAACAGGACGGAATTGAAGAAGCGGCTCAGGAGGCCCATGCGGTTCGCGTCCGCAAGCGCACCCTTCGCGCTGTAGTCGATCTGCGCGTTCGCGATGCGCGTGGACAGGACCGAGTTGTCGGTCTCGATGTCGTTCGGGCGGATGATGCCGGTGACGCGGATGAACTCGCGGCCCTGGTTGATCGTCACCCACTTCTCGCCCTGGATGACCAGGTTGCCGTTCGGCTGCCGGTCGATGACGGTGACGGTGATGTCGCCGCTCAGGCTGTTGCTCTGGCTGCTCGCGCCGCTGCCGTCGAACGACGTCGAGCCGTCCAGGCTGCCGCCGAGCAGGGGCACGCCGCCGCGCGTGATCGGACGGCCGAAGACCTCCGGATTCGCCAGGTCGGCGTTGGCCGAACGCGACGTCTGCGTCTGCGAGTTTTTGCTCGCATCGGTGCGCTCGACGAGCCGGACCGTCAGGATGTCGCCGACGCGCCCGGCTTTCAGGTCCTCGAACAGGCGGATCTCGGTGCCGGACCGGAAGATCGCGCCGTCGGTGGGCGGCACGTAGTAGGTCTGGGGCACCGGCGGCGTGCTGTACACCGTGTTGGTTTCCGGCCCGCTGGCACAGGCCGCGGCGGACAGCGCAAGCGCGATGGCAAGCAGTCGATTGATTCTGTTCATCGTAGGGCCTGTCAGAGGTTGTTGTTGACGTACTGCATCATCTGGTCGTTGGTCGAGATCGCCTTCGAGTTCATCTCGTAGGCGCGCTGGGTCTCGATCATGTTGACCAGTTCGGAGACGACGTTGACGTTCGAGCCCTCGAGCGCGCCCTGGATCAGCGAGCCGAGCCCGTTCAGACCCGGTGTTCCGGCCTGTGCGGTGCCGCTCGACGCGGTCTCGAGGTAGAGGTTTTCACCGACCGGCTGCAGTCCGACCGGGTTGATGAAGTCGACCGTCTCAAGCGTACCGACCTGGGTCGGCGATGCCTGCCCCGGCAGCTTGACCGAGACGGTGCCGTCCATGCCGATCGTAATGCTCTGTGCGCCGTCCGGTATCGTGATACCCGGCTGGACCACGTAGCCGCTGGCCGTGACCATTTCGCCCTGGTCATTGATCTGGAAGGTGCCGTCGCGGGTGTAGGCGATGTCTCCGTCGGGCTTCAGCACCTGGAAGAAACCGCGGCCGCTGATCGCGACGTCCATCGAGTTTCCCGTCTGCAGAACGCTGCCCTGCGTGAACAGCTTCTCGGTCGCCACGACGCGCACGCCGGTGCCGAGGCTCAGTCCGGACGGCAGCATCGTGTCCTGCGAGCTCTGCCCGCCGGACTGCCGCACGTTCTGGTACAGGAGGTCCTCGAACACGGCACGGCCCTGCTTGAAGCCGGTCGTGTTCACGTTCGCGAGATTGTTCGACACCACGGTCATGCGTGTCTGTTGTGCGTCGAGGCCGGTCTTGGCCACCCAGAGTGCTTGGTTCATTGACGTGTTCCTCTTGCCATCAGCTCATGCGCATCAGTTGCGCGGCAGCGTCGGCGTTTTCCTCAGATGACTTGATGACGTTGACCTGCATTTCGTATTGCCGCGCCAGCTCGATCATGTTGACGAGCGTCTGCGCGACGTTGACGTTGCTGTGTTCCAGCGCGCCGGACTGCACGCGCACGCTGCCGTCGGCATCGGCGACATTGCCACCCTGCAGGTGCAGCAGGCCGTCATCGTCCTTCGTCAGCATGCCGATCGGCGGCTTGACCAGCTTGATGCGATCGACCACGGCCAGCGTTTCGGGGCCTTGCCCGATCGGCTGGATCGAGATCGTGCCGTCCGAGCCGATCAGCAGGCTGCCGTTCGGCGGGATCGCGACCGGGCCACCGTCGCCGATGACCAGGTGTCCCGATCCCGTTTCCAGCAGCCCGCCGGCGCTGACCCGGAGGTCGCCGGCCCGCGTGTACGCCTCTCCGCCCGACGGTGACTGGACGGCGATGAAGCCCGCGCCCTGCACCGCGATGTCGAGGTTGCGGCCGGTGTTCTCGATGGCGCCCTGCGCGAAGTCCGTGCCGTAGGAATCGACCACCGCGTTGACGCGGGACTCGACGCCAGGGCCGTAAACCGGTATCGAGCTGAACGCGTGCAGGTCCGCCCGAAAACCGGTCGTCGATGCGTTGGCGAGATTGTTGCTGTTGATGGCCTGCGCGTACTCCGTCTGCTTCGCGCCGGTCATTGCAACGTAGATCATCTTGTCCATCGCTTCGTTCCTCGTTGTGCGCCGTCAGCCGCTACCGTGCCTAGCGGATGTTGATGACCGTCTGCGTCACGGTATCCGCCGTCGAGATCATCTGCGCGTTCGCCTGGAAGTTGCGTTGCGCCGTGATCATCTGGACGAGCTGGGCCGTGAGGTCGACGTTGGAGGCTTCCAGTGCGCCCGACTGGATGCTGCCGAACGACGCCGTGCCGGCCTCGCCGAGCAGCGCGTCACCCGACTGGAAGGATTCGCCCCAGGCGGTATCGCCGAGCTGCTGCAGGCCCTGCGGGTTGGCGAAGTTCGCCATCGCGAGCTTGCCCAGCGACGTCGACTGGCCGTTGGTGAAGCGGGCAAAGACGACGCCCTGCGCATCGACGCTGACGCCGGTCAGGCGGCCGGTCGTGAAGCCGTCCTGCGACAGGGAGTTCACGCCGAAGTTGTCGCCGAACTGGGTCGCGTCCGAGAAATCGATCGACATGCTGATGTCCGCGGCGCCGGTGCCGGGGTTGTAGGCAGCCAGTGCCATCAGGCCACCCGCCGGCGATTGCAGGCTGCCGTCGCCGGCAAACGTGATCTGGGTGGCGCCGGCCACCGGGTTGTCGTCGATCTGTACCTGCGTGTTCCAGGTGTTCGCGGCGGCATCCTTGATGAAGTACACCGTGGCCGTGTGCGCTGCGCCCAGCGAGTCGTAGATCGTGACCGACGTCGTGTGGTTGAAGCTCGTCGGATCCGTCGCATCGAACGTCGCGTTCGCCGGCGGAGCCGCGTCAGCCGGCAGGTTGATGCCGAGCGTGGCCCGCGTCGTTGCCGCCGGCGGATTCGCGCCCGTCGAGAGCTGCAGGTCGTTCGGCGTACCGGTGTTGAACAGGCCGCCGCCCGCGTACGGGTAGGCCTGCAGGCGCGCGCCCTGCGAGTTCACCACGTAGCCGTTGTTGTCGACGCCGAACGCGCCGGCGCGGGTGTAGCTGCGCGCGCCGTTGTCGCTGAGCACGAAGAAGCCTTCGCCGCCGATCGCGAGGTCCAGCGCGTTGTCCGTGAAGTCGATGTTGCCCTGCGTGAACTGCTGCGCAATGGCCGCCAGCTTGACGCCGCTGCCGGCCGCGCTCGAGCTCACGCTCTGCGTGCCCACCGCGAAGACCTCGGAGAACTGCGCGCGCGAGCCCTTGAAACCGTTGGTGTTGACGTTGGCAACGTTGTTCGCGGTGACGCTGAGGTCCGCCGAGGCGGCGTTCAGCCCGCTGAGTGCAATCGTGAATGGCATATCAGGATCTCCTAGGTAATCTGGTGTACGTCGGCCAGGGACAGCGTGCCGCCACCGGCCATGTTGAGGGTCATTCCGCGGCCGAGCCGCCCAAGCGTGACGGACTCCACGTCCGCCCTGAGGTAGGTGCCCACGGACTCGACGCTCGAGCCGCGCAGGACGCGCGCATTCATCTGGTAGTGACCGCTGTCGACGAGTTCGCCGGACGCATCGCGGCCGTCCCAGTTGAAGTTGACGACACCTGGCGGTTGCTCACCGAGGCTCAGTTTCTTCACGAGCTCGCCGTTCGCGTTGATGATGTCGATCTCGACGTTGCTCACCGCGGCATCGAGCTCGACGGCGCCGCCGATCGCCGCATCGCCGTCGAACCAGCCGACGTTCGTGTCGGCCAGCACGCTGCGGCCCACGAGGTTAGCCGCCTGCAGTGCCTGTTCGTCCTGCAGCGCGCCCGCCAGGCCCGCAAACGAGCTGTTCAGTGACGAGATGCCGTTGACGGTGCTGAACTGCGCGAGCTGGCCCAGGAATTCCCCGTTGTCCATCGGTTCGAACGGGTCCTGATTCTTGAACTGGGTGATCATCAGGGTCAGGAAGTCCTCCTGCCCCAAGTCACTCTTGCTGGCCGCCGCCGGCTGCGTGCCGAACAGCGCGGATGTGTCTGAACTGACCGGTGTCGTCACGTTACTTACCTCCCGAGCGACAGTGTCTGGGTCAGGAGATCCTTGGTCGTATTGATGATCTCCACGTTGTTCTTGTAGGAACGGGATGCCGAGATCATGTTGACCATCTCCTCGACGGTGTTGACGTTCGAGACGTACACGTAGCCCTGCGAATTCGCCTCCGGGTGATCCGGCTGGTAGCGCGTCGCAAGCGGTGCGTTGCTTTCGACGATGCGGTCGAGCCGCACGCCGGCACTGCCGGACTGGCTGTTGAGCGCATCGCTGAACGACGAGAACACCGGCTGGCGGGCGCGGTAGACCCGGTCCGGGTCACCGCTGACGCTGCCGGCATTCGCGAGATTGCTCGACGTGACGTTCATGCGCACGGTCTGCGCGCTCATCGCGCTGCCGGCCGTGTCGAAGACGTTGAACAGTGACATCAGTCACCTCCCTTGATGGCGTACTTGATCGTGCGAATCTGGCTGTCGATGAACGCCAGCGTCGCGCGATACATCAATGCGTTCTCCGCAAACTGGGCCTGCTCGACGTCGGTCTCCACCGTGTTGCCGTCGAGCGCGGACTGCATCGGGACGCGGTACTTGAGGGCGTCCTCAGTGGTCATCCCGTCCGGCGCCCGCCCTGTGTCGAGGTGCAGGCGATTGCTGCCGGACAGCGCAAGGGCGCCGCCCTCGGCGTCGCGCAACGCGGCGCTGAACGCGAGGTCGCGTGCCTTGTAGCCGGGGGTGTCCGCATTTGCGATGTTCGACGCGAGCACCTCGTTGCGCTGCGCGCGAAACCGCAACATGTCTTCCCGTTGTGTCAGTCCTTCCAGGTTCATAGGTTCCATTCCCGAAGGGCCAGTGCGTGGCCTTCGCTGTAGCCAATGCAAGGCGCGTGCCAATTCCCGAAAGGGCCGTGCCGCTAAAGTCCTGGCGGGAACGGCCGATACCACCGATCAGGCGGACCCTCGCCCTGCGGCAAACCGTTGCCGCTCCCGCGGCAAGTCGCTGCCACGCCCCGGAAGCCCTTTCCTGCCGCCGTCCGCACGCATGGCACGGCATTTGCATCGTCCTTGTCGAGGACCGGTTCGGCGGTGTGTCACGGCGCCGCCCAACCGACTACGAAGCGCACCGGGCCGCGGGTCCGCGCGGTCCGGTGCGTTGGATTACCGAAAAAAGGTGATGCGTGAATCGACAACGATTCGTCAGTTATTTGACGGCGGTCCCGCGGGAGCGCCACAAACCCGACACCGGGCCGGCCGTGCGGCGAGCGCCGCACCTGGCCCTGGTCCTGCTGGCGGCGGGCGCGTCCGGCGCGTCCGACTGGCACGACCCGTCCGCGATCGCCGCCGCCGCGGAGCAATACCTGCGAGAGCGCGTGGCGGCGCCGGGTAGCGATACGGGCGCGACGCGCCTGTCGGCCCAGGGTTTTGACCAGCGCCTGCGCCTCGCGGCCTGCGACCGGCCTCTCGAAGGGTTCATGCGGCCGGGCACGCGCATTGCGGCCCGGACGATCGTCGGCATCCGCTGCGGCGGCAGCCGGCCCTGGAAAGTCTATGTGCCCGTCGACATGACGGTCAGCACCTCCGTCTGGGTCGCCCGGCGGCCCCTTCCGCGCGGGCACGTGCTGACCGGGGATGACCTGGTCGCCGAGACCCGCGACGTGTCCGGGCGGGCGACCGGCTACGTCAACAGCCGGAACGACCTGGTCGGACACCGGCTGAAGACCTCCGTGCTGGCCGGGCGGGTGCTGGAGCCGCACTTCGTCGAGGCCGACATCGCGATCCGCCGCGGGCAGAGCGTGACGCTCGCGGTCGAGGTCAGCGGCATCGAGGTGCGCATGAGCGGCAAGGCGCTGGCCGACGGGGCGCTGAACCAGCGAATCCGCGTCGAAAACCACAATTCCGGGCGGGTCGTCGAAGGCATCGTCCGCTCCCGCGAGCTGGTAGAAGTCCTGATGCCCGCCGCGGGGCAAATTCGCAATCCGGACCCTAAAGTATCCGCCGCGATGGCCGATACCGGGATCAGCAACAATGAAAACTGAGAATTGAGCGTATGGCTAACAAAATAGGATCGGTCGACCAGGCCGCCATCGGGAAACTCGGCAAGAAGCCGGCGGAGACGTCGGCCGACAACCGGGTCGCGTCCGAACGGACTGGCGCACACGGCAAGGCCGACCGCCCCGCCGGCGTCGGCGACACGGTCGAGCTGACTGGCCGCGCCAAGCTGCTTGCGCGGCTCGAGGCGTCCCTCGACACGGCACCGTCCGTCGACGAGGTCCGCATCGACGAGATTCGTTCAGCCATCGCGAACGGCGAGTACGAGCTGAACGCCACCGCCATCGCGGATGCGATGCTGCGCTTCGAGCGCCTGCTCGGCAAATAACGATGGGCAGTGACGTCCGCAACGAGGCCCGGGTGCGCCTGCTCGACCTGCTCGGCAAGAGCGTCCGGCAGTCGCTGCGACTCCGCGATTTCCTCGAGGCGGAACAGGCGGCATTGCGGGATCAGAACGTCGACGAGCTGCCGGCGCTGCTCTCCGAGAAGCGCCGCTGCGTCGATACGCTCAAGTCGCTGGACCAGCAGCGCATCGCGCGTTGCCAGGAAGCCGGCTTTCCCGCCGGTCCGGCACAGATGGATGCCATGTGCGAATGGTGCGACGACGGGTCGGCGCTCCGCGACGCGTGGAACGAACTGCTCGACGTCGCGGACACATGCAAGAGCCTGAACGACACGATCGGCGCCGTCATTCACACGCGCCGCACCCAGGCGGCGAAAGGCCTTGCCGTCCTTGTCGGCGGCAAGTCGTCCGGCACCTACGGCCGCCACGCGTCGAACGGCCCCACCAGCCGGTCGCGCAACCTGGCCGAGGCCTAAGCGCGGCGCGAGACGCCAGGAATACCCGGCACGCAGGCCCCTTGCCTGCGGCCAGCAAGCGCAAGACCGGCGCACACGGAAGCGCGCCGCCACGACGGATCGAGGGACGAGATGAAGTACCGCCTGGAGCACCCGACCTGCCTGTTGGCCGCGGCATTCGTTGCCGTCGCCTGCAACAGCGACTCCTCCCCGGATCCCGAGACTGCCGGCAAGGCACCGGTGCCCCCGGTATCCGTGCCCGCGCTGCCCGCCGACGACGCGATCGTCGCGAAGCTGTACGACCCCTCCTACAGCGTGCCTGACGGCTTCTTCGTCGACGAGCGCGCCGGCACGCCGGGCAGCTACACCGTCTATCACGTCAAGGACGCGTCCGTTTCCTACGAGCTCTGCACCGACGACTTCTCGACGGCGGAGCGCTGGGAAGCCGATGACAACGCCGCGCGCCACGTGAACGGCTACTACGTCGGGCACGTGGAGAACGATCGCTATTTCGAGTTCGTCCGCGAACTGAGCTACGACGACGACGTCGGGAACATCGACGACCTGACGACGCCCGGCTTCTCGCGGGTCTTCAAATGCAGCTATGCCGTGCGCGATGGCGTGGACCGGTCCCAGCTGACGGGTTACGCCGGGCGGTTGAATGCGCGCCCGCTGGACAATGCGCGCTTGCGCGACTTCGCCGAGTACTTCTGGCAGTTCGCGTTCTTCGACGTGCGCGCGAAGAAGGTACTGGGCAGTTACGCGGGCCAGACCGCGGACGCGCCGAGTCGCACGCTGCTGCTTGCCTTCGCGACCGCGCAGGGTGCCGGGCAATGCGACCGTGTCGAGGTCGTCGAATGGCGCTTCGATGCGGACGCCGGTACCGGCGAAGTCTTCAGCCGCTTCGACACCGTGCGAACATTCACCGCGGAAGTCGTCGACGGCACACCGCGCATCTGCAGCGCGCCCTGACCGCCTCCTCGTCACCTGGCCGGCCGTCCGGACGGTCGGCATCGTGGCGATTGTGCGCAGGGGATACGTTCGGGTGATGGCGGGGAAAGGCGGGGAAAGGCGGCGTTGACCGGCCGGACGATGCCGGACCCGTGCATCGCGACCCGGCGAATTTGTGCGGAGTACCGTGACATATCCCGGACACAAACCGGATCGCGTCGACTGCTGTTGGCAGCGGAACCGTCGAACGGACCGTTCCGCCCAGCCGATCAACACCGTGATCGTAATCCGCGGCGACGGCCGTGACACCGAAATCATCCGCGTTAAGCACGGTATCGGCCCGCCGCAGCGGAACTTTAGGCGGACCGGCGGACGCGTCGCGGGCCGGCGGCGCCCTCCGGGGTGGTGCTGCCCGACGGCAGCGCTCGTCGCGTCCTGCGATAGACTGCACGCCGGACCCGGCGATCAGGATGGCCTATCGTCGCCGGGCATCGGGTGGCAGCTGTGCGGGGACAAGGCCGGGAATGATTCGACGGGCAATGGCAGGACGAAGGATTGCGGCCGCGTGCGTGGCACTCATGCTGGTGGCCTGTACCGGCGACAACGGCCAGCGCTACGCGATCACGGCGCTTGAGATACCGATGCCGGACGGCGTCGTGCTCGCCGGGGACCTCTACTGGCCGCCGGATGCGAACCGCTCCGACCGGTACCCGGTTTTGCTCGAATACCTGCCGTACCGCAAGGACGAGTCACGGGGCCGCAGCTATTCCCTGTACTCCTATTTCCTCGAGCGCGGCTACGTCGTGGCGCGGGTCGACATCCGCGGGACGGGGAACAGCGAGGGGGTCACGATTCCCTACGAGTACTCGGACATCGAACTGGACGACGGGGAGCACGTCATCGCCTGGCTCGCGGGGCAATCCTGGTCGACCGGCAATGTCGGCATGTTCGGAATTTCGTGGGGTGGTTTCAACGCGATCCAGATGGCGCTGCGCAACCCGCCCGCGCTGAAGGCGTTCGTCGCCGTGATGGCCACGGATTACCTGTACGCCGAAGACGTGCACTACATCGACGGCATCATTCACACCGACTCGTGGATGATGAGTCACGACCTGTACAACGCGTTGCCCGGCGCCCCGGATTTCATCCTGGACGACGCCTGGGCGAAGCAGCGTTTCGACGTGATGCCGAGCGTGTACACGTACATGCGCCAGCAGCGCGACGGCGCGTTCTGGGACCGGGCCTCGGCGCGCGGTCAGTACGAAAAGATCCGCGTTCCCGGCTACCACATCGGCGGCTGGTACGACGGCTATCGCAACAGCCTGCCGCGGATGCTCGAGAACGTTGACGCGCCGGTGAAGGCCATGATCGGTCCCTGGGACCACTACTTTCCGCACGATGCCTGGCCGCAACCGCAGGTCGAGTGGCGCGAGGAAGCGGTTCGCTGGTTCGATCACTGGCTGAAGGCGCACGACACCGGCATCCTCGAGGAGCCGGCGTTTGCCGTGTACGTTCGCGACTGGACACCGCCGGACCCGAACCTCGAGCACGTTCCCGGCCGGTGGCGCTGGGAGGACGGCTGGCCCATCGCGCGCACGGACTACCAGGACTGGCATGCCCGCGCGGACCGTGGCCTCGCGGCCGACGCGGGTGACGAAGCGACGCATCGCCTGCAATACCGGCCTTCGTCGGGCCTGGAGGGCGGCGGCCCGACGATGTGGTGGGGCAGCGTGACGCCCGACCAGCAGCCGATGGATGACGACAGCCTCGTGTACGACAGCGAGCCGCTGGCGAGTCCGCTCGAGATCCTGGGCCGACCGGTGGCCCGGCTCACCGTGTCCGCCGACGCGCCGCACGCGAACTGGGTGGTCCGGATATCGGACGTATCGCCGGACGGCCAGGTGACGCAGGTCGCCGGCGTCGCGATCAACGGCACGCACCGGAACTCGGCGCGTTCGCCGGAAGCGATCGTGCCGGGCGAGGCATTCGACCTCGAGGCCGAACTCCACTTCACGTCATGGGTGTTCCCGAAAGGTCACCGGGTACGCCTCGCGATCAGCAACGCGCAGTGGCCGATGCTGTGGCCGACGCCCTACCCGACCGAGACGACACTCGCGGTCGGCGGCAGCGACGGCGCACGCATCACACTGCCCGTCATTCCGCCGGGTGACGGTGAACGTGCACCGGCATTCGCCACGCCGCAAGCCGACCCGGTACTGCCGGGCTATGCGTCGATCGACGCCGGCAACATCACCGGGTACGCCGCGATTTCAGACATCCGGCGCGACCCCGACACCGGCGAGGCTATCGGCATCGCGACGAATTCCGGTGCCACCCGCTACCCCTGGGGCATCGAACGCTACGAGGAAGCGATCGAGCACCGGACGTCCGACAAGAACCCGGCGGTGACGTCCGTCACCGGGCGCTACAAGCTGACCGAGGAGCTTGTCGACCGGACGCTCGAGTTCGAACAGACGGTGGAGTTCACGAGCGACGAGAAAAACTTCCGGCTGCGCTTCCACCGCTGGGTGGACGTCGATGGAGAACGCGTTCGGGAGAAGACCTGGGACGAGGTCATTCCGCGGGACTTTCAATAAGATAAACAGTGCCGGACAAGTGACTCGAACATCTCCCCTTCTCAATACCAAGAGAAGATGTTCATACAGGATTTGATGGATTTCTCCAAGTCGCAGAATCCGGCCGGGACCATCAGCTCTCAAGAAGCGTACTGCGATCGTTGGCGATCACTGCGTTTGCACTTCCCACGCCGTTACAGAACTGCGAGCAACACCGAGCGCCGAACAAGGTGATCGACGAGGGATTGGTGCCGGGCACCGTCGAACGCTCCTCATCATTCGCCTCACTGAGTGTCAACCCGGATGGCTGGACTGTGTTCAGCAAATCAGGAGCTGCCCTCCACCGACATCAGAGTAGCTACAACAGTCGCCAATACCATTGGGCCACCTACATAGATAATTGCGGTCAGAGCTTCGAATCTGCCACTTCTTTTTCTCTGCGCGTAGCCACGCAACAGGCTCTCCGCCCGTCCGTCCTTCAATAGATACCACCAGTGAATCAAAAGCGATGCGCCGTACAATACGGACACATACAGCCACTTTCCGAAAATATCCAATAATGGCCGCTGACCCAGGACGTGCGCAGTACATACATCGATCAAAAAGAATACGAGCATTGGTCCGACTGCCATATAGATAATGCTGACGATTGCGGCATCGGGCTCGTCCTTCATGCGGGACTTTTGCTGAGCATAAATTCGCGCGAACACGATCTCGATCGTATTCATGGAGGTTTTCGACTGTCGATTGGTTGCAATCACCTAATCAGATTTACCTGGATATTCAATGTCATTGTTCAGGAAAACAATCTTGAACATCCGGTAGTACTGAATCCGGAAGTCTTGCCTGAACCGGCCAACGGCCAGCCTGGTCCTGATCATCAACATTCCTGGGACGAACCCTTGGTCGACGTTCCCACCATTGTGTTGCAGCCACGGCGAGCAGGACAGCGCCTAGCGGCACAACTATTCCAACGTTACTTTGAGAGTTGGTCACGGCGACATAGCGTGACGCAGGGTGCGGTACGAACCTGAATAAAGGGGCCGCCCGACGGCGGCCTTGGAAAGCGATACTCGTATCTATGCCGCATGCAGTGCTCGCCTGACCGCCTCAGGCTCCTTTTCCATCACTCTAAGAAGAGTCTGCGCCGGCCCGGTTGGCGTTCTGCGACCCTGTTCCCAATTTTGCAAAGTTCGCTTCTTCACATCGAGGAACACTGCAAGATCAGCCTGCGACATCCCAAATGCTTCTCGAATAGCCTTAACGTCTGGTGCTGTTAGCTCATGACGCGGCAAAGCATCAGGATTTTCGCGAACTGCTTCCAGACCCTCGCGCAACTCCTCAAATAGATCTCGCTTAGCCATCATTCTCTCCGTCGATTTCTTTAACTATCTGCTTCAAAATCTTAATCTGGGCGGGAGTCAAATCTGTTACTTCAGTCTTGTCATAAACCGTCAAAAAGTAGATGTGATTTCGACCATTCATCCAGTAGTAGATAACTCGCAATCCGCCGCGCTTCCCACGACCTTCGGCCGCCCATCGGACCTTTCGAAGCCCCCGGAACGGGGAACCAAATCCCCGGCCTCAGGATTCGCAAATAGAGACGCCTGCAGAAGTTGGTACTGGTCGTCTCCCAAATATTCATCGCGATACCGCTCAAAGGGTGGCGTTTCGATGAAAACCATGGCTCGAACTGTACGCCATTGGCGTATAGGCGGTCAAGTTACATTTGCCCGACCGCGCAATCAAAGACGCTCAAGGCCATCCCACAACCCTCGATCCAACGAACCAAGAATCAATCCGGAGTCGCAACTCCAGACCGGCGCTTTTTGCCGCGCGATGAGAATACGAAGGTGTACCGCGACGTGTCCGGGATTACCGGCACACATGGATGCGAACAGGCGCATACGGCGAGCACTTTCCGCTGCGACCGAGTCGGCGAAGAGAGTGTAAGCTATTGAAACGTAAGGTGGAAAAGATGGTGCCGGATAGGTGACTCGAACACCTGACCCCCTCATTACGAATGAGATGCTCTACCAACTGAGCTAATCCGGCACGGATTGTTTCCCGCCGCTCGGGCCTCGGGCAGGACGCCCGGGACGCGGCGGCGCGCAGTATAGCGGCGCCGGCCCCTCCGCGAAAGGCCGGGCGCCGGATTTTCGGGCCGGCCCGTCAGTCCGCGTCGCGGACGCGGATCAGGACCTCGACGCTTTCTTCCCGCGTTCCGTCGGGCAAGGGCGGCAGGTGCGCGAACGCCACCGCGTCTTCCGGGATGTCGTGCAACTCGCCCGTCGTCACGTTATAGAAGTGGTGGTGGGCATGCGTGGTCGAGTCGTAGAACTTGCGCACGGGGTCCACCATGACTTCCCGGACGATCCCCCGGTCGCCGAACAGGTTCAGCGTGTTGTACACGGTGGCCTTGGACACGCGGCTGCCAGCCGCGCGCAGGCGGTCGATGATCTGGTCCGCCGACAGGTGCTGCGGCCGCGCCAGCAGCACGCCCGCGATCTCGAGGCGCTGCGGCGTCGGCAGGACGCCGTGTTTTTCGAACAACGCAAGTATGTCCGTCCGGGACATCGTGCCGTCTCCACAATATTGAGCAGCCGCGCAGTATAGTCGAAAACGCCCGGAAAATGACCAGAAAGTCGGTCACCAGCGCGGACGTTCCCGGGTTTCAATGCGCTTACTGTACTGCATGCGACACGGAGGTCCAGCATGCCGTCCGCGTTTTCGCGCTTCACGGGCTTCACACTGCTCGAACTGCTGGTCACGGTATTGGTGGCTGCCCTGCTCCTGGCACTCGCCGTGCCGTCGTTCGACGCCGTACTCGCCCGGCAGCGCCAGTCCGCCGAAATCAACGCACTGTTCCACGCGATTCACCGCGCCCGCAAGGAATCGATCATGCGTCGCCGGGTCGTGTCGATCTGTCCGAGCCCGGACGGCGCACGCTGTGAGCCCGGCCGGGACTGGTCCGCCGGCTGGATCGTGTTCGAAAACCGGGACCGGGATTCTCCCCCGGCCGTGGACCCCGGTGAGGCGGTCCTGGAACGCCACCGGGTGGATCCGCGGGTCCGCCTCACCGCCAACCGGCAGGGCTTTACCCTGCGATCGACCGTCCAGCGGGCGACGAACGGAACGCTCGTGGCCTGCGACACCGGGGGCCGCATCCCGGCCAAGGCGCTGGTCGTGAGCTGGACGGGCCGGCCCCGGGTGGCCCTGCGCAACACCCGCGGGGCGCCCTACGCCTGTGCGGATTAAGTCAAATACCAGCCCCGAAAATCGACCGTTCGTCGGCGCAGCCGGACCGCTCGTCGGATACCCGGGGCGCCGCGGCACGGCACCCGTATATTGCGCCCATGAAAACGCAAACCGGCATCTCCTCCCAGGCAGGGTTCACCCTGTACGAACTGCTGATCACGCTGCTCATCGTCGGCGTGATCCTGTCGTTCGGCATGGCGAACCTCGGTGACTTCACGCGGAACGGTCGCATGACCGCCACCGCCAACGACCTGCACGCCGCGTTCCACCTGGCACGCAGCGAGGCGGCGCGGGCCAAGGCCAACATCACGATCTGCCCCAGCGCGGACCCGATGGCGCCGGTGCCGGCCTGCGGCGGCGGCTGGGACCAGGGCTACATCGTGTTCCAGGACGGCGGCGTGGACCTGCAGGTCGACGGCGACGATGCCGTACTGCGCCGGCACGGCCCGGTCGAGGAAAACGTCACCATGAACTTCACGAACGGCGCCACCTACTTCAGCTATGCGGCGACCGGTCTCGGCCGCGGCAACATCGGCGGCGACCCGGCTGTGGCGCAGGTCGTCATGTGTGACGAGCGCGGCAACATCACCGGGGCCGGCGGGAACTCCGCCGCCCGGCTGTTCGTCGTCACGCCGCTGGGCCGCGCCACGATCCTGCGCGGCAAGGACCAGATCGATGCCGCCGGCGGCTGCCCGTAGCCCCCTCACCGGAAATTCGAAGGACACAGCAACATGATCATTTCGACTCCCCCTCTTTCCGGACACCGCCAGCGCGGATTCTCGCTGGTTGAAGTGCTGGTCGCCCTGATCGTCATGTCGGTGGGCATGCTGGGCATCGCGAGCCTCTACGTCCAGAGCATGCAGGCCGGACGCACCTCGCTGTTCCGGCACAATGCCGTCACGCTCGCCGGCGACGTCGCGGACCGTATTCGCGCGAACCCGACCGCCGGCGCCGCCTACGAAGGTGACGGCGCCGATGCCGGCTGCATCGCCGGCGGCGTCGACTGCAGCGCGCCGCAGATGGCCGGCCAGGACATCCTCGTGTGGGAACGGCAGGCGGAGGATTCGCTGCCGGACGGTGCCGTCGTCATCGTGCACAACGCGGCCGCCCTGCCGCCCACGTACCAGATCCAGGTAACGTGGAACGAGCCCGAGGGCCCGCAGAATTACACGATCACGATACCGGTACGGGGGAACTGAGCATGCCAATCCGACAGCAACAGGGCCTGACCCTCGTCGAATTGATGGTCGCACTGGCGATCGGGTCGTTCCTCGTCATCGGCGCGGTGCAGATCTACAACCAGAGCCGCCAGGCCTTCGTCATCAACGAATCGATCGCGCGGGTGCAGGAAACCGCCCAGTTCGCGATCGACACCATCGAGGCGGACCTGCGCATGGCGAGCAACTGGGGCCGTACGAGCCGCGGCCTCGCGATCGAGGGCCGCTCGCTGGCCGGCGACCCGAACCCGAAGAACCTGGGCGTGCCGGCCGATTGCGGCGCCGACTGGGTGCTCGACCTCGCGATGCCGGTCGACGGCGCGAATAATGCCTTCAATCTGCCTTGCGCCGCCGTGGGCGGCGCGCAGGGTGCCTCGGACCTGATCACGGTGCGCCGGGCGACTGTCGCGCCGCAGGCCCCCGATCCCGGCCGGCTGCAGATCCAGACGACACGCGTCCAGGGCGAGGTCTTTGACGACGGTGCGGTACCGGCCATGTTCAACGCGGCCGACTCGTCGACGCACAACCTGATGGTGAGCAGCTACTACGTGGCGCAGCCGGACCCGAATAACCTGATTCCGAACGTCCCGACACTTCGTCGCAAGACGCTGACGGTAAACGGCGGCGCGGCAGAGATCGAAGACCAGGAAATCGCACCGGGCGTCGAGAACCTGCAGGTGCAGCTCGGCATCGACGTCGACGAGGACAACACCGTCGATCGTTACGTGAACCCGGGCGACGAGATCTACGACCCGACGGCCGCGGGCTACGTGCCCGGCGCGCGCGTCATCACCGCCCGCATCTGGCTGGTGGTGCGCGGCACCAGCATCGAGGTCGGCGTGCAGGACGATACCGACTACGAGCCGGGCGACGTGGACCTCGGCGCTTTCAACGACAACTTCCGCCGCCTGCAGGTATCGAAGACGATCCTGCTGCGCAACGCGCGGTCCTGAGCGAGAGACTGAGCCTCATGAACACACCGACATTCCACAAGCAGCAGGGCGCGGCGCTCGTCGTCGGGCTGATCCTGCTCGTCGTCATCACCGTCCTGGCCATTTCGGGCATGAACACGGCAACGACGGAAATCGCGATGGCACGCAACGACCAGAACTACGAGAACGCGTTCCAGGCCGCCGAGACCGGCCTCGAGACCGCGCTTGCCCGTGGCCAGTACGACACGGTTGCGCCGGCCGTGCTGGACCAGTACGTGTCGCCCAGCGGCCACGAGTTCGTCGACGCACGCATCGAATTCGAGGACTCGACGCTGGTGCCGGACAAGGCGTTCAGCCTGGGCGTCGGCAGCGGCATTGCCGCCTACCACTTCGTGGCCACGTCACAGGCGGAGTCGAAGCGCGACCCGGGCGCCGATACCGACCGTGACGCCAGCGCCGTGCACACGCAGGCGTTCTATATCGTCGGGCCGGAATCGCCGACACTGTAGCCCGGCCGACGCAGAGGAAACACGCTCATGAACATCAAAGCCTTCATCATCGCCGTCGCCCTGGCGCTTGCCGCCACAGCTACCGCCGATTTTCGCACCGTGAAGCTCGCCCACGAGGTCGCGCTCACGGACCTTCGCCTGCCGTCGTCGGCGTCGGGCACGATCGGGTTCAGAGCCTGCGCCGAGTGCGAGTTCCGCACGGAGCGCGTCACGGCAGAGACACTCTGGTCCATCAATGGCCGGCGCCTGTCGCTTGCCGACTTCCGGACCGGGGTCGCACGTGTCACGAAACGCGACGAAGTGTACGTCACCGTCATCGAACATCTCGAGGAAGACCGGGTCACGGAAGTCTCGGTCAATCTTCGGTAGCCGCGCCGCCGATGCGTGAAGGAAGCACCATGAACAAGCTCATCAACAAAGCAGCATTCTTCGGCGCGGGCCTCATGGTCGCGCTCGCCGGCGGCTCTCCGGCACTGGCCGACGACACGGAGCTGTTGCTGGTCAACCCGAACCTGCAGACGGCACCGAAGCCGAACATCATGTTCATCCTGGACTCGTCGGGCAGCATGAGCACCGAGGAGGAAACCCGGGAAATATACGATTCATCGGACGACTTCAGCGGAACCTGCGACTCGGACATGCTGTACTGGACCGAAGTCGATGCCGTGCCGAGCTGTGACGAAGAGAACACACGCTACTTCAAGAAGTCGAGCTTCGTGTGCGAAGCTGCAACGCGCCAGCTTGCCGGCATCGGCAGCTACACGAACGTGATGGCGCAGTTCCGCGACGGCGGCTCCGGCTTCTTCTCCGTTATCCTGGGCAACGACAAGTACCGCTGGCAGCAGCTCGAGCCGGACAACGCTGATGACATGGTCGAATGCCGCAAGGACAACGGCGTGCACGGCGAAGGCGACCCGACGCTCGTGTACGCACAAGCCGGCGGCGACGTGGCCCCGTTCACGGCCGACCCCGACGACCGGGTGTCCTGGGGCAGCTGGCCGACCAGCCAGACCGTGACTGTGTACGACGGCAACTACCTGAATTACCTGCAGAATCCGGTCACCGTCGAGCGTTCGCGCATCAACATCGTTCGCGACGTGACCAAGGTGGTGCTGAACTCGGTCGAGAACATCAACGTCGGGATCATGCGCTTCAACAACAACGCGGGCGGCCCCGTGCTGCTCGGCATGACCGATCTCGACGCGAACCGTGCGGCCGTGGACGACGTGCTCGACTCGCTGAACGCCGGCGGCTCCACGCCGCTGTCCGAGACCCTCTACGAAGCCGCACGCTACTGGCGCGGGCTGCCCGCCTACTACGGCGAGAACATCAACGAGCACCAGACGGACCCGAATGCGCTGGCATCCGACAACCCCGAGGTGTACAGGCAGCCGGAAAGCGACGTCTGCTCGAAGAACTTCAACGTGCTGCTCACCGACGGTGCGCCGGTCAGTGACTTCGAGACGCCGAACCTCGTCGACAACCTGCCGAACTGGTTCGGCACGCTCGGCCGCACGGGTTGCACCGGCACCGGCCAGGGCGACTGCCTCGACGACATCAGTGAATACCTGTACCGCGGCGACATCGCGCCGACGGAAGGCGGCATGCAGGTCGTCACGACACACACGATCGGCTTCTCCATCAACCTGCCGATCCTGGAAACGACGGCCGCAAACTCCGGCGGCGAGTACTTCCTCGCGGACGACGTGGAGAGCCTCACGCTGGCGCTCCTGAAGATCGTCGCGCAGATCTCGGACCGGTCGCTGTCGTTCGCCGCCCCGGCGGTCGCGGTCAACACGTTCAATCGAACGCAGAACCTGAACGACCTGTACCTGACCACGTTCGCGGCGCGCCAGAACCTGCACTGGCCGGGTAACCTGAAGAAGTACCGCATCGCCGGCGGCGGCGTCGTCGACAGCAACGGACTCGACGCCATCGACCCGGTAACCGGCTACTTCAAGGACAACTCGCAGAGCTACTGGACGGTCGGCGCGGACGGCAACGACGTCTCGCTGGGCGGCGCGGCCAACCGCCTGCCGGACCCCGGCGTGCGCAACCTGTTCACGAACCAGTCGAACAACAACAACCTGGCCGCCGGCGCGAACGCGCTGTCCGTGGCCAACGAAGGCGCGTTTTCGATGGCCGACTTCGGCCTGACGGGCTCGGACGAGGAACCGACGAAGGAACAGCTCATCCGCTGGGCGCGCGGCGAGGACATTCTCGACGAGGACTTCGACCCGACCACGACCGTCCGCTACGCGATGGGCGACCCCCTGCACTCGCAGCCGGCCGCGGTCGTGTACGGCGGCGACGAGGAAAACCCGGAGGTCGTGGTCTTCACGGCGACCAACGACGGCTACGTGCACGCGATCGACGGCGTCACCGGGCAGGAACTGTGGGCCTTCATCCCGAAGGAGCACTTGCCGAACCTGGTGAAACTGTTCTTCGACCCCGAAGCCCAGTTCAAGCATTACGGCGTCGACGGCGACATCGTCCCGGTCGTGGCCGACCGCGACAATGACGGCCGCATCGAGCCGGGTGACGGCGACTTCGTGCACATCATCTTCGGCATGCGCCGCGGCGGCGACGCGTATTACGCGCTCGACGTGACCAACAAGTACAGCCCGCAACTCATGTGGCGCCTCAGCTCGCCGGAAATGGGCCAGTCCTGGTCCACGCCGACAGTGGCGCGGGTGCAGATCGACGATCCCGGCCTCAACGACGACAAGGCGGTCGTCATCATCGGCGGCGGCTACGACAACGTGCACGACACGATCTCGCACCCGTCGACACCGGATGCCGATGGCGCCGGCCTGTACTTCGTGGACCTGAAGTCGGGCGACGTGCTGTGGCGCGCCGGCCGCGACTTCGGCGCAGACCTGCAGCTTCCGTCCCTGACCCGCGCGATTGCAACGCAGGTTCGCGTGATCGACCTGAGCGGTGACGGCTACGCCGACCGCATGTACGCGTCCGATATGGGCGGCCAGATCCTGCGCTTCGACATCAAGAACGGCGAAGACGCGGCGGACCTCGTGGCCGGCGGCGTCATCGCCCAGCTGGGCGCGGAAGGCAACACCGTCGGCGACGAGGACACGCGCCGCTTCTACACGTCGCCGGACGTGTCGGTCTTCAATGACAATGCGCAGAATCGCCGCTTCCTGGCAATCAGCATCGGCAGCGGCTACCGCGCCCATCCGCTCGACAACACGAACAACGACCGCTTCTACTCCCTGCGCGACAAGGCCGTGTTCACCCAGCTGACGCAGGCGCAGTACGACGGCTTCGACATCATCACGGAAGCGGACCTCGTGGAAGTCAGCGGGCAGATCGGCACCCAGGTCACGGAGAACGACCGCGGCTGGATGTTCACGCTGCCGCCCTCGCAGAAAGTGCTGTCGACGTCGGTCACGTTCAACAACGAGATCTTCTTCACGGCCTTCTCGCCGGACAACGCGGCGGCGGCGACCTGCTCGGCGGGTCGCGGTCAGAACTACCTGTACCGGATGGCGGTGATGAACGGCGACCCGATCGCGGACCTCGACGACATTGTTTCCGGCGAAGAAGACCAGGCGCGTGTCACGGACCTCGCGCAGGGCGGTATCGCACCGTCGCCGCGGTTCCTGTTCCCGAGCTCGGACGACCCGGATTGCGAAGGCGAGGACTGCTCGCCCCCGCCGATCTTCTGCGTCGGCGTCGAGTGCGGTGACCCGGGCTTCGAAAACCTGCCGGTCCGGACGCTGTGGACGCAGGATGGAATTCAGTAGCAAATTGCAGATTTGAGTAATGGTTCCGGGCACTTGCGGCCCGAAACCCGGAAAATGCGAAAGGTGACACGACGTCACAATGACCTGCCTGGCGGCAGGGAATCGGAGTAAGGACTATGGCATTTCGCAACGGATATCTGGCCCTGGTGGCCACGGCGCTGACGCTCCCCGCGGGAGCGGTCGCGGCGGACCTGGTGACCCTTGTCGACGCGGTCGAGCTGTCGCCGTCGAACATCATCCTGCCGAATTCGACCAATGGCACGGTGACGTTCCTCCCCTGCGCGGGTGAGTGCGAGAAGGACCACCGGCGCGCGCGCCTCACGCCGGACACGAAATTCACCGTCGACGGAAAAAGCGTCAAGTTCGACGTGTTTCGCCAGAACCTGGCGAACCTGTCGCGCGACGACGAGAGCTACGCACTCATCAGCGTCGACATGCAGAGCCTCACAATTACAAGCATAGATATCAGCGGCTAAAGGACTCGAGGATCATGTGACTGGATAGAGCGGCCAGGTCACGGACAGACTTTGAAGAGGTATGGACACATGAATAGGTCCGCAAAACGCTTCGCTTGGGCAACAGCGGGTGCGATTATCACACTGATGGCCGGTACGCCGGCTGTCGCCGACGACGTCGAGCTCTTGCTGTCGACGCCTGGCGCCAGCAATGCGGCCAAGCCGAACATCCTGTTCATCCTCGACTCGTCCGGGTCGATGACCACGGTTGAGAAGAGCCAGGAACCTTACGACCCTGAAGAGACGTACGGCGGCCCCTGCGAACTCGACATGTACTACTGGACGACGAATTCGGGCATCCCGAAGTGCAGCGACCGGTATCGTTTTCGCAAGTCGTCCATGGTCTGCAACCAGGGCCTGACGCAACTCTCCGCTTCCGGCTCGTACACGGACACGATGGCCATGTACCGCAAGAATAACGGCAAGTGGAAATGGCAGACGCTGCACCGCGACGAGGAAGACCGCGCGGTGGAGTGCAAGTCCGATTCCGGCAAGCACGGCTACGGCGGCGACCCCGAAGACGAACCCTACGCGCGTTCCGGCTCCAACAACCCGCCGTACACGGACCGCTCCAACTGGTCCGTGGACTGGGGCAGCAGCCCGACGCACCGCATTTACACGGTGTACGACAGCAACTACCTGAACTGGTACTGGAACCCGCCGGGCACCAGCATGTCGCGCACCGACATCGTGAAGGCCGTGACGAAGAACGTCCTCGGTTCCATCAAGGACGTTAACGTCGGCTTCATGCGCTTCCACAACAGCCAGGGCGGTCCCGTTACGCACGCGATCCAGGACCTGGATGCAAACCGTACCGGTGCCAACGCGATCATCGACGCACTGCCGGCCAGCGGCTGGACGCCGCTGTCGGAGACGATGTACGAGGCGGCCCGTTACTACAGCGGCCTGTCCGTGCACTACGGCGGCCTCACCACCGACCCCGACGCGCTCGAGTCGCTGGTGCCGATGGTCTACAAGCAGCCGGCGGAATACGCGTGCGCGAAGAACTTCATCGTACTGTTGACCGACGGTGAACCGACCCAGGACCGCGACGCCTACTATCGCACCGGCTCGCTGCCGAACTACTCGTCGGTCATGGGCCGGTCGGGCTGCACGGGCGGCGACGTCGATGGCGCCTGCCTGGAAGACATTTCCGAGTACCTGTCGAAGGCGGACATCAACCCGCACGTCGAGGGCACGCAGTCCGTCACGACGTACACGATCGGCTTCTCGATCGACCTGCCGATCCTGAAGGAGACGGCGGAGCTGTCGGGTGGCGAGTACTACCTCGCATCCGACGTGACCTCGCTGACGGCGGCGCTGACCGATATCGTCACGAACATCTTCGACCGCGATATCTCGTTCACGGCACCGGCCGTGGCGGTCAACGCATTCAACCGGACCCAGCACCTGAACGACCTGTATGTCTCGGTATTCCGTGCCGCCGACAACGTGCACTGGCCCGGTAACATGAAGAAGTTCACGATCAAGGAAAGCGAGGTGCGCGACGCGAACGACGTCGACGCGGTCGACCCGACCACGGGCTACTTCGCCGACTCGTCGAAGAACTTCTGGTCGCAGCTCACGAAGCCCGACGGCGCGGACGTCACCAAGGGCGGTGCCGCGAATGTGCTGCCGTCCCCCTCGACCCGCAACGTCTATACGAATGTCGTCGACGGCAGCCTGACGGTCCAGCGCAACGCCGTGTCCAACGCCAATATCACGTCGTTCACGCCCGCCGACTTCGGGCTGACCGGCGCGGAAGGCGAACCGACGATGGAGAAGCTGATCGACTGGATGCGGGGCGTGGACATCAAGGATGTCGACAACAACCCGGCAACCACCGTGCGCTACTCGATGGGCGACACGCTGCATTCCGAACCGGCCGCCGTGGTCTACGGCGACGCGTACGGCGGGCAGAATATCGTTGTCTTCAACGCGACGAACGACGGCTTCCTGCATGCGATCAATGCAGAAACCGGCGTCGAGAAGTGGGCGTTCATACCCCACGATCTGCTGCAGAACCAGGCCGACCTCTACTTCAACGAGAACGTCGACTACAAGACTTACGGCATCGACGGCAACATCGTGCCGATCGTCAACGACGCGGACGGCGACGGCATCATCACGCCGGGCACCGACTTCGTCTATCTCGTCTTCGGCATGCGCCGCGGCGGCGACGATTACTACATGATTGACGTGACCGACCCGGATGCGCCGTCGCTGCGCTGGACGAAGACGCTGCCGGAATTCGGCCAGTCCTGGTCCACGCCGTCGGTCGCGCGCATCAAGGTGTCGAGCGCCGCGCAAACGAGCCCGCAGAAGGCGGTGCTGGTGCTGGGCGGCGGTTACGATACCGCGCACGACTCGGCCGGCCACCCGGCGACGCCCGACGCGGAAGGCGCCGGCATCTTCATGCTCGACCTCGAAACCGGCGACCAGATCTGGCGCGCGGGCCAGGACGGCTTCGCGGACCTCTCGCTGACCCGGATGACGCGCTCGATCCCGAGCCAGATTCGAGTGATCGACCTCAACGGGGACGGCTACGCGGACCGCATGTACGCCGCCGACCTCGGTGGCCAACTCTGGCGTTTCGACATCTCGAACGGCCTGACGCCCGACAAGCTGGTTGCCGGCGGAGTCATCGCGCAGCTCGGCGCCGAAGGCATGGCCTCGCCCGGCGCGGCAGACACGCGGCGCTTCTACACGACGCCGGACGTGGCGATGTTCACGGACAAGCGCCAGGACCGGCGTTACCTCGCCATCAGCATCGGCTCGGGCTACCGGGCGCACCCGTTGGACAACAGCGCTTCCGACCGCTTCTACTCGGTGCGCGACCCGAACGTGTTCTCGCCGCTCAGCCAGGCGCAATACAACGCGTACCCGATCATCAAGGATGACGACCTGGTCGACGTCGCCGGCAAAGCGGAGACGATCATCCCGGCGAACGGCCGCGGCTGGAAGATGACGCTGCCGTCCACCGAGAAGGTGCTGTCGACGTCGCGGACATTCAACGATGCGGTCTACTTCGTGACGTTCGAGCCGAAGACGAACAGCGACGACCCGTGCCAGGCCGGCCTCAGCCAGAACCGCCTGTACCGCGTGAACGTGGCCAACGGCGACCCGATCGTGCCGCTCGGTACCGCGGTGCCGGCGGATGGCGCGGAAGCGGACGATGCGCGCATTACGCGCCTCGAACAGGGCGGCATCGCGCCGCAGCCAATCTTCCTGTTCCCGTCGCCCTGGGACCAGGACTGCGAGGGTGACGAATGCACGCCGCCGCCCGTCGCCTGCGTCGGCGTGGAGTGTTTCGACCCCGACTTCCCGAACCGTCCGGTGCGGACGCTGTGGACACAGGACGGTGTAGAATGACCGGCGAACGCCGAAGGGAGATGCGCATGCGCATGTACAAGCACCAGCGCGGCATCACGCTGATGGAACTGATGATCGTGGTTGTCGTTCTCGGCATCATCGTCACCGTTGCCTACCCGAACTACCGGGATTTCGCGGCGCGTGCGAAGCGCAACGAGGCGAAGGCTGCCCTGCTGCAGATCGCGACGAACCAGGAGCGCTTCTACCTGAACAACCAGGCGTACACGAACGACATGACGCGGTTGGGCTTCAACGTGGCCAACAACTTTGTGACGGAGACCGGCTCATACCGCATCACCGTCGCCGGTGCCAATGCGAACACGTACACGGCCACGGCCACGTACCTGAACGCGGACGCGGAAGCCGGCAAGTGCGGCACGTTCACGATACAGCCGAACGGCGACAAGACGTCCGCGCCGCTCGCGGACTGCTGGACGCGCACCCGCTAGCGGACGCGTACGCCGTCAGTCGGCTGATTCCGGGGACGACCGGCCGGAGAAAAACAGCGAGTCGATGATCAGCAACGCGGCGCCGACCGTAATGGCGGCGTCCGCGACGTTGAACGACGGAAACGGCCAGCTCCCGAACCAGACCTGGATGAAGTCCGTCACGTGACCGTGCGCGATACGGTCGATGAGGTTGCCGACGGCGCCGCCGAGCACCAGCGAGAGACCCGCCGCCAGCGGCAACGGCGCCGACGTGCGTGACCGCCAGAGCCAGGCGACGATGACCATGCTGATTCCCGTTGCGAGGACGATGAAAAACCAGCGCTGCCAGCCTCCCGCGTCTGCCAGGAAACTGAACGCCGCACCGGGGTTCTTCTGGTGCGTCAGGTTCAGGAACGGGGCGATGTTCACCCGGCCGTAGAGTTCGATGAACTCGATCACGGCGAGTTTCGTCACCTGGTCCACGACGACGACGATCAGCGCCACCGTGATCCAGACGATGAAGCGTCGGGTGCCCGGGTCTCGTGCGTGCAGCATATCCATTCCTCTTCAGGCCGCCGGGGCCCGCAACACGGAGCGCGCATTGTCGGCATCGCGGTGCATCTGCGCAACCAGGTCGGCGATATCATCGTATTTTTCCTGCTCCCGCAGGTGACCGATGAAATCGACGTCGATCCGGCGTCCGTAGATATCGCCGTCGAAGTCGAACAGGTGCACCTCCAGGACCGGCTTCGTACCGTTGAACGTCGGGCGCGACCCCACGCTTGCCACGCCGTCCCGCGGCGCCGGGCCGAGGCCGTGAACCCGCACCGCGAAAATGCCGCTGACGGCGCACTGACGGCGCCGCAGATCGACGTTCGCGGTCGGGAAGCCCAGCCCGCGCCCGACACTGGCGCCGCGCACGATCCGTCCCGACATCCGGTACGGCCGGCCGAGGAGACGTGCGGCCGCTGACATATCGCCGGCTGCGCAGGCCTCGCGAATCGCGGTGCTGCTGACGCGGATGCCCTCGACGATCACGCTCGGTACCTGCTCGAGTTCGAAGTCGAGCGCACAGCCAAGCCGTCGCAACAGTGCCGCATCGCCACTGCGCTTGTGCGCAAAGTGAAAATCGTCGCCGACGACGACAGCGCGGGCATTGAGACCGTGCACGAGAATGCGGCGAACGAAGTCGGGCGCCGCGATATTTCGCATCGGCTGCGAAAATCGCGGGCAATAGAAAATGTCCACGCCGGCATCGGCCAGCGCCTCGAACTTTTCGCGAAAGCGCGTGAGGCGCGCCGGCGGTCGCGACGCCTGGAAGAATTCCTTCGGCGTCGGCTCGAAACTCATCACGACGCTCGGCAGGGACCCGGGCGCCGCGAGCGCGAACACGCGGTCGAGCAAGGCCCTGTGCCCCAGGTGCAGGCCGTCGAACGAGCCGATCGTCACGACGGAGCCCGGCGCCAGGCGCCGGTACGGCAGGTCACCGAGGTGCCGGACGAGTCGCACGCGTTCAGCCCCGCATGCCGAGCCCGGAGGGCCGCAAGCCGAGGGCGAACAGGCTGCCGAAGTAGGCGCCGCAACCGGCGCCGACCTGCAGCGCGAGACGAAGGGCGCGGTCCAGCGGTCCGGCCGACAGCCACCAATCCAGCGGTTCGTGCATGAACACCAGTATCGCGCACATCGCAACACAGGCCAACGCGACCCGGAGGCCGAACGCCGCCCACCCCGGCGCCGGCTGCAGGATGCCTTCGACGCGCAGCCTGCGGTAAAGCAGGCCGGCATTCAGCAGCGCGGCAACCGACGTCGCGACGGCCAGGCCGACGTGCGGGCCGGCGTAGCCCGCCCGGGTCAGCCAGGCGGCGAGGACGATACTGATCACGGTATTCACGATCAGCGCGGCGACCGCGATACGGACCGGCGTGCGGGTGTCCTCGCGCGCAAAGAATGCCGGCGCCAGCACCTTGACGTAGGAGAAGCCGACGAGCCCGGCCGCATACGCCTGCAGCGCAATGGCCGTCATGCACACATCGTGTGCGTCGAAAATGCCGCCGTAGAACAGCGTGGCGATCAATGGCTCCGCCAGCACGACCAGGCCGAATGCCGCCGGCGCGGCGATGAGGAGCACGATGCGCATCGACCAGTCGAGCGTGGCGGCAAACTCGCTCCGCCGGCCGCCCGACCACAGGCGCGACAGGTACGGCAACGTCACCGTCGCCAGCGCGATGCCGAACAGGCCGAGCGGGAATTCCATCAGCCGGTCCGAGAAGTACAGGTAGCTGATGCTGCCTACCCCGAGCATCGACGCGATGATGCCGCTGATGAGGACATTCACCTGTGCCACGGACGAGCCGAAGATGGCCGGCAACATCAGCCGGGCGGCGCGCCGGACGCCGTCATGCCGCGGGCGCCAACGCGGCCGTGGCAATGCCCGGATCTGCGCGAGGTACGGCAACTGGAACAGGAGCTGCAACACGCCCGCGATGAACACCGCGTACGCCAGTGCCATGCCCGGCTCGTCCAGCCGCGGCGACAACCAGACTGCGCCCGCGATGAGCGCGACGTTCAGGATGACCGGGGTGAAAGCCGGCACGGCGAAGCGGCCGTAGGTATTGAGTATGCCGCCCGCGAACGCCGTGAGGGAGACGAAGAACAGGTACGGGAACGTGAACCGCAACATCATCGTCGCCAGGTCGAAGTCGCCGCCTTCGCCGATGAAACCCGGCGCGACCGCGATGACGATCAGCGGCGCGGCCACGACGCCGGCGAGCGTCACGACGAACAGCACGACGGCGAACGTACCGGCGATGGCATCGATGAACGCGCGCACCTCGTCCGGGTCGTGCCGCTCGCGGTAGCGCGCCATGACCGGGATGAAACCGGCGGAGAACGCGCCCTCGGCGAAGAAGCGGCGCAGCATGTTCGGAATGCGATTCGCGACGACGAACGCATCGATGACGAGGCCCGCGCCGAAAAAACGGGCCAGCACGATATCGCGCACGAGGCCCAGGATGCGGGAAATCAGCGTCATCCCGCTCACGACGGACGTCTTCGCAAACAGTCCGCGCCCGGTCACCCGCGCCAGGGAATCGCCCTGCTGTCCGCCGGTGTCGCGTTCCGGCTCGCCTGGTGTGCTCATAGCCCCCGGATTCTAGCCGGAAAAATCATAAGAATCAGTAATTTATATGACACCCCAAACCGTCGGCGGACGCCGAAAGTCAGCATTGACTTTGCCTGTCGGGGCCTGAATAATACGCGGCTCTTTGAATCCGGACACGGTATTTCCGACGTGGCAAACATCAAATCAGCGCAGAAGCGGGCCAAGCAGGCCGAGAAGCTGCGCAAGCACAACATGGGCCTGCGCTCGCGCATGCGCACCAAGATCAAGAACGTCATCAAGGCCTGCGACGCCGGTGACAAGGATGCCGCCATCGCGGCGTTCCGCGATGCCGTGCCGGTCATCGACAGCATGGTGAACAAGGGCATCGTCAACAAGAACAAGGCGGCACGCCACAAGAGCCGGCTGAACCAGCGCGTCAAGGCCCTCGCTGCCTGACGCCGTCCTGCGGGTCCTGTGGACCCGCAATGCCCGTGCCGGAAAGAGCCCGCGACAGCGGGCTTTTTCGTGTGCGGCCTCAGGCCCCGGCGCTTTCGCCCGGCGAGACGTCGCCGGCATCGGCCGCCGCGGCCTCGGCTTCCCGAAGCGCCTCGAGCTCGCGCATCACGGCCTGCCCCAACTCCCGGGTACCGTCGCCGGTCGCGGCACTGACCGTGAACACCGGTCCGCGCCACGCGAGGGCCTCGAGCAACCGTTCACGGGCCCGGGCGAGTTCGTCGCCGGCCAGGAGGTCCGACTTGTTGACGACGAGCCAGCGGGGCTTGTCCGCAAGGTCCTGCGAGAACGCGCGCAACTCCCCTTCCAGCGCGCGCACCGCTGAAGCCGGGTCTTCCTTCGGGTCAAGCGGTGCAATATCGACGACGTGCAACAGGAGACGTGTGCGCTGCAGGTGTTTCAGGAAGCGGATGCCGAGCCCGGCACCCGCGGACGCCCCTTCGATCAGGCCCGGGATGTCCGCCATGACGAAGCTCTGCAGCCGGCCGACGCGGACCACGCCGAGGTTCGGGTGCAGCGTCGTGAACGGATAATCCGCAACCCGCGGACGCGCCTGGGACATCGCGGAGATCAATGACGACTTGCCGGCGTTCGGCAGGCCGAGCAACCCGACGTCGGCCAGCACGCGCAACTCGAGGCGCAGGTGCCGGCCCTCGCCGGGCGTGCCCTTCGTGATCTTGCGTGGCGCGCGATTCACGCTGCTCTTGAACCGCGTATTGCCGAGTCCGCCGCGGCCGCCCTCGGCGACTTTCCGGCGTTCGCCGTCGTGCGTCAGGTCGGCGAGGAGTTCCCCGGTATCGACATCGTGAACCGCGGTTCCGCAGGGCACGGCGATTTCGAGGTCGTCGCCCGAGCGGCCGGTCATGTTGCGGCCGGCGCCGCCCTGACCGCTTTCGGCACGGTACTTCCGCGCAACGCGGAAGTCCGCCAGCGTGTTGAGGCCGACATCGGCCACCAGGTACACGCTGCCGCCGTCGCCGCCGTCGCCGCCGTCCGGCCCGCCGCGTTCGACGTACTTCTCCCGGCGAAAACTCAGGCAGCCGTGGCCGCCGTTGCCGGCCTGTACGCGGATCGTGGCTTCGTCGACGAAATTCATGGGTGCTTGCCGCTCATACGAAAAACCCCGCAGGCGCGGGGTTTCTCAGGATGCGTTCCGTGACCCCGCGGGCCCGGTGCGCTGCGCCTACTGTACGACGCTCACGAACTGGCGGTTTCGGGGCCCCTTCTTCTCGAAGAGCACCCGGCCGTCCGACTTGGCGAACAGCGTGTGGTCACGGCCGACGCCGACGTTGGTGCCAGCGTGGAAGCGCGTGCCGCGCTGCCGCACGATGATGTTGCCGGCAACGACTTCCTGGCCGCCGAAAATCTTCACGCCGAGACGTTTACTCTCGGAATCGCGACCGTTCTTGCTGCTACCGCCTGCTTTTTTATGTGCCACTGTCGTCTACCTGTCGTCTGTCGCTGCCGGCGTTCAAAACACCGCAGCGGTCTGCTGTCAATCGTCCGATTTGCCGGCCGCTTTCTTCGCGACCTTCTTTTTGCTTGCCGCCTTTTTCGCCGCCGGCTTCTTGGCCGCTGCCTTCTTTGCAGCCGGCTTTTTCGCCGCCGCCTTCTTCGCGGCCGGCGCCGGCTTGTCCTCGCCGGACTTGCCGCCGGACGAACCGCCGATGGCCGTGATCTCGACCTCGGTGAAGAACTGGCGGTGCGAGCCCTGGCGCAGGTAGTTCTGGCGCCGGCGGAACTTCACGACCGGTACCTTGCGTGACTTGCCCTGGCTCAGCACCTTGCCGCTGACGGACGTGCCGTCGAGCAATGGCGTGCCGACCTTGACGTCCTTGCCGTCACCCACCAACAGGACTTCGTCGAACTCGACCGAGGCGCCCTCGTCGGCGTCAATTTTCTCGAGACGCAGGACGTCTCCCTTTGCCGCGCGGTACTGCTTGCCGCCGCTGCGAAAAACCGCATACATCGTGCTTGCTCCGTTGCGTTGGCTGCCGTCGCGCAACCAACTGAGAATAAAGTGATTTTTGCGTACTTGCCGGACCAGCCGGGTGCCGGTCGCACGGCCGCCGCCGCAAAAGAGCGGGAATTCTATAGATTCCGGGACGGCGGGTCAACGCCGTGCCGCCGCGGAATTCCGGCGTCTTTCAAGGGCTTGCGGCCCTGCCCGGCGGCCGGACCGCGCCGCCGTTTACGGTCGCCACCGGGCGGTGATTCAGGCATCATCATTTTATGCATGCGGTCGAGAACACACCGGAAACGATGGCCTTCGCGGACGTCCTGGCGCTCGCGCGGGACGACATGGCCGACGTCGATGCCCTGATCACCCGGAGCCTCGAAAGCGACGTCGTGCTGGTGTCGCAGGTCTCCGAGTACATCGTCAGGAGCGGCGGCAAGCGCCTGCGGCCGATGCTCGTCTTGCTGGCCGCGCGGGCTCTCGGCTACCGGGGCGAGCAGCACCACCGCACGGCGGCCATCGTGGAGTTCATCCACACGGCCACCCTGTTGCACGACGACGTGGTGGACTCCTCCGAGCGCCGCCGCGGCCGCCAGTCCGCCAACGCGGTGTTCGGCAACCAGGCGAGCGTACTGGTCGGCGACTTCCTGTACTCGCGCGCCTTCCAGATGATGGTGGATATCGACAGCATGCGGGTGATGCAGATCCTGGCCGACGCGACGAACACGATCGCGGCGGGCGAAGTCATGCAGCTCATGAACGTCCACGACCCGGATGTCAGCGAAGACGCCTACCGCCAGGTGATCTACCGCAAGACCGCGCGGCTGTTCGAGGCCGGCGCGGAACTGGCCGCCGTGCTGGCGGGCAGCGGGCAGCGGATCGAGGCCACCATGGCGGCCTACGGGCGGCAACTCGGGCTCGCGTTCCAGCTGGTCGACGATGCGCTCGACTTCGACGCCTCCCCGGACGAACTCGGAAAGAACCTCGGCGACGACCTGGCCGAGGGCAAGCCGACGCTGCCGCTGATCCGGGCCCTGCAGACCGGCTCGGAAGCCGAGCGCGAGCTGCTGCGGACGGCCATCCTCGAGGGCGGCACCGGACGGCTCGCGGATGTGCAATCGGTGATTGAATCGACCGGTGCCCTTGAGTACACTGCGGCGCGCGCTCAGGAGGCCGCCGACCTGGCAATTGACGCCTTATCCGATCTTCCCGACTCGGAGTACAAGCAGGCCCTCGTGACGATTGCGGACTTTTCCGTCCGCCGCCGCTCCTGATGCCATCGGGGTATAGCTCAGCCTGGTAGAGCGCTATCTTCGGGAGGTAGAAGTCGTGAGTTCGAATCTCGCTACCCCGACCACCCATCAAAAAAAAGACCGCCCTCACAAGAGGGGGCGGTCTTTTTTTTGATGGGCGGTCGGCCGGGACTGGAACTCACCCCATGAGTTTGATCCGAGGCGGGCAAAGCCCGCCGACAGGCGTCTCGCAAAGCGAGACGCCCATCTCGCGAACCCATCTCAACGAGACCCGCCCTCACAAGAGGGGGCGGTCTTTTTTTGATGGGTGGTCGGCCGGGACTGGAACTCACCCCATGAGCTCGATCCGAGGCGGGCCAAGCCCGCCGACAGGCGACTCGCAAAGCGAGTCGCCCATCTCGCTACCCATCCACCCGATTCACCCTCGCTCACTGAAGGCGGTCTTTTTCCATAGCCGATCGGCCGTAATTCAAACTCCCCCCACGAGCTCGATCCGAGGCGGGCCCCGCCCGCCGACAGGCGACTCGCTCCACGAGTCGCCCATCGCGCGATCCTTTCCTGGTCAAAGAAGGCCGTTTTCCGCCGTTCACGAGCGCCCTCAGATCGCTTGACATAATCTCCGTTCCGCCACCGGCCCCGCTCACCGTCAAAACCTCGACACCGGGCACAGAATCCGGGGCCCCGATTCGCTAAAACCGTGACACGACCATTGCGCTTGCCGTCCGCGGCAAGCAGACCCGGTGGGGACCCGCTGTGGCTTTGCCAGACCGCATTTACTGGACCGTATGAATCGGAGCACCTTTCGACTGCCCGGCCTCGTGCTGGTGTTGCAGCTTGCCGCCTGTGCCTCGCAGGACGCGGCGCCCGTCGACGTGCCGCCGGACCTGATACCGCCCATCGCTGCCGACACCGCGCCGGACATCGAGCTGCTGCCGCCGATCGGCATCGCGAAACGCCGCTTGCCGCCGCCCCCGCCCGTGCTGCCCGAGCCGCCGGGTGTCGCGATCGTCCTCGCGAGCCGGACGCCGGCGTACGAGGATGTCGCCATCGAACTCAGTCAACGGCTGGGCCGGTACTCCATTTACGACCTGAGCGACAAGAGCCAGCCGGCCGAGGACGCGTTTCGCCTGATCAACGACTCGGACTCCGGTGCGGTCGTCGCGATCGGCCTGCCCGCCGCGCGCATTGCCGTCGCGCTCGCGCAAGTGCCGGTCGTCTTCAGCCAGGTGTTCAATTACCGCGACGACGGGCTCGTCACCGGCAACAGCCGCGGCGTCGCTGCGCTGGCGCCCCCGGAAGCACAGCTCGGCGCCTGGAAATCGGCGAACCCGGCACTCACCCGGATCGGCGCCATCATCGGCCCGGGACACGAGGCGCTGGTGGACGAGGCGCAGATTGCCGCGGACACGCTGGGCGTACAGCTCACCGTCGCCACGGTCGATTCCGACCAGGAGGCGCTGTACCAGTTTCGCCGGATGATGAACGAGATCGACGGGTTCTGGCTGTTTCCGGACAACCGGATACTCAGCAGCCGCTCGCTGCGCGAAATCTTCGCGCAGGCCCGGCAACGTAACGTCGACGTCGCGGTATCGAACGACGCGCTGCTGACGCTCGGCGCCGGGATCAGCATCAGCACCGTTGCCGCGGACATCGCCGATACGATCGTCAACGTGATTCGCCGCATCGAGGCGGGCCAGCTCGACGATCTGCCGGATCTCACGCCGCTGAACGCCATCCAGGTCTCGACCCACTGATGCGCCAGCTGCTATCCATGCGCGCGATCGAGTCGCTGGCCGCCCACTGGCCGTCGCGCTGGCGCCGGGACAGTGGCAAGCGGGTGCTGGTGAACGAAATCCTCACGATCCAGGTGGTCAGCGCGATCGTCATCGGCGGCCTCGCGATCGCGGCGCTGTACTGGGGCGGGCAGTGGGTGCTCAAGGACAGCTACAACCGATGGGCATTGCAGTGGACCGGCGAGCTCAACGAACTCGGCGCACCGCTGTACCTCGAAAACAGCGGCGACGCCCTGCTCCGGCTCGAAAGCTTCGTGGCGAAGTACCCGGAGATCGAGCGGGTCAGCTACTTCGGGCCGGACGGCGCGCCGCTGACGAGCCTGCCGGGCGGGCCGAACGCGGCGCCGCCGACGCGCCTCGACGACGACCGGCTGGCGTCCGCGCGGCTCCTGGTGGGCGCGGACGAGCCGTACGTGCTGACCGGCGGACTCCTGAACCCCCGGCGCTTCAGTATCGTCGCGCCAATCTGGACGGAGTCGCTGACCGAGGACGCGCTGTTCAGTTTCGACCCGAACGCCGGCAGCCTGGACGGCGACATCCGCCTGATCGGCTTCGTCGGCATCGAACTCGATTACCTGATTTTCCACGACCAGCTGCTGGCGAACATCCAGGCGGCGGTACTCGTACTGATCGTCCTGCTCGTCGTGTTCGTCTGGAGCGGCCGCCGCGCGCTGCAGCGCGCGCTGGCGTCGATTTCCGATCTCCAGTCGCCGATCCGGGAACTCGCGCGCGGCAACCTGGACGTCGAGTTCAAGCCCGCCGAGCATCGCGAGATTTCCGACATCGTCGAAGCGCTCGAAAAGACGGCGACCGCGCTCAGCGAACGCGACTCGCGCCTGACGCAGCTGGCGAACCACGATGCGCTCACCGGCCTGTACAACCGGCGACGTTTCGTCGAGGAACTGCGCGCGGAACTCGCGCGGTTCGAGGGGCGCCGCCGGACGAGCGCACTGTTCTTCATCGATCTCGACCGCTTCAAGTACGTCAATGACAGTTGCGGGCACCCGGCTGGCGACCGCCTGATCCGGCGCGTCGCCGACGAGTTGTCGCGCAGCGTGGACGACGACGACACGGTTGCGCGTTTCGGCGGCGACGAGTTCGTCGTGCTGTTGAAGAACACCACGGAAGCGGCCGCCGGTGCGATCGCCGACACGATCCTCAAGAACGTCCGGCGCCTCGCGCACTTCGAGGCGGAACGCGTGTTTCACGTGCACTGCAGCATCGGTGTCGCGATGATCGACGGCAGCAACCTGAATCACGACGACTTGATCGCGCAATCGGACATCGCCTGCCACGAAGCAAAGGCGGCGGGACGAAATCGCATCGCGTTCTTCGAGCAGTCCGTCGACCGGACCACGCGCGACTCGGCCGACGTCGGCTGGATGAACAAGTTGCGGAAGGCGCTCGACGACGACGGGTTCGAACTGCGCTTTCAGCCCATCAACCGCATCGACACCGGCGTCACGACGCACCACGAGGTCCTGATCCGGATACGCGACGAGGAAGGCCGCCTGGTCAGCCCCGATGCGTTCCTGCCGGCGGCCATCCGCTTCGGGCTCATGTCCGAGATCGACTTCTGGATCATCCGGCACGCGGCCCGCGCCTGGACCGTGAACCGGAACAGCGAACACCCGTTGCAACTGTCGATCAACCTGTCGGCGAATGCATTCGAAGCCGACGACCTCGCTGCCTACGTCGAAAAGACGTTCGTCGAGTACGACGTCGACCCCGAGAGCATCATTTTCGAGATCACGGAAAGCCTCGCGATCCGGCGCCCCGGCAACGTCGAGCGCCAAATCGACGCGCTGCGGTCTCTGGGCTGCCGGCTCGCCCTCGACGATTTCGGTACCGGCTACAGCTCGTTCAGCTACCTGCAGAAACTCCAGTTCGACTTCATCAAGATCGACGGCGTGTTCGTCCAGGACCTGCTGAACAACCCGGTCGACCAGAAGATGATCCGCATGATCGCCGAGATCGGCGCCGAAGCCGGCATGCAGACGATCGCGGAGTACGTGCAGAACGCGGAGTCGCTCGCTCTGCTCGGCGAGCTCGGCGTCGACCTCGCACAGGGGTACTTCGTCGGCCGGCCGGCGCGGACGCCGCGGTTCCGCGCGACGCCGATCCCGTTCCGTTATCGCCGCTCGCGGCGCAAGTCCCGCTACTGAGTCCGTGCCGGGCCGCGATTGACAGCCGGATCGACCGGGTGTCATTGTCGCAGCCCAATGCGCCGCGCACCCGACAGCAAGCTGCCCGACGTCGGCACCACGATCTTCACGGTGATGAGCCGGCTCGCCGCCGAACTCGGCGCCGTCAACCTGTCACAGGGTTTCCCGTCCTATCAGCCACCCGCGTCGCTGCTGGCGCGCATCGCCCACTACGTGCAGCACGGCGACAATCAGTATGCGCCGATGCCCGGCGTGCCGGCGCTGTGCGAGGCGATCGCCGCAAAGACGGAACGCCTGCAGGGTCGTCGACTCGACGCCGATCGCGAAGTCACCGTGACGTCGGGCGCCACCGAAGGCCTGTTCAGCGCGATACTTGCGCTGGTTCGGCCCGGCGACGAAGTCATCGTATTCGACCCGGCGTATGACGCCTATGCGCCCGCGGTCGCACTGGCCGGCGGCCGTACCCGGCACGTGCCGCTCCAGTTGCTGGAGAACGGCGAATTCGGTGTCGACTGGGACCGGCTCCGCGCCGCGGTAACGCCCCGGACGCGGCTGGTCGTGTGCAACTTTCCGCATAACCCGACCGGCGTCGTCCTCGACGCGTGCGATCTCGACACCTTCGCCGATTGCCTGTCGGGCAGCGATGCCTACGTCCTCGCCGACGAAGTCTACGAACATCTCGTCTTCGACGGCCGCACCCATCACAGCGTGCTGCGCCACGATGCGCTCTGGGAGCGCGCCTGCGTCGTATCGTCGTTCGGCAAGACCTTCCACGCGACAGGCTGGAAGATCGGCTACTGCATGGCGCCGCCCGAGCTCACCGCGGAGCTGCGCAAGGTCCACCAGTTCGCCGTCTTCACCGTCAACACACCGATACAACACGCGCTGGCGGATTTCCTGCAGGAAGAACCGGGGTTCGCGGATTCGCTCCCGGCATTCTACGCGGCGAAACGCGACCTGTTCTGCCGCCTGCTGGCCGACTCGCCGTTCTCCTTCGTACCGGCTCGCAGCACCTTCTTCCAGGTCGTGGACTACTCGGCGCTCGATGACGGCGCCGACGATGACGTGGCACTGCGCTGGACGCGCGATCCGGGCGTCGCATCGATCCCCCTGTCGGTCTTTTGCGAAAAACCGTTCACGGGGCGTCGGCTGCGCTTCTGCTTCGCCAAGGACGAGAGCGTGCTGCGCGCCGCGGTCGAGCGCCTGTCCGGGCTGTGGTCCTAGAGGAACTGGTTGGCGAGCAACGCGCCCGTGTAGCCGATGGCGGTCATGTAGGTCCACGCGAACACCGGCCAGCGCCAGGTGTTCGTCTCGCGACGGATGACGGCCAGCGTCGCCGCACACTGCAGGCAGCACGCGTAGAAGATCAGCAGGCCGATGACCATCGGCAGCGTGAAGACCGGCGTGCCGTCCGCATGCCGGCTGTTCTGCAGGCGCTCCGTCAACGTGGACTCGTCGGCCTCGTCACCGACCGCGTACACCGTGCCGAGAACCGCGATGACGACCTCGCGCGCCGGGAAGCCGGCGATGACCGCCGATGACACGCGCCAGTCCCAGCCCAGCGGCCGGAACACCGGCTCCACCAGCTTGCCGGCACGGCCCAGGAAACTCTGCTCGAGTTGCCGGGCCGCGGCCCGGTTCTCGATGTCGGCTTCGGCCGCCGCCAGCGCCTCGCCCGAATACATCGTCGCCGCTTCGGCTATGGCCGCGTCACGATCGGCCGCGACCGTCTCCGATCGCGGGAAATAGGCGAGCGCCCAGATGATCACGGCGACCGTGAAGATCACGGTGCCGGCGCGACGCAGGAACACGCTGGCGCGGCCGAGCAACTGGATCAGCACGGTGCGCACGTTCGGTCTGCGGAACTCCGGCAGCATCAGCGCGAACGGCGGCTTGGGGCCGCGCAGCGCGGTCTGCCGCATGATGAAGGCCGTCAGGATGCCCATCACGATGCCGAACAGGTACAGGCCGAATAGCACCAGGCCCTGCAGGTTCAGGATGCCGACGTCCTCGTCCGGCACGAATGCCGCAATCAGCAGCGCATACACCGGCAGGCGCGCGGAACAGGTCATGAACGGGGCAGCGAGGATCGTGGCGATGCGATCGCGCCGATTCGGAATGACCCGGGTCGCCATGATGCCCGGCACGGCGCAGGCAAAGCTCGAGATCATCGGGATGATGGACTGGCCGGACAATCCGACCGAGCGCATTGCCCGGTCCATCAGGTAGGCCGCGCGTGCGAGGTACCCGGAGTCTTCGAGCAGGATGATGAACAGGAACAGGATCAGGATCTGCGGCAGGAAGATGATGACGCTGCCGACGCCGGCGATCACGCCGTCCGCGACCAGGCTGCCGAGCGCATTGTCGCCGAGCAGGCGCAGGGCGCCGCTGCCGAGCGCCGCTGCCGATTCGTCGATCAGGTCCATCATCGGCGTTGCCCACGCGAACACGGCCTGGAAGACGATGGCCATGACGAGGAACAGCCCGAGCGTGCCGGGCAGCGGCCGGTTCATGAAGTCCGTGACCCGCGTTCGCCACCCGGCGAGCCTGGCGCCATCGGACCGCACGTCGGCGAGTACCTCCCGTACCCAGGCGTAGCGGGCGCGCGCCTCGGCGGCGAGCGGCGGATCGAGACCGAACAGCGCATCCTGGGCGCGCCGCAGCCGTGCCATCGCGTCGTCGCCGAGTTCGGCGAGCTGGGCCTGGTTCGAGTCGTTCGGCCCGTCAATCAACAGCCGTTCGACGGCGACGCGGCGAGCGGGCTCCGCGGGACCCGACAGCAGCGCCGTTGCCGCATCGACCAGCGCCGGCCAGGCCGGATCAAACCGGGCCGGTGCCTGCCCGCCGATGGCCGCGATGGCGGTGCGCAATGCATCGATGCCCCGGCCCGTCGTCGCTACCACCGGAATGACGGGCGCGCCGCCGAGTCGTGCTGACAGGCGCTCCACGTCGATCGTCGTACCCTCGGTCGCCGCGGCATCGGACATCGTGAGTGCCACGACCAGCGGCACCGACAGTTCGAGTAACTGTTGTACGAGGTAGAGACCCTGGTACATGTTCGTCGCATCGAGGACGGCGACGATGCCGTCCGGGGCGGGCGTGCCCGGCAAGCGACCCAGGATCACGTCGATCGCGATTCGTTCTTCCGCGGAGTGCGCGCTCAACGCGTGGGTGCCGGGCAGATCGATGAGTTCGACGCGTTTGCCGTCGGCATCGAGTATGCCGACGTGACGCTCGACCGTGACGCCCGGATAGTTGCCGACGCGCTGCCGCAAGCCGGTCAGGCGATTGAAAAGCGTGCTCTTTCCGGAGTTCGGGTTGCCGACCACGGCGACGCTGACGTCGGGGCGTCGGCGATTCGCGAGCTGGTTGACCGGTACCCGGATTTCCTGCGGCTTAGTCACCGCTTCCGACTGGCGTGACGGAGAAATGGCGTGCCTGTTCCCGGCGCAGCGACAGGCCGCGGCCGAACAGGCGCAGCTCCAGCGGATCGCCGCCGATCGCGGAGCCTGCCACCACCACCTCGGCACCCTCCACGAGGCCCAGCGTCATCAGGCGCTGCACCTGCGGGCAGGTCGTGTCGACCGCGCGGATGATACCGCGCCGGCCGCGGCCGAGGGTCTCAAGGGTGGTGCCATTCGTGTCCATGCTCAAAATGATAATAATTCGCATTACGCCGCGCAACCGGAGAATGCAAAAGCGTCACGGCCCCGGCGCCAGGCTGCCGGGCAGCACGGCCTCGATGCGCCCCATGACGTCGAGCCGATGGACCAGGTCGTGGACATAATCGAGATCGTCCGTTTCCAGCACCAGCAGTTCGCTCATCGTGTAGCGGCCGATCCAGTCCTCGTAGAGCCGGTCCAGCCGCTTCAGGTAGGCCAGCGGGACGTTCTGCTCCATGCGCCGCCCACGCAGGCGTATGCGCTGCCGGAGCGTCCTCATTGAGCAGCGCAGGTAAATCATCAGGTCCGGCGGCCGGATGGCGTCCAGAATGGCCTCGTACAGGCCCTGGTACGTTTCCCAGTCACGCTTCGAGATTTTGCGCATCTGGTGCAGCGCGGTCGCGAACACTTCCGCGTCCTCGAAAATCGTGCGATCGAGCGCCACGACGCCGTGCTGGCGATCCAGCTCCTGGTGCAGCCGGAACTTGTTGCTCAGAAAATAGACCTGCGACTGGAACGCGTATCGGCGCATGTCGCGGTAGAAGTCCGCGAGGTACGGGTTCTCGTCGTTCGGCTCGTAGAACGGCACGACGCCGTACTGCCGGGCGAGAAACTCGACCAGCGTGGACTTGCCGGACCCCATGTTGCCGGCGATGGCGATGGAACGCTTCATGCGCGCTAAGATACCGGATACCCTGTCAGCCCGCACAATGCACCAGGAGGTTGAGCCAACGTGTCACTGCCACCGGTACTGATCAGCGAAGGCGCCATCCGCGAACGCGTTGCCGAACTCGGGGCGCAACTGTCGGCGGACTACGCGGACAAGGGCGACCTCGTCATGATCGGCGTGTTGAAGGGCTCGTTCATTTTCCTCGCCGACCTCGCCCGTCGAATGAGCATTCCGCGCACGATCGAATTCATCGCCGTATCGAGCTACGGGCGTGGCAGCAAGTCCACCGGCGCCGTGCGCCTCGTGATGGACGTGCGGGGCAATATCGAAGGGCGCCATGTCCTCATCGTCGAGGACATCGTCGATACCGGGCACACGCTGAAGTACCTGATCGGCGTGCTCAAGGCGCATCGGCCGGCGTCGATCCGCACCTGCGCACTGCTGCACAAGGCCGAGAGTGCCGAAGTCGACGTCGACATCGATTACGTCGGCTTCGGCATCGCGGACGAATGGGTCGTGGGCTATGGCCTGGACTACGCGGAGCGAGACCGCACGCTGCCCTATATCGGCATCGTCACGCCGGACGATCGCTGACGTCGTTGGCGTGATCCGCGCATTCGTCGACCTCAGTTTCGATGGTCGAATGCCCGATGCCGAAATTCTGTTCCAGCAGCGCCTTGACCTGGCGGATGACGGCCGTCGGATTGCGCACGTCGTGCCGCAGGCGCACGTGCATCGTCAGCATCAGGTCCTGCGGCGTCAGCCCCCAGACGTGCACGTGATGTATGCCCTCGACGCCCGGCACGGCCGCGACTATTTGTGATTGCATGTCGCCGACGTTCAGCCACTCCGGCGCACCTTCGAGCAGGACGTGTGCGCTCCGCTTCACGAGGACCCACGCGCTGCGCAGGATCAGCAGCGCAACGGCGATCGACAGCAGCGGGTCGATTGGCATCCACCCCGTCCCGATGATGACCAGGGCGGCTGCGATGGCCGCGACCGAGCCCAGCAGGTCGCCGGCGACGTGCAGCACGGCGCCGCGAATGTTGAGGTTGTCCCGGTCACCGCCGTGCAGGATCGCGAACGCGGCGATGTTGACGAGCAGGCCGGCCACGGCCACCGCGAGCATCAGCGGCCCGGCGACCGGCGCCGGCTCGAGGAAGCGCATGACCGCCTCGAACAGGATCCAGCCGACGATCAGCAGCAGGCTCAGGCCGTTCACGAATGCGGCGAGAATCTGGAAGCGCTGGTAGCCGAAGCTGAGGCGCGCGTTCGGCGGACGCCGGCTCACCTGGAACGCCGCGGCGGCCAGCGCAAGCGCCATCGTATCGGTCAGCATGTGCCCTGCGTCCGCGAGCAGGGCCAGGGAACCCGACAACAGCCCGCCGACGACCTCGACGAACATGAACGCGCCCGTCAGGCACAGCGCGGCGATGACGCGGCGCTGGTTCCGGTCGTTATGCCCGTGGGCGTGATCGTGCGCCATGCGCGTCAGTCGTCGGCAGCGGCCCGCGACAGGCGGTACAGCAACAGCGCGGCCCGCTTGATGGCGAGCGACATCGAATCGAGCTCGAGGCTCTCGTTCGGCGTATGCCCGCCATCGCCGAGCGCGCCCAGACCGGCCAGCGCATCGGTGTACGGCGCGACGAAGGAGATGTCGGCTGCGCCACGGCGCGACGGGTCGAGCGCGGGCATCGGCCCGCGGCCGAGTGCCACGTTGATGTCTGACAGTTCGTTCATCAGCCGGCGGTTGCCCTCGGTCGGTGCCATGGGCGGGTAACGGTCTTCGAACGTGATCGTTGCCGCCGTGTGCGGCAGGTTTGCCGCGACGACGCGCCGCATACCGGCGCGCGCGCGTTCGAGCTGCTCGGCCGAGAGGGTCCGGATACCCCCGTGGACGATCACCTGCTTCGGCACGACATTGACCTTCCCGAACGTGCGACCACGGTTCTGTTGCGGGTCGTACTCGACGTCGGTTCCGCCCTGGATCGTGCCGGCATTGAACGTCAGGTGCTCCTCGCCGCGCACCTCCTCGTAGAAGCCGTTCAGGATTCGCGCCGCCTCGAATATCGCGCCGGCACCGACATCCTCGCTGAAGATGCCCGACGAATGCGCCTGCCGCCCGGTCACCGTCAGCGTCCAGCTCGACGAGCTGCGGCGTGCGATCGTCGCCCAGTCCTTCCCGTCGTAAGTAACCGCCGCCTCGAAGCCGAGCGCAATGTCGGCCCATTTGCCGGCCTCGATGAGATCGTGGCGCGAAATCGAGAGCGGTGCCCCGGACTTTTCTTCGTCGCCGGTGTAGGCGACGACGACCGACAGGTCGTCGAGTACGCCCGCGGCTTCCAGTGCGCGCAAGGCGTAGACGATTATGACGTTGCCGGACTTCATGTCGTCGACACCGGGGCCGCGCGCGATATTGCCCTCGCGAACGAAGGACTGGAACGCGTCGTCGGCCTCGAACACCGTGTCGAGGTGGCCGATCATCAGGACCTTCGGCCCGCGTTTGCCGTCGCGTCGCCCGAACAGGTGCCCTGCCCGGTTGACCTCGGGCGGCATGTCGATCCAGCGGGTTTCGAGTCCGACGGCATCCAGTTCGCGCGCCATGACCCGGCCGACCTCACGCACCCCGTCGTGATTCATCGTGCCGCTGCCGATGTTCACGGTTTCCTCGAGCAGGTCGATGGCGGCATCGGTGTTGGCGTCGACCCATTCGATGATGCGGCGCTCCGTGTCGTCCAGCGCCGCGGCACCGGCACTGGCGCCGAACACAACCGGGGCGATGACCAGCACGCCACACAGCGACAACCTCCTCAACATCACAATCTTCCTTCGTCAAATGTCCGTGGCAAGCGTATCTGCTCGACGAGCGCCTGCACGTTTGCGGGCGGCGCCGCCGTCATCGCGCTGACCGCAATTGCAACGGCAAAGTTCAGGCACATGCCGACGACGCCGATGCCCTCCGGCGATATGCCGAACAGCCAGTTGGAGGCGACATTCTCGCCCCAGGGCGCGCCGGCCCACTTCAGGAACAGGCCCTTGTAATACTCGATGTAGCCGTACGTGAACACGAGTCCCGTCAGCATGCCGGCGATCGCGCCTTCGCGATTCGCGCGCTTGAAGAAGATGCCGAGCAGGATGGCCGGGAACAGCGACGCCGCCGCGAGGCCGAACGCGAACGCGACAACCTGCGCCACCCAGCCCGGCGGGTCGAAGCCGAGATACCCGGCCACGAGGATCGCGAATGCCGCCGCGACGCGACCGGCCAGCAACTCGCCGCGTTCGCTGATCGTCGGTCGAATCACGCCCTTGATGAGGTCGTGCGAGACGGCCGCCGAGATGACGAGCAACAAGCCTGCCGCGGTCGACAGTGCCGCCGCGATGCCGCCAGCGGCGACCAGCGCGATGACCCAGTTCGGCAGGCCCGCGATCTCCGGGTTCGCGAGCACCATGATGTCGCGATCGACGACCAGCTCGTTGCCCTTCCACCCGTGCGCCTTCGCCGCCTCGGCGAACGCCGGGTTCGCCTCGTTGTAATACTGGATGCGGCCGTCGCCGTTCAGGTCCTCGAACTCCAGCAGCCCGGTGGCCTGCCAGGTGCGCATCCAGTCCGGACGCTCCGCGTATTCGAGGTTGCCGTCCACGGCGCCGACTGGCCCGGTCTGCACCGTCTCGATCAGGTTCAGGCGTGCCATGGCCCCCACGGCCGGCGCGGTCGTGTACAGGATCGCGATGAACAGCAGCGCGTACCCGGCGGAGATGCGGGCGTCGCGCACGCGCGGCACCGTGAAGAACCGCACGATGACGTGCGGCAGGCCGGCCGTGCCGACCATGAGTGCCATCGTGATGCAGAAGACGTCGATCGTGCTCTTCGTGCCGGCCGTGTACTGGTTGAAGCCCAGCGACGTGACGACATCGTCCAGCTTGTCGAGCAGTGCGACGCCGGACCCGGTGACGTCGGCGCCGAACGCGAGCTGCGGGACCGGGTTGCCGGTCACCTGGATCGCGATGAAAATCGCCGGCACCGTGTACGCGAAAATGAGCACGCAGTACTGGGCCACCTGCGTATAAGTGATGCCTTTCATACCGCCGAGCACGGCGTAGGTGAACACCACGCCCATGCCGATGATCAGGCCCCAGGTGACGTCCACTTCGAGAAACTTGGAAAACACGATCCCGACGCCGCGCATCTGCCCGGCGACGTAGGTGAAGGAAATGACGATCAGGCAGATCACGGCCACGATGCGCGCCGCCCGGGAGTAGTACCGGTCGCCGATGAACTCCGGCACCGTGAAGCGACCGAACTTCCGCAGGTACGGGGCCAACAACAGCGCCAGCAGCACGTAGCCCCCGGTCCAGCCCATGAGGTAGACGGAGCCGTCGTAGCCGAGGTACGCGATCAGTCCCGCCATCGAGATGAACGACGCGGCACTCATCCAGTCGGCGGCGGTGGCCATGCCATTCGCGAGCGGCGAGACGTGCTTGCCGGCCACGTAGAAATCGCCGGTGGTCCGTGCCCGGGACCAGATGGCGATGCCGATGTACAGCGCGAAACTGGCGCCAACGACCAGGTAGGTCAATGCCTGCAGGGACATTCCCTATTCCTCGTCCACATCAAAGCGGCGATCGAGCCGGTTCATGCGCCACGCGTAAAAGAAGATGAGCGCGACGAAGACGTAGATGCTGCCCTGCTGGGCGAACCAGAAGCCAAGCTGGAAGCCGCCGATGCGCACGGCATTGAGTTCGTCGACGAACAGGACGCCGCAGCCGTAGGAACAGGCGAACCAGACGACGAGACAGGCGGCGACGAGGCGCAGGTTCGCGCGCCAGTAGGCGCGGTGCGCGGAAGTGATCGACGAGTCCTGCATGCGTCCCCCGAAATGCCGGTACGGACCGGCGCCGGCGCCTACGTTAGCAAAGCGCGCCGCAGGAATCAGCCGCGCAAAAAGAAAGGCGGCTCCTTTCGGAACCGCCCCGTTACCATCGTAATGTACGTGGTACCTGGCCCCCTGAGTCCCCCGCCAAGCCGTACCTGAAGGCGTCTTTCATTCGCTGCGCCGGACCCCGAACAAGGTGACTTGTTGCTGAAAGGCGACGCGTCGACGTGGGTGAAGTTCTCAGAAACACCGCGCCTTGTCAACATTCTGGGATGAAACCATTCCGAAACCACGGTACCGGGCGGGAATTGTGTCAAAAAAACCACATTACTCATCCGACACCCGGCATGCCAGGCAGCCCACCGGCCCCAGGTCGACCTCGACCGTGTCGCCGGGCAGGAGCCAGACCGGCGGCAGGCGCCCTGCCCCGACGCCGCCGGGCGTCCCGGTCGCCAGGACGTCGCCTGGCAGGAGTTCCGTGAACGTCGTGACGTACTCGATCAGCGCCGGGATGTCGAAAATCAGGTCCGCCAGTCGGCCGTGCTGGCGCACGTCGCCATTGACCCGCGTCTCGAGGACGAACTGCGCGGGATCCCCGACCTCGTCCGGGGTGCAGAGCCAGGGCCCCACGGCGCCGCTGTGCCGGAAGTTCTTGCCGGCCGTGTATTGCGTCGTGTGCCGCTGCCAGTCCCGCACGGTGCCGTCCATGAATGCCGTGTAGCCGGCGACGACGTCCAGTGCGCGGCCACGGGACACGCGCCATGCCCGTCGGCCGATCACCACGGCCAGCTCGCCCTCGTAGTCGTAGGCCGCCGACGGCGCCGGGCGCACGAGCGATTGTCGGTGGCCGACCTGGCTGCCCGGAAAGCGCACGAACAGCAGCGGGTGCTCCGGCGGGGTACGCCCCATCTCTTCCGCGTGCGGCCGGTAATTCACACCGACGCAAAGGGTCTTGTCGGGATTCGGGATGAGCGGCAGGTACGTGACCGAAGGCTCGTCGATCCCCTCCGCCGCCACCGACGCCGCGAGCGCGTCCAGGGCATCGGCGGCCAGCACGGCGCGGAGGTCGGGGAACCGCGCGCGGAAATCGCCCGCGGCCTCGTAAACGCGGCCGTCGCGAAACAGGCCGTAGGTATCGCGCCCCTCGACGCGGAAGCTCAGTGCTTTCACCGGTAACTCTCGTGCAATAATCGAGCGCCGAGCATCTCACAACGGGAACGCCATGATTCGACAACTGCTCCTGCTGGCCGCGCTGGTCGTCGTGCCGGCCGCCGCCACCGCCGACACCGTCGTGCACAACGTCAACGGCTACACGTCCGGCGACGAGGGCCTCGAGCGCTTCTCCGCTTTCGCCTTCGATAGCGATGGCCGGATCCTGGCCGTGGGCGGTGACGAGGTCGTGAATCAGTTCGGCGATGCCGTGCGCGTCGACGGCGGCGCGCGCACGGTCCTGCCGGGCCTGGTGGACGCGCACGCGCACCTGTCCGGCCAGGGGTACCTCGCGGTCAGCCTGGACCTCGCCGGGACGCCGAGCCTGGCGGATGCGACCCAGGCGATCGCCGACTATGCACGAACGCACCCGGCCGCCCGTTTCATCACCGGCCGCGGCTGGAACCAGGTGCTCTGGGACGGCAAGGCCTTCCCGACGGCTGCCGACATCGACCGTGTCGTCGCCGACCGGCCCGTCTGGCTGCGCCGCATCGATGGCCATGCCGGCTGGGCGAACTCGAAAATGCTCGAGATCGCCGGCATCGACCGGGATACGCCGGACCCGGTCGGCGGCAAGATTCTCCGGGACGCCGATGGCAACGCGACCGGCGTCATCATCGACACGGCCATGGACCTCGTCGACGCGAAGATACCGCCGCCGACCAAGGACGAGATCCGCGAGGCCTACGAGACGGCCGTCGAGTCGCTGGTCGCGCTCGGGTTGACCGGCATGCACGACGCGGGCATCAGCATCGCGGAAGCCGAGGTCCTGATCGCCATGGCCGACGACCATGCGCTCGACATGCGCGTGTACGCGATGCTGAGCGACGCTGGTGAGAACCTGGACGCGATGGGCAAGCCACTGATCGATTACGGGCGCGGGCGCCTAGATATCCGCGCCGTCAAGCTCTACGCGGACGGTGCACTGGGCAGCCGCGGGGCCGCCCTCCTCGCGCCGTATTCCGACGACGAGGAAAACCGCGGCCTCGCCTTCCTGACGCAGGCACAGCTCACGAGCAAGGTGGCGAAGTCGAACCGGATGGGCTTCCAGGTCGGCATTCACGCGATCGGCGATCTCGGCAACCGCCAGGCGCTCGACGCCTTCGCTGAAGTCCAGGGCAACGAGCCATCGCCGCTGCGCAATCGCGTCGAACATGCCCAGGTGGTGGCGCTCGAAGACATTCCGCGCTTCGCCGAACTCGGTGTCATCGCGTCCATGCAACCGATACACGCCACGAGCGACATGAACATGGCCGAGGACCGGGTCGGCCCGGACCGCATCGCCGGCGCCTACGCGTGGCGCAAGCTGCTGGACAGCGGTGCCGTGATCGCGAGCGGATCCGACTTCCCGGTCGAGCTCCCGAACCCGTTCTACGGCCTGTACGCCGCCGTGACGCGCCAGGACCGCGCCGGCGAGCCGCCCGGTGGCTGGTACCCGGGCGAGGCGCTGACACGCGCCGAGGCGCTGCACTCGTTCACGCTCGCCGCGGCGTACGCGGCCCATGCGGAGGACCGGCTCGGCAGCATCGAGCCCGGCAAATGGGCCGACTTCATCGTCATCGACCGCGACTACTTTGCCGTGCCCGCGGAACAGATCGACGACATCCGGGTGCTGGAGACCTGGGTGGGCGGCGAGCGGGTCTACCGCCACGGGGAGGACTGATCATGCAGGTCGAGCAGATCTGGACCGGGAATTCCTTGCGCAACTTCAACTACCTCGTTGCCTGCCCGGACACCGGCGAGGCCCTCGTCATCGACCCGCTCGACGTCGACATGTGCCTGGCGGCCGCCGCGAAGCACGACTGGTCGATTCGGCAGATCGTCAACACGCACGAGCACGGCGATCACATCGGCGGTAACAAGGCGCTCGTGAAGGCGACGGGCGCGTCGATCATTGCGCACCGCAACGCAGGCGACCGGATTCCGAACATGGCGCGCGGCGTGGGCGCCGGCGATACGATCCAGGTCGGCTCGACCGTCGTGCTCGACGTGCTCGACACGCCCGGGCACACGATGCGACACATCTGCCTGCTCGCCCGCGAGGGAAAACCGGCCCTGTTCAGCGGCGACACGCTGTTCAACGCAGGCGCCGGCAACTGCCACAACGGCGGGCATCCCGACGAGCTGTTCGCGACGTTCGAGGAACAACTCACGACGCTCGCCGACGACACGCGCGTCTACCCGGGCCACGACTACCTGGTCAACAACCTCCGCTTCACGCTGGACCGCGAACCCGACAATGCGGCGGCTGTGCGCCTGCTGGAAGCGGTCCGCGACCGGGATCCGAACGACGCGCATGTAACGACGATCGGCGAGGAACGCGAGATCAATACGTTCTTTCGACTGGAACAGCCAACCGTGATCGCGGAACTCCGCGCCCGGTTTCCGGACCTCGGGACGGAACCCGACCGGAAGACCGTCTTCCTTGCGCTCCGGGAGCTGCGGAACAGCTGGTAGCCCGTCGGCCGGGCATCAGTCGCGCGACGCCTCCCAGAGCCAGGCGAGCGCGGCGTAGAGCTCGCGCATGCGGTCGAGTTGCGGAAGCCAGGTATCGCCATGTCCGTCGAAGTAGGCATCCAGCAGTACGCGCGCCGATCGCTCCGACAGGTGGTGGTGCTCGATCACGGTTGCGAGGTCGAAGAACGGGTCGTTATCGCAGGCATAGTCCCAGTCGATGAAAACGATCGACTCCTGCGACACGATGTTCTCGGCAACGAGATCGTTATGGCAACAGCACAGGTTCGCCGGGGCGCGGTGCGCGCGTATCGTTGCGAGCCGGCGCTCGGCCTCGGCGCGGTCGATATCCCGCTGCTGCAGGCGCCGGACGTACAACTCGGCGGCGGCGATCGCGTCGAACGTTCGCCCGGTCAGCGGCAGCGAATGCAGCTCGCGCAGCCGGCGTCCCAGGGCAGTTAGACGTTCGGGGTCGGCAAGCCATTTGGCGGTCCAGACCGTCCCCGCCGCAAACGCCGCCAGGTAGATGCCGTCCTCGACGTGCAGCACGTCTGTCGCGAGTCCGGCAGCGGCCGCCGCTCGCTGCACCACCGCTTCATCACGCCGGCTGTTGAGCGGTAACTGGCGCGGCTCGACGTCGAGCCTCAGCACCGCGCGTCGCCCACCCGCGTCGACAAGCCACGTATCGTTGACCGCCCCGCCGTCGAGGCGCGCCAGGCGGCCGCCCGCCCATCCCGGGATCTTCGCCAGCGCGGCAGCGGCGCGCTCCGCCGGCGTCACGCGACCCGGCCCTGCATTGATCGTCGCCAACCGACGTACCCGAACGGAATCATCACGAGATACAGTAAGAACAGTGCCGTTGTCAGCGCGAGACCGCGATCCCAGTACAGTGCCATTGATACCGCGTCGATCGCAAACCAGTAGTGCCAGTTTTCGAGAACCTTGCGGGCGACAAGGAACGTCGCCCACACGGCGCTCCACGTCGTCATGGAGTCCAGGTACGGGTAGATCGCATCCGTCTGCGTCGAGAGCATCCAGCCGCTCGCGCCGGAGAGCAGGACAAGAACGGCGAGCGCAAGCGCATGCCGTCGCACGGGCCAGGTCGTGACCGGCAGCTCCCGGCCACGGCCGCCGCCGCGCGACCAGGTCCACCATCCGTAGACGGCCATGGCGAAGTAGAACGCATTGAGTGCCGCCTCCATGTACAGGCGCACGTCGGCAAACAGGCCGATGTAGATCGCCGTGCTCAGGCCGGCGAACAGCCAGCACGCAATGTGCTGGCGAATGGCCAGCAGCAGGTACGCGACGGCACAGGCGACGGCGAGCCCCTCGAGGGCCGACCAGTTGCCCGCTTCGCGGGCCAGTGCGTCGAACAGTTCCGTCACTTGCGGTTCGACGTCACCGGGTTGTTCAGGATCCGGATCGCAAACACGGCCTTCGGGACCGCGTCGAACGTGGCGCCGATCTCGGTCGTCAGCGCGTGCATCACGTCCGCGTACTCGCCGAACACCTGCGTGCTCATCGCGTTCGTCGTGATGTCGAGGCCGTCATAGTTGTTCAGGCGCGCGATGACGTCCTTGATCGGCGGAATGAAGTCCGCATCCAGCGGGTACAAGCTGATATCGACGGCGACTTGCATGTCAGAACCTCCTCTCGATGGTCAGGCCGACCTGGCGCGGGTCGCCCGCGCGCGTGTACAGGGTCGGCGGAAAATCCGGCGGCTCGTTGCCGAAGTAGAAACCGCGCACGGCGTAGTACTCGTCGAACAGGTTGCGCCCCCACAGCCGCACCGTCCAGGCTTCGCCGGCGTACCCGGCCTGCGCGCTGGCCAGCCAGTAGGCCTGCGAGCGCTCGTCGTGGCTCACGTCGAAATAGAAGCGGTCCTTGCCGCTCACGTCCAGGCGCGCGAACCAGCCGACGGGATGCTGCCAGGCGGCGCCGGCGGCGAACGTGTAGTGCGGCGCGTGCGCCTGGTCGCGGCCGGTCAGGTCGACCTCCGGCGTCACGAAATCCGCGAAGTCCGCATCCAGCAGCCCGAGCGACAGGTACAACTCCCAGGCATCGCCGGGAAGCCACCGCAGCGCCGCCTCCAGACCGCGGGACTCGCCGCGCGCGGCATTGTCCGTGAAGAACACGAACGACGACGGGTCGCCCGGATCGATCTGGAACGACGTGCGCACCTGCTGGTCGTCGCGCCGGTTGTAGAACACGGCGAGGTCGAGCGAGAGCGCCGCGTCCGGCCAGAGGACGTGCAGTCCGCTTTCCAGGTTCCAGAGATACTCCGCGTCAAAATCGCGGCGCCCGTCCGGCACCTGCCCCAGGTTGAAGCCGCCGGCCTTGTAGCCGCGCGAAAGACTGACGTAGCCCGATACGTTGTCGCCGAAATCGTGCGACCAGGCGATCTCGCCCCCGACCATCGACTCGTCGTCCGACGGCGCGAGCCCGGTGGAGTCGGCGTAGTCGGCCTGACGGCGCTCGAGGCGCAGGCCGAACGTCAGTTCCGACGCGTCACCCACGGGCCACACCACCTGCCCGAAGGCGGCCACGTTCGTCGCCTCGTAGTCGCTGTCGAGGCGGTCGTCGAGGCTGTCCGCGAAATCGTAGAACGGGTCGTAGTAGTCGCCCACGTTGCGCGTGGCCAGTGACTCGTCGAGTTGCGAGACGTAGAGCCCCGCAAGCCAGTCGAACCCGGCGTCATTGCCGCCATCGAGCCGCAACTCCTGGCTCAGGGTGCGCCGTTCGCGCCGGCTGTCGGTGACGTAGTCGTACACCACGGGCGCCCAGCTCTCGGGATTGCCCCAGTCCGCGTCGAAACCGAAGTGAATGTCGGAGTCGGCCCACGACGTCAGCGACGTGATGGTCAGGCCGCCCGCCGTCGTCCAGCGCAGCCGCGCCGACGCACCGGTACTCTTCTGCGCATCCTGACCCGGCTTGTCGGACAACACCGTCAGGGAATTGTCGAGCGCGAACGCGTCGTATCCGTCGTCGACGTCGGCGTACAGGAAGGCCAGGTCCGCGTCGAAACCGCCGCCGGGTTCGATGATGAGCCGGGCGCGCGCCGTCGTCTCATCACGCCCGTTCGTGTCGTCCCGGCCGAGCCAGGGATTGTCACGAAAACCGTTCGCGACGTAACGCTGCGCGCTGACCCGGTACAGCACGCGGTCGTCGCCGGCGACGGCGCCGCCGAACGCGGCGCCGGCCGACCAGAGGTCATCACTGCCGGCCCCCACTTCGATGCGGCCGCGCGTTTCCGGCGTCGGGTGCGTACTGCGCAGGTAGACGAGCCCGGCGAGCGCATTCGCGCCGTAGCGGCTGCCCTGCGGGCCGCGCAGGACCTCGACGCGCTCGATATCGAACAGCGTGCCGACCGTGCCGATGCCGCTGAAGTCGATGTCGTCGATCAGGAAGCCGACGGACGGGTTCGGGGCGCCCTCGTACTGTTCCAGCTCGCCGACGCCGCGGATCTGCAGGTAGCGGGCGCGATTGCCGTCGCCCGACCAGTTCAGGTTCGGCACGACGGCGGTCAGCTCCTCGAAATGCTGGACGGCCAGCGCGTCGATTTCGTCGGCGTCGAGGACGGTGGCGCTGGCCGGCAGCTCGCTGAGCGCGCGCTCCCGGTAGTCCGCCGTGACGACGATTTCCTCGATGACGTCCGCGGCGGCCAGCGCCGGGAACCACAGTAGGGCGCTGCCGACGCAGCGCCAGGTCGCGTACTTCATGATGTCTCCCTACGCCGGCATTACCCGGATCAGGTTCGGAGGGTTCCCACCGCGGTCGCGTCGACCGGCGGCGAATCTCAGGTCCGGAGACCACCCCTGTTTGCGAGCCGGCACTATACCACGCCGGCCGGCGCTGTAACGTCAGTCCCGCAGGCGAGCGATGAGGCTCGACGTGTCCCAGCGGCTGCCGCCCAGCGCCTGTACCTCGGCGTAGAATCGATCGATCTGGCGCGTGACCTCGAGCGACGCCCCATTGCCCGAGGACTCCTCGATCGCAATGCCCAGGTCCTTGCGCATCCAGTCGACCGCGAAGCCGAAGTCGAATTTCCCCTCGACCATCGTCTTCCAGCGGTTTTCCATTTGCCAAGACTGCGCCGCGCCCGCCGAAATCGCCTCGATGACGACGGCGGGGTCCAGGCCCGCGCGCAGCGCGAAGTCGAGCCCCTCGGAGAGCCCCTGCAGCACGCCGCCGATACAGATCTGGTTGACCATTTTTGCGAGCTGGCCGGCGCCGGCGTCACCGATGTGCGTGATCGCCTTCGCATACGCGCTCATCACCGGCCGCGCACGCGTTACGGTCTCGGCGTCGCCGCCCAGCATGATCGTCAACTGGCCGTTGACGGCGCCCGCCTGGCCGCCAGACACCGGCGCATCGAGAAATGCGAGACGGCGTTCGCCGGCGGCCGCGTACAACTCCCGCGCGATCGTCGCGGATGCCGTCGTATGATCGACCACGACGCCGCCCGGCGCCATCGCGTCCAGGATGCCGTCGTCGCCTTGCATCACGGCCCGGATGTCGTCGTCGTTGCCCACGCAGGAAAACACGAAGTCGCGACCCTCGGCGGCGGAGGCCGGCGTCGGCGCCGAGCGGCCGCCGTACTCGGCGCACCAGTCCGCGGCCTTGCTCGCGGTCCGGTTGTAGACGACGACGTCGTGGCCCTTCGCCGCAAGATGACCGGCCATGGGATAACCCATGACGCCGAGCCCGACGAACGCCACTTTCGCCGTCACGCGGCGTCCGCCTTGTTGCGCGACGCCTTCTTGCGCGGATCCAGCCCGAGCGAGCGGGCGATGATCTCGCGCATGATCTCCGAACTGCCGGCGTAGATCCGCGAGATGCGGGCGTTCGTGTACAGGCGACTGATCTTGTACTCGTCCATATAGCCGTTGCCTCCGTGCAGCTGCACACCCTCGTCGGTTACGCGCGCCTCGAGCTCACTGGTCCACAGCTTCGCCTTTGCCGCATCTTCGGCCGACAGCTTGCCCCGATTGTGCACCTCGACGCAACGATCGATGAACGCGTAGCCGACGTCGATTTCGGTGCGCATGTCGGCAAGCTTGAAGCGCGTGTTCTGGAAATCGGCGATCGCCTGGCCGAAGGCCTTTCGTTCCTGCACGTAATCGAGCGTCAGGTTGAACGCCGCCTCGGCGGACGCGATGTAGCCGCAGGCGCCGAGCAGGCGTTCCTCGGCAAGCGCGTGCATGAGCTGGTAAAAGCCGCGATTCTTCTCGCCGAGCAGGTTCTCCTTCGGCACGCGAACGTTGTTGAAAAACAGCTCCGCGGTGTCCTGACTCTTCAGGCCCATCTTCTTCAGGTTCTTGCCGCGCTCGAAGCCCTCCATGCCGCGCTCCACGACGAACAGCGACAGGCCGTGCGGACTGTTCGGGTCCGTGCGCGCGACGACGACGACGAGATCGGCATTGATGCCGTTTGAGATAAAAGTCTTCGAGCCGTTCAGCAGGTAATGATCGCCCTTGTCCTCGGCCCGCGTGCGTATGCCGGCGACGTCGCTGCCGGCGCCCGGCTCCGTGATCGCAACGGCAAGAATGTGTTCCCCGCTGATGCACTTCGGCAGCCAGCGCGCCTTCTGCTCCTCGGTGCCGAAGTTGCCGATGTACGGGCCGACGAGGCGGCTGTGCAGCGTCATGAAGAACCCGGGATCGCCGAAGTGCGCGTTCTCCTCGATCAGGATCTGCTCGTAGCGGAAGTCCGAGACGCCGGCAGCGCCGTATTTCTCATCGGCCCACATCAGCAGCAGACCCATCTCGCCCGCCGCCAGGAAGGCGTCGCGGTCCACGATGCCCTGCTCGTGCCAGCGGTCGCTGTGCGGGCCGATCTCGTTCTGCATGAAGCTCCGCACAGAGTCGCGGAACATCTCGTGCTCTTCCTCGAAGATGAGTCTTTCCATGTCGCCAGTCCGTCCGGTCTATTTGCCCTTGAAGCGCGGTTGCCGCTTCTCGAAAAAGGCCTTTACACCCTCCTTCGAGTCATCGGAATCGCGCAATTGGCCCTGCAGGTCGGCTTCGAGGTCGAAACAGGTCGCCCAGTCGCCGTCCAGTGCCGCGCGCATCACTTTCTTGGTCGCGGCGAGTGACAGCGGCGCGCGTTCCGCGAGTTCGCCGGCCCAGGCCAGCGCCGCTTCGTGCAGTTCCGCGGCCGGCACGGCTCGGTTGGCAAGGCCGAGTTCGACGCAGCGGGACGCCGGGATGCGCTCCGCCTCGATCGCGAGCTGGAACGCGCGGTGGTAGCCGAGCTGGCGGACGAGCTGCCAGTTCGCGCCGCCGTCCGGCACCAGCGAGATCGTCGCAAACGGCGACAGCAGGAACGCGTCGTCGGCCATGACGACGAGGTCGCACTGCAGCACGTACGACAGGCCGATGCCCGCCGCGAAGCCGGGCACGGCAGCGATCACCGGCTTCGGCGTCTGCCCGATGGCGGCCAGCACGGGCCGGTACTCGAACTGCAGTTTGCCGCGGATGCTGCGGCCGCCCTCGTTGGACTTCAGGTCGGCGCCGGCGCTGAATGCGCGGCCCTCGCCGGTGTAGACGATCACGCGCACCGAGTCGTCGGCGTCCGCCCGCTCGAAGGCCGCGAGCAGGTCCTCGCACAATTCCGGCGTGAAGCCGTTCAGCGAGTCGGGTCGGTTCATCGCGATCACGGCCACGGCGCCCTGCTGGCCGTAGTTGACGGTATTGCCCATGGCTGGTCCTCGTGCGCCTGCCGGCGCCTACATGTTGCGGCGGTACTCGCCGCCGACGTCGTACAATGCCCGGCTGATCTGGCCGAGCGAATTCGACTTCACCGTGTCCATCAGCTCGGCAAAGAGATTGCCGCGATCGCGCGCCACGGACTGCAACCGGCGCAGCGCCGGCCCGGTGTCGTCCGCGTGCCGCGACTGGAATTCGCGCAGGTGCCGGATCTGGTCGTCCTTCTCGGCCTCGCTCGAGCGGATCAGCTCGAGGTCGTGCACCTCGTCCTCCTCGCCCTTCTTCGGCAGGAACGTATTGACGCCGATCAGCGGCAGGGAGCCGTCGTGTTTGCGGCTCTCGTAGTAGAGGCTCTCGTCCTGGATCTTGCCGCGCTGGTACATCGTGTCCATCGCCCCCAGCACGCCGCCGCGCTCGGAGATCCGTTCGAACTCGCGGTACACCGCTTCCTCGACCAGGTCGGTGAGATGATCCACGACGAACGAGCCCTGCCAGGGGTTCTCGCAGAAGTTCAGGCCGAGCTCGCGGGAGATGATGAGCTGGATCGCGACCGCGCGGCGCACGGACTGCTCGGTTGGCGTCGTCACCGCCTCGTCGAACGCGTTCGTGTGCAGGCTGTTGCAGTTGTCGAACAGCGCGTACAGGGCCTGCAGCGTCGTGCGGATGTCGTTGAAGCTGATCTCCTGCGCGTGCAGGCTGCGGCCAGACGTCTGCACGTGGTACTTCAGCATCTGCGAGCGAGCACCGGCGCCGTAGCGGTCGCGCATCGCCCGCGCCCAGATGCGCCGCGCAACGCGGCCGATCACCGTGTACTCCGGGTCCATGCCGTTCGAGAAGAAGAAGCTCAGGTTCGGCGCGAAGTCGTCGATCGCCATGCCGCGCGCCAGGTAGTACTCGACGATCGTGAAACCGTTGGCCAGCGTGAACGCGAGCTGGCTGATCGGGTTCGCGCCGGCCTCGGCGATGTGGTAGCCGCTGATCGACACGCTGTAGTAGTTGCGCACGCGGTTGTCGATGAAGAACGCCTGCACGTCGCCCATCATCTTCATCGCGAACTCGGTGGAGAAGATGCAGGTGTTCTGCGCCTGGTCCTCCTTCAGGATGTCGGCCTGGACCGTGCCGCGCACCACCGACAGCGTTTCCTCGCGGATGCGCGCGTAGGTCTCCGCGTCGACGAGCTTGTCGCCCGAGATGCCGAGGAGCGCGAGGCCGAGACCGTCGTTGCCGGCCGGCAGGTCGCCCTCGTAGCGCGGCCGCGGCGCGCCTTCGAAGTACGCCTCGATGCGTTTTTCCGCCTCTGCCCACCCGCCGGTCGCCTTCAGGTGCTTCTCGACCTGCTGGTCGATCGCCGTGTTCATGAAGAACGCGAGGATCATCGGCGCGGGACCGTTGATGGTCATCGACACCGAGGTCGTCGGCGCGCACAGGTCGAAGCCCGAATACAGCTTCTTCATGTCGTCGACCGTGGCGATCGACACGCCGGAGTTGCCGACCTTGCCGTAGATGTCCGGGCGCTCGTGCGGATCTTCGCCGTACAGCGTGACCGAGTCGAACGCCGTCGACAGGCGCGCGGCCTCCTGCCCCTGCGACAGGTAGTGGAAGCGCCGGTTCGTGCGTTCGGGCGTGCCTTCCCCGGCGAACATGCGCGTCGGGTCCTCGCCGAGCCGGCGGTACGGGAACACACCCCCGGTGTAGGGAAAATGCCCCGGCAGGTTCTCCCGCAACAGGAAGCGCAGCAGCTCGCCCCAGTCCTTGTAGGCCGGCGGCGCGATCTTCGGGATCTTCTGCCGCGACAACGACTCACGGTAGTTGTCGCCGGTGAACTCGCGTCCGCGCACGGTGTAGCGGTACGTGTCCGCGGTCACGCCGTCCCGAACACCGGGCCAGTCGCGGAGCAGCCGGAGCGACTCGGCGGTGAGTTCGTCCATCGTCTCCTGGTAGCGCTGGCGCAGCGCCAGCAGGCTGGCATCCGCGCCCTCGGTGAGCGCGTCCGCCACATACGGCGCCAGCGGTTTGGGCAGTTTCGCATCGCCCAGCACTTTCAGGGACTCGTACAGGTGCTGCAGCCGGCTGGCGAGGTTTGCCTGCGCCGCGCAATGCTGGTCGACGTCGCGGCCGTTCTCCGCGATCTCGGCGAGGTAGCGGATCCGGCTGCCGGGAATGACCGCCATCGCGCGCGGCTCGCGGGTCGCGACCTTCAGTTCCGGGTCGAAGCCGTCGTCGATCGACAGCTTGTCGCGCAGCCGCCGGCACAGCTCGACGAACATGTGCGTGACGCCGGGGTCGTTGAACTGGCTCGCGATCGTCGGGTACACCGGGATGTCCTCGTCGTCCGCCGTGAACGCCAGGTGATTGCGCTTCCACTGCTTGCGGATGTCCCGCAGCGCATCTTCGGCGCCGCGCTTGTCGTACTTGTTGAGCACGATGAGGTCGGCGAAATCGAGCATGTCGATCTTCTCGAGCTGGCTCGCGGCGCCGTAGTCGCTGGTCATGACGTACATCGAGAAGTCGACGAGGTCCACGATCTCGCTGTCACTCTGACCGATGCCTGCCGTTTCGACGATGACGAGATCGAAGCCGAGCGACTTCATGTACAGCACCTGGTCGCCGAGCATCTCGCTGGTCGCGAGGTGCTGACGCCGCGTCGCGATCGAACGCATGAACACCCGCTCCGAGCGCAGCGAGTTCATTCGGATTCGGTCGCCGAGCAGCGCGCCGCCCGTTCGGCGGCGCGTGGGATCGACGGCGATGACCGCAATGCGCATGTCGGGAAAGTTCGCGAGAAAGCGGTTCAGGATCTCGTCGGTGACGCTGCTCTTGCCGGCACCACCGGTGCCGGTGATACCGACGACAGGGACCTTCCCGGCCTGCATCTGCCAGGCCTTCCGCAACCGCGCGAGCGCGGTGTCGTCGAGCCGGCCCTCCTCGATCGCCGAGATCGTGGACGCGATGTCGATGGAGGGCGCGTCGCCGTCGGCGACCCGGGAAGGCGTCGGCCGGCGCGCTGCCGCCGTGCGCTTCACGACGTCGCTGATCATCGCCTCCAGCCCGAGGTCCATGCCGTCGTGCGGGTGGTAGATCCGTTCGACGCCGTAGTCCATCAGCGTGCGGATCTCCTCCGGGGTGATCGTGCCGCCGCCGCCGCCGAACACGCGGATGTGCGACGCGCCGTGGTCGGCCAGCCGGTCGATCATGTAGCGGAAATATTCGTTGTGGCCGCCCTGGTAGGAACTGATGGCGATGCCGTCGGCGTCTTCCTGCACCGCGGCGCGCACGATGTCGTCCACGCTGCGGTTGTGGCCCAGGTGAATCACCTCGGCGCCCTGGGCCTGGATCAGGCGGCGCATGATGTTGATGGCGGCGTCGTGTCCATCAAAGAGCGACGACGCCGTCACGAAGCGCAGCGGCGTGTCGTTGGCGTCCTCGGGAACGCCCTCAAGATCTCTGGCAACCGAACTCATCGGAAGGCTCCCCCGGCGGCATGCCTGGTACGGGGCCGCGGCGCCGGGCGGCGGCGCGCAGCCGGATCGTCGAGCGGGCCTTCGAGCCCGCTTTTGCAATTATTTTAATCCAGATTAAAATCCGGTGCCAATGGCCACGCACCCCGACGATTCGCGCTTCGCGCTGCAGAAGGACCGCATGCTCCGGGCGGCCGCCCAGTGCTTCAACGCGAAGGGCTACAGCGGCACCTCGCTCAAGGACGTCGCGGCCCTGCTGGGCCTGACGGACGCCGCGCTGTACTACTACGTGCGAAACAAGGAAGAACTCGTCTACCAGTGCTACCTCCGGGCCGCGGACGTCGGCCGGGACGCGATGACAGCGGCGGTCACGGACGGCCGGAACGGGCTGGACAAGGTCCGCCGCTACATCGCCCTCCACGTCGACGCCATGGTCGGCGAGCGGGGGCCGATCGCAATCATGAGCGAAATCCCGTCGCTCAAGGCCGCCCACCGCGAGGAAATCCTCGGGTTGTCGCGGCGGCACAGCCTCGCCTTCGAGGCGCTGATTGCGGAAGGTATCCGGGACGGGAGCATCGCGCCCTGTGACATTCGAATGACCGGCAACGCGATCATGGGCGCCATCAACTGGATTCCGAAGTGGTTTCACGGCGACGCCGCCGTGGCCCGCCAGATCGTGCAGCAGTTCCCGATCGTGTTGTCCGGGTCGCTGGACGCGCAACGGTCCTAGCGCTCGCTACGCAGTGCTCGTGGACTAGCGGTCGTTGATCAGCGCGACCTGATCCGCGACGATCGCGTCCAGCTCGCCGAGGTCGACCTGGTCCATGTCGGTGCCGACCTGGACGCCGTCCATCTGCGAATTCATCAGTGCCAGGCATTCCTCGACCCGCTTTCGCACCCGCCGATCCAGCTGGAAGCCGGTCATGACCAGGCCGCTGCGCGGGTCCACGATGGTCGTGGGGCCGAAGCCGGCGCTCGTGGGCCCGGTGTTCGTCAGCTGTCGCAGCGTCTCGATGTCTTCGCGAACCAGGCGCGCGAGGATGACCAGGTCCGAGTACTTGCGGCGCAGCTTCCGGTACTCCTCGTCGGACTGCACGAGGTCGATCTCCGTGAACTGGCGCAGCAACCGGTCTCGCTCGGCAGTAAATTGCGGGTATCCGCGCTCGGCGGCCAGCCGGTACCAGGCCGACGCGACGACCGCGTCTTCCGCCACACCGGCGCCGATCAGGTGCATGAAGCCGATCATGTACTGGGCGTACTTGTCGCCCAGCGGCACGAGATCGTGTTCGTAGATGATCAGGGCACGCTCGAACTCGCCGCGCTGGAACAGCGTTTCGGCCATGTCCTGTGCGGAGACGATCTTCGATTCAGTGCGGCTGCTGAAAAACGGGCTGCTCTTGCCCGCGTGTGCCGTCGCCACGCACAGGCACCCGGCAATGACGGCGATGGACAAAAATCGACAGTTCAAACCGGCCAAGACTCGACGTGCGGAACGACAGATACCCAATTGGAGTGACCGGTTGCGTGCAAAGTTCCGGCTCAATCCTCAAATTCCGGTTCGCGCCGCTCGAGCCGGGCACGCACCGCCTCGGCCTGGTTCGGCGCCCCGATCAGCGCACCCTGGAGGCGCGCTTCCAGCGCCAGTGCAGCCTCCGCCGGCTGGGCGGTCCCGTCCCGCAGCAGCTGTTTTGCCGCCCGTATCGCGTCCGGCGAACGGCCGGCGACCGTCGCCGCCCAATCGTGGGCCCAGGCCAGCGGGTCGTCGGCGACCGCGGTCACGAGCCCGAGATCGAGCGCCTCCCGCGCATCGACGCTGCGGCCCGTGTACACGAGGTCGGCGAGCCGGTCCGCCGGCAGCACGTCCCGTGCCGTGACGGACAGGCCCATGTCGGGGACCAGCCCCCAGTGCACTTCCATGACCGACAGCCGCGTTGCCGGCGCCGCGACTCGCACGTCGGCGCCGAGGGCGATTTGCAGGCCGGCGCCGAGCGCCGCCCCGTGCATCGCACACACCACGGGTACCGGCAGGTCCCTGAAAGCGCAGGCCGCCTGCTGGAAGACGTTGGCGCCGCCCGGGTACGCGGGCGCCAGCATCCGGGCGAGTTCCCCGGGGTCCGCCTGCGCGAACAGCGCCGTATCGATGCCGGCGCAGAAGGCGTCACCTTCGCCGTGCAGGACCACGGCGCGGACGCCGGCGGCCGCAAGGCGCTCGCCGCAGCCGGCGAGTTCGCGAAACATCGGCAGGTTCACGGCATTGCGTTTGTCCGGGCGCGCGAGGCAGACGGACGCAACGTGTCCGTCCACCGTGATGCGTAGGGTGTCGGTGGCGGCCACTACACGTTCAGCGTGCACTTGCCGTTGCGCACGACGACGACGTCGCGCTCGACGGCCCGGCACTGGAACGAGACGACCGGGCCGTCCTGCCACATGTCCGTCGCAATCGTGTCACCGGGCATGACGGGCGCGGAAAAACGCGCATCGAGCCCGGCGATCAGCGTGTGGTCGTAATCGCAAATCGTCTTCAGTACCGCGTGACAGGCGATGCCATACGTACACAGGCCGTGCAGGATCGGCCGATCGAAGCCCGCCTCTCGCGCGCGGCGCGGATCGGCGTGCAGCGGATTCCGGTCCTCGTTCAGCCGGTACAACAGCGCCTGGTCGGCGCGCGTCGGCAGCTCGCAGGTCAGGTCCGGCTCGCGCCGCGGCACGCGATGCGGCGCCGGTCCCTTGCCGTTCGGACCGCCGAAACCGCCGTCGCCGCGCGCAATGATCGTGTTGCCGAGCGTAAACAACACCGTGTCGTCTTTCGCGAGGCGTGCTTCGGCCTCGAACAGGACCATCGCGCCGAGCGTAGCGCCGCGGTCGTAGACCTCGACGATGCGCTTGTTCACGAGCAGGTCGCCGGTCGGCGGCAATGGCCGGTACAGCGACAGGCGCTGCTCGGCGTGCAGCACCTGCGTGAAATCCCAGCCCAGGTCCGGCGGGAACATGTCCGGCACCATGACGGTCGCCATCGATGGCAATGTCTTCAGTACCGGGTTGCCTTCGTACACGTAATCGAGTTCACGCCGGTCGAGCGGATCACGCCCCACGCCGACGCTGAGCGCATACAGCATGGTCTCGACGTCGCGGTACCTGTACGGAAGATCGACGATCGAGGTCGCCATCAGCTGATCGTAATCGAGCGGCATATTCCCTTAAAATTCCTTGGCTTATATCAGCCTTTCGCGGCAATCCGGCATTCTAGTGGTGCGGCCGCCGAAACCGCAAGTCACGCGGCCGCCATGTTCTCCGCACCGAGCACCGCCAGCGGGCGCACCGCGCGTGCCGCTTCGCGGGCGTGCGCGCTCGCCGCCGTCCCGTCGCGAACCCGGCCGGCGATGCCCTGGAGGATCGCCGCAAGCCGGAACAGGTTGAACGCGGCGTAAAATTCGCGGTGCTCGATACCGGGCCTGCCGGTTCGCTCGCAATAGGCGCGGACGTAGTCGTCCTCCGCCGGGATGCCGAGTGCCGCGAGATCCTTGTCCCTGAGCCCGATGGAGCCGATGCCGATCTCCGGCATCCGCCACGGCAGCAGGTGGTAGGTGAAGTCGGCGAGCGGGTGACCGATCGTCGACAACTCCCAGTCGAGTACCGCGATGACGCGCGGTTCGGTCGGGTGGATGATCATGTTGTCGAGGCGAAAGTCGCCGTGCACGATACTCGACGATTCGTCGGGCGGTATGTTGTCCGGCAGCCAGCCGATCAGCGCATCCATCGGTTCGATCGTCTCGGTCTCGGAGGCCCGGTATTGCCGGGTCCACCGCGAGATCTGGCGCTCGAAGTAATTGCCGGCAACGCCGAAATCGGCGAGGCCCAGGGCGTCCACGTCGAAACCGTGGAGCCGCGCGATCGTCCGATTGACGTCGTCATAGATCGCGGCCCGCTCCGCCGGGTTGGACCCGGGCAGGTCCAGGTCCCAGAAAATCCGGCCGTCGACGCAGGCCATGACGTAAAACATTGTGCCGATGACCCCGTCGTCCTCGCACAGCGCGAACGGCCGCGGTACCGGAAAACCCTGCGCGTGCAACGCGCTGATCACACGGAACTCGCGGTCCACGGCATGCGCGGACGCCAGAAGTTTGCCGGGCGGCTTGCGTCGCAGGACATAGGCCGCGCCGGGCGACTCCAGCCGGTAGGTCGGGTTCGACTGGCCACCGCGAAACTGGCGCACCGAAAGCGGACCTTGAAAGCCGTCCACGTTTGACGCCATCCAGGCCGCCAGGCGCGCCTCGTCGAAGCGATGCGCATCGACCACGGCGCGTGTCCCGGTGTTTTTCGCCTGGCGCGACGTCACGGCGCGCCAATGTTCCTACATGCGGAATATTCCCGCGGGTGTCTCCGCATCACGAGGCCGGTTTCCTGCGGCTGCCAACGCCAGTGATAATACCTCACGGGTATCCACCGGATCGATGACGCCGTCGTCCCAGAGCCGCGCGCTCGAATAATACGGGTGTCCCTGGCGCTCGTAGCCGGCGCGAATCTCCGCCTCGAAGGCCGCGCGCTCCGCGTCCGGCCACGCTTGCTCGCGCGCCTGCATGCCTTCGGCTCGCACCGTCGCGAGCACGCTCGCCGCCTGCTCTCCGCCCATCACCGAGATGCGCGCGTTCGGCCACATCCAGAGCATGCGCGGGTTGTAGGCGCGCCCGCACATCGCGTAATTGCCGGCACCGAACGACCCGCCGATGATCACGGTGTACTTCGGCACCGTCGCCGTCGCAACGGCGTTGACCATTTTCGCGCCGTCCTTCGCGATGCCAGCATGCTCGACGCGCTTGCCCACCATGAAGCCGGTGATGTTCTGCAGGAACACGAGCGGGATGCCGCGGCGGTTGGAAAGCTGCACGAAATGCGCGCCCTTCTGCGCCGACTCCGGAAACAGGATGCCGTTGTTTGCCACGATGCCGACGGGGTTGCCGTCGATATGCGCAAAACCGCAGACGAGTGTAGCGCCGTAGAGTTTCTTGAATTCGTGAAACTCGGACGCGTCGACGATGCGTGCGATGATCTCGCGAACGTCGTAGGGAAAGCGAAACTCGCGCGGCACGATGCCGTAAAGGTCCTTCGCGGGATACGCCGGTTCGACCGACGGCCGGTTCGCAAACGGCTGCGGTGGCGGGCGATTCAGGGACGCGACGATGTCGCGGGCGATGGCCAGCGCGTGCGTGTCGTCGTCGGCCAGGTGATCGGTGACACCGGAAATGCGCGAATGCACCGCGCCGCCGCCGAGGGTTTCGGCGTCGACGACCTCGCCGGTGGCGGCCTTCACGAGCGGCGGCCCGCCCAGAAAGATCGTGCCCTGTTTGCGCACGATGACCGCCTCGTCGCACATCGCCGGCACGTAGGCACCGCCCGCCGTGCATGAACCCATGACGACGGCGATCTGCGGAATGCCGGCCGCCGACAGCCGCGCCTGGTTGTAGAAGATCCGCCCGAAGTGTTCGCGGTCCGGGAATACTTCGTCCTGCAATGGCAGGAACGCCCCGCCGGAATCGACGAGGTAGAGGCACGGCAGGCGATTCTGTTCGGCGATTTCCTGCGCGCGCAGGTGTTTTTTCACGGTGAGCGGATAGTAGGTGCCGCCCTTCACCGTCGCGTCGTTGGCCACGATCATGCACTCGACGCCGTGCACGCGGCCGACGCCGGCGATCATCCCGGCCGCCGGCACGTCGTCGTCGTAAACCTCGTGCGCGGCGAGCCGCCCGATCTCGAGGAACGGCGCGTCCGGATCAAGCAGGAGGCGGACGCGATCGCGAGGCAACAGCTTGCCGCGCGCAAGGTGTTTTTCGCGGGACCGGTGCGACCCGCCCCGCATGACGTTCTCGTTCAGCGCCCGAAGGTCCTCGGCGAGCGCCACGTTGGCTTCGCGATTGCGATCGAAGTCCTCCGAACTCCGGTCGATGCGGGTCTTGATCAGTGGCATGGCTTGCGCGTCCCTTACGCCGTGGCGTTGAACAGCTCCCGGCCGATCAGCATACGCCGAATCTCGCTCGTGCCCGCACCGATCTCGTACAGCTTTGCGTCGCGCCAGAGGCGGCCGGCCGGGTACTCATTAATATAGCCATTTCCGCCGAGCACCTGTATTGCTTCGCCGGCCATCCAGGTCGCTTTCTCCGCCGCTGCGAGTATGCAGCCAGCCGCATCAAAGCGCGTCGTCTGTCCGCGGTCGCAGGCAGCGGCGACGGCATACACGTAAGCGCGGCTCGAGTTCATCGTCGTGTACATGTCGGCGAGCTTGCCCTGCATGAGCTGGAATTCGCCGATCGCGCGCCCGAACTGCTTGCGGTCGTGGACGTAGGGCATGACGACGTCCATGCACGCCCGCATGATGCCGAGCGGTCCGCCGGCGAGTACGACCCGTTCGTAATCGAGGCCGCTCATGAGGATCCCGGCGCCGCCGCCTTCTGCGCCGAGCCGGTTCGCCGCGGGAACGCGGCACTCCTCGAACAGGACCTCACTCGTGTCCGATCCGCGCATGCCGAGCTTGTCGAGTTTTTGCGGCGTCGAGAACCCCGGTGTTCCGCGCTCGACGACGAATGCCGACAGCTTGCCGCTCTTGCTGTCCGGGTCAGTGACGGCGTAGACGATCATGAGGTCGGATTCCGGGGCGTTCGTGATCCACATCTTCGACCCGTTCAGAACGTAGTCGTCGCCGTCGCGCACCGCCGTCGTGCGCATGCCCATGACATCGGAACCGGCGCCGGGCTCGCTCATGGCCAGCGCGCCGAGCCGGGAGCCGTCGACCAGGCCGGGCAACCAACGCTGGCGCTGATCGTCATTGCCCCATCGCCGCAGCTGATTCACGCAAAGATTGGAATGCGCGCCGTAGGACAGGCCGACCGACGCCGAGGCGCGGCTGATCTCCTCCATCGCGACGACGTGCGCGAGGTAGCCCAGCCCGGCGCCGCCGTACTGCTCCTCGACCGTGATGCCCAGCAGGCCGAGTTCGCCGAGTTCCGGCCATAGCGCGCGCGGGAAGCGGTTGTCGCGGTCGGTCTCGTCCGCGAGCGGCGCGATGCGGTCCTCGGCAAAGGCGCGCACGGTTTCGCGCAGCAGGTCCAGGTCTTCGCCAAGACCGAAATCGAAATCGAACACACGAAGTCCCTATCCGGAGAATGATTCACCATTCTCGGCGGGTCCCGCCGCGACCTGAATACCATGGGGACGGTAGGAGTCAGCCTTCCTGGGACAGCGCGTCGATGAACTGCGAAAACAGCTCGTACTGCGAGGAGATTCCGAGCTTCGCGAACAGGTTGCGTTTGTGGACCATGACCGTGCCCGGCGCGATGTCGAGTTCGCGCGCGATCGCCTTGGTCGAGAAGCCGCGCAGCAGGAGCTGCGTGATCTCGCGTTCCCGGTCCGTGAGCACCGACGCGCCGAAGCGCTCGAAGCAGTCGGTCAGCCGCTGGTGAATCCCTTGCGCGTCGTCCACGGCGTCCGGGCGCCAGGCTTGCCAGGCATTGCGCATCGCCGCGTGCACGATCGGCTCGATGCGACGCAGGTTCGTGACGTCGGACCGCGAAAAGCGACGCTCGCGGCGCGCCACGACCAGGACCACGGTCGTTCCCGGTGCGACATCGACCAGGAAGTCCACCTCGTCGCCGAGGTGCGTTCGCTCGCAATACTGGCGGTAGTACTCGGACGACAGGAATCGGTCGGGTGTCGCGTCGCGAAAGCGGCAGCTTCCCGGCTTGTCGGGTCGCTGTGCCAGCTGGTACAGCGGATCCAGCAGGTACGGTCCCGCCAGGTAGCGATCGACATAGTGCCGCACGCCTTCCGGTTCGAGGCTGTGGTGCAGTACCTGCGGGGCCGCGTCAGCAAGAAACGCCAGGAGGCAGGTCCCCTGGTGATCGACCAGCGCATCCAGTGCGCCCACCAGCGCCGGGGCAGTATCGTCGCCCGCCGCGCTCGCGATGAGCCGCGCCAGCGCCTGCTGCCAGGCCTCGGTGGCGAACCGGTCGGCCGCGCGGGGGCGCGCCGGAGTCGACCGTGCAGGCGCCATCCGCGTCAGAATGCCGTCAGGAACGACGCCGCGTTCCCGCCGACCGGGCCACGGCCACTGCGCGCGACGGCCAGGTAGTCCGGCCCTTTCGGATAGTCTGCGGGTTGCGGATTGTGCACGCGCCGCACCCGGTTTCGATGGTACAGCGCAGCCTGCGCCCGGAACGGGATGACGGCCGACGGATCATCATCGGTCAGCCGACGATGTAGGGACGGCAGCCGGTACCAGGGCACCGACATGTCGGCGTGGTGTGCATTGTGATAGCCAAAATTCAGCACCAGCGCATTGAGCCATGGCCAGCGCAGCGATACCGGGTTGCTGAACGTGTGCGCCTGTTCCCAGGCCGCGTCGCCCTTGTGCGGCGCCCGGGCCGGCTCGAACAGGCTCAGCGTGTACGGATAGTCGTGCTGCAGCATGTCCATGAACCGGAGCACGTGCAGCATCAGGACGTAGGCCACGACGTACAGCAGGGCCGCCTTCGGCGAATACAGCGCCAGTGCAACGAACAGGACGCCACGAACCGCAAGTACCGTGACGTTGCGGAACCGCTGTCCCCGACGCTGCGGAATGACGAAAGACGAGAACGCCATCAGCGCGTGCATCAGGACCTCGTGCGCGGGCACGTACACGAACTCCAGGGCCTTGATGATCCGCGTGAGCGCGGGGTGCCGCTCGAAGAATGCTTCGTAGTCGAACCACACCACGTCGTCGTTGTCGACGTGATGCCGGAAATGCTTGTAGCGGATATCCTCGTACGTGCTGTAGCAGGCGCCGCACAGCCAGGTGAGCGCCCGGCCCAGCCGGGCGTTGTCGCTTTGCCGCCGGAAGACCGTGTTATGCGCACATTCGTGCAAGAGGTAGGCCGCGACGACCATGCCATGCGCGAGCAGCAGCGTGCCGGCGGCATTCACCAGCCAGCTCGCCGACAGCAGGCCCGCGAAGCCTGTAAGGTACGCCGCCAGCGCATATACCAGCGCACCGCCGTGAAAAAAGAGGCCGGCGGGTTCGTTCAGTCGGGTGGTCAGGGTCGCGGACACGGCAAACACGGGCTCTCGCGCAACGTCGCTACCGTTGTACACTTGCAGCAGACCGAATTCTAGGGAGACGTGACGAATGAAACTTGTCACCGCAATCATCAAACCGTTCAGGCTCGACGACGTGCGTAACGCATTGTCCGAAATAGGCATCCAGGGTATGACCGTGACGGAGGTCAAGGGTTTCGGCCGCCAACGGGGTCACACCGAGCTCTATCGCGGTGCCGAATACGTCGTCGATTTCCTGCCGAAGGCGAAGATCGAAGTTGCGGTGCCCGACGATTTTCTCGAACGGACGATCGAAACGATCATCGATGCGGCAAAGACCGGCAAGGTGGGCGACGGCAAGATCTTCGTCACGGAGCTCGCCCAGGTATGGCGTATCCGCACCGGGGAAACCGGCGACGGCGCGCTCTGAGCGCGCTGGCCTACGTCAGATGAACCGGTCGACGATCGCGTGTGCGACCATGAACCACAGCGCGAACGACGACGACGCGTACAGCCGGAAACGGGTGTAGACGTGGTTCGACGTGCAGTGCACGTAGCTGTGGGCACAACGGAGTAGCAGGAACAGCCAGGCGGCAACAAGGTAGGAGACGTCGAAAACCCCGGCCACGTACACGTAGATGCACAACGCGTAGAAAAGTACCGGCAGTTCGAACAAGTTGCGCAGGTTGTTCGCTGGATAAGCCACGTCCTCCGGCATCAACGCGTTCAACGCCTCCGGCGTCTTCAGCTTTTCCGGGTGAATGCGATCAGCACGAATGTGCTTGATGCGCCGCCGGTACATGACCACCCAGACCACGAAGGTCAGGATCATCATCCCGACGAACGGGTGCCAGATGAGTGCGGCCGTCATCCGATCGACCCCGTAAAGCAGTACCCGGCCAGTTTATTGCCGTCCAGGTCGCGGAAATAGCCCGCGTAAAAACTGTCGGTACGGGCGCCCGGAGCGCCTTCGTCGCTGGCGCCGAGGGCGAGCGCCTTCGCGTGAAGGTCGTCTACCGCCGCAGGCGTGTCGAGCGAGAGGGCGACCATCGTGCCGTTGCCCGGTGTCGCCGGCTCGCCGTTCCACGGCCTGACGACCGCGAGGCTGTGCGCCGACTTGCCCCTGCTCCATGCGATGAAGCCGTCCGTTTCGAAGACGCGCGACGCCCCGATACTCGCCAGCAAGGCGTCGTAGAACGCGACGGCGGCCTCGAACTGGTTCGAGCCCAATGTGACGTACCCGATCATCGGTCCCCTCCCTCTTCAACCGACCCGGGGCCGGCACGCAGCATGCTACCCCAAACGGCGCACTTCGTGTCCGGCCGCATTGCGGCGTGGGCCGGGCTGGTCGAGGGCAAGGCGATCAGTTCATAACGGCCCGCATCGAGCGAACCGAGCACGAGCCGCCGAAACAGTGTCTCGGACGCCCGGCCGTTGAACGCGATGCGATCGATCGCGGGATGACCTTTGAGAAAGCGTGTAAAATCATTGATTTGCGCGCCTTTCCTGACAATGGAACTGTCGAGGCTGCCCGGGCGCACGGAGGCCGCCAGCACGTCCCAGAGCGCGATACCCGATTGTCGCAGCGCCTCGCAGCGCGACGCGTAGTCGCCGCGAATGCCGTACAACGCACGCATTATCATCCAAAAGGCATTGCGCGGATGCGCGTAGTACTCCGCGGCGTCGATCGAGCGGCGCCCCGGCAGGCTGCCGAGGATCAGCAGCCGCGCGTCGTGGCGCGCGATCGGCGGAAGCCCGGAACTCGGAAGATGGTCCATGCCGGCACTATAGCGCCCCGGCGGACCGCGAGGCGTCAGGCTTTGCCGTTCCGTCGACGCGGCGGCGCCGTCGAGTCCCTGACGACGAGGCGCGGTATGACCGACGTCGCCAACGGCGGCTCCATCGACGCCTCGTCGTTGGCCGACACCAGCAGCTGCGCGGCCAGTGTTCCCATGTACGGTATGGGCAGGCGAATCGTCGTCAGCGTCGGACAGATGCGCCGTGCCACGAGACCGTCGTCGTAGCCGATGATCGACAGGTCTTCCGGGATCCGCACGCCGGCCCGCCGCGCCGACTGGTATATGCCGACGGCCATTTCGTCGTTACCGGCAAACACCGCGGTCGGCAGCTCGGACATTCCCAGCAGTTCGTCGCCGCAGCGAACACCGGATTCGAACGTGTAGCCCCCTTGCAATATGTAGCGGTCGTCGACATTGAGATCGTGCACGGCGAGTCCCATGCGAAATCCACGCAAGCGTTCGTGAGACGACAGGAAATGATCGGGACCGCGTACGTGCGCCACCTGGCGATGGCCGAGTTCGGCCAGGTATCGCGCGGCCTGCGCGGCGCCGACGAAGTCGTGCGTTTCGATCATTCGATCTTCCGCATCCAGTGACACTGCGGCGATCCGGACGTAGGGACAGTTCTGCCGCCGCAGTGCCGCCGCCAGTTCTTCATCCTCGGAAATCGAGGGCGTCAGGATGACGCCGAACAGGCGCTGGAGGCGCACGATGCGGCAGATGTCCTCACGGAGTGTCGGCGACGCGCGGTCGCACGGCCTGACGACGAGCTGGTACGTCGACTCGTCGAGCCCGGACAGGATCCCCGTCTGCATGTCGACGACGTATTGCGGATTGGGCTGGTCGGTGACGAGCCCGATTTGCTGCGTGTTCCGCGCGGCGAGCGATCGTGTGCCCGGCGCCTTTCCGGCGGTTTCGCCGCTGACTGTCTTGTGCCGCCCGGTTTCGGACATCCCCCCACCGTCTTGCCGCGTGCCATTGTCGGCAGGCCTTTCTTGTCAATCTATGCCCTCAGGTCCGACGGAGCATCCTGCATTCTGACTGTCTTGGACGGTTTCCTAAGGTCGCGCGCCCGTGACCGGCGCCAGTCGATATCGGCGCCGAAACGCCGCCGGCGAACACTGGAGCACACGGCGGAACGCCGCACTCATTCGCCGGACGGAAACGAACCCGGACACCAGGGCGATGTCCCGGACAGGGAGGTCGGTGATTGCCAGCAATCGTTTGGCGTGTGCCACTCGATGATGCGCCACGTAGCGGCCGAGCGACATGCCGAACGATTTCCGAAACTGCGCCATGGCATACGCCGGCCGCAATTCCAGCTGCGCGCTCAGATCGCGTGCCGACAAGCGTTCCGGGTAGTGCGCGGCCACATGGGTCGCCAAACGCTCGACCATATTGGATGCGAACCCCGGCAAGACACACGGAGTTTCACACGGGATGCCGTGCGCGAAGCGAACCAGGCGCGCGCGTATCTCGAGCAACGTGGCATCGCGACTGCGCGGGCTGGCTGCCAAGAGGTCCCGCTCCCAGCGCTCGAACAATCGTGCATCCCGCACACCGTGGGCACGCCGGCCGATGACGTGACCCTCGAGCAGAAGCCGCGCGAATTCCTGCGGCAAGGCCCCGTCAAACAGGAATGTAAATGGCAGCGTAACGAACGACGCCCGGGTGTCTTCCCGGCCACGCAACATCTTGTGCGGCGTCGCCGCCCAGAAGACATACAGGTACCCGGCCCCAAGATCGACGATCCGACCGTTGACCAGGCAGGTCAGGCCGCCCGCTTCGACGTGAATCATGAAAACGGCGTTGCCGCCGGCGCTGTACACCCATTGTTCCGGACCGCCACGCCTGCAGGCCGGCGAACCGGCGTCGACAACCAAGTCGATGACACTAACCTCGCTCAACCCCGCTGCGCTCCCGTCCGGCCGGTTGCGGCCCGTCGGGCAAAAGCATAAGGCCGAAACCGCCCGACGGTAAACGGGTTTGATGGAGTCGCTCGCCCCCGGTGCGGGGCCGGGAATCTGGCGCGCTAGTGCGCCGCCTTGAAGCCACCCGCGACGCTCTTCTGGAGCTCGTGCGAACGGCGGTACTCGCTCGGCGAACAATTGCAGGCCCGCCGAAAGGCCTCGTTGAACCGGCTCATCGACATGAACCCGGATCGCAGCGCAATGTCCGTTGCCGTCTGGTCGGTCGTCGACAGGAGGCGCTGGGCATGGGACACGCGGTGCTGCGTGATGTAGTCCGTGAGTGTCATCCCGAACGACTTTCGAAACAGGTTCATGGCGTAGTTCGGGTGCAAATTGACGAAATCTCCAATTTGCTGCGATGTCAGCTTTTCGGTGTAGTGTTGCGCGATAAAACAGGCCATCTGCTCGACCTTGTTGAGCCCGCTGTCGGTGATGGCTGCGAAGCCGTCACGAGAGCCGCCGGAATTGACGACCGCGGGCATTGCAACAGCGAATCGCAGCAGCCTGGCCTGCATCTCGAGCAACACCGGCTCTTCGAATTGTGCCCCTTCGGCCGCCAGGTCCTGTTCCCAATGCTCGAAGAGTTGCGCGTCGGCTTCCGCGTTCTCGTCGGTCGCCTCGCTGAGGAATTGACCCTGCATGAGGGGCTGCACGAGGTTGTCCGGCAAGCGCCAGTGCAGGAAGTTCTGCAGGGGAACCGTCGCGACGAAGTACTCGGTGTCGTCGCTGTAATCGATGATCTGGTGCGGGATCGCGGCCCAGAAGATGCTGAGGCGCCCGGCAGGTACGACGGTCTTGTTGCCGCCGAGAAGGTAGGTCACCGCGCCTGATACGAGCAGATTCAGCTCGATTTCATTGTGGTGATCCGGACGCCGCATCGGCGAGGGCCACCAGTGCACGCAACTCAGGCCGTAAGGCGCGTAATCCGGACGATCCGGGTCAAAGGATCTCGGCTGCGGCGCGCTGTTCATGGGCAGATTATAGGGTGACTAGGCTTGCGAGTCCGTCCGGACCGGGTCCCTTCGGACCGGGTCCGTTCGGACGGGGGCGGCCGACCCGCCCCCGTCCTCCCGGAATTCCGCTTCGTAACGCAAGCGGGGGGTTCTGTCAGAACTGGTAGCGTGCTCCGAGCAGCCAGTTCACGCCCGTGTGGTAGAGATCGAGACGGCGGCGGGCATCGATGTCTACCCACTCGTCCGACGGCTCGTCGGTCAGGTTCAGGACTTCAAACGTGATCGACAGGGCGTCGGTGGCGTGGTACGTCGACGAGAAGTCGATGTACGTGGCCGGGTCGACGAACTCCCAGAGGTTGTCGCTGCGGTCCGGGCCGCTACGCAGGTAGTCGCCACGATTAGCCACCGACACGCGTGCACCGAAGCGCTCGTTCTCGTAATAGACCGTCGCGTTGTACGAGTCGTTCGACAGACCCAGCAGGCGTTCCGTGATGTCGTTGCCGTTGTAGTTGTAGTCGACTTCCGAATCCACGTAAGTGTAGTTCAGCACGACGCCCATGTTGCGAAGCACCGGCACGTCCGGCAGCCAGGTGCTGAGCGGCGTCTGGAACGCGATCTCGTAGCCCGTCACGTCGGCACCCGGCCCGTTCACGAGCTGGCTGATCTCCCAGCAGCCGGCCGGGTCACCGCAGGTGCCCTCGGGCGTCTGCGAAGCCGGCGACGTCGGGGAGATGACGCTCATCGGCAGGCCGGTCGAGGCAAACGTGCCCATCGTCAGCTCGCGAATCGGGAAGGACTCGATGTCCTTGCCAAAGATCGCCAGCGACAGCACGGATTCTTCCGCGAAGTACCACTCGGCCGACAGGTCATATGTATCGGCCCGGGTCGGGTCGAGCTGCGGGTTCTGGAAGTTGATGGCAAAGTTGAAGCTGTCAACGCTGCCGCCCGGGCTCAGGTTGCCGAGTGCGGGCCGGGACATCACCTGCGCCAGCGAACCGCGCAGCACGAAGTCATCCGTTACCCACAGGGCCGCGTTGGCCGAGGGCAGGAAATCATCGTACTTCGGACGGTCGACCGAAACCCAGACACCGGAGTTGTAGCCGGCCGACGTCTGTTCGGTTTCTACATAGCGTCCGCCCACGTCGTAGAGGAACGACATGTTGCCCATCGGGATCTCGCCGTGCAGCTGCAGCCACACGCCGAGGTTCGATTCCTCGACATCGCGATGGCGGCCCTGGTCGATCGACAGCGGGTAGTCGTAGAAGTTGAGCGCGCTGGTCCAGCCTTCGAGCGAAGGTGCCGCCCAGGTCGTCGTCGAGCCGGCGCCGGTTTCACCCTCGTACGTGTATTGCTCCGAGAGCGCCGCCGTGCCCTGCGGGCCGAGCACGTCGTCAGTGCCGTCGTCGTCGAGGTCGCAATCGAACAAACCCTCGCGACAAGCGGAACCGTCACGGCGATCCTGGCGCGTCTTGAACGTAAATTCCTTGTAGCTGATACCACCTGACAGTTTGACGGCGGGCGTAAACTCCCAGTGCGCATTCAGCATCACGTTGTCGTAGCCGGTGTCGGTCGTGTGGACCTGGTCGCGCAGCTCCGTCAGCGTGAAGATTGTGCCGTCGGTGACGTCCGGACCGTTAAACGCCAGCGTGGGATAGTCCATGCTCGCGGAGTAGTCGTAGGTGTAGCCGTTATAGTCGCGATCGTCGTACATCAACGTCGTCACGACTGGCATGTGGTCACTCGACTCCGTCGTGCCGATGAGGCCGTCGATCGTGAATCGATCGGAGAACGCGTGATCGAAGGACGCCGTGAACTGCGTGAACTCCGACTCCACTCGCTGGTAATAGGTCTCGGAGCGCACCCACGCATTGTCGACGTCCATCGCGATGACCGTATTGTTCACATCGCCGTAGCGATCCGGAAAATACTGCATCTCGTAGTCCGTTACGTCCATGCCGCCTTCGTTGCTGCGGAACAACACTTCGATGGTCTTGAAGTCGCGGTCCCGGTTGTAATCGGCGTACAGGGCGTCGAACGAGATCTCGGTGCGGTCCGACGGCCGGAATTGCAAGCCGGCGGTCAGGCCGATCCGGTCGCGCTTCTCCTCGTTCGTGCCGTAGCGCGGAATGCGTGCGTGGAAGGCTTCGGAGACTTCGACGCAGCCGGCATCCGTCGGATTGGCCGCACAGTCGACGCCCAGTACCGAGTTGAAATTCGCGCGTTGCCAGCGGACCGTGTTACCGGATTCCGTGTGGTTGTGGGTTTCCGAATACGCCGCCGAGGCCGAGAAGCCCCAGAACCCGTTCGGGTCGTTGTAGGCGTACAGGCCCGTCAGTCGCGGCCCGACTTCCTCGCTCTGGTCGTTGTACCAGGCCTGGCCGGACAGCAGGACGGTGGTGCCTTCCTGGTAATTGAACGGGCGGCCCGTGTTCAGGTCGACCGTGGCACCGAGCGAACCTTCGTCCGTCGAGGCATCCGCCGTCTTGTGAACGACGATGGAGTTGAACAATTCCGCCGCAAACATGTTGAAGTCGAAATCGCGGTCGGTGCTGCCGCCGAACCCGGCGCGCGCTTCCATGCCGTTCACCCGCGTGCGGGTGTATTGCCCGGACAGGCCGCGTACCGTGATGTTCTTGCCCTCGCCGTTGTCGCGCGTGATGGCGACGCCAGGGATCCTTTGCAGAGCCTCGGCCAGGTTCAGGTCGGGAAAGTCCGCGATGTCTTCGGCGACGATCGCGTCGACCTGGCCGGTCGACTCCCGCTTGAGATCAAGGGCCGCGCCGAGACTGCCGCGAATACCCTTGACGACGATTTCTTCCAGTTCCTCGGATTGAGCGACGGCGAGTTCCCCGAACCCGAACGTCCCCAGCAGTAACGCGCACAACGAAAGTCGGCGACTGGTCTGCATCCCCATGTGATTGCCCCCCTTTAAGAGTTCTAGCTGGTCGTGAAAATCCTTGAATTTGCGTAATCGTGACTCGTGCAACGAGCCGTCAGCATAATGATGAAAAATAGGTCAAAGCATCCTGTTTCCCCCGGATCGTCACCGGTATTCTAAGATTGACACCGGTTGCATTGCCAAAATGGCCTCGGGGACAGAGGTTCAAGGTAACCGGTTACCTTCCCCGGGTCAAACCACCGGTCCGGCGGGAACGGCCCGAAAAGGCGCCCGGTGTCATTGTTGATCAACTGGTAAACGCGACCCCAGGCTCGCGAGGCCGCGTCAGCACAGGCCTCGGCGCGTCAGCGCGTGGCGATCCGGTCGCGCCAGCGCGGGTAGTCCTGTTCGACGAGCGTCGCCGGCCACGTGCCGTAATACGCGTATCCCCCGCGCCGCTCGGCCTCGATTTCGGCGAGCGAGGGCCGGATCACGCTGTCGCGGCCGGTGAAGATCGGCCGGCTGGTCTCGAGGTCGTAGAAGCGGGCCCAATACGGCCCTGCCCCGGGCTCCGGTACGACCCAGGCGTCTTCCTGGCCGTCCGCGTTGATGCCGCGCAGGTAGCGTTGGTCGTGGATCGCGACATCGTTCAACCACCGTACCGCGCCCTCCACGGCCGCAATTTCGTCGTCGCCTGGCGCTTCGATGCCCATCAGGAAACGCACGACCGGCACGGTTTCCATACCGGACAGGGACGGCGGCTCGTAGGCCCGGGCCCAGGCTGGTTCGAGCGTCACCTCGTCGTACTGTGCGGCCCAGCCGGTCAGTTTGCCGCCCTGCCGAACCTGTGTTCTCAGGATGCAGTCGGTGCCTCGCCGGACCGCGTCGGCCGCTTTCTCTCGCGCGCGGTCGTCGACGAACCCGAACGGCGCATCGCCCCGGGCAACGTCACGCAACAGGAACATGACGTTCATCATCGCGTTGTCATTGAACGTGATGCGCGAGTAATAGCCGGAGGGCCGCAGCGGGTAGAACTGCGGCCAGCCACCGTTCTCGTACTGCGCCTCGAACAGGTAGTCCATGCCTCGCAGGAACGCCTGCTCGTAGCGCGCCTCGCCCGTCGCGCTGGCTACGAGCGCCAGATATTGCATCGGCTGCACGGTCGCGTCGTTGTCAATCGTGTTCGCGCGTCCGACCGTCCGCACCTCCTCCAGCAACGCGGGCGACGGCGCCTGCGTCAGATCGGTATTCTTCGGCCAGGCGCCTTCCTCGGACTGCCAGCGCAGCACGTTGTCGGCCAGTTCCATGGCTTCCGCCGTGCCGTACCAGTCGGCGGGCCGCTGTAGCACCGCCGCGCTCCACCCTGCCACGTCAGGACCGACCGCCATTCGGGCGCGCTCCAGGCGCCGGGAAAAATCCTCGAGGAACTCGACGCGCCAGCGACTGACGGTCGCCGCGCCCTGGTGTTCGCCCTCCGCCCGCGTTGGGTCCGGGTCGTCCGTCCACCAGTTCGGCCAGCGAGTGTCGGGTTGTGCCGCGGCGTCCGGGGCAGCCGCAACGGCCGTAATGGCGCCACGTTGCCCGTCGAGCCCGGGCACGTTGCTATCGATGCGGTACGTGAACGTCTTGGCGGCCTTCAGCGAGAAGCGGAACCGGATCGTGCCGTCCTCGACGTGACCGGCCAGTGACTGGTTCTCGATCACGAGGTGCGCTTCGGCGTCCGGGGAATCGACGGGCAAGCGAAGCTCGAAGATGCCGAACGCCTCGATCTCGTCATCCGCCGTCGTCACCCGCGTGTAGAGGTCGTACGGGCGCTCCCAGGCGCGCACGTAGCTGCCGCCCCAGCCGGGCGCGGCCGGGTCCGCCGGCGTGCCGTTCAGCAGCCACGCGACCGCGGGCGTATCGCCCATCTTGATCGTGCCGCCCAGCAGGTCGACGAAGTAGTCGCCGAGCGCCCCGCGGCCCGCGATGCGCCGCTCGACGAAGGATTCATTGCCCCAGTCACCGGACTGGTCGCCGCCGACGAACCAGCCGCGGTACGTCGAGTTGGATTCGATCATCCACAGGTCGGGGTGCTCGGTCGTCAGGTAATGGTACGCATCCGGCGACCATTTCTTGTTCGGGCCGCCGATGGCGTAGACACGCAGCTTCGGAAGGATGTCCGGCGCGTCGTGCAGCGCCTGTGCCAGGTCCTCGATGCCGCCCCAGACGAGCACGTGCAAAGGCCGTGCGTCCGGCCGCCGTGCGACGCGGACGATCCAGTCGGAACCCTCGGTCGATTCGCCATAGCCCTGGTAAGGGGCGACGCCTGTCGCGCCCTGGCGCACGACGGCGCGCAACGCGTCGGGCGCCGGGTAGGCGTTCGTGTAGGTACGCAGGTTCGGGTAGTCCGCTTCGTAAGCGTCGATGACCTCCAGGATGTCGTCGACCCGCCCCTCGCCCCACGGCGACGACACGAGGCCTTCGATGTCGAGCACGTCGGCGTAGAGCAGCAGGTGCACCATCGACTGGAAGTCGTCCGGGTCGCTGCCGCCGATGTCGGTCGACACGATGACGCGCGGTCGCGGTTCGCCATTGGCACCCGCCGGATAGAACCAGCCGATGATCAGTACGACACCAATTGCCAGCCAGCAAACTGAGAATGACATGCGAGATGTGCGGATCGAGGTCATGTCGACACTTCCGGAATCAAAAAACCGGCGGAAGCCTCGTGCACGGACGGTTGCAATGTCAAATACGGATGAAACCGATTGCGTGCATCCCGGCACCGTCACGACGTATCAATCGTTCAGCTACTTCACCGAGGCGATCACCCGCCACAAAGAAAGGTTTGCGAAGCAAACGTCATGGGCTTCGATGGACGTTTCCGCGGTAACGTCGGGTTTGCACGTCTCCAGGTAAGCGCCTTCCAGCTTCGACTACCATCATTGCCATCTTGCGTTGAAAGGACCCACCCGGTAGGAGCGCACTCGCGCGCGAGCATCGCGGCTTCGCCGCGATGCAGGAGTCCGACGGCCTCCATCCGGACGCGGCATCAACCGCCCACTTACCGCGAACTCCTAAAGCATTTTCGAGGAAATCCCTCTGCGAGGGGTAATTGAGCGACCTGAAAAAGATGTTTCCGCGGTAACGCCTGGTTTCCGCTATTTCTGGAAGCCGCCGTTCGAGCGGCTGTTTTCGGAACGAGCAATTAGGCGCCTTGCGGCCATTAGCTGCCGGTCGTCCAACTGAGCTGGTCGGCCGGTTGATGGTGGACTAGTTGATCGGCTGGCTAGAGCGATTGTCTGCTGCCCAATATAGGTGATATGGAAGAACTGATGTCTCGTCTAGTTTGTAGCGCTGTCCCGCTGTGCGAATCACTAGGTTCACAGACCCGTCAGCTCCAATGACACATTGGACAGTCGAATACTCATCTCCCGCTACTTTTCCTAGAAACGACGCAATGCCGGTCTCCCAACCAGAATAACTCTCGCCGCCGCCACGTAGCACGACAGTGACTAACGTCCCGTCAACCAACGGAAGCAAGATCGAAGGCGGATCGGACTCCTGTCCAGCAGAATTGGTCTTACGGAGAAATTCACGCAGCGCATCTGTGTCTACAGTAACGACCGCGTACTCGCTTACGTGTCGCTTTTGCAACATCGAGTCGAGTACTGACTCGGGCAAGGCAGCGTCATCAACAAATCGAATGAAAGAAACTGGGCTTGGATTGGCCGACACTTCACCAGCGAAAGCGATTAGTGCCCCGCAGAAGAACCACAGCGCACGCACATTTATCGACACTAGATGCATTGGTGAAGCACATTCGCTACCGGCGGGTTTGGGTCAGTAGCGGAAATTATAGCTCGAACCACGTCAATTTCTGCTTCCGGCCAGGAGCGGACTACTCTCGGCTTCTAATCAGGTTGTGATCGGGACCAAGTTTGACTGAACTGAAGACGCTCTCCGGCAGTTCATCACGTATTTCGGCAATGAATATGCTCGCCAACAATTTTTCATGCAGATCAGGGCGAAGCCTCGGCTCGATGGCTAATCGAAAGTCCCGATACACTTTGACGGCACGATACGGTTCGTCCGTTCTAAGTGCCGTAAACACCAGGAAGTGCGCAAGTTCAACATTCTGATAGTCCCGGCTACTGGGGTTGTACACGCGCTGATACAGCCACGCCCAAACATCATCGTCTTTCGGTCGAGATAATGTGTGGAGGAGCAATCGACTCGCTATCAGGTAGGCGGCGTTGATCTTCGGAGGCAGTCTCACCAGCGAAATCTTTGTCTAGTATCCAGAAAGCGATATTCTGCCGAAGGTCCGGCTTGGGTCAGGAGCCGTCATTCTACCTCCAGTCAGGCTGGCCGGCGGCTAGCGGCAAGAAGCGGCCCGTCAGACTGTGACCCGAACATAGTGACCAGCGAACACTTGCCATTGACGGCTCAGAAGTCTCGGCATAGGTCTGCCAAAGTGCTTCGACAGCTTATTGGCCATTGCTTGGGCAGGCGCCTCTGTATCCCACGGTTTCAAGTCATCACGAACCAAAGCAACGGCGACGGCCACGATATCTGCATTAGTGGCGCCAGACTGGATGGATTCTGGAGTAACGAACCCGTCGAATCTCGTCTCAAGAAAAACCGAGTGGTCTTCGATGATCGGCAACAATTCCTCAACCAATGGTATCCAATTCAGCAGCGGCAGCTTTTCGCGGTCCCTGCGGACCATCCATTCATGAAGGCGATCACTGAGCCTGGAGAACAATTGGCATCAAATCCGAGGAAATTCGAATGGCTGATTCGGGTCAAGAGCAGAAAGTATAGCCTGAAATACCCCGGGCGGCTCTTCACGGCCAACAGTGAACGGTCGCAAATAGCTATCTAGGGCACTCTTCGTGTGTCTAACGGTGTCAGGTTTATTTTCTGAGGATCGTCGAGAAAAATAGACCTGACACCCTTAGGGGCCTGGCAACGTGTCGTAGGCGCAGAGGGACTCCAGTCGGTCGTCCCACGACGCCTTGCTCGACACGAAGAGGTGTCCTTGCGGCTTGATCGGCACCTCGCTGTCGAGGCTGCCGGCCGGCACGACCAGCAGCTCACCGTCCTTTTGGAGACTTGGTAACGCGGAACCGCAACGGGCGCAGAAGCTGCGCGCATGTCGCGTCGCGGGAAGCCTGAATTGGCTCACGGACGCCTCGCCCGACAGCCACCGCAAACCGGCACCGGAGGCAAACAGGTTCGCGGCATGGGCGGAGCCGGTGTCCTTCCGGCAATACGCGCAATGGCACAGGAAAAACGCGTCGAACGCACCGTCGACTTCGAATCGAACCTCTCCGCACAGGCAGGAACCGGCGTGCTTCATCGACGTAGTCGTCCTTCAGGTGAACGCAGCGGGCAACGCTGAAGCGCAGAGGCACTCGCTCGGCTTCAGCGACCGCGGTTGACACCTGAATCATACGCCACGCGGCCGACGCGGGGCAGCCCCCTGTCAGGCCGGGAAGAAGTCGATCGGCTTCGTCGTCGTGATTGGTTCGACGTCGCGCGCCTCGAAGCGGAACATCCGCACGCGCTGCACGAGCTTCTCTTCGAGATCGGGGTTGCCCAGTTCGCTGGAAACGATCTCGCACGCGGTAACTTCGCCGTTCGGCGCGATCGTCAGGCGCAGCACGAGCTTGCCTTCCAGCGACGGATCGCTGCGCAGCGCGCGGTTGTAGAGCGCGAAGATCGCGCCCTTGTTCTTGTCGAACACGAGCTCGATTTCTTCCCGCGAACGGGACGCCTTGCCGCTCGTACCCTCGCGGCGCGCGCCGCCGGCCGAGTTCTGCGAGCCGATGCTCGCGACCGGGCTCTCGATCTGGGTCGTGTTGCGCCCCGCGATGCCGGAGCCGCCGGTGTTGCGGCTCATCGACGCCGTATTGATGCCGGCGGATGCAGCGCCCGCCGACGACGTGATCATCGAACGTTCATTGCGGTCCGCCTGGCCGACGGACGCGGTCAGTTCGCGGTCGTCGTTGACCGTTTCGAGCAAATCGTTGTCGACGAGGTCCGTCAGGTCCTCGGCGAACGTGAAGGCCGCCCTCGCCTGCTCGCGGGCCACCTCGGTGCGGTCGACGACCGGCTCGGGTTCCGGCACGACTTCGGGTTCCGGCTGCGGTTCGGGCTCGTTCTCCACGACCTGCTCGGGTTCGGGTTCTTCGATCTCCGGCTCAGGCTCTTCCTGCACCGGCGGCGGTGGCGGCGGCAGCGGCTTTTCTTCCAGCAGCAACTGCGCGATGCGCGGCGGGATCTCCACGATATCGTCCGGGTCCGGTTCCGCCACCGGGATGAACGGCCAGACGATCGACAGCGCGACGACCACGAGGAACGCGATGCCCAGGTTGCGCTGGAACCGTCGCTCCTGGTCGACGTCGGCCGTCCAGGGCAGGTCGTACTCTCTGTAGAACGGTAAATCCACGAGTGACTCCTGTCGCTATCCCTGCGCCCTTACCGCGCCGCCTGAATCGTGTCCAGCTTGTCGCTGCTCTTCTGCAGGACCGCCAGCGATATCTGCCCGTAGTCGGCGGCCGTGCAGGTCGCCATGACCTTCTTCAGCACGCGGTACGGGATCTCCTTGTCGCCCATGATCGTGACTTCGCGTCCGGCGATGTCGTTGCGCGCGGCGCGACGCAGCACGCGGTCGTTCTGGGACTTCAGCGCCTCGCGCAACGGTGCAATGTCGTTGCCTTTCGAGGCCAGCACGTCGGCGACCTTGGCCACCGGCGCGCCCTGCACGAGGATGTCCTCCTCGCCGATCAGGATCACGACGGTCTCTTCCGGCTTGCGTTCGGCAATGGATTCGGGGAGCTGCAAATCCTTCGCGTTCGGCAGGGTCTCCACGTCCGAGGAGTTCACCAGCAGGAAGAAGACCAGAATCGTGAAGATGTCCATCAGCGAAACCAGGTTGAGCGCACCGCCCCGCCCGTTACGGGCGTGATGCTTCTCCATTCGCCGTGCGCGTCCTGACTTCATCATGGCTCAGGCACCTCCATTGAGGACCGGCGCATCGCCGATCGAAATGTCGGGGAACAGGTCGCTGCGTACGACGGCCTCTTCCTCGATGTCTTCCGCCACGCGCACCCGGTCCATCACCTGGACGAGCGTGTCGTACTCGATGTCCTGCTCGAGCAGGATCGATGCATCCGTCTTCTTCGGGTAGCGACGCTTCAGGTCCGCCAGTTTTTCACTCAACGCGTCGTAGTCGTAGCCACCGTCGGGCAGGTTCGGGTACACCCCGAGCAGCCCCTGGTGCCGGTCACCGACTTCGATCTTGTCCGTGCGAACGATGATTTCCAGCATGAAAACCTGGTCCTGTGGATCAGCGGGCTCGGTCGAGGAGCCGGGCAGATTCAGTTCGAGAATCGCCAGACGCGAGAACACCGCTGTAATCAGCAGGAACGGCACCAGGATAACCATGAGGTTCATGAACGCCGTGATGTTGAGTTCGGCCGTCTCCGTGTTACGGCGACGACCGCCCTGGCGGCGGCTCCTCATCTCAGGCTCCGGCGGTCTTCAGCTGGCGTTCGGTGACGGCGTTCAGGAACTTGACGCTGGCCATCTCGAGGCTGTCCACGAGCTGGTTCGTCTTCGTCTGCAGCAGCGCATGGATCAGCAGCAGCGGGATCGCCACCATCAGGCCGAATGCCGTCGTGTTCATCGCCGTCGAGATACTCGCCGACAGCAGGTCCGCCTTGTCGGCCGGGTTCGCGGTCGAGACCGCGGTGAACGCGGAGATCAGGCCGATGATGGTGCCGAGCAGGCCGAGCAGCGTCGCGATGTTCGCGAGCGTCGCGAGGTAATGCGTCCGCTTCTCGAGGCGCGGCAGCACTTCCATCATGCTCTCTTCCATCGCCTTCTCGATATCGTCGCGACGGCGCGCGCTCTTCACGCGGTAAAGGCCGTAGGTCAGGATCGAGCCGATGGCGGCTTTCGACTTCGCCGTGTGCGCGGCCGCTTCCTGGAAGTTGCCGGCCTTGAGGTACGGCACGATCTTCTTCCACAGCGCGCGATTGCTCGCGCCCGACATGGTCAGGTACGTCCAGCGTTCGATGGCGATGATCACGCCGAACGCGAACACGAACAGGATGGGGATCATGAATGCTCCGCCCTCCTGGAAAAAACGCACGATAGTGCTCATGGGTATGCTCCTCTATGCATCGTTCTCAGCGCACGTCGCGGGTCGTTTGGCGCGGTGACCTACTCGCCGTCCCTGCCGTGCAGTTCCTCGTAGTAATCGACGGATCGCAGGAATTCCTCGCGATCGATCGGTGCCAGTACTTCGTCGAGCAACGTGTTCACCGGTTTGCCCATCAGTTCGCCCGGGTCAGCTTTCTGCCACGGGACGATGTAGAGCACTTTCGGCAGTTCCTGGTTGCCCGTGATCTCCGTGCGGCCGAGCTCCAGCCTGTCCATTACGCCGCTGCCCGCGCTGCTGCGCGTGACGTCTTCCGCCAGCACCGCGGACGGCACGGCCGGGTCGATGTCATCGACGCCGTCGACGTCGGAAGCCAGCGCTTCGAGCGCGGCCGAATCGACACCGGGCCCGATCGCGTCGAGATCGTCACCGGCATCCGGCTCTTGCGAGTAAACGGCAAACGATGCCAGCAGCGTGGCAAGCATGATTCCGGATCCGAAGGCCCGCATTCGATCGAAGATGCGAAGGTTCATGTCCGTCATTCCGCCACGTTTGCCGTGCGCTGGTTCGCCGCCACGCGGCGTTCCAGGTCCGCAATCCATTTCTCGACCTGCTCGTCGTCGCCGACGAGGGCCTGGTACTGCTCGAAGTGCGCAAGCGCCACATCGAGGCGCTGCAGGTACAACTCGTTCAGGACGGCCAGGTTGTAGTGTGCCAAGGGGTACTCAGGTGAGACTGTGACGGCCTTCAAATATGCGGCCTCGGCATCGGCGAAATTGCCGTTTTTGCGATGCAGTAGCCCCAGCTGGTTCAGCGCGGGCGCAAAATCGGGCGCAACAGCCAGCGCGCGACCGACCGCGTCCATCGCCGCGTCCGCGTTGCCGTTCTCGCCGTGGATGATCGCCAGGTTGACCCAGGCGGCCGGAACGTCCGGATATTGCAGCAGAAATTCCTTGAACCGGAGCTCCGCGTCGATCCGGTCGCCGGCGGCCATTACCGACGCCGCCTGCTCGAACAGCGTCAGGCCCTGCGGCGGCAGTACGGCCGCTCCCGGGCTGCCATCAGCGCCCGCCGACGTCGCGGCCGGCGCCGGGCGAGGTTCGCCCGAGGTGCCGCAGGCCGAGAGCGCCAGCAGCGCGATCACACCGAGCACCGCGCGGGCCCGGCTCTTGTCGTCAATACAATGCCGTAACCACATCTTCACTGCGCTCCGCCTTCGCATAGCGGGCCGGCATCAAACCGGCCAGCCGTTCGAAACTCTTCTGTACCCACTCGTCGTACACGCCGTCGGCGGCGCGATCCGCATTCGTGATGTACAGATCGATGGCCTTCTCCTCGATCGGAAACACCTGCTCCTCCAGGAGCAGCTCGTATTCGTCCAGCGCCAGTTCGTCGAGGTTCGGTGGACGTTCTGAATCCATCAACGCGCGGCTGAAGTGCTCGTACACTTCGCCGAGCCTGAATGTCGCCTCGGTCGTGACCTCGGCAACGCCATAAGCGGCCGCGTCGGTGTACACCTTGATGACGTCGTTCATCAGCTCGCGCTTGAGCTTCACGCTCTTGTCGAGCGGCTGCGTGAGCTGCACGACGCGGAAGCGTTCGCGCACCGGCTCCGCCAGTCGCACCGTCGCGATCGCCGCGAGGTAGCGTGTGCGGTCGCTGCGCTGCGCGCCCGCGGTCGCGTCCACTTCGACCAGGTCTTCGAGCCGCGCCGTCTGTTCCTGCGTATTGCCCGTCGCTTCCGCGATTTCGAGCAACCGGTAGCGCGCCTCGATCGATTCCGACAGCGGGTCGGGATACTGGTCGATCACGTCGATCAGTACGCGGCGCTCATCCGACATTGCGCCGGCCGACCCATAGAGTTCGGCCGCCTTCCACAGCGCCTCCCGGCGCACGTCGTCGGTCGTCGACTCGGCAACCGCGATACGCTCGAACTCACGGGCTGCTTCGACGCCCTTGCCGGACTCGAGGTACGTCACGGCGAGCTTCTGCGAAATGTCGTCGGCGAACTCGCTGTCCGGGTAGTCACTGCGGAACTGCTCGAGCACGGACGATGCGCGATCCCAGGCCGCCAGGTTGATCAGCGCCGCCGCCGCGTCGTATTCGGCGGTCGCGCGGATCGGCGAATCGGGCACGACCTCGCCGAGGCGCGTGAAATGCGTCACCGCGAGCTCGAGGTCTCCGGCGTCGCGGGCCTGTTCGCCCTGCTTGTAGATGGACGATGCGATGCGCTCGTCGATCTGCCCGGCCGCGTCGAGATCGTCGGCCGGCGTGTACGGCTGCAGCCGGTAGTAGGACTGTTCCGCCGCCGCGAACTGGCCGAGGTCGAACTGGGAGTGCGCGATCACGGTCCATGCCGTGCGCGCGAGATCCTGCTCGACCGGCGGCTGCTTCGCCACGACGGTCTGTGCCACGGCAATCGCGAGGTCGAACTGGCCCTGCGCAAACAGGTCTTCCGCGACCGTGGTCAGCACCGCACCGGACTGCGGGTGTTCGGGGTAGGTCTGCGCGAAACGCAGGCCGCTGTCGAGGTAGGCGCTGTGCCAGGTGGCCTTCGCCTCTTCCAGGGACGGGTCGGCATCGACGTCGAATTCGGCTTCGTGTGCCCGGTAGGCCAGCAGCGCCGCGTAGCCCGCCTCGGCGGACCGCTCGTGCAGCGGGTACGCGTAGGCCGTCCGCTCGTACTCCTGCGTCGCGGCGGCAAAGTCCTGGCTTTCGAACAGGATCTCCGCAAGGAGGAAATTCGTGTTCGCGCTGTCCGGGTCGTCCGGGAACGACGCGAGGTACTTGCGGTACCAGCGCGCGGCCTCCTGGTAATCGGCCGGGGAACCCTTCTGCTGGGCCTCGGCGTGGTAGTACTGGGCAAGGTCGGTCAGGTTCGCTTTCAGGTGTGCGGCCACCGCCGTGTTTTCTTCCGGAAGGTTGCGCACCCAGAAATCGCCGTCACGCGCGTAGCGATCGACGAAGCCCTTCTTGCCCTCGAGCACGAGGCTCGGGAACCCGCCCTGCTTGTACGCCTCGATGACCTCCACCTGCAGGAGCGGCGCCTTCGGGTGGTAGGGATCCTGGTTCACGAACGCCTCGTAGGTCTCCGCGGCGTCGACGTAGCGTTCCTTGTCGAGGTACAGGTCGCCGAGGTTCATGTACACGATGTACGCGTAGTCACGCTGGCCGTGCGTGTTCATGAAGTCGTCGATACTGGCCGCCCCGTCCATGTAGGAGAAACTGATCGACAACACGCGGAACGTGTCCTCGACCACTTCCTGTTCCGCGCGGCTCAGTCCGGCGAAACGATCCTCTCCATCCTGGATCTCGATGCCACCCAGCTTGCGATCGAGCAATTCGAAGAAGGACGCGAGGCTTTCCTCGTGCCAGGCGAGCTTGAACTGCGACCAGCCGAGCTTGTAGAGCGACTGTTCGTAGAAGCGCGATGCGTCGCCGTACTCGACGACGGCCCGGTAGGCGAGCTCGGCATCGTTGTAGTCCTTGCGCAGGAACAGCATTTCGCCGCGGCGGAACTGGACCTCGTCGATGATCGGCGTACCGGGGTATCGCGCGACGAGCTCGTCCAGCGTTTCGAGCGCGGCGTCGGTGCGGCCGCCGAGTTCATAGCCGCGCGCGAGCTGGTACAGCACGGTGTCGTTGCGGCGGTAGTCCGGGTAGGCCTCGAGCAGCCCCTGGTACAGCTCGATCGCGTCGTCCGCACTGCCGACACCGAGTGCCTCGATGTTGTCGGCGAGCTGTTCCGACTCGGACGCCTCGAGTTCGAGGTCGCCCAGGCGCCGCATCGCCTCGGCGCGCAGTTCGGGATCGTCGGACACGAGGTCCAGGAACGCCCGGTAATTGTCGCGCGCGAGGTCGGAGCTGTTCAGGATGACCTTGCCGGGACGAATGGAGATCTGCTGGCGCTCGAGGCTGCCGATCGTCTTCTCGTCCTTCCCCTTGCCGGCGAGCGCAGGTGGCGCCGCGGACGACAGCAGCGCCGCGATGGCCGCGATCAATGCCAGCCGCCGGCTCATTCCGATGCCTCCCCGACCGCGGTCGCCATGTCGTAGATCGTGGCGAGCGCGAAGCGTGCCTGGATCGTGTAGGTCGTCAGACGCTCCTTCTGCGCCTGGAGTTCGCCCACCGCGATGGCGCGCAGGAAGGCCCGCTGCACCTCGAGGTCGTCCTCGATGCGCATTTTCAACGACTCGATGCGCGGAGCGAGGCCGTCCACACGCTCGGAAAACGCCGCGAACTCGACGGGCTGGCGCCGCATCGACTCGTCAATCTGCCGCCGGGCGCGCTGCGCCTCGACGAGGACTTCACCGGTTTCCCGCAGGTCACGGCGGATTCGCCAGAGGCGATCGTTGAACGCCTTTTCGAGATCCCACTGCAGCACACCTTTCAGCAGGCTGATCTTGTCGCGCACCTCGGCCGCTTCGGGAATGTTGGCGGCCAGCGCGGGCGTGGCCTCGAGCCCGGTAATCTCGCCCCACATCTCGAACTCCGCGGGTGTCGCGAGCGCGAGCCAGTCGTGCGACGACTCGATGTCGTTCAGCATCGAATCGAATTCGAGCTTGCGGTCGACCATGCCGTCGAGGTCTGCACGTGCCAGCGCTTCCTCGACGCGGGGCAGCCGTTCCTCGTAGGCCTGCTTGCGCGTATCCAGCATGCTTTCGAACACGTCGACACTCTGCTGCCAGTCGTCGAGATTCCGCAGCATGTAGCTCAGGTCGCGGTAGTTCTTCAGGCCTTCCTGGAAACGGTGCGTGGACAGCAGGTGGAAGAGGTAGCGCGCCTCGGTGCCTTCCGGCAGCGTCTCCAGCCGCCAGTACCAGCCGGTGCTGTCCAGCGGGTCGTCGTCGACGAACTTCGCGAAGAAAGCACCGGATTCCAGGCTGTCGATCGTGGTGTCGATGCGAACGCTTTCCTCGTGGAACGCCTCGATCGCATTCAGGTAGTGATCCGCCGCCTGGCTGATCGAGTCGAGCTGCGCGAGCGCATACGGGATCGCCAGCATCGATTCCTGAACGGCGGGATCGAGCAGGTCCCGGCTGCGCAGCTCCATCCACGGCACGAGCGCCCGCTGGTAGTAGTCGTTCTCCGCGTCGGCCCAGCCGACGCCGAGCAGCGCCTTGTTCGAATACGGCCCCTCCAGCCGGACGCGCTGCAGCGCCGGCTTGGCCGCCTGCGGCTGCCCGTCCTGCAGCATCGCGTAGCCCAACGCCAGGTTCGCCTTGTCGCGCAGCGCCGTCAGCTCGTCGTTGAAGGGGTTCAGTTCGCCGAGTTCGTCGAGAATGCGCGCGGCCTCCTCGACACGGCCGCTGCGAACGAGCGCGACGCCGAGATTGAAGCGCGCGTAGCTTGCCCATTCCGTGCGGCCCTTCCAGTTTTCGAGCAGCGCGATGGCACCGTCGTAATCGCCCTGGTCGATCAGAAGTTGCGCGCGCAGCATCGCCGCTTCCCGCGCGAGGTTGTCAGGCAGCTCCCCCTGGATCCGGTCGAGCGCCTGCTGCGACTGTTCCAGGTATCCGCGCTGCTTCCAGATCTTGGCAAGAAAGAACCAGGTGCGGTCGCGGACGTCCGGGTTCGTGTTGTCCGCGAGCAGCCGCTCGAAAATGCGGGACGCTTCGAGATGGTGGCCGTACGACAGGTACATGCCGCCCAGCAACAGCTCGGACTGTTCCGCGTGCTGCCCGAGCAGGTTTTCAGACTGCGCCGCGAGCAGCCGCACGATCGCCGGGAAATAGTCTTCCTGATAGAAGTAGAACAGGATCTCGCCGTAGTGCGGATCCTGCACGACGATGGGCTCCGACCCTTTGTCCGCTTTCGCGGCCGCGGTGAGCGGGGCTAGCGCCAGCCAGAAGCTCAGCGCGATAACGGTGAGGCGGCCGGCAGTCAAGGACTACTCCCACTCCTTGATTTCGAATTCGGGCTGCTGCTTGGTCACGCGGTCCGTGATCTCGAGCTCGAGGTACTTCGCGCCGATGCCCTTGTTCACGTTGACCGTCGCGCCGCGACGGTAGTCCCGCGTGTGCGGTCCCTGCCCGGTGAACACGGCGATGACCTCGTGATCGCCGGTTTTCAGGTTCGCCATGTGGACACGGTGCACGCCGCCCCGGATCAGGGCATCGACCTCCCGGTCCGTGTACAGGTAGTTCGCGACTTCCTTGCCGTCGATCGTCAATGAGACGGAATCGAGCTTGAAGTACTCACCGACGTCCATCGAGATGAAGAACGCGACCTGCGAGTTCGCGGGGAACAACAGCTCCTCCTCGAGCAGGAACAGGTCCCGGTTCAGATCGAGCACTTCCTTCTTGAGGGCCTGCACGTCCTGGTCGAGCGCGCGAAATTCCTCGCGGGACTCGGTCTCGGCCGCCGCGAGCATGCCGCCTTCGGCGACGGCGGCCTCCGCGTCCAGCGTGCCCTGTGCCCAGGCGGCCGGTCCGGCCATCACCAGCCACAGCGTCAATACGGCCCAACGTCTGACAAATCTCACGTCCACTCTCCTCGATGGCCGGCCGCGGTGCCCGCCGACGGGCACCGCGGCCACCCGATTACTCACGCAACAGCGCGCGAACCTGGTCCAGGTATTTCTCTTCGTAGCCCGGCTTGTAGCCCTGGTGCACGAAACGCACGGTGCCCGTGCGGTCGACGATCACCGTGACGGGCATCGCGTCGACGTCGTACATCTTGCTGACTTCCTTGCGCGCGTCGAACAGCACCGGGAAGTTGACGCCGAGTTCGCTGATCATCTCCATCGCACGGCCGGAATCGTCGTCGATGTTCACGCCGAGCAGATTGAAGCCGACGCGGTTGTAACGGGAATAGAGCTCGTCGAGCAGCGGCATTTCCTGGCGGCACGGTCCGCACCACGTGGCCCAGAAATTGATCATCACGACGTCGCCGCGAAACTCCGACAGCCGCAGGTTTTCGCCGGTAGAGCTCTTGAGCGCGAAGTCCGGCGCGGGTTTGCCCGCCATGCCGGATGACGCGAGGCTGGCCGCCGCGAAGGCGCAGAGCAACAGCCCCGTTACGAGTTTCCTGAATTTCATCGTCTCATTCCTTGTGTTGTCGGCCTGAATCCGTTCGGGTCCTGCAAACGTGCACACGAGGCGGCGACCGCCGTCACCGCGCGCCGCACAGGGAATGGTGACAGCGGCCGCCTGCCGGGGCCGTGATAATCGTCACGAAAAGCCCCATACCCTCAACATAATTCGGTCGTCAGAATCGCGGCGGTTGCCGGCCGGGCCGGCGCTGCATCCGTTGCGCCACCGTAGATTGATTCTTCGACATTACGTCAAGTCGCTGTCTTTCCCGGGGAAATCAATGCATGAAACGACCCCGATTGCGCAGCCGTCGGCGCTCGCCTGCACGCGCGGCGCCGACGTTTCCATGATAGGCGTATCAGGCTGAATTTAAAGCGAAAAGTCGTCGCCTTTCGGCGACAGTCGGGGCTTTTTTTGAGGCACGGTCAGCGCTGCGGCGGCTGCAGGCCGTCCGAGTAATAGATGCGGCCCTCGCCGTCGATGACGATGCTTTCGTAGTCGGGCAGACCCGCGATGAGCCGGAGCCCGAGGTCCACGCCCATGACGAAAACGGACGTCGACAATGCGTCGGTCATGACCGCATCCGGACCGAACACCGTGGCACTCGTCAACTCGTGGGCCGGCGCCCCGGTCGACGGCGAAATAATGTGGTGATAACGAATGCCGTCTTCATCGAAGTAGCGTTCGTAGTCCCCGGACGTCGAGACGGCTTCGTCCTCGAGCGGCACGGACATCGCGACGGCATCCGCGTCACGCGGATCGCGAATGCCGATCATGAACGGCTGGCCGCGGCGGTCGCCCAACATCCGGGAATCGCCGCCGGCGGTCACGATCGCGTTCGTGACGCCGCGATGCCGAAGAATGTCGACACCGCGTTCCACGACGTAGCCTTTCGCGATGCCGCCCAGGTTGATGCGCACACCCGGCCGCAGGAATCGAATGCTCTGCGCGGTATCGTCGAGCTCGACCAGCCGGTAGTCGATGAGTCCGCGCTCCGCCGCCACGGTATCGTCGTCGGGCCGTTTGCGGGCGCGAAAGTCGTAGTGCTGCCCGACACTGTCGTAGGTGATGTCGAACGCGCCGCGCGTCAGGACGGAGATGTCCAGCGCGCGCTGGACCAGGCTGAACAACTCGTTGCCGGCGTACACGGGGTGATCCGCCGCGTCCCGGTTGACTTCGGAGATGAGGCTCGACTCCTTGTAGGTGCTCATCAGTTCATCGATGCGCGACGCCTCGTCGAACACGGCCTCGATCAGCGCGTCGGCCTCCACCGCATCGTCATGCCAGAGGTGCACGCTGACTTCCGTGCCCATCATCGGCCGCGCATCGCCGTACCATTCGGCAGCGGCGGAGCCGCACAGCGCGAGTATTCCGAGGGCGCCGGCCACCCGCAGTGGCAGGTTCCCTAGTGAAACGCCGAAGCCGGCGCTATGCTTGGCGCCGACACTCTTTGACAAGGAGCGGGGCATTGACACCTTTCCTGATATTTCTCGCAATCGTGGCGGCCATTGTGTTCTGGGCCATCGGAATGTACAACCGACTGGTCAACGAACGGAACCGTGTCCGCAACGGATTTGCGCAGATCGACGTGCAGCTCACCCGCCGGCACGACCTGATCCCGAACCTCGTTGAAGCCGTCAAGGGCTACATGAAGCACGAGCGCGAGACGCTCGATGCGGTCGTCAAGGCCCGGAACACCGCCGTCACGAACCTCGAGGCCGCCAAGGCGGACCCGGCGAACGCGGAGGCGGTACGCCGGCTGGGCGAGTCCGAAGGTGCCCTGGGCGCCGCGCTGGGCCGCCTGTTCGCCCTCTCGGAGGCCTATCCGGACCTCAAGGCGAACCAGAACATGATGCAGTTCCAGGAAGAACTGGCCAGCACCGAGAACAAGGTCGCGTTTGCCCGGCAGGCGTTCAACGATGCCGTCATGGGCTACAACAATTCGGTCGAGAATTTCCCGAACAACGTGATCGCCGGCATGTTCAGTTTCGAGAAAGCGAGCTTCCTCGAGATCGAGTCCGAAGACATGCGCGCCGCGCCGGCCGTTTCGTTCAGCTGACCGCGCCGCGCCCCGCAACCAACGGGACGGCATGAACTTTTTCGACGCCCAGGACCGCGCACGGCGGGCCACGCGCTGGCTCGTCGTGGTCTACGTCGTCTCCACCGCACTCATCGTCCTCGGCGTGACCCTGCTCGTGGCCTTTGCGCTCGCGGGCCTCGGCGCCAGCGACTACGCGAACGCCGGGGCGCTGGCAATGCACGGGCCCCTGCTCGCCGCAACCGCGATCGGCACCGCGCTGTTCATCGTCGGTGCCAGTCTCTACAAGACGGCGGCGTTGTCATCCGGCGGCGGCAAGGTCGCTGCGTCGATGGGCGGAACGCTCGTCCCTGCCGACGTCAGCGACCCGACACGCCGACGCCTGCGAAACGTCGTCGAGGAGATGGCCATCGCGTCCGGGGTGCCGGTACCCGAAATCTATGTGCTCGAAGCCGAGGCCGGCATCAACGCGTTCGCGGCCGGGTTCGCCCCGGGCGACGCGGCCATTGCGGTAACCCGGGGCACGCTGGAACTGCTCGACCGCGACGAGTTGCAGGGCGTGATCGCGCACGAGTTCAGCCATATCCTGAACGGCGACATGCGCCTCAACATACGGATGATGGGCGTGCTGTTCGGCATCATGGTGCTCGGGCTGATCGGCCGGCTGATCCTCCGCGGCACTTACCACGGCGGCATCGTATCCGGCCGACGCGACAAGAACGGTGCCGCGGTGCTGGTGCTGGGCCTCGGCCTGACGCTGCTCGGCGGCATCGGCGTCTTCTTCGCCCGGCTCATCAAGGCCTCGGTATCGCGCCAGCGCGAATACCTCGCGGACGCCTCGGCCGTGCAGTTCACGCGCCAGACCGACGGCATCGCCGGCGCGCTTAAGAAGATCGGCGGCTACACCGAGCATTCCTACCTGACATCGGCGGACCCGGAAGAGATCAGCCACATGCTCTTCGGCACGGGTTCGAAGCTCTCGGGGCTGTTCGCGACGCACCCGCCGCTCGTGGAGCGCATCCAGGCACTCGACGCATCCTTCGACGCCAGCCGCTTTCCGGCCGTCGATCCGCGAGCGCGGCCGCCGGCCGCACCGGACGGCGACGCGGCGGGCGCCGCCGGATTTGCCGCAGCGGTGGCGAGCGGCGGCCGCATTCCCGGCGCGGACGATATCGTGGACTCTGTCGGCAACCCGGCCGACCGGCACGTGGAGTACGCGGAAGGCCTGCGCCGCGCCATTCCCCAGCGGCTCTACGACGCGGCCCATTCTCCCGACCTCGCGTTCCTGCTCGCCATCGCCCTGGTGCTCGACCCCGATGCGCCGCAACGCAAACGCCAGTGCGCATTGATCGAGGAACGCCTCGGCCCCGAACGCCGGCGCGCCGTCGAGGCGCTCGCTGCCGACGTCGCGACGACGGGGCCGGCGTTTCGCCTGCCATTGCTCGAGATCCTGTTTCCGGCGCTGAAGCTCCGCCCCGCCGCACAGCTCGCGTTTCTGCTGGACCTCGTGCGTCGCCTCGTCGAACTCGACGGCCGCATCAGTCTCTACGAATACTGCGTGTACCGCATACTCCAGAGCAGCCTTGACCAGTCCGTCATTCCCGGCGGCCGGCGCCGCCGGCCCCGTGCGAGTCGCGAGCAGCGGCGCCTCGCGAGCCGCGAATTGTTAGCGCTGATCGCCGCGCGCGGTCGCGGCGACGCCGCCGAGCGGGAGCAGGCGCTGAAGGCCGGGCTCGCGGTGCTCGGCGATGCCGCGCCCGATGACCCGCACGTACCACCAGCCGGTTCAGCGGTCGCCACGCTGGATCGGAGCCTCGACGTCCTGCGCTCGCTCGACATTCGCGAACGCCAGCTGCTGCTGCGTGCCATTTCTGCGACCGTCGCCGCCGACCGGCGCCTGGATGTTGCGGAGGCCGAGCTGGTCCGCGTCGTCTGCGCAACGCTGGACTGCCCGCTGCCGCCCATGCTCGTCGCCGCCGCGCGGCCCGAATGAGGACCGCGCGCGATTCGCGTATCATTCGGACAATCTCAGGAATTCTCGAAGCAGGACACCCCGATGCGCATTCTCGGACTCGCCGTGACCTTGACGCTCGCGATGGCGCTCGCGCCCCACTCCCACGCCGACACACGCGAGGAGAAGCGCGTCGCGGACGCGACCGACGTACTCGACCAGTTTCTCAGGATCCCGGAGCAGGCGATCCCGCCGAACATGCTGGCGCGCGCCTACGCCGTCGCGGTCATCCCGGACGTCATCAAGCTCGGGTTCGGCATCGGCGGGCGTCGCGGCCGCGGCATCCTCGTCGTTCGGCAGGATGCGGGCACGTGGAGTAACCCGGTGTTCGTCACACTGACCGGCGGCAGCATCGGCTGGCAGGCCGGCGCCCAGTCCACCGACATCATTCTCGTGTTCAAGACGCGCAAGGGCGTCGACGGCATCACGAGCGGCAAGTTTACGCTCGGCGCGGATGCCTCCGTCGCGGCCGGACCGGTCGGGCGGCAGGCAAGCGCGGCCACGGATCTCGAGTTCGAGGCCGAGGTCGTGTCCTATTCCCGCAATCGCGGCCTGTTCGCCGGCGTCGCGCTGGAAGGGTCCGGCATCACGATGGACGAGAAGGCCAACGCGGCGTTCTACGGCGACCCGCGCCTCTCACCGGACGGCATCTTCGAGAGTTCGGCGAACATCGCGCCGGCGGCGGCCAATCGCTTCGTGCAGGTGCTGAGCCAGCAGACGAGCCGGCTGCCCACGAGCCCGGGCATGGAAGGCGGCGCGACCGCGCAACCGGGCAACGGCCGGGGCCAGACGGAAGACAGCGAGGTCAGGACCTACGGCATTCCGGACCCGGACGCCGACTGAGACGCGGACTCGATCAGTCCGCGGCGCCCTCGTTCCGGCGCCGTAATTCCTCACGCACGGCTTCCAGGTCCGCCGGCGCGGATTCTTCCGGTACCGGTTGCGTCTCGGCCGTCGGAACGTTGCTGCCTGCCGGCGGCAATACCGCGGGATCCGATGCCGTCGCAGGATCCGGTGCCGTACCCGTGTCGGGGGTGGCAACCGGCACGACAGCCACCGGCTCGTTGCCCTGCATCGCGCCGTCCGGCAACACCACGTCGTCGGCGGGCGGCAACACCCCGAACTGCGCCTGGTATTCGAGTTCGTTCTGCAGGCGTTCGGCTTCCGCGGCGCGCCGGCGAGCTTCTGCCGCCGCCTGCTGCGTGCGCCTCAGAGCCTCCCGCTTGCGCTGCGACTGCAGCTCCAGCTCCGCCCGGCGCTCTGCCTCCTGCTTGGCCTCGATCTGTTTCACCGCCTCGCGCGCATTTACGCATTCCGCGTCGTAGCGCGATTCGTTGCGGTTTTGTGAGCATCGGACCAGGGCGGCCTCGAGCAGCAGCTTGTCGTCGACGAACTCGGAGACCGTGCGCGCAGGCGTTTCCTTCGCACAGCCGGCAGCCGCCAGTGCGGCCAGGAGCAACAATGTCGTCGTCAGACCTTTCATGCCTCGTCCCTGCGGCGGAACGCCGCAGCTGGCCGGAATCCGGCCTAAATTGCTGAAATTTCAGTGAGCCTTGCGCGATCATAGCACCGGTTTCCGGCCCCAAAACCGACACGAGTTAACACTTTTCGCAGCCCGGCCCCGCACCCGGCCCGATTCGGGGTGTCGGCGACCCGGTGCTATAGTGTGCCGTCCGCCCGACGGGGGATCCTCGACTTGTCATCGTCAAGCCAGTTTCGCCTGCTCGGCCAGCGCCGGTTCGCGCCCTTTTTCGTCACGCAGTTCCTGGGCGCGCTCAACGACAACGTCTTCCGCAACGGCTTCCTGATTCTCGCCACGTTTCAGGGCGTGCTGGTGTTCGGAATGAATCACAGCGAGCTCGCCAACATCGCGGGCGCCCTCTTCATCCTGCCCTTCGTCATCCTCTCGGCGACTGCCGGCCAGATCGCGGACAAGTACGAGAAGTCGCGGCTCATCCGGCTCATCAAGCTGCTGGAGATCGGGCTGATGGCGATCGCGGCCGCCGCGTTCGTCACCGGCAGCTACGCTTTGCTGCTCCTCGTCCTTTTCCTGATGGGATGCCAGTCCACGTTGTTCGGGCCGGTCAAGTACGCGTACCTGCCGCAGCAGCTCGACCACACCGAACTGGTCGGCGGCAACGCGCTCGTCGAGGCAGGCACGTACATCGCGATCATCCTGGGCCTGATCATCGGCGGCCTAACCGTCGGCTTCAATCCGGACAACCCCGCGCTCGTCGCGAGTTGCCTGCTCGGATTCTCCATCGCCGGATACCTGTCGAGCCGGCAGGTACCACTGACCCGCGCCGTGGACCCGGAGTTGCGCATCTCGCTGAATGCCTGGCGGGAAACCTGGCGCATCGTCGGTTTTGCGCGCGAGGATCGCAGCGTCTTCCTGTCGATTCTCGGCATATCCTGGTTCTGGTTCTTCGGCTCGGCAATGACGCTGCAGTTGCCGGCCTACACGCTCGACATCCTCCGCGGCGACGAGTTCATCACGACGCTCCTGCTCGCGACGTTTGCCGTCGGCGTCGGCATCGGGTCATTGTTGTGTGAACGGCTCTCCGGGCACCGCATCGAGATCGGTCTCGTCCCGTTCGGCTCCATCGGCCTGACGGTGTTTGCGATCGACCTGTATTTCGCGCAGGCCGTACCCCACCCCGTTCCGGTCGACGACGTGGCCGCGTTCCTGTCGCGCCCGGGCACGTGGCGCCTCCTCGTCGACCTGACGATGCTGGGTGCGTTCGGCGGTTTCTACAGCGTGCCGTTGTACGCGCTGATTCAGCAGCGCTCGGAGCGGCGTCACCTGTCACGCATCATTGCCGCAAACAACATCATCAACGCGTTGTTTATGGTGGCCGCATCGCTGTTGTCCATCGCCGTGCTGAGTGCCGGCTTTACGATCCCTCAGCTTTTCATCGTCCTGGCCATCCTGAACGCGCTGGTCGCCGTCTACATCTACTCGCTGGTCCCCGAATTCCTGATGCGCTTCCTCGCGTGGATTGCGATCACCGTCATCTACCGCCTGCGGCCGACCGGCACGGAGAATATCCCGGCGAGCGGACCCGCCATCGTCGTCTGCAATCACGTCAGCTTCATGGACCCGGTGATACTCGGCGGTTCCGTCCAGCGGCCGATGCGCTTCGTCATGTACTACCGCATCTTCAGGATTCCGCTGCTGCGGCATTTTTTCCAGCAGGCGAAAGCCATTCCGATCGCGTCGGCACGCGACGACGAAGCACTGATGGAGGCGGCGTTCGAGCAGATCGATGCCGAACTCGCGGCGGGCAACATCGTGTGCATCTTCCCGGAAGGCGGCCTCACACCTGACGGAGAGGTACAACGCTTCCGGCCCGGCATCGAGCGCATCATCGAGAAGCGGCCGGTCCCGGTCATACCGGTCGCACTGTGCCGACTGTGGGGCAGCTGGTTCAGCCGACGCCGCGACGGCGGCGTCCGCAAGATTCCCGGCCGACTGTTCGCACGAGTCCCGGTGCACTTCGGCGCGCCCGTGGCGCCGGCGGACGCCACGGCCGAAAACCTGGAGTTGCTGGTTCGCACGCTGCGCGGCGACGAACGCTAGCCACCCGGCTTCCCGCGATTACTCCTGGCGCGCGGCGGGCGCGGCCGCGTCGAAAGGCGCGTTGACCAGACGGCGCCGCCACTGCTCCGAGAGCGTCTCGCGGGTCCCGAGCAGGCCGGCGCCGCCGTTGCGCACGAAGCCGAACCGGGCGAGCGTTGCCGCGCCATTGCGGGCGACCGGCAGGTAGAAGCTGTCGCCGTTCGCCGCATCGCGTGTCGTCCGGTCACCGAAGACGATACGCCCGCCTGCCAGCGGACGCGGCACCAGCACGGCATCGACCCACGCGAGCCCGCCGGCAGATGCGCTGGCCTGGTGCACCCACCGCGGCGTCCGGAACAGGACGCGGGAACCGGTCGGGCTGAAGGCCACCTCTTCCACCGGCGCCGGCAGCACCAGCGTTTCCGGGCCGGGTTGCGCCGTGGCGAGATCGAAGCGCGTCGCGGCTTGCGACGCGTCGACGACGACCAGCGAGCGGCCCTTCGGTGCAACCGCAAGGTGCACGATACCCGACGTCCCTTGCCAGACGTGGTGCAGCGACCAGCGACCGGCCGCATCCGGCGCCGCGACGTCCAGGCGACCCGACTCCGTGCCCACGTAGAGCGTCTGCGCATCCGCGAACGCGAGGCTCGTGCCGTTCTCGGGCAGGCCGATGTCGGCCAGCGAGCGACCGGTCGCGGCATCCAGGACGGTCAGTTGACCCGACGACAGCACGGCCAGTCGCGTCCGGTCGGGCGAAAACGCGGCGTCGCTGATCGGGCCACCGGACACGTTGGCGATGAATCGCGCCGGCGACCCGTCATCGGTGTTCCAGATGCGGACAGTGTTGTCCACGCCCACGCTGGCGACACGCTCGCCGTCCGTGCTGGCGACCAGCAGGTTTACCGGCCCGCTGTGGCCGACGAAGCCGAGCGGGTCGCCGTCGGCGACCGCGGTCGCATCGTCACGCAGTCCCGTGAAATGCACGTGCCCGTCGCGATCGCCGATGACCAGTGCCTGTGCCGACGGTAACGCAACCACCGGCAGGTTGCCGGCCGGTGTCCACACGCTGTGATCGTCGACCGGGCCCGAACCGATGCCGCCGGCGGCCGGCACGTGCCAGTAGCGAACGGTGCCGCCGGGCCCGCGCGTCAGCAGCGTCGCGTCGCGGCTGCCGAAACGGGGCAGATCGACGCCCGTTCCCGGATCGTTCCCCTGCATCCCGAGCGCGGGCCCCAGCGACCGGCCCGTGTCCGCGTCGAACAGCTCGTAGCCACTCCGGGCATTGCCTGCGGCGATGCGCGCGCCCGTGGGCGAGAACACCAGGTCCCAGCGGCCCGGGCCGGCGCGCTCCAGCAGCGGGAACTGCGGCCGATCGACCGACCACGCCGCGACGCCCTTGTCGCCGAGCACGACGCCTACGACCTGGCCGCCCGCATTGAGGCGCAGTGCCGTCGGTTGCGCCGGCAGGTCGACCTGCGCGAGCTGCTCGCCGCTCTGGATGTCCCACACGCGGATCGCGCGGTCATAGTCGGCAACCGCGATGCGCCGGCCACTCGCATCGATCGACACGAGGCCGGCCGTGCCGGCCACGGTCAGGGTCGCGGACCGCCGGCCGGCTTCCACGTCCCACAATTCGAACGTCGTGTCACTGTCACCGCGCCGCTGGACGAACAGGTGCCGCCCATCGCGCGTCAGCTCGACCGTCCCGCCGGCATCCACGACCGGGAGTCCGGCGATGCGCCGCCCGGTCGCCACGTCCCAGAGCGTGGCCGATTCCGCGGACGCGGTCACGAGGCGCTGCGCGCCAGGGGACAGCCCGACGAGACGCTCGTTCGCCGCCACCGGCAGCGACGCCAGCGGCTTCGCGACCAGCAGGTCCCAGATGCGTGCGTTGTCGCTCAACGCGGCGCGAGCGACCGCGTAGCGGCCGTCGTCACTGATGCGAAACTGATCGGTCGGCTGCTCGACCGGGTCGGGAATGCTCATGCCGCGCTGGAACCCTTCGACGAGCCCCTGGGAGTTCAGCGACAGGTTCCAGCCGACGAGATGCCCGGCGACGCCCGTCACTTCATCGCGCAGGCTCAGCGTCCAGGTCCCCGACAGGGGTTCGCCGATCAGTGACTCGAGCTGGGAAGGCGGCACGCGGAGGTCGTCGTTGCTGGACGAGCGATCCCGGTCGAGCGCGATTTCCGCGGCCCGACCCGACGGCGCGATGAGGCGGATGCGCAGGTCGCGAAGCCGGGGATGACTGATATTCAGCGTCAGCCCGATGCGCCGGGTCGCGCCTTCACGGTCGACGACGACGCGGCGTACCACCGGCGTTACTTCGAGCGCAGTCATCGTCCAGTCGTCGCGTCGCACCGGTGTGTCGCGATCGAGCGTCCATTGCCGCACCTGGACGCCGTTGTGCGCGGTCAGGAGCAGGCTTTCCGGATCGAAACTGACGCTGCCGGTGCCCGCCGCCACGGTCGCGCGAAGCAGCGGGTAGTCGTCGCTCACGAGCATCGCCGCCCGCTGCCGGCGCTCCGGCGTGGACAGCACCAGTGCGTCGAGCGACGCCATCAGCGCCGCATCGCGGTCCTCGACGCGGAGCGCCTCGCGCACGCGCCGGTCCCAGAACCCGGCCGACAATTGCAGGCCCAGGTCGTCGCCGGCGGGCATTTCCGCCGCGAGCGTGGCGACGGCGGCCATCACGCCGGCGCTGTCGGCCCGTCGGGCTGCCTCGGCCAGGTAGGCCGCGAGCAGCTTGTCGGCCCGCTCGGTGTGCCCGGGAAACGAGCGCAGGTTGCGCCAGGCGGACTCGGCGTCGACCAGGTTCGTGGACGGGTTCGCGAGCGTCGCCGCGTAGGGACTCGGCAGCCATTGCGTGTACCAGAGCGGAATGAGCAATGCGACGAACAGTATCGATGCCACCGCCAGCGGCGCCTGCCAGCGAATGCGCAGGTTGTCATTGGCCCAGCGCGCGGTGAACACGGCTTCGTAGGCACGATTGCGCACGCGCAGGTCGCCGGTCTCGTCCACCTCCACGAGGCCTGTCGCGAGCAGGCGGCGCTGCGCGGCAGACCCCAGGTCCGCCGAGACGACGATGCCCTTCCGGATCCGGCCGTACAGGTTGAGCAACGCTTCCCGCTGCTTGCCGGTCGACATGACCTGCCGGTGGATGTGGCTCATGTGCGGTTCGTTGTGCAGTGCCGACTTGCCCGCCAGTTGCTGCGCGGCTATTCGGTCGACCTGCGTCGCAACGTCTCCGGCACGAAGGTCGCGGGACACGGCGCGCGCCAGCTTCTGCGACAGGTAGGGCTGGCCGCGGGTCCAGAAATAGATGCGATCCAGCGCCTCGGCAGCCGTCTCGCGCGGCACCTGCAGCTCCGGCGCGAAGCGATCGAGATCACTGCGCGAGAAATCGTCGAGGGGAATCGCCTGCGTCACACTGAACGGCGACGCATCCGGCTCGTTCACGAGGAGATGCGGGTCGCATTCCCCGAGCAGGACGAACGTCAGGCGCAGGAAGTCCGGGTCCGTCGCCCGCGCGTTGTGCGCGGCACGGATGCTGGCCAGCAGCTGGTCGGCGTGCGCCACTTCCTCAACACACTGCATTTCGTCGACGAACACGACGACGTTGTCCGACACGTTTTGCAGCAGGACCTCCGCGTAGAACTCGTACAGCCGCTGCCGGTTGCCGAGCATGGACTTGTCCTGCCACCACTCCTGCAGGTCGAAGCGTATGCGCAGCTGCCGCAGCAGCCGGTAGGCCACGTTGTAGTACCACCGCCCGGCGTCCTGCGCGCCGTCGCGCACGCCGATCTGGTTCAGGTCGAGTACGGCAACGCGAACGCCGTTGTTCTCGAGCCGGGCCGCTGCCGCGGCTATCAGGCTGCTCTTGCCGCTGCGATCGGGCGCAATGACGTGCGCGTAGCGGCCAGCCACGGCCGCCTCGTACAGCAGATCGTCGGCGCGCCGCCGGATGTAGCTTGCCTTGACGGCGTGCAACGGCGCGCCGACGGCAAAGAATTCGCCGGTCGTATCGTTGGCGGACCCGTTACGGGTCGCCTTGTCATCCGGTTGATCGGGCACGGGTCGGACTCATCCTGTCGGCTCGGGTATGCTTGAGGCTACGGTGACGAATTCTCGTCGCACGGGGCACGTACCGCACAGGACGAGAATGCATCAATGTCTTCCCGGGGATTCTAGCGGAGTCGGCACGTCCCCGGACGTCGCCGGAACCCGCCATGCGTGACGAACGGCTGCTCAAGAAGGACCTGTTCGGCGAAATTCGGCACCGCCCGGGGCCGGACGGCGGCACGATCGTGCGCGATACGACCGGATCGGCGCTCTGGGTGCGGCCGCTGGCCCGCTGGCTGCTCGGGCGCGAGGCCCGGGCGCTCGCGACACTCGACGGCCTGGACGGCGCGCCGGCACTGGTGTCGAGCGCGCGCGACCTCCTGGTCCGGGCCTACGTCGAGGGCCGGCCGATGCAGGAAGCGAAGCCCCGGGACCCGGCCTTCTACCGCTGCGCGCTACGCCGCCTGCGCCGCCTGCACGCGGCGGGCGTCGTGCACAACGACCTTGCCAAGGAACCCAATATCCTCGTCTCGCCGGCCGGTGACCCGGTGTTCATCGATTACCAGCTCGCCGGCGTGTCGCGACACCGCGGGCGCCTGTTCCGGGTGCTGGCCTACGAAGACCTGCGGCACCTGCTCAAGCACAAGCGCAGTTACTGCGCCGACGCGCTGTCGGCCCGGCAACGCCGCATTCTGGCCAACCCGTCGTCGCTGTCGCGCGGGTTTCGCCAGACGATCAAGCCTCTGTACCTCTTCATCACCCGCAGGCTGCTCGGCTGGGCGGACCGCGAAGGCGCCGGCGACCGGGGACGGCGCGCCTGACCCGGCCGCACCCCGGTTCCGCTATACTGCCGGCGGCCGCACCGGAGGACAGCGCCTTGGATTTTCATCACCAACACAACCTGGTCGACCCGGCAACCGCGGACACCGAGCGCCGCTGGGGAATCCGGGTCACGTTGCCGCAGGGCGACACGATGCGCCGAGTACTCGGCGAGGACTGGGAGCGCCTGCTGTGGTACCCGAGCGAGGCATCGCGCGACCGGGCGTTCGACCGGATGGCCGAGCGGCACGGCTACTACCGCGCGTCCGATACGCCGACCCAGGTGCTCGAGAAACTCGAACGACGCTGACGGGCCGGCGTCAGCGGGCCGGCGTGCCGACGAACAGGTAGAAGTTCGTGCGGCCCCCTTCGCCCAGCCCCGCACCCAGGTAAATCGGACCAAAGTACGAGTCCAGGCCGACGAACAGGCTGCCGTTGATCAGCAGCGTGTCGGCGGCGATGTCGTCACTCGCCGCCCAGGCATTGCCGGCCTCCAGCGAAGCGCCGAGGTAGACGGGCAGGTCGAACAGCCCCTGCGTCGGGTCGCCGATGCGCCGGTAATAGACGAGCCGCGCGAGTCCCGCGTACGGCCCCGTGAGCGCGCCGCGCTCCAGTCCCGACAGGCGCAGGAAGCCTCCCAACACGTAATGGTCCTGCAGCGCACTTTCGGACGTCAGCGACGACCCGACGTGCAGGCCGGCGACGAGCGTGCTCTTGCCGCGCGACCACGCCGTGTCGATATCGAAGGACGCCGTATCGTAACGTCGCGACGCGCCGAGACCGGTCCGGGACAGCTGCACCTGCAGTGACGCCTGTGTCCCGGAGCGCGGGAACTGCGCGTTGTCGAGCGAATCGATCAGGAGCTGTCCGCGCACGCCGCCGGTGTCGGTATCGAGGTCCGGGAACCCGGGGTCCCCGACCTTGACGCGCGCCTCGCTGGTGCCGCGGTACACGCCGACGCGCACCTCACCGACGTTGCCGATTTCAGCGCCGACGTCCAGCCCGACGTTGAGCTCGCTCAGCCGCAACTCGGCCACCGGCTCGCCGTCCACGAACGCGTTGAAATTGCGCTGCCCGATCTCGGCGTGCGGCGCCACGAAAATCCTCGAGTCGAAGCGCAACGGCTGGTAGAACTCGGTCGAAAACTCCGGGTCCGTACCGAGTTGCAGGTCGGCGCGCCATTCCGCGCCCAGCGCATTGATGAGCGGCCGCCAGTAGCGCGTAACGACATTGAACGCGGTCGAGCCCTCGAAGTCGTCCTCGATCCCCAGTCCGAAACGCAGGTAGCCCGGACCCCAGCGCTTGGTCGTCGCGGAAAACTCGACGCCCAGTTCGTCACCCTCCTCGACGAGCTGGTAACCGACTTTCTCGAACACCTTCAGCCCGTACAGCAGGTTCGCCTCGTTCGACAGCAGCTCCGCGTCGACGGGATCGCCGGGCTCGAGCGTCATGCGCCGCGCAAGCAGAGCCGACGACAGGCTGCCGTCGTGGTCGACGCGAATGAAGTCAAGCGTTTCCTGGGGCGGCGGCGCCACGTCGACCCGGGCGCGATGACGCGCGTACGCCTCGGGCGTCACGGCAAGCTCGGCGAGCCGTTCCGCATGGGCCCGGGCCGCCGCCTCGCCCGGCGCGATGGCCTGCGCGGTCTCCTGGAAATTCGTCGAGGCGAAAACGCCGAGCTCGGGACGAATCAGCAGATCCTCATCCCCGAGCCGCTCGATCTGGCGCAGCGTTTCCTTGCGAATCAGGATCGTCAGGACCTGCTCCGAGATGCCGACCGCCGAGTACAGTTCGTCAGTCGTGTACAACGGAAACTCGACGTCCACGGCGATGATCACGTCGACGTCCATCGCCTGCATGACTTCCACCGCGAGGTTGCCGACCAGGCCGCCGTCGACGAGCAGGTGCCCATCGACCTCGACGGGCGCAAAGGCGCCGGGCACTGACATGCTCGCGCGAATCGCGAGCGCGAGGTCCCCCTCGCCCATCACGTACGCATCGCCCGTCGCCAGGTTCGACGCGACCGCGCGAAACGGGATGCCGAGGTTGTCGAAGTCGCGGATGTGCGAGCTGTCGAGCGTGAGTTCCCGCAACAACAGGTCGAGATGCTGGCCCTGGATGACCCCCTGCGGCAGGTGCAGGCTCCGGTCGCGCACGCCGAGCTCGAAGCGAATCGGGAAGTCCTTGTCATCCTGCTTGCGGCGAAAGCCGAGATCGGAACGCGATCCGCCGTCGGACAGAGCGGACTTCCAGTCGAGCGTACTGACCAGCTCCTCGAGCTCCGCCGCGGACATCCCGGACGCGTACAGCCCCCCGACGATGGCGCCCATGCTGGTGCCAACGATGGCGTCGATCGGGACACGCTGACGCTCCAGTTCCTTCAGCACGCCGATATGCGCGGCACCGCGTGCGCCGCCGCCGCCGAGCACCAGCCCGATACGCGGCCGATCCGGATCCGCCGCGGTCGCCGCGGCAGAAAGCACCAGGGTCGCCAGGCAGGTGATGGACACGACGGCTCGCCGGCCGGCGGCGGAAAGAGGTGACAACACAACGCTCGCAGAAAGTCGCCCAGTCGACGATTATAGAGACATGTTCCGATCGATACCGGCATCCCGCAGCCACCTTGCCGTGGCCTGCGTACTGCTCGCGTCGCCGGCCCCGGCTGCCGACGTCCTGGACGAAATCGTCGTCACGACCGAGCGCCGGTCGACGGCGCTGGCCGACGTGGCGGCCAGTATCGGCGCGCTGCCGGCGGCCGATATCATCGCGATCGGCGCCCAGCACCCTTACGAACTGTTCACGCGCTTCCCCGGCACCTGGATCAGCCGTGGCAGCGGCCAGGAGTCCCTGACGGCCATCCGCTCCCCGGTGCTCGTCGGCGCCGGCGCCTGCGGCGCGTTCATGACGCTGCAGGACGGGATTCCCACCCGCCCGCCGGGCTTCTGCAACGTCAACCAGCTGTTCGAGCTGAACACCGAGCAGGCCAGCGCGATCGAGGTGCTACGCGGTCCGGGCAACGCGCTGTACGGCGCCAACGCATTGCACGGCCTCATCAACGTGCGCATGCCGGAGCCCGGCGCGCGGGGATTCGCGTCGATCGAAGGCGGCGCGGGGCGATTCGTCCGCGTGCAGGCCGGTCTCCCGCTGGCCGCGAGCGAACGTGTCTACGGCTCCGTGCTGGTCGACCATGATGACGGCTTCCGCGTCGACACCGGCTACCGGCAAGTGAAGGCCTACGGCACGGCGCTGCTGGGCGACCCCGCTACCGGTTTCCGGGTCGCCTTCTCGGCGACCGATCTCGCGCAGGAGACCGGCGGTTACATCCTGGGCGAGGACGCGTACGAGGACGAGACGCTGCGGGTCTCGAACCCGAACCCGGAGGCCTATCGCGACGCCGCGAGCCAGCGCCTGTACGGCATCTGGACGCGCCAGTCCGACGACGGCTACCTCGACGTGCGCCCGTACGTCCGGCACTCCTCCATGACGTTTCTCCAGCACTTCCTGCCCGGGCAGCCGCTGGAGGAAAACCGGCAGACGAGCGCCGGCGTCCTCGTACTCGCGGAAACGGACTTTCGCGGCGTGCGCCTCAAGGGCGGCGCCGACCTCGACGTCGCCGACATCCGGCTGCTCGAGACGCAGGCGCAGCCGACGGAAGGTTCGCCGTTCCTGGTCGAAACCCGGCCCGAGGGCAAGCACTACGACTATTCGGTGCAAAGCGTCGACCTGGCGGCTTACGTCGATGCGCGCTGGTCACTGGGGTCGCAGGTCGAGCTCGGCGCGGGATTGCGCCTCGAATACACGCACTACGCGTACGACAATCACATGCTCGACGGCAACACGAAGGACGACGGCGAGCCCTGCGGCTTCGGCGGCTGCCTTTACACGCGACCGTCGGACCGCGACGACGACTTCCTGAACCTGGCACCGCATCTCACGCTCAGCGTGCCGGTCGGTGAACGCAGCACCGGCTACCTGCGCGCGAGTCGCGGCTTCCGGCCGCCGCAGACGACGGAACTGTACCGGCTGCAGAGCGGGCAGTCCGCAGCGGACCTGGAAACCGAGACGATCGACGCCCTCGAGGCGGGGCTGCACCTGCGCGGCGATGCCTGGGACCTCAATGCCGCGCTATACGCGATGCGCAAGCAGGACAGCGTGCTCCGCGATGCCGACGGTTACACGGTCAACGGCGGGCGTACACGCCATGCCGGCGCCGAGCTCGACGTCGACGGCCAGCTCGCAACCAACCTGCGCCTTTCCCTGTCGGCAAGCTACGCGGAACACCGCTACGACTTCGACCGGGTCGCCGCCCAGGGCGAAACCTTTGTGTCGGGCAACATGGTGGACACGGCACCGCGCTGGCTGGGCTCGATCGATCTCGCGTACACGCCGACTGCGCTGCTCGACGTCGGATTGCAGTGGACGACGGTGGGCCGTTACTTCATCGACGCGGAGAACCTTCACGATTATCCCGGCCACGCATTGTGGAATGCGCGCCTGACGCTGACGCCGGCTTCCGCCTGGCAGGTCATCCTGCGACTGAACAACGTCACTGACGAACGCTTCGCCGACCGCGCCGACTACGCGTTCGGCAATTACCGCTATTTTCCCGGCCGGGCGCGGGAGGCGTTTCTTGAGCTCCGCTACCGCGCCGGCGCAGACTGATCCGTGTCGCCGGGCGGCACGCGCAGCGAATCGGCAAAGGCCTCCAGGCGACGCAGTTCGTCCACCCGCGTCTCGTCGCTCCAGTTCAGTTCGCGGGACGCGGCCGCGGCCACCGCGCCGTAGAGCGGACGCCCCTGGTCGGCCGCCAGGCCGATCATCAGCCGGCGGAACACGATGTCGGTGAGGGTCGTGGCGAATTCCTCGTGACAGGCGAGCGCGACTTCGGCACAGAGTACCGTGCGTGCGGAATCCAGCGGCGCGCCGAGCGACGCGTCTTCGCGTGCGAGACGCGCGAGACGCCGCCCGCGCCCGCCGTACAATCCGGCCAGGCGGCGCACGCCGTCATCCGACAACGCACCGAGCGCCGCGAGCTCGCGCTGCGCGTCTTCCGTTCCGTGCGCGCCGGGCAGCGGCGTATCGTGCGTCCGGCAAGCCGGCAGGCGCCGCCGGAGGCACTTGCCGGCACGGTCGACGACCTGTTCCGCCAGGTGCCGGTACGTCGTGAGCTTGCCGCCGATGATCGAGAGCAGGTTCCCGGCGATGTCCTTGTCCCGCCGGATGATGTGCCGGCGCGTGATCGCCGACTCCGGTCCCGCCGCCCGGTACGGCAAGGGCCGCACGCCCGCATAGGCGTAGTGCACGTCCGTTTCACTCAACCCGGCCTGCGGAAACACGCGATTCGTCTCGGCGAGCAGGTAGCCGATCTCGTCGCGGCTGGCGCGCACGTCGCCCGGGTCGCCCTCGCAGCGGATATCGGTCGTGCCGATCAGGAACAGGCCGTTCCAGGGCAGGATGAAGATCGGGCGGCCATCGCTCCCCGCCTCGACGTAGAACGCGGTCTCCGGCGCGCCGGGAAACCGGCTGACGACGACATGGCTGCCTTTCGTGCCACCGATGAGCCGCGGGGCACGTTCGCCGGTTCGTCGCAGCACGTTGTCCACCCAGGGTCCGGCGGCATTGACGACGACCCGCGCTTGCAGTCGGCCGTCGTTGCCGGCCGCATCGCGAAAACGAATCGCCTGAACCGTTCCCTCGTCCACCTCGATCGACGTGACTTCGTGCCAGAGCCTGACGTCGGCGCCGGCCGCGCGCGCGGCAAGCAGGTTTTCGAGCACGAGACGCTCCGCGTACGTGACCTGCGCATCGAAGTAACGCGCGCCACCGCGCAGCCCCTGCGACTGCATCCCGGGATACTCGGCGAGCATCTCGTCGGCATCGAGCATGCGGTGCCGCGGCAGCGCCTTGCCGATCGACAGCAGGTCGTAGGCCAGCATGCCGGCACGCACGAGCCAGCGCCCGCGGCGCGCACCGTCGAACACCGGGATCGCGATCGGCAGTGGCCGGACGAGGTGCCGCGCGATGTCGAGCAGGTAGCGTCGCTCGTGCAGAGACTCGAACACGAGTGGAATCTCGGCGTACTCGAGATAGCGCAGGCCGCCGTGGACCAGGCGGCTCGACCACGCGGAGGTGCCACTGCAGAGATCCTGCTGGTCGAAAACCGCGACCGAAAGCCCGCGCATCGCCGCGTCGCGCGCGATACCGGCACCGTTCACGCCGGCGCCGATGACGGCGACGTCGACCGCTGCACCCGCCCCGCTCATGCGGGTCGGGTCTGGCCGTTGCCGGTGACGACGTACTTGTAGCTTGTGAGTTGCTCGGCGCCGACCGGGCCGCGCGCGTGGATGCGGCCCGTCGCGATTCCGATCTCGGCGCCCATGCCGAATTCGCCGCCGTCCGCGAACTGGGTGGAGGCGTTGTGCAGCACGATGGCGCTGTCGACCCGGTCGAGGAAGCGCTCCGCCGCCGCCGCATCGCCGGTGACGATGCAGTCCGTGTGGCCCGAACCGTAGCGGGCAATGTGCGCCAGCGCATCGTCCAGGCCCGCGACGGCGCGGATGGAGACGATGGCGTCGAGGTACTCCGTCGACCAGTCCTCCTCGGTCGCGGCAACGGCCCCGGGCAGGCGGTCGCAGACCGGCTGGTCGCCGCGAATCTCGCAGCCGGCGCCCAGCAGAGCTGCGGCGAGCGGTGGCAGCAATCGATCCAGCTCGGTCGCATCGATCAGGATCGTCTCGGCGGCGCCGCAGATTCCGGTGCGCCGCATCTTCGCGTTCAGCGTAACGTCCACTGCCATGCTAGTGTCGGCGCCCGCGTGCAGGTAAACGTGGCACAGCCCCTCGAGATGGCCGATGACGGGCACGCGCGCGTCGCGCTGCACGCGCTCGATCAGGCTTCGGCCACCGCGCGGCACGACGACGTCGATGACCCCGGCCATGGACGACAGCAGGTATCCGACCGCGGCCCGGTCGGTCGTCGGGACGACCTGGACGGCCGCCGGATCGATGCCCGCCGCGTCGAGGCCGGCCTGGAGGCACGCGTGGATGGCGCGGTTCGACGCATCGCTTTCCGATCCGCCGCGCAGGATGACCGCATTCCCCGACTTGACGCACAGCGCCGCCGCGTCGGCGGTTACGTTCGGGCGGCTCTCGTAGATGATGCCGATGACACCGAGCGGAACCGACACCCGGCGTATCCGGAGCCCGTTCGGCCGTTCCCACTCCGCGAGCGTCCGGCCGACCGGGTCGTCCATCGACGCGATCGCCTCGAGCCCGCCGGCCATGGCCTCGATACGCGCGTCATCGAGCCGCAGCCGATCGAGCATCGCCGCGGCTGTACCGCGCGCCTCCGCCGCGGCCACGTCGGCCGCGTTCGCTGCCAGGATGTCTGCCCGCCGGGAACGGATTTCGCCGGCGGCCGCGCGCAGCGCCTGGTCGCGGCCGGCGGCCGACGCCTGTGCCAGCGACGCCGCCGCAATGCGGGCACGCGCGCCAAGCGCCTGCATGATTGCCGCGATGTCGTTCGTCGGCGCCCGTTCAGCCATCATTGTCGAATACCACCATATCGTCGCGGTGCAGCACTTCCTGCGATCCACGATAACCCAGCCGGGTCTCGATGTCCTCGGAGCGACAGCCCGCGATGGCCTCGGCCTCGTCACGGCCGTATTCCGCCAGGCCGCGCGCGATCTCGCGCCCGTCGGGCGCGTGCACCGACACCACGTCGCCGCGGCGGAACGCTCCATCGGCACTCACGATGCCCACCGGCAGCAGGCTGCGCCCTTCGCGCAAGGCCCGGACGGCGCCCTCGTCGACGTGCACGCGGCCCGCGACGGACAAAGCGCCGGCGAGCCACTGCTTGCGCGCCGCGGCCGGCGATCCTTCCGGGCGAAACAGCGTGCAGCGCGCCCCGGCGTCCAGTTGCGCGATCGGCCGACGGACCTTGCCACTCGCCACGACCGTCATGCAGCCCGCGTGCGTCGCGATGCGCGCCGCGAGGACCTTCGTGCGCATACCGCCGCTCCCGATGTCGGAGCGCGTCTCGCCGGCCATGGCCAGTGTCTCGTCGGAGATTCCGCGTACGATAGGGATGTGGCGCGCCGCGGCATCGGCGCCGGGATCGGCACTGTACAGCCCGTCCACGTCCGACAGCAGAAGGAGTCCGTCCGCCATGACGAGCTGCGCGACACGCGCCGCCAGCCGGTCGTTGTCCCCGTAGCGGATCTCTTCGGTCGCGACGGTATCGTTCTCGTTGATCACCGGCACGACACCGCGTGCCAGCAGGCGCTCGAGCGTCGCCCGGGCATTGAGGAACCGGCGGCGATCCTCGGTGTCGCCGGGGGTCAGCAGCACCTGGGCCGTGACGATGCCGTGGGCATCGAGGGCCGATTGCCAGGCCTGCGCGAGCCGGACCTGTCCGGCGGCCGCAGCCGCCTGCAGGTCCTCGAGGCGGGCACGCCGCTTGTTGATGCCGAGGACCGCGCTGCCCAGCGCGATCGCACCGGACGACACAACCAGCACCTGCCGTTCGCGGCTGACCAGCCCGGCAATGTCGTCGGCCAGTCCGCCCAGCCAGTCGTCATTGACCGCGCCGTCCGCACCAATCAGCAGGGACGACCCGACCTTGACGACCAGGCGCCGGAAACCGCCGGACTCGAACGCGTTCACGCCTCAGCCGGACAGGCGCTGCTGCTGGTCGTAACTCGACAGCGTCACTTCGCCCTTGGACACGGCGACGCTGCCGCTGCGCGCGACGGCCGAGATCTCGCCGATCTCCGCGGCGTCGCGGATGAAGGCATCGATCTCGGGGACGCGACCGGTGAGTTGCAGCGTGCAGCTGATCTGCGCGTCGTCCAGGACCTCGGCGCCGTATTTGCTCGCAAGGCGCAACGCCTTTGCAAGCGCGCCGGTCGAAAGCTTGAGCTTGATGATCGCAAGCTCGCGTTCGAAGTGTTCCCCGAGTGTCATATCGTGGATGTTCACGACGTCGACGAGCTTTGCGAGCTGCGCGTTGAGCTGGGAGATCGCGGCGTCGGAACCGCGCACGACCATCGTGACTCGGCTCACGTTGGGGTCGTAGGTCGGCGCGACGTTCAGCGTGTCGATGTTGTAACCGCGCGAGGAAAACATCCCGGTCAGTCGCGTCAGCGCACCGACTTCGTTTTCCAGTAGTACGGATATGGCGTGGCGCATCGTGCGCATTTCCTGCTTCGTGTTTCTGTTGTAACCAATGCCACCGGCGGACGCGCCGATCTTGCGCGGATACTCGCCCAGTCAGCACGCTATTGCAACGCAGCAACATTTCATCGACACTCGCTCGAACCCTCGGCATTTCCCTGTCTTCCTGCCCGCGCAGAGCTTTTCCGTGAACGCAACCCGCCAAACCGCCGCCGACGATCGGCATCCGCTCGCCGGCACCACGATGTCGGGAGCCGATATCGTCGTCCAGGTCGTCGCCGACGAAGGCACCGACACCATTTTCGGCTACTCCGGCGGTGCGATCCTGCCGACCTACGATGCCGTGTTTCGCTACAACGACGCGCACCGGAAGCCGAACGGCGATGCCGGTATGCCGCTGATCGTTCCGGCAAACGAGCAGGGCGCCGGATTCATGGCCGCCGGCTATGCGCGCGCGAGCGGCAAGGTCGGCGTCGTCATGGTGACGTCCGGCCCGGGCGCCACGAACACCGTCACCCCGGTCCGCGATTGCATGGCGGATTCCGTACCGATCGTCGTCATCTGCGGCCAGGTGCCGCGTGCCGCGATCGGCAGCGACGCGTTTCAGGAGGCGCCGGTGGCGGCGATCATGGGATCGGTCGCGAAGCACGTGTTTCTCGTCACCCAGCCCGAAAAACTCGAGGCGACCGTGCGCAGCGCCTTCAAGCTCGCGCGCTCCGGCCGCCCCGGCCCGGTCGTCATCGACATCCCGAAAGACGTACAGAACTGGACCGGCGAGTTCCGGGGAACCGGCGAGCTGCCGCTGGCCGGCTACCACCGCCGCCTGGACGCGGTCACCGGCAACCGGCTGTCCGACGGAGCCAGTCAGCGCTTCTACAGCCTGCTTGCGCAGGCGGAACGGCCGCTGATCTACGCCGGCGGCGGTGTCATCAACGGCGAAGCGACGAAAGCCATGCGCCGCTTCGCCGCCGAGTGGGGCATCCCGGTCACGACGACACTGATGGCGCTGGGCGCGAGCGATACCACGCACCCGCTCGCTCTGCACATGCTGGGCATGCACGGCACCGCGTCCGCGAACTACGCCGTCGAGGACTGCGATTTCCTGATCGCGGTCGGTGCGCGCTTCGACGACCGTGTCGCCGGCGACCCCGGACGCTTTGCGCCGAACGCGAAACACGTCGCCCAGTTCGACGTCGACGCCGCGGAAATCGGCAAGGTCAAGCGTGTCGACTGGCACCAGGTCGGCGTGCTGCGGCGCGACCTCGAGGACCTCCTCGACTACGGGCGGCGCATCGGCTTCGAACACGACTATTCGCGCTGGCACGCCGAGATCGCCGAACTGAAGGACAAGTACCGCCTGAACTACGACCGCGACAGCAAGCTCATTCAGCCGTACGCGGTCATCGAGGCGGTCAACCGGCACACGAAAGGCGAAGCCGTCATTTCGACCGGCGTCGGCCAGCACCAGATGTGGGCCGCCCAGTACTTCGACTTCCGGGAACCGCGCCTGTGGCTGACCTCGGGCAGCATGGGGACGATGGGCTTCGGCCTGCCCGCGGCCATCGGCGCGCAGTTTGCCGCGCCGGACCGCGTCGTCATCGACATCGACGGCGACGCCAGCATCCGCATGAACATCGGCGAGCTGGAAACGGCCACGACCTACAACCTGCCGATCAAGGTCATCGTACTGAACAACTACGGCGACGGAATGGTGCGGCAGTGGCAGAAGCTGTACTACGACAGCCGCATGTCGGCTAGCGACAAGTCGCTGCACCGCAAGGACTTCATCAAGGCGGCCCAGGCCGACGGCTTCGAGTTTGCCGAACGGCTCGACGACCCGGCCGACATCGAGTCCGTCATCGCGCGTTTCATGGCGCACGACGGCCCGGCCTTTCTCGAGGTCATCATCGACCCCGACGCCGGCGTGTACCCGATGGTGGGCCCGGGCCTCGGCTACGACAAGATGATCACCGGCGAGCACATCCGGAGCCGCGAGAAGCCGGACGACGTGAAGATTGGTCCGAGCGAGATGTTCTGACGCGTATACGGTACGCGGGACAAAAAAAGGCCGGGCAATGCCCGGCCTTTTTTTTCTTGGGTGTCCGCGCCTACAGGCCGCCCGGCCCGCAATCGTTTCTCAGGTAGCTGATGATGCCTTCGTACAGCGCGATCTTGTGGTTGTAGAAGAGCGTGTTGGAGAAATGATCCGCGCCATCGAGCTCGAGGTACTTGTATTCCTTGTTGTGCTTCTCGAGCGCCGCCAGGTACATGTTCGCCTGCCGGGGCCTTACGCGCTGGTCGACGCTGCCATGAATCACGAATACGGGCACGTTGACCTTGGCCACTTCGTCGATCGGGTTGACGACCTTGTACTGGTAGTCTTCGGTGAAGATCTGTCCGGTACCGCGGGGATTCGGGTACTCATTGGCCTGGCGCACGTAGTCCGCCACCGCGGCGCCCGCGATCGTGCACTGGTAGATCTGCGGCGTACGGGACGCCGCGACCAGAGCCGCGTAGCCGCCGTACGACCAGCCGAACATGGCCATGCGATCGGGGTCGGCCAGGCCGAGCTCGACGAGATGCAGCGCGGCGTCGTCCTTGTCGTCCTGCATCGCGCGCCCGCCCTCGCTTTGCTCGCGAAATGCGCTGCGGAAGTGATCGAACCCGTAGCCCATCGACATGCGGTACTGCGGCTGCGCGACGAGGTACCCGTTGTTCGCCAGCATCTGTGCCCACTCATCGAACAGGACGACTTCGTGCACGTGCGGGCCGCCGTGCGGCAGGATGACCGTCGGGAACGGGCCCTCGCCGTTCGGCCGGGTTACGTACATCACGAGATCCCGGCCGTCGCGGGCCTCGTAGTGCATGTACTCGACGTCGGCAAGTCCCTCCGGCTCCAGCAGCGGCTTCGCGCTGCCGATTTCCTTGAACTCGCCGTTGCGGAGGAAGTAGTACGTGCCGGGATCGCGCGGTCCGGTGTTCTGCACGACGAGCGTGTTGCCGTCCTTCGATCGCGACGGAATCGAGACATACCAGGCGTTCGGGATCAACCCCTCGAGCTGCCGGTAGGTCGCGCCCTCGACTTCGTCGAAGTATTCGAAGTGCGGCTTGTCCGTGACGTAGCCGACGCCGACGATCTCGTCCGGATTGCTCCAGTAGTTGCTGTGAAAACGCGCCCCCCAGACGTCGACGTCGGAGCGACGATACAGCAACTCGTCGACCGCCTTCTTCGACGTGTTGTACGACCACAGTCCCGCCTTATCGTCACCGTTCAGGGCCACCATGATCAGGTTGTCCGGCACTGCCGGGTCCAGCCCTTCCACGTCGAAGAACCAGAGTGCGAAATCGTCTTCGTGGATGCGCAGGATGTCGTCCCAGCCCTTCTCGCCGACACCCCGGTAATAAATGACGTACTCCTGCGTGCTGGTATCGAAGCCGGAGGCGGTGCGCGGGTTGCCGTCCGGATCGAAGCCGATCTGCGCAACGTCGATCTTGCCGCGGATCAGGAGCTTCTTCGTGCCCCGGTTCAGGTCGAGTTCGTAGTACGCCCGCGGACGAAACGCCTTGTCCAACGACAGGTCCTCGCCGCCGCCGGGCTGCTCGGAAATGATGACCTTGTCCGGCTTGCCTGGCAGCCGGTTCTCGATGATCGGGTCATTCGCCGGGATGTCGTCGAACACCTTTTTCTTTAGGTTCAGGATGGCGAGCTGGTATTCGTAGACGCCCTGGTTCTGTCCCTCGATCTTGTCGCGCACGCGCTGGCGCAGCGTCAGGACGATGTGGTCGTCGCTTGCCCAGTAATAACTGGTGATCTCCATCGGGTCCGAATCGACGATGAACGGCTTCGCATCCAGGTCGTCGGAGTCGTAAACGTGCAATATCGGGTTGCCTTCCCGGGACAGGATCCGAAGCATCGCGAGCTGCTCGCCGTTCGGCGATACCGACACGTTGCTGACCGCCGAGCGGACAGCGAAGTACTCCAGCGGATACGGCTCGTTCGCGGATGCGTTGGTGGTCGTCACTATGCCGGCGACCAGGATCGCCAGCGCGGTCAATCGAATCGTGCGTCTGATCATTGCTGCATACCTTCGGTCGTTCCCGGTGCGCACAAGGCACACCGCCTGTATAAAAAAACAGCCTGCGGGCAGAACCCGCAGGCTGTCTTCACCCCTGCATCAAGAGGTCGTGCGGATCACTGCCAGTTGTACGCAACGTTTGCGAACAACGTGCGGCCCAGGAAATCGTAACCTGCGCCGCGGGGAACGTTGTTGAACGAACCCACTTCGGCCCCGTCGACGAACGGCGGATCCTCGTTGAAGATGTTCCGGATGCCGGCGCCGATCGTCCACGAATCACCGTAGAAGTAAACCGATGCGTCGTGCGTGAAGTAGTTCTCGGCGTAGCCGATGTTCCGGCACTCGACGTCACCGTTCGCCGTACCCAGGCAGGTATCGGCAAAACCGGTAAATACATCATCGAACGGATCGATGCCGGCCTCATCCTGTTCCACCGACGCCAGGTAGCGCGTGGACCAGGTGTAACGCCAGTTGCCAACGTCGGCACGCAAGGTCAGCCGGCCCTTCCACTCGGGGACACCGAACTCGCCCACGAACTCGTCTTCCTCGAACACGCCTTCCGAGATCTTCAGCTTGCTCGACAGCTCGAGCGTCCGGTTCAGCGCCAGGTCGGCCGCGAAATCTACAGCCTTGCCGAACATCTGCGTCGGCCAGTCGAGACGCATGTTGACGTCGACGCCACGGGCTTTCTGCTGGTCACGGTTGATGAAACCCTCGTCCACCAGGTCAATGTCGAGACTTCCGTCGCGGTCGCGGGTGATGCGATTACAGAACGCACTATCGCCTTCCACGTCGTAGTAGCAATCGCCGATGATGAACGCTGCGGACGGCTCGATGATCTCGTCCTCGATCGTGATCTCGTAGTAGGTCGCACCGACGACGAAGTCGAAGGCCGTGAAGAACGGCTGTTCCCACGTCAAACCGGCAGAGTACGACTCGGACGTTTCTTCTTTCAGGTCAAGCGCGCCGCCACCGTCGATCTCCATGCTGTAGAGCTGGTTACCGCCGTTGACAAACGTCGTCGGGTCGACGCCGTTTGCCGCGCAGTTGGTGAGCACTTCCTGAGGACGAGGATCGTTCGCCGGGTTGTAACCGTTGATCGGGTCGTACGCCGCATCCGGGACAACGCACGGATCCGTCAGGCTCTGGAAGCCGGTCTGCCCGAGCAGGAAGTTCTCACGCATGTTTGGTGCACGGAACGACGTACCGACAGTACCGCGCAGCAGCAACGAATCGATCGGCCGCCAGGCGAGCTTACCGGAATACGTCCAGGCATCGCCGTAATACTCGTCATCCGTCCAGCGCGTCGAGCCATTGACGGTCAGTTCCTGGAAGCCCGTCTTTCCGGCCAGGATCGGCAGCTCGAGCTCGGCGAAGAACTCCTTCGTATCCTTCTCGCCCACAGCGCCCTGGTCGGCAAAGAACCCGAAGAACAGGCCTTCGGCGGCAACTTCGTCAGGGATCGAGTCGATTTCGTCCACCCGGTACTCGATACCCAGGCCGAGCAGCGCCTCACCGCCTGGCAGCGGGAACACCTCACCATTCATGTAGGCAGACCCGATCGTCTGCTTGTACTTGGTGAGGAAGTCGCGGCTATCGAAGAGATAGTCGCGTTCCGCCTGCGTGGCGAAATCGCCGACCACCGGATTCATCAACGAGGGCGCAAACATATTGACCGGCACGCAACCCAGGGTGACATCATCGCTAAGGACTTCGCCGGAGTCGTTCTGGCAGGGCGTGCCGGTGGACGAATACCAGCCCAGCGCATAACCGAGACGATCGCCGGTGCCGCCCGGACCGAGCCGTGACGATCCGCGAATGCCGACGCGCGACGAATCGCCTTCGGACGACGTCGACGTCACGTAGGCATCGAACGACCAGTTGTCGATCGTACCGAAGCTGAGGAACGGAAGGTCGCCCCTAACACCGCCGACCAGTCGAAGCTGATCGATCGTGACATCGACCGTGGTGCGATCATCCCGAACCGAAACGACCGGCTGCACATAGATGGGACCGACCGGACCGACGAGTACGCCGGCCGTCGCCGGGTCCACGCCGTAAACCGCGGCGAAGTCCGCAGCGAAATTCGGGTTCTGCATCAGCTCATCGAACGCAAGACCGCAGTCCACGCCGCCGGCTGCTGCCGGATTACAGGGATTGTACGGATTGTTGAACGGCACCCAGGGAAATACCTGGTATGCCCCGGCATTCGCGTAGCTCTTGCGCCGGTTGTACTGCACCTCGAAGTAAGGCGTGATGTTGGCCTCGCCGTCAAACGTGTACTCGCCCATCGCGAGGAATGCCGTCTGCGACAAATCCGGAATGATGTGGGCATATTGCGCCGCGCCATTGATGTTGCGGTCATAGAAGTTCGCGTCCGCGTATCCATCGGCATCGGAATCGACGACGACGCCGTAGGCGTTGTAATCGACGAAGTTTGCAAGGCTCGTCTGGTTGACGGACGGATTCCAGAACAGGCTCCCGAACGGCAGTACGGCACTTTGCTCCGTCATGTACCCCGTGAGGGACGTCACGACGCAGTCGTTGTTGTCCCGCGGTTCCATGCCGAGAATCTGTGAGTAGTACTGGTCGACCGTCCGGATTTCACCGGTAGTCGTCACTTCGGCGTGCCGGCGGCACTTCTCGGTCCACTCCCGATCCGCCAAAGTCACCGGGTCGACGCTGCGGTACTCCGCGCCGATGCCGATGTAGCCCCGGTCGCCGTTGTAACCCCACGCGGCGCTGATCCGATTCTCGGCGCCGGCACTGTAGTCGGCTGCCGGGAGCGTCGAGTAACCCTCGATCTCGAAGCCGTCGAAGTCCTTGCGCAGGATGACGTTCACGACGCCGGCTACGGCGTCGGAACCGTAGACCGACGACGCGCCGTCCAGCAGCACTTCGTATTGCTGGACGAGCATGCCGGGGATCAGGTTCGTGTCCGGAGAGGACGGTGCGCCTTCCACGCCCGACGGCGCCAGTCGGCGTCCGTTCACCAGCAGCAGCGTCCGGTCCGCACCCAGGCCGCGCAGGTCGATCGTGCTGGCGCCCGGTCCGTTGTCGAGCACGAAGCCCTGGAACGTCAGGTCAATCTGCACGCCGCTCGCGGCCGTGGATTCCTGCAGGATCGTGCCGGGGTCGATCAGGCCGACCTCGCGCGACGCCTTGGTGGTGATGACCTGCAGCGGCGAAATGCTGGAATAGGTGTCTCGGGACAGGCGCGAACCGGTCACGACGACCTCCTCCTGCGGAGCCTCCGTCATCTGGGAACTGTCCGTGCCCGCGTCCGACGCATCGTCGTCCTGGGCAAGTGCGGGCAGGGAATACCCGATGACGGCCAGGAACGCCGCGATCGGGCCAAGAACACGCGCACGGAACGTGCGACTGGTGTCGACACTCATCTAATACCCCTTATGCTGTATACCGTCGGCAAGACTCGGAATCGGTCTTTTTGCCGGACCCGCCGGTTGCCCGGTCTGGTCATGGTCTAATGATGCGAGATAGCAACAGTGATGTAAATAATTGTCGGCAAGTCTTACAGTTCCTTACAGGCCCGTGAAAGGTGCGTTGCTTCCGGGCAACAACCATCGGGTGGCATGAGGGGCCCGCGCCCCTGCGGAGGGAGCATCGATGGGAGCGAGCTATGCAGTCAGCGTACGCAACGTCCGCCGCGGCGAATTCGGGGCGGAACCCGGCCCTGCCCGGTTCCTGAAAGTCCCTGACGGTGCGGCCCCGGCGCCCGGTCACCGGGTCGGCCGCGCCGCCTGGACCGACGAGGTCCTCGAGCGCGCGCATCACCCGGCCGACCCGCTGACGGGCAAGGGCTGCGGCGACATCGCCGTTTTCGTCCACGGCTACAACCAGTCGCCGGCCGACATGATCGCCCGGCACCGGCAGTTGCAGGGCGACCTCACCGCCGCCGGATTCCCGGGGCTTCTCGTCAGCTTCGACTGGCCGAGCGACGACCTGGCCATCAACTACCTCGAAGACCGCGTGGACGCGAAGCGAACCGCCTTCCGCCTGGTCAGCGACGGCATCGCGCTGCTGGCCGCCGCGCGATTCCGGGATTGCGAGATCAACGTGCACGTGATCGCCCACTCCATGGGCTGCTACGTCCTGCGGGAGGCCTTCGACGACGCGGACGACCGCCCGGCCATCGCCGCGGCGAACTGGAACGTTTCGCAGGTCTGCCTGGTGGCCGCGGACGTGTCGCGCGCGTCGATGTCCGCCGGCGACGCCCGGTCCCGCTCGCTGTACCGGCACTGCACCCGCCTGACGAACTACCACAATCCGTACGACGAGGTGCTGAAGCTCTCGGACGTCAAGCGGGCCGGCGTGGCGCCCCGGGCGGGACGGCGCGGCCTGCCGCCGGGTCACCCGGACCGTGCGGTCGACGTCGACTGCGGCGCCCATTTCAGCCGGCACTACCGAGACGCCGGGGACACGGGTCATTCGTGGTACTTCGCCGACGCCGTATTCTTGGCCGACCTCGCCCAGACACTGGCCGGCCGGCACGACCGAAAGGTGATCGGCGCACGCCGCCCCGCCGCGGACGGCGGGCTGGATCTCGCGTAATCGGCGATTTCGCGGTTATTATGTGAACTGGCGCATGGACGAATCGGCGCCGTGGGGTGACAGTTAGATTGGTAAAGCTATCAGTTGCTTGCGGAATCTATCGTGACTATGCGTCAACAGGGAAACCGGAACCGGATCGTCATTCTCAACCCGAAGGGCGGGTGCGGGAAATCGACGCTTACCGCTAACATCGCGGCCTGCTACGCGCAGCGCGGCAACCGCACCGCGATCATGGATTACGATCCCCAGGGCTCGACGACGGCGTGGCTCGGACGGCGGGCCGGTGACAAGCCCGAGATTCACGGCATCGCGGCGTACAAGCGTTCGATGCAGGCTACCCGCAGCTGGCAGCTGCGCGTGCCGAACGACATCGAGAACCTGATCATCGATTCGCCGGCCGGCATCACGCACGACGACCTGCGCGAGCTGACGCGCGATGCGTCCAGCATCCTCGTGCCGGTCCTGCCGTCGCCGATGGACATTCACGCCGCGTCGCGCTGCATCGCCGACCTGCTCCTGGTCGCCAAGATCAATCGCAGCGAACGCAAGCTGGCGGTCGTCGCGAACCGGACCCGCAAGAACACGAAGAGTTTTGCCCGGCTGATGCGCTTCCTGGACTCGCTCGGCATACCGATCATCGCGGTGCTGCGCGACAGCCAGAATTACGTGCACTCCGCCGAACAGGGCATCGGCGTCCATGAGATGCCGCCTTCCCGCGTGCGCGACGACGTGGCGCAAATCGACCGCATCGTCGAGTGGCTGGACGGCTGGGAGGTTCGCCGGCGCCAGGCGGTCGACAGTACGAACATCGGGCGCGGTCCCCGCCCCGGCTTCGGCCTGCTGCGCAAGCCTCAGTTCGGCTCGGCCTGAATCTCCGCAAACAGCGCGGCGTCGACGTTGCCGCCGCTCAGGACGACGACCGACACACCGTCGCCGGCCGTGACCCGACCGGCCAGCGTTGCGGCCAGTGCCGCCGCCCCGCCCGGCTCCACCACGAGCTTCAGCTCCCGGAACGCGAAGCGCATCGCGGCCCGCACCTCGGCGTCGCTCACGGCCACGGCGTCCGCGCCGAGCGATCGATTGATCGCGAGCGTCATCTCGCCGGGACTCGGGGTCTGCAGGGCATCGCAGATCGAGCGCGACGCGGGATCGATGGACTCGCGTCGGCCGGACGCCAGAGACCGCACCGTGTCGTCGAAGGCCGCGGGCTCGACGAGCAGCGGCGCACAACCGGGAAACCGGGTCCGGAGCGCGAGACCGGTGCCGCTGCTCAATCCGCCACCGCCGCACGGTATGACCACCCGCCCGGGAACCAGTCCGCGCGCTGCGAGTTCGTCGGCAATCTCGAGGCCGACCGTTCCCTGCCCGGCGATGATGTCGGGGTGCTCGTAGGACGGCACGAGCGCCGCGCCGCGCTCGGCCGCGAGTGCGCGGGCAATGACCTCGCGGTCGCCGCTGTAGCGATCGTAGGCGATGACTTCGCCGCCCATCCGCTGCGTCGCGTCGCGTTTCACGGCCGGCGCGTCCGACGGCATCACGATCGCCGCTTGCACGCCGAGCAGTTTCGCGGCGCACGCGACGCCCTGCGCATGATTGCCGGACGACCAGGCGACGACGCCACGCTTCGCGACGTCGCGCGGCAGTCGTCGAAGCAGATTGTAGGCGCCGCGGATTTTGAACGAGCCGGTTCGTTGCAGGCATTCGGGCTTCAGCAGCACCCGGTGGCCCGCGGCGTCGTTCAGCGCGGGGCTTTCCAGGAGCGGGGTCCGCACGGCGACCCCGTCGAGACGTTGCGCCGCCGCCTCGATATCGGCCAGCGTCACGCTCATTCGAGGCCCGGAAGCCGGTCGATCTTGGCCGCGCAGATGAAGTCGTTGTCGGTCAGGCCATCGACCGCATGCGTCCAGTACTCGACCGTGCAGCTGCCGTATTCGACGGTCAGGACGGGATGGTGGCCTTCGGTAATGGCGATCCAGGCCACCGCGTTCGCGAAACCGAGCGTGCGGCTGTACGCCGGGAACGCGAACGTTCGCCGGATCGCCCGCCCGTCCGCGGTGATCATCCAGTCGGCGTGGAGGCCCTGCAGGAGCTTTTCCGCCTGCCCGGCACTGAGCGGCGGAATGCCGCCTTCGCAGGGTTTGCAGGACTTGTCGGCGAGGTCGTCGGTCATCCTGCGATTATAAACACGCCGGGCCGGCGCATGCGCCGGCCCGGTCGCATCGCCCGGGGTCTACGGGGCGCCGTTGTCGTCCCGGTTCGCCGCGACAGCGGCGTCGCCGTCGAGGTAGACGCGCAGGCTCACGCGGCGTTCCAGCGCGAAGCTGTCTTCGGTCTGGTCCGTCGCGCTCGACTCGCCGTGCGCCATTGCACTGATCCGCACGGGCTCCACGCCCGCGTCGACCAGGAGGTCGCGTACGAACAGCACGCGCTTCTCGGACAGCGACTGGTTGTAGTCCGTCGCGCCGCGCTCGTCGGCAAAGCCATCGAGGTGCACGCGCACGTCCGGCATGGCCGCCAGCGAGGCGCCCAGCGCCGACAGCCGCATCTCCGCGCCGTCGACGAGCTCAAACTCGTCCGTCCGGAACAGCAGGTCCAGGCTGATACCCGACTGCATCAGGTGCACGAGTTCGGGACTCGCGGTGCGCTCGAGCGCTGCGAGATCGGACGAGGTCGTGCCGAGTTCGCGCTCGAGTTCCGCCATCTCGGCACGCAGTGCCTCGACACGCGCCCTGGAATCGGCGAGCGACCGGTCGAGTGTCCCGATTTCCGCGTTCTTCCGGTGGATGGAATCGCCGATCTCCGCACCGATCGCGCCGCCGACGATAAAGCCTACCGGGCCGCCGACCGCGGCGCCGAGCAGTACACCGGCACCCATGCCGGTCCATTCTTCCTTCGACGGATTCTCACCCGCGTATGCGGCGTTGGTGGTTCCGATCGTCAGTGCGATCGCCGTCAGGGTCCAGGCCAATTTCTTCATTCGATGATCCTCCGTTACCCGAAAGCCGGGATGGCCTTCGCTGGAGGTCATTGCACCGTGCGCGCGGGTCCGGCTCCGGGCAGCAACGTGCGCCGCTCGGGATCAATCGTGGCGAATTGTGGCGGCCGGGACCGCCCCTAATCGTTGCGATTCAGCGCCACGAACGTACCGCCGTTACGGTCGCACAGCACGCGCATCAGTTGCGCGAACTGCCGCGCGGTCGGCGGAACACCGCCGCCGCCCACGTCGAGCAACGGAAACCCGACCGCGTGGATCCGGACGAGGCGCTCGCCGGTTCCGCCGACGACGTTGACCTGTTCGATCTGGCGCACCACCGATTCCACGGACCGCCCGGAGAATTCGTCGCCGAACACGTAGATGCTGATCTTCTTTTCGGGCGACCAGAACGCGTTGATGGCATAGATGATGCCGTCCGCCGGGTTGCTGTCGCTGAACGGCCGCCACGTGCGCATCGTGCTCAGGATGGCTTCCCGCCGGCCGGGCGTATCGGGAATCCATTGCCCGGCGTACTGCTGGAACATGTACTTCCCGTTGTCGTTCATGATCTGGATGCCCTTGACTTCGGGATACACGTTCAGTGTTTCCTCGAGTTTCTTGATCGCACGTCCCCAGTTGAACTGCTGCATGGACCCAGACGTGTCGACGACGAAGATGATGTACTCGCTGTCCACCGGGATCCCGGCGACGGCATCGTCATCCGCGGCGCGGTAGTAAGGCTGCAGCCGCAGCATTTCCTCCGTCAGGCGCTGCTTGACGGCCTCGAGCTGGCCCTCGTCCGCCAGTTCGGAAGTCTGCTGTTCGGCGAGTTGATACTGGCCGCGAACGGTTTCCAGTTCACCCTGCAGTCGCGCGAGCCGCTCCGTGGTCGACGACGTCTGTTCGCGCACGTCATTCAGTTCGCGATTGAGCGTCGTGGTTTCCCCGCGAATGTCGAACAGTTCCTGCTGCAGCCGCGCGATCAGCGACTCCAGGTCCTGCTGCGTCTTCTCGATGATGACCGGCTCGTAGATCTTCGAGAGGACGAGCAACAGGATGACCGCCCCGAAACCGCAACAGATGCAGTCGAGGAACGACAGGCTGAAAGCCTCCACGCTACGGCGGCGACGGCGCATGTCAGGCCTCCCTGCTCATGGCCAGTCCCGGCTGACGGACACCAGCGAGCCGCCGGACTGGAACGCGAGCGCCCAGTACAGGATCGGCGCTTCGTAGTCGCCTTCCATCGGGTACAGCAGGATATTGACGGGTATGTTGCCGGGAATTTCGCGCAACGCGTCCCGGAACAGACCCTGGCGCTGCTGGCCCGACACGGTGCGCCGGCTGCTCGTCGGCGCATCCATTGTCGGCAGCCCGTCGGCGAGCAGGATGATGTTGTCCGGCTGCGGCTCGAGCTGACGCGCCACGTTGAACGCGGCGTGCAGGTTCGTGCCGTTCTCGGGAAACGTACCGCGCAGGACACGCACCGCCTCGTCCAGTTGCGACCCGTCGTCGGCGCGCAACCAGGTTCCCCCGCTGCCGCGTATGACCGGCACGGCTTCGTTGTTGTACATGTAGATCTGGAACTCGGTGCCGGGCTGGATCTGAGCGGTCAGCCAGTCCACCGTCGCGACGACCTGCCGCCACTTCACGGAGCGCAGCTTCTCGGTGTCCGACATATTGCGGCGGCGGATGATGTTGACGATCGTGTCATCGAGCATGCTCGCGGAGCGGTCGACGAGTATCAGCGTGCGCTTGCCGTCGAGCTTGAGACCGGTGAGGTACTGCCGCGCGCCCTGACCTTCGTCGTTGTAGGCGCGTATCCGCTCACCCTCGTCTTCCTGTTCCGCGGCAAGTTTCAGGAGGCGCTCGACCTCTTCCTCCAGCGACTCGATATCGGATTGCAACTCCTCGACGCGCTCGATCTTTGCCAGCGTGTCATTGTCGTACTTCGCGAGCTCCGCGCGGAGCTGCTCGATCAGCGACAGGATTTGCTCGATCTTCCCCTGCGCCGTTTCCTTGCGGGACTCCAGCTCCTCGATCGTGTTGCGCGCCAGCACGAGGTTCTTGCGTCCCTCGAGAATCTCGGTCTCGATCCGCCGCGTTTCCGCCATCAGGTCGTCGGGATCGTCTTCCGTCGTTTCCTTGACCTGCGCGTTGATGATCATGAAGAACAGGATCACGGCGCCAAAGCCGCAACTCATGCAGTCGAGGAACGACATGCTGAAGATCTGCGAGTCGCGGCGTCTACGTGCCATGGTCTCGCTCCACGGTAATCAGCTGCAACTCGTAGCCGGGCGTACCCACGCGAAGGGTGTCGCCGGCCTGAAGCACGGCGGAACCTTCGAGACGGTGCCCGTTCAGGAACGTGCCGAAGCGGCTGACGTCCCGCACCACGCACTGGTTGTTGTCGACCTCGAGAACGCAGTGGCGGCGCGACACGCCCGGCATCGCGGCTTCGAGCAGGATCCAGCGGCCATCGTCTTCGGCGCGCGTGCCGAGCGTCAGCGCCTGCCCGTTGATCGCGTACGCGTGGTTGCCGAACAGCACGTGCGTCGGCCGGCCGCCGTCGCCGTCGTCGGCCGGTGCCTCGACAGCGACCGGCGACTGGTCCCACGGCAGCTGGCGCAGCAATGCCACGGACCCGCCGCCCCCGAGACCGCGGCTGCGACTGAACAGCCCGCGCGCCGTTGCCGCCGACTCCAGCAGGAACACCTCGCCGCCGACACGAGCCCGCAGCATGTCGGCGAGACCGGGCAGGCGCGCGGCCCGATCCGACAACTGGAGCGCCGGGGTTTCTCCCGCACGCACCAGCGTTCGCAATTGCGCAACGACACGCTGGTACACCGGCGCGGCCGCCGCGGTCAGCGTGAGGCCTTCGATTTCCGCGGCGTGTGTCAGCCCGCGGTGCTCGATCTCGAGATTCAGGTTGGCGCCGCCCGCCGCCGCATCCAGCCAGTCGGGCATCCGGTCGAGCAGCAGCTGTTCGGTTTCCGCCGTGTGCAGCGGATCGAAGCGCGACTGCCGCACGAACGCCTCGGCGATCACGCGCACCCAGGCGTCATTCAGCACCGCGATGCCGGCCGCGTCCACCACGTCGGCCTTCTCGACCTGCGCCTTGCCGGGCTGACCGAGCCGGGTGAGCAAGGCCGAGTGCAGGCTGATGTCGACGTGCACGGGCACTGCGCCCGAATACTCGCGCCGAGTCGCCGCGACGGCGGCGTCGACCAGTGCCGTCACCGGCAACCCGAGATCGTTGCAGATGCCGAGAAACAGGCCGAGGTTGCCGGCGTCCATGTAGGCCGGGACCGCCACCACGACCTTGTCGAACCCGGGGCCGGCGGCCGCGGCCAGCTGTTCGAGTTGCCGGCTGACCAGGTCGGCGGCCGTCAGGTGCCGGAACCGCTGGTCTGGCAGGGCTTCGGCATCGAGTCGGGACCAGAAGTGGTCCTGGATATGCCGCGGCCGGAGACGGGCCTGGTGCCACGCATCGTTGCCGGTCGTGAGCGCGCCGTCGTCCAGCAGCGCGTAGCCCGGTTCCCGGTAGCGGATCTCCCGGCCGTCGAAGGCCACGATGCCCGCGTCATTGATGTCCAGTGCCAGCACGCTCATTCGATTCGTCCGGCCGTCAGTCTGCCTTCATGTGGCGGATCAGCTTGTCATCGCAGTAGGCCTCGGCGTCGAACACCAGGCGCTCCTGCAACAGCTGCAGCTGGTGCACGAGGAACATCAGGAAGATGCTGATCAGGAGCGCGATGAACGTCGAGTTGAACGCGACACCGAGGCTCTGCGTGACGCCGGCAATATCACCCTGCACGGCCTTGTCCGCCTGCGCCAGCGCCTCACCGATACCGCGAACGGTGCCGATGAAGCCGATGGAGGGGATGGCCCAGGAGATGTAGCGGATCATCGAGAGCTCGGATTCGAGCCGCTCGGCCTCGGACTCGCAGATCGTGTGCGTACTCGTCGAGACGTCCTGGATGTTGTGCGTCGAGTTGAACCGGCGCAGCGCGTTGAGCAGCGCCCGTGGCAGCAGCATTTCCTGCCGGTCCTCCGGCAGCGCCTGCACCTGGCGGGCAAACTCGCGCGTATCCTCCGGCAGTATGCGCATGCCGTCGGCGACGGGTACCAGGTCGACGTCCAGTAATCGTCGTTCGCCCAGTATCTTCACGGACTTGAATGCCATGATCGCGAGCGCCCAGAACATCAGGATGAAGCAGGACTCCTGCTCCAGGTCCTTGATCAGGACCCACACCGACCGCTCCTTGACGTAGTCGGGATCTGCCGCGACGGCCGCCGCCTGTTCCTCGATGACCTGCGCCGCGTTCGGCCGCACGACCGACACGTAGAAGGCGTGCACCACGATGATGGCGATGATCAGCGCAAACAGCTGAAACACGAATTCAACGGGTATGTTTTTCTTTTTCATCGTCTGGTTGACGTCCTTGGATCAGATGTCGACCGGGAAGGCGATCGACTGGTCGGTCGGTATTTCCTCGCTGGGGCGAAAATCCTCTTCGTCGATGTCGAGATAGCTGTCGTCGTCCGTGTCGAGCACCTCGTCGTCCTCGCCCGACGCGGCGGCCTCGCTGGCCTCCGCCGCGTCGTCCGCGTCTTCTGCGTCGTCGAGTATCTCGTCGCCCGTCTCGTCGTCGGCGTCGTCAACTTCGGCATCTTCGGCATCGTCCGCCGTCGCTTCCGCATCGACGCCGGGCATAGCCTCGCCCGGCACCTGGGACCCGGCCGGCGCCGGCGACAGGGCCGCGAGGAGCAGGATCAACGTTAGCGTTCGTACCGACATTGTCGAATATCCCCGGATACCTTAACGGATTGGACCGCGCCGGGCGGAAAAAATCCCGGCCCGTTTACTCCGCATTGCGCACGATGCGGAACCCGACGTCCGGCCGGGCGCCGTCACCGTAGTCCCGGTAACTGAGGCGCAGTTCGGTCATGCCGGCGTGCCGCCAGCTCGACCCCCGGATCACGTGACTCGTACCCCGCTCCGGCCCCGTCGGGTCCGTGACCGGCTCGGTCAGGCCGGGGGTGGGCACCGTGTAAAAGTCATTGACCCACTCGGCCACGTTGCCGCCGGCGTCGTACAGGCCGAGCGCATTCGCCGGAAAGCTGCCCACCGGTGCGGTCGCGGCATAGCCGTCGTCGTAAGCCGGGAGGATCGTCGGCACGAGCCCCGACGCGGAACGATCGGCATAGTTGCCGACGCTGTCGCGCGGCGGCCAGTTCACGCCCCACGGGTACTTGTCGGCCGATGTCGCGCCCCGGAACCGCAGCGCCCACGCCCATTCCGCCTCGGTCGGCAGACGGTAACCGTTCGGAAACGGCAGGATGGCCTCGAACTCGCCGAAGCGTTCCTCGTAGACCGGCGTCAGGCCCTCGCGCGCGCTCAGGAAATTGCAGTACGCGGCCGCCTGCGCCCAGGTCACGTTCGCGACCGGGTTCTGGTCGGCCGCCATCGTCGCGTGCACGTCGGAACCGGAATCGTGGTTCGCCGCAAATTGCGCGAACTCCTTGTTCGTCACCTCGTGGACGCTGATGAAGAACGGCCGGGTGATGCGGACCGGCACGATCACCTCGTTTGCGCGGCGGCCCTGATCACTCCGCGAGCTGCCCATCGAGAAGCTGCCCGGCTCGACGCGCTTGAGTTCCTTGCCATCCTGCGTGCGTGCGGCAGTCTGTATCTGCGCGCGGGCGATGGCTTCCTGCGAACGGAGCCGGGCGGTGAGCGTCTGCGGATAGCCGGGCCGCGGCGTCACGGTCCGCGACCACGACTCGTGGCCCGGTTTCCGTACCTCGATCCGGTGCGGCGCGGAGCTGAGGTTCAACGTGGTCGAACCGGGCCCGTGGACGTTGCCGTCGACGAACACCACCGCATCGGACGGAACCACGTTGATCGTTACCGAACCGGTCCGCGCCGTCAGGTCGACGGTGAGCGTATCGCTCGCCGCCGACGCCAGGCGCACGTTTCGGCTCGCGGTGCCGTAACCGGCCTTCGACAGCCCGATCTCGTAGTCCGTGTCGGGGGCCAGGTCGAGCGTCAGCGGCGATTGTCCGCGGTAGCGGCCGTTGACCTGCACGTTGGCGCCGCGCGGAATCGTATTGACGGTGAGCCGGGCATCCGCCTCCTCGAGCCGGATGAGCGGCAACTCGCGCGGCACGTTCGCCTGCACGGTGATCGAACCGTCCCAGGCCTTGTAGCCATCGAGCACGACGGACAGACCGTGATTGCCTTCGAACAGTTCGACCGTCGCCGGCGTTTTCCCGAGTTCTGCTTCGCCCTGGAGTATGCGCGCGCCCGGCGGCTCCGAACGCACGGTGACCTCGGACCAGCGCGGCACGAGCTGGACGTTGATCGTCAGATCGCGATCGAGCCCCTCGAACTCGACGATATCGGCGTACGGCAGGTAGCGATCCGATTCGACCCGGATGCTGTGATCGCCGGGCTGGAGCTCGATGGGACCGAGCGGTGCCGGGCCGATGTGGGTCTCGTCGACGTGCACCGTCACGTCGTCGTCAGGGGTCGTCACGACCGTCAGCCGGCCGGGGCGCTTGCGCATGGACACCGAAACCGTTTTGCTCTGCGCGTCGTCGACGACGAAGGTCTGCGTGACATCGTAGTAGCCGTCCTTTTCGACACGCAGCACGTACTCGCCCTTGCGCAGCAACAGGCGGTCGCCCAGCGGAAGCCGGAACCAGCCCCCGTCGATCGCGACGCTGTCGGGTGCTTCCGGCTCGATGACGAACTGGATCGACTTGGACGTGAACAGGAGCCAGGAAATCACGCCGAGAACGACCAGGCCGCCAATCACGACGTTGCGCAGCGCATGACCCGGCTTTTCGGTAACGGCGGCGCGCGACTCGGCCGCCCGCCGGAACGCCGTCGGCGCAATCGCTTCATCCGCGCCGGCGTCCGCCGCACCCTCGTACTCAGGCGGCTGCGTGACGTAGGCGCTGTCCTCGAGCTGCACGTCAAGACGAAGTTCGTCGCCGGCATCGATGCGAACGCGGCTGCCATAGAAACCGAGGACATCGCCGTCCGCGACGCGCCGGCTGGCCGCCAACGGCTCGCCATTGAGCTGGACGCCGGCATCGCGCGCCACGGCCTGCACGAACGGGACGCCGTCCAGCAGGTCCAGCAGCACGACGGCGCCGCCGCCCGGCCCCGGCAGCCGGATGCCGCAGTCGCTGCCGGTCCCGATACGCAAGGGCAGCTCGCGATCCTCGATGCGGCGCTCGCCATCGACGTCGCGAACGACCAGGTGCGTGTATTTCAAATTTTTTCCTCGCAGCGAACCACGACCGGCTCCATGTCGACTTCCGGCGCCACGCGGAATTCCAGCCGCACGTCCCGGTAGCCGGGACGGCTTCCGACCGCGACGTAGGTTCCTGGGCGCAACGACAGCTCGGTGGCGTCGAAGGTGCCGAGTTTACCAACTTTGTAGACGGACACGTCCGTCATCTGGTCCGACACCAGCCGCACGGTCAGCGGCGTCGCGGCGCGCTTCAGGAGCCGCGAGAGTTCGTCGCGCTGGCCCGCGAGCCGCGGCCCGATATCGCCCATGCGGGTGATGTTGACGACGAGACTCGTCGCGCGCTGCATCGTGGCGTCGGCACTCAGGCTGTCCGGCGCCGCGATGTACGCATCGAGTTGCTCATGCAGCTTGATCATCTCGCGCGCCTGCGCGAGGCCCTCGTTCGCGAACGTCAGCGTGTCGTCGAGCTCGAGGATGCGCTCGAAGGTTTCCGCGGCTTCCGTCCAGCGCTCCGCCGACGCGAGCGCCGCGGCCTCGCCCTCGAGAGCCGCGATGTTGCCGAGCCGGATGCCCTGGTCGACCTGTAACAGGCCGTCGGCGGGCTCGGTCGACGACGGGTCGAGCGCCTGGGCGCGCTGGAACGCCGCGCGCGCCGCGGCGTATTCGCCGAGCGCGAGGGCGTTCAGGCCCTCGCTCATGCGCTCTTCGAACGCGCGCTGGGTCATCAGCGCCTCAACGCGCGCGAGCCCGTCCTGCGCCACCTGCCACTGGGCGTCGATCTCGACGGCCTGCGCGAAACTGTCGCGCGCGGCGCCGAGTTCGCCGTCGCGCTCGAGCTCGAAGCCCTGCTGTGTCAGTGCCAGCACGCGATCCAGGTTGCGGGCTCGTTCGAGACCGGTCTTCGCATCGGCCGAGCCGGGCGAAATGGCGACCGCGAGCTCGTACAGGCGCAGCGCTTCCGGCGCATCCCCGTTGTCCAGGGCAGCGCGTGCGCTCGCCATCGTCGCGTCGAAGACGGCGTCGACCTTCGACAACAGCGGGTCGATGACCTCCAGCGCTTCCTCGTAATGCGCGGTCGCCGTCGCGTAGTCCTGCGCAAGGTACGCCGCGTCACCGGCGGCATAGGCCTCGCTGCCTTTCATCCAGGCCACGCCGCCCCAGCGTTCCACGGCACGGCCTTCGAGTGTGCGCACCTTCGCGACGAGCTCGCCGAGGACCTTCTCGGTGGCGGCTCGCGCCTTGACGCGCTCGTCGCGGTCCGGAAGCGCGGTTTCTTCGTCGGCGGACGCTTCGCCACCGACCGTGGCGGGTGCATCCGCCGGTGCCGGCGACGCCGCGCCGTCCGGCGCGGTTGGCGGCGCGACCGTATCCGGCAGCAGAAAGACGACCCCGAGCAGCAGCGCGACGAGCACGGCGAGCATGATGCCGACGGTTCGCGGGCTCAGCCCGGTCCGGCGGCCACCGGGCCGTGCGTCGGCAACGGCACCGGCCGGTCGCTGCTGTGCCTTGCCGGGTTCGATAACGAGGTCGCTGGCCTTGCGCGACGGGCCGAGACGATCGCGCGGCGCCGGCCCCGGCTCGATGCCGGCCGCACGGATCGCCGCCACCACTGCCGCCGCATCCGGCCGCGCGGCCGCGTCCTTCGCCAGCATTCGGGCAATGAGGTCGGCGATCGCCGGCGGGACCGGCGCGCCTCCGGCAGCCGTCAGTGGTGCCGGCACCGTCTCCCGGATGCCGACGGCCGGATCGTCGCCCGGGTACGGCGACCGACCGCTGACCAGTTCGTAGATCAGCCCGCCCAGCGCAAAGATGTCGTCCGCGGGGGACGGCGGCTCGCCGGCGAGCGATTGCGGGCTCGCCGCAATCAACGAGCCACCACCGGCGTGCGACGCACGTGTGGCAGCGACGCCGAAGTCGACGAGGTACGGAGCGCCGTTCGCATCGAGCAGGACGTTGCTCGCCTTGATGTCGCGATGCACGACGTCGCGTGCGTGCGCGTAGCGCAGCGCGTCGGCGACGAGCGCAATCGGCGCCAGCACCGCCTCACAGGTGGCGCCGGTCAGAACGTCGATCGACGGGCCGTCGATGAATTGCAGGCTGAACAGCGCGGGATCATCGCGGTCGGGCGCGGCGTCGTGAAACTCGAAGACGCGGACGATGTGCGGGTGCAACAGGCGGATGCTGGTCTGCCACTCGTCGCGCAGCGCCTGCACGGGCCAGTCATCGCGACGCAGAACCTTCAACGCCACGTCCGCGCGCGTCATTCGATCGGCGGCGAGCCACACTTCGACGCTGCCGCCGGTGCCCAGCCGACGGGTGAGCGAATAGCGATTCGCGAGCGCGGTGCCGCTCCTGAGATCCTTCATCGGCGGTCTACTGCCCTGCTGGCGTTACTGGGCCGGCTCCGGGGCGCGCACAGGAGCGCCGACGTCGACCGCGCTGAACCCGGTTTCGGCTTCGTAGATCTCACGCAGCAACTTTCGCCACGACTCGTACTGCGCCTCCGCGGTGCCTGTGAGACGCCGCTGCTGCCCTTCCACTTCGACGACCATCGGCGCCGCCTCGGCGCCGAAAGACTCCGCCAATTCGCTGATCGCCTCGACGTGAATCGATGCTTCGCGGTTGCGCGTGAAGCCGCGCACGATCGCATTGAAGCCCTCGGTGATGCCGATGCCCTGCAGGCTCTGCTTCATGCGCGTTCGCGAGTAACTGCTGTCCTGCGTGTCCACCTGCAGGGACCCCGCGAGCACGACCACACCGATCAGCGTCTGCAAGGCGGCGGAACGCTTGACCTGGCGGTAATTGACCGCCTCTTCGCGCGCCGACTTGCGGTACGCGTGATACGGAATCGCGATGCCGTAATAGAAATTGGCGTAATGCTCGTTGAGCATGTCGACAACGAGCCGGTCTCGTTCACGAATCTGGCGCAGACGCATGACCGCCGGGTCGTTCTCCGCCGGCAGGCGGTTGATCGTCACGATCCCGTCCTCGTCATACTGCAGGTAGTCACCGTACGACGTCGGCGTCATGTCCGCGAAGAACTTCAGCTCCGAGACCTGCTGCAGGCGGCGAACGTAATCCGCCGGCAAGGTCTGCGCAAACGCATGCATGTCGTTCGCGATGTCGTTGAATACCTTCTGGTACGGATCCAGGCGCCGATCGCGATTTTCCGAGTAGGACGACACGCCGGTCTGCGTTTCGTAGGTGCGCGTGTACCAGTGCTGGCCGCTCGTGTCGGACACGTCGATCACGATCTCGACGAACTCGCCGTCCGAGCGCTCGATGCGCCCGTTGACCAGGACGTCCGTGAACGCGCTGGTCGTCGGTATGACCCGGACCGCGCCCCAGTGCCCGGTTCCCTGCATCGTCGACTTCAGGTGATAGGCGAGATAACGCGCCTCCGCGGACCGGATTTCGTCGTAAACGCGCGTCTTCTCCGGGTCGTTGTCTTTCGGCACGCCGTCGTCGAACTCGATGATGCCGACGTCGAGCAGGCGTGACTCATCGGGTGCGCCCTCGGCCACGACCAGTTCCGTCTCCTCGGCAGTGATCACCTCGTTGACCGAACAACCGGCCAGGGCCAGCGGCAGTATCAGGATGCAGTGTCGGGCGCATCGGGGCAGCAGGTGCAACATCGGCGGCTGGTTACTCATATTCCCTTGTACTTGCGGTACTCCTCCCAGAGCCGCTCGCGCAGCGCCGGATCGTCTTCCGTCAACGCGGCTTCGCGCAGCTGGCGGGCAATGATGTCGTCATCCACGGCCGCGGGCACGTCCTCGGGCGTGCGCGCGGCGATTTCCTCTTCCGACAAGCCGTCGATATCGGGGGCCGTGCTGCTGCCGCCGACCATGCCGCGTTCGCCGGGCATCCCGGACAGGTTGCCGGACTGGCTGCCGAGGCCGATGAGGCCACCTCCGCCACCGCCCTGGCCTTCCGTGTCGAACCCTTCGGTCGAGCGTCCGACCGACGCGATCTCCTGTTGCTCCTCCTGGAGCACCTCGTCGAAACCGCCGATGGACCGGTCGAGCTCACGGCCCAGCCGCTCGGCGCGTTCTTCGGCGCTTTCGCCGGGAAACTCGCCGACGCTGCCCGCACCGCCACCGCCATTACCCTGGCTACCGCCTTGCCCGCCGGCAACGCCTGCCTGGCCGCTGCCTCCACCACCGGCACCGCCGGCCTGGCTGCCGGCCGAGCCACCGGCGCCGCCACCCTGGCCACCGCCCGCGCCGCCGGAACTGCTGCCTTCGCCGCCGCTGGCGCCGCCGCCGGCGGCACCGCCGGACGAACTCGCCGATGCTTCACTTTCTGCTTCGGCGCCGCCGCCCGCGCCGCCGCCCAGGCATTCGCCGGCACGGCCCATGCCGCCGATACCGCCGGGCATGCCGCCCGTGTCGCCGCAATCACCGCTGCCGTCCGCATCGGCGTCACCAAAAGGATTGTCCGCGCCGCCGCCGGCGCCCGATTGGCTGGACTCGCCGCCGCCGTCCGCGCCCCCGGCTCCACCGGCACCGCCGGCGTCGCCGCCACCGCCGCCGCCCTGCTGACTGGGCGGTGGCGGAATCTCGCCCACGCTGCCGCCGCCGGAACCGGAACCGTCGCCCGACTGGCCGGTGGTCCCGCTGCCGCCGTCTGAACCGCTGCCTCCGTCACCGCCCGGCATTCCGCCGCCGCTCGGGAACGGGGAACTGCTGCCGCCGCCCGAGGCACCTCCGCCGGACTGGCTGCCGCCCGACGAGCCGCCGCCGGACATGCCACCACCCGACTGGCCGCCACCCGACGAACCGCCGCCCGACATGCCGCCGCCGGACTGGCCGCCACCCGATGAACCGCCACCGGACATGCCACCGCCCGACTGGCCACCACCCGACGAACCGCCGCCGGACATGCCGCCGCCGGACTGGCCGCCACCGGACGAACCGCCGCTCGACTGGCTGCCGCCGGACGAACCGCCGGAAGAGCCACCGGAGGAACCGCCCGAAGGGCTCGACATGCCACCGCCCGGGGGCGGCATCGGCATGCTGACACCGCCGGTGGATACCGTCGGCGTGGATTTGCAGCCCACGGCGACGATGGCGGCAACCGCGATCGTCAGCAGCGGCCGGGAAAAGGATTTTCCGGGATGCTTGCGGTGGGTCTTGAGCATGTGTTGCGCCTCTGGATTTGCGTTGTCGGCGACGTGCCGGTCTGGCGGCGAATCCGGCGTGGTCCCTGACTTTGAACCCGTCCGAACGGCAGTAGTTCCGTGCAATTGACCGGCAGTCGCCCGATCGTCGCAACGCCTGTCGATGGCCTTGACGATAATACGCGGCCCACCTGTGATCAACCGCGGCTAAGCCGCTGATTTACTTAATGAGACTCGGATCGATTCGCGTCGCACACGCGGCTGCCGGATCATTTGTCGCGCGACGCGTGCCGCCGGGCGCATGTCCGTACGTGCACGGGACGCGACATAGCGACGGACGATTCGGCAGCAACCCGTTTCATATCAAGTCTTTAGACGGGCCCGCCGGGTACCGGGCGCCGTGTGCGACAGGATTCCGTCAGAGTGACCTCAACGTGGTGACGCCGCTTTCGGTTTGCGGAACAGGATCAGCGACAAATCGTCCGGCTTGCTCGGCTGGCCGGCGTCACTGCCCTGCATGCGCTGCCGCGCCATGTCGACGAGCGCGCCCGCCGCGTCGTCCAGTGGCCCCTTGCGCGCGAGCTCGATGATCTCGTCGAAGTGCAGGTTGTCGGTCACGCCGTCGCTCGCGACGACGACGGTGTCGCGCTCGGCCAGTTCGACGCCGGCACCGACGTCGATGGTCATGTCCGACGTCCCGATGAAGTTCGACACGAGGTGCCGCTCGGCGTGGTGCAGCGCTTCGCGCTGGTCCAGGAACCCGGCCTCGACCGCGAACCCGGTGGGGGAATGCGCGGTCGTCTGCATTTTCACACGCCCGCGCTGGCCTACCACGATCGCTTCGGAATCCCCGATCTGGTAGCTCCGCGCAAGCCGGCCCTCGATCGTCACAACGGTCAGCGTGGTGGCCGACCCGTTCGCCAGGTCGCGGACGGCCTGGTTGGCGGCCTCGATTCCGTTCAGCACGGCCGTGCGCAGCAACATCGTCTTCTCCAGCGCGACCTGCAGCGAATCCGCCAGCGCCGACACGGCAGTCAGCGACGCGCGCTTGCCCGCGGGCAGTCCGCCCGCCCCGTCCGCCACGACAAGCACGGCGGCTTGCGGCCCCCAGGGAATGATGCCGACCGTGTCCTCGTTTTCCGTGTCCTTGTCCGGCGAGCGCTGCGTGTAGGCAACGAGGTCGCCGCCGCCGGCGCGCAACCGCCGGTGATCAGCGGTGTCGGCGCCGTCGAGCAGCACGATGTCTTGCGGCATGTCCGCCATGCGTCGCTCCAGCAGCTAGTCCCGTCGCACCGGTTCTCGGCACCACGCGCAAAAATTCCAGAACTCGTCCGCGATGCCCCAGTTGCAGGAATGGCAGGTCTTGCGGCTGCCCGCCAACTTCCAGGGTCGCTTCACCTTGGTTCGGCACCACGGGCAGTAGCGCATGAACGGCATCAGGTCACCGCGGCAACGCGCGTTCGCGCAACGGGCCGTGTAACGCTTGTCCGAGTAACGCCGTGTCGTCTCTTCGACGAAGCCCGGCCCATAGCACCACGCGCAATAGTCCCAGTCCTTCTTGACGCCGCGCTCGCAGCGCGGGCAACTCGACGGCATCGTCGACTCGCAGCCGCGCGTCGGGTGATCGATGCCGCACCACGGGCAGGCCTGCATGCTCTCGGCAACCGGGCCCTCGCAGCGACGACACTGGTGTCGCGTGTCGAGCACCTTGCCAAACTGGCGCTGGAACTCGCGCCACTGCAGGCGCCGCCACGAGGTGCTGTTGCTCTGGACGTTGCGCGACGCACTGCGTCCGCGGGTGCGTTTCTGCCGGCGCGCGTGACTCTTCAGGCGCGCAAAATCTGCCTGCATCTGCATCGCGTTCGCGTAGCGGCGACCGGGATCGAGCTGGATGCATTTTTTCAGCAGCGTGATGAACTCGGGCCGGACGCGCGACTTGAGCTGGTCGTAGCCCGCGAGCGGCCACTCGAATGGCCACTCCGGCAGCTTCCCGGAGAACAGCCGGTAGATGACGAGGCCCAGCGAGAATACGTCCGACTGAAACTTCGGCCGGCCCATGGCCTGTTCGGGCGCTATGTAGTCGATGGTCCCGGAGCCGGACGCCTTGAGCGTCCGCAGGCTGACCTTCGCGAACCCGAAATCCGACAGCTTCAACTGGTCGCCCGGGAAGATGATGTAGTTCTCGGGCTTGATGTCGCAGTGAATGATCTTGTGCTCGTGCGCGAACGCGAGCGCGTCGATTGCCTGACCTGCGAGATTCACGGCGCGCGACGTCGCGATTCGCCGCTCCAGGCGATCGGCCAGCGACTGTTCGCCAAGCTCCATGGCGATCACGAAACGCTCGCCGATGTAACTCGCATTCAGTACCGACAGGATGTTCGGGTGCTTAAGGCGCGTGGCGACCTGCACTTCGTGGAGGATCTCGCGGTCGTCGCCATCCTCGTCCAGGTGCGGAATTTTCAGCGCGACTTTCTGCTTCTGGATCGTGTCCATCGCCGCGTACACGTCGGCGACGTGGCTCGAGGCGATTCGGGATACGATTCTGTACTTGCCGATCTTCTGTCGCGCTTTGAGCAACGCTTTGGACATTCGGGCCGTTTCGGGAAGCAGTGGAAAGGCCCGGCAATCATTGTGGCTCGACCGGGTCGAGTCAAGCGAAACGTGGCCGAAACCTCCTGTTCCGAAGTTCGTAAGAATTCGCAGCGACAATCGACGATTCTGCGAACGAGATCGCTGTCGGCGCCTGCCGATGCCTGAGGAGCTGCTGCACCGCTTTTCGCGATGACGCCGCGTCGCGCCGGCAGTATCCTGTCCGCGACAACGCCCACCTCGACACCTGAACGACACCGAAACGATGGGAAAACCGGGAAACACCGGCCTGCGCCGGATCTTGCTCGCGACGCGCTACTCCGCCCAGGGCTTCGTGCACGCGTGGCGCCACGAAGCCGCTTTTCGCCAGGAACTCGCGCTGTGTCTCGTGCTGGTGCCGCTGGCGTTCTGGCTGGGACGCACGCCGATGGAGGAACTGCTGCTCGCGGGCTCCTGCTTCCTGGTGCTGATCGTCGAATTGCTGAACTCGGCGGTCGAGGCCGTGGTGGACCGGGTCGGCGAGGAGCACCATGAACTGTCGGGACGGGCGAAGGATCTCGGTTCCGCCGCCGTGTTCCTCAGCCTGCTGTTCGTCGCGATCGTCTGGGGAACGGTCGCCTGGCTGCGTTTCGGGCCGGCCTGAACGCCGTTCAGACGAGGTTCGCGGTTACGGAGATGCTGGCAAACGCGAGGCCGGCACCGATGGCCGCGCCCGCCGCGACATCCGTCGGGTAGTGCAGGCCGAGGATCACGCGCGACAGCGCGACCAGCAGCGCGAACGGTGCGAGCACCCACGCGAGTTCCGGCACCTGGCTCGCGTAGATCATCGAGAAGCTCACCGCGTGCAGCGTGTGGCCGGACGGAAAACTGTAGCGGTCAAGCGGCGCCGCCGCACAGACGATGTCGCCGTGGCGAATGAACGGGCGCTCGCGGACCAGCCGTTCCTTGAGCAGTTTGTAGACGAGCACGCCGACGAGCCCGGTCAGCGCGGCCTGCAGCACGACCACGCTGGCGTCGGTGCCGGGGTATGCCGCACAGATGACGCCGAAGATGACCCAGGCGGGGTAGTCGCCCAGCCGGGACACGCTGCCGAAGAAATCACGCACGAACGCGTGTCGCGACAGCGCATTGATGCGGAGGCAGGTGTTGCGTTCGAGGTCGTCGAAGTAGTCGAGCAGCATGGGCGTCGTCCGGTTTTCCCGAGCTGATCGCCAGTGTGCACAGGCTTCCTGACAGCCGCGTGTCCGGACGGTGACAGCGCCGTGAACAATCGCCACCCAGTGTCACAGGCGCGCAACGAATCTGTAATCCGCCTTTAACCCGCTCCCTGAATGATGCGCGGGCATGAAGATCGCGATCGTGACCGATGCCTGGAAGCCGCAGGTCAATGGCGTCGTGCAGACGCTCGGCAAGACCCGTGACGGACTCGTTGCCGCGGGCCATGAGGTTCGCCTGCTCACGCCCCAGGGCCGCCGCAGCATTCCCTGCCCCAGTTACCCCGAAATTCCGCTGACACTGTTCCCCGGGCGCAGTGTCGCGCGCGAACTCGACGCGTTCGACCCGGATGCGATACACATCGCGACGGAGGGTCCGCTCGGCATGGCCGCACGCCGCCACGTGCGGCGGCGAGATCTGCCGTTTACGACGTCCTATCACACGCAATTTCCGGAGTACGTGCGGGCGCGCGTCCCGATCCCGATCGACTGGACGGCGCGCGTGCTTCGGCGCTTCCACGCGCCGGCGGCACGCACGCTCGTTCCGACCGAGAAAATCCGGGAAAAGCTGGAGAGCCGGGGTCACGAGAACGTCGTCGTGTGGACCCGGGGCGTGGACACCGCCCTGTTCCGGCCGGATGACGCCACACCGTACGACCTGCCGCGGCCGATCTGGATCTACCTGGGGCGCGTCGCCGTCGAGAAGAACATCGAGGCGTTTCTGGATCTCGACCTGCCCGGCAGCAAGATCGTCATCGGCGACGGGCCCGACCGTCGCCGCCTCGAAGTCACTTACAAGGACTGTCACTTTCATGGCTATCAATTCGGCGCCGAACTGGCGCGACGCCTCGCGGGTGGCGACGTCTTCGTCTTCCCCAGCCGCACCGATACATTCGGCCTGGTCATGCTCGAGGCGATGGCCTGCGGCTTACCCGTCGCGGCCTACCCGGTGGACGGTCCGATCGACGTCGTTCAGAACGGGATAACCGGCATCCTCGACGACGACCTGGCCGTCGCCTGCGAACGGGCGATGGAACTCAGTCGCGACGCGTGCCGCGCACAGGCGGTCGAACACAGCTGGGAACGGGCGACGCAGCAGTTCCTGGGCTATCTCGAGCCGCGCACCCGGGAAACGGCGTCGGTCCAGCCCGCGAGCAGCGCCGCGCGCTGATCGTCCGGCATCCGCGGTTCGAAGCGACGATCGCTCGCCCAGATCGACGCGACGTCCGCCAGGGACTCGAGCATCCCCGCCTGTACGGCGGCGAGGCACGCGGCGCCGAGCACCGTCGATTCCACGTTTGTCGGCCGCTCGACGACGATGCCGAGCACGTCGGCGAGGAACTGCAGAAACCAGTCGTTGGCGACCATCCCGCCGTCGACGCGCAACACCGTCGGCCGGATGCCGTCGTCGGCCATGGCGCGCACGAGATCGGCCGTCTGGTAGGCGATCGCCTGCAGCGTCGCGGTGATGATTTCCTCGCGCCCGGTGCCGCGCGTCAGCCCGAGTATCGCGCCGCGCGCGTGCGGGTCCCACCACGGCGCACCCAGCCCGGCGAACGCGGGCACGACGACCACGTCCTCCACCACGCCGGTGCGTTGCGCAATTGCCTCACTGTCGGGCGCGGCATCCAGGATATCGAGGGCATCGCGCAACCACTGCAAGGCGGAACCGGCGACGAACACGCTGCCCTCGAGGCCATAGGTCACGTTCCCGTCGAAGCGGCTGGCGACCGTCGTCAGCAACTGGTGGCCGGACGAAAGCGCCTTCCCGCCGGTGTTCGCGATCACGAAGCAGCCGGTGCCGAACGTGCTCTTGATCGTGCCCTCGTCGACGCCTGCCTGGCCAATGAGGGCGGCCTGCTGGTCGCCGGCCATGCCGCCGATCGTCACGCCGGCGCCGGGGAGTGCGTCGTCGATCGTACCGAACGGCGCGATGCAATCGCGGACCTCGGGTAACAACGACGCCGGGATGTCGAACAGGTCGAGCAGCGACTCGTCCCATCGCTGCCCGTGGATGTCGAACAGCAGGGTACGGGAGGCGTTCGTCGCATCGGTCGCGTGCACGCGCCCGCCGGTGAGTCGCCACAGCAGGAACGTGTCGATCGTGCCGAACGCCAGCTCGCCGTTTTCTGCACGCTTGCGCGCACCGTCGACGTTGTCGAGCAGCCATGCGATCTTGGTCGCGGAAAAATACGGGTCGAGGCGCAACCCGGTCAGGCGAGCCACGTCGGTACCGGCGCCGTCAGCCTCGAGCCGCTCGCAGTGCGCCGCCGTCCGCCGGTCCTGCCAGACGATCGCGTTGTGAATCGGGCGCCCGTCGGCGCGATCCCAGATCACGGTCGTCTCGCGCTGGTTCGTGATTCCGGCCGCAGCCACGTCGGCCGCGGCGACACCGGCGCGGTCGAGTGCCTCGCCGATCACGTCGACGACGCCGTCCCAGATGACGTCGGCGTCGTGCTCGACCCAGCCGGAACGCGGATAGATCTGCGGGAATTCCTTCTGGGCAACGGCGACCGGGGCGAGGCGCGCGTCGTAGACGATCGCACGGCTGCTGCTCGTGCCCTGGTCGATGGCCAGCACGTGCGACGCGCTCACGCGTCGTAACCCTCGACCTGCCAGTCGGCGGCGGCGACTCGCATGCGGCGGCCGGCCTCCGGAGGGTTCGATGCGCTCCCCTGCGATCCGGCGAACGCCCGTATCGCACCCAGCACCGATGCCGGCCAGGGCGTCACGCGGCGCTGCTCGAGATCCACGTGCAGGTTCATCCACTCCGCGGTGGCGGCGAGAAAGCCCTCTTCCGCGTGGTACATGCGCATGAACTGGTGGATGCGTTTCGCGTCCCAGGCGAGCAGCACGCTCGTGACGACGTATGGCGCATCCCGGAGCAACTCCCGCTGCCAGGTGACATGCGACTCGACGGCAAACGTCGAGCAACGATGCGTGGCGATGTACTCGTCGGTGATGCCGAACGATGCCCAGAGGTCGTCGACGCCGCGGTCGAACGCGAGCACGTAGTACGCGACGTTCATGTGGTCGTTGACGTCGATCCACTCGTCCAGCACGCGGCCGTGGCACACGTCGACACCGTCTCTTGCGAAATCGGGCGTCACGCTTCGTCCAGTTCCGGGCAGCCCCGGAAGTGTTCCAGCGCTGCCGGATTGGCGAGCGCCTCGGTATTGCGTACCGGGTCACCGTGTACGACGGAACGCACCGCGAGCTCGACGATCTTGCCGCTCCGCGTGCGCGGGATCTCCGGCACCGCGACGATCTTTGCCGGTACGTGACGCGGCGTCGCGTTCTGCCGGATCGTCCTGCGGATGCGGTCGCGCAGCGCGTCGTCCAGCACCGTGCCGTCGCGCAACACGACGAACAGCACGACGCGAACGTCGTCCTCCCAGCGCTGCCCGATCGCGATGCTCTCGATGATTTCGTCGAGCTTCTCCACCTGGCGGTAGATTTCCGCCGTTCCGATGCGCACACCGCCGGGGTTCAACACGGCGTCGGAACGGCCGTGAATGACGAATCCGCCGGACGGCAGCTGCTCGGCAAAATCGCCGTGGGCCCAGACGCCGGGGAAGCGCTCGAAGTAGGCGGCCTGGTAGCGTGCGCCATCGGCATCGTTCCAGAACCCGACCGGCGCCGACGGGAACGGCCGGGTGCACACGAGTTCCCCGCGCTCGCCCGTGACCGCGCGGCCATCGTCATCGAAGATCTCGACGGCCATGCCGAGCCCCTTGCACTGGAGTTCGCCGCGATGCACCGGCAGCAACGGGTTGCCGATCAGGAAGCAGCTGATGATGTCGGTGCCGCCGGCGATGGACGCAAGCTGCAGGTCGTCGCCGATCGCGTCGTACACATAGTCGAAGCTCGAAGGCGCCAGCGGCGAGCCGGTGGACAGCACGGCGCGCAGTGCCGGCAGCGTGAACTCGTCGCGCGGCCGCACGCCCGCTTTTTCCAGCGCCGACAAGTACTTTGCGCTCGTGCCGAACACGGAGATCCGCTCGCGTTCCGCAATCTCCCAGAGCCCGCGGCCCTCCCGAAAAAACGGCGATCCGTCGAACAGTATCAGCGTCGCGCCTGTCGCGAGGCCGCTCGCGAGCCAGTTCCACATCATCCAGCCGCAGGTCGTGAAATAGAACAGGCGATCCGACTCGCTAACGTCCGTGTGCAGCACGTGTTCCTTCAGGTGCTGCAGCAACGTACCGCCGTGCCCGTGCACGATGCACTTGGGAACGCCGGTAGTGCCGGACGAATACAGGATGAACAACGGATGGTCGAACGCGACCGGCGTGAACTCGGGTTGCTCGGCGTTCCCGGCACGAAAGGACTCCCAGGCCCGCCCGACGCCGGTCTCGCCGGTGCCCAGGAACGGCACAATGATCGTGCACGAAATCGAGGGAATGGCCGCAACGATTTCGGCAACCGGCGGCAGGCTGTCGATCCGCTTGCCGTTGTAGTGATAACCGTCCACTGCGAACAGGACCTTCGGCGCGATCTGGCCGAAGCGGTCCACGACGCCCTGCACGCCGAAATCCGGCGAACACGATGACCAGACGGCGCCGATGCTCGCAGTCGCCAGCATCGCGATGATCGCTTCCGGGCAGTTCGGGAGGTAGGCGGCGACGCGGTCGCCCTCGGCCACGCCCGCCTCGCGCAGCGCGCCGGCCACGCCAGCGACCGTGCGGCACAGTTCGTCGCGCGACAGCTCGCGGCGCGTGCCGTCTTCGCCGCAGAACACGATTGCGGGCTCGCTCCCGCGATGGCGCAGTTGCTGTGCCGCGTAATTCAACCGGGCGCCGGTGAACCACCCGGCGTGGCGAATCGAATCCGGGTTCGGCAGCACGTCCGCAGCCGGTTCCGCGAAGTCCACGTCGCAAAACTCGCAAAGCGCGGTCCAGAATGCCGCCGGGTCATTGACGGACCAGGCATGCAGCGCGTCGTAGTCCTTGCAGCCGGCGTTGCGCATGAACCGGTACATTGACGAGGACTCCGCGCGTTCGCGGCCCGGCGACCACAGAACCCGGTTCATCAGAACGGTACCCTGACGGCGGCGCACAGGAAGCGCATGAAACCGTCCGCAGCGCGAAAGGCCGTTTCGACGCTGCGCCGGAAACCCGGCTTCAGGCACGCCTGCTCGTCAAACTCACGAACGGCGATGAAGCTCGTCCGCATGATGTCGCTGATGCATTCGTGATCCTTGTCGAAACCGCGCGGCGCTCGCGTGAGGCTGTCTCCGCCCAGGTGAAAATGACGCCGGAACGCGGCGTCGCCGACGACGCCGCGCCACTCGGACGGCCGTGCCACGATGCGCTGCCGGATCGCACGCAACGAATCCGGGTCCGGCCGCCACATTCCGGCTCCGAGGGCGCGACGTGCACGTAGTACCCGGGCGCGTGCACATCGCGCGCGGACTCGTGCCGGAACTGGATGCCGACGTTCGTCTTGTACGGCAGCTTGTCTTTTGAAAACCGCGTATCGCGGTAGATGCGCATCAGGGACCCGCCGACCCGGTCCGGCACCGCCGTAAAATGCGGCGCAAAGTCCGCAAGCGGCGCCTGCATGGCGATGATGAAACGCAGCGCGGGATCGAGCACGTGTTCTTCGTAACGCACCTTGTTCGGCTTGAACCAGTCGCGCCGGTTGTTATCGGCCAGCTCGCGCAGGAATGCGAGCGTCTGTGGCGGAAACGCGTTGCCCCCCTTCGCCGCCATCAGCAGGTGTCGCTCCCCGACTGCGGGTGCGGGTACATGTCCGACTCGTCCTCGCCGGGACGCGGCGCCAGGCAGGCGAAGTCTTTCTCGACGAGCAACGTCAGCGTGTGCCCGTCGCCGAGCGACTGTTCGCCGGTGATCGATACCTGCTCTGACGACGCCCACGCCTGCACGTCGGCCTCCGGGAGACGGACCGTCATGACGTTGTTGGAGAAGAAGCCTTCGGGCGTGACGCTGGCCGGACTGCTTTCGACCACGTAGTCGAACGTGCGGCCGGCCGGAAAGACCGTGCGCGCCGACACCATGCCATTGCGCCCGAGATCGGCGACCTCGGACTGCGACAGGCGCAGGCGAACCGAGTTGTCACGAATCCTGAGTTTCATGGCCTGCTCGACATACGGGCCGACGATTAAAACACGATTGCCGCAACCCGGTAAGACTTGGGCACAACATACCGCTACACTCCGCTCACGATGCTTTCATTGACCGCCGTGCGCACGCGGTGCGCGACAGGATTTCACCCGGGCCACCCTTGATCACCGATCCCTGGTTCTACGTGGCGGCGGTACCGGCCGTGTTGCTGATCGGGCTGTCGAAAGGCGGCTTCGGCGGCGGTCTCGGCACGCTCGCCGTGCCGCTGCTCGCCCTGGTCATCTCCCCCGTGCAGGCCGCGGGCATCCTGCTCCCGATCCTTTGCCTGATGGACCTGTTCAGTCTCTGGGCATTTCGGCGGCTGTGGATCTGGCCCGAACTGCGTGTATTGCTGCCGGCTTCGCTGGTCGGCATCGTAGTCGGTACGCTGTTGTTCGAATACCTGAGCCCGGCCGTCATTCGCCTGCTGGTCGGCGCGGTGGCGTTGCTGTTCACGGCGCATTACCTGTTCACGCGCCACGGCAGTCGCCAGTCTCTGCCGGATTTTCCGCGCCCCGTCGGCATCGCCGCCGGCGCCGTTGCCGGCTTCACCAGTTTCATCGCGCATGCGGGCGGACCGCCGGTCAACATGTACCTGCTGCGGCGCCCGCTGAACCGCACCGACTTCGTCGCAACGACGGTGCTGTTCTTCACTGTGGTCAATTTCACGAAGCTGATTCCCTATGCCTGGCTCGGACAACTCGCACCGGGCAACCTGCTGACCTCGCTGGTCCTCGCGCCGCTCGCACCGATCGGCGTTTACGCCGGCGTGTACCTGCACAAACGCGTCAGCGACGGGTTTTTCTTCGGCATGGTGTACGTGCTGCTGGCCGCGGTCGGCGTGAAGCTAATCTGGGACGGCCTCGCCGAGCTCTGATTGCGCCACGTCCAGCACGTAGCGGTAGCGCGCATTGCCGGGCTCCAGGTCGACGGCACGCCGGAGCGCCTCCAGGGCCGGGCCCGTCTCGCGTTGCCGCACGTAGAGCAGCCCCAGGGAATGGTGCAGGGCCGCCGCGTCGGGCTCGAGCGCAATGCCCTCTTCCAACACCCGGCGGCCGTGTTCGTCGTCGCCGGCTCGGCGCAACGTGTCCGCCATGTTGACGCGCGTTCGCACGGAACGCGGCTCCATGCGCAATGCGTGCTCGTAGCGCTCCAGCGCCAGCGTGACGTCGTCCATCGCGGCGGCGTGATCGGCGAGCGCGACCCACGCTTCGGGCCGATCGAGCTGGATGCGCTGCGCATCGATGAACTCGCGCGTCGCGCGTTCGAATCCTGCCGTCGCTGACGACGGCAACAGGCCGGCGAGGTCTGCGTACGCCATCGCGGCTTCGACGCGCACGCCGCGCACCGGATCGTCGAGCAGGCGCTCGGCGTAGCCGAAGCGGAAATCCGGTGGCGTGAACCGCAACAGCCGGGCCGCCGCAATCCGCAGCAGTGGATCCGGGTCGCCGAGCGCGGCGTCCAGTACCCGGACCTCCGGCTCGCCCAGCGGCGAGCCGAGGTAGCCCAGCATCGTGGCCCGCGCGATGCCGGGATAGTCGCTGTCGGCAACGGCCGAGAGAACCGTGGCGTTGCCGGCACCGTTTCGCAGCTTCGCCAGCGCGTGCGCGAACGTCGGTGCATCCTGCGGCCCGTGCCACGCGACGAGCGCGTCGCTCGCCCAGTCCGCTTCCCGATCGTCGTGGCAACTGGCGCAGGCATGCGGGACGTCGAGGCTTGCGCCGAGGTCAGGTCGCGGCACGCGAAAACCGTGGTCCCGGCGCGGGTCGACGACCATGTACGTGCGCTCCGGCATGTGGCAATCCACGCAACCGGCGTCGCCCGCCGCGTGCCCGGTATGTTCCCGCACGGCGAATCGCTCGGGCAGGTGGCACTGCGCGCACACGTCGTTCGGGTCGGGCCCGGTGCGCAGGGCCAGCGAATGCGGCTCATGGCAGTCGCTGCACGTGACGCCCGCGCGGTACATCCGGCTCTGGACGAACGATCCGTACACGTAGACCTCGTCCTGGATCTGACCGTCCGCGAAGTACAGGCCCTCGTCCAGCAGCGCCGGCATGTGCGTATCGGCCAGCGGGCGGCCGTACTCGTACTCGTCGGTGAGGACGCCCCTGCGCGCATGGCAGCGGCCGCAGGACTCCGGCTGTTGCGGTGGCCGCATCGCCATTTCACTACGCTCCGCGATCCCGGTGTCCGGGTTCATCCGCCAGGTCGCGCGGCCCCGGTCGTCCAGGTCGACGACGAGCCCCTTCCGGCTGTTCGCAAATGCGCCGCCGTCGGCCTGTTCGACGTGCACGGAGCCGGGTCCGTGGCAGGCCTCGCAGCCGACGGAAATTTCCGAGTACGTCGTGTCGTAGTGGTCGCTCGCCGCGTCGTAGCCGAGCACGACGTTCGTCGAGTGGCACTCCGCGCACATGAAGTTCCAGTTCTGCAGCCTGCCGGTCCAGTGAAGGATGTCGCCCGGCGGCACCGGTTCGTCCGGGTACATGTGGAACCAGCGCTGGCCGCCGTCGCCGGCTGCGCGGGTGTCCCACGCGAACGGCAGCGTCTGCAGCCGGCCGCCGGGGAACGCCACCAGGTACTGCTGCAGCGGCTCCACGCCGAAGACGTAGCGAACCGGGAACGCGCCGGGCGCACCGTCGGCGCCGGGTGTGTGCACGACAAACGCGGCTCCGTCGCGTTCGAAACGCGCCGTGGTGCCGAAGTGATCGATGGAAACGCCGGAGAAATCGCCGAGCACCGTCGTCCCGGTTGCCGGCTGCATGGCGAGCTGGTGGTGGGAGCCGCGCCACGCGGCGAACTCGGCCTCGTGGCAGGACGCGCAGGCGTCACTACCGGCGAACGCGGCCGCCGGCGCCGCCGCAACGGGCGGATCGGAATCTTCCGCGCACGCGGCCAGCAGGAATGCCGCCGTGCCCAGGACGATGCGCCTGACCCGCCGCGCTCGCGGGCACGGACCGTACATCGCTATTCAGCGATGACGTTTTCCGCCTGCGGACCTTTCTGGCCGTCAGTCACTTCCATGGTGACCTTCTGACCTTCCTTCAGCGTCTTGAAACCTTCCATGACGATCGCGCTGTGATGGACGAAAACATCCTTGCCGCCCTCGCGCTCGATGAACCCGTAACCCTTGTCATCGTTGAACCACTTGACGGTTCCCGAAACCCGTTGCTCTGACATATGTACCTCAACTGCAATTGCTTCTGTGCACGCCGGGCTTCAAGGGACAACACGCCAAGGCTGCCCCGTTCTGCCCGGTCTTGCGAGCTATTGCCCGCAATCTCCCGACACAGCCTAGACCCGGTTTGTTACAGGAACTTTGACGACGTCCGTCGCGCCTGCCCCCGGCAAACCGGCAACACGCGAGCCGCAACACGGCTCGACGGTGATCATGTTGCGCCGAATGGCCCAGATGCGCAAATCAAAATTCCTGATTATGTGCGTCGAATATGGCCTCGCACCAATCTGGACACGTCATTGCACCCGACCAGTGCCAGCGTGCGTTCGAACTCCTCGCGCAGTATGCCGAGCGCCCGCTCGACGCCGGCTTCGCCGCCTGCCGCGAGCCCCCACAGGTAGGCACGCCCGATGCTCACGGCATTGGCGCCCGCGGCCAGCGCCTTGACGATGTGATTCCCTCGGCGCACGCCGCCGTCACAGATGATCTCGAGACGGTCGTGCAGCGCGTCGGCGACGGCAGATACGCAATCGACCGGTGCCGGCGCGGACTCGAGTTGGCGGCCACCGTGATTGGACAGCATGACCGCCGTCGCGCCGGCCTCGGCGGCGCGGCGGCAATCTTCGACGGTCTGGATCCCCTTGACGACCAGCGGACCGTTCCACAATTCACGCAGCCACTCGACGTCCTTCCAGGTGAGCGACGCATCCAGCTGGGCATCGACATACTCCCGCAGGCTGCCGGTCACGGCGGCACCCGCCCGACTCTGCGTGATGTTCACGAATTCGAGTTCCTTGCGCACCACGGCCCGCCATACCCAGTGCGGATGCCGCGCGAACGTCGCGAACTGCCGCAGGCGCGAACGCGGCGGCGCGGAGATGCCGTGTATGCGATCGCGTTCCCGGTTGCCGTTGACGGGCGTATCCACGGTGAGCGCGAGCGCCGCGTAATCGTGTTCCCGGGCGAGCGCCACCAGTTCGCGCGCGAGACCGCGATCGCGAAACAGGTAGAGCTGGAATAACTTCGGCCCGTCGGTGGCGGCCGCGATGTCGGCGATGGTCGTCGTCCCCACCGTGGACAGGCCATAGGCCATGCCGAACTTCCTCGCCGCACGTGCGACGCCGGCCTCGCCATCGGCATGGAACAGCTTCGACGCACCGGTGGGCGCGATCATCACCGGCCAGTCGACGGGGCGGCCGAACAGCGTCGATGCGGTCTCGATCCGGCTGACGTCGTTGAGCTGCGACGGCAGCAACTCGTAGCGATCGAACGCACGCGTGTTGTTCCGGAGCGCCAGCTCGTCGTCGGCCCCGCCGTCGATGTAATGAAAGACGGGCGCGGGCAACTTGCGGCGAGCGACCCGCCGCAGGTCGTCGATGTTGTGGCAATGCTCTAATGACATCCGGCAGACGTTAGCATGGAATCCCCGGTCGGCCAGCGCATTGGACTGGCCACTGCCCGGCGACGCACGCCTCGCCGCATCAGGCCTTATAATGGCGCGCCCCGATCGCAGGACCCAGACCGATGACCGAACCTGACAAGCGCCGGCATGCGGACCGACGCGTCGCAACCTGGCTCCTGGTGTGCTGTGCGCTGGTCTTCGCGATGGTGGTGCTCGGCGGCGTAACGCGATTGACCGGGTCCGGCCTGTCGATGACGGACTGGCGGCCGGTGACCGGCATCCTTCCGCCGCTCGATGCCGCCGAGTGGGAAGCGGAATTCGCAAAGTACCGCGCTTCGCCCGAATTCCGGCACGTCAATTCCCACATGGACGTGCACCTGTTCAAGGAGATCTTCTGGCTCGAATACCTGCACCGCCTGCTCGGCCGGGTCATCGGGCTGGTGTTCTTCGTGCCGTTCGTCTGGTTCGCGGCGACCGGCGCCATCGCGCGCCGCGACTGGCCCACCTACGTGACGATGTTCGTGCTGGGCGGACTCCAGGGACTGCTCGGGTGGTACATGGTCAAGAGCGGGCTCGTCGACGTGCCGTCGGTCAGCCAGTACCGGCTGACGGCGCACCTCGTCGCGGCGCTCGCGATCTACGCGTTCATGCTGTGGGTAGCGCTCTCTCTGCTTTACCCGCGCAAGGGTACGGCGCGGCATGCCTGGTTCCCGCGCGCCGTGGCCCTGACAACGCTGATAGCCGTCACCATCGTGTCCGGCGGCTTCGTCGCCGGGCTGAAGGCCGGCAAGCTGTACAACACGTTTCCGATGATGGGCGACGCGTGGCTGCCCCAGGGCGCATTCGCGCTCGAACCGGCCTGGCGCAACCTGTTCGCGAACCCGATTCTCGTGCAGTTCGACCATCGCGTGCTTGCGGTCTCGACGTTCGTCGCTGTGTTGCTCGCGTGGTGGGGCCTGGGCCGTGCGGGTGTCGGCGGCGTCCGTCGACACCTGTTGCTGGCGGCCGTGATTGCCCAGGTCGGGCTCGGCATTGCAACGCTGCTGCTGCACGTGCCGATCGCGCTCGCGGCGACCCACCAGGCCGTCGCCGTCCTGCTGCTGACCGCCGGCCTGCTCGTCACGCATCAGCTGCGCGACGCGCCGGCCTGAGTCCCGCTCAGCCGTCGACCGTGCTGAGCCAGCCGTGCGTGTCGGGCGCCTGCCCGTACTGGATCGCCTGCAGCGCCTTGCGCAGCCGGTCGACGTTCGGTCCGCCCTGCCCGTCGCGAACCGGGATGTCCTTGCCGCGATAGACCAGCGTGCCGACCGGCGTCAGCGTCGCCGCCGTCCCTGACAACGCCGCTTCGTAGCGACCGGCCCATTCCAGCAGTTCGGTCACCGTGAAGTTGCGTTCGTTGATCCTGTAGCCCAGGTCCTTCGCCAGCGAAAGTATCGACGCACGGGTCATCCCGTGCAGGAACGATGTGTCCAGCGGCTTCGTGATGATCTCGTCATCGCTGATCAGCAGGAAATTTGCGGCGCCAGTCTCCTGCACGTCGCCATGCGGGCAGAAGAGGACCTGGTCAACTCCGAATTCCGCCTTGGCGGCGAGCGTCGGCCCGAGAGCGGCCGCATAGTTGCCGCCGGTCTTGGTGCTGCCGAGTTGCTCGGTCGAACGCGAGCGCTGATCCTCGACGAGGATCTTCAGCGCCCGCACGCCGCCCGCAAAGTAATCGCCGACCGGGGACGCCAGGACGTACAACAGCGCCGTCGTCGACGGCGACGCGGCGGCCCCGATGTTCGGCAGCGTGCCGATCAGCGTCGGCCGCAGGTACAGCGAACTCGGCGGCGCCGGGATCTCGTCCGTGTGTCGCGCGACCAGGTGGCGCACCATGTCGGCGAGCAGGTCCGTGTCCGGCACCGGCAGGCGCAGCGACGTGGCGCTCTTCTGCATGCGCGCCACGTGGTCGCGCAGGCGGAAGATGTGGGCCTTGCCGTCGTCCCAGCGATACGCCTTGAAACCCTCGAAGCAGGTGCTGGCGTAATGAAAGACGTGCGCGGCAGGGTGCAGGCTGATCGGCTCGAGCGGCTTGATCTCCGCGGCCTGCCACGCCTTGCCGTCGAATCGTGCGATCGCGAAGTGATCGCAGAACTCGGTTCCGAACTGACTCATGTGGGCCCTGAAAAGTGGTGCGATGGGAAGGGGCGTAACTTTGCCATTAATCGACGACGGCTGGCCAGTACGTCGTTCGTGGTAGGGGCCCGGGTTCGTGATGCAGAGAGCGCCGGGCCGGGGACGTCTGCGAGCGTCGTGCGCAGCGCCGCGACGCAGGACGCCAAAGCAAGCGGAGCCCGATGCCCGCGCGGCAGGGATGCCGCGCGGGCTTTAGCTCGCAGACGTCCCCGGCCCGGCGCGGAAGCCGCACTCGATGCGGACTTGCACCGGCCAGCAGTCCGCTAGAACGTCGGCGGGGTGCAGGCGGAAACGAGTTCGCAGGGCTCGCTGCCCGGGTTGTGGAAGGTGTGCGGCTGGTTGCTGCGGAAATAGTAGGCATCGCCGGGACCGAGCAGCTGCTCGCGGTCCCCCACCGTCACCCGCAATCGGCCGGACAGGATCAGTCCGCACTCTTCGCCCTCGTGCCGGAGCGCGTGGCGACCGGTCCCGGCACCCGGCTCGTAGCGCTCGCGCAGGAGCTGAATGGCCCGCTCGCGCAGGTTGCCGCCGACCTGGCGGTACGAAACGCCGCCATCGGCGATCTCGGTAAGCTCTGCCGCGCGGAAAAAGACGCGCTCGGCCGCGTCCAGGTCGCCGGAAAAGAACTCGGACAGGCTGACCGGGATGCCGTCGAGCACGCGTTTCAGCATGCTCACGGTCGGGTTCAGCTTGCCGGCTTCGATCTGCGAGATGCTCGCGTTGGCCACGCCCGTGCGCCGCGCCAGCTCGCGTTGCGACAAGCGGTGCCGCTGCCGTAGGTCGCGCAGTCGCGCGCCGATGTCGTCGTGCATGATCCGCCCCGCAGGAATCGTTCAGGATAGTGAACATTCTGGCAGCTTAGACCCAGAAAAACAATAACTTATACCGACCCTCCTAACTGATTGTTTAACATCCCGGTGCAAGCGTACACTCGGTCGCAGTCTCTGAAGCCGGACCGCCGGTCCAGCTCCCCAACCGCACAGGAGCCTCGCGCATGAGCGCCGCCCAACCCCTCGATGCCCTCTGGATGCCGTTCACGGCAAACCGTGATTTCAAGAAGAAGCCGCGCATGATCCGGAGCGCCGACCGTCATCATTATGTGACGGACGACGGCCGCCGGATCTACGATTTCTTCTCCGGCCTGTGGACGTCCGGTGTCGGCCACTGCCACCCGAAGATCGTCGAGGCCGTGCAGCGCCAGGTCGCCGAACTCGACTACGCGATCACGTTCCAGGTCGGCAACAACCGGTCGGCCGAGCTCGCGGCACGGGTCATCGACATCGCGCCCGAAAGCTTCACGCAATGCTTTTTCACGAACTCCGGCTCCGAGTCGGTCGATACCGCATTGAAGATCGCGCTCGGCTACCACCGTGCGCGCGGCGAAGGCCATCGCACGCGGCTGATCGGGCGGGAGCGCGGCTACCACGGCGTGAACTTCGGCGGCATGTCCGTCGGCGGCATGGTGCCGAACCGGAAGGCCTTCAGCGCGAACCTGATCCCGGGCGTGGACCACCTGCGCGCGACCATCGACCTGGAACACACCGCGTTCAGCCGCGGCCTGCCCGAGTGGGGCGCGCACCTGGCCGACGACCTGGAGCGGCTTTGCGGCCTCCACGGCGGCGAAAACATCGCGGCGGTGATCGTCGAGCCGGTCGCCGGCTCGACCGGCGTCATTCCGCCGCCGGTCGGTTACCTGGAGCGCCTGCGGGAGATCTGCGACCGGCACGGGATCCTGCTGATTTTCGACGAAGTCATCACGGCATTCGGTCGCGTCGGCAAGGCGTTCGCCGCCGAGGCGTTCGGCGTCACACCCGACATCATCACGACCGCGAAGGGACTGACGAACGGCGTCATCCCGATGGGCGCCGTGCTGGTGAGCGAGCAGGTGCACGAGGCCTTCATGCACGGTCCGGACGCGATGATCGAGCTGTTCCACGGCTATACTTACTCCGGACACCCGGTCGCGGCCGCCGCCGGCGTCGCGGCGATGGACGTGTACCGCGAGGAAGGCGTCTTCGAGCAGGCTGATGCTCTGGCCGCGCCGTTCGCGGAGCTCCTGCACGCGTTCGACGACCACGACAAGGTGGTCGACGTACGCAACATCGGGCTCATGGGCGCGATCGACCTTGCGCCGCGCCCCGGCGCACCCGGTGCCCGTGGCCTGGAGCTGCACAAGCGCGCCTACTGGCAAGAGGACCTGATGATCCGGAACGGCATGGACACGATTGCGTTCTCGCCGTTCCTGAACTCCGACGTCGCCGACTGGGAGCAGTCTTTCGACAAGATTCGCCGCCTGATCGACGCCATTGACTGAATTCAAACGACGGACACGACGATGAATGCAACACCCGCAACCCGCATCAAAACCGCCGACACGCTCGGCCACTACATCAACGGCCGGGCCGTCAACGCCGGTGGCGCCACGCTCGACGTGCACAATCCGGCCACCGGCCGCGTTGCACGCCAGGTCGAACTGGCCACGCGCGAGACCGTGGAAGACGCCATCGCGGCCGCGGCAGCCGCATTTCCCGCCTGGCGCGATACGCCGCCCGTCAAGCGCGCGAAGATCCTGTTCCGCTTCAAGCAGCTGCTCGAGGAGCACGCCGACGAGATCGCGGCGCTGATCACCGAGGAGCACGGCAAGGTGGTCGATGACGCGCTCGGTGAGTTCCAGCGCGGCGTCGAGGTGGTCGACTACGCCTGCGGCATTCCGGAGCTCCTGAAGGGCGAACACTCGAAGAACGCCGGCCCGGCGATCGACAGCTGGTCCGAATTCCAGCCGCTGGGCGTGGTGGCGGGCATCACACCGTTCAATTTCCCGGCGATGGTGCCGATGTGGATGTTCCCGATGGCGATCGCCTGCGGCAACACGTTCGTGCTGAAGCCCTCCGAAAAGGACCCGGGCGCGCCGCTGCTGCTCGCGCGCCTGCTCTCGGAAGCCGGGTTGCCGGACGGCGTGTTCAACGTCGTGAACGGCGACAAGGTCGCGGTCGACACATTGCTCGAGGACAAGCGCGTACAGGCCGTGAGCTTCGTCGGCTCGACGCCCGTGGCGGAGTACATTTATACCACCGGCACCGCGAACGGGAAGCGCGTGCAGGCGCTCGGCGGTGCAAAGAACCACGCGATCGTGATGCCCGACGCGGACATCGACAATGCCGTCAGTGCCCTGATGGGCGCGGCCTACGGCTCGTGCGGCGAACGCTGCATGGCGATCTCCGTCGCGGTGTGCGTCGGTGACGAGACCGCCGATGTCGTCGTCGGCAAGTTGAAGGACCAGCTCGCCGGGCTGCGCGTCGGCAGCGGAACGGACACCTGCAACCAGATGGGCCCGCTCGTCACCAGCGAACACCGCGACAAGGTGCGCGGCTACGTGGACCAGGGCGTCGAGGAAGGCGCGGAGCTGGTCGTCGACGGCCGCGGCCTCACGGTCGAAGGACACGCCGACGGTTACTTCCTTGGCCCCTGCCTGTTCGACCGCGTGACGCAGGACATGCGCATCTACCAGGACGAAATCTTCGGCCCGGTGCTGTGCGTCGTGCGCGCGGAGTCGCAGGAGCAGGCGATGCAGCTCATCGACGATCACGAGTACGGGAACGGCACCTGCATCTTCACGCGCGACGGCGAAGCCGCACGCTTCTTCTCCGACAACATCAAGGTCGGCATGGTGGGCATCAACGTCCCGCTGCCGGTACCGGTGGCGTACCACAGCTTCGGCGGCTGGAAGCGCTCACTGTTCGGCGACCTGTATGCCTACGGTCCGGACAGCGTCCGCTTCTACACGCGGCGCAAGACGGTGACGCAGCGCTGGCCGTCGGGCGGCGTTCGCGAGAAGGCGCAGTTCGCGTTCCCGAGCAACGGCTAGGAAGGATGCTTAGGAGTTCCCGTCGCGCACGACGGGAACACATCCGAGTCTCCCTGGGCCGGCCTCCGGCGACTGGCGACCGCCGCGGCATCGCGGTTACTATCACGGGCCCGGATTCTTACGGAGCCCCGTGATGCGTACCCTGACCATCGCCGTCCTGTCCTTCGCCGTTTCGACCTCCGCCGCACAGGAACTCGCCACGTCCTACACGTCGTCCGAGGTCGCGCCCGGCATCTACATGGTGACCGGCGCCGACGGCTTCGGTGGCGGCAACATCGGGCTTCTCGTCGGTGAAGACCACGTCGCGATGATCGACGACGGGCTGGACCAGACGGCAGAAGCCCTGTTCGCCTACGTCAACGAGGTCGCGGGCGGCCCTGTCGAGTTTCTCGTCAACACGCATGTGCACGGCGATCATGCCGGCGGCAACGCGTATTTCGCGGAGAACGACACCGTCATCTTCGCGCACACGAACATCCGCAAGCGCCTGCTCGCCGACGCGTCGCCGGCGGGCGGACCCGGCGGCGTGCCCGTCATCACGTTCGACGATGGCGTGACGTTCCACCTGAACGGGCTCGACGCGGAGGTGCACCACGTGGCCATGGCGCATACGGACGGAGACGCGATCGTCGTGTTTCCCGACGTGAACGTGATCCACACGGGCGACGTGATGTTCCACAAGCTGTTCCCGTTCATCGATCTCGACAGCGGCGGCACCGTCGACGGCTACGTCGCGGGCCAGCGCAGAATCCTGGAGCTGGCGAACCACGAAACGAAGATCATCCCCGGCCACGGTGACGTTGCCTCGAAGGCCGACCTCGAGGAAGACCTTGCCGTGCTGATCGACAGCCGTGCACGCGTCAAAGCGCTGTTCGATGCGGGACTGAGCGCCGACGAAGTCGTCGCCGAGAACCCGCTCGCGAGCTATCACGACACCTACAACTGGGGCTTCATCACCACCGAACGCATGACCCGCACGTTGTACCGGGACCTCGCCGGTGAGTAAGGGGCTCGACCTGCGCGCCGCGGAAGCCTTCGTCGGCGCGGCGTGGGACGATTCGATCGTGCCCACGCTGTGCGATTACATCCGCATACCGAACAAGTCGCCGCACTTCGACCCGGACTGGGCCGCGCACGGCCACATGGAAAAGGCGGTCGCACTGCTCGAGGCCTGGTGCCGGGAGCAGCCGGTGAAAGGCATGACGGTCGAGGTCGTGCGCATCGAGGGCCGCACGCCGGTCCTGTTCCTCGACATTCCCGGCGATTCCGACGACGTCGTGCTGCTCTACGGCCACTACGACAAGCAACCCGAGTTCACGGGCTGGGAAAAGGACCTGAGTCCGTGGGAACCGACGATCCGCGACGGCAAGCTGTACGGCCGCGGCGGCGCCGACGACGGCTACGCGACATTCGGCTCGCTTGCCGCGATCCGCGCGCTGCAGGAGCAGGGCATACCGCACGCGCACTGCGTCGTGTTGATCGAGGGCTGCGAGGAATCCGGCAGCTTCGACCTGCCCTACTACATCGACAAGCTCGCCGACCGCATCGGCTCGCCGGACCTCGTGGTCTGCCTGGACGCCGAGTGCGGCAACTACGACCAGCTCTGGTGCACGACGTCGCTGCGCGGCAACCTCACCGGCACGTTGCGCGTCGACGTGCTGACGGAAGGCGTGCATTCCGGCAGCGCCGGCGGCATCGTGCCGAACGCGTTCCGCGTGCTGCGGCAACTGCTGGCACACGTGGAAGACGAAGCGACCGGGCGCATCCTGCTGGACGCGCTGCACGTCGACATACCGGAGCAGCGCAAGGCCCAGGCGAAAGCGGCGGCCGAGACGCTGGGCGAGACCGTCTACGCGAAGTACCCGTGGGCCGTGTCGGACCCGAGCCCGGCGGAGTCGCCGTACGAACTCGTACTGAACAACAACTGGCGCCCGACGCTGAGCGTCACCGGCGCGGACGGGCTGCCGAAGCTGGTCGACGCCGGCAACGTGCAGCTGCCGTTCAACGAGGTGAAGCTCTCGTTCCGGCTGCCGCCGACCTGCGACGCGGAGGATGCCGCCGTCGCGGTCAAGGAGGCCCTGGAGTCCCATGCGCCGCCGTTGTGCAACGTGCGATTCGAGCCGGATTCGTCGATGGCCGGCTGGAACGCGCCCGCCATTGCCGACTGGCTTGCGGACTCGATGCAGGCGGCATCGCAGGCGTTCTTCGGCAAGCCGTCGATGTACATGGGCACCGGCGGCACGATCCCGTTCATGGGCATGCTCGGCGAGAAGTTCCCGGAAGCACAGTTCCTCGTCACCGGCCTGCTCGGCCCGAAGTCGAATGCGCACGGGCCGAACGAGTTCCTGCACATCGAGACCGGCAAGCGGCTGACCGGCTGCGTCGCGAAGGTCCTCGAAGACCACTACCGCTACCGGCAGGGCTAGGCAGCGCATGCGACGCGGGCTGCGGCCGACCGGCCTGGCGATCGCGGCATTCTGCGCAGCGGCAAATGCCCAGGCGCCCGCATGGGTTACTGAAGGCCCGCGCATCGACGGCGACGCCGTGGCCGTCGAGCTGCCCGTGGAGGCGATCGCGTCGAAGCTGTACGTGCAGGTCGGTGTCGGCGGCAAGGCCCGGCGCTTCGTCGTCGATACCGGCTCGCCGTCGATGATCAGCGCCGAACTCGCGACCGAGCTCGGATTGAAGTCCATCGACACGATCCGCGGCACCGACGCGCACGGCGTGACGATCGAGAGCCCGGTCGTGCAACTCGATATGGACCTCGCGGGTACCCGCGTCAGCAAGGTACCGGTCGTGGTCGCGGATTTCTCGCGCACACCGGCGGCCGCCTGCCTCGTCGGCGACGGCGTGCTCGGCGCCGAGCTGCTGCCGCTGTGTGCCTGGCAGTTCGACCTGCCCGACCGCGCGCTGCGCTGCCACACGGACCCGGGTTCCCTGCAACACGTCGACGGCGCAACGCGCCAGTCCCTGTACGATTTCGGCTACCCGCACATTCCGTACGTCGACATTCGCCTGGCGCAGAACGCGGTCAGCAAGGCGATGTTCGATACCGGCTCGCCGCATGCGGTTGCCATCTCCCCGCCGGACCTCGGCGGTGCGGAGCGCAACGGCGCCGTCACCGGCACGACCACCGGCTACGGCTCGCCGGGCACGTCGCTCGGTGGCCCGGCGCCGATGCAGGACCTGCGGCGCGTTGACCTCGGGGCATTCTCGGTCGGTGAGACCGCGCTCGGACCCGTTCGCGCCGTCGTTCGGGAGGCCCCGCCAACGCTCATCGGCGCACCGCTGCTCGCACATTACGTCGTGACGCTGGACGTGCGCTCCGAAACGGCCTACCTCGACCGGCACACCACCGGGGAACCGTTGACGCGCAATGAATTCGGATTCGCGCTGGCCTTCGACGACGGTGTGACCGTGTCGCAGGTCTGGTCCGGCACACCGGCGTTCGACGCCGGTCTGCGGGCGGGGACGACGGTGACGACGATCAATGGCGAAGCCGCGGCGACCTCCTGCGACGGTATTCGGCGGGCGCTCGATGCCATGGCCGCCGACGAGATCCAGATCGCCTGGGACGGCGGCACAGCGGTATTCACGCGTTAGACTCTGCGATTCGGCGAATCAATCCGGGAGTGTTCATGAAAACAACACGCTTCGACGTCACCCGCGGTGCCTGCCTCGCCGTGCTGGCGCTCATACTGGCCGGCTGCATGTCCCAGGAGCCCGAAGAAGGCGACCGGGACCTCGTTCTGAAGGCCGAAGACCTGCTCCCGTACGGCATCGACCTCCCGCGGGGCTACGCGACATGGGAAACGCTGAAGCGGGAGAAGTGGATCGATTCGTCATTCGCCGTCGAGTACGAGTTCGAACCGCCCGAAGACGCCGAGTTGCCGTACCTGTACTCGCTGACGGAACGGCATACTTCGAAGTCGGACGCCTGCAATTCCTACTCGGCCGGCAACATCGGCCTGCCATTCGGGCTCGGCGACAACGAGCTCGACGTGCGCGACGACCTGTACAGCTACGGCGACGAAAGCCGCTTCGGCCTGCTGACCGCGGAGGGGCAGCCGTTCGGCAACTACTTTGCCATGTGCAAGGGGCGCGCCGCCGTCATGATCGTTCTCGGCGGGCTGTATTTTGACGACGGCGAAATGTGGGCTGAACTCATCCAGCCGATGCTTGGTGAGGTCGCCATCCTGGAATAGCCGGACGAAAATAAGGGTCCGGATGCGAGCCGGCCGAAACGAAAACCGAGGAGTAATCGATGCGTCTCAGTATCCTGTTCGTGATCGCGGCGGTCTTGCCGTTCGGCCCGGTCGTCGCTGACGACGAGACGGCTGTCACCGTGGCCGTCATCGGTACCGGCGACATGGGCGATTCTCTGGGCCCGCGACTCGCGGAGCTCGGCTTCCGGGTGATCTACGGTTCACGTGACCCGCGCTCGGAGCACGTCACGCAGCTCGTCGCGGCGACCGGCAACAACGCCGGAGCCGCCGCCTCGCCCGACGCCGCGGCGGCGGCAGAGATCGTGATCCTCGCGGTGCCCTGGCCCGCCATGGAAACCGTGGCGCGTAGCCTCGGCGATCTCGACGGCAAGATCGTCGTCGACCTATCCATGCCCTTCGCGCAGGGCGACGACGGCTACCCCGAGCACCTGCTGGCGACGTCGAGCGCCGAGTTGATCCAGCAGTGGAATCCCGGCGCCCGCGTGGTGAAAGCGTTCGCGACGATGGGCTCGCAGATCATCGACAACCCCGGTGAAGCCGGCGGCATCGTGAGCGTTCCGCTGGCAGCGGACGACAGGGCAGCGAAGGAAGCGGTCGCCCGGATCATCGCCGACATGCAGCTCGACCCGGTGGACTTCGGCCCGTTGCGCATGGCTCGGCAGATCGAGAACCTGCAGCTGATCTACATGATCCCGCTGGTGCAGAACCGCCCGGAGAACTGGGAGTTTCATTTCCGGCGCAGCACGCACTACGGGTGCTACTGGTCGGAGGGCTACGCGTCGGATGTCACCGCGCCCCCGGCCGACATCGAGAACCTGGCCAGCTTTCCGGACGCGCGTGCCGACAAGCCGACGTGCCCGTAAGTGCGTGCACGGACGGCGCGGCTGCACCGCCGGGCGGTGCCGTGCGCAAAGTCAATAGGAATGTCCGCGTATCGGAAACCGGAATCCCGTCGGCTAGTCTTGGGCCAAACAGCCTGGAGACTGCCCGACCATGTTCAGAGTTCTCCGCGTTTTCTGCCTGTTCGCCGCTTGCTGTCTCGCGGCGTGTAACCCGTTCGAGGAAAGCTTCGCGCTGCCCGAGGGCGATGCCGACCGCGGCCGACAGCACTTCGTGTCACTCGGCTGCATCAACTGCCACGTCGTGACCGGCGCCGAGCTTCCCGCCCCCGCGGAGGCCGGGCCCGTGCAGGTACGGCTGGGCAGCCGGACCGGACGGAAGATGTCCTACGGCCAGCTCGTGACCGCGATCGTCAACCCGTCGCACCGGCTGCCGATCGGGCACGAAAGAACGGGCGTATCGGTGGACGGTCAATCCCGCATGACGTCTTTGAACGACGTCCTGACCATCACGCAGCTCACCGATATCGTGACCTTCCTCCAGGCGCATTACACCGAGGCGGAGCGGCCCGGCTACACGTACCCGGTCTACGACTATCTTTCAAGGAAGGACCAGGGCGGCTCGAACCCCTGAGTGCCCGAAGCCGGCCGGTCTCCCGGAGATCTGCCGGCAGCCGGGGTGGCTATCTGATCAAATCGCGAAACGTCGCCGTGTCGACGTGTTGCTGGAACGCACGTATTTTTCCGTCCGCCAGTGTCCACACGTGGGCCATTCTGACCGAGCACGGCTCGCCGGTGCCCTTGTGATTCCAGGTGTATCTGCCATCCGCGACCACGGTGTCGCCGTCGGCGATGTAGCGCTCGATACTGACCCCCCAGTTGTCACTGAATTCGCCGAGACGCATGAAGACGTTCTCGACCACTGCCTGCGGACCAACGTAGGTACCGGCCAGGGGAAAGCCGTCCGCCTCGGTCCATTCAATATCGTCGGCGAACATTCCGAGTACGGCCGGGATATCGCCCGATGCGAAATGCCCGTAGAGCTCCTGGATCGCTTTCTTGTTATGCAATTGAGCACCTTCTCTATTTTCCGTCGGTCGAGACTCGGCATTAGAAAGCATTTGGCTCGCAACAACCAGCCGGAAGGGTTGCCGGTCCGCTGGCAGGAGTGACTGGCCGGGATTGGGCTACAATGCCCGGCCAGCGCAACTTGCACAGGACCCTGATGAGTTTCTCTTTCAAGACCCCTGCCGCGTTCCCGGCGATGGGAGTGCTTGTCGCGAGCGCGGTCTGCGTTTCAGCACTTGCGGCCTCGTCCGAGCTCCCGGATCCGCTCGAAGCCGGTTGGGAAGGCGAGCCGGTGTGCGAGAGGCTGCACGAGGACGCCGACCAGAGAATCCTGCGCTGCACGTTTGCCCCATCGGTCGGCCACGAACGCCACTTTCACAGCCGGCATTTCGGATACGCCATCGCGGGCGGTCGCATGCGGATCACCGACGCGCGCGGCACCCGTGAAGTGGAGCTGGCGACCGGCAGCAGTTACACCAGCGACGGCGTCGGCTGGCACGAAGTGTTCAATGTCGGCGATACCACGGTGGTTTACCTGATCGTCGAACCCAAGTAACGGCAAGGCGCCGCCAACGACCACCCGGAACGATCATGAAATACCAGCTGGCACAGCTCAACGTCGCACGGTTCATCAAGCCTGCCGAACACCCGGACAACGCCGATTTCATCAACAGCCTGGATCGGGTGAACGCCGCGGCCGAGGCGCAGCCCGGATTCGTCTGGCGCCTGGTCGACGAGGACAGCAACGCGCTGGACGTCCGGGCATTCGATGACCCGAACATGATCGTGAACATCTCGGTCTGGGACGACGTCGAGTCGCTCGCGGCGTTCGTCTACCGCAACGAGGATCACCTGGCCATCCTGCGGCGCCGGCGCGAGTGGTTCGAGAATACGGAGTTTCACCTCGTCCTCTGGTGGGTCGAAGCAGGTCATGTTCCGGGCGAGGCCGAAGCCAGGGACAGGCTGGCGTTGCTCAAGGCCAACGGTCCCGGCCCGGATGCGTTCACGTTCCGGCAGCCCTACGCACCGCCCGGCGGAGGCGACGCCAGCCCGGTGGCAGACGCGTGCGACTGGTGAGCGGCGCTTCGGCCTAACCTGCAAACAGGATCATGATGCCGGCCGCGACGGCCGAGCCGATGACGCCGGCCACGTTCGGGCCCATCGCGTGCATCAGCAGGATGTTCTGCGGGTTTGCTTCGAGCCCGACCTTGTTCGCCACGCGCGCCGCCATCGGAACCGCCGACACGCCCGCCGTACCGATCAGCGGGTTGATCGGCTGCTTCGACAGGACGTTCATCAGTTTCGCCATCAGCACGCCGCTCGCGGTACCGATCGCGAACGCGACCATGCCGAGCCCGAGGATGAACAGCGTGTTCGTGTCGAGGAACTGTTCCGCGATCAGTTTCGAACCGATCGACAGCCCGAGGAAAATCGTCACGATGTTGATCAGCGCGTTTTGCGTCGTGTCCGACAGGCGATCGACGACGCCGCACTCGCGCATGAGATTGCCGAAGGCCAGCATGCCGATCAGCGGCGCCGCCGGCGGCAAAAGCGCGGCGACGAGCAACAGCAGCAGGATCGGGAACAGGATCTTCTCCGTCTTCGACACTTCGCGGAGCTGGACCATCTTGATCTTGCGCTCCGCCTCGGTCGTCAGGAGCTTCATGATCGGCGGCTGGATCATCGGCACCAGCGCCATGTACGAGTACGCGGCCACGGCAATGGCGCCCAGCAGGTCCGGCGCGAGCTGGCCTGCGACGTAGATGGCCGTCGGCCCGTCGGCGCCGCCGATGATGCCGATCGCCGCCGCGTCCTTCACCGTGAAGTCGGTCCACCCGAGCGACGTCATGCCGATCGCGCCCAAGAGCGTCGCGAAGATGCCGAACTGCGCCGCGGCGCCGAGAAACAGCGTGCGCGGGTTCGCGAGCAGCGGGCCGAAGTCCGTCAGTGCGCCGACGCCCATGAAAATGATCAGCGGAAACGCGCCGGTTTCGATGCCGACGACATAGGTGAGGTGCAGCAGCCCGTCGCCGGTCGCGATCTCGACGCCGGGGATGTTGCTCATCAGCCCGCCGAAGCCGATCGTCACCAGCAGAAGCGGCTCGAACTTCTTTGCAATCCCGAGGTACAGCAGCAGCAGGCTGATGCCGAGCATGACGACCTGCCCGCCCGAAATCTGGTACAGGCCGGACGCGTGCCAGAGTTCCAGGAGGCGGTCCATGCGCGCGCCTTACGCGATCGCGACGAGCGGATCGCCGACCTTGACGGCGTCGCCCTGCTTCACGAACACCCCGGTCACGCGGCCGGCCTTCGGCGCGCTGACCGCGGTCTCCATCTTCATCGCCTCGACGACCAGCAACGGGTCGCCCTCCTCCACCGAGTCGCCCACGGCCACGTTGACCCTGAAGATGTTGCCCGCGAGGACGGCGTTGACGTTTTCGCCGTCACCGCCGCCGGTCGGCGCGGCGGCGGGCTTCACGTCCGCCAATTGACCGCTGTCGGCGACCTCGACCGTGTAGCTCTTGCCGTTCACGCGGACCGAGTAGACGGCGGCACTGCCGCCGGTCGCCGCCACCACCTTCGATTCGGACGCCGCTTTGGGCTCCGTGCCCGGCGCCGGCTCGAATTTCGACGCGTCACCGCGGTGCTGCAGGAAACGCAGGCCGATCTGCGGGAAGAGCGCGTAGGTCAGGACGTCGTCCACCTCGTCCTTGGCGAGCGCGATACCCTTCTCTTTCGCGAGCCGCCGAAGTTCCGCAGTTTGCGCCTCGAGCTCGGGCTCGAGCAGGTCCGCCGGCCGGCAGGTCACGGCTTCCGCGCCGTCGAGCACGCGCTGCTGCAGCGCCTCGTCCACCGGCGCCGGCGTCGCACCGTACTCGCCCTTCAGTACGCCCGCGGTCTCCTTCGTAATCGACTTGTAACGCTCACCGGACAGCACGTTGATGACGGCCTGCGTGCCGACGATCTGCGACGTGGGTGTCACCAGCGGCAGCATGCCGAGGTCCTTGCGGACGCGCGGAATCTCCTCCAGCACGTCGTCGAGCCGGTCGCTCGCGTTCTGTTCGCGAAGCTGGTTCTCGAGGTTCGTCAGCATGCCGCCCGGCACCTGGGCGACGAGGATGCGCGAGTCCACGCCGCGCAGGCCGCCCTCGAACTTCGCGTACTTCCGGCGCACCTTTCGGAAGTAGGCGGCGATTTCCTCGAGCAGCCCGATATCGAGGCCGGTGTCGCGGCCGGTCCCCTCCAGCATCGACACCAGCGACTCCGTGGGCGAGTGCCCATAGGTCATGCTGAGTGACGAGATCGCGGTATCGATGTTATCGATACCCGCCTCGGCCGCCTTCAGGTTCGTCGCGTGCGACAGGCCCGTCGTCGCATGGCATTGCATGTGGATCGGGATACTGACCGTTTCCTTCAGCCGGCTGACCAGTTCAAACGCCACATACGGCTTGAGCAGGCCCGCCATGTCCTTGATGCAGATCGAGTGCGCGCCCATCTCCTCGATGCGCTTGCCCATGTCGACCCAGAGGTCGATCGTGTGGACCGGGCTGACCGTGTAGGACATCGCGCCCTGCGCATGCTTGCCGACTTCGAGCGTCGCCTTGATCGCCGTCTCCAGGTTCCGGAGGTCGTTCAGGGCGTCGAAGATGCGGAACACGTCGACGCCGTTCGTCGCGCAGCGCTCGACGAACTTGCGCACGAGGTCGTCGGCGTAGTGGCGGTAGCCGAGGATGTTCTGCCCGCGGAACAGCATCTGCTGCGGCGTGTTCGGCATCGCCGCCTTGAGGCGCCGGATGCGCTCCCACGGGTCCTCGCCGAGGTAGCGAATGCAGGCATCGAACGTGGCACCGCCCCAGGACTCGATGGACCAGAAGCCCACGCGATCCAGTTTGTCCGCGATCGGCAGCATGTCGTCGATCCGCATGCGCGTCGCGAGCAGGCTCTGGTGGGCATCGCGTAATGCAAGCTCGGTGATCCCGAGCGGTTTCTTGTCGCTCATTTCGTCCGTTGTTTGTATCGGTGCATGCGAATGGCCGCGGCGATCGCGGCCACTTCGTCGTCGTTTCTGCCGTTTGCTGCGGCTGGGCCATCCTGCGCCGGAAGACGGCCGACCAGGCGCGCCATGAGGCTCATCGCAAACACCAGCACGGTCAGGAACACGAACACCGTGCCCATGCCGATCAGCATCAGCGTCAATCCCTGTTGCAAAAGCGATGGCGTCATTCGGCGTCCGGCGGCGCGAGAACGGATGATTATACGGACATGCTGCGACCAAAGTCGCCGTTTCGCGAATGGAAACCGCGTAGAATGTGATGCTTCGCCGGGGCATTCGAAGAATCTGTTGGACGTGAAACGACCTGCACGCATGGCCGGATTAGCCGCTGTCGGCGTTCTCGCCGGCCTCGCCGCAGTGGCTGCGCACGCAGCGGCGGACGAAGAAACGGCGCCGCCAGAGGTACCGACGGGCACCCCGATTTCACGCATCGTCATTGTCGAGCAGAACATCTTCGACCTGTCGAAGGAAGAAGAGAACAACTGGCTCTATCGCTGGATGAACCGGCTGCACATCGTCACCAAGCCGAAGACGATCCAGCGCCAGCTGCTGTTTGCCGAAGGCGACGGCTACGACCCGCGTCTCATTGAAGAGACCGAGCGTATCCTGAGGGAAAACAAGTACCTCTACGACGCCTCCATCGAGCCGGCTATCAATCCGGAGGGTGAACTCGAGGTCGAGGTTCACACGCGTGACCTGTGGACGCTGACGCCGGAGCTCACGCTGTCGCGGGAAGGCGGCGAAAACAAGAGCGAGATCGGCCTCGAAGAGTCGAACCTGTTCGGCCGCGGCCAGCGGGTACTCATCACGCACACGGACGACGTCGAGCGCTCCGGCAATATCTTCGAATTCGACGACCGGCAGCTCGGTGCCAGCTGGGTGTCGCTCCGGCTACTGCTGGCCGACAACTCGGACGGCCACTCCCGCCTGCTGTCGGTCGTCAAGCCGTTCCATTCCCTGGATGCTCGCCACGCGGGCGGCGTCACACTGCTGGACGACGACCGACGCAGCACGTTTTACGAACTGGGCGAAGAAGCCGCCGAGTACCGGCACGAGCGCGAATTCCTGCGCGCCTTCGTCGGTCGATCCTCTGGATTGCGCAAGGGTTGGGTGCAACGCTGGACCGCTGGCTTGGTCCACGACGAAAACGTGTTCTCAGCGGTGCAGGAGCCGGAGTTGCCGTCCGTCATCCCGCCGAACCGCAAGCTCGTCTACCCGTTCATCGGCTACGAGATCCTCGAGGACCACTTCGAGAAGTCGCAGAATCATAACCAGATCGACCGGTCCGAGGACTTCTACATGGGCACGCGTTTGTCCGCGAGCCTCGGCTGGTCCGACACGTCGTTCGGCGCCGACCGCGACGCACTCGTGTACGCGGTCGACGGCAACCACAGCATCGGTTCGCTCGACTCCATCGCACTGCTCATGTCCGCGCGACTCAGCGGACGCCACGAGGACGCCGGGTTCGTGGACTCCAAGCTCGGCCTGGCCGGCACGTACTACTGGAAGCAGTCCGAAAAGCGCCTGTTTTACGTGAGCGCGAACGCCGTGGTCGGGAACGACCTCGACATGGATGACGTCGTCGAGATCGGTGGCGACAGCGGGTTGCGGGGCTATCCCCTGCGCTACGAGGCTGGCGACTCGAGCATCGTCGTCAGCGTCGAGCAGCGCTACTTCACGGACTGGTATCCGTGGCGCCTGTTCCGGGTCGGCGGCGCCGTGTTCGCGGACGTCGGTCGCGTATGGGGGCCCGATGCGCTGGGCGTGGAGAACAGCGGATGGCTCAAGGACGTGGGCTTTGGCCTGAGGCTCGCGCCGACACGGCTCGGGACCAACAAGGTCGTCCATATCGACATCGCGTTCCCGCTGGACGGGGACGACGACATCGACAGTGTGCAGGTGCTGGTGGAGGCGAAACGCAGCTTCTAGAACGAACCGACCGTTACTGGCTGCACAGGAACCGGGTTTTCTCTTTCGCGGCGGCGATTTCCGCCGCGTACTCTTTCTCGGTCAGCACGTGCCGCTCGCCGCTCTCGTCGGTGCGGTACAGGGCCGGCGCATTCTCGTAGGACTCGAGTATCTCGTTGGCACGCTTGCAGTTGTGCGCCACCGCGGCCTCCCGTTGTGAGCGCTCATCCACACTTTCACCCGCGTTCACCGGTTCCGCGCCGGGATCCCCGGCCGCATCCACGTCGTCGAGCGAGCCACTGGAGTGCCAGAACAGCTGCACGCGAATCGCGTCCTCGTGATCCGGCTTGTCGCTGTAGAACGACTTGCCGTTGTCATCCCGCCAGGTCCAGATGGCCCGGTCCGAATCCACGTAATGCGTATTGCCGTCCGCGTCCACCCAACGCCAGACGTCGGCACGGGCACCGGACGACAGCGCGAGCAACAGTGCGAGGGAAATCAGGAAATTGCGAGTCATGCCGCCTCCTTCATCTCCGTCATTGTCCGCCACCGGCTCGCGAAACGCGTTGAAGGGGGTCACAAAACGGGGAGGAAAACCACATCGCGAAATGCAGGCGCCGCAAGTCTCCGCGGCACGCCGCGTGCCGACCGCATCGCGGAATCGGCCGTCTTCGCGACTGGTGTCCCCGGCGGAGTGTGCGAAGATAGCGCACCATGAATCTCGGAATCACCGATCGGCTTCGCCCGTTGCTCGACGACGTGCAGGTTTTCATTCGTGACCGCGTCGAACCGGTCGATGCCGAATTCCTGGACGAAGTGCGTTCCGGCAGCCCCTGGACACTGACCGACCGCCAGAAGTCGATCCTGGACGAACTGAAATCCGCCGCGAAAGCCGCCGGCCTGTGGAATTTCTGGCTCACCGACAGCGAACGTGGCAACGGCCTCACGACTGTGGAGTACGCGTACATTGCCGAAGCCACCGGCCGCAGCCATCTCGCGGCCGAGGCGTTCAACTGCAGCGCGCCGGACACCGGCAACATGGAAGTGCTGGAACGCTACGGGTCGCCCGAGCAGAAGGCGCGATGGCTCGAACCGCTGCTGGCAGGCGACATCCGTTCCGCCTACGCGATGACCGAACCGGACGTCGCCTCCTCGGATGCGACGAACATCGCGACGTCAGCGGTGCTCGAGAACGGGGAATGGGTGATCAACGGCGAGAAGACCTACATCTCCGGCGCGGGCGACGAACGCTGCAAAATCCTGATCTGCATGGTGCGCACGGACGCGGACGCCGCGAAGCACGCCCAGCACTCGCAGATCCTCGTGCCGATGGACACGCCGGGCGTCGAGGTCGTGCGCGGCATGCAGGTGTTCGGCAACGAGGACGCGCCGCACGGTCACATGCACCTCCGACTCAACGACGTCCGGGTTCCGGAAGAGAACGTGATCCTCGGTCCGGGTCGCGGATTCGAGGTGGCGCAGGGCCGGCTCGGCCCGGGACGGATTCACCATTGCATGCGGGCGATTGGCGTCGCCGAGCGCGCGTTGGAACTGATGTGCCGCCGCGGTCTGTCGCGCACGGCCTTCGGCAAGCCGCTGGCCGGTCTCGGTGGCAATCACGAACGCATCGCGCAGGCGCGCATCGACATCGACATGGCGCGCTTGCTGACGCTGCAGACGGCCTGGGTGATCGATACCCTGGGTGTGCGTCAGGCGCGGGTCTGGATCTCGAAGATCAAGGCCGCGGTGCCGAACATCGCACTGCGCGTCATCGACGACGCGATCCAGATGCACGGCGCGGCGGGCCTGTCCCAGGATTTCCCCCTGGCCGCGATGTACGCCGCCACCCGTACGCTGCGTCTCGCCGATGGGCCCGACGAGGTGCACCGGTTCGTCGTCGCGCGCGACGAACTCGGCAAATACGCCTGACCCGTGCCGACGAAGATCCCCGCATCGGAGTTCCGGGAACTCGCCGGCCGCACGCTGGAACCGTCGTCGTGGCTCGAAATCACGCAGGACCGTATCAACCGGTTTGCCGATGCGACGAACGACCACCAGTTCATCCACGTCAGTCGCATCAAGGCAGCGTTCACGCCGTTCCGCAAGCCGATTGCGCACGGGTTCCTGTCGCTGTCGCTGCTGTCGTACCTGAATGCCGAGAACGCGCTCGTCCCCGACAACCTGAAAATGGTCCTGAATTACGGCTCGGACCGACTGCGATTCCTCGCGCCGGTCAAGGTCGGCAAGCGCGTGCGCTCGCACCAGACGATCATGTCGGTCACGGAAAAGCGGCCGGGGCAGTGGCTGGTGAAGACCGATGTGAGCGTCGAGATCGAGGGCGAGGACAAGCCCGCACTCATCGCCGAGATGCTCGCGCTGTACTACGTTGGTGATTGAGCAGCACCGACCGGGGAGACGCTGATGCGCGCACTGGTATGCCATGCCTACGGACCACCGGATGACCTCGTGATCGAGGACCGACCAGCACTTGCGCCGGGCCCGGGCGAAGTGGCTGTCGACATCGTCGCCGCGGCAATCAATTTCCCGGACCTGCTCGTCATTGCGGGCAAGTACCAGGACAAGACACCGCCGCCATTCGTGCCCGGCAACGAAGCCGCCGGAACCGTTGCGGCCGTCGGTGACGGCGTCAAGGGCTTCACGCCGGGCGACCGCGTCATCGTCATGCCGCGCGGGGGCGCATTCGCCGAACAGTGCGTGGTCGATTCATCGAAGGTGGTGCCGATGCCCGCAGCGCTCGATTTCGAGCAGGCGGCGGCATTCGGGGTGGTTTACGGCACCAGCTATCATGCGCTCCGGCAGTCGGCACAACTTAAGCCCGATGAGTCGCTGCTGGTCCTGGGCGCCGGCGGCGGCGTCGGACTGGCGGCGGTCGAACTGGGCAAGGCCATGGGTGCCCGGGTGATCGCGGCCGCCAGCAGCGCAACAAAGCTCGACGCCGCGAGGAAGGCCGGTGCGGACGAGACGATCGACTACCGCCAGGAGGATCTCCGCGAGGCGGTCCGGCGCCTGAGCGATGACCAGGGCGTTGACGTCGTCTATGACCCGGTCGGTGGCGACCTCGCACAGCAGGCCCTGCGCGGACTGGCATGGCACGGCCGCTACCTGGTGATCGGTTTTGCAAGCGGCGACATCCCCGCTTTTGCCGCAAACATCGCACTCTTGAAGGAAGCCAGTATCATCGGCGTCTGGTGGGGAACCTGGCTCGCGCGTCATCCGGATGAGCACCGGGCCAACCTGCGCGAACTGCTGGCCTGGATTAACGATGGAACGATTGCGCCGAAAGTTACCGAAACCTATGCACTGGACGATTTTCGCCGCGCATTCCGGCGCATCGCGACGCGCGAGGCCGTGGGCAAGGTGGTGCTGCGCCTGCGCAACTGACGGCCGCGCGGCGGTACCGGCATGAACTTCCTGATGAGCACGCTGGCCCTCGTGGGAGGACCGTTCATTTACGCCTGGGGGCGGCGCCAGCCGGTGGTGAAGCAGTTGCTCGACGGCTTTGTCCTGGTCGCCGTCGCCGGCATCGTCTGCGTGAACATCATCCCGGATGCACTGGACAACGGCGGACTGCTCGCGGTAGTCGCGTTGGCGGCCGGGCTGGTATTCCCCGTGGGCATCGAACATGCATTCCGGCGCTCCGCGCACGAGGCACACGTCTTCATCGTCGTGCTGGCTGCGGCCGGCCTCGTCGTACATGCGCTGCTCGACGGCATCGCGCTGTTGCCGACACTGGGTAACGGATCGCCGGCGACATCGGTGCCCGGGAACTCGCTGGCGCTCGGCGTCATCCTGCACCGGCTGCCGGTCGGCATGGCGCTGTGGTGGTCCGTCCGCCCGGCGTTCGGCTTGCCCGCCACGATCGCCACGTTCGCCCTGGTCATTGCGGCGACGGCGGCGTCGTACTTTTTCGGCGGTCCGGTGGTCGCGCTGGCCGAAGCGCCGCGACTTGCGCTGTTCCAGGCGTTCGTCGCCGGCTCGCTCGTGCACGTCGTCGCCTTCGGGGTGAGCCACCGTCACGAACGCGACGAGCCGTTCGTACCGGCGGACAACTGGGGGTTCCGCGCCGGTATCCTGCTCGGCATGTTTGTGGTTTTCGCGGTGCCACATCTGCACTGACGGGAGGCTTGTTGCCATGAGATTGCCAGGACTATTGCTGATCCTCGCCGCCGGGTTGCCCATAAGCGCCAGCGGCGACACGGAGGCCGATCCGTACCTGTGGCTCGAAGGTGTGCAGGATCCGGCGGCCCTCGACTGGGTCCGCGAACGCAATTCGCGCACCTTTGCGGATCTGCGCGACGGACCGGTGTTCGACGCACTGTATGCCGAAGCCTTCGCGATCATGACGTCCGACTCGCGCCTTCCGAGAGGCAAGATCATAGGCGACGAGTACCACGACTTCTGGCAGGACCAGGAGCACGTCCGCGGCGTCTGGCGACGCACGCCGATCGATGCACTGGCGCGCGGTGAACCGGCGTGGGAGACCGTCCTCGATTTTGACCGGCTCGCCGCGAGCGAGAACGAGAACTGGGTCTACAAGAGTATCGACTGCACCGGCGGCGTGCGCGGCCGATGCCTCGTCGCGATGTCGCGCGGCGGCAGGGACGAATCCGTCTGGCGGGAATTCTCGCTGTCGGAGCGCGCGTTCGTGGACGGCGGCTTCGTCACGCCCGAAGCGAAGAACTATGTCGCCTGGGCGGGCCCCGACACGCTCGTGATTGCCACGGAGTTCGGCCGGGACAGCCTGACATCGTCGGGCTACCCGCGCGAGGCCCGATTGTGGCGGCGTGGCACCCCGCTCGCCGACGCGCCGTCGCTGTTCAAGGCCGAGCGCCACGACACGCTGCTCGCTCCCCAGGCGTACACGAGCAGCGAATCGACGCGCATGTTTCTCCTGCGCCTGCGCGCCGACTGGAACGAGATCGACGTCTACTCGGTCGGCGATGGCGAGACCGGCGAACGCCTGCTGCTGCCGCCCAGGGTCCTGACCAAGGGCATGGTCGGCGATGAGCTGATCCTGCTGTTGAAGGAGCCGTGGACGGTGGGTGCCGACACGCACGCGGCCGGCGACGTGGTCGCCTATGATCTCGAGTCCGGCCGGGTCCGGCGGGTCTACGCGCTCGGACCGTCGGAGGCCATCGACGAGGTCGAGACCGGCGCGGGCAGCGTGTACCTGCAGCTGCTGGACGACGTGGTCGGCGAAATTCGCCGCGTCACCCGGACCGCCGGGGGCTGGCAAAGCACCGATATCCCGGTACCCGGCAACGGCGTTGCGAGGCTCGCCGGCTTCAGTGCATCGCGCGCCGACCTGCTGGTGACGTACGAAAGCGCGATCCAGCCATCAACGATGTACCACGTCGACGCGGACAACCGCGTTCGCAAGGCGTTGCAGACGGCACCGCTCTACGATGCCGCCGGCGTGGTCATCCGCCAGCGATTCGCAATCAGCGCGGACGGCACGCGCGTCCCGTATTTCCTCGTCGGGCGTGAGGACGTGATCGAGCGCGGCAATGCGCCGACGATCCTGTACGGCTACGGCGGCTTCCTGGTGTCGACCCTGCCCGTCTACTACGACGACCCGTCACGCCCGCAGCACGGCGCCCTGGCCGGCAAGATGTGGATTTCGCGCGGCGGGCTCCTCGCCCTGTCGAACATCCGCGGCGGCGGCGAATACGGGCCGCGCTGGCACCAGGCCGCGATGCGCGACCAGCGTCAGCGCGCGTTCGACGATTTCATCGCCGTGGCCGAAGACATGATCGATGCCGGAATCACGTCGCCTGCGCGGCTGGGTGCTCTCGGCCGCTCCAACGGCGGCCTGTTGCTCGGCGCCGCGCTCACGCAGCGCCCGGACCTGTTCGCTGCGTTCGACATCGGCGTACCCCTGCTCGACATGCGGCGCTACAACAAGCTGCTCGCCGGATCGAGCTGGATGGGCGAGTACGGCAACCCGGACATCGCGGAAGACTGGGCGTTCATCCGCGAGTATTCGCCCTACCAGAATCTCGAGCGCGGCAAGGACTATCCGCGCGTGCTGTTCTACACGTCGACGCTCGACGACCGGGTGCACCCCGGTCACGCACGCAAGATGGCGGCGGCGCTCGAGGCGCTCGGGCACGCGCCATTCTATTATGAGAACATCGAGGGCGGTCACGGCGGCACCGCGAACCAGGACCAGCTCGCCATGCGCACGGCGCTCGAGTACGCCTATTTCGTCCGAATGCTGATGCCGGCGCTCTGGGACCAGCAGGACGAGTGAAGCGGCGCGGTTACCGCCGGCCACCGGCTTCGCGTTCAGCGGCCCGGTTTGTTAAGGTCTCGGTTCGCGAACGCATCGACCCGCCCGCTGGGCGGCAGACCTGCCGAATCTGGCGTGAACGCCCGGAGACAGCCAATGACACAAGCCAAGCGCGGCGACACGGTCCGCATCCACTACACCGGCAAGCTCAGCGACGGAACGCAGTTTGACAGCTCCGCCGGCAAGGACCCGCTGGAATTCTCGCTCGGCAGCGGCCAGGTCATCCCGGGCTTCGACGACGCCGTCGACGGCATGAACGTCGGCGACAGCAAGACCGTGACGATCCCCCCGGAGCAGGCCTACGGGCAGAAGCACGAGCAGCTGATCCAGGACGTGCCCAAGCAGGCGCTGCCGGAAGACATCACGCCGGAAGTCGGCATGCAACTCCAGAGCAAGTCACCCGACGGCCGTGTCCTGCATCTCGTCGTGACCAACGTCGGCGATGAGACGATCACCGTCGACGGGAATCACCCGCTGGCCGGTGAAGACCTGACATTCGACATCGAGCTGGTGGGCATCGCCGGGGCCGGCTGACGCGTCAGTCGCCGTTCGCCATCTCTCCGAGACGCGAGCGCACGCTCCACAGCTCCGGGAAGAACTGCAGGTCCAGCGCCTTCTTCAGGAATTCCACGCCGCTGGTACCACCGGTGCCTCGGCTCCAGCCGATGATGCGCTGGACCGTCTTCATGTGACTGTAGCGCCACATCTGGAACTCGTACTCGAGGTCGACCAGCTTCTCGGCGAGCTCGTAGAGCTCCCAGTGCTCCTTGGTCGACGAGTACACTTCGGCCCATACCGCTTCCACGGCTTCCGAGGCCTCGTAGGGCTGGGTCCAGTCGCGTTCCAGCCGGTCCCCGGGCACGTCGAAGCCGCGATCGGCCAGCAGTCGGAGGCAGAGATCATAGAAGCTCGGTGATTCGAGCGCTGTCTGAAGGCGCCTGTAGCGTTCCGGTCGCTTGCGGTGCACTTCCATCAGCGCGGCATTCTTGTTGCCGAGCAGGTATTCGATTTCGCGGTACTGGAAAGACTGGAACCCGGAGCTCTGCCCCAGCGCCGCTCGAAAACTCAGGTAGTCGGACGGCGTCATCGTCGACAACACGTTCCAGCTCTGCCGCAACTGCCCCTGGATGCGCGACAGTCGCGCCAGCATTTTGAACGCGGCCCCCAGATTGCCGCCGCGCACTTCGCGCATTGCCGCGTGCAACTCGTGCAGGCACAGCTTCATCCACAGTTCCGACGCCTGGTGGATGATCATGAAGAGCATTTCGTCGTGCGCCCCGGTGCGCAGATCCTGGCAATCGAGCAGCTTGTCGAGAGACAGGTAGCCACCGTAGGTGATGTCCTGGTCCCAGTGAATGTGTTCCTGGCTGAGATCGCGCGGATCGACGTCGTGGCGGGGTTCAGCGGGCTTTTTCATCGATGGGCTACCGGGACTGGCCGGACGGCGCCGCAGCCGTGGCGCGCCGTTCCTGAAAATGGCCGCACATCATAACGACAAAAGTTGACCCCGTCGCGGCAGGCTGGAATCCTTTGCGTACCCCTCGACCCGCTGTCCGCACACGGAGTGCCCCATGCGCCAGATTACCTCGATCGCCGCCCTCCTCACCCTTGCCGCGCCGGCCATGGCCGGCTGGCAGCTCGACGCCGACAACTCGCGGCTCACGTTCACGTCGATCAAGGCCAATACGGCCGCCGAGGTGCATACGTTCGGCAAGCTGACCGGCGAGATCGACGACGACGGCGGCGCGACGCTGTCGATCACGCTCGACAGCGTGGACACGGCCATCGAAATTCGTGACGAACGGATGCGCGAATTGCTGTTCGAGACGGCGACCTACCCCGTGGCGGCCGTAGCCGTCGATATCGATCCGTCGGCACTCGACGCCGTCGCTGTCGGCGACAGCGCGTCGATGACGATCGAGGCCTCGCTCTCGCTGCATGGGACGGAGTCGCCGCTGACGGCTCAGGTTTCCGTTTCGCGCCTGACCGAAGACCGCGTCATGGTGGTGACGGAGAAGCCGGTGATCGTCAACGCCAGCCAGGTCGGCCTGCTGAATGGCGTCGAGAAGTTACGGGAGGTCGCCGGCCTGCCGAGCATCAGCCCTGCCGTGCCGGTCACCGTCCTGCTGGTGTTCGAAAAAGACTGACCGCGTTACGGTTGCGCGCCGTCCGCAATCCACTGACGGACCACGTCGATCGTGGACTGCGGCAACCCGCCGGTCGGGGGCATGACACCCACGTTACCGGTGTTCTCCAGCTTGTGAACCAGGTAGCTGTTGTCCGGATCGCCTGGCACAACCCTCATGATCATAGCGTTCGCCGCGCTCGGGACGTTGACCAGCGTCAGGTGGCTCGTCGCCGTATCCGTAAAGTCGATACCCACAGCCGAGGCCGACCCGGCCGGGTTGTGACAGCTCACGCATGACGGCGCGAAAACGTTGGCATGGATGTCGGCCAGCGTCGGCTGGATCACGACCGGCGTCGCAACCGAGAATTGCGCGACGAAATTGCCGCCGGCAACGCCGTTGCCGGACGGAAACGCCCCGGAAAACTCGCCGTCGAGCGCATTCGCGTCCAGGTCCATGATCAGCGAGGCGCCGGCGCCGGCCAGCACCACCCGGTAGGTATCGTCGGCCAGCGCCTGCCCGCCCAGGTCGAAGACCGCGCTCGCCGGGTTCGCGCCCGGCACGGTGATCGACGCCGCGACCACGTTCGTCTCGTTGCCGTCGTTGAAGCTCGCGTCGCCGCCGCTGGCTCGCAGTACGAACGTCGTCGCGTTCACGGTCGACGCATCGAGGTCCCGATCGAAGCCGGCCACGATCTGGTTCGGCGACGCGTCGAGCACGGCGTCCGGCGTTGGCGACAACGACGCCACGCGAATCGGGGCAGCGGGCTGCACCGTGTCGTCGATCGCGCCGTCGGTGATCCACTGGCGGATGACGTCGATGTCGGCCTGGTCCAGCGCGCCCGAGGGCGGCATTTGCCCGCCGGACGCAGCGGTGCCCTCCAGCTTCTGGACGAGGTAACTGAGGTTCGGGTTGCCCGGCGCGACGCGCTGGATGCCGGGATCCTGCGAACTCGGCATGCCGACCAGCATCGCGTGGCTGTTCGCCGCTTCGAGGTTCAGGCTCGCGGGCGGGTTCGCGCCCGAGTGGCAATTCGCGGTGGCGCAGGTGGGGGTGAACACTGCCGCCTGTATTTCAGAGAACACCGGGCCGAAATTCGGCCCCGACGGTGGCGGATCGGGCGGCGGACTCGGCGGCGGCGGCGCATTCTCGTAGAACGACGCAGCCGCTTCCTCGTACGTCTGAACGTCGCAGCCGGCAGCCGACAGCGCCGTTAGCGCTGCGCAAGCAAGGGAAACCGGGCGCAGGCGCGCGATCCGTTTCGACATGGCTGGTCCACCCATCCGACAGCCTGGATTGCCTGATGGTAGCCCCTGCCCATCGACAAGACGGGACGTGCGTCACAGTAATCGACGCACGTCCCGCTGCCTGACGACGGTTAGCGGATATAACCCAGCTTTTCGAGCGTAATCAGGATCCGGTGGGCCGCAAGGTCCGGCGACAGTTCGCCGGTATCGATGACGATCTCGGCGTTCTCCGGCGCCTCGTACGGGTCGTCGATACCCGTGAAGCCCTTGATGATGCCGGCACGCGCCTTCGCGTACAGGCCCTTGCGATCACGTGATTCGCAGACCTCGATCGGTGTGGACACCCAGGTCTCCAGGAATCCGCCGTACGGTGAGATCATCTCGCGCACCTGGCGCCGGGTGGCCGCGTACGGCGCGATCGGCGCGCAAATCGCGATACCGCCGTTCTTGGTGATCTCGCTCGCAACGAACCCGATGCGCTGGATGTTCAGGTCGCGGTGTTCCTTGGAGAACGTCAGTTCGCTGGACAGGTTCTTGCGCACGATGTCGCCATCCAGCAGCGTCACCGGGCGCGAGCCGTCCTCGAGCAGCTTGACCATCAGCGCGTTCGCCACGGTCGACTTTCCGGAACCGGAGAGGCCCGTAAAGAACACGGTGAAGCCCTGCTTGTGCTTCGGCGGATGCGCGCGACGCAGCTCCTCCACGACCTTCGGGTAGGAGAACCACTCGGGGATATCCAGGCCCTCCTGCAAGCGACGGCGGAACTCGGTACCCGAAAGGTTCAGCACCTTGTCGGTGGGTTCCGTCTCGTCAGCCGCCAGGTACTCGGCCTTGTTCTCGACGTAGACCATCATCTTGAACGGGACCATCGTGATATCGAGCTCGTCCTCGTGCTGCTTGAACAGCTCCTGCGCGTCGTATGGCCCGTAGAACGGGTTGCCGTCGCGGTCATTGCCCGGGCCCGCGTGATCGCGACCCACGATGAAGTGCGTGCAGCCGTAATTCTTGCGGATGATCGCGTGCCAGATTGCCTCGCGCGGCCCCGCCATCCGCATGGCGAGGTTCAGCAGGCTGAGCTGCGTCGTCTGCTCCGGGTACTGCTCCAGTACGTGCTCGTAGCAGCGGACGCGGGTGAAGTGATCGATGTCACCGGGTTTCGTCATGCCGACGACCGGGTGGATCAGGAGGTTCGCCTCGGCTTCGCGCGCGGCACGAAACGTCAGCTCCTGGTGCGCGCGATGCAGCGGGTTCCGGGTCTGGAAAGCCACGATCTTGCGCCAGCCGAGCTTGCGGAAGCGGCCGCGCAGCTCCGACGGCGAATCGCGCAGCAGCTTGAAGTCGTAGTAGGTCGGCGGTTCGATACCGTGAATGCGCCCGCCGACGTACACGGGGTGCGTCGCGTTCTTGAGGTACGCGACCGCCGGGTGCGTGTCGTCCGTGGTGCCGTAGACACGCTGCGCTTCGCTGTCGAGGTCCGGGCGCCAGACGTCCTCGACGTCCATGGTCGCGAGCAGGACGCCTTCCTGGTCACGGAGCGCAATCTTCTGGCCGGCTTCGATCGTCTCGGCGAACGCCTCGCTGACGTCGAGCGTGACGGGAATCGGCCACAGCACCCCGCTCTCGAGCCGCATGTCGTCGCAGACGCGCTCGTAGTCGCCCTGCTTGAGGAACCCGTCGAGCGGCGAGAACGCGCCGTTCATGAGCAGGTCCAGGTCGCATATCTGGCGCTGCGTGAGATCCCAGGACTTGTAGTCCTTGGCCAGCCCTTTTTCCTCGTCCGCTTTCCCTTCGGCGAGGTAGAGCTCCTTCAGCTCACCGCCGTGCGGCTCTTTGAACGCACCCATGTTGGTTTCCTTTGGTTGAGGTTGAATGAATTGGATGAAATGTTCGGCTCAGCGCGCGAACCCGTGAAGAAGCAGGTTCGTGCATTTGCGCGTCAGGTCGAAGAGGTCGAGGTCCGGCTCCCGCACGATATGGTCGCCCCACGAGTTGCAGACGCCGATGACGGTCTGCGCCGCGAAGTGGCTGTCCAGGTCGGGCCGGACGACGCCGTCCGCGATGGCCCGGTCGAAGATACCTTCGAGCAACTCGCGGTACGCGGAGCCGAGTTCCTTCAGGTTTCGGCGTTTTTCCGGCGGGAGATACAGCCGCTCGTCGTTGTAGACCTTGAGTGCCTCGTTCGTGGAGCGGTAGCTCGACAGGTGCGACGTCACGGTCGCGAACAGCTTCGCTTCGAAAGGCTGCGAATCGGCGGCAATGCTTTCCATGCGTTGCACGTAGTCACGGATGCCGTACAGGCACACCTCGAGCAGCGCATCCTCCTTCGAGCGGAAGTAGTAGTAGAGACTGCCCTGCTTCACACCGAGGCGCGCCGCGATGTCCTTCGTGCAGGCCCCGTGGTAGCCCTTGTCCGCAAACTCCGCCGCCGCGGCTTTCACGGCTTCGGCTTTTTGCTGGTCGTAGCGAGTTCGGGTCTGAGCGGTCATGCATCGGGCAACGGGCGACGTCTGAAGCACTGGATTCTATAGCTCTATAGAATTGCGGGCAATCCTCGAACCCATGAATCTTAAAGACTGATTTTCAGATAAATTTATGCATTCCTGTTCTATAGATTCATAGATCGGCGGCACTTCCCGGCCGTCCGACCCCGCCGAACCGGGTGCATCCTAAATGAGAATCATTTGTGACTTTGACCGTGTCCTATTAGCATTCGCATTTTCGACTGCACGACTGGAGCGTCCGCGTCATGCGCATTTACCCGTTCACCCTCGTCATTGCCCTGCTTCTCGCCGCACCGGCGCAGGGCCAGACTCCGTCCCTGGAGGAAGTCTGGGCCATCGTCCAGCAGCAACAGCGCGAGATCGACGCGCTGAAACAGCAACTCGCCACGACCGAAGCGGAGCTGGCGGAAGCCGACCGGCAAATCGAGGCGACCGGCGACTACGTCGAGTCGCTCGCCGTGCCGGCAACCGCGGAGTCCGGCACGCACATCGGCGGTTATGGCGAGGTGCACTACAACAACCTGGACGCCGAGGACCCCGCGAACGACCTCGACCAGGTCGACTTCCACCGCTTCGTCCTGTTCTTCGGGCACGACTTCACGGACAGGGTCCGGTTCTTCTCGGAACTGGAACTCGAACATTCGCTGGCCGGCGACGGCGCGCCCGGCGAAGTCGAACTCGAGCAGGCATACGTCGAGTTCCTCCTGACCGACACGCTCAGCGCGAAGGCCGGCCTCTTCCTCCTGCCGATCGGCCTGCTCAACGAAACCCACGAGCCGCCGACGTTTTATGGCGTGGAACGCAACTCGGTGGAGAGCGTGATCGTGCCGTCGACCTGGTGGGAAGCCGGCGCCACGCTGTCTGGCCACAACGACGCCGGCCTGAGCTGGGATCTTGCATTGCATTCCGGCCTGGCGATGCCCACGGACGGCGGCAGCGCCTTCCGCGTTCGCAGCGGCCGCCAGAAGGTCGCCGAAGCACTCGCGAGCGACCCGGCGATGACCGCACGGCTCGCTTACACTGGCATACCCGGCCTGTCGCTCGCTGCAAGCCTTCAGTACCAGTCCGACCCGAGCCAGGTCGGCGGCGACGGCCTCGACTCAGGACAACTGATCGAGGCCCATGCGGCCTACCGGGTCGGCGGCTTTTCATTGACGGGTCTGTACGCACGCTGGGACTTTGACGGCACCGCGGTCGAAGCCGCGGGCGCGGACACACAGACGGGCTGGTACGTCGAGCCGAGCTACCGGATCGCCACGGACGGCCGCTGGGGTTTCTATGGGCGCTACGAGGACATCGATGGCGCGCGCACGCAGGACCAGTACTCGCAATGGGAACTCGGGTTCAACTACTGGCCGGTCGACGACGTGGTCCTGAAGTTCGACTGGCGATCCCGCGAGCACTCGTTGTCCGCGGAATCCGGCCGTGATTTCGACGGTTTCGACCTCGGCGTCGGCTACCAGTTCTGACGGAGCATCGATACGGTGCGACAGTTCATCGCTGCCCTCCTGTTCGTCGCCGCCGCCCACGCGGCCGGCGATGCGCATGCCGAGGCCGGCGAGTACCTGTCGCGAGACGCCTTCCTCGAAGCCACGCTGGAGACCGCGGACCCCGCGTCGGACGTCGTCTGGCTGGACGAAGTACTGCAGGAGCGCGCAACCGAGATTCTCGGTCACGCGCCGGGGATGTTGCGCGCCCGGTACTGGTATTCTTCGGGTCGCACGGCGTGGGTGTTCGACGAGATCGGCAAGGAGCGGCCCATTACGATGGGCGTCGTCATCGAGGACGGTACGATCCGGGACTTCCGCGTGCTGACGTTCAGGGAGAGCCGCGGTTGGGAAATCCGATACGCCTTTTTCACGCGCCAGTTCGACGGGCTGGGCCTCGACGGGGACGGCGAACTGGACGCAACGATCGACAACATATCCGGTGCGACCCTTTCGGTTCGCGCGGCCCGGCGTGTCGCGAACCTGGCGCTCGTTCTTGACGATGTGGCGCGACGGACGAACACCAAGATTGCATCGACCCGCTAGGGAACGCTTGCAAGGCCGTCCCCGGCGCTGGACGCGCCGGTTGCACCGGTTGCTCGGCCTGGCATCGTGCGTATTCCTGCTGCTGATCGCCGTCACCGGACTCGCGCTCAATCACGCGGACCGGCTCGGCCTGTCGCAACGCTCCGCCGCCGCACCGTTCGTACTCGCGCTCTACGGCGTCGACGCCCCGCCGGTCGACGTCGCGTTCGAGGCAGGCGGGTCCACGTACGCGCTGGCAGGCGGTTTCCTTGTCGTTGACGATCGCATCGTCGCCGAGTCGCGCGAACTGCTCGGCGCGATTGCCGTTGGCCGCGACGTGCTCGCGTTGACCGACGAGGAACTGCTCCTGTTCGCACCGGGCGGTGCGCTCGTCGAGCGGGCATCGCTGTCGCTGCCGGCCGCGGCGCGGCGTCTCGGCACCGACGGCGACGTCGCGGTCATCGACGCGGGCGCGCTGCTTTTCGAGATCGACACGGCGGCGATGAATGCGCGTCCGGCGGCGGAATCCGGGGCCCCAGACTGGTCGATCGCCGCCACCCTCTCCGACGGGCAAGTGCGCCAGATCGGCACCGCCGTCCTCGGCAGGACCTACAACGGGTCGCGTGTCCTGAATGACCTGCACAGCGGCCGGCTGTTTCCGGGCCTCGGGCCGTTGATCGCCGACCTGGCCGCCCTGTGCCTGGTCTACCTTGCTGCGAGCGGCCTGTACCTCGCGTTGCGGCGCAACCGCTGAATACGGCCTAGCGGTCGCGCCGCCAGACCTCGACCTCTTCGGCCGCGCCTTCGATGATGATCTCGCCGATCTTGCACGGCGCTACACCTTCCGTTTCCTCGCAGGCCTGCAAGGATGCCAGGCGCTCCTGGTGCGAAAGACGTGCGGTGCTGGCCGCCGGCTCCTGGACGTCGGGCGCGAGCCAGCCCTCTTCGCCGGACAATGCCGTCGTCGCCGCGGACAACGTCGCATAGACGTCGCTCTGGTTCGCCGACGGCGCACAGCCCGAACGTTTGCGGTCCACGATGACGTTGTCGGAGGCCGACTTCAGGTCGATCAGTTGCTCCAGCGCAAACTCGCAGTCCGCACGCGTCAGGAAGTGGAGATCGAACTGCGATTCCTGGCAAACGGTCTTGCCCGCCGGCGCCACGCATTCGGCCAGCGTCAGCACGAAAACCTGTATCCATCCGGTATCCATGGTGTCGCTCCTTGTCACGGTTTGCCCGGCACGCGCGGCGCGCGATGCGCCGAGTGCCGGAGACCCGTTGTTGGGGTTTCGATCTCATTATCCGCGCGGCCGGAGCGGTTGCAATCGGCACGGATGATTATGTGAAATCGGAGTGGCCGGCCAGCGCCGTGCAGCTGGCCGGCCGTTTGCCGGGCTCACGCGTCGTCAGTTTGCGTGATTTCAAAGCGCGACGGCGATCGGCCGCCGGTGGCGACGCACACGGACCGGTATTCGCGCAGCACCGAGCCGCCGGCGGCCTCCCGGACCGTGGTTTCGATGCCGATCGAATAGCCGACCGTACGGCGCTTCGTCGATACGACCGCGTGGCGTACCTCGCCGGCGCCGGTGTAATCCGCACGCTCGCGAACGGCCGCGACACACATGTCGATGTCGCGTTGCGGCGGGTCCGCGACAAAGCCGATTGCGGCGGCGGGCGTCGCCGCGTACAGCGTCGCGAGCACCGCCGTGCCGATGAAGGTCCGAACCCCGTTCCTGCTGATCAACGTTTTCATTACCTGGTACCTCTCCCGTGAATCGGGCGACACTTGACGCCCGTGATGAAAAACAGAATATTCGTTCTGATTCAGGCCAGCCGCGGCGTCCTGTAACGGTTTGGCGGGAAACATTCAGAATATCCGTTCTGTTAAGATCAAAAAAAAGCCGCGGGTCAGGCGGCCATCGGCGCGAGCGTCTGCTCGACGATCGACTCCAGCACGTCGCGCTGGAAACCGGAACGCGCCAGGACCGCGAGTCCGAACATCGTGCTCGTCAGCAGGTCGCCCGCCGCACCGACATCCAGGTCCGCACGCACCTCGCCATTTCGCTGTGCGTTCGCGAGACCGATCGAGAACGTCTTTGACATGCGACCGAGGAACTTCTGCAACACGTCCCGGATCTCGTCGTTGCCCGGCGCCAGCTCCATCGACGTGTGGATAAAAAGGCAGCCGCGCTCCGTGTCCTTGCAGCACATCTCGTCGACGCGCTCCGAGAAGATTCGTCGAATCGACGCCAGCGAGGCATCCTCATCCAGGAGCCGCAGGAACGAACGCTTGCCCATCCGTTCGGCAAAAGTCTCGAGCGCTTTCTCGAACAGTTCGCGCTTGTTCCCGAACGTCCCATACAGGCCATAACGGCTCACGCCGGTCGCCCGCACGATGTCCTCCATCGAGGTTTCCGCATAGCCGCGTGCGGCGAACAGGTCCACGACCTTGCCGAGCGCGACGTCCGGATCGAATTGCCGGGTTCTCACCATGCAAATCAGAATATCTGTTCTGACTCGGGCCGTCAAGCAGGATGGACGAATTGATCGCGAATCAGCGCGTGGCGTCGGACAGGAGAGCGTCCCTGAGCTCTTCTTCGAGGCGCTCGGTCTCGTGCGCGCGGGCCCGGGCGAAACGCGCGAACAGCAGGTACAGCACGGGGGTGAGATACAGGGTGAACGCGGCGGCGATGCCGAGCCCGCCGAACACGACCCAGCCGATCGAGGCGCGCGCCTCGGCACCGGCGCCGATGCCCAGGATCAGCGGCAGGCCGCCAAGGACGGTCGAAATCATCGTCATCGCAACAGGTCGGAGGCGAATCGCGGCGCCCTGCTCGATCGCATCGCGGATCGGCAAGCCCTCATCGCGCAGCTGGTCGGCAAACTCCACCAGCAGCACGCTGTTCTTGGCCATGAGCCCGATCAACAGCACCAGCCCGATCTGGGAGTAGATGTTCAACGAGGTGCCGGTCAGCCACAGCGCGACGATCGCGGATGCAATACCGAACGGGACGATCAACGTGACGACGACCGCCGACGTGAAGCCCTCGAACTGGGCCGCAAGCACCAGGAACACCACGGCGAGTGCGATCGCGTAGGTGAACAGCACTTCGCGCGAGGTCTCCTCGAGCGTCGCGGCTTCACCCATCAGCACCATCGACACGCTGTCCGGCAGCACGTCGTTCGCGATGCCGCGCAGCTGCTCCACCGCGTCGCCCAGGCTCAGCGACGTCGCGAGTTCCATGTCCACTTCGATGGCGCGGCGCTGCGCCTGGCGATCCAGTTCGGCGGCAACGCCCTCTTCGCGCAAGGTCACGAGGCTGGACAGCGGGACGAGGCGACCCGCGTCCGTGCTCACATAGAGGTTCACGAGATCCGACGGATCGTTGATCTCGCCGCTCGACGACTCGAGCAGGATCGGCACCGCCTCGTCGTTGACGTTCAGGTCGATCAGCTCGTCGCCATCGATCATCGCGCGCAGCGTGTCGCCGAGGTTCGCGAGGTCGATGCCGAGGTCCGCCGCACGCCGCCGATCGATTTCGACGGAAAGCTGCGGCTGTGTCGGGTCGTAGGAGATCTGGGGCTGCGACACTTCGGGCATCCGTGCTTCCAGCGCCGCGACAAAGTCCTTGGCCGCGCCGAAAATCGTCACGTAGTCGTTGCCGACCAGCGCGACCTCGAGCGAGCCCGTTCCACGCCGCAGGTTCAGGCTGTTGCTGCCTGAGATCGACACGAACGCGCCCGGCAGGCCGGACAGCGGGGCCTGCAGCGAGTCCATGATCTCGCGCTGCGAACGGCTGCGCTGACGCCAGTCGACCAGCGGCACGTCGATGCGCGCCCGGTTCGGGTCACGCCAGCCGACGACGGTAAGCACCGACTCGGCCTCGCCGCTGTCGATCAGCGCCTGCAACTGATCCTCGATGATGCGAGCCTGCCGGTCCATGTAGCCGATGCCGACGCCGTCCGGTCCGGTCACGTTGATAGTGATGAACCCCCGGTCCTCGTCGGGCAACAGGACCTGGTCGATGGTCTGGAGCAGCATCGCGGTGCCACCCGCGAACGCCAGCGCGACGGTGATCGGCAGCCACGGCCGGTCGAGCACCCAGCCCAGCGACCGCCGATAGAATGCGTGCAGTCGCGATCCGATGGCCTCGACATGGCGCCGGAACCGCCCGTCGCGGCCGGGCGCGGGCAGCCGTGACGCCGCCGCCGGCACCAGCGTCAGCGAGACGAAGCTGGAGATCACGACGGCGCAGGCCAGGACGAGCCCGAACTCCCGGAACAGGCGTCCGGCGGTACTCGGCAGGAATGCGATCGGGATGAACACGGAGATCAGTACTGCCGTGGTTGTGACCACGGCGAAAAACACCTGGCGCGTGCCGAGCACGGCCGCCGCGCGGGGACCGAGGCCCTGGCCACGCCGCCGCTTGATGTTCTCGAGGACCACGATCGCATCGTCGACGACAAGTCCCGTCGCGAGGACGAGCGCGAGCAGCGTCAGGATGTTGACCGAAAACCCCAGGATCCATATCGCCGCGACGGTGCCGATGAGCGCTACCGGGATGGCGACGCTCGGCACGAGCGTGGCCCGGAAGGACCCGATGAACAGCCAGATCGTCGCGATGACGATCGAGATCGTCAGCGACAGCGTGAACAGGACTTCCTGCACCGAGCTGCGGATGAAGACCGCCTGATCGTCCGTGACGAAGATCTCGACGTCATTGAATCGCCGGTTCAGGTTGTCGACCGCGCGACCCACCGAATCGGAGATGCGGATCGTATTGGACCGCGCCTGGCGTACGACTCCCAGGCCGACGACGGAACGCCCGTCGAGACGCGTGTAGTTGTTGGCATCGGCCGGGCCGAAATAGACCTGCGCAATGTCGCCGATGCGTATCGGGTCCCGAATGACGATGTCGGCGACTTCTTCCGCGGTGACGACCGAGGCGTCGGCACGCACGATCAGCTCCTGGGCCTCGGACCGGAAGCTGCCGGCGGGAACGTCGAACGCGGCGAGCCGCAGAACGTCGGACACGTCGGTGACGGACAACCCGTAGCTGGCCAGGCGCAACGGATCGACGACGACGCGGAGCATTCGCTGCCGACCGCCGTTCAGCTGCACGTCGGCGACGCCGTCAATGGACACCAGCGCCGGAATGATGTCCTGCTCAACGACGCGCGTCAGTTCCTCCTCGACGAGATGATTGCTGACGACCGCGATGCTGAGTATCGCCTGCGCGTCGCTGTCCGCCTTGACGACGACGACCTGTTCCAGCCGGTCCGGCAGTCGCCGGGACACGCGGCTCACGGCTTCGCGCACGTCGGACGCGGCGCTGTCCAGGTCGACGCCGGGCCGGAACTCGATACGGATCCGGCCGTTGTTCTCCTCGGACGAGGACTCGATGGTCTGGATCCCCGACACGCGGGCGACGGCGCCTTCGAGCAGGCTGACGACCTCCGAGTCCATGGTTTCGGGCGACGCACCCGGGTACTCGGCCAGCACGGCGACGATCGGCCGGTCGACGTCCGGCAACTCCCGCGTTTCAACGGCAAGGATGGCCGCGATACCGGCAAGGACGATCAACAGGTTGAGGACCAGGACCAGCACCGGCCGCCGGATGCTCAGGCTGGGCAGGTCGTTCGTACTCGCCGGACCGGCGGGCGCCGCGTCACTTTCGTGATGGCCTGCTTGCCGCTTCACCGCGGCGGACTCAGTGGCCGCCGGCCGGTGCCGTCGACGTCACGCCGCCGGGCGCAGTGTCGGCATAGCCGGTCGTTTCGTAGTCAATCGCCAGGTCCTGGCGCATGCGCTGTATGCCTTCGACGACGACGAGGTCGCCGGCACTGAAGTCGCCGTCGACGAGGACCCTGCCCTGCTGCCGCTGGATGATGCGCACGGCATGGCGCTCGGCGACACCGTCGACGATCAGCCATACATAGGCGCCGTCGGCTCCCCATTGCAACGCCGTTTCCGTGATCACCGGGTAGGTGCGGCCGTCGACGTTTGCCGATACACGAAAGCTCATGCCCGGCCGAAGCGAGTCGTCGGTGTTGTCCACCGTCGCCCGCGCGACGAACGTCCGGGAGACCGGGTCGATGCGGCTGCTCAGCTCGACGATCTGCCCGTCGCGCGACGTCTCCTCGCGGTTCCACGCGACGAGCGAGACGGGATCATCGACCTGCAGGTCGCCGACCAGCACCTCGGGCATCTCGAAGCTGACGAGCAGCTTGCTGCGGTCGTCGAGCGTGGTGATCAAAGTGCTTTCGCCGATGCGGTCACCCGGATCGACGTCGGTCACGTCGACGTGACCGGCGAACGGCGCCTTGACGAAGCGGTCGTCCAGCGCGACCTGCGCACGATCGAGCTCGATGCGCGCCGTATCGACCTGCGTCGCCGCGGCGTCGAGTTGCGTCGGCAGCACCGCGCCGCTGTCTGCGCTGCGCCGGTAGCGCTCAAAGAGACGTTCCGCGTCGGCCAGCCGCACGCGCCCGAGTTCCACCGCGAGCCGCTCGTCCCGGCTGTCGAGTTCGACGAGGACGAAGCCCTGCTCGACGCGCTGGCCGGGTGCGAAGTTGACGGCAACCACCTCACCGGCGGACGCCGGATGCACGTTGATGGATTGCAGTGCGCGCGACGTGCCGACCGCTTCCACGCGCGTCCTTTCGCTTTCGAAGCGCAACGGCTCGGCGATGACGCGGACTGCCGCGCGCGACTGCGGCGCGCCTGATGGCGCGTCAGTGCCGCACGCCGCCAGCAGCAGCGCGGCCGACAGCATCGCCAGAAAAGGGCGCGCGGCTCGGACTGGCCGCCGTACGGCGGGCGTGGCGGTAACCGGGATCATGGCCGGATTCTACTGCAACGGGCCGTCGCATGGCCGGAAATCGGCCGGCGCGGCGGCAATCTACTGGTATCCGCGCGCCTGCAGGCGGAACAGCTGCGCGTACTGGCCGTCGGCGGCCATCAGCGCCGCGTGGTCGCCGCGCTCCTCGATCCGTCCGTGGTGCATGACGACGATCGTGTCCGCGGCGCGAACGGTGGAAAAGCGGTGTGAAATCAGGATCACCATGCGCTTGTCGCGCAATCGCTGGAAGTGATCGAAGATGGCCGCCTCCGAAGCCGCGTCCATGGCGGCCGTCGGCTCGTCGAGCACGAGGATGTCTGCATCGGTGCGCATGAACGCGCGGGACAGCGCGATCTTCTGCCACTGGCCGCCGGACAGCTCGCGCCCGTCCTTGAACCAGCGGCCGAGCTGCGTGCCGTAAGCATCCGGCAGTTCCTCGATGAACGGCGCCGCCATGCCCTTGACGGCGGCCTCGCGCCAGCGCGCCTCGTCGTCGAAGTAGCGCACGTCGCCGGCGCCGATGTTCTCGCCGACCGAGAACTGGTAACGGCCGAAGTCCTGGAAGATGACGCCGAAGCGACGGCGCAGCGCGTCGATGTCCCACTCCCTGAGGTCGAGCCCGTCGAGCAGGATGCGGCCGCTCGTCGGTTCGTACAGCCGGGTCAGCAGCTTGATCAACGTCGTCTTGCCGGAGCCGTTTTCGCCGACCAGCGCAAGGCTCTCGCCGGGGCGGACAGCAATCGAAATATCGTCCAGTGCGAGCGAATCCGCGCCCGGGTAGCGGAACGAAACGTGTTCGAGCTCGATGCCGCGCGCCGGGTCCGGCCCGGACTGCGCGGTACCAGAGCGCGCGATGACCGGCTGTTCCAGGTACTCGTAGAGGTTGGAGATGTACAGGTTGTCCTCGTACATGCCGCTGATCGCCGTGAGGATCGCACCGACCGCCGACTGCCCCTGGCGAAACAGCATCAGGTACATCGTCATGGCGCCCAGCGTGATCTCCTTCGCGACGGTCGCCAGCACGATCCAGGCGTAGGCACCGTAGAACGCGGCGCTTGAGAACAGGCCGAGCACAAAGCCCCAGCCGTCCCGGCGCAGCGTCAGCCGCCGGTCCTCGCGAAACAGTTTCGTGAAAATGTCGCGATAGCGCTGCAGCAGCCGCGGCCCGAGCTGGAACAGCTTCACCTCCTTGACACCGTCTTCGCGGGCGATGACGGTTTCGAGGTAGATCTGCATGCGGGTGTCCGGCGAGCGCCAGCGGAACAGGCGAAAACGATCGCCGGAAAACTTCGCCTCGGCGAAGAACGACGGCAGGCCGGCAACCACCAGCACGGCGACGGCCCAGGGCGAAAACGCCCACAGCAGCACGGCATAACTGCCGAGTGACAACAGGTTCTGCAGCAGGCCGAAGGTCCGGTTGACGAGACTGAGCGGCCGGCTGGAGGCTTCCCGGCGCGCCTGCGTGAGCTTGTCGTAGAACTCCGAGTCCTCGAAGTGCGTCAGCTGCAATGTCAGCGCCTTCTCGAGGATCATGACGTTGACCCGCTGGCCCAGCAATGCGCGAAGAATCGACTGGCTGGCAGAGATACCGCGCTGGCACGCCGCGACGGCAACGACGACGACCGCCTCCCAGGCGATCAGCCGCAGGACTCCTGCGATGTCGGGCTCCGGCGCATTCATGGCCGCCACGACGGCGTCGACGATCAGCTGCCCGATCCAGGCGATCAGCGCGGGCAGGATGCCGGCCAGCACGGTCAGGACGGCGAGCGCCAGCGTCAGCGCACGGCTCGTCGTCCAGACGAGCTCCAGCGCCCGGCGGCTGTACGCAAGCACGCCGAGCGCGCGCCGGAGAAAGCCGGCTTCCGGATCGGTTTTCTGGGGCATCGGTTCCTGCTGCAGCCCGGCATGCCGGGGCGCACGATTGACGCACAGTCGGCGCCACCGATGCAAGGCGCCGCCGCAAAGTCCCCCAAGCGGCGGCACGGGGTGTTGCGCTACAATCCGCCCATGAAAACGCGGACGGAACAATGGCTGGTTGCCGCGCTGATCACGGCTGTCGTGGCGGTAATGTTGTGGTTTGCCTGGTCGCGTTACTCGGTCGAGGACCCGGTTGTCGACCAGCCCGCCGCGCCCGCGGCCGACGCAGTCCCGGCTGACGCCACCCCGCGGCACCCGGTTCGCCCGCCCATCGACTCGGCCCCGTCCGACGCATCGCGTCACGTGCCGCTGCCGGCACTCGATGACAGCGACCGGTTCTTCAAGCTCGAACTCGGCGGCCTTTTCGGTCCGGGCCTCGACGAACTGCTCGCGAACGAAGCCGTCATCGAAAAGGTCGTCGTCACCATCGACAACCTGCCACGGTCGAAACTCGCTGAGCGCATGCGGCCGGTGTCGGCGGCGCCCGGCGCGTTCATCGCCGAGGGTACGGCCGACGACGGGGATCTGCGAATCTCCGAAGACAACTACGCGCGCTACGAATCGCTGGTCGCGTTGCTCACGTCGACCGGTACGGACGACATCGCGGAGCTGTACCGTCGGTACTACCCGCTGATGCAGGAAGCGTACGAGGGCCTGGGGTATCCCGATGCCTACTTCAACGACCGCGTCGTCGAGGTAATCGACCATTTGCTGGATGCGCCGACACCGGCGGAAGCGCCGGCTCTCGCCCGCCCCCACGTGCTGTTCCAGTATGCCGACCCGGAACTGGAATCACTGTCCGTGGGCCACAAACTGCTCATCCGCATCGGACCGGCGAACGCCGTCGCGGTCAAGGCCAAGCTCTCGGACCTGCGGGATCGACTGGCACGGGCACCCTAGTTCCGCGTGTTGCGTCGTCTCTTCGAACGCGTAGCCGACGCCGTGGGCCGGAACGGCGACGATGCCGACGACCCGGCGCGTCGGGAGGACGCTGTCCGGCTCGCCACAGCGGTCCTGATGGTGGACGTCGCGCGCGCGGACAACCAGTTTACCGACGCTGAAGCGCAGCGCATCAACGGACTCGTCCGGGAACGGTTCGGCCTCTCCGCGGAAGACGCGACGGCACTCACCGCGCGCGCGGACGCGACCGCCGACGACCTCGTGTCGTTGCACGAATTCACGCACCTGCTGCACGACGCACTCACGGACGATGAGAAAGCCCATATCGTGGGCGCGCTGTGGCGTGTCGCCTATGCCGACGGCGAACTCGACAAGTTCGAGGATGCGCTGGTCCTGCGCATCAGCGACCTGCTGTACGTCAGCCGTGGACTCGTGATGCGGCTCAAGCACGACGCGGCCGCGGCGGCCGGTGACGGCTGACCCGCTGCCGACCTTCGACCGGGCGCGGCATCGGCGCGATTGACGCCGGATTCGTCCGGCGGCGACCGGCGCGGTATCAGCTGCCGATCCGCCAGATATCGCCCTGGTCGATCGAACGATCACGGTGCATGAGAATCCATTCCGCGTGCTCGTCCAGGCACGAGCCCCCCAGCGCCCGGATGATCTGGCGCCGCTCCGCATCGTCATCGGCATTCGCAAGCCGCCGCTCTGCATTCTCGAAGACTCGCAGCATGAACTCGTATTGCTTGATCAGTTCCTTCTCCGCCGTGCTCTGCGCGAACCCCTGGCGCACCGCGTAGGCAAGCAGGATCATGCCCATGAACGCGAACAGCGGGTCCACGATGTCGTCGCCCAGCGTACGGCCTGCGGCCAGGATCACGAGCACGACGACGACGCTGGTGACGAGACTGAGCATCGACAGCCGCTCCGTCGCGCGGTTGCGCCGTACCCATTGCGCGGCCTTGCGCTTGTAGTAGCCCAGCTGGCCGCTGGCGTCGTCGCCGATCCACTCCCGAATGGCAAACTCGAGCCCGGCCGGCGTCACGACGCGCTCCGCGTCGGCGCGCGTGCCGGCCACACGCATCACGTTGCGGATCCAGCCGAGCTCCGGATCCTGCGTCTGCAAGAAGTTGTCGTGCGTGAACTTGGACTCGTTGTCGCTCGTGATGCCGGCGGCGGTCAGGTAGAACTGGACGCGCAGGCCTTCTGCCAGCGCCCGGTAGTCGAGGTACTTGCGCTGCCACCCCCGCTCGACGGCGAAGCGCTGCAGACCGGCGGCCAGCAGGAAGAACAGCAGAAACGCACCGATATAGATCTCCTGCGTCCCCACGTCGGAGTACAGGATGAACATGATGCCCATCAGGAACGCGAGCACGTGCGTGCTGCGGAGCGTCATCATCGTGAGCTTCTGGTAGTGGATCGCAAGCCAGTCACTGATACAGAACAGGTGGTTCACGGAGGCCAGGCCCGTCGGCAGCGAGGCGTCCGCATCGGCATCGTAGAGGGGATAACTTTCGTCGGCGATGCGCGCCTTGAAGCGGGTGGCGTCCTCGCTGAACTCGCTGGACCGGCGGAAGACGAGTTCGTGCTGGCGCGGCAATTCAGGCGTGCGCGGCGCGTGCCGGTCGTTCGTGTACCACCAGCATTCCAGCGGCTCGAAGGGCTCGGCCGGCACGCCATCCGGCCCTTCGCGTGAACAGACGACGTGATAGATCAGGTCACTCTCGTCGTCGATCAACATCTGCTGCGTTGCCACCGATCGTGTCGAATAGCCGGGCATGATGTCGTGATGATGAAAGCGCACGACCTGCGCGGTGCCACCGAGCTTGCCGGACATCTTGCCGTCCCACAGCGCAAGCAGGATATGACAGTGTGCCGACAGGAACACGCCGGCCTGCGCGTATTGCAAGTCGCGCGCGGGGCCGGGTTCGCGAATCGCATCCAGGGGGTGGTTCCTGGCGAGCGGCAGCGTCAATACATCGCTCGCGCGCCGGTACAGCGCGTTGAACTCCGCGATCGACGATTCCGAACCGAAGTCCGCGTAGTAGAGATCCCGGGGCATCGGCAGCACCACCCGGATCTCGACGTCGAGCGCCAGCGCTTCCTCGGCGACCAGCCGGTCCGCTCCTTCGGCCAGCGGCGTCAGCAGCCGGAGCTTCCGGAGCGGGTAGCGTTCGCGCAGTTCCAGGAACAGCGCCCTGACCCGCTGCCGGATGCCCGGCAACTCGTCCGCGCGCAGGTCGCGGTGGCCTGTCACGCCAACGACGAGCGGGAAACGGTAGGAATCCTCGATGACCGAGGCCCTCGCGGTGCCGTCTCCGCCGCCCTCCGGCGCCAGGCGGTTGATCTTCTCCACGCTGTGGCCCGGCAACGCTGGCCAGGGCTCCTCGCGGCGGGTGAGCCAGCGCAACGTTGCCGGCTCCAGCCCGTCCGCCGGTTCACCGTATTGCCGGTCACGCGCGCACACGATATGGGCAACGAGGTCGTGGTTCGGCCGCTCGACAAAACAGGGCAGATAGTCCGGCATGGTGCCCGTGCGACGAAACTGCACGACATGGCCGGTACCGCCGAGGTCACCGGTCGTCTTGCCGTCCCACAGCGCGAGCAGAACGTCCGAGTGCGCGGCCACCCAGGCACCCGCTTCCGCGTACTGCCGGTTCCGGTCGTGGCCGTAGTCCGCGATGGACGCCGACGTGCATCCGGGCGCCAGCGGCAGCACGAGCGTCTCCCGGGCATAGCGGGTCAGTCGGCCGAACTCGGCCCAGGAGCGACTCGACTCGAAGTCCTTCGCGTACTGTGACTCCGGCATCGGCATCGGCACGACCAGCTCGATCCCCTGCTCTTCGGCGATCAATGCGACCAGCCGGTCCGCGCCTTCGGCGAGCGGCGACAGGATGCGCAACGGGCGCCCGGGAAACGCGCCCCGCAGTTCATCGAGCAACGCGCGGACCTGTCGCTCGATCGCGCCGATGTCTTCGGGGACCAGGTCGCGGTGACCGGTCACGCCGATGATCAGCGGTCGGAACTGGCCGCCCGTCTTCGCTGCGGCACGCTGGGTAAGCGGAGCACTCACCGCCCGGATTATGCCTGCCGCAACCGGACAAGCAACCGGGAGACGGACATTGCTATCCGCCTCCCGGCCTGGTCTTCGAGATAACCTGGCGCGCTAACTCCCGGTGACCTCCGCAAGCTGCTCGATGCGGAACAGCAGGTTCTCGAGGTACATGATCAGGTAGCCGGGGTAGTTGACGCCGCCGGGATCGAGATTCCAGGTCGCCGACTCGACTTCCCGCAACAGCTTCTCGAGTCGCGTAGTCGCCTTATCGTAATGTCCGACCTTGATCTGGCTTCGTGCCTGGTTTGCCAACTTGGTCAGGTCGCTGCGTTTAGGCCGGACAAGGTACGGCGCCGACTCGAGGATCAGATCGTACACTTCGTCGAATACGTCAACCGCAAACGAATTGAAGCATTCCTCAACAGCCGCAGCTCCGTCGACACCGATATCGAGCCCGCAGTCTTCGCGTGTATTGAGAACGTAGAAGGAGAACTCCGGCGTCGACTTTCGGGAAGGACTGTTGCAGTAATTGGTGATGGCCGCCGCCGCATCCCCGATCATGCGAAATCGATCGTCCGTTTGATACGTTGCCTGGGCACGCCACTGCAAGTCCGGGTTGTCGCAGGTCAAAGGCGGTATCGAACCCAGTAGCGGGTCCGGATACTGGGTGACGGTTGCAACGCCGCCGTTCGGCAGACTGTCCAGCAAACTGAAGTTCGTTTCTGATTTGAGTACACCGAAACAACGATTGCCGTACGTATCCGCGTCAAGGACCAGCGCGCCGGCCGGGCCGCCGCCCAGTTCACCGAATACATCCAGCGACCGGCGTGCAATGACGTGTCCCGATACGGGGTCGACCCGAGTATCCCGATACAACAGCGGGTTCTGATCACACGCGAACTCCGCATCCGGAACGACGTAACCATGCGTAACGCGATACTCGTCCTGCAACTGGCTGTCATTATCGAGCTGCAACAAAGCCGACCCGGAGGGGTTGCACCCGCCGTCCGCTTCTGACTGACCATCGTCCAACTCGTAACAATCCGTCGCAGTCGCCGTGTTTCCGTACTCCACCACGAAACCGCCGATCGAACCCTGTGCGGAGCCCTCATCATTCCACCCACCTCCGGCGCCGTAGCGTCCGAGTGTCAGGCCGCTCTCGTTGCCACCCGCATTGTTGGGTTCCGTATCCGCCCAGTCGGCATAGGCGTCGGTACACCCGTCGTCCGGGAAGCAATCTATGCCGGGAAAAGGCCCTTCGTCATTCAGCCACTGCCAGCCCTCGCCCGGCTCATTCGAGTTTGGCGCCTGGAAACCGCCAACCCACACCTGGGCCTGAGTCAACTGACCGTTCGCGACAGCCTCTGCGCGTAGCGCGTCGACAAACTCGTCTTCCGCGCGAGACGTCAGCGTGGCGAGGTGGCCGGCGACACCATTGTGGGACATTGAAGCCGCCCACGCTTCAGCATCCTCCCAGCTGATTGCATCGGCTTTGACCACCTCGTAGAAATGACTGTTGTCTGGATTCAACACCGGCGCCGCCAGTGCCGACGCCGGCAGGCCGGCCATCAGTAGTGCTCCTGCCCCGAATATCAACGCTTTCATTCTCTATTCTCCCTGAACTGATAGGCACTGAACCTGGCACGTGCCGATGCCCGTAGAACTGCTTATTCTTCGCTTGAAAGCGCGAGATACTGCGCCGCCTTCGCCGGATCGTTCAGACCGCGATAGACTGCCGCCAGCGCTTCCGCCGTATCATTTACAAAAATGGCCGTTGCCGACGGGTCCTGGCTCAGAACTGCATAGCTGTTGACCAGGAGCGGCTCGGCATCGGCATAGCGCTCGAGCGCCACCAACGCCTCGCCTTCCGCGCTCGCCGCGACGGCCGTACGCCAGTGATCCTCGGTCAAAGCCGTCGCGAGAGCCTCGTGCGCCGATGCGGCAACGGTTCGTGCTTCGGCTGCGCTGCCGCCACGTGACAATACTCGAGCCAGCAAGGCGCTGGCCCAGGCCGTCCTCGGATGCGTGGCACCGAGCAGCTCGGTATTCATGACCACCGATTCACGAAGCATGGATTCGGCTTCGACCAGACTGCCTTCTTCAGTTGCCCACATCGCGATAGTGTTGAGACTGCTGGCAATATCGGGATGCTTGCTCCCGAGAGCCGCACGTCGGATCGCCAGTGCGTCGCGTGCAATTCGAAGCGCGCCGGGGCGATCCCCCTTGTCGTAGAGAAGGTAAGCCAGCGTACTCATCGATGCCGCCACTTCAGGATGCGCATACCCGAGCCGCGCCCTCTCCATGTCGATCAACTCTCGATACATGGGCTCCGCAGCGGCGTAGTCGCCCTGCGTGTAGAGCACGTAAGCGACATTGTTGATGCCGGCGGCTATCTCGGGGTGACCGTCCTCGAGCATCTCACGCTTCATCGCAAGTGATTCTTTGTACAGCGTCTCGGCTTCTTCCAGGTTGCCGTTGCTTTCGAGCACGAAGCCGAGATTGTTGATTGCCTTTGCCAAATCCGGGTGCAAATCACCGTAGCTCTCGCGGAGGATCGCGACGGAATCCTCGAGCAGGGGAAGCGCACCCTCGATGTTGCCCTGGTCAAACAAGTTCAGCCCGAGATCCTCGAGACTGCGCGCCGACTCGGGCGTCCGGTCACCAAAGGCCTGGCGACGGATGGCCAGGGCTTCGCGAATCAGCGGTTCCGCTTCCGCGTATTCACCACGTCCCGTGAGAACCCGCGATAGCTGTGTCAGGGTGTCGGCGGTTTCCGGCGCGTCGTTACCCAGTACGTTGCGCCGCACGTCGAGTGCGGCTCGCAGATTGGCTTCCGCCTCATCGAACTCTGCCCGCAACGTCTGTACTTCACCGAGATGATTCAGACTCTGCGCCACGTCCGGGTGCTCGGCACCGTAGAGGAGCTGACGCTGCTCCGCGGCCTTTCGAACGAGCGGCACGGCTTCGTCGTACAGGCCCAGGCTCGTGTACACCGTCCCGATGGTATCGAGCAGCGTCGCCTGCACGTCGGGCTGATCCGCGAGCTCGATATCGATTCGCTGAGCACCTTTGTCGAAGACTTCGCGAACCGTAATCGTGTGTCCCCGCGCCTCGCTGGGATCGGACATGCGGAATAAATCGACGAACACCTGTGTCGTTTGCCTTGCCTTCTCCGCCTCGAGCTGCGCCTGGTTGCGTTGCTGTTCGGCCTCGATCCGTGCCAGGTACGCGGTCACCGCGAGTCCCGAGGTCACGAGCATGCCGATGGACGCCGCCGCCGAGAACGCGACCATGCGCCGGTGCCGCCGGTGCGCGTCGCGCTGGGCCAGGTCGTCGTAGCCGACACCGAGCATGCCGGCGATGAGCTTCAGCTTGGCCGCCTGTTTCGGGTCCTTGCCGGGTCGTGCGTCGGCGGCGATCGGCTCCGTCCGAACGTCCGACAGCTTCTTGTCCGGGCCGAGTTCGTAGATCAGTGCCGGCGGAAAGCATTCCTGGTCCGCGGTGTCCGGGTTACCGGACGCGCCGGGCTCGCCGTCGACAATCAACGCGAAGATGCGGTGCGCGCGGCCGAGGCGCTTGAACGTGACGATTTCCTCGTTCGTCCAGTGCGACTTCGCGGCTCGCGGCGAACAGATGACGACCTGGCAAGCCGACCCGCGCAGCGCTTCGGTCAGCGTGTCACCGAGGTTCGTGGAGGATGCGAGTTCTTCCCGATCGCGAAACACGGGCGCAAGACGGTCCGGCACCGGACCGAATTCGGTCGGCTGGCCCACGAGATGCTTCGGCACCCGGTAGGTTTCCAATGCCTTGTGCAGCCACGACGCCCACTTCTCGTCCGCATGGCTGTAGCTGATGAAGGCCTTGTACTTGTAGTTATCGGCCACCCTCGTCTCCCCGGTCTTTGACCGGTTGTTACAAGTGTAGCGAATTGCCCTTTTCGGTGCCGGGAAATGTCGATGTACGGGCCGGCCCCGGGCAGTCTTTACATAAGACGGGGCCGGCCGGGCCGGGTCGCGTGCTAGCATCCGGCCTTCCGGGCCCGAGACCGAGCAGCGATGCTGAAGCGAAAGATCGCGTGGACGTTCATGACCGTGCTGGCGATCGGCCTGGCGGCCAGCGGCGTCGTCGACGATGCCGCGGAGGAATACGCGGAAGACGCGTTCCGCCGGGCGCTCGTCACGTTCGCGGTAGCACGCACGCTGAACGGCGTGATCTCGCTCGCGCAGGGCACCGAACTCGCCCTCGAACCGGGCGGCGTGGGCGTCAACCTCGGGGTCGGCGAGGTCCTCGATCCGATCAACGACCTCGTCGAGCAGTTTTCCGGCGTGATGCTCGTGGCAACCAGTTCCCTCGGGCTGCAGAACGTCCTGCTGAAGATGACGCGCTGGTGGGGATTCACGGCGGCACTGTGCGCGGCAGGGGCCGCGGCCGTACTGCTGCTGTGGTGGCCCGGCATGGCGAGGCGGCGCTATGTCGTCGCCGGTACGCGCATCCTGGTACTGGCCCTCGCGCTGCGGTTCATCGTCCCGTCGCTGATCATTGCCACGAACACGGTGGCCACGCATTTCCTCGAGCCGGAACAGCGCACCGCGACGGCCGCGCTGGAAGCCACCAGCGCAACGATCGAGGATTTGAACGCGAGCGCCACGCCGGCGCTGCCACCCGGCGACGAGTCGTTCATGGACCGCCTCGGCACGACGCTGCGGGATACCTGGCGCTCGATGGACGTCGAGGCGCGTCTCGAACGCCTGCGCTCGGCGACGGCGAACGCCAGCGAGCACATCGTGAACCTGATCGTGCTGTTCGTACTGCAAACGATCATCCTGCCGATCGTCTTCGTCTGGCTGGTCATGGAGATACTGAAAGGCGCCGTCTCCCGCAGCGCCTCGCTCTCCCCCTGATCAGCGACGGGTGCGGCGTTCTCCGGGCGGCGCTACCTGCAAGGACTTCAGGAACTCGACGATCCGGTCCTGGTCCGCCGGCGGCAGCGACACGAATGCCTCGCGGGCCGCCTGCGCCTCGCCGGCGTGACCCAGCGTCGCAGCTCGCAACGTCGTGTACAGGCCGTGATGGAAATACGGTGGTTCGTTCGCCGCGCCCCAGAGCTTTTTCGTCAGGAAGCGACGGTTGCCCGCGAAAAATCCCGGCGAACCGCCCGGCTCGTTGATGTCGATCGCCTCCGCATTGGGGTCGTCCGGACCGGATGTGATGTCGTGCAGCTTGAGGTCCGTGAACGCCGGCACGTGCACGACCCCGTGACGGGGCCGCAGCCGCGGCCCGGGCAGCGCCCGGCTCGTCAGGTCCATGCGCACCTCCGGCATGTCGCCGGGCCGCAGGTTGCCGGCCGGGTTGTACGGGTTCGGTTCCGTGTAGATCCAGCCCTCGTCATCCAGCGGCAGCGTCGGACGATGGCAGTCGGCGCAGCCGATCTCCGAGAACAATCGTCGCCCCCGCGCCACTGCCCGTCGCGTTGCCGGGTCGCGCGCCGCCGCCACCACCGGAACCGGCAGTGCCGCCTGGAACAGCGTTGCGGCGGTGATATCGGCGCGCGTCAGTTCGTCGACGATGCCGTCGCCGTCGGGGTCCGTGCCGTCACCGAAGCGCTCGACCGGCTGCATGCCGTGGTGATGGTTGAACGCGTTGTTCGTGAACTGCCGCAGCGAGACGACGCTGCCCGACTGGTGGAACGGGTGCACCACCAGCGACGGAGGATCCGCCGGGCCATTGCTGCGCGTGCTTTGCGCCGGCAGCCCTTCCACCGAGTCCGTGATCCAGTGCCCGTCCGCAGCACGCGACAGCGTCCCGAAGCCTACGCCCTTCGACGAGAGCGCGACGGCGTTTCCGGGCAGGAGCCGATCGCGCGCCGCCTGAAGGTCGGCCGTCATCTGCCGGGCCAGCATCTCGATGAAGCCCGCGCCGAACATGCCGGGCGTGGCCCGGAAGTTGCCGATCGTCTGGAGGTCGGTCAACGCGCCGGTCTCCGCGACCGAACCGCGGAGCGGGTAGCGGTCGCCCGCATCCAGCGTCGCGAAATCGAAGCGTTGCGCGGCGACGAAAACGCCGGTGACGAAGTCGCCACCACCGCCCGCGATGCCGAACGGCGCGTTGTGGCAGCCCGCGCAGCCGTTCGCATCGCGCGCAGAGATGCGGTTGAAGTTGTGTGGAAACGTCAGGGGCCGGCTGCCGTCCGCGAGCGGCGCGCCGGTTCCCGTCGTCATCGGCCGCCCGGCACCCTCCGCGGGCGTCCACTGTGCCGTGAACACCGCTTCGCCGCGCCGCAGCCACTCGGCAATCGCGAGCAACGGACCCTCCGAATCCGGCGTGCGCTCGTACACCGAGCGCTCTTCGCCGATCCTCGGATCGGACCGGTCGCCGGCGGCCACCGGCGCGGCGACCATCGTGAACAGCAGCGCCGTGCCGACGCGGAGCGTTGATTGCAGAAAGTCCATGTCGCATCTCCTCGAGTTCCGCCGCGGTCCCTGCGGCAGAACACAGCGTAGTCAGCCGCCCCGCCGGGTGCGCCCGGCAAAATGCGCCGGCACGCCCAGAAACCCGGTACGGCCGCCCGCGCCGGCCGCCGCGCGTATACTGTGCGGATGGCACGACACACACCCCGGATCACGCGCCGCGACTTTCTGAATGGCACGCCGATCGCGATCGGCGCCGCGGCGCTCACGCCCTGGACCGAACTGTTCGGCGCCGGGCTCCCCGATGACGACTACCCGCCCGCGCTGACCGGCCTGCGCGGCAACCACGACGGCGCGTGGGAGACGATGCACGCGCGCGTGAGCGGCGAATCCTGGCCCGCGACGTCGCCGGCCGAACAGTACGATCTCGTGGTCGTTGGCGCGGGCATCAGCGGCCTGGCCGCCGCGCACTTCTACCGCCAGGCGCACCCGGCCGCGCGCATCCTGCTGCTCGACAATCACGACGATTTCGGCGGGCACGCAAAGCGCAACGAATTCACCGTGAATGGCCGGACGCGCATCGGCTATGGCGGCACGGAGTCCATCGACACGCCGTCGGCATACAGCGCGGTGGCGAAACAGCTCCTCACCGACATCGGCGTCGACGTGCAGCGCTTCTACGACTATTACGACCAGTCGCTCTACGCCTCGATGGGGAAAGCGGTGTACTACGACGCGACGACCTACGGCCGCAGCGCGCTGGCCACCGGCTACGGCAGCGTTCCCTGGGACGACTTCGTCCGACGGACCCCGATGAGCGAGCAGGCGCGCGCCGATCTCGTCCGCGTCTTCACCGAGCAGCGGGACTACCTGCCGGACCTGAGCCTCGCCGAGAAGCGCGACTTCCTGTCGCGGACGAGTTACTACGATTTCCTGAAAGACCACGCGCGCGTGGACGCGCAGGTGCTCGAGATGTACCGGCGCTGGGGCATCAGCTTCTGGTGCGTCGGCATCGAAGAGATACCGGCCATCCAGGTGCAGGCCTACGACGACGGCGGCGGCATGCCCGGTCTCGCGCACACGATGCCGCGCGTCGGGCACCGCGGCGACGAGCCTTACATCTTCCATTTCCCGGACGGCAATGCGTCAGTCGCGCGCCTGCTCGTGCGTGCGTTGCGCCCCGACGCCGTGCCCGGCAAGTCGATGGAAGACGTGGTAACCGCGCGGGTCGACTATTCGCGGCTCGACGCGGCTGATGCGGACGTCCGGCTGCGCCTCAATTCGACGGTCGTCGACGTCCGGCACGCGTCGGACGGGCGCCATGTCGACGTCACCGCGGTTTCCGGCGGCAAGCCCCGTACGGTTCGGGCATCGAACTGCGTCATGGCGTGCTACAACGCCGCGATCCCCTACCTGTGCCCGGACCTGCCGGCGGAACAGTCGGCCGCGTTGAGCAAAGCCGTCAAGGTACCGCTCGTCTACACGAAGGTGATGGCGCGGCACTGGCGCGCTTTCGCCGATCTCGACGTGTCCTTCGTCTACTACACGCGCGACTTCTACAAGCAGGTCGAACTGGACTACCCGGTGTCGATCGGCGACTACCGCTTCGGCGCGTCACCGGACGACCCGATGGTGCTGCACATGTGCCACGTACCCTATTTCCAGGACATCAGCGGCCCCGAACAATGGCGTGCCGGGCGGCGGCAACTCCTCGGCATGCCGTTCGCGACCTACGAGCAGCACGTGTACCGGCAGCTGGATGACGCGCTGGGCGCTTCCGGTTTCGATGTCGAACGGGATATCGCCGGCATCACGGTGAACCGCTGGTCGCACGGCTACGCGTACAACCCGACACTCCTGTGGGAGCCGCGCCGCGGTCCCGGCGAACAGCCGCCGTGGGTGGTCGGCCGGCAGCCCGTAGGCCGCATCGCAATCGCGAATTCCGATGCCGGCGCCTCGGCGGACACGAACACCGCCATCAGCGAGGCGCATCGCGCCGTGCAGGAATTGCTCGCGAACAGCGCCGCCGCCTGACGCCGATCAGCCGCTGCCGGGGACCGAGCTGCGATGACTGCGCGCGAGCAACGCATCGACGAAGCGTGTGCGCCATGCCGTAATGTCGTTGCGGCGTAGCGTGGCGAGCATTGCCGCATGCCGTTCGCGGCGTTCGTCGAGCGGCATATTCAGTGCGTGCGCGATGCCGTCCGCAACCTCGTCCCGGTCGTAGGGGTTCACGATGATGGCCTGCTCGAGTTCGCACGCCGCGCCTGCCAGCCCGGACAACACGAGCATGCCCGGATCCTCCGGGTCCTGTGCCGCGATGTACTCCTTGGCAACGAGGTTCATACCGTCGCGCACCGGCGTCACGACGCCGACGTTCGCATGGCGGAACATGCCCATCAGCGTCTTGCGATCGATGCCCTTGTTCAGGTACCGGATCGGCACCCAGTCGGCTTCGGAAAAGCGCCCGTTGATGCGGCCGGACGTCTGCTCCAGTTCGGAACGGATTTCGTCGTACGTGCGCACGCCGGTACGGGTCGGCGGTGCGATCTGCATCAGCACGAGATTGTTCTGCGCGTTCGGATACTTTTCGAGCAAGCGCTCGTAGGACAGCAGTCGCTGCGTGAGGCCCTTGCTGTAATCGAGCCGATCCACACCGATAATCAGTTCGCGACCGTTCAGGCTGTCCACCATCGACTGCAGCTTCTTCGACTTGTTGGCCCTGGCGGCAAGATCGACGATGTCGTCGACGTCGACGCCGATCGGAAACACGTCGGCGACCAGTTCGCCGCCGGGAACGGCGACGCGATTACCGGCCAGCGGTTCCGCCTCGACGACCGGCTCGTTCAGACAGGTCTTGAACGCGGCAAGATCGCGCGGCGTGTGAAAGCCGATGACGTCGTAGGCGCACAGCGTGCGCAGCAGGTAACGGTGGCCGGGAACGGCGCGCAGCGCCTCGTAACTCGGGAACGGCACGTGCAGGAAGAAGCCGATCGGGTTATCGAACCCGGCCGCACGCAGTTCCGCCGCCAGCGGGATGAGGTGGTAGTCGTGCACCCAGATGACGTCGTCAGGCGTGAGTATCGACGCCAGCTTGCGGGCGAACAGCGCGTTGACCCGCCGGTAGCCGTCGAAATCCGCCGCGTCGTACTGGATGAAATCCAGCAGGTAATGACAGACGGGCCACAGCACCTTGTTGCTGTAACCGTTGTAGTACTGCTCGTAGTCGGTGCGGTTCAGGGAAATCGTCGCGAAATCGATGTTGTCGCGCGTGACGATCTCGGGCGGCCCCGACTCCGTGTCCGTGAGCTTGCCGTTCCAGCCGAACCAGACGCCGCCCTGGTCCTTGAGCGCCGCCAGAATGCCGACCGTGAGGCCGCCAGCCGCCGCACCGTTCTTGCGCGGCATCGCCACACGGTTCGAAACGATGATGAGGCGTCGGTCGGACTTGTCGGTCACCAGGCATGCTCCCAGGGGCGGCTCAGTCGGACGGCCGCGTTGATGATGCCGGCCATGCTGTAGGTCTGCGGGAAGTTCCCCCACAGCGCGCCGGTCTGCGGGTCGATGTCTTCCGACAGCAGCCCGAGCGGATTGCGCATCGCCAGCATGTTCTCGAACAGGTCGCGTGCCTCGTCGAGGCGCCCGATGCTGGCCAGGGCATCAATGTACCAGAACGTACAGATGTTGAACGCGTTCTCCGGTTCCCCGAAATCGTCGGCGGCGACGTAGCGGAACATGTACTTGCCCCGCAACAGGTGCTTGCCGATGCATTCCACGGTCGACACGAAGCGCGGATCGTCTGCCTCGAGGATGCCGAGCTGGTGCATCGTGAGCAGGCTCGCGTCCATTTCCGGCCGTCCGAAGCTCTCGGTGTAGGCTTTCTGCCGGTCATCCCAGGCCTGTTCGAGGATGTGCTCGCGCATTCCGTGCGCGGCATCCCGCCAGTAGGCCGCCCGGTCGGCGTGCCCGAGCCGGGCCGCGATCTTGGCGAGCCGGTCGCAGGCCGCCCAGCACATGACGCTCGAGAACGTGTGCACGCGCGCGCGCCCGCGGTATTCCCACAATCCCGCGTCCGGCTGGTCGTACTTGCGTTTCGCCCACTCGCCGAGCACCTCGAGTCGTTCGAACTCCGCATCCGTGCCGGCCTCGATCAGCCGTGTGTCGAAGAAGAGCTGCGTGCTCGCGAGTACCGTCGCACCGTACACATCGTGCTGCTTCTGCTCGTAGGCCTGGTTGCCGCGCCGCACGGGCGGCATGCCCTGGTAGCCGGACAGCGACTCGACGATCACCTCGTCCATGCTCGAATGCCCGCTGATGCCGTACAGCGGCTTCAGCTCCTCGTCGCCGGCGTCAGCAGCAATGTTCATGATATAGCGCAGGTACTGCTGCATCGTCTTGGTCGCGCCGAGGCGATTCAGCGCCTGCACGACGAAATAGCTGTCACGCAACCAGCAGAACCGGTAATCCCAGTTGCGGCCGCTGTCCGCGGCTTCCGGAACCGACGTCGTCAGCGCCGCGACGACCGCGCCGGTGTCCTCGAACGTGCACAGCTTGAGCGTGATCGCCGCGCGGATCACGGCCTCCTGCCACTCGAAGGGAATGGACAGGCTGCGCGAGAACTCCTGCCAGTACTGCTTCGTCGCGCGGTAATGCTTGTAGAACGTGTCGCCCGGCGATTCCGCCACCGTCTCGTCCGGGCCGAGCACGAGAAAAACCTGCCGGTCCAGCAGGAATGTGGCCTCCTCGATCACGTGGGTCAGCGACGCGTTCGTGGTCAGGCGCAATACGGTGTCGCTGCAGCGGTAGCTGATGTGATTGCTGCCCTTGGACACGTCGCAGGCTGCCGCGCCGTAGTCGCGCGCCGGCCGCAGGCGAATGCGGATGCGCGGACTGCCGGCAATCGGCTCGACGCGCCGGAGCAGCATCATCGGCGCGAACATCCGGCCGACGTAGTGGTATCGGGGAGCGAAATCCGTGATGCGGATCGCGCCGCCGTGGCGATCGTAGAGCGTCGTCACCAGTACCGCCGTGTTCACGATGTATTGCTGTTCGCTGCGTTCGTGATCGATCAGGTCAACGCCGAAGTAGCCCGGCAGCGCCTCTTCCCCGGCCGCCCGCAACAAGCGGCAGAACACCGGGTCGGAATCGAGTTGCGGCAGGCAGGTCCATACCATGGTGGCGTCTGCGTCGATCAGGGACGCCACCTGGCAGTTGCCGATCACGCCGATATCAAGGCTGGTCAACGATGCTTCTCCTCGTGGTCAATGCGGGCTAGCGGACGAACAATTGCGTGAGCCACCGGCGGACGCCGGCTGTATCGGCGAGCAGGTAGCGCGCGGCGCTTCCCGTGCGCTCTCCGACGCGCACCGACATGCCGCCCACCGCATTCACCGCGCGGAACCCGTCCTCGTCGGTGACGTCGTCACCGACGAACACCGGTCGCCGGCCGGCGAAGGCCGGCGCGTGCAACAACGCGAGTATGGCCTCACCCTTGTTCGCGATGGCAGGCGCAATCTCCAGCACCATGTTGCCGTCGATTACCCGGAAGTCGGTGAGCCGGTGTTCCATCAATGACAGGACCAGTTCGCGACATGGACGCTCGAGTAGCGGTGCGCGGCGGTAGTGGAGTGACGCCCCGCCCGGCTTGATCTCGACGAGCACGCCGTCGTTTCGGGACGCAAAGCTCTCGAGAGCGACCAGCACTTCGTCGGGCAGCTGGTGTGCGGCAGCGACTGCGGGCTCCGCATCGTCCGCGCGCAGCTCGACGCCGTGGCCGCCGGCGGCCGGCAGCCGCAGCGGCGCGAAAATCCTGTCGAGAGACGCGATGGTGCGCCCGCTGACGAGCGCCAGCGCGCCGTCAACGTGCGCGAGCAGGGTCTCGAGCAGGGCTTTCAGATAATCGTCGGCGGCAACGTCGTCGGGGTGGTCGGCGAAATCGAGCAGCGTACCGTCAACATCGAGAAACAGCGCCGTGTTTGCGGCGTCGAGCGTGACCGGCGGGCGTTCCATGCGCTTACTCTACCGCGCGATGACGACGCTGTCGCATGCGGTTTCGGATACGGCCGGCGCGGCACCATGATGGTGCGATCGCACGATGGCGTGCCGTTCTGCGGTGCGCCCGGACGGCGCAGTCGTCAGCTGAAGATCTCGAACAAACCGGCAGCGCCCATGCCGCCACCGACGCACATCGTCACGACGCCCCATTTCGCCTTGCGGCGTCGCCCTTCCAACAGCAGGTGACCCGTACAGCGCGCGCCTGTCATGCCGTAAGGATGCCCGATCGAGATCGAGCCGCCGTTCACGTTGACCTTGTCCGGGTCGAGGCCGAGCCGGTCACGGCAATACACGGCCTGGCTCGCGAAGGCCTCGTTGAGTTCCCAAAGATCGATATCGTCGACGCCGAGTCCGTGCCGGGACAACAGTCGCGGCACCGCGAATACCGGGCCGATGCCCATCTCGTCCGGCTCGCAGCCGTGCACCGCGAAGCCGCGAAACGCGCCGAGCGGTTCGAGGCCGCGACGCTCCGCCTCCGTCGCCTCCATGACGATGCACGCGCTCGCCCCGTCGGCGAGCTGGCTCGCGTTGCCGGCGGTGATGTACCGGCCTTCCGGCACCTGCTGGCCGTCCCGGAACACGGGCTTCAGCGAGGCCAGTCCTTCGGCCGTCGTGTCGGGCCGGTTGCATTCGTCACGGTCCGCGACGCGCATCTCGAAGGACTCCTCACCGGTTTCCCGATCGACCTTCTTCCAACGCGCCTCCAGCGGGACGATCTCGTCCGAGAACAGACCGTCTTCCTGGGCGCGCGCGGTGCGCCGCTGGCTCTCCAGCGCGAACGCATCCTGCGCCTCTCGCGATACCGCGTAGCGTTCGGCAACGATCTCAGCGGTTTCGATCATGCTCATCCAAAGCGCCGGCATGCGCGCGAACAACGCCTCCTCCGTCGCGTGGAAGCGGTTGAAGTGCCCGCCGAGTTGCACCAGCGAGATGGACTCGACCCCGCCCGCTGCCATGACCGGCACGCCCTCTGCGACGACGCGACCGGCAGCGACAGCGATGGACTGCAGCCCTGACGAGCAGTAGCGATTGATCGTGGTACCGGACGTCGAAACCGGGCATCCCGCGGCCATCGCCGCGTTACGCGCGATGTTGTAGCCGGTCGCGCCCTCGGGGTGCCCACAGCCCATGATGACGTCCTCCACGTCGGCCGGGTCGACTGCCGCGCGCTCCATGGCGTGCCGCAGCGCGTGCGCCGACATGGCGACACCGTGCGTGTCGTTGAACGTACCGCGTACCGACTTCGTCAGCGCGGTACGGGCGGTGGATACGATGACGGCTTGGCGCATGAATTGGTCTCCTGACGAGCTCGATGGTTAGCGGGCGGGCCGGACATGAGTCAGTCTTGCGATCGCTGGCGCGCGCGCGGAATGTCGTGCAGTACTTCTTCCAGCGCGATCTCGATGCCCTGTCGCATGCGGTTCGTCGAGATGCCGACCTCGTACAGGAAACACAGGAGCCCGCTGATGATCAGCACCATCGCCGTAACGAACAGCGCAGCAATGATGATCGACGCGTTGACGTGCGTGAAATCGCCGACGAACAGCATGACGACCACGAGACAGATCGTCAGCGCGCCGCCAGCGCACAAGCGGATGGCCCAGTTCATCAGCCGGATGCGACGCCACAACGCCTCGGCCTCAGCGTGCAGGAGCTCCTGCTGGTCCTCGCGCCGCGCATGCGGGATACGGCCCTCGACGATGCGGGCACGGTCAATGATGCGCCCGAGGCGCGTCGTCAGGACCATGAGCAGTCCGGATATGCCGGCCAGCAGGAAGACCGGCGCCACGGCGATCTGAATGGTCTGGGCGATCGAGTCGACGGTGGGCATTGGATCGGCTGTCAGGTCATCTCTGCGTAGTCGGAAGTCGGTGCCGCCTAGTCGAAGCGCCCCGTGATGCTGGCATGGAACGGAGACGCAGGCAGGCCTGCCTCATTATAGAGATTCGCGGTGTCCGGGTTGTCGGCCCAGGCGTAACGCACGCGGGTCGGGTCGGGCACCGCGTCGCTCTTCAGCACGACCGTATCGCCTTTGATGTCCGCGTCAGCCCAGGCGTAACGACCGTCCTCGCCGGCAATCGCGAAGCCGGACAGCTCACCGTCGCGCGCGACCAGTCCGCCGCCCGTGGCACTGAACTCGACAACGAGCCGGCTGCCGCGCTTCTGCAACGCGTGGAAACGCGGACCGGACGCGACCACGTCGTTCTCGCCGTACGCGAGCTTGCGCGCGGCCAGGGCCAGCCGCTGGCCGACGGTTTCCTTGTCGAGCGGATGGATGTCGTTCCATTCGCCGACGTCGATCGTGACCACCATTGCGGTATTCGGCACGCGCAACGCGCGACGTTGAGCCTCCCGCAGTTCCGCCCACGCGCTGTCCACGGGTTGTTCGACGGTCTCAAGGTAGTTCGCGAGCTGGACGAAAAGGAACGGAATGTCCCCCTGGCGCCAGAGCCGGCGCCAGTCGAGAATCATCGCGGGGAACAGGTCGACGTACTCCTCGGCGCGGCCGACATTGGTTTCCCCCTGGTACCAGATGACACCCTTGATCTTCATGTGCCTGAGCGGCGCCAGCATCGCATTGAAGAATCCCAGCGGCTGCCGCCAGGGTACGAACTCGGGCGACGGAATCGGCTCGGAGCGCGCGCCGACGCGCCAGCGCCAGTCGCCCTCCAGTGAATACGACGCATCGCCAACGTCGAGCGTGTAATCCTTGCCCCCGACGTACCCGCCTTCACCGCCGATATCGACAACCCGCACCGTGACGACGTTGTCCCCGGCGCGGAGCACGCCTTCCGGTACCGCGTAGATTCTCGGCGGCCACTTGTACGTGGTGCCACCCACTTCGACGCCGTTGACCCATGCCGTGTCGGCGTCGTCGATGCGGCCGAGCCGCAGAACACCGGCCTGGTCGGCGGCGTCCGCCGGCAGGGACACGGTGCGCCGCAGCCAAACCGCGCCGTCCAGCTCCGGCTCGCCGGCCGCTTCCCAGTAGCCCGGCATGGCGATCGATGCCCAGTCGGCGTCATCGACTGCGACGCCGGACCACGGCGGATCCGCCGCGAACCCGGCATCCCGCTCGGCGAGCGATGCGTGCCACCCCTGCTCGGCGGCAGCATCCGCCTCGATCACCGACTGCAGGACCGCCTCATCGCGGTAGCGCAGCGCGACGTCGAGGTAGTGGGGATAGGCCTCGAGTGCCGTTTCGCTCATCCAGGCCTCGGCGCCGGAGCCGCCGTAGTTGCTACTGATGATGCCGATCGGGACGTCGTAGCGCGCGTGCAGGTCGCGGGCGAAAAAGTAGGCCACGGCGGACGAGCTCAGTACGGATTCCGGCGTCGTCGGTTTCCACTGGCCATCGTCGAAGTCGTCTGCCGGCCCGTCGAAACGGCTGCCCCGCGGCACCCTGAATTCACGGATCAGCGGAAAGTTCGCGCCGTTCGCGATATCGGGGAAGCGCGTGGCGACCCGCTCCATCGTGAGTTCCATGTTCGACTGGCCGCCGGCGACCCACACATCACCGAACCAGATGTCGTCGACGGTCACCCGGTTGCGGCCGGCGATCAGCAGCCGGTGCGGACCGCCAGCCGGGAACGGCCCGACCTCGATTTTCCAGGCCCCGTCGTTGACCTCGCCGACACCGACGCGCTTGCCGTCAAGGAATACCTGCACGCGCTCCTTGCGATCGGCCCATCCCCAGATCGTGACCGGTACGTCGCGCTGCAGGACGGCGCCGTCGCTCAGCAATCGCGGCAGACGCACATCGGCAGTCGCAGCGCCCGCCGCCAGCATGCCGAGCAGCACGGTGGCGGCAGCCTGCCGCCAGTCGATTCCATTCATCATCGTCAGTCTCTCCGGGTGACGTCGGTCAGGGCACCATCGGCATAACGGCGGCCAGCACGAGTGTCATCACCATACTGACCGCACCCAGGAGTGCAAGCAGTGGCGTCCAGGTGCGCAGCGTCTGGATCTCCGTCAGCCCGCCCATCTTCGCGAAGATCCAGAAGCCACTGTCGTTCATCCACGAGCCGACCAGCGAACCGGCGCCGATTGCCGTGCCGACATAAACCGGGTGAAAGCCGAGCGTTGCGGTGTCGATCATCGCAACGATCATCGCCGAGGTCACGATCATCGCGGCCGTACTCGATCCCTGCGCGAACTTGATCAGTGATGCCACGCCGAACGCCACGAACAGCAGGCCGAAGCCGCCGCTCGCGGAATCACCGGCCAGCGCCTGTATCGCCGGCGCCAGCTCCGCCGCGCGCAGCGCGCCGCCAAAGGCGCCGCCGGCGCAGGTGATGAGAACGATCACACCGCCCGCCATCAACGCCTCGCCAACCGCATCGGCCACCTGTTGCGCGGTCGGGCGGCACTGGCGCCGGTAAGTCCACAATGCGATCGCCGCGGCGATGAGCAGCGCGGTCTGCGGGTTGCCGAGCACCGCGAAGACGTTCGGCAACAGCGAATCCGCGCCGTCCTGGCTCAACGCTCTCGCGACGGTGTTCGCCGTGATGAGCGCGACCGGGACGACGATCGGCGCAACGGACCACCCGAGTCCCGGCAGGTTCGCGTCGTCGACACCCGCCGGCGCCTCGGTCGCCGTGGCCTCCGGCGGCGGCGTCACCGGCACCGTGCGATCCACCCAGGCTCCGAACACCAGCCCGGCCGCCGCCGCGGGGAGACCCACGGCGCAACCGACCAGCATCATGACGCCGAGATCGATTGCCAGCGTATCGGCGATGATGAGCGGGCCCGGCGTTGGCGGAATCAGCGCATGTGCGACTGCGCACGACGCGGCGGCCACCAGGTACTTGAGGTAATGCCGGCCGGTGCGGCGGTACATCGACCGCACCAGCGGCACCAGCAGAAAGAACACGGTATCGAAAAACACCGGTATTGCGAGCGTGAATCCGCTCGCCATCAACGCTGTACCGCCGCGTCGCTCGCCGAACAGGCCGAGGAACATTCGCACCACACGATCCGCGGCGCCGCTGGCGGTCATCGCCATGCCGATGATGGCCGCCAGCGCGATCACGATGCCGACGCCGGCCGCCGTCGAGCCGAACGCCTCCGCAACCCGCGGAATCTTGTCGCTCCAGTCGCCCGGCGCCATCAGGCTGACGAGCATCGCGGCCGCGATCAATGCGACGAAAGCGTGCAGCCGCAGAACGACGATACCGCCGACGACCACGACGAGTCCGACGCAGAGAATCAACAACGGGTATGCAGACATCACGCGGCTCTCTCCTCCGGTCGTATGCGGCACACTTGACGGCGCGCCCGTTCGTCCCGCACTGTTTGCCGCCCATTCGCCCTCGGGACCGCACGCCGACGATGACGACGACCCCTGCCATTCGACTGTTCCGCACCGTGAACGGCATCTTCGCCGAAAGCGAATCGCGATTGCATCCCGTTGAGCGCGACTGGGACGACCTCGTCAACGACGACGTGCTGTTCGATCACCTTCTCACGCATTGCGCCTCGACCCCGCCGCTGCCGTCGACAAGCCGCGTGCTCGATACCGTGCTTGCGCCGATCGACCGGCAGGAGGTCTGGGCCTGCGGCGTCACGTACTTCCGCAGCCGCGAAGCCCGCGTCGCCGAGTCCCGCGACGCCGGCGGCGGCGACTTCTACGAACGCGTCTACGACGCGGACCGGCCCGAACTCTTCTTCAAGGCGACCGCGCAACGCGTCGTCGGTCACGGTGCGCCGATGCACCTTCGGCGCGACTCCCGCTGGATCGTGCCGGAGCCGGAACTGACGCTCGCCGTGACCCGCAACGCCCGCATCATCGGCTACACGGTCGGCAACGACCTGAGTTGCCGGGACATCGAAGGCGAAAACCCGCTGTACCTGCCGCAGGCGAAGACATTCGAGCGCTGCGCCGCGCTCGGGCCGGGCCTGCTCGTGACACCGGAACCCCTGGCGCCGGCGACCGCGATCCACCTGACGATCCGCCGCGCGGACGGCGTCGTAGCCGACGAGACCACGACGCTCGCGCAGATGAAGCGCAGCCCGTCGGAGCTGGTCGAGTGGCTGTTCCGCGACAACGCGCACCCGGCCGGGTGCCTGCTCATGACCGGCACTGGCATCGTGCCGCCGGACGAACTCAGCCTCGAAGCCGGCGATGTCGTCGACATCGCGATTGATGGCATCGGCACGCTCTCGAACCCGATGGATTGAACGGCCTCCGCGGCCCGTTCCTCGCGCACTCACGAGGCGTCGGTCACCGTGAGCGTCACCGACTGCAGGTCGACCGAGTTCGGCCCGGTCATGATCTCGAACTCGCCGGGCTCGACGACACGTTGCATACGGTCGTTCCACATCTGCAATGACTCCGGGGTGATCGTCAGCGTGACGTCGCGACTTTCGCCAGGGGCAAGCGTGACGCGCTGGAAGCCCTTCAGCTCTTTGACCGGCCGTGTGACGGAGCTGATGCGGTCGCGCACGTAGAGCTGCACGGTCTCGTCGCCCGTCACGTCGCCGGTGTTCGCGACGCGTACCGTCACGTCGACGGCGCCGCCCGGTGCGATCGTCGCCGCCGACAGGCGCGGCGGCCCCAACGCGAACGTGGTGTAGCTCAATCCCCAGCCGAACGGAAACAGCGCTTCGGTCGTGTCGAACAGGTAGCCGCGTCGCGCCGATGGCTTGTGGTTGTAGACGAGCGGCAGCTGGCCCACGTGGCGCGGAATCGTCACGGGCAGCTTGCCGCCGGGACTGACGTCGCCGAACAGCACGTTCGCCAGCGCGGTGCCGCCCTGCTCGCCGAGGTACCACGCCTCGACCAGCGCGTTCGCTTTTTCGGCGACGGCAACCGTCGAGAGTGGCCGCCCGTTGACCAGTACGACGACGATCGGCTTGCCGAGCGCATGCAGCGCGTCGAACAGCGCCTGCTGGTCGCCGACCAGGTCGAGACTCGACCGGTCGCCGAGATGCGACTCGGCCCAGCCTTCACGGCTCGTCTGTTCCGTGTCGCCGATGGCGAGAACGATCGTGTCGGCACGTCGCGCGACCTCGACGGCCTCGTCGATGCGACGGCGGTTCTCGGCGGGATCGCCGAGCACGACTTCGTCCGCCCACCAGTCGTCGTTTTCAGTGATGACCACGCCCTGGGCATGCAGGATCTCGGCGCGCTCGCCGGCCTTCGCCCGGATGCCCTCGAGCGGCGACACCGTCTCCGGCGGTATGCCGTAGTAGCCGCCGAGCCGCGCGACCGCTGCGTTCGGTCCGATGACCGCGATCACGGGCTTCTGGCCGCGCTCCGGCAATGACAACGGCAACGTGCCATCGTTCTTCAGCAGCACGATCGAGCGTTCCGCGGCCTTCCGCGCCAGCGCCCGCGCCTCGGCGTTGTTCGTCAGTTGCTCGGCTGCGTCCGCCGACGCGTACGGGTTCTCGAACAGGCCCGCGCGGAACTTGATCTCGAGATGCCGTCGCACGGCTTCGTCGAGGCGTGCTTCGGTGACGCGGCCGTCGGCCAGCGCGCCCGGCAACGTGGAGAAGCCCGCACCGCTCGGCAGGTCGACGTCGACGCCGGCGTTCAGCGCGATGACGGCCGCGTCGGCGATCGTCTCGGCGATGCGATGAATATCGGCCATTTGCTCGATGGCGTAGTAATCACTGACGACCGCGCCGTCGAACGCCCACTCGCCGCGCAGCACGTCGTTCAGCAGCCAGTCATTGGCGTGGCTCGGTACGCCGTCGATCTCGTTGTACGAGGCCATGACGGCACGGATGCCGGTGCGCCGGACGACTTGTTCGAACGGCGGGAAGAAATTCTCGCGCAGCTCACGTTCCGAGATCTGTGCCGGCCCGACGTTCATGCCGCTCTCCGGCTGGCCGTGGCCCGTCATGTGCTTCAGTGTCGCGAAGACCTTGCCGTCCGCAAGCTGGCCGTCGATGCTGTCGCCCTGCAAGCCGAGGACAGCGGCGACACCCATCTCGCCCACGAGGTACGGGTCCTCGCCGAACGTTTCCTCAATACGACCCCAGCGCGGATCACGCGCGACGTCGACGACCGGCGACAGCACCAGGTGCACGCCGCGCACGCGGATCTCTCGCGCCGTTACCGCGTTCACGTCGCGGATCAGCAGCGGGTCCCAGGTCGACGCCATCGCGATGGCCTGCGGAAAACTGGTCGCGCCGACGGCGGCATAGCCGTGGAGACCTTCTTCGTGAAACAGGATCGGAATCCCGAGGCGGGTCTCCTCGACCGCGTATTTCTGCAGGGCGTTGACCAGCTCGACCGTGCCGCGCGCATCGCGCCACGGCACTTCCCGCGGCGACGACGGCCCGTTGATGTCCATCGGCCGTGCGAACTGACCGAGGCCGTGCGGAATTCGCGCACGCGCCTTGTCCGCATCGAACGCCATGTCGTCGTCGAACAGTGCCGGCTTGTCGTTCCAGATCGTGACGACCTGGGCGACCTTCTCCTCGAGCGTCATCCGGTCGAGCAGATCATCCAGTCGCGCGTCGATCGGGGCGTCGGGATTCTTGTAGAGTGCGTCCGGCCCGACCGGCGCCGCCGACGGCGATTGAGCGCAAGCGGCCACGCTGGCGAAAGCCGACGCGAGAATGGACAGGCACGCGACACGAAACGTGTTCATGTTCTTCATGAGTTCCCCCCGGAACGGCCGGTCCCCGCCGGCATCGTGACCACTCGCCGCCCCCCGGCATAGCGATGGTAGCGCTACCATGCGTTACCGCTGCCCTACTTGTCAACTGTCCCGAGCGGCTCGGTTCAGCCGGACTTGCCGGCCCCGGCGACGGCCGCGCGTCAGTCCTGGCCGGCCAGCGCCGCGTCGATGGCCGACAGGGTCTCCGCGTCGAAGTCGGGCATGTCCAGCGCGCCGAGGTTGTCGATGAGTTGCGCCGGTGAACTCGCGCCGATCAGCACGGAGCACACGGCCTTGCGTGTCAGCAGCCACGCGAGTGCCATCTGCGCCAGCGACTGGCCGCGCGCCTCCGCGATTCGGTTGAGCGCGACGAGTGTTTTCTGCCGCCGCTCTACCACGTCCTTCTCCAGGTAGGTAAACGGCCGCGCCGCCCGGGAATCGTCCGGCACGCCGTCGAGGTAACGGTTGGTCAGCAGGCCCTGGGCGAGCGGCGAGAACGCGATGCAACCCACGCCGCCGGCATCGAGCACGTCGAGCAGGCCTTCCTCCGGCGTGCGTTCCAGCATCGAGAAGCGCACCTGGTGCAGCACGAACGGGACACGTTCTTCGGCAAAGAATTCGATTGCGCGCGCCGTGCGTTGCGGGTCGTAGTTCGAGATGCCCGCGTACAGTGCCTTGCCCTGCCGCACGATGTCGCGAACCGCGCCCAGGGATTCCTCGACCGGCGTCTCCGGGTCCGGGCAGTGGTGGTAGAAAATGTCGACGTAGTCGAGCCCCATACGCGTGAGGCTCTGGTCCAGGCTCGCCACGAGGTACTTCCGCGATCCACCGACGCCGTAGGGGCCCGGCCACATGTCGAAGCCGGCCTTCGTGGCGATCACGAGCTCGTCGCGATGGGCCGCGAAGTCCGCCTTCAGCAAGGTTCCGAAGTTTTGCTCGGCCGAACCGTAGGGCGGACCGTAGTTGTTGGCGAGGTCCCAGTGCACGACGCCACGGTCGAACGCGGTCCGCAGGATGTCGCGGCCGTTCGCCAGGCGGTCAACGAAGCCGAAATTGTGCCAGAGACCGAGCGAGAGCGCCGGCAGCTTGAGACCGGTCGTGCCACAGCGGCGATAGGCCATCGTGTCGTAACGCTGGCCGCTCGCCGCGTACGGCAGCAGCCCGGATTTGTCGTTGATCTGCATGGTTCGAGAATTGGCCTGGTGAGGTTGCGGGATGTTGCAGCGCGGCATTACTGTAGCAAATGCAACGCTTCGCGCGCCTGCTGCATCTTACTCAGGGAACCGCGCGACTGCGGCCGGTCAAAATACCCAACAAGATTCCGGGGGAACCCACGATGAAAGCCACGATCCTGCCGGCGCTGCTGGCCGTCCTGCTCCATGCCCTGCCCGCGGCGGCGGCCGACGACACCGGGACGCCCGACCCGCGCTACACGTGGGACCTGACCGAGCTCTACCCGACCGAAGCCGCGTGGAACACGGCGCGCGAAGAGGTTCTCGCGTCCTTTGACGCCATCGAAGCCCGGCGCGGCACGCTGGGCGACAGCGCTGAATCGCTGTACGAAACCTACCGGCTGGTGTCCGACACGCTGAAGAAAGCGGGACGCGTCTACGTGTACGCATCGCTCAGCGCCGACGAGAACCTGCGCGATTCGGCGACCCAGGAGCGCCGGCAAACCGCGCAGATCATGTTCGCGCGCTTCAACGAGTCGACGGCATGGATGCAGCCCGAACTGATCGAGGTCGGCCGCGAAGTCATCGAATCCTACGTCGCCGAGGACGAGCGGCTCGCACCGTTTGCCTTCCAGATCGACGATGCGCTGCGCAACGCGCCGCACACGCTGGGCGCCGAAGCCGAGCAGACGCTGTCGTACTTCTCGCAGACCTTCGGCGCGCCGTCGAACATCTACAGCATGATCGCGAACTCCGATATCCCGTGGCCGACGATCACGCTGAGCAACGGCGACGAAGTGACGGTCGACTCGCAGGGCTACGCCCGGGCGCGAAACAGCGAGAACCGCGACGATCGCAAGCTCGCGTTCGACACGTTCTGGGGCGAGTGGGAGGCGTACCGCAGCTCCGTCGGCCTCGTGCTCAATTCGCACCTGCAGACGCAGGTTGCGCTTGCCAAGGCCCGGCACTACGACAGCGTGCTGGCACGCGAGCTGTTCAACGACAACATCCCGCCGGCCGTCTATCGCACCCTGGTCGAGGAAGTGAACAAGGCGCTGCCGACACTGCACCGTTACTTCCGCCTTCGCGGCCGGATGCTCGGCGTCGAGCAGATGCACTACTACGACATCTACCCGCCCCTCGTGTCGCTGGACAAGACGTTCGATATCGAAACGAGCAAGAAAATCACGCTCGCCGCGATGGAAGTGCTCGGCAAGGACTGGGTGGACATGCAGAAGGCCGCGATGGACGAGCGCTGGATGCACGTCTACCCGCAGCGCGGCAAGCGCTCGGGCGCGTACATGTCCGGGTTCGCCTACGACGTACACCCGTACCTGCTGCTGAACCACAATGACGACTACGACTCGCTGTCCACGTTCGCGCACGAGTGGGGCCACGCGATGCACACGCTGTACGCGAAGCAGTCGCAGCCGTTCGAGACGGCCGGCTACTCGACGTTCATCGCGGAAATCCCGTCGACCTCGCTTGAACTGATCCTGCGTGACTACGTGGAACAGCGTGCCGAGTCGGTCGACGAACGGCTGTACTACCTCGGTATGGCCCTCGAGAACCTGCGCGGCACGTTCTTCCGCCAGACGATGTTCGCGGAGTTCGAGCTGTCGCTGTACGAGGCGGCCGAACGCGGCGAGGCGCTGTCCGGCGAAAAGATCACGGAAATGTACGGCGAGATACTGAAGCGCTACCACGGCCACGACCAGGGCGTGGTCCTCATCGACGACCTGTACACGAACGAATGGATGTTCGTGCCGCACTTCTACTACAACATGTACGTGTACCAGTACGCGACGTCACAGACCGCCGGCACCGCGCTGTACCGCAAGATCGTCGAACAGGGCAACTCCGGCGTCGAGAACTACAAGAACCTCCTGCGCGCCGGCGGCTCGGACTACCCGTACAAGCTGCTAGTGAACGCCGGCGTCGACCTCGCAACGCCGGAACCCTACCGCGCGGTCGTCACCGAGATGAACGCGATCATGGACGAGATGGAGCGCCTGCTGGCGCTGCAACAAACAGGAAGCTGATCGCCACTCCCCCGGGCGGCCTTGTCATACCCGCCGATTCCTGCCATTTTGTATGACTTATTAGCCGCCGGGCGATGCGCCACGGCGGCGGCCGTCCTGGGGGCATTGATGAGGAAATCCATGCGCGGCGCCGGCTGGGCCGCCTGCCTGTTGCTCGCTGCAAACGCCGGCGCGTGGGCCGCTACGGCCGAGCGCGAGCCGTTCGGAACGACGTCGGACGGCACCGCCGTTACGGCCGTGATCCTCGCCAACGACAACGGCCTGCGGGTGCGCCTGTTGACGTTGGGCGCCGCCATCCAGTCACTGGAAGTCCCTGACGCCGACGGCAATCTCGCTGACGTCGTCCTGGGCTACGACACGGCGCAGGAGTACCTCGACAAGGGCGGCTACCACGGCGCCACGGTCGGCCGCTATGCGAACCGCATCGGCAAGGCCGTCTTTACGCTGGACGACAAGCGCTACCCGCTCGAAGCGAACAACGGCCCTAATCACCTGCACGGCGGCGTGAGCGGCTTCGACAAGCGTCACTGGTCGATCGAGTCGGTGCAAAGCGGCTCGCCCGCGAGTGTCGTGTTCCGGCTCGAAAGCGCTAACGGCGATGGCGGCTACCCGGGCCATCTCACCGTCCGCGCACGCTACGCGCTGTCGGACGACGACAGCCTGCGCATCGACTACACCGCGACGACGGACCGCCCGACCATCGTCAACATCACGAACCACGCGTACTTCAACCTCGCCGGCGCCGACAGCAGCCGCGGCATCCTGGATCACGTCCTCGAGATCCCGGCGAGCCGCTACACGCCGGTCGACGACACCCTGATTCCGACCGGTGAGCTGCGCGAGGTGGCCGGCACGCCGTTCGACTTTCGGAAGCCCCGGCGCATTGGCGATGCGGTTCGCGACGCGACCGACCCGCAGATCGTTTTCGGCCGCGGCTACGACCACAACTTCGTGCTCGACGGCGAGGGTCCGAAGCTGGCCGCCCGCCTTCACGACCCGCACAGCGGTCGCTCGCTCGAACTGCTGACGACGGCACCCGCCGTGCAGTTCTATTCCGGCAACTTTCTCGACGGCACGGTGACCGGCAAGTACCACCGGATCTACCGCCAGGGCGACGCACTGTGCCTCGAACCGCAGGTCTACCCCGACGCGCCGAACAAGCCGGCGTTCCCGTCCGCCCGGCTGGACCCCGGCGACATCTACACCAACACGCTGCTGTTGCGCTTCGCATCCGGCGGCGGCGACTGACACGAGAGAGAAAACCCATGGCAGGAACCGGCAAGAAGGAGCCAACGCGACTTCGGTCCAGGGAGTGGTTCGACGATCCGTCGAACCCCGACATGACGGCACTGTACCTCGAGCGGTACATGAACTTCGGCCTGTCGCTCGAGGAGCTGCAGTCCGGCAAGCCGGTCATCGGCATCGCGCAGACGGGGAGCGACCTGTCACCGTGCAACCGCCACCACGTGGTGCTTGCGGAGCGCGTTCGCGAAGGCGTACGCGAGGCCGGCGGTATCGTGCTCGAGTTCCCGGTGCACCCTATCCAGGAGACGGGCAAGCGGCCGACGGCTGGCCTCGACCGCAACCTCGCCTACCTCTCGCTCGTCGAGGTGCTGTTCGGCTATCCGCTCGACGGCGTCGTGCTGACGATCGGCTGTGACAAGACAACGCCGGCCTGCCTGATGGCGGCCGCCACCGTGAACATCCCGGCGATCGCACTGTCGGTCGGCCCGATGCTGAACGGCTGGCACGACGGCGAGCGCACCGGCTCCGGCACGATCGTCTGGAAGGCGCGCGAGATGCTCGCGGCCGGCAAGGTCGACTACGAAGGCTTCATCAAGCTCGTCGCCTCGTCGGCGCCGTCGACCGGCTACTGCAACACGATGGGCACCGCGACCACGATGAACAGCCTGGCCGAGGCGCTCGGCATGTCGCTGCCCGGTTCCGCCGCGATTCCCGCGCCGCACCGCGATCGCCAGGAATGTGCCTACCGCACGGGCCGGCAGATCGTGGAGATGGTACACGCCGACCGCAAGCCGTCGGACGTGCTCACCCGCGACGCGTTCGTCAACGCGATTCGCGTCAACTCGGCCATCGGCGGATCGACGAACGCGCCGATACACCTGAACGCCATCGCCGCACACGTCGGCGTCGAGCTGACGGTGGACGACTGGCAGGCGCACGGCCTCGACGTACCGCTGCTCGTGAACCTGCAGCCGGCCGGCGAATACCTCGGCGAAGACTACTACCGCGCCGGCGGCGTCCCGGCCGTCGTGTCGGAGCTGATGAAACAGGGCCTGGTCGCCGAGGGCGCGTTGACCGTCAACGGCCAGTCGATCGGCGACAACTGCCGCGACGCGCGCATCCGCGACGAGGACGTCATCCGGCCGTTCGACCGGCCGCTGATGACGAAGGCCGGCTTCACCGTGCTCAAGGGCAACCTGTTCGACTCGGCGATCATGAAGACCAGCGTGATCTCGGACGCGTTTCGCAAGAAGTACCTGTCGAACCCGGACGACCCGAACGCGTTCGAGGGCAAGGCCGTCGTGTTCGACGGGCCGGAGGATTACCACGCGCGCATCGACGACCCGGACACCGGCATCGACGAGAACACGATCCTGTTTATCCGCGGCACCGGCCCGGTGGGCTACCCGGGATCGGCCGAAGTCGTGAACATGCGCGCGCCGGCGGCTTTGATCCGCGCCGGCGTCGGCACCCTGCCCTGCGTGGGCGACGGCCGGCAGTCGGGCACGTCGGGCTCACCATCGATCCTGAACGCCGCGCCGGAAGCGGCCGTGGGTGGCGGCCTCGCGTTGCTCGAAACCGGCGACACCGTGCGCGTCGACCTCGGCCGCGGCACCGCCGACATGCTGGTGGACGCTGCCGAACTCGAGCGACGCCGTGAAGCGCTGGAAGCCGCCGGTGGCTACGCGTACCCGGAAAGCCAGTCGCCGTGGCAGGAACTCCAACGCATGGACGTAAGCCAGCTCGACACCGGCGCGGTGCTGAAGAGCGCGACGAAGTACCAGCGGCTCGCCCAAAAACACCGCGCGCCGCGCCACAGCCACTGACGGGCCCGCGCTCGTCGTGGCCGCCCCGTACCGAATTCGTTCGACGATCCGATGCAGGCTTGGCGAAGGTCCACTCTGGTGCGCGGCCGAGAACGCGGTCTACTGGGTCGATATCCTTGCGCCGGCGGTACACCGCCTCTCGCTCGCGGACCAATCGGTGCGCTCCTGGGACATGCCGGAACGCATCGGCTGGCTCATCGAACGTGACCGTCCCGGGTTCATCGCGGGCCTGCAGTCGGGCTTCGCCGAGTTGACGCTGGACCCGTTCTCGATCACACCCATCGTTGACCCGGAACCGGACCTCCCTGGCAACCGGATGAACGACGCGAAAACCGATGCGCGCGGACGAATCTGGGCCGGGACGATGGACGCGGACGAGGTGGCCGAGTCGGGCTCGCTTTACTGCCTCGACACGGACTTCGTCGTCTCGCGCATCGACTCCGGTTATCACGTGACGAACGGTCCTGCCTTCAGCCCGGACGGCACCACGATGTACCACACGGATTCCGCACGGCGCACGGTCTATGCATTCCCGATGGACAGTGACGGGAACCCGGGCGAGCGGCGCGAGTTCATCCGGTTCCGCGACGAATGGGGATACCCCGACGGTATGACCGTGGACTGCGATGGACACCTCTGGATTGCACACTGGGACGGCGCCCGCGTCAGCCGCTTCAGCCCGGACGGCGAACCGCAACGGTCAATCGATTTGCCTGCGTCGCGAATCACGAGTTGCGCCTTCGCGGGCCCCGACCTGGACCGGATGTTCGTTACGTCGGCGGCCGGCGGCCGGGACGCCGAGCCGAACGCGGGAATGCTGTTCGAGGTGGACCCGGGCGTACGCGGTCTGCCGCAGGCCCGGTTCGGCAGCTAGTCGAGATGCGTTGCCGTCCAATTTTGATCAATGGACTACCGGGAATCACCAATTATCGGCCGTTCGCAGAGCTTATTGCAGACTGTCGCTCGTTACGCTATTTGGTCCTTCAGGATTTCAGAGCTACCGGCCGAAGTTTCGATTTCCTTTCTACGACACTTCTCCTTTCTGTCACGCTGGGGCGTCGGGAACATGCCCGCGCGTATCTCGATCTAACCGAGTCGAAGATCCCGGATTTCTGCAAGTACTGTTATAGGGAAACCGATTGAACGGCTGGGCTTGGTCGTGACAAGCCGCTCGGGTAGTTCAGGCTATACTTTCTGCTGTTGACCCATACCGGTCGATAGTTCATCAGCACCGTAGGAGCGGCTTCCAGCCGCGATTGGCGATCTCGCCAGCAGGTCGGTGAGGCTGCAATAACAGCTTGGGCCCCGCATCGCGGCTGGAAGCCGCTCCTACGACAGCGCGCAACACGTCATCTCACGATATCTACTTCTGGCCGATTACCGCCTGCAAACTCTACCGAATAGCCGCCTCGCAACAGGCCGCTCCGGCTCAACAGCGGAAACCTGACGTTACCGCGGAAACATCTTTGTCGACCCGGTCAAATTACTGCTTCGGATAGGCAGGTCTTCTTTCGCCGCGTGGCGATCGCGCCGTGTGGACGCGATGCGCGCGAAGCCAACGTCCTCGGACGCCTCGCCCGTCACTCGATGAACGCGTCGACCGTGTGCCGGCGGCCGCAGAGAAACGCGTCGGCGACCAGGTGCAGGGGTTCGCAGTCGACATCGCTTTCGCGAGCGCGCACCAGTGACGCGAAACGGCGGTAGAGATTCGCGTATTCATTGTCCTCGCCTGATTCGGGCTTTCCGCCGTCTATTTCCAGGACGGCACCCCCCCGCATCAGGCACAGGTGGCCGTCCTCGCATTCCACGTCGATCTGCCAGCGCGGCGGGCCGGGGTGCAGGAAGTCGAACTCGGCCAGCACTTCAGCACCGGCATCACCCAGCATGCGAACCGTCGCCGCAATCGGCGTCTCGCAGTTATCCGGTACGGCGAGTTCCGCGTCGGTCACGCGCACATCTTGCGGCAGGATCCTTGTGACGATGGACAGCGCGTTGATGCCGGGGTCGAATACCCCGAGCCCGCCGGCCTTCCAGATCCAGGATTGACCCGGGTGCCACACCCGCACGTCTTCACGCCAGTCGATATGCACGCGAACGACGCGCCTGCTCGCCAGCCATTCGCGCGCGGGCGCCACACCGGCCGCTTCACGCGAGTGCCAGGTAGTGAACAGGGTTGCGCCCTGTGCTTTCGCGAGCTCGGCGAGTGCGGTCACTTCGTTCACGGTTGCGCCCGGCGGCTTCTCGAGCATCACATCGAGCCCGTGCCGCAACGCCGCCGACGCGATCTCGTAGCGCACCTGCGGCGGTGTGCAGATCGATACCGCGTCGATGCCGATACCGGTGTCCAGCAGCTCGGACAGCGACGCGGCGTGAGCCACACCCTCGAGGGACTGGTGGCGGCTCGCGCAGCCGACCAGCTCGAAGTCGGGGTTCGCCGCCAGGGCCGGTACGTGCTGGTCCCGCGCGATCTTGCCGACGCCGACCAGCGCGAGCCGGATGGGATTCACTGCCACGTCAGAGCGGTCGCGCAGGGGCGACCGGCGCGGCCACGGTCTTCAGGCTGTTGCGCAAAGGCAGCCGGAACGGCGGCGCGCTGACTTCGAACTCGTCGCCCTCCTCGGCGCGGAACCCGTCCGCGAACGACAGCGTCGCCGTACCGAAGAAGTGCACGTGCACGTCGCCCGGCCGGCGAAACAGCGCGTATTTGAAGTGGTGATGTTCGAGGTTCGCAATGGTGTGCGACATGTTGGCTTCGCCGGTCAGGAACGGCTTCTCCCACGCGACGTCGCCGCCGCGGCGAATCCGGCTCGTCCCGCGGATGTCCGCCGGAAGCGCGCTGATGAGTTCGGCGCCGAGCGCCGCCGGCCGCAGTTTCGAGTGCGCAAGCCAGAGGTAGTTGCCGCGCTCCGTCACGTGGTCGGAAAACTCGTTCGCAAGGCAGAAGCCGAGCCGGCGCGGGAGGCCGTCCGGTGCGATGACGTAGATGCCCGCAAGTTCCGGTTCCTCACTGCCGTCCTCGGCAAAGTCCGGCGACGCGAGCCGCGCGCCCGGGCCAACGATCGCGTCGCCATCGCCCTTGTAGAACCACTCGGGCTGCACGCCGGGGCGCCCGCCCGACGGCTTGCCGCCGTCGAGTCCCATCCGGAACATGCGCATCGAGTCAGTCTCGTTCTCGCCGGCGGCGGCCCGATGCATCCGATCGCGGCCTTCCGCCGAGCCGAGGTGCGTAAGCCCGGTGCCGGACAACATGAGGTGCGCGGGATCCGGGTGGTCGATGGCGGGCAGCAGCCGGCCTTCGTCCAGCGCCGCATCGAGGTCGATGGCGGCGCCTGTCGCACGTTCAGCAATCGCTGCTTCCAGCGCAACGCCGGCTTCCATTGCAGCGCACGCGAGCGCATAGGTCGTCGGGCATTCACTCAGGATGCGCGCGCTGCCGCCGGCATCGACCGTCGCGACGCAACGATCGCCGTTGTCATCCAGGCACTGGACCAGCCGTGCGCTCATCGTGGTCGCGGTTCCCCCTCGCTCGGAATGCGGACCGGGTACCGGTCGGCGGGGCGGCATTATTACACGCCGCTCGATATATCCTACAATATTACGAATAATAGCCGCGGCGGCCCCGGCGGGGATTCGGGACGGGGACGACGCGCCGAACAACAAATCGCCGAACAGGCACATCGGGGGGGTGGACTTCATGAGCGGACTCGACTGGGTCGTCATCGTCATCTATTTCGGCATCATCGGGTTTCTCGCCTGGTGGTACGGCCGCAACCAGCACGACAGCGTCGACTACTTTCTCGCCGGACGAAACGCCGGCTTCGTTGCCGTCGGCGCGTCGATCTTCACGTCGAACATCGGCTCGGAGCACATCGTCGGCCTCGCCGGCCAGGGCACCTCGACCGGCATGGCAATGGCTCACTGGGAGTTGCATGCGTGGGTGCTGATCCTGCTCGCCGGCTTCTTCGTGCCCTTCTATTACAAGGCCGGCGTGCAGACGATTCCCGAGTTCCTGGAGCGCCGCTTCAGTGCCAGCGCGCGGTCGATCCTGTCCGTCGTCTCGCTGTTCGCCTACGTCTTCACCAAGGTGAGCGTGACGGTGTACGCCGGCGCCATCGTGTTCCAGGCGCTGCTGCCCGACACGTTCGGCTCACCGGAAAACGCGTTCTGGGTCGGCGCCTTCACGACCGTGATCCTCACCGGCATCTACACCGTGTTCGGCGGCATGCGTGCCATCATGGCGACGGCGACACCGCAGGCGGTCATCATCCTGTTCGGCTCGCTCGTCATCACGACGCTCGGCCTGTCGAAACTCGCCGACGGCGGCGGCGTCATCGCCGGCTGGGGCGAACTCGTGTCGACGGTCAAGGTGAACTCGGAACAGTTCGCGCTGTGGCGCCCGTTGAGCGACCCCGACTTCCCCTGGCTCGGCGTGCTCATCGCATCGCCGATCGTCGGCATCTGGTACTGGTGTACGGACCAGTACATCGTGCAGCGCGCACTTTCCGCGAAAGACCTGAAGACGGCCAGGCGCGGTGCGCTGTTCGGCGGCCTCCTGAAGGTATGGCCGGTGATGATCTTTCTCGTTCCGGGCCTGATCGGCTGGGCGCTGCACCAGAAGGGCCTGATCGCGCTGCCGATGCACGTCGTGGACGGCGTCGAGACGATCAACGGCGACACGGTGTTTCCGACGCTGGTCTCCACCCTGCTCCCGACGGGCATCCGCGGCCTCATCGTCGCCTGCCTGCTCGCCGCGCTGATGAGTTCACTCGCGTCACTGTTCAACTCCAGTGCCTCGCTGTTCACGGTCGACGTGTACGAGAAGCTGCGCCCGGGCAAGTCCGAGAGTCATTTGCTCAAGGTGGGCCGCATCGCCACGGCGGTCGTCGTCATCCTCGGCATCCTGTGGATACCCGTCATGAAGCAGGTGGCGGGCGGCGGCCTCTACATCTACCTGCAAAGCGTGCAGGGTTACCTGGCGCCACCGATCACGGCCGTGTTCCTGCTCGGCCTGTTCTGGAAGCGGCTGAACGCAACTGGCGCGGTCTGGGCGCTGGCCGGCGGTTTCGTGCTCGGGATGAGCAAGCTCATCTGCCAGATCCTGTTCGGCGAGGGCAAGATCGAGAACCCGGCCTGGCTCGCGGCGATCGGCGATTTCAACTTCCTGTACGCCACGGGCATCCTGTTTCTCGCGGCATCCCTGCTGATGATCGCGGGCTCGTTCGCCACACCGCCGCCACCGGCAGAAAAGGTGAACGGCCTGACCTACCGGTCGATCCGTGAATTGCACGGTGACGAGATCCGCGAAAGCTGGGACGGCTGGAACAAGTTCCTCGCGACGACGATCCTGGTCCTGGTTGCCGGCCTTTACGTGTACTTCAGCTTCTGGCTGGACTGATGCGGCAGCGCGCCGGTGTCGAACGGCTGGCACACCGGGCCCGTAACCGGCTCGGCGGTGCCGGGCGTGAATCCGCGGCATGACGTCCGGGACGCGCCGGTCGAACCTGTCGTTTCGCGTGGCGCAGGACCTCGGCCGCGACATTGTCTGCGGCGAACGCGGCGCCGGGCAGCCGTTTCCCACCGAGGCGGAGCTCAGTGCCCAGTTCGGCGTCAGCCGCACGGCGGTGCGCGAGGCGGTAAAGATGCTGGCAGCGAAGGGCCTCGTCTCGAGCAAACCGCGGCAGGGCATCCGGGTGCTGCCCGAAGAGTCCTGGAATATTCTCGACCCGGACGTGTTGTCCTGGTCGCTCGACTCGCAACCGAGTCTCGGCGTGCTGCGCGAATTCTTCCAGATGCGCGTGGCCATCGAGCCCGAAGCCGCGGCGCTCGCCGCACGCTTCGCGGACGACGAGCATCGGAACGCACTCCAGACGGCCCTTGACGGCATGGCCGCGGCAACGCCGAACAGCGACGCCGCCCGGGCCGCCGACGTCGAGTTCCATGTCGCGCTGCTCTACGCGACGAAGAACCGCTTCTACATCCGCATGCGTGACTTCGTTCGCACGGCGCTGCACGTCAGCATCCCCGTCACGACGTCGGCGTCTGCCGACTACGGGGACACCCTTCGCAGCCACAGCGGCGTTCTTGCGGCGATCTGCGCCGGCAACGCCGACGTCGCGCGTCGCCGCATGCGTCGACTGATCGAAGAAGCGCGCACGTACCTCGACGCCGGCTGAAGCCGGGGGCGCTCGCCCCCGCCTCCGGGCGTCAGCCGGTCAGGCCGCGAGGCGGACGAGCGTGTCGACCTGTTCCCGCGCGCTGTCGAGGCTCTTCTGCCGCGCGTCGTCACCCATCGCCAGGCCTTCGGCCAGCACGAACTCCACGTCCGTCAGGCCGATGAAGCCCAGGAACTGCTCGAGGTACGGGCGCTGCGTGTCCGCGGCGCCGCTGTAGCGTCCGCCGCGCGTGATGAACACATAGGTCTTCTTGCCGCGCAGCAGGCCCTCCGGCCCGTTCGCCGAATAGGCGAACGTCCGGCCGGGTCGCGCGATGTGGTCGAAATAGTCGCGCAGCGTCGCGGGCACGCTGAAGTTGTACATCGGCGCCGTGAGTACGATGTCGTCCGCCGCGTGCAGTTCCGCGACCAGTTCGTCGGAGAACGCCACGTCGTCCCGCTGTTCCGGCGTTCGCTCGTCCGCCGGCGTACGGAACGCCGTGTAACGCGCCGCCGTCAGCGACGGGAAGGCGCCCGGGAGCAGGTCGCGCCGCACGACGCGGCCGTCCGGATTCTCGGACACCCAGTTGGCGACGAAGCGGTCCGCGAGTTCCGACGAGGCGGATGCCGATCCGAACAGGCTGGCGCGAATATCGAGTAGCGTTTTCATGGAATCCTCCTTGTCGGTCACATGTCGCTGCCTGTGTGCTTTATATATTGATTTTTTCTATTTAATAGCGGATATTTTCGCCAGTTTTTATCTATTTTTTCGATACATGGACCCGAACCCGCCGCCCCGCGTCTCGCTCGACCAATGGCGCAGCTTTGTCGCCGTCGTGGACGCGGGCAGCTATGCCCGCGCCGCGGAGCGCCTGAGCAAGAGCCAGTCGACCGTGACCTACGCGGTGCAGAAGCTCGAGTCGCAGCTCGGCGTGGCCGTGTTCGCCGCCGAGGGACGCAAGGCGACGCTGACGCCGGCCGGCCGCATGCTGTACGAGCGTGCGCGGCTGCTGGTCGATGAGGCGGGCGGCCTGGAACGTGCGGCCCGTCGCTCGTCAGCCGGCTGGGAAACCGAGATTCGCATCGCGGTCGAGGTGCTGTTCCCGACCTGGCTCGTCATGAAGATCCTCGATCGCTTCGGCGCGGAGAGTCCGCAGACCCGCGTCGAACTCTACGAGACCGTTCTCGACGGCACGTCCGAAGTCTTGCGCGAAGGCCTGGTCGACCTCGCCATCACGCCACGCATCCCGTCCAACATGAACGGCGAGTTGCTGATGCCGATTCGTTTCCTGCCCGTCGCGCATCCCGATCACCCCTTGCACCGGCTCGGGCGAGAACTGTCGTTACGGGACCTTCGGGAACACCGGCACATCGTCGTTCGCGATTCCGGCACCCGCCGCGACGCGCGCCCGGAGTCGATGGACGCGATACAACGCTGGACCGTGACGAACATGGCGACCTCGATCGGTGCCGTCTGCCGCGGCTACGGCTTCGCCTGGTTCCCGTCGGACAAGATCGTGAGCGAGCTGGCGGACGGCATACTGAAAGTATTGCCGCTCGAGGGTGGTGCCGAGCGCTCGGCCGACCTGTACCTGATCTTCGCCGACCCGGACTCCGCGGGACCGGGGCTTACCCGCCTCGCTGAAATCGTTCGCGAGGACGTCCGGGCGGCTTGCGCCGCACGGTCGGCGGCAACGCACGCGGCTTATCCCCCAGCCGGCCACTAACCGCCGGCATCAGAGGGCGCCGGACGCCGACCAGATCCGTGTCCAGACTTCGCCGAGAGACCGGTCGCCCAGCGAAACCGGCAATCGCGCCGGTGGGATCGCCTGCCAACGGCCGCTCTCGGACCGTGCCACCGAGTGCGTAAACACGTAGATCGGCTCGTGGCCCATGCGCAGGTCCGCGATACGCAACGTGCCGTCGACGACTTCGGCTTTCACGAAACCGCCGGCGAACCAGGCGAGACGCCGGACCGCGTCGATCTCGGATGCGCGGTCCAGCGCCGCAACGTCGGAACGAAACTCCCTGAAGCGCAGTTCCGGCTCGTCGATCAGCAGCGAGTCGAATGCCTCGAGATAGCCGTCCTCGGTCATCGCCACCACCCGCCACAGGACCGAGTTGAGCGGTGCAGGCGTGACGAAGACCTGGTCCACCCGGATTCCGTCGGCCTCCAGTGCGGCCAGCGCGTCGCTCCGCACCAGCGCCTGCGCGTACCAGGTCCACGCCAGGTACAGCGTGCTGATACCCAGCGCGGCGACCAACACCGATTGCGCGCGCTTGTGTGCGGGCCGAAACGCCGCGTAAATGCCTGCAACCAGCAGCGGCAACGTGTAGGCCGGATCGATGATGAAGATCGTCGCCCACTTGATCGGGGGCATGGCGATCGGCCAGAACAACTGCGTGCCGTAGGCCGTGTGGCAGTCGAGCAGCGGGTGTGTGCACAGCGCCAGCACCACGATTGCGAACCACCGCCCCGGTGCAGCACGGACGACACTCCAGCGCCATCGAAGCAGCGCCCAGAGCAGAACGGACACCGGCGCCAGCACGAACAGCGAATGCGAGAAACCGCGGTGCTGCGTGAAATTGGCGACATCATCGCCATAGTCGATCAGCACGTCGAGGTCCGGGAGCGTACCGAGCGCGGCGCCGAGCAGCATGGCCCGCCGGCGTGCGTCCGGCGGCGCCAGAGCCCCCGCGATGCCGGCGCCAAGCGCCGCCTGCGTCAGTGAGTCCAAAGGGTGTCCTTTTCCTGGCCGGTGGTGAACCGCGCACAGTGTAGCGGCACCGCGGGCCTGCGGCGACGCCGGCGGCCGCCGCTCCGGCGCAGGGGCCGGACCGGCGACTTATCGACTTTCTCGGTTGTTGTGATCTTTTTAAGTCATTTTGTAGAAGAATGGCGCGCGCCTATAGTTGGCTCACGACTATTGACGATATCCACCGATGCGTAACGACCTCATCAAGACACTGACGTTTGCCGCCCTGCACTTCGCCGTGGGCTTCGGCGTGTCGTACGCGTTCACCGGTTCCGTCGCCATCGCGAGCGGTATCGCGCTGGTCGAACCGCTGGCGAACACGGTCGTGTTCTATTTCCACGAGCGCGGCTGGCGGCGGTTTGAAGCCGTCGGTCATGCCGACACGGTCGGCGTGACGGCCTGATCGCAATTCCCTTCAACTGGAGCATGCAATGAAACGAGAAGTCGACGTCGCCGTCATTGGCGCCGGATCCGCCGGACTCGCGGCGTATCGCGCCGCCAAAGCCCACACAAACAGTGTGGTGCTGATCGAGGGCGGCGCACACGGCACGACCTGTGCCCGGGTCGGCTGCATGCCGAGCAAGCTGCTGATCGCGGCCGCGGAAATCGCCCACGCGGTGCAGGAAGCGCCGGCGTTCGGCGTGATCGCCGCGCCGCCGCGCATCGACGGACGCGCGGTCATGGACCGTGTGCGGCGGGAGCGCGATCGCTTCACGGGCTTTGTCATCGACGGCGTGAATGCGATTCCGCCCGCGGACCGCATCGACGGCCGCGCGGAATTCCTGGACGACCATCGCCTTCGGGTTCGTGGTCACGGCGAGGTTGTCGCGAAACGAATCGTCATCGCGACCGGCTCTTCCCCGGCCTACCCGGCGCCGTTCGCGAAACTGGGCGATCGATTGCTGGTCAACGACGATATCTTCGACTGGCGCGACCTGCCGGGCAGCGTTGCCGTGTTCGGTCCCGGCGTCATCGGCCTCGAACTCGGTCAGGCGCTGCACCGCCTGGGTGTGGAGGTGCTGATGTTCGGCCTTGGCGGCATGGTGGGCCCGCTGACCGACCCGGCCGTACGGGAAACGGCGAAGCGAGCCTTCGCCGGCCAGTTCCACCTCGACCCCGATGCCCGCGTGCACGGGATGGAAGCGGTCGCCGACGGTGTCGTCATCGACTACGACGACGCGGACGGTGTCCGGGCACGAGCGCACGTGGATTACGTCATCGCGGCCACCGGGCGTCGCCCCAACGTCGGCACGCTGGGGCTCGAACACACGTCGTTGCCGCTCGATGCGGGCGGCGTGCCGGTGTTCGACCCGCTTACGTTGCAAGTCGGCTCGTCACACGTATTCATCGCCGGAGACGCGAACAACGACCGACCCCTGCTGCACGAAGCAGCCGACGAAGGCCGCATCGCGGGCAATAACGCCGGTCGTTTCCCGCGCGTATCGCCAGGGAAGCGTCGCTCGCCGATCGCCGTCGTGTTCTCCGATCCGCAGATTGCCATGGTCGGCACGACGTACGCCGAACTGGCCGGGCGCAACGTCGTCACCGGCGAGGTGTCATTCAACGACCAGGGACGGAGCCGGGTCATGCGGAAGAACGAGGGACTGCTGCGCCTCTACGCAAACCCGGCCGACGGCCGATTCCTCGGTGCGGAAATGGTCGGCCCTCGGGCCGAGCACCTTGCACACCTGCTCGCGTGGGCGCACCAGTCGGGCTCGACGGTCGCGGACATGCTGGCCATGCCGTTCTATCACCCGGTCATCGAAGAGGGCCTCCGGACTGCCCTGCGCGACGCGTGCCGCCAGCTTGCGGACTGCCGCCTCAGGGCGGCGTAAGCGCGACGAAAGCGCCGCGTCTTATAACCGGATCGACTGAATGCCTGCGGGGACGGCGGCTACACTCCGGAGATCATCGAACTGGAGCCCGCCGATGTCCCGCCTGACTGTTTCGCTCTCCGCCATGGCCGTGCTCGCCCTGTGCGCGGCGAATGGCGTTCGCGCTGAAAGCGACGCCGCTGCCGACGTTCGTGCCCGCGAAATCGCGTTCGCACAAACGATGGCCGACCGCGACTTCGATGCATTCCTCACGTTCATCTCGCCGGAAGCCGTGTTCTTCAACGGTCCCGAACCGTTGCGCGGCCATGAAGCGATTGGCCGCGTGTGGTCACGCTTTTTCGAAGGGCCCGACGCCCCGTTCTCCTGGGTGCCGGACTCGGTGCACGTGCTCGCCTCCGGCAGCCTCGCACTGAGCTCCGGCCCGGTAACCACGGCCGACGGTCAGCCGGCCGGCCGCTTCAACTCGGTGTGGCGCAAGGACGAAGACGGCGTGTGGCGCGTCGTCTTCGACAAGGGCTCCTGACCCTCAGGCCTTCTCCTTCGGGACGTCGTCGCGGAATGCCACGAGGAAGAACACGAGCACCAGCAGCGCGAACCCGGCCGGCACAAACCAGAAGTCGCCCCAGCGCGCCAGGGTCAGCGACGATTCGCCCGCGAGGAAGCGATTGTAGATCGCGCCCGCGACCTGCGCGCCGATGAACATGCCGATACCGTAGGTCACGAGCACGAGGAAGCCCTGCGCCTGGCCCCGGATCGCGGGCGTCGACTTCTTGTCGACGTAGATCTGCCCGGTCACGAAGAAGAAGTCATAGCAGATGCCGTGCAGCAGGATGCCACCGGCCACCATCCAGAACACCGCATCGGGCGCGCCCATCGCGAACAGTGCGTAGCGCAGCACCCAGGCTGCCATGCCAATGGCCAGCATCCATTTCACGCCGAGCCGCACGAAGAAGAACGGCATCAGCAGCATGAATGCGACTTCGGACATCTGGCCCAGACTCATCAGCGACGACGGGTTCGGCAACAGGCCGGTCAGCGCGTTCGCCGTGCCCTGGTCGTAGACCGCGTTCGCCGCAAAGATCGGCGCGAAGTTGTAGTAAGCCGCGAGCGGCACGCAGATCAGCAGCGAACTGAAGATGAAGATGTAGAACGATCGGCTGCCCAGGCGCGCCAGCGCGTCGAGCCCGACGATGCTGCGCACGGATACCTTCTCGCCCGCGCCCGGCGGGGGCGTGTGCGGCAAGGTGTAGCTGTACAGGCCGAGCAACAGGCTGGCAACGCCCGTGGTGTACAGCGGCAACGGCGTGCGATCCGGAAGCACGTCGCCGCTGAACTGGCCGAGCACGAAACCGATGAAGAGCCCGGCGACGATCCAGCCAATGGTGCCGAAAACGCGAATCAGCGGGAACTGCCGCTCCTGGTCCTGGATATTGTGGAAGGCCAGCGAATTCGCGAGGCCCAGCGTCGGCATGTAACAGAGGTTGTACAACAACAGTCCGAGGATGAACGCCGTGGCGTTGCCGGCGAACTGCGGCAGCAGGAGCATCACGATACCGCCCAGGAGATGCAGCGCGGCCAGCACTTTCTCGGTCGCGAAGTAGCGGTCGGCGATCAGTCCCAGGAAAAACGGCGCGACGATGGCCGCGATCGGGTTGACCGTGTACGGCCAGTGCGTCAGGTCGGCCATGCCGATCGACGTCATGTAATTGCCGATCGTGACGTACCACGCTCCCCAGATGAAAAACTGGAGAAACATCATCACGCTGAGTCGAGCGGACACGCTCATGGCAGCTCCTTTTTATTGTTGTCGTTCAAACTGCAAATCCAATGCACAATCTTCGTGCTGAGAGCGTCGCAGGTGTTGCGAGACAAGGCGCGGAGTGTTCCCGGAAGCGCAGTGTGCTTGCTGGTACATGAGCATTCCGGGAACACTTCGCAACGCCGTATCGCGACATCTGCGGCGCTCTCAGGATCGGTAGGGTTCTCTGCCGTAACCCTGCACGGGAATCCCCTGCGCCGGCATCACCTCGTTTTGCAGCGCGTACATCGCTGCCGCGGCCTCGTCAATCGCACGGGTGAAGTCGACGGAGCCCTTCAGGATCGGTTCCAGCAATGCCTTGTCCTGGATGCGCGCCGGCGGGTACTCGTGTTCGACGACGAGGTAGGTCTCCGACGGATCGATATCCAGCAACTCGCGCGCCGCGAGCTGGTGGTCGAGCCAGTCCACGGTGCGGTTCTGCAGGTAGGCAAGCGGGTCGTGCCGCGCGGTACCCGGCAACTCGTGCTCGCACAGCGCCGTCTGCTTTTTCCACGCGTGCACCTGGTCCGCCGGGTTCGGCGACGGCGTGCTGCCCTTCCAGTCGCCGCGCTGCATCGTCTGGCCGCCGTAGCCCCAGGCCGACACACCCTTCGAATCGATGACCTGCCCCTTCACGTGAAAGCCGTCGATCAGGAAGTTGTAGCCCTCGTCCTTCAGGTACTGGAACATCGAGCGCGTGTCCTGCCCCATCAGCACCGAGTGCGACGGGTCGTAGTGAATGCGAAACTGGTCCCCGACGCCGTGCTTTTCGCAGATCCGGTGCAACGCGATCCACGGCCCGGGGGCGTACGCGATATTGTTGTGCCAGCGGTCCAGCACGGTCCAACCCGGCATCGGGCACTGCTCCACGCGGTACGTCAGCCCGCGCGCCTTCGCTTCCTTCAGCAGCGGGATGAACTCGGACTCGAACATCTCGAGGTTGCCGTCCATCTCGAGGTCGTAGTTGCGGCCGACGAAGCCGCAGATGGCGTTCGTGCCCATCAGCACCGCGGCGTCGAACACGCGAAGCATGAAGTCGTGCTTGAATTGTCGGGCCGCGTCATCCGCGACCAGCATGTTGTCGAAATAGCCGACGTCCGACAGGCCGACGCCGGTCTCTTTCATGGCGGCTAGCACGCGCGCGGCGCGTTTCTCGTCAAAGGGGTCGCGCAGGTCCAGCGTGTTGGCCACCGGGTCCAGCATCGCTTCCGGCGGCACGTCCGTCAGTGTCGGGTGCAGTGCGGCGGAAAGCTGGATGTAGGGCGAACCGATATCGCGCGAGAACGCGAGCCACTCCTCGATGGCGAGATCCGGGTCCGGGTCGCGCTTCTCGCGCGGCGTCAGTTCCTGCAGCGCGGCCGTCAGCACGCTGATCTTCATCGGTTTCGGTTCGTACGGAACCGCTCTGCTCGCCATCGTTCGTCCCCCTCAGGCTGTGTCTCGCGTTGTCGGCGCAGTATACGTGAGCTCCGTTCCGGCGGTCAGCCTCGCGTGCCCGTCGACTCACGCCGTGCCGCCCGCCACGCATCGGCGGCCGCGACCGCACTCATGTTGTACAGACCCTTCGCCGTGGTCGCCGGCGTCGCGATGTGCGCCGGCATCGCGGTGTTCATCAGCAGCGGCCCGACGAGCACCGCCTTCGTCACGGAACGCAGCAGTTCGATGGAGATATTCGCCGCATCGAGCGTCGGCATGACGAGCAGGTTGGCCGCGCCCTCGAGGCGCGAGTGCCGGACCAGCATGTCGCGCACGTTCTCGTCGAGCGCGACGTTGGCGTGCATTTCGCCCTCGACTCCGAGCTCGGGCGCCAGTTCGCGCAGCGCGCGCGTGGCTTCCCGCATCTTCTGCGCGGACCGGGTTCGTGATGATCCGAAGTTCGAATGCGACAACATGGCGACCTTGGGCACCACGCCGAAGTTGCGCACCCGGTCTGCCGCGGCGAGCGTGAGCTGCACTATCGTGTCGACCTTCTTGCCGACGTCGATGTACGGGTCCGTGATGAACAGCGGGCCTTGCGGCAGCAGCAGCACGGACACCGAGCAAATACGCTCCTTCTGCGAGCGCGGCCCGATCACGTCGATGACATTGCGCAGGTGCCGGTCGAAGCGGCCTTCCGTCCCGCAGAGCATTGCGTCGGCGTCGCCCTTCGCGAGCATGCAGGCGGCGATCGCACTGTTGCTCGTTCGCATGACCAGACGCGCCACCGCTTTCGAAACACCGCGGCGACAGGTCAGCTCGTGGTAGGGCTCCCAGTAGTCCCTGTACCGCGGATCGTCCTGCGGGTCGACCAGTTCGAAGTCGCGCCCGGGCTCCAGGTCGCTGCCGATGGACGCCAGCCGGCGCCGCACGACGTCGGCGCGGCCGACCAGTTTGACGTCCGCCATGCCCTCGGCGATGACGGCCTGCGCCGCGCGCAAGACCGTGGGGTTCTCGCCCTCGGCGTAGACCAGCCGCTCCTTCGCACGCCGGGCGATATCGACCTCGGGTTGCATGAAGAGCTGCGAGCGCGTGTTGAACGACGTCAGGCGCCGGCGGTAGGCGTCGAAATCCTCGACCGGCCGGGTCGCCACGCCGGATTCGACCGCGGCACGCGCCGTCGCGAGCGACACCTCGACGTACAGGCGCGGATCGAAAGGCTTCGGGATCAGGTAGTCGCGCGAGAACACCGGCGTCTCGTCAGTCTCCCCGCCGGTCACCTCGTCCGCCGGCGCCCGCCTCGCAAGGCCGGCGATCGCGTCGACGCATGCGGCCTGCATCTGCCGGTTGATCGTCGTGGCACCGACGTCCAGTGCCCCGCGGAAAATGAACGGGAAACACAGGACGTTGTTGACCTGGTTCGGGTAGTCGGAACGGCCGGTGGCAATGACCGCGTCGTCGCGCACCGCGCGCACGTCTTCCGGCAGGATCTCGGGCGTCGGGTTCGCAAGCGCGAACACCAGCGGATCGCCCGCCATCCGCTTCACCATGTCCTGCGTCAGGATGCCGGGAGCCGACAGCCCGAGAAACACGTCGGCGCCGTCGATCGCATCGTCCAACGTTCGCTCGTCCGTATCACGCGCGAAGCGCGACTTGAACGTGTTCATATCTTTCTCGCGGCCCGCATAAACGACACCTTCGATGTCGATCAGCGTCACCGCCTCGACCGGCAGCCCGATGTCGACGAGCAGGTTCAGGCAGGCGAGGCTCGCCGCACCGCCGCCGGTGGCCACCAGCTTCACGTCGTCCAGCCGCTTGCCGACGAGTTCCAGTCCGTTCTGGAGCGCGGCCGCGACGACGATCGCCGTGCCGTGCTGGTCGTCGTGGAACACCGGGATGTCCAGTCGCTCCTCCAGCCCCTTCTCGACCTCGAAACAATCCGGCGCCTTGATGTCTTCCAGGTTGATGGCGCCAAACGTCGGCGCCAGCGCCGCAATCACGTCCACCAGTCGCTTCGGGTCGCGCTCGTCGATCTCGATGTCGAACGCGTCGATGTTCGCGAAGCGCTTGAACAGGACCGACTTGCCTTCCATGACCGGTTTTGCCGCCAGCGGCCCGATGTTGCCCAGCCCCAGGACGGCCGACCCGTTCGTGATCACGCCGACGAGATTGCTGCGCGCCGTGTACACGGACGCGGCCAGCGGATCGGCCATGATTTCCTGGCAGGGGTAGGCAACCCCCGGCGAGTACGCCTGGGAAAGATCGAGCCGGTTCTCGAGCGGCTTGGTCGGTGCGACGGACAACTTGCCCGCGGGCAGCGACCGGTGGTAGCGCAGCGCGCTTTCTTTCAGTGACGACGGCATGGATTGGCGCTTCAGTGGATGGGTCGGCGATTGTCGCATTTTTTGCCGCGTGGCCGGCAACCCCGAGGAGATTCAGTCCGCGAAGACCACCGTCTTCTGCCCGTTCAGCATGACCCGGTCTTCGAGGAGGTAGCCCACCGCACGTGCCAGTACGCGACGCTCGATGTCGCGGCCCTTGCGTACGAGATCATCCGGCGTATCCGCATGCGTGATGCGCTCCACGTCCTGCACGATGATCGGCCCTTCGTCGAGATCCGCGGTGACGAAATGCGCCGTGGCGCCGATCATCTTGACGCCGCGTTCGTAGGCCTGGTGATAGGGCCGCGCACCCTTGAAGCCGGGCAGGAAGCTGTGATGAATATTCACGCACCGACCGGCCAGGAACGCCGACATTTCGTCGGAGAGTATCTGCATGTAGCGCGCCAGCACGACGAGTTCGGCACCGGTCTCTTCGACGAGGCCACGCACCGCCGCCTCCTGGGCGGGTTTCGTCTCCGGCGTGACCGGCAGGTGATGGTAGGGAATGTCCCCCACGTCGGTGACCGGCAAGGCCTCGCGCGGATGGTTCGACACGATCCCCACGACGTCCATCGGCAGCTCGCCGATGCGGTACCGGTACAGCAGGTCGCCCAGGCAGTGATCCAGTTTCGACACGAGGATCAGCACTTTCTTGCGGCTGGCCGCATCGCGCAGGTTGACCGTCATGTCGAGTTGCCTCGCGAGACCGTCCAGCGCCTTGCGCAAAGCGTCGAAACTGTCGCCGCAGGCAAACTCGATACGCATGAAGAAATGTCCCGTCCGCAGGTCGTCGAACTGTTGCGCTTCCAAGATGTTGGCACCCTGGTCGTACAGCATCGTCGAGACGCGTGCGACCAGGCCGGGCTGGTCAGGGCAGGACAGGGTCAATCGGTACGGTCGGGTCATCGCCGCGGGTTCCTTCGCTGGGGCTCATGGGGCCGGAAAGCGCGTAATCTATCAGGAACCCTTGCGGCGAACAGCCGGCGAGCGGTGCGCATGCCGCCCAAAAAGCGTATCCTGTCACGAGCTCGAAACACGGTAACAGGTTGAAAAGTGTACAGGAACCGGCAGTCACCACTGCCGCGTTCCCGCCCCGTCGACGTGAGGAAAAGCATGGCCAAGGTGAAGTGCGGATTGATCCAGATGAGCCTCAAGGGCGACGGCAGCATGCACCCGATCGCGATTCGGGACCGGATGCTCGAGGCCCACCTGCCCTACATCGAGGACGCGGCGAAACAGGGGGTGCAGGTGCTGTGCTTCCAGGAAGTCTTCACGCAACCGTACTTCTGCCCGAGCCAGGACCGTCGCTGGTATGCGGCCGCCGAGGCCATCCCGGACGGGCACACGACCCGGCTGATGCAGGAATACGCGGCGAAGCACGGCATGGTGATCGTCGTGCCGATCTACGAAGAGCACATGACCGGGGTCTACTACAACACCGCGGCGGTGATCGACGCCGACGGCCGCTACCTCGGGAAATACCGCAAGACACACATCCCGCAGGTCGACCCGGGCTTCTACGAGAAGTTCTTTTTCAAGCCCGGTGACAGCGGCTGGCCGGTCTTCGACACGGCATTCGTGAAGCTCGGCGTCTACATCTGCTACGACCGGCACTTCCCGGAAGGCTGGCGCGCCCTCGCGATGAACGGCGCCGACTACATCGTCAACCCTTCGGCGACGGTGGCGGGTCTCAGCAAGTACCTGTGGGAACTCGAACAGCCGGCGGCCGCCGCGGCAAACGGCGTGTTCATCGGTGCGATCAATCGCATCGGCAAGGAAGAGCCCTGGGCCACGACGATGAACATGGGCGAATTCTACGGCTCGAGCTACATCGTGAATCCCCGGGGTGCGATCGAAGCACAGGCGAGCTACGGCGACGACGAATTGCTGGTGCACGAGATCGACCTCGACATGGTCCGGGAAGTGCGCGACCAGTGGCAGTTCTTCCGCGACCGCCGGCCCGAGACCTACGGGCTGCTGGCGGATCGCTGAGCAATGGCCGCCACGCAAACGAGCATCGCCGACCTTCCTGCAACGAGCTCGCTGCGCACGGTCGGCGAGCACGTCGAACTGGATCTTGGCCAGGACCTCGCCGCGAGTCCCCGCTACAACGACGACATCGCGCCGACGAAAGCCGCGCAGCGCACCTGGACACGCTGGCACGTCGCGTCGCTGTGGGTGGGCATGGCGATCTGCGTCCCGACGTACACGCTGGGCGGCGTATTGACGGCCTACTTCGGGCTCTCGGTCGCCGAGGCGCTGTGGACGATCCTCGTCGCAAACGTGATCGTATTGATCCCGCTGACGCTCAACGCATTCCCGGGAACCCGCTACGGCATCCCCTGCCCCGTCGTGTTGCGTGCCTCGTTCGGCATCATCGGCTCGAACGTGCCGTCGCTCGTGCGCGCGGTGGTCGCGTGCGGGTGGTTCGGCGTGCAGACCCTGTTCGGCGGCATCGCCATCCACCTGATGCTCGCGGCGCTCTTCGACGGCTGGGCCGCGCTCGGCGGCACCGGCGAGGTACTCGGATTCTTCATCTTCTGGATCGCGAACATCACCGTGGTCATTCGCGGCTCCGAGTCCATCAAGCACCTCGAAGCGTTCGCAGCACCGCTGCTGCTGCTGGTCGCGATCGGGCTGATCGTCTGGGCGTTGCCGAAGGTCTCGGTCGGCGACGTGTTGTCGGTGCCGGCAACGCGCCCGGACGATGCGCCGTTCCTCCCGTATTTCCTGGCCGCCCTGACGGCGATGGTCGGTTTTTGGGCGACGCTGTCGCTGAACATCCCCGACTTCAGCCGCTTCGCGCGCTCCCAGCGCTCGCAGGTCATCGGCCAGATCATCGGTCTACCGCTCACGATGCTGTTGTTTGCCGGGCTCGGCGTCGTGCTCACCGCCGCCTCGGCCGACCTCGTCGGCGAGACGATTGCGGACCCGATCAACCTGATCGGCAAGATCGACAGCCCGTTCTGGGTCGTGCTCGCGATGATGATCATCATCCTCGCGACGATCTCCACGAACACGGCAGCGAACATCGTGTCGCCGACCAACGTGTTCCAGAACCTCGCGCCGAAACACATCAACGAGGTCAGGGGCGTACTGCTCACCGGCGTGATCGGCATCCTGCTGATGAGCTGGGAGCTGCTGAAGAAGTTGGGTTGGCTCGACACCGACGTCAGCCTCGAGAGCCTGTACTCGAACTGGCTGATCGGCTACTCGAGCCTGTTGGGGCCAATCGCCGGCATCATGGTCGTCGACTATTTCCTGGTGAAGAACCAGGCCTACGACGTGCTCGCCCTGTACCAGGACAATGCCGGCTACCCGGCATGGAACGTGGCGGGATTCGTGGCGTTCCTGGTGCCCGTCGGGCTGACGCTGATCGCCGTGACGACCGGCGCCCTGGCATGGTTCTACACCTACGGCTGGTTCACCGGGTCTATACTGGGCGGGCTCATCTATTATTTCGCGGCCCGGAGGCGGTAAGGAGGCAGCAGTGGCGGTATTGATCAAGGGCGGCACCGTGGTGAACGCGGACCGCAGTTTTCGCGCCGACGTCCTGTGCGAGAACGGCACGATCACGGCCGTTGCCGACGCGCTCGATGCGCCGAAAGGTGCCCGCGTCATCGACGCCGGCGGGCAGTACGTGATGCCGGGCGGCATCGACCCGCACACGCACATGCAGCTGCCGTTCATGGGCACGGTGGCGAGCGAGGACTTCGAATCCGGCACCGCCGCCGGCCTCGCCGGCGGCACGACGATGATCATCGACTTCGTCATCCCGAACCCGCAGCAGGACATCATGGAGGCCTACCACCAGTGGCGCGAGTGGGCGGAGAAATCCGTCGCCGACTACACGTTTCACGTCGCCATCACCTGGTGGGACGAGACCGTGCACGCCGCGATGGAAACGCTGGTACGCGACTACGGCGTCAACAGCTTCAAACACTTCATGGCCTACAAGGGCGCGATCATGGCCGACGACGAGATCCTCGTGAACAGCTTCACGCGGGCCGTCGAACTCGGCGCGATCGTCACCGTGCACGCCGAGAATGGCGACCTCGTGTTCCGGCTGCAGAAAGAGATCTTCGAACGCGGCATCACCGGGCCGGAGGGCCACCCGCTCTCGCGCCCGCCCGAGGTGGAAGGCGAAGCGGCGAATCGCGCCATTCGCATCGCTGAGGTGCTGAAGGTGCCGCTGTACATCGTGCACAACTCGTGCCGCCAGTCGCTCGAGGCGATCACCCGCGCCCGCAACGAGGGCCAGAGGGTGTTCGGCGAAGTGCTGGCCGGGCACCTGCTGATCGACGACAGCGTGTACCGCGACCCGGACTTCGACGTGGCGGCGGCGCACGTCATGAGTCCGCCGTTCCGGTCCCGCGAACACCAGGACGCGATGTGGCGTGGTCTGCAGTCCGGCAACCTGCAGACGACGGCGACGGACCACTGCTGTTTCTGCGCCGACCAGAAAGCGGCCGGCAAGGACGACTTCCGGCGGATCCCGAACGGCACCGGCGGCATCGAGAACCGCATGGAAGTACTGTGGCACCACGGCGTCGGCACCGGGCGCCTGACGATGAACGAGTTCGTCGCCGTGACGTCCACGAATGCCGCGCAGATTTTCAACATCTACCCGCGCAAGGGCAGCATCTCCGCCGGCGCGGACGCCGACATCGTCGTATGGGACCCGGAAGCGACAAAGACGATCTCGGCGAAGACGCATCACCAGAAGGTCGACACCAATATCTTCGAGGGCATGCAGATCAAGGGCACGGCGTCGCACACGCTGAGTGCCGGGAAGGTTGTGTGGGCCGACGGCAAGCTCGACGTGGAACGTGGCGCCGGGCGCTACGTCGAACGGCCCGCGTTTGCGGCTTACTACGACGCACTGAAGCGCCAGGCGCGCCTCGCCGAACCGACGGCGGTCCGGCGGTAGCCTGCAGCGTCCATGGGCAGCGCAGACACGGGTCCTGATATTCGCGCGCGGCGCCTCGACCGCGAGACCGTCGAGCGCAACTTCGCGGACCTGCACCCACCGCTCAGCCGCTCCGAAGCGCTGATCGAGGCGGACCGCTGTTACTTCTGCTACGACGCGCCGTGCACGACGGCCTGCCCGACCGGCATCGACATTCCCGGCTTCATCCGCAAGATTCACAGCGACAACGTCGAAGGCTCTGCGCACACGATCCTGCGGGAGAACATCATGGGCGGCATGTGCGCCCGCGTGTGCCCGACGGAAGTGCTGTGCGAGGAGGCCTGCGTCCGCAACACGCACGAGGAGTTGCCCGTCCGCATCGGCCTGCTGCAGCGCTACGCCACCGACCCGGTCATCGGGGCGGGCAAGCAACTCTTCGAGCGCGCAGCCTCGACCGGCAGGCGTATCGCTGTGGTCGGTGCCGGGCCTGCCGGCCTGTCCTGCGCGCATCGCCTCGCCGTACTCGGGCATGACGTCGTCGTCTTCAATCGCGACGGGAAGCCCGGCGGGCTGAACGAATACGGCATCGCCGCCTACAAGACGGTCTCGGAATTCGCGCAGCACGAAGTCGACTACATCCTCGCGATCGGCGGGGTAGAGCTCCGGAACAATGTACGCGTCGGGGAGGACGTGACGCTCGACGAACTGCACAGCGATTTCGACGCGGTGTTCCTGAGCGTCGGCCTCGGCGACACGAACACGCTCGGCATCGAGGGCGAAGGCCTGCCGGGCGTCGAGGACGCGATCGACTACATCGCCACTTTGCGGCAGGCCGCGGACAAGACCGCGCTGCCGGTCGGGCGGCGCGTCGTCGTCATCGGCGGCGGCATGACGGCCGTCGACGTCGCGGTGCAGTCGAAGCGCCTCGGTGCCGAGGACGTGACGATCGTGTACCGGCGGGGCCCGGAGGCGATGGGCGCCAGCCGCTATGAGCAGGACCTGGCCCGCAGGAACGGCGTCGCGATCCGGCACTGGGCGCAGCCGCGAAGCATCACCGGCACGAAGCACGTCACCGGCATCGTGTTCGAGAACACCGAACTCCGCGACGACGGCGCATTGGCGGCGACCGGCGAATGGTTCGAGCTGCCGGCCGACGTCGTGTTCAAAGCGATCGGCCAGCGGCTCGACGCGGAGGCACTCGGCCTCGAGACCGAGCGCGGGAAGTTCGTTGTGGGCGACGACATGGCGACCAGCGTCGACGGCATCTGGGCCGGCGGCGATTGCGTCGCGGCCGGCGCCGACCTGACGGTCACCGCGGTACAGCACGGCAAGCTGGCGGCGATCGCCATCGATCGGCGCCTGCGTACCCAGGAGGGCACCCGACATGGCTGACCTGACCAGCGAGTTTCTGGGCATTCGCTCGCCGAACCCGTTCTGGCTCGCATCGGCGCCGCCGACGGACAAGGCCTACAACGTGAACCGCGCGTTCGAGGCCGGCTGGGGTGGCGCGGTCTGGAAGACACTCGGCGAGGACCCGCCGATCGTCAATGTGAGCGGACCGCGCTACAGCGCGCTGCACGGCAACGACCGCCGCGTGATCGGCTTCAACAACATCGAGCTGATCACCGACCGCCCGCTGAAGACGAACCTGGACGAAATCCGCACGATCAAGCGCGACTGGCCCGACCGCGCGCTCGTCGTCTCCGTCATGCTGCCGATGAACGAAGAGACCTGGGCGAAGTACGTGCCGATGATCGAGGACACCGGCGCGGACGCGCTGGAGCTCAACTTCGGCTGCCCGCACGGGATGTCGGAACGCGGCATGGGCTCGGCGGTCGGCCAGGTGCCGGACTACATCAAGATGGCCACCGAGTGGTGCAAGAAGGCGGCGAGCGTGCCGGTCATCGTCAAGCTCACACCGAACGTGTCGAACATCCTGCCGCCCGCGAAGGCCGCGAAGGACGGCGGTGCGGACGCCGTCTCGCTGATCAACACGATCAACTCGATCATGCGGGTCGACTACGACACGCTGACGATGTACCCGTCGACGGACGGCATGGGCACGCACGGCGGCTACTGCGGCGAAGCCGTCAAGCCGATCGCGCTGAACATGGTGGCCGAGATCGCCCGCACGGCCGAAACGCGCGGGCTGCCGATCTCGGGCATCGGCGGCGTGACGGTCTGGCGCGACGCGGTCGATTTCCTGGCGCTGGGCGCGAGCAACGTGCAGGTCTGCACGGCCGCGATGGTCTACGGCTTCCGCATCATCGACGACCTGACGGATGGGCTGTCCCGTTTTCTCGACGAGAAAGGCATGACGAGTGTCGCGGACCTCGTCGGCAAGGCCGTGCCGAGCGTCACCGACTGGCAGTATCTGAACCTGAACTACGTCGAGAAGGCCGTCATCGACCAGGACCTGTGCATTCAGTGCGGCCGCTGCCACGTCGTGTGCGAGGACACGTCCCACCAGGCCATCACGAAGACCGTGAACGGCCGGCGGCATTTTGAAGTCATCGACGAGGAATGCGTGGGCTGCAACCTGTGTGTCAGCGTGTGCCCGGTGGACAGCTGCATCACGATGCAACGGATGACCGAAGGCACCGACCCGCGCACCGGCCGGCCGATCGACGACCGCAAGGCCGACTGGACGAGCCACCCGAACAACCCGATGCGGCGCTAGTCGCCCTCGCCCGTCGACGCGGCAGCCGTACGCTGGCGGATGCGGCTCAACGCGACGGGCGTGATGCCGAGGTAACGGGCAATGTCCTTCTGCCGGACCCGATCGAACAACTCGGGCGACTTGTCGAGCAGGGTCCGGTAGCGGTGCTCCGCGGATTCCGTCAGCAGCTCCCGCTCCCGCCGCTCCTTTTTCATCGAGAAACTCAGCAAGTGCTCGATCATCGCGCCGGCGAGGTCGAGGTCCCGGCGGCAGGCCGAGTGCAGGGCATCGAAATCGAACGCGAGCACCGACGACGGCTCCAGCGTAACGACGCCGAACGAGCACGTCTCCTTGCGCCACGCTGACGCGAGGCTGCCGATCAACTCGCCTTCCAGGATGAACGACTTGATCGTCTCGCGGCCGTCGCCGGACAGGTAGTACGCCTTGAGCAACCCACGCTCCAGCACGTAAACCGAGCGGTCCTCGTCGCCCTGCCGGAACACGTGCTCGCCCGCTGGCAGCGAAATGCGCCGGCCGTTGCGTTCGACGAATGTCAGGAAATCCATTGGCGTTAACCCGGGTTAATGCGCGGCCGGCTCGCGGCCCTTACCGTTGGCACCAGACCAACGATAGCGGAGAACGCACGATGAATCTCAACGATCGCAACATTGTCATTACCGGCGGCACGTCGGGCATCGGCCGGGAGGTCGTTCGCCGGCTGCACCGGCACAACCGGGTGCTGGTCATCGCGCGCTCCGCAGAACGGCTCGGCGAGCTGGCCGAGGCGTTTCCCGGCGTGGAAACGGTGCAGGCAGACCTCGCGCTGCGCGCCGACGTGGAACGGGCGGCCGCCGCGGTATCGGACCGCTTCGCACGCCTCGACCTGCTGATCAACAACGCGGCGCTGCAGCACACGCCGACGTTTATCGACAGCGGCTTCGACACCCGTTCCATCGCCGTCGAGATCGACGTCAACCTCACCGCCGTCTGCCTGCTCACGGCGCTGCTGTTGCCGCGCCTGCTGCACGACGGCGACGCCGCGATCCTCAACGTGAACTCCGGTCTCGCCCTGGCGCCGAAGACCGGCTCCGCCGTGTACTGCGCGACCAAGGCGGCGGTGAACGTGTTCAGCCAGTCGCTGCGTTACCAGCTCGAGGGCACGAACGTGCGCGTCCTGCAGGCGTTCATGCCGCTGGTGGACACCGGCATGACGCAGGGACGCGGCGCCGGGAAGATGTCCGCCGGCGACGCTGCCGATGCGATGATCCGCGGCATCGAAAGCGGCATCGAGGACCACGATATCGGCAGGATCCGGCTGCTACGCGCGTTGCTGCGGGTCGCGCCGTCACTTGCCCGCCGCAAGATGAAGGCGGCGTGACGGAGCGCAGGTGCCGATCGAACCCGGCGTGCGGTCGGTGGTAGGCTCTGGTCGGCTTCATCGTGCCCGCAAGGAACCCGCCATGATCCGCACACCGATTCGCCTGGCCGCCGCGGTCCTGCTGATGACGACCGCAACGCTGGTTGCGGCCGAGCCTGCAGACGGGCCGCCCCACCGCGTCGTCATCCTCACCGACATCAAGGCAGACCCGGACGACGAGCAGTCGCTCATCCGACTGCTGTTGTACTCGAACGAGATCGACATCGAGGCGCTGGTTGCGACGACGTCGACGCACCGGCGTCACGACCCGGCCGCGGATGCGATACGGGACATGCTCGCGACCTACGGCGACGTGCATGGCAACCTGCTTCTGCACGACGAACGTTACCCGAGCGAGGAAGCACTGCTCTCGCTCGTCAAGACCGGCTCGCCCGAGTACGGGATGGCGGGCGTCGGCAGGGGCAAGGATACGGAAGGTTCGGACGAGATCATCCGGATCCTGCAGTTGGACGATCCACGACCGGTCTGGGTGTCCGTCTGGGGCGGCGCGAACACGCTGGCACAGGCGCTCTTCAGGATCCGCGACGAGTTCCCCACTGACGAGGCCAAACGCCTCGTCGCGAAACTGCGCGTCTACACGATCTCCGACCAGGACGACAGCGGTCCGTGGATCCGGCGCGAGTTCCCGGACTTGTTCTACATCGTGAGCCCGGGCGATTACGGCCGCGCAACGTGGACGGCGTTCACGCGCGGCTTCCCCGGCTTCGGGGACTACATCAGCAACCAGTGGCTGGCCGACAACGTCCAGCAAGACCACGGCCCGCTCGGCGCGAAGTACCCGGACGTGGCCTGGGGCGTCGAGGGTGACACGCCGGCCTACCTGGCGTTGATCCCAAACGGGCTCAGCGTGCCGGACCGTCCCGACTGGGGTGGCTGGGGCGGCCGCTACGAGCTGTATCAACCAACCGACACCGAGATCGGCGTCGGCGGCACCGCACCGGGCAACGTCGCCATCGAGCCGGAGACGCGGCCGATCTGGACGAACGCCGTGGACAGATTCACGCCGTGGGTGCGAACGGAATTCGGGCGCTCGATCGGGCCCGTCGATGCGACCTACGAAAGCCAGCACGTGACGCTGCTGCGCTGGCGCGACGACATCCAGCGGGACTTCGCGGCTCGGATGGACTGGACGATCAGGCCCTACGCGGAGACGAACCATCCGCCGATCGTCGAACTCGTCACCGCGAGCGAACTCACAGCCATGTCCGGGCAGGGCCTTTACGTCGACGCGAGCAAGAGCCGCGACCCGGACGGCGACAGCCTCACCTACCACTGGTTCAACTACGCGGAGGCAGGCACGCTCGACGAAACCGTGGACATGGGCTGGGCCGTCAACCAGCCGGGCGTGTGGTTTCACCTGCCCGAGGTCTCGAAGGCGGAGTCGCTGCACTTCATCGTCCGCGTGACCGACAGGGGCGAGCCGGCACTCAGTCGTTATGCGCGCGTCATCGTGACCGTACAACCGGACTGATCGCACGCCGCAGCCTGCGTGACGCCGGCGGCGCCGTGCGGGCCAGCCCACACGGGATGCGCGGTTGCGGCACCCGCAGGCCGCCGGTATCCTGCCCTGCCCTCGCCGCGGCAACGCCCGGGACTGATCGTGAAAATCCTCATCGGTATCGTTTTCATCGCCGTCGTCTTTTCGCTCGGGTCGGCGCTGTTCCACATGAGTTCGAAGAATCGCGACCCGGTGGCGATGAACCGCGCGCTGGCGTGGCGCGTCGGGTTGTCAGCGCTCCTGATCGTGCTGCTGCTGATCTCCTGGAAACTCGGGGTACTCGAGTAGCGGGAATGAAGGCGTCGTTGCTCAAGTGGCTTACGGCCTCGTTCGCGGTCGTACTGGTCAGCAGCATCGTCTCGATGATGGCGACGTTCGTCGGCTCGGAAGGCGGTGACCTGCGCGACCTGCTGGTGCTGCAACTCGCGGTACTGCCGGTGTCGGTCCTGGTAATCGCGTGGTGCGTGGCCGGACTGGTGCGCCGTTTCGGCGCCGCCGATGCAGCCCGCGCGTTCTGGCGGCACCTCCCCGGCTGGCTGCTGTTCAGCGTGATCATGGCCGACGCCCTGGTCCTGATCGCGGAACTGTCCTTCGTCGTTCTGCAGTTTCACACGGGCGAGCCACGGCTCTGGCTGGAACACATTCCGGCCGCGACTGCGTTCTGGAGTTCGCTGGCGCTGGCGGCGTGCTACGTCGGCTTTCGACTCGAGACTGACGGAACGTCCGACTAACCCGTCGGGCGCAGAATGCTCATCCGGCGCCGTTCACGCGTCGTAGGCGGTCGATGACGTCGCGCCGCCGTGCCCGGTCCAGTTCGTGTGAAAGAACTCGCCCCGAGGCCGGTCGATGCGTTCGTAGGTATGCGCACCGAAGTAGTCGCGTTGCGCCTGCAACAGGTTTGCCGGCAATCGCGCGCAACGGTAGCCGTCGAAGTACGACAACGCGGAACTGATTGCCGGCATCGGAACGCCGAGCTGCACGCCCGTTGCCACGACCCGGCGCCATCCGGCCTGGGCTTTCGCCGTGGCCGCGGCGAAGAACCCGTCGAGCAACAGGTTGTCGAGCGTCGGGTTGGCCTCGTAAGCATCCCGAATGTTGCCCAGGAACCGAGATCGGATGATGCAGCCTTCCCGCCACATCAACGCAATCGCTCCGTAGTCGAGGTCCCAGCCGTTCTCGCCGGACGCGGCACGCATCAGCTGGAAACCCTGGGCATAGGACACGATCTTTGAGGCATACAGCGCTTGCTCCAGGTCGTCGACCAGTTGGTCACGGTCGCCTTCGAAGGCCGTACCGGGACCGTCCAGCACTTCGGCCGCGGCAACACGCTCCGACTGCAGGGCGGACAGGAAGCGCGCGAACACGGCCTCGGCAATCGCGGTCAATGGCTGACCGGCATCCAGCGCGATGGTCCCGGCCCATTTCCCCGTTCCCTTCTGCCCGGCCGTGTCGAGTATGGCGGCTCCCGCTTCATCGCGATAGCCCAGGATGTCGCGCGTGATCTGGACGAGGTAGCTGTCCAGTACCCCGGTGTTCCATCGGCTGAACACATCGTGCATCTCGTCGTTGGACAGGCCGAGCCCCTGCTTCATCAGGTGATAGGTCTCGCAGATCATCTGCATATCGGCGTACTCGATGCCGTTGTGCACCATTTTCACGAAGTGCCCCGCGCCGCCCGTACCGACCCAGTCGCAACAGGGCTCCCCCTGTTCGGTTTTTGCAGCGATGGACTGGAAGATGTCCCGGATAGACGGCCATGCGGCTTCGCTTCCGCCCGGCATGATGCTCGGACCGTTCAGTGCGCCGTCCTCACCGCCCGACACACCCGTGCCCACGAACAGGAGGCCGCGCTGCTCCAGCGCGCGTGCCCGCCGCTCGGTATCGGCGTAGTGGCTGTTGCCGCCATCGATGACGATGTCACCGGCGTCGAGGTACGGCAACAGTGACTCGATGACGGCGTCCACGGGCGCCCCGGCCCTGACCATGATCATGATGCGCCGCGGACGCTCGAGCGAGCGGCAAAGCGCTTCGACGGAATGCGCCCCCAGGATTGTTTTGCCGGCGCCGCGCCCGCCGACGAACTCGTCGACCCGGCGGGTCGTCCGGTTGTACACGGCCACGGTAAACCCGTGGTTCGCCATGTTCAGTACGAGGTTCTCTCCCATGACCGCGAGGCCAATCAGTCCGATGTTCGCTTTCGTCATTCAGAGCACCTTTTCACTGTCGGTCTTCAACTCGCTACGGTTTCGGGCCCCGCACTCGCCAACGGCATCGTCATGGAGACGGCCAGCCCGCCGCCTTCGGCATTGCGCGCCACCACCGAACCACCGATCTGCTGCATGACTCGCGCGGTGATCGCGAGCCCGATTCCCGAGCCATCGCGGTTCGTATCGAGGCGATAGAACGGTTCGAATATACGTTCAACCTCGTCGCCGGGCACCCCTCCGCCATCGTCGGTGACAGTGACGGTGCATTCGTCGGCGGAAACCTGCGTCGCCACGGTGACGCGGCCGCCGCTCGGCGCCGCCTGCACCGCGTTGCGCAGCACGTTCTCGATCGCGCTGGCGAGCAGGTTCTCGTCCGCAATAACGGCAATCGCGCCGTCCGGCGTGACGTGGTCGATAGAGACGCCCTTTTCGCCGGCCTCCAGTTGCGCATTGTCGACGACGCGCTCGAGGACTCCGGCGAGACGGACCCGACCCCTCGTGCAGTCGCTCTGCATCGCGCTCGCAAGCGCCAAGACCTGGGCGGTCAGCGCATCCAGCACCCCGATCTCGCTGCGTATGCGCGCCAGCTGTTTCTCGGGCTGCTCCGGTTTGCGTTCCAGCAGCTCCGTCGCGATCTGTAGGCGCGCGAGCGGCGCGCGCAGTTCGTGGGAGACGTTGCGGAACAGCTCCCGCCGCATGTCGAACTGCGCTTCCAGCTGGGAGGCCATCGAATCGAACTGCCGCGCGATGTTGCCGATCTCGTCGCGGCTGCTGCCCGCGCTGCCGACCCGGGCGGACATGTCCCCCGCCGCGAAGCGCTTGACGGTATCGGCAATCCGTTGCGCCGGCCGGGTCAGCGAACGGCTCAGGAGCCAGAACGTGAGCAGGCTCGTCGCGGCCGCCGCTGCGAGGACGACCCAGCGCAGGCCGTACGAGAGCACACCGAACGGCGGCGGTGCCGTCGGCCCGGGTATGGCCAGCCAGCGACTGCCGTCCGCGGTCTCGAGCACGGGCGTGAATCCGCGGTAGCGGTCATCATAGGACCGCCCCTTGCGCGCGAGTTCGTCGATAACGTGCCAGATGCGTTCCAGGCGGCTCTCGAGGTACGGCGTAACCGGCCGACCCAGCAATTCCCGGCCTGTATCGTCGACGACGTACACGGTCTGCCCGGGCAGGAAGTTGCCCTCGTCGGCCACCCAGGCTCTGAGCGCGTCGAGCCCCCCGGTAGCAACGACCTCCCGAAGCGCCGCGTCGACTTCGCGAGGATCGGCGAGCCGGGCCGCCATGCTGTCGCGGGCCAGGTGAAAACTGACGAAAATACTGATCGTCAGGATCAGGACCGTCGTGAGCCAGAACGTGCCGAACAGCTTCAAAAACAGTCTGGGCACGTCAGTTCACCGTCAGCCGGTACCCGCTGCCGCGCACGGTCCGGATGCCGCAGCGATCGTCGCCGCCGGCCGAAATCTTGCGGCGCAGGTTGCTGACGTGTGTGTCCAGCGTGCGGTCTTCCGGCAGGAGCTCACGCCCGAGCGCATAGCGGCTCATGACCTGCCGGGTGACGACGGCACCCGCCTTGTCGACGAGCACCGCGAGGATACGAAGCTCGGTGCCGGTCAGTGGCAGCTCGACGCCGGCAACCATCGCTTTCTGGCCGCTCAGGTCGACCTCTATGGGGCCCGCGCTGCGCCGTCCGTCGTCGCCACCGTCGGCGCCATGCTCGCGGGTGCGCTTCAGCACCGCGCGAATCCGCAGCAACAGCTCACGGGCAGCAAACGGTTTCGAAACGTAGTCGTCGGCGCCGGCCTCGAGGCCGCGGATGCGATGCGCCTGGTCGCCCAGGGCCGTCAGCATGATGACCGGCACGTTCGTCCGGCGGCGCAGTTCGGTCAGCGTCTCGATGCCGTCCTGACCCGGCATCATGACGTCCAGCACCACGAGGTCCGGCTTGTGCTCATCGAGCAGCAGCAGGCCGCGTGTCCCGTTCGGTGCGGACACCGCCGCGCAGCCCTCGGTATCGAGCAACTCGACCAGCATGCTCGTCAGTCGACGGTCATCGTCGATCAGCAGAATCAGCGGGCGGTCGTTGGCCTCCATCCGCACAGTCTACAGCCTGCCCGTGCGCCGTCGCCCCGCGATCGCGTGAAGAAATGTCAAGGAGCACCCGACGGCTGGACACTTCTTAAGAGAAGCGGGCCAGTGCTCTCGACGATAATCGGAATCATGGATGCCTTCGCATTGTCGCGCGCTGCCCTGGCGGCCTGCCTCGCCGGCCTGGTCACGGGCGGCTGTGCCGTGTCCGCCATCGAGTCGACGCCCGAGGACATCCCGGCGCCGGCCGCCTGGTCCCGCGGCGGCGAGTCCGGCGCGGTCAGCGTGGACTGGCTCGCCACGTTCGGGGACCCGAAGCTCGAGCAGCTCGTAAGTGACGCGCTGGCGCGCAATTTCGTGCTCGAACAGCAGCGCCAGCAACTGGAGTCGGTGCGCCAGTCCGTCACGATCGCCCGCTCGGCGCGACTGCCGAGTTTTGCGCTGTCGCTCGATGGCTCGCGCCGGGGCGCTGAGGACGCGTCGGGAGACTCGTCGATCGCGGAGAGCTACGACGCGACGCTGGACGGCCGTTTCGAAGTCGATGTCTGGGGACGCCTGTCCAGCGCACAACAGTCGGCGGAAATGCAGCTCGCGGCGCAGGTCGCCCGGCTCGAGGCGGCAGAGCGGACGCTCGCCGGCCAGACGGCCGCCCAGTACTTCGACGTGCTGGAGGCGACGCAGCTGCTCGCCGTTGCGCGACGCCGCCTCGAGGTCGCCATCGAGAGCCAGGACATCGTGGCCAGCGGCTACCGCCAGGGCCTGAACGAAGCCCTGGACCTGTACCTGGCCCGCAATGTCGTCGAGCGCGAGCGTGCCAACGTCGCGCAGCAGGAACAGGCGCGGCTCGAGGCCATAGCTGCCCTGCAGCTTTCGCTCGCCCGATACCCCGATGGCGAGTTCGGCGAAACCGACGAACTGCCGGTGCCGGTCGACCCGATCCCGGTGGGGCTGCCATCCGAGCTGCTCACCCGGCGGCCGGACGTCCAGGAGGCCTGGCTGACGCTGCTGGCCGCGGACGCCCAGCTTGCCGCGGCGCACAAGGCGCGCTTTCCGAGCCTGTCGCTCGTCGGCAGCGCGGGAACGACCTCGGTGGCGTTCTCCGACCTGGTCGACGCCGGCGCCACCGGCTGGTCGCTCGCGTTCGGCCTGACCCAGCCCCTGTTCCAGGGCGGCCAACTCGCTGCCCAGGAGGCGCAGGCGCGCGCGCAGGTACGTGCGACGGAACAGGCCTGGCTGGACGTTGTCTACACCGCATTCGCTGAAGTCGAGAACGCCATATCGCGAACCACGTCCCTTGATGCGCAGTACGAAGCCCAGCTCAAGGCCGAAACGAATTCACGGACGGCGCTGCAGATCGCTCTCGACCAGTACCAGCGCGGACTCGTCGACTACACGACCGTGCTGGAGTCGCAGCGGCAGGCGTTCGAAGCGGCTGCCACGGTCGTGCAACTCCGGAACCAGCGCCTGCAGAACCGGCTGGCCCTCTACATCGCCCTCGGCGGCAACTTCGAAACGACGACCTGACCATGGCCCTAAAAAAAATCCTGCTCCCCGTCATCATCATCGGCGTGCTCGGCGCGATCGCGATGGCGATCACCTTGAACCCGCCGAAGCCACAGCAGCAACGCGGCGGCATGGGTCCGCAGATGTCCGTGGAGGTGGCGAGCGTAGAACCGCGGGACTACCGCGTCAGGTTGCAGAGCTACGGCACGCTGCAGCCGCGCACGCAAAGCATGCTGGTCGCCCAGGTCGGCGGGCAGATCGTCAGCATCAACCCGAACCTTCGCGACGGCGGCTTCTTCGAACAGGGTGACGTGCTCGTCGAAATCGATTCGCGCGACTACGTGGCGGACGTGCGCATCGCGGAGTCTTCGCTGGCGGACGCCCGGCAGGCACTCGCGGAGGCCCGTGCCCGCAGCGAGCAGGCGCGCGTGGACTGGGAGCGGCTCGGCGACGACAGCGAGCCGTCGGACCTCGTACTGCAGATTCCGCAGCTGGAAGCCGCAAAGGCCCGCGTCCTGTCCGCGGAGGCCGCGCTCGAGAAGGCGCGTCTCGACCTGGAACGCACGAAGGTCCGCGCGCCGTATGCCGGCCGCGTACTACAGAAGGCTGTCGACATCGGACAGGTCGTATCGCAGAACGCACAGCTCGCCGCAATCTATGCCACCGATATCGTCGAAGTCCGGCTGCCGCTCCGCAACCGCGACCTGCCGTTCATCGACCTCCCGGAAACTTCCCGTTATTCCGACGAAACCGTGCACGACGGCGGGCGGGTCGAGATTCTCTCGGAGCTGGGCGGCAGCGCGACCTGGGAAGCCGAACTGGTGCGCACCGAAGGTGCCATCGACGCGACCGCGCGCCAGTTGCACGTCATCGCCCAGATCGTCGACCCGTTCTCGAAAGCCGTCGACGGACGCACCCCGTTGAAGATCGGCCAGTACGTCACGGCCATCCTCGACGGCAATACCGTGCCGGACGCTCTCGTCGTCGCGAACAGCACGATCTACCAGGGCACCTACGTGTACGTCGTCGAAGAGGGACTCCTTCGGCGCCGGGACATCGACATCGCGTGGCAGAACGACGAGGAAGCCATCGTGTCTTCGGGACTGGTGCCCGGCGACCAGGTCGTCACCACCGCGCTCGGCCAGGTGACGTCCGGCATCCCGGTGTCGGTCATCGGCGCGGACGTAAAGCTCGGCAACGGCCGCCCGGCGGAGCCGCGCGCGGGGGCCGATGCGTCGGCGCGCAGCGCTGATCGCGGAAGCCGCCAATGATCGCCTGGTTTGCGCGCAACTCGGTCGCCGCCAACCTGTTGATGGTGACGATCCTGATCGGTGGCTATCTCGCGATCACGCAAGGCGTCCGGTTCGTCGTCTTCCCGGAGTCCGACCCGGATACGATCACGGTGTCCGTGCCGTTGCGCGGGGCCACGCCCGAGGACGTCGAACTCGGCGTCGCCGTGCGCATCGAAGAAGCCATCCAGGACCTGGAAGGCATCGACCGCATCGTGTCCACGTCGAGCGAGGGCTCGACGCAGGTCTCCATCGAGATCGAGAACGGCTACGACAACCGGCAGATCCTCGACGACGTCAAGAGCCGGGTCGACGCCATCAACACGTTCCCGGCCGACACGGAGAAGCCCGTCATTGCGCTGCGGCAGCGCAGCTTCGGAGTCATCGACGTCGTCGTTGCCGGCGACTTCACCGAGTCCGAGATCCGAACGTTTGCCGAGCAGGTACGCGACGAGCTGTTGCGCATCGACGGCATCACGCAGGCCGATCTCGACGCCGTCCGCGAGTACGAGATTGCCATCGAGGTGGCACCGGACCGCCTGCGCGAGTTCGACGTCACGCTCGCCGAGATCGGAAGCGCCGTGCGCGCCAGCTCCGTCGACCTGTCGGCCGGCAACGTCCGCACCGACGGCGGCGATGTCCTGATCCGATCGAAGGGGCAGGCGTACCGGCGCGCCGATTTCGAGGCAATCGTCGTGAAGACGAACCCGGACGGCAGCATCGTGCGCATCTCGGACATCGCGACCGTCGACGACGGCTTCGTCGAAGACTCGATGCGGACCCGTTTCAACGGCCAGCACGCCGCGTTCATCCAGGTCTCGCGCGTCGGCCAGCAAAGCGCACTCGATATCGCCAGGCACGTGAAGGCGTACATCGAGTCACGTCAGGCGACGCTGCCGGTCGGCCTCACGCTGACCTATTGGGACGACGACTCGTCGCGCCTGAAGGACCGGCTGGGCATCATGACGTCCAGCGCGGCCCAGGGCAGCCTCCTCGTCATACTGCTGCTGTCGCTGTTCCTGCGGCCCGCGATTGCCCTGTGGGTGTTCATCGGCATTCCGATCAGTATTATCGGCGCGTTCACCGTCATGTACGCCTTCGATATCAGCCTGAACATGATGAGTGCGTTCGGCTTCGTCATCGTGCTGGGTATCGTCGTCGACGATGCCATCGTGACCGGGGAAAACATCTATGCGCGAATGCGCGACGGCGATTCAGGCCTCTCCGCCGTCGTGACGGGAACGAAAGAGGTGGCCGTGCCGGTCACGTTCGGCATCCTGACGACGATCGCGGCCTTCGGCCCCCTCGCGTTCATCGAGGGCCGGCTGGGCGAGGTGTTTTCACAGATCCCGATGGTCGTGATCCCGGTCCTGCTGTTCTCGCTCATCGAATCGAAGCTGATACTGCCGGCGCACCTGAAGCACATCAAGCTCAGGCAGCATGACGCCGAAGCCTCCGGCTTCCAGGCCTGGCAGACGCGCTTCGCCGACGGTTTCGAACGTGCAGTATTGAAATACTACTCGCCGTTACTCAAGATAGTGCTCGATCACCGTTACACGACGTTGGCAGCCTTCTCCGGCATCCTCGTGATCATGGTCGCACTGCTCCTGAGCGGCTGGATGCGTATCGTGGTCTTCGCGAGCATCGAGGGCGAAACGGCCGCTGCGTCGCTGACGATGCCGGCGGGCACCCCGTTCGAGGTGACGGACCGGGCCGCCGCACGAATCTATGATGCCGCAGCCGAGTTGCGCGAGAAGTACCGCGACCCCGAGACGGGCCAGAGCATGGTCACGAACATCCTGTCGAACGTGAGCGCCACGGGTGCGCGCGTCCAGATCGAGACCGTGCCGCGTCAGGACCGGACGATCGAGTTCTCGACGACGACGATGAGCAACGAGTGGCGCAACCTGATCGGGCGCGTGCCGGGCGCGGAAAGCCTGAACTTCCGGTCGTCGTTCTTTCGCCCCGGCGACCCGATCGACGTGCAGTTCAGCGGCAACTCGTTCGAGACGCTGCATGCCGTGGGTAATCAGCTGAAGTCGCATCTCACGACGTACCCGGGCGTGTTCGACATCGCGGACAGCCTTTCGACGGGCAAGGAAGAGCTGCAGATCGAACTGTCTCCGCAAGGCCACCTGCTCGGGCTGACGCGCAACGACATCGTGAGCCAGGTCGGCGAGGCGTTCAAAGGCCTGCAGGCGCAGCGCATCCAGCGCGGGCGTGACGATGTGCGTGTGCTGATTCGCTTCCCGCTCGACGAGCGCAGCACGATCGCGTCGCTCAACGAGATGCTGATCACCACGCCGAGCGGCAGCCAGATCCCGCTCGCGAACGTGGCCGAGCTCAATCCGGGTCGCGGACCGTCGCAGATCCGCCGAATCGACGGCTACCGCGTATTGAATGTCACGGCTGACGTCGACAAGGAAACGACGAACATGACGGTGATGATCGATTCAATCCGCGACCACCTCGACGAGCTGCTGGTCCGGTACCCGGACATTAGCTACACGCTGGAAGGCGAGCAGCGACGGCAGGAGGAGACGTTCGGCAGCCTGCAGCTCGGCCTCGTGATCGTGCTGTTCGTGATCTACTGCATGCTGGCGCTGCCGCTCAAGTCCTACCTGCAACCGCTCGTCATCATGTCGGTCATTCCGTTCGGGATCATCGGCGCGATCATCGGGCACTGGATCATGGGCCTGACGATCACGATCCTCAGCATGCTCGGGCTGATGGCCCTGACCGGCGTTGCCGTGAACGACAGCCTCGTGCTCGTCGACTACATCAACCGGCAGCGGAATGCAGGCGGCATGAAACTCCGGGAGGCCGTCGAACGAGCCGGCGTCGTGCGCTTCCGACCGGTCCTGCTGACGTCGCTGACCACGTTCTTCGGACTGGTTCCGTTGCTGCTGGACCGCTCGTCGACGGCGCTGTTCCTGATGCCCATGGCCGTGTCGCTCGGCTTCGGCATCCTGTTCGCCACGCTGATGACGCTGTTCCTGCTGCCGGTAATGATGCTCATCGCGAACGACACCCGCCGCCTGTTGCGGCGCGGCGTCGACGCGGTCGTCGAGGAGTTACCGGAGCGCCGGGCTGGGGCCTAGGGAGACTCTGCTCAACAACGTGTAGACCTCGAGGCACGCGCCGAACGTGTGATAGTCGCACTTGCCACCCGCCGTCGACTTCTCGTCGCTGTACTTCCGGTTGTCGCTGGTGAGCACGCGGTACCAGGCCCCGTACTGGTGATCGATCATGTGTTCCCAGGCATAGGTCCAGATCTTTTCGTACCAGTCCCAGTACCGGTCCTTGCCGGTTGCATCCGCGAGCAGCGCGGCCGCGGCGAAACTCTCCGCAATGACCCAGAAGTACTTGTCGGTGTCGCAGATTTTTCCGTCCGGCGAATAGCCGTAGAAGATCCCGCCGTTGGTGTCGTCCCAGCAGATGCGCAACGCTTCGTCGAACAGCGACTCGGCACGCTCTATCATCCAGGGCTCCGGCCGGTGCCGGTGGAGCATCAGCAGGAGCTTGGACCACTCGGTCTGGTGGCCGGGCTGGAAACCCCAGGGGCGATAAAGATTCTTCGGGTCGTCCTTGTTGTAGTCCCAGTCGATCTCGAGGTCGGCGGTGAAGTGCTCCCAGATGGCGCCGCCCGACTTGCCGGCGAGCTCAACGGCGACTTTCCGCGCCAGTCCGTAGGCACGCTCCAGGTAGCGTTCTTCGCCGGTGGCGTCGTAAGCGAACAGCATGGCCTCGCAAGCATGCATGTTGGCATTCTGGCCGCGGTAGCCGGAGACGTGTGACCAGTCCGGGCTCGCTTCGTCCGCGTACAGGCCGGCATCGGATTGCCAGAGCCGCTCCTCCATGAGCGCGTACGTCCTTTCCAGGTCCCCGCGAGCGCTGTCGAAACCCGCCTTCAACGCGGTCGCGAACGTCAGCACCATGAACGCGAGGCCGTAGCAATGGTTCGTCTGGTCGTCCGGCCGGTGGTTGACCAGCGTCCAGGCGTAGCCCGGCCGTTCGGGCTGCCAGTGCGCGTTGCGCAGGTACTCGATGCCGTGCGCGGCGCGGCGCCGGTATTCCTCGTCGCCGAAGACTTCCCAGGCCTTGCAGAAGTTGAACACCATCCGGCCGCTGCTGACGAGGTGTCGATCACCGGGACGGAAGAGGCTGCCATCGTCGCGGAAGTTCTGGAAGAACCCGCCGGCGGGATCCACGATGTTCGGCGCATAGAAATCCATCAGGCTCTGCATGTGCGCCTTCAGGAAATCCGGGTTCTTGAAGTCCGGGTTCATTTCGTATCGCGAGGTCGGTATTGCTCGACGTCGGCGATCGTCGGCAGCGACGGAAAGGCGCCGGCCGACCGGACCGCGTGGGTGCCGCACCCGGTCGCAAATCTCACCAGCTGTTCAATGGCGTCCCGTTCGGCAAACACGACATCGGTCGCCCCGAGTTCCGCGAGGCCGAACAGCAAGCCGCCCGTGAACGCGTCGCCGGCGGCGGTGGTGTCGACCACTTTGCAGGGCGTCGTAACCACGGCGCCACTGAAGACGTCACCATAGTAGCGGACCGGGCCCGGCCCGTCTGTCACGAGCACCAGCCGCACGCCCTTGTCGAGGCACTCGTAAATGAAGGGTTCACCACGGCCCTTCGCGAGGAAGTCGAGTTCGTCACTCGAGACCTTCAGGATGTCGCAACGATCCAGCAACGGCGCGATCGCCGTCCGGTCAGCACGCCCGCCGCTCCACAGGTTGTGTCGCAGGTTGACGTCGAAACTGACCAGGCTGCCGGCCGACCGCGCCATGCCGGTCGCGGTTTCCGTAACGTGGGCAATCCCGCGCTCTGTCAGCGTATTGCTGCAGAAGTGAAACGTGTCGCCGGCCCCGAACCATTGTCCGTCGATCTGCGAGGCGTCCATGACCAGGTCGGCGGTCGCCCGGCGGCAAAACATGAACGACCGGTCGCCGTGTTCGTCGAGGTCGACGAAGGCCAGTGCCGTCGGCGCGTCCGGGTGCGTCATCAGGAAGTCCGTGCGGACGCCGTAGTGAGCGAGGGAGTCCTTCAGGAACCTGCCGAACGCATCGTTGCCGACCTGCCCGGCGAACCAGGCGTCACCCCCCAGCTTGGCCACGGCGACGGCGACGTTGGCCGGCGCCCCGCCGGGAAACTGCCGGAAATCCGCGAGCGGGAGTCCGTCTACCGAGTCGCCACCGATGCGCAGGAAATCGATCAGCGCCTCGCCAAAACAAACGACGCGATTCATGCACGTACCTCTGCTTTCTGCCGGACTGCCTCGGGGCCGTGCGCCCCGCGCAACGCGTACCCGATGAGGTACGTGCAACCGAGGGCAGCAGCGATGAAATGCAGTTGCAGGTCGACGACGTCGGCGAAGTACAGCGATGCGCCAAGCAGAACTGCCGTCGCGTGCCCCGGCAAGCCGATGATGTGCGACGCGAGCGCGCCCAACGCAAAGATCGTTACGGCCACCGCGGCCTGCCCGAGTCCGGGCCCTCCGTTGACGTTGCTACCCGACCGCACGTCCATTGCACGACTCGGGTCAAGCGCCAAAACCCAGGTGCGGCTCCCACGAAATGATCTTCTTCTCGTGCATCGCGTCGATCGACAACTGCACCAGCGCCGACAGCTTGGCGCCGTTACGGACGTCGCAGATCGGTTGTCGGCCGCTGTAGATGGCATCCGCGAACTGCTGCAGCGCAACCGGTGTCGGCTCGCCTTCCGGCGCGTCGATGCGAAGAGCGGCCCGACCATCCGCCAGGCGGTAGCTGTTACCGTCGTCGCGCATCACGGATGCTCCCGAGACCAGGTCGATGCCGTCCGGCGTTGCCGGCGGCGCGCCTTCGGGCACAATCCAGCCCTTCTGCGTCGTCAGTATCAGCGCACCTTCCTTGCCCATTACGACAATGCGATACCCGCCCAGACTGTTGGTTGTCTGACTGCTGTACGTCGCGGTCACGCCGGAGCTGTAGCGCGTCAGTACGTACGTGTTGTCGAAGGTTTCACGACCGTCCTTCCAGTAGTCGATCCCGCCCGTGCCCTGGATCGTTTCGAGCTCGCTGCCGAGGATCCAGTCGCAAAACCCCATCTGGTGTGAGCTCAGCTCCGCCACCAGACCACCGGAGTACTCCCGGTACATCCGCCAGTTGATCTGCCGTTCCCATTTCGGGTCCGGCACGGGACGCCGCCAGTCGCCATTGCGATTCCACTGGCAATCTATCGAGGTAACCTCACCGATCGCCCCGTCCTTCACCAGCGCCCCTGCCTTCTCGTACAGCGGAGACGTCCGGTACTGGAAACCCGTCTGGAAAATCTGCGCCGGATGCTGCCCGGCGGCATCCACGACACTGCGGGTTTCATCCAGGCCCATGATCATGGTCTTTTCGCAGTACACGTGTTTGCCGGCGTCGAGAGCGGCCAGGACGACCGGCGTGTGCTCGCTGAAATGCGTCGAAACAATGACGGCATCGACGTCGCGGTCGTCGAGCAGGCGGCGGTAATCGGTGTAGCTCGTGGCCGCCGGCGCTTTTTCGCGCGCCTCGTCGAGACGAAACGGCAACACGTCGCAGTAAGCGACGAGATCGAGATCCGGCACGTCGCGCAGAAAATCGAAATGTAACTGGCCGCGAACGCCGGCGCCGATCACGCCCACGCCGATCCGGTCGTTCGCGCGTGACGGAGCGACGGCCATCGGCGCCAACCCCGCCAGCACGCCAAGCGTGCCGCCCGTCTTGAGTAAATCCCGTCGATTCATTGCCATGCGCTTCGATCAGATCTCTGGCGACCAGCCATCCTCGTATTCCCGGCTCCAGGAGGCCATCGCTTCATCGTCCCCGAGAATATGCCCGGTGTTCGTATCGATATCCAGCACCCGGCCGACCTGCTGCGAAATGTTGCCGAGATGGCACATCAACGTACTGGTCGCGCCCTCGTTGATCGGCGAGCGCAGCTGCCCGCCTTCGCGGACCACGTCGAAGAAATTCTGCAGGTGAAACTCGCCCAGTGGTCCATCGCCCACGAGGTCCGTGGTCCCCGACGCTTCCGGCTCATCGACCTTCTCGACGAGATTACCTTCCAGGTCGAACCTCAGGTAGCCGTTCCGGTCGATGAGGACGCTGCCCTCGGTGCCGTAGATCGTCGCGCCGCGGCCCCGCTCGTAGAACTTGAGGTCGTTGCAACTCCTGCCTTCCCAGGAAATCATCTTGTTCCCGGCGTACTCGTAGCTCGCGATCTGGGTGTCATAGAACTCCCAGTCGTCTTTGAAGTGGTAGCGCCCGCCGGTCGACGTGACGCGCGACGGCAGCTCGACGCCCAGTGCCCAGCGGCAGATGTCCAGCTCGTGCAGTGCGTTGTTGTTGATCTCCCCGGTGCCCCAGTGCGTGAACCAGTGCCAGTTGTAGTGGACGATGTTGTCCTTGTAAGGACGGCGGGGCGCCGGCCCCTGCCAAAGGTCCCAGTCGAGCCAGTCCGGCACGTCCGCGACGACGCCGGTTCCGATCCCGCCGCGCTTGTTCGAGTACCACGCCTTGCCCATGTAGGCACGGCCGATCACGCCGGCATGTATATCGCTGACGGCCTTGATCGATGTCGGGGCCGAGCGCTGCTGGTTGCCCATCTGTACGACGCGGCCATAGCGTTGCTGTGCGTCGACCAGCAGCTCGCATTCCCTGGCGTTGTAACTGCAGGGCTTTTCGAGGTAGACGTGCTTGCCTTCCTGCATGGCATAGATGGCAAACGGCGCATGCGTGTGATCGGGGGTGGCGATGACGATGGCGTCGATTTCGGGGTCTTCCACCATGCGCCGGAAATCCGCTTCGGTTTTCTGCGCGTAACCTATGGACTCCGCGACCTTGGTTCCGATGTCGCCCAGCACCTGGGCGTCGACGTCGCACAGCGAATGCACGCGTATGTCGCCCCCCCCGATCGTGGCCGCCGAGCCGATCAGTGCCATGCCGCGGCTGCGTAGGCCCACGAATCCGAGGTTGATGCGGTCGTTGGCGCCGAGGACGCGCGAGTAGCTCGATGCGCTCGAAAGCGCGGCCGTCAGCCCGGCGCCGGCCACAGCGACATTGTTCAAGAACGTCCGTCTCGTCTGTTTCACTGCTTCGTCCTCCTGGTCGGATGCGCGCCGGTTACAACTCGCGAATCTTGATGCTGCGGTAGCTGACGGTATCTCCGTGGTCCTGCAACAGGATCCGGCCGGACGGCCACTGGCAGAAGCCCGGCCACACCTTGTATTTGCTGTAGGCGACGAGCGCCCTGAATGACTGGCTGAAGCGGTCGAACTCGACGACGCGCTCGTGATTCAGCCAGTGCTCGACGACACCGTTCCTGGAAACGATGCGGCCGTGGTTCCAGTTGCCGACGCCCTTGAACTGCTTTGCGCGGCCCGCGGTCTGCAGGTTCTCCGCAGTGATCAGGTCGTACAGCGAGCCGACCGTGCGATTCCCGCCGACGCCCATCTTCGCGTCAGGATGCCGTTCATCATCCAGCACCTGGAACTCGCAGCCGATGGCGGAACCTTCACCCTGGTTCAGATCCGGGTCGACGAAGTACTTCACGCCACTGTTCGCCCCGGCCGTAATCCGGAACTCGAACTCGAGCTCGAAATCGCTGAACCCCTGCCGGGTCACGATGTCACCCGGCCCGGTAGATTCGCCGCCGTCCGTCTTCTCGATCGTGAGGACGCCATCGGCCATGGTCCAGCCCGTCTCCGGGAAGTGTTCGAGCTTCGCACCCTGCCAGCCGTTACTCGTCTTGCCGTCCCAGAGTAGTCGCCAGCCGTGGCGCGCTTCGCGGTCGGTAAGCTGGTTCTTCAGGTAGCTGACCTGCGGCACCTGCGGATCCTGCGCGCCACGGTTGGCGTCGAGGCCGCTCGTGGCGATTCGAACATTTCGCCACCGCACGGTTGCGCCGACGAGGTCGTCGTCATTGATCGAATGGACCTGCAGCGCGATGAACCCGCTTGCCGTCTCGGCGTCGACCAGGTCCACGGCCTGTACACCGTTTACCCAGACGCGCACCGAGGATCCAATCGCCTCGACGCGAAACCGGTTCCACAGGCCCGTGCGAAACGCCTGTCGGGCTTTCTCGTTGCGAGACAATGGATACAGCCAGCCACGACCCCGTTCCTCGTAGATTCCACCGGTGAATCCGCGTTCCGACGGGTCGATCTCGACCTGATACCCGCGCACCACAGCGTCCGCGAGTGCGCTGCGAATCTGCACGCCCGAGTTCAGCGTGGAATCGACTTTCGCTTCGTACTCCAGGATGAAGTCACCGTACGCGGCGTCCGTGGCGAGAAAGCTGTTGGGCGAGTCGGCGACGGCCGTGCCGACGATGTCAGCACCTTCGACGACGTAGCGCGCCTCTCCGGCCACTTGGGTCCAGCCTGACAGGTCCTTCCCATTGAACAACGATCGCCACTGCAACGAATCCGGTGCGGCATTTGCGAAAGCAGGCATGAGCGTCAGCGCCACAATCACAATGCCAACAAGACGTTCCCTGAAATGCTTCATGTCGATGGCCCCCTGAGAAATTCGTTGTCGTGCAACGGCATTCTGGCCATGCCGTACCTACCTGATCAAGTCGAGAGCGGTTTCGACGAGTTCCATCCTCGGCGAACGCACGGGATAGGTCGCGTATGCCTGGCGCTCGATTACCGGCGCGTCGAGCACCTCGTGCAACACGCCAAGCTCGAGCTCGCTGGCCACCATTTGCCGCGGCAGGTAGGCACTGCCACCGATGATGTTGAGGTACTCGAGCGCCATCTTCGCGTGCGACACGCGGGTGGGTGTTTCGGGCGCGTCCGGGAAATGCCGCCGATGCTCGAGCGCGAACGACAGGCCCCAGTCGACGTAGACGTAGTTCGACGCCACGGCGGTCGCCGCGTCGAGATCGGCCAGTGTCGAAACCAGTATCAGTTCGACGATCGCGATCTCGCGGATGTGCATGATGTCGAGCTGCGCCGGCTCCAGCATGATCGCGACATCGAGCGTGCCGTCGATCAGCCAGCGTGTCAGTACGTCCGGCGTCTGGGACTCGGCGATGATGGCGAGATCGGGATGGTTCCGGCGAAGGTCGTGCAACCAGCGTTGCAGCAGTACGTCCCAGAGGCGTGAACTGCCGCCGATGACGATCTGCTCGCCCGCCCCCGCCGTCGCCACGTCCTGCCGCGCAACCCGCCAGCCAGAAATCATCCGCTCGGCGTGGCGCACCAGCCGGGCGCCTTCGGGCGTCAGCCGGACCTCGCGACGGCTGCGCTCGAACAGGCGGACGCCGAGTTGTTCCTCGAGCGACTTGAGCCGGCTGCTGACGGCCGCCTGGGTGATCGACAGGGCTTCCGCGGTACGGCCGAAGTGCCGGCTCCGGTTGATCTCGAGGAACGTTCGCAGCAGCTCAAGGTCCATCCCGACATGATAAATTCTGTTTATCGTGACAACAATTATTCTTCGTTTTACTTATCAATTGCCGGGCGTTAGCGTGCTGTTTCCGAGGCCCTTTCAGGCTGACGAGGAGCGATCATGGTGGCGTCAGAACACGTTGTCGGCAAAGGTCCCGCCCCGCCGCTGGCCGCGAAGCGCCTGTACTCTCGCGAGGCACGCCGGAAACTGCTGAAGGTCCGGCGCCGCCTGAAGAGTGTCGACGCAAAGCTGTCGAACGCGGTGACAACCGGCCTCATGCAGAAGTCGGTCCCGCTCGCGAATGCGCGACGGAGCGTGGACAAGCACCTGGTGCGGGCTGATGCAAGGCTTGATGCGCTCCGCAAGTCCGGTATCGACGACTGGTTCAGCGAACGGGATGCCGTGGAGCACGCCTGGGAAGACCTGAGCCGCGCAGTGCGCTTGTTGCTCGCACACTTGTCCCAGGAAAACAGCATAGACGGATAGATGAAGTCGATGAACATCAGAACAGACAACTTCCGGGCGGCCACCGGCCGCCCGGCTATCGCCGTACTGGCCGCATTGGCGGCAATACTGGCCATCGACGCGCCGGCGAACGCCACCGACGACGACCCCGCGGTGTGGCTCATCGCGTCGACCGCAGATGCCCTCAGCGACGACGGGACGCGCTGGCGCTACTCGGTCGATGCCCAGGCGCGCTACTTCGACCCGGGCAGTGGCGTTGCTCAATACCTTATCCGCCCGGCCATCGGCTACGAACTCGAAAACGGCACGACGCTGTGGGCCGGCTATGCGCGTTTTCGGTCGCGGACGCAGAGCGGCGACTACTTCGACGAAGACCGCTTCTGGCAGCAGGTGGGCTGGAAGGCCCGGCCACTCGGCGACGGTGCGCTGTCGTTCCGGGTGCGTCTCGAAGAGCGGTCCGTGAGTCGCGGCGACGACCTTGGCATTACGCTGCGCGTGATGGGCCGCTATGTGCAGCCGATCGGGACCTCGGGTCGTACGGAGTTCGTGTTTGCTCTCGAACCGTTCTACGACCTCGTCGACACCGACTGGGGCGGCTCCTCGCGCCTGTCACAGAACCGCACTTTTTTCGGCATCGGCCAGCGCCTGAACGAGTCGGTACGTCTCGAGACGGGTTACATGAACCAGTTCATCTGGGTGGATAGCGGCGAAGACCGCAGCAACCACGTCCTCGTACTGAATTTCCGCCTGTCGTTCTGAGCGCGATGCCGCGGAGCCGCTGGTTCGCACCCTGCAATCTCGTTCGCCTGCCGGACAACACTCCGAATCAGCGCTGACGAACGTGTCCTTCCAGCGCGGGCGGCACCGGCCCACCGGTTGCCCAGTCCAGCAATTCGACTGTGTGCGCGACGGGCACGTTCATTCGTGATGCCAGTTGTGTCGCGCAGCCGATGTTGCCGGTCGCGACGACGTCGGCATCGAGTTGCGCCAGTTGCTGCGCCTTCCGGTCACCGAGTTGCCCTGCGATATCGGGTTGCAGGACGTTGTAGACGCCGGCCGAACCGCAGCAGAGGTGCGACTCCGCCGGAACGCGGACGTCGTAGCCGGCCGCCGCCAGCAGTTGCGCCGGGGCCGCCGTCACCTTTTGTCCGTGCTGCAACGAGCAGGCCGAATGGTAGGCAACGCGCAGACCGCGGCCTGCCGGGGCCGGAAGCTCGCAGTTTGCCAGGAACTCGCTGACGTCGACGGCCAGTGCCGAGACCCGCGCTGCCTTCTCCGCGTAGGCCGCGTCGTCTCGCAGCATGAACCCGTAATCCTTGATTGTCGTGCCGCAACCGGACGCCGTGATGATGACCGCCTCGATGCCGGTCGCCTCGATCTGTCGCGTCCAGGCGTCGACGTTGCGGCGGGCAGCGGCGAGTGCATCCGCTTCCCGGCCCATGTGGTGCACCAGCGCCCCGCAGCAACCGTCGCCTGTCACGTCGATGACTTCGAATCCGGCCCGACCCAGTACCCGCACTGCTGCCGCCCGTATCTCCGGCCTGAGCACCGGCTCGACGCAGCCGCGCGGAAGGGCAACCTTGCCGCGGAGCGGCGTCGGGCGCGCAATCGGCGGACCCTCCGCCCGCGGTGAACGCCGGGGCGCCAGCGCCAGCATGGCCGCCAGCGGCTTGAGCATCGCAATGCGCTGAAACAATGGCACCAGCGGCCGCGACCAACGCGCAAACCACAACGCGAGGCGGAACCGGCGCGGATGGGGCAGCACGGCGGCCAGCAGCTGGCGCACGAGGCGCTCGGGAAGCGGGCGCGTGTAATTCTCTTCAATGTACGCGCGCGCGTGGTCCACGAGGTGCATGTAGTTCACGTCGGACGGACAGGTGCTCATGCACGCGAGGCAGGACAGGCACCGGTCGATGTGCTTCACCGTGGCCGCGCTCGGCTTGCGACGCTTCTCGAGCATCTCCTTGATGAGATAGATGCGGCCCCGTGGGCTGTCGAGTTCGTTCCCGAGTAGAACGTACGTAGGACACGTCGCGGTGCAGAATCCGCAGTGCACGCATTTCCGGATCACCGACGCCGAGTTCCCACACCGGGAATCGGCCAGTTGCGCTGTGCTGAAACGAGTTTGCACGGTTCAGAAGCGGCCGGTCTCGAAGACCTGTTGCGGGTCAAAGGTCCGCCGCAGGTTTCGCTCGATCGTTCCGATGCCGGGTGCCGGCGGGTGAAACGTGCTCACGGCGCGGCGCAGATCGGAATCCGCCCGCACGAGTGTCGCATGCCCGCCGGCCGCGGCGGCGGATGCTCGCACGTCATCCGGGTCGGCGTCCGTGGACGCCCAGACCAGCGCGCCGCCCCAGTCCAGCAACCAGTCTGCCTCCCCGAGCGCTCGAATGAACGCCGGCGCGCGGCGCGGCGACAGCACCACCCGCCACAACGCCTGTCGGCGGGGAAGAATCCCGGCATCGCGGATATCGCGCCAAAGCGCGTCGCTTTCGGCCTCCTCGAGCGTGCCGGGAGGCCCGTCGCCGGCGAGCGCGGACCGGAGTATGTCGCAGCGTGCCGGCAGGGACGCGCGAAAACCCTCCAGGCGCAGTAACGTGATCGGGTTTTCCTGCCAGTTTGGCAGACACGCCGCGGCAACGACGCCGGCCGGCGAGCCGAGCGCGCGCGCCATCGCCGCGACGGAGGCTTCCGGGCCGAGACCGTCCAGGAACAGCGTTGCGCGCGCCTCCGGCGCGGGCACTACCTTGAGCGTCACCTGCGTCAAGGCCACCAATCGGCCCCAACTCCCGGTGATCAGCTTCGGCAAGTCGAACCCGGTGACGTTCTTGACGACCCGGGCGCCGGCCGTGAACGCCTCGCCGCGGCCATTGACGGCTTTGAAGCCGAGCACGTGGTCGCGAGTACCGCCGGCGAACAACCGGCGCGGGCCGGACACCCCGGCCGCGACAACCCCGCCGATCGTCGCAGCGCCCGGCAACTTGCCGAGCATTCGGCCATGGTCCCAGGGCTCGAACGCGAGCATCTGGTTCTCGGCGGCGAGCAGTGCCTCGACTTCTGCCAGCGGCGTGCCCGAGCCGACCGTGAGCACCAGCTCCGGAGGGTCGTAGTCGACGACACCGTCGAACCCGCGCAGGTCCAGCACCGGTATGGCCGGCGTCGGCGCGCCGATCACGTCCTTACTGCCGCCGGCCTGCACCTTGAGCTTCGTCCCGTGCGCCGCCGCGGTCGCGATGACGTCGCAAAGCTCGGCCTGTGTTGCCGGCGCATGTACATCGGGCATCGTCAGAACCGCGGCAGTTCGGGGAACGGCAGGCGGTTGCCGTGCACGTGCATGCGTCCGACTTCGGCGCAACGGTGCAGCGCCGGTAACATCTTTCCCGGGTTCAGCATCAGCTTCGGGTCGAACGCACACTTGACCCGCTTCTGCTGATCGAGGTCCGCCTCGGAGAACATCACGGGCATGAGGTTGCGCTTCTCGACGCCCACGCCGTGTTCCCCGGTGAGCACGCCTCCAACCTCGACACAGGTTTTCAGAATATCGTCACCGAACGCTTCGGCGCGCTCGAGTTCGCCGGGCACGTTCGCATCGTAGAGTATCAGCGGGTGCAGGTTACCATCCCCGGCATGAAACACGTTGACGACACCGAGCCCGTAGTCTGTCGACAACGACCGGATCCGCGCCAGCACCTCCGGCAGCCGCCGTCGGGGTATCGTGCCGTCCATGCAGTAGTAGTCGGGTGCAAGCCGGCCGGCGGCCGGGAATGCCGCCTTGCGACCGGCCCAGAAGACATCGCGTTCCGCGTCGCTGGTGGACGCGCGCACCGTCGAGGCACCGTTCGCCCGCGCGATGTGCGCCACCCGGTCGACGAGCGACGTGCACTCCGCTTCCGGGCCGTCCAGTTCGACGATGAGCAGCGCTTCCACGTCCAGCGGGTAACCGGCGTGGACGAAGGCTTCCGCGGCGTGAACGGCCGGCCGGTCCATCATCTCCATGCCAGCCGGGATGATCCCGGCGCCAATGATGGCGGCGACGCAGCGGCCCGCGTCTTCGATGTCGCCGAATCCGAGCAGCAGCGCGCGGACGCTGTCGGGCCTCGGCAGTATGCGGACGGTGACTTCGGTCACGACCCCGAGCAGGCCCTCGGAACCGACGACGAGTCCCAGCAGGTCGAGGCCGGGCGCCTCCGGAGCGCGGCCCCCGATACGAAGAATGTCGCCGGTCGCCGTGACGAACTCGACACCCAGCACGTTGTGGCTCGTCATTCCGTACTTCAGGCAATGAACCCCGCCTGAGTTCTCGGCGACGTTGCCGCCGATCGTGCAGGCGATCTGGCTGGACGGGTCCGGCGCATAGTAGAAGCCGTCCGCCTCGACCGCTTTCGTAATCGCGAGGTTCGTCACGCCCGGTTGGGCAACGACGACGCGGTCGACGTAGTCCACGTCGAGTATCCGGTTCAGCTTCGACAGGCCCAGCAGGACGCCGTCGCCCAGCGGCAAAGCGCCCCCGGACAACGAGGTCCCGGCGCCGCGGGGAACGACCGGCACGCCGTTGTCGTGACACCATCGCAGGACGGCTGCCGCCTGTGACGCCGTGTCCGGCAGCACGACCACCATCGGCGCCTGCCGGTAGGCCGTCAGCCCGTCGGATTCGTACGGCGCGAGTTCGTCGGAGTGATCGATGACGCCTTCACCCGGAACGATCTTCCGCAGCGCCGCGACAATCTCGTTGCGGCGCGCGAGTATTCGGGGATCCGGGGTCGGCAGGGAAACGGTCATGACGAAATGGCGGGACTACCGCACGTGCCTCGTCGTCATCGATACGTCTTGTCGTCCACGCGCGAGAGGTCGACGCCGTCTTCGAACACACCGATCGTCACGATCGCGAACGTAAAGACCCGGGTTTCCGGCTCGAGGTGACCGCCGAACGCTTCCATCTCGTCCGCCAGCGTGATGTGCGGATGCACACGGCCGTCGATGATGTACCCGTTCATGCTCGTGATATCCGCGTTCCGCGTCGGGTCCTTGAAGAAGTAGTTCTTCGACGGAAACTCGCCGTTACTGACGACGTGCAGGTGGTACCCGATCACCGAACCGGCAGCGGCAAGAATCACGCCGTTCTGAATGCCCTCGTCTTCAACGGCCTTCCTGAGCCCTTCGAGCAGGTCCGCCTGGTGCTTCAGGCGTACGACCACGATGCGCTCGAACTTGCCGGAAATCGTGTAGACCTCGGGCACGGCCGCATTGTTCGGCTCGCTGTCATGCGCAGTCGGCCTTGTGATCTCGGTACGGCTGTACTGCGCCATCGCCGCGTCGGCGCACAGCATGGATATCAGCAGCAGGGCTATCGACTTCATGGCTGTTGTCCCTCGATGGATAGATAGATCACGATGTTCCCGGAGTAGGCGCCCGCTGCCGCGATGTCCGGACGGCCGTCGTTGTTGGCGTCGAACACGTGTACGCTGGCCGCGGACATGCCGCCGCTGTCGAGCGCGAAGCGCTGCCAGCGATCGTCGCGCGGCTGGTACTGATAGATGTAAAGGTTGTGTCCCCCGCCGCGGTGGCCAGCAATGATCTCGTCGTAACCGTCGAAGTTGAGATCGGCACACTGAAGCGCATGGCCGTCATCGAAGGAATCGTCGATCACCCGGCGCTGCCAGCGTCCGCTGCCGTCCGGACGGTAATGCACGACCTCGTTGCCATGCCAGGGCTCGATGGTCGCCAGCGCCCGGCCTGCTTCATCAGCTGAACTGCAAACCGCGACCTCGCTGCTGCCGGCGTAACCGCCGTCGGCCGGCTTGCCCGGCGTCAGCGTCGACTTTTCCCACGCAATGGCGCCTCCCTCACCCGGCGCCCCGGCCCGGTAGAGCGTGACGCCCTCGAAGCTCGCTGTCAGTAGATCGACGCTGGCGTCCGCATCCCACCGGTGCACCAGCGCGCCGTGGGCCATGTGCAGCGCATCATCGATGACCACCCGTTTCCACGGCCCGCCCCGCGGATCGGCGGGGATCTCGTAATAGACATGTTCGAGGGGCACCTCGTAATCCGGCTCCACCGCGCCGACGCCCATCAGAGGCACATTCGTGAGCTCAGCCTTTCCGTCGCCATCGACGTCCGCCCACTTCAGCCGATGCGACGTCGGTAACTGGTCGATCGCGTGTGTCGTCCATTGTCCGTGAACACGATCGCCCGGGTTCTCCAGCCATGCCACGTTACCGCCCTGCAGCGAATCGCGCGAATTGAACCGGTAGGCCAGGGCCACGTCGATATCGCCATCGCCGTCTATGTCGTATGGCGCGACGTCGATGTTGCGCTCTGAATGGCTGAGGAGTACGCGCTTCTCCCACGTCGGGTTTTCGTACCAGACCACTTCGGGCAGGCGGTCCGATACGGCGACCAGGTCGGGACGCCCGTCCCCGTTCAGGTCCGCCGACTTCACCTGGTAGGCCTTGAAGAAATCATCGTCGATCTCGATGCGCTGGAACCCGGGCAGCGGCCGCGGCGCCGGCTCGCGCTCGACTCGCACGGCGCCGGCCGTCCGAAAGTCGATGACCGGGTCCGGTCGCACGCCGTCGCCCGTATGAAATGCGCTGACGATCTTCATCTCGTCGATACTGACGGTGTACACGACGTTCTGCACTTCGGCCGACACGTAGGCGTACCGTTCATCCTCGGAGACGTGAATGGAAAACGGCCGGTACGGGAGGTCCACATGATGGATAACGTCCAGCGTTCGCGTATCGACGAACGCAACACCGTTGCGGGTGGACGATAGCAGCAACAGCTCGCCGTCGCGGACGATTTCGAGGCGATTCGCGCCGTTCGCGATACGGCCGATCTCCTCGTGCCGCTCCAGATCGATGACCGACGTATGGGTATCGCTGGTGACGTACAGTCGCGTCTCATCGGGCGACAACACGCTCTCCTGCGGCTTGTACCCGATCTCGAACGAGTGCGTCTCCCCGGTTTCCGTGTTGATCGCAACCATGTTGGTCGACGCGATGTTGCTGGCGTAAATCCACTGCGCGCCCTTCGATATCGTCACCATGTGCGGCATGTTGCCCTGGCTGTCGAAGACATTGACGATGGCGCGCTTCACGGGATCGACGAGCAGCACTTTGCTCGGATTCTCGACGCCGACCGCCAGCAGTCCGGTCTCCGGGTCGATGTCAATGCCGTGCGGTCGCCGGTACGGCAGGATCGAGATCGGCTCCAGTACCTGCATGGCTTGCAGATCGACGACAGAAATCTGGCTCCCGCCCTCGACGTCGTCCGTGTAGCGGATAGCCCCGGTGTTCGTCACGTAAGCGAGCTTCCGGTCCGGCGAGAATCGCATCTCGTGCGGAATCGTCTCCAGCTCGACGGATTCAATGCGCTCACCGTCTTCCGTGTAGAAGCCGAGGGCACTCAGCTCCTTCTCGACTACTGCAAGTACCCGCGAACCGGCCGGAAGCCCCGGTTGCGCGTACGCAATCGCGGGCACGAGATACAACAGAAAAGCCAACGTCCTTACCACGATACCCCCCGGGCGTTCTTATGAAGCGCAATGCCTGCTGCGACGCATGAGTACGAATCCAACTCCTGCAGCGATCCGTAAGACTTGCACGAAAACGTAAAGCTTACTCAACGATTTGGCACATCGTCTGCGTCGTTCGCATTCATGATTGACGAATCAGAATCGCGTTTCCCCCAGTGAAAAATCGCGATCAGCTTGCACTGGAAATTCGCGTTGCAAAACGTGCAATGACTGCGTTTACTATCGCGCGTTCCAGCCAGTGGTGTCGTTCTCATCGGCGCTGCTCTCGTTGCCACTCACAACGCTAACAGGACCACACATGAGCAAAGCCAAAGTCGTATTGACGGACTACGTATGGGATTCTCTCGACATCGAGTATGACGTACTCGGCGCGATTGCCGAAGTCGTCCCTCTGCAGGTTGCCGATCCGGACGCCTTCTTTCCGGAAGCCGAGGACTGCGATGCGCTGCTGAACAATTACAGCGGCCCGATCACGGCCGAGGTCATGGCACGAATGCCACGCTGCCGGATCATCGCCCGCTACGGCATCGGCGTGGATACGATTGACCTCGATGCCGCGACCGAAGCCGGCATCATCGTGACGAACAACCCCACGTATTGCATTGACGAGGTCGTGGAACACACGATGGCGATGCTGCTTGCATCGGCGCGCAAGACCGTGTTCTACGACCGTGCCGTACGCGCCGGCGAGTGGTCGGTGCCGCGCGGCCGGCCGATTTTCCGGCTGGCGGGCGCCACGCTTGGCCTGATTGGCTTCGGCAACATCGCCCGTCGCGTGGCCGAAGCGGCGGCCGGCCTGAGAATGAATGTCGTGTTCGCCGATCCGTTTGTCGAGGACACCCCGACGGACTCACCGGCGCGAAAGGTCGAACTGGACGAACTGTACGCGGTGTCGGACTACGTCAGTGTTCATGCGCCGTTGACCACACAGACGAAGGGGATGCTCGGCGATCAGGCCTTCGAACGCATGAAGAAGTCCGCCGTCGTTATCAACTGTTCTCGCGGTCCGATCGTCGACACGGACGCGCTGATCCGGGCGCTCGACGACGGGCAGATCGCCGGCTGCGCGCTGGATACGACAGACCCGGAACCCCTGCCCGACCCGCACGCTCTCCGGGACCGGGAAAACGTGATCATCAATCCGCACGCGGCGTGGCTCAGCGAGCAGTCGATACACAGCCTGCAACTCGGTGCGCCGAGTGAAGTGCGGCGTGTTCTCTCGGGGGAATGGCCAGTCCACGTCGTCAATCCGGCCGTCGAGAAGCAGAACCGCGCAGGCATCCGCCGCTAGGCTGCGACGCACCGGCGCCACGGTAACCGAAACCCAGCACCCAAGAGGAGGAAGACCCCTTGCGATTTGTAAACATTCAGGATGGGCCGGCGACGACGCCGGCGGTGGTACGCGACGACCGGGCCGTGCCGTTGAGTAGCGTCTTCGCATCGATGGGCCGTACGGCACCGGCGACGATGACCGAGCTGATTGCCGGCGGCAACGACACGCTGGCGGAAATCGAAGCGCATGTCGACGCTGCCAGCGAAGCCGCACGGGACCTGGCTTCTGTCCGGCTCGGGCCTTGCGTCAGCGACCCGGAAAAGATCCTTTGCGTGGGTTTGAACTACCGCGCGCATGCCATCGAGTCCGGCATGGCCATACCGGAGCACCCGGTCCTGTTCAGCAAGTTCAACAACGCACTTGCGGCCCCGGGAGACGCGGTCGACATCACTGGACTCGTCAAGGTCGACTACGAGTCCGAGCTGGCGGTCGTCATTGGCAGGACGACGAAGAATGTCAGCGTCGACGACGCGCTGGACGCCGTATTCGGCTACTGCAACGCCAACGACCTGTCAGAGCGCGAGATGCAGCTGCGCACCGGGCAGTGGCTGCTCGGCAAGACCATAGACGGCTTCCTGCCGATCGGCCCGTACCTCGTCACCCGGGACGAGGTGCCGGACCCGCAGGACCTGCCCGTGAAAGGCTGGTTGAACGGCGAACTGCGGCAGGACAGCACGACCGCCGACATGATCTTCACGGTCGCCGAGATCATCAGCTACGCGAGCCGGGTGATGACGCTGAAGCCTGGCGACGTGATCATCACCGGCACACCGTTCGGCGTGATCATGGGCATGGAGACGCCCGTGTGGATGCAAAGCGGCGACGAGTACACGGTGCAGGTGGGCGACTTCGGCCGGCTCTCGAACCGGATCGCCTGACATTGCGAGACGTGCAGCCGATGGCGGTTCGCCCGCCATCGGCTGCGCCCGCTCAGGGCAGGAAGCCCAACGGCAGCACGAACGACGCGACCAGGACCTGCAGGAAACCTGTAATCCCCAGCAGCGCGTACATCAGGGACCATGACGCCAGTGTCTCGGTCTCCGTGAACCCGCTCATGCGGCCGATGATCCAGAAGCCGCTGTCGTTCATCCACGAGAAAACCATCCCGCCGAAGCCGATCGCGAGGAAAACGTAGACGGGATGAAACGGCAGTGCCATGCCCTCGATGATCCCGGCCATGATCGCGGACGCAGTGATCATCGCGACCGTGCTGGAGCCCTGCGCAGTCTTTATTACGGCCGACGTCAGGAACGCGATGATCAGCAGGAGCGCCGCCGGTGCCTCGCCGTCGATACTTGCGGCTATGGCATCGCCGATGCCCGTGTTGCGCAACATCGCGCCGAACGCACCGCCCGCACTCGTGATCAGGATGATGACGCCGGCTGACTGGACGGCGGGCTCAAGGGCGCTCATCGTCTTCGCGAGAGGGTTGCCCGATTGGCGAATCAACACCGCGACGGCGACGGCCGCTGCCGCGAGCATCGCGATGTTCCGATCACCGATCAGCTCGAAACACCGTGCCCATCCCGCGTGCGACACGCCGATGGCTTCGGCGCCGGCGCTGGCGACGATCATGGCCACGGGCAGCACGATAGGCAGGATGGCGAGCCCGAAAGCCGGCAACTCGTCGTCCGGCCGACGACTCTGCGCTTCCAGCTCCTCGAGCTTCATGTCGGGGGTCTCGCGCAGCGGAATGCCGAGTTTCTCGCTGCGGTGCCGGCTCCAGAAGTAGCCGATGAGAACGGCCGGCAGCAGGCTGAACAGCAGGCCCGCGACGATCGTTGACCCGAGATTCAGGCCGAGGTTGGACGCCATGATCAGCGGGCCCGGCGTGGGCGCCACGAGCGAATGCGTCAACCCGGCCCCTGCGCAGATCGCCAGTATGCAGAAGACGAAGTGGCTGCCCGTCCGGAGCCCGAAGGCCTTGGCAAGCGGCACGAGCAGGTAGAACACCGTGTCGAAGAAGACCGGTATCGAAAGCATGTAGCCGCTGCCCAGCAATGCCGCCGGCGCACGATCGACCCCGAGCCAGCGCAACAGGCGGCGAGTGATCGCGTCAGCCGCACCGCTGTCGAGCAGGCACTTGCCGATGATCGACGCGGCAACAATGACGACACCGATGGCCGCCACGGTGTTGCCGAGTTCGTCGACCGCGTGTTCGACCGCCTGCAGCACGGAAAGCCCGGGCGTGATCGCACCGACGAGAAATGCGGCGGAGATCAGCGCGATGAACGCGTGTATTCGCAAACGGAGAACGGCGACGACGACGAACGCGACGCCGATCAACAGGATTAGGAACGGCGACGTCATGATCTTGCACCTTTCGCTGTTGCGCAATGCCTTGCGGCACGCACATTCCTGCGCGGCGAGTTACCGCGAAAGTTGGTAACGGACGTCTTCGTCCTCGTAACCGATCGTTGGCTCATGCCCCTCCTCCATGTTCTGCAACGCGTTCTGACTTTCGTCGTCGCCCCCCGGCTCGACGTTGCCGATCTTCAACCGTGCGGCGTGCGCCCCGTCGGCTTCAATGCGGCTGCACTTTACGGGCTGTGAGCGCACGATCGCAAGCATCGATTTCAATCTGAAAACGCGCCGAAAACTCCAACAAAAACGCACTGGGGGAAACGTCGCTGCGAGTCGTCTCTTGTAACTGCCTTGCTCGATCGGCGGCGTATCACGACGTCACCGGACGACACATTCGGACCCGAAGCATTGTGGGATTCAACGACGCTCTGCCTCGTTGCCAATGCACACGCACATATCCGCAGATTGCAGAACAGCCTCAACAAGGATTTCGCTTTGCTCGACTCGTCAGATTCGCGTTACACACCCGAAGCCGGCCTGCAGGTGCACCAATGCTTCCGGGAATTCGTCGAAGAGGAAATGTTGCCCGCGGTATCGGTCCGGAAGACGTCGTTCTGGCCGGGGCTTGCCCGTATCGTTGCCGACCTGACGCCGACGAACCGGCGATTGATCGAGGCTCGCGATGAGTTGCAGGCGCGGATAGACCGGTATCACGAGGCACATGCCGGGACAACGGGCAGCCAGGACGATTACATCCGTTTCCTGCGCGACATCGGCTACCTGGAGCATGAGGGCCCCGCGTTCGAGATCGACACCGAGAACGTCGACGCGGAGATCGCCGCGACGGCCGGGCCACAACTCGTGGTGCCGGTCAGCAATGCGCGATTCGCGCTGAACGCGGCCAACGCGCGATGGGTCAGTTTGTACGACGCCCTGTACGGCAGCGATGTCATTGACGACAATTTTGGCAAGCAGCCTGGTGCAGACTACAACCCGGTGCGCGGTGCCGCTGTCGTCAGGTACGTGGCTGCGTTCCTGGACGACGCCCTTCCGCTGGCCGGCGGCCTGCATGGAGACGTGATTGAATATGCCGTCCGAACGGCGCACGGCCGCACGACACTGTTCGTCCGCCTGGCGGACGGCACGAGCACAAGCCTGGCGGACGAAGCACAGTTTCGCGGGTTCGCGCGAGACGGCGACAGGCTGAACCTGTTGTTTCGCAATCATGGGCTGCACGTCGAAATCTGCGTTGACGAAACGCACCCGGTCGGACGGGACGCCGCCAACAGCGTCTGCGATGTGGTCGTCGAGTCCGCCATTTCGACGATCCAGGACTGCGAGGACTCGGTCGCTGCCGTGGATGCCGAGGACAAGTGCGGCGTATACCGCAACTGGCTCGGGCTCATGGAAGGGACGCTCGAGGCGGTGCTGCAGAAGGATGGCCGGCAAACGACTCGCCGACTGGCAGAGGATCGCGACTACGAGGGCACTGACGGCAATCCCGTCCGGCTCCCCGGACGCAGCCTCCTGCTGGTCCGCAATGTCGGACACCTGATGCACACCGATGCGGTTCTCGACGCCAACGGTGACGAAGTCTTCGAAGGCCTTCTCGATGCCGTCATTACCGTCGGTTGCGCGCTAAACGACATCCGCGGGACGAACCGGCTGGCGAACAGCCGTACGGGCAGCATCTATATCGTCAAGCCGAAAATGCACGGCAGCAAGGAAGCAGCCTTTACCGACCGGCTGATGGCGCACGTGGAGGATCTGTACGACCTGCCGCGCTACACCATCAAGGTCGGTGTCATGGACGAGGAGCGGCGCACGTCGATCAACCTGGAAGAGTGCATCCGCGCTGTCCGCAACAGGCTGGTGTTCATCAACACCGGATTTCTCGACCGGACCGGCGACGAAATACACACGTCGATGACGGCCGGACCCATGATGCGAAAGGCGGACATCAAGCATCAGTCGTGGCTGCAGGCCTACGAGGACCGCAATGTCGACGTCGGTTTGCGCTGTGGCCTTGCGGGCCGGGCCCAGATCGGGAAAGGCATGTGGCCGAAGACCGACGAGATGCGCGAGATGGTTGCCACCAAGCAGGGGCAACTCGAGGCCGGAGCCAGCTGCGCATGGGTACCTTCGCCCAACGCGGCTGCACTTCACGCGATGCACTACCACCGGGTCGATGTCGCTGCACGCCAGCGCGAGTTGCGGACCCGTGATGTGGCGCAAGTCGAAACGATGCTCGTACCGCCGCTCACCGACGCGGGCTTGCTGTCGGCCGCGGACATCGAGACGGAGATCGCGAACAACGCGCAAAGCATCCTGGGCTACGTCGTTCGATGGATCGACCAGGGGATCGGTTGCTCGAAGGTACCGGATATCGAAGGCGTGAACCTGATGGAAGACCGCGCCACGCTGCGGATCTCGAGCCAGCATATCGCCAACTGGCTGCACCACGGCATCTGCAGCAGGGAGCAGGTGCGGGAGATCCTGCTGCGGATGGCCCGCGTCGTCGACGGGCAGAACGCCGATGACCCGAAGTACGAGCCGATGGGCGAGTGCCCGGACGAAAACATCGCATTCCGCGCCGCGTGCGAACTTGTCTTCGACGGTGCGGCGCAGCCGAACGGCTACACCGAACCGGTCCTGAACCGGTATCGCCGGCTCCGAAAATCACGGGCGTCGTGACCTGACCGAGACGCGACCACGGTCGTCCGCAAGGCAACTCAATACGCGCCACCAAGCCCGACCTGGGTGATCGCGACGCGCAGCGAAACGTTCTGCCGCGACCGTCCGCTTGCGCCCGCCGTCCGGGGTATTCCGCCGTTCGCCGGCGCCCCCCGCTGATGCATCGACGCCCTGCCCGGCTATGCCACCTGCAGCGAACGGACCGCGCGGTGCGCCTGCTCGATCGCCGCTTCCGTCATTGCGTAAGAAGCGGCGTCGGTGCCGGCGATCGCGATGTTCCCGAAGGTCGTCCGTGCATCCACCCAGGGCCGTCGCTCGTGCGACCAGTACTTCGGCCACCACGCGACGTCGCCCGACGCGGCGTCGGTAGAGTACGCGTAGCCGTGCGGCCAGCGATTGACCGTGATCGCGGCGATGTCGCGCGCCGGGTCGAGTCCGCCCGCGCCGAACATCCGCCCGAGCTGGGACCGGACTTCCGATTCGAACGTTTCGAACGGCGTCTGCAGCAGCGCCCGCCGCCCCGCGCGGAACTGCTCGATCGCCGGTTTCCCCGGCGTCGCTGGCACGTGCTGCAGGTGCAGGATGACCGGATCGTCGGGCGACGCCGCGTAGCGGTAGCGGCCATTGCTCACCGGGTGGGTCAGCCGTGCGGAGTGAAAGAAGCTGCCCGGGCAGTACACGCGTTCGACGCCGGTCACGGCGAGGCTTTTCCAGCTTCGAAGCAACACGCTCGTGTAGACCAGGGGCGCCCGCACGGATTCGCCACAAGCGGTCGCCTGCGCCGCCGAAAGGTCCCGGCAAACGTACGGCAACATGGCGTGATACCCGGCCCAGATGACCTTCTTCCCGGTCACCGTCAGCGCTTCGTTATCCCTCACGTAAGTGACGTCGACCGGACCATCGAGGTTATCGCCCCTGTGCCCCAGGCTGACGACGGTACTGTTCAGCCGCACCCGGATGTCATTCCGGTCGCTATCCAGCCGGCCGTAGTCGAAATCGGCGGTAACGATGTTTTCGTCAGCGGCCCCGCCTGTGACACCCGGCACCAGCCAGCGAACGAGCATTCGCGCGATGGACGCGTTGCCGTCCGGAAACCGGAACGGGGCTCCGCCGTCCACGGTCTCCGAATTGTCGGCGAGTCCCAGGTCCATGCGCGCGAACCCGGGATAGCCCGCGGCCCAGGCCATCAATGACGGCAATGCATCGGCCCCGATCGCAAACGCACCGTGCGGCCATTTCTGGACGTAGGCCAGCACTTCCGTGCCGCACCCGGCATACGCAGCCAGGTATTCGCGCCACGTCGTGGACTGCACGATGGCCAGGCGTTCCGCCGGCGACTTCCCGGCAAGGTAGTCCGTCCTGTCGTCGAACAGGCGTTGTAGCTGTTCGCGCGCCTCCGGGGAAAGCGGCGCGCCACGCATTGCTTCCGTGTAGCCACGCCCGCCGGTCGCCAGGAAATCGGCGCCAAACGTCTCCGCATCGAAAAAGCTGGCCGAGCCCATCTTCAGCGCATCGAGCAGGTCGCCGTGGTCGTCCTCCACGGCGCTGTCCACGTCGAAACCGACGTCCCGCAACAGCTGCTTGGCCACCGGCGGGTACGCTTTCGGACCGTCCACGAGCATCGTACCGCCGAAGCCGAGCAGCGTTTGCCCGTCGTACGTGAACTCGTTTCGCCGGGCATGGCCACCGAAGTCGTCGTGATTGTCGAGAATGAGGATGCGCGCCCGCGGATCGACGTCACGCCGGTAGAAGCAGGCCGCTGCGAGTCCGCTGATCCCCGCACCGACGACGACCAGGTCGTAGTGCTCCGCGAGCGCTTTCGCCGCCCATGACCCGCCCTGCACGGCCGCGTGCGCCACTTCGAACGACCCGGGGTGCGATCCGCGCAGGCCGGTCAGCCCGGGCGGGTACGGTGTGTCGCCGGTGAGCACGGGGCTGTCACCGTCGCCACAACCCGGCAGCAGCGACGCGCCGATACCGACGCCGATGCCGTTGACGAAATCGCGCCGCGTGATGCCTCGTGCCATGCGGGGCCCTTACTGCTTGCGCGCCGCTTCGATCAGGCCCAGGAAAAACGTCTGCATGGCGGGAAACATGTACGTCTCATCGTGGCCCGCGTCCGGAACGATCTCCATTTCGACCGAGATGCCGTGTTCCTCGAAGTTGGCCTTGAGGTTCTTCATGCGTTCCTGCCGGTTCGCGCCGGCCGCGTTGTAGGACGCGCCCGGCACGTCCTCGCCCATGTAGTAGGGAGATTCCTTCTCGATCTCGTCTTCCCAGCTCTCGAGATCTTCCGCGCCGATCACCATGTGGACCGGAACGGCGCGCATGGCCTCCGGGTTCAGCCGCGCGTTGAACTTCCAGTAGATGTTCCGCGTCCCCACCCACCAGTCGCTGTCGTCGTCGATGAACGTCACCATGCCCGGCGCGCCGATGGAGACGGCGTTGAGCCGGTGCGGGTGCAGGTAGAAGAACCGGTGCGAGAAGTGACCGCCGCCGGAGAACCCGAACAGGTAGAAGCGGTCGCCGTCGATCCGGTACTTGGAGCGCACCTCGTCGACCATCGACAGCAGGATCAGGTCGTAGCGCGTACCCTTGTACTCGATCAGCTTGTAATTCTCGAGGTCCTTGCCGCCGTGTGTGCCGACCGGGAACAGGGGCGCCAGCAGGATGACGTCGTTTTCTTCGGCAAACTCGCTGTTCCGGTCCAGGTAGTAGTGCGGACCCCGCTCGGTACCGTGGACAAGCACGACCAACGGATACTCCTTCGTCGCATTCTCGTCGTAGTCGGTCGGCACGTACATCATGTACGGGAAACGCGCATCCACCTGGGAGGCCTGGAACGGCACGTACCACTTATCGTGCCAGGTGAACCTCGGCGGGTCCGCGAGGGCCGCATCCAGAGGTATCACGCTCATCAGAAAACCCGCCACGAACACTCGCAACAATCCGCTCATTTCCCTGCTCCTCCACGCATGCCGAACCATCACTATACCTAAACGTGACACATCGTTCATGTTTTGTCGAGTGCGTGCCGGACACGGCTGGCGCGGTCGCTGCCGGGGAGGCAGCGGAGGGCCGATCACAGGTAGCGTGTGAACAGGTCCCGGACCGAGTCCAGCAGGAAACGGGTCTTCAGGGCGGCGCGGCGGCGGGTTTCCGTGGCGATCGACATACCGGCCGCGTCAACGATGATCGTAAAATACCCGGCCAGCGCCAGCTTCTCTGCAGGGCCGGCCTTCAGGTCATGCCGCTCCATGATCTTCGCGAGGCGCCGGGCATACTGCTTGTCGTGCACCTCGGTGGTCTCCTGGAGCTCGGGAATGCTCCTGATCAGCGACACGATCGCCAGCAGCGCGCGCTGCTTCTTGTAGGCCTCGACCAGTCCCTGCGCCAGGTCGACGAACTCGTCGACCACGGTCTCGTAGGCATCGCGGCGCGCTTCGACCTCGGCGAGGGCGTCATTGTCCGCCGCAAGCCAGCGCTCCACCAACACGGTCAGGATGGCGTACTTGTTCGGGAAGAACTGGTAGACGGACCCCACGGGCACGCCGGCACGCTCCGCAATCGTCACCGTCTTCAGGTTGTCGTAGCCCTCCTCCTCCAGCAGTGCGGCGGCAGAGGTCAGCATGCGCTCGTAACGTTCCAGCGAACGCTTCTGCGTGGGCAGCTTGCGCAGGTCAGTATCGCGGCGTTTTCGACGGGATGCCGACGCCTTCGGATTGGTCGCCATGAATCGGAGCTTACCCGCTGTTGCAAAGAGGTGCCATTATCTCATAACATGAAAAAAGTTTCATAATTTGACCCCGCCCCCAATGGACTGAAAGTGTGAGCAAATCAACAACTAATGCATTTCCCCTGATCGACGTGCACGGATCGCCACGGCAACGCGGACAGCAGTACGGTGAGCAGGCGGCGGACCGGGTCCGCCTGGGTATCGAAAATTACAAGGTCGCGTTCGCCAAGGCGCAGGTCGAATGGCCGGAAGCCCGCGAAATTGCCGGCGGCTTCATCGCCGAGCTGGCCCGGAGGGAGCCGGACCTGCTCGAGGAGATCGAAGGCATCGCGGAAGGCGCCGGCGTCGATGTCGAAGAAGTGCTCGCACTCAACTGCCGGACGGAAATCCTGTATCACCGCACCGGCAAGGTCGACGTCCCGACAGACGGCTGCACCGGCATCATCGCGCTGCCCGTCGCGACGCGGTGCGGCCGCGTCCTGCACGCCCAGAACTGGGACTGGCGGGACGAATCGGCGGAGACCGCCGTGGTATTGCGCATTCGCTACGATGACGGGCACGTGCTGCTCACCCAGACCGAGGCCGGCATCCTGGCGCGTTGCGGCCTGAACAGCGCCGGCATTGCGCTCACCGGCAACTTTCTCAAGTGTGACCGCGACAACAGTCCGGGAGGCATCCCGATCCCGTTTGTACGGCGGCGCATTCTCGAGAAAGCGACTTTCAACGATGCGATCGAGGTGGTGTACAAGTCGCCGAAGTCCTTCTCCACGAACCTCATGATCAGCCATGCCGGCGGCCACGGCATCAACTTCGAGGCGGTGCCGGGCGAGACGTTCTGGATCCAGCCCGACAGGGGCCTGATCGTGCACGCCAATCACTTCGAATCGATTGCCGGCCTCGCGCGGGTGATCGACAAGGGCATCGAAGTAACGCCCTGCACGCTGTTTCGCGGCCGCCGCGTGCGCGACGCACTCGAACCGCACATCGGCGACCTGACGTTCGAACACTTCAAGGAGGCACTCGGCGACAAGTTCGATGCCCCGTTCAGTGTGTGTGCCGATCCCGACAAGGAACCGGACGGGACGTTGTCGTCGACCGTCGCGACAATCCTGATCGACGCCGCGGAAGGGACGATGGAGGTTGCCGTACGCCCTTACGCAGCGCACACTTACGTGAAATATGATCTGGACGCGCCGTAACCACGCCGATGGTTTCCTGCGCCTGGTTGCGATAGGGCTGCTGTCGTGTCCGGCCACTGGTGCGCTGGCTGCAACCAGCGACGCCGATGAGATCCGTGTCGCGTTGACGAGCGACATCCGCAGCAGTTTGCCGGGCGTCAACCGCGTCTCGTTCACCGACGACGTGCTGATCCACGTCGTCGAGCCGCTCGTCGCCCATCGTGACGACCTCAGCGTCGCCCCCCTCGCCGCCGAGCACGTCGATGTCTCGGACGACCTGACGCAGTATCGATTCACCCTGCGCGAGGGCCTGCGCTTCCACAACGGCGAGCTGGCAACCGCGGCCGACGTCGTTTACGTATGGGAGCGCATCCTCGATCCCGACACGGGTTTCCAGTGCCTGCCGTTCTTTGACGGCACGACCGGGGCCGCCGTCGAATCGGTAGAGGCGGAGGACGAGCGCACCGTTCTCATTCGTCTCGATGCGCCGAGCGCGGTGTTTCTCGAGCAACTCGCCTACGTGCAATGCCCGGTGGCCGTGCTGCACCGGGACTCGTGGGACGCCGACGGCAACTGGGTTCAGCCGATCGGCACCGGGCCGTATCGCTTCGTCGAATGGAAGACCGGCCGCTACGTCCTGCTGCAGCGATTCGCGGATTACGTGCCGAGCGACGGGCCTGCCAGCGGGCTCGTCGGCCGCAAAGTCGCGCACGTGGAATACCTGCGCTTCCTGGTCATTCCCGACGTCATGGCCACGGTCGCGGCGCTGGTTTCCGGCCAGATCGACGTCGTGCCGCTGCTGGCACCCGTCAACGCGTTGGAGCTGCGGCGCAACCGCCGGGTTGTCGCGATGGACCACGAAGGACTGAGTCGCCGCACGATGCTGATCCAGACCGACGACCCCTTGCTGTCGGACCGCCGGATCCGTCTTGCAATGGCGCACGCGCTGGACCTCGAGCAGTTCGCCGACGTCGCATCGCTGGGCCTGGCACGGCACAACCCGTCGACGATACCGCGCAGCGACGCCATGCACACGGACGTTCACGACGAATCCTGGCCCTACGACCCGGACCTCGCCAGGCACCTACTTGCAGACGCGGGGTATGACGGCGAGGAAATTGTGCTGATGACGTCCCGGTCTGAACAGGCCCTGTTCGACCTCGCGATGATCGCGGAGGCCATGTGGGCGAAAGTCGGCATCAACGTGCGCGTGCAGGTCCTCGATTTCGGCACGTTGCTGACCCGCTACTTCGCGGGCGAGTTCCAGGTCGTGTCGTTCGAGTTCAGCCCGCGACTGACGGCCATCATGAACATGCACACGCTGATCGGCGACAAGCAGGTGTCGCCGCCGCGCTGGGACGATCCGCGGGCGCACGCGCTGTTGCAACAGGCCTCCGCAACCGGCGATACCGCGATCCGCCAGGCCCGGCTCGACGATATTCATCGACTCATGCTGGCCGAAACGCCGACGATCAACGTGTACAACGCGCCCATCATCGACGCCGTATCCGTCAAGCTGGACGGATACCGACCGTGGGCCGGCGCGAACCCGCGGCTCTGGAACGTCCGCAAAGGCGAATGAGCACGTACTTTCTCAAGCGACTGCTCATGATCGTGCCGACCCTGTTGCTCGTCACGGTCACGGTGTTTGTCGTGATGCGGCTCGTACCGGGCGATCCGGTCGCGATGATGCTGGGTGACATCGACAACCCCGAGCTCGTGCGGCAGATGCGAGCAGAGCTGCGTCTCGACGAGCCCATCGCGGTGCAGTATTTGGACTGGATCAAGCGCGTCATCTCCCTCGATTTCGGCGAGTCGATCGTGACGGGGGAGCCCGTGATGGACACGATGCTGTCGCGCCTCGGCGTGACCGCGCAGGTCGTATTCATCAGCGTCACGCTCGCCGCGATCCTCGCCATCGTGTTCGGCACACTGGCCGCCTGGCGCCAGAACCGCGCCTCCGACCTCGCGATCACGATGCTGGCGGTCGGTAGCATGTCGGTGCCCGCCTTCTGGGTCGGCATCGCACTGATCATCGTCTTCGGGATCAAACTGCAGTGGCTGCCGACTGTCGGTTACGTCTCGCCGCTCGACGACCTGTCCGAAAGCCTGCAGTTCATGGTTTTGCCGGTCACCGCGCTGGTCGTCGCCGAGACAGGCGCGCTGTTGCGCATGGTGCGATCCACGACACTCGACGTTCTCCGCATGGACTACATCACCGCGGCGCGGGCGCGCGGACTCGGGGAGCGGACCGTGCTGTTCCGCCACGCGCTGCCCAACACGCTGATCCCGACCGTGACACTGGTCGGCTTCACGCTGGGTTCGTTGCTCGGCGGCGCCGCCGTGATCGAAACCGTGTTCACGCTGCCGGGGCTCGGCCGTCTGCTCGTCGAGAGCGTCTACGCCCGCGACTACGTCATGGTGCAGGGCGTCATGATCTTCGTGGCGGCGATCTACGTCATCGTCAACCTGCTGGTCGACATGCTCTACCCGTTGCTCGACCCGCGCGTGAGGCTACGCGCTTGAAGCTTCAGACCAATGCGGTGGTCGGACTGTCGGGCATCGCCCTGGTCCTGGTCGTCGCGCTGGTGGGTACGTTGGCCAGTCCCTACGGTGCGCTCGAAACCGATTTCCTGAGTCGCTTTGCCGCCCCATCGGCCAGTCACTGGTTCGGCACCGACGAGTACGGCCGCGACGTATTCGCCCGCGTAGCGGTCGGGTCCTTCGTCACGTTGCGCGTCAGTCTCGCCGCCGTCGCGCTGGCCGTCGGGGCCGGCGCGCTGATCGGGGCAACCAGCGCCTATTTTGGCGGCTGGCTCGATCGCTGCGCCATGGTCGTGGTCGACAGCATCATGGCTTTCCCGGGACTGCTCCTGGTCCTCGGCATCATGGCCGCGCTCGGCCCGAACGAGGCGGGCGTCATCTTCGCGCTCGCCATCGCCTACACGCCGCCGGTGACGCGCGTCGTGCGCAGCGCCGTCTACGCCACCCGGGAGAAAGAGTATGTCGTGGCCAGCCAGATCATCGGCAATGGCGAGCTGACGACACTGTTCCGGCATGTATTGCCGAACTGCGTGACGCCGGTGATCGTCATCTCCACCTCCGTATTCACCGCCGCCGTGCTCTCGGAAACGGCCCTCAGTTTTCTCGGCCTTGGCGTGCCGCCGCCAGCGCCGTCGTGGGGCAGCATGCTGGCCGACAGCCGCAACTACCTCGGCCTGAACCCGTGGATTGCCGTATTTCCGGGGATCGCAATCACGGTGACGCTGCTGTCGATCAACCTGATCGGCGACGCACTGCGCGACCGCCTGGACCTGCGCATGAGTGCGCTGGAACACAAGCCGTGAACGGCGCCCCGACAATCCTGGACGTCGCGGGATTGGGCGTCTCCTTCGGCAGGGACGGGCCGCGCGTGCTCGAGGGCGTGAGCCTGCAGTTGGCGGCCGGCAAGGTACTCGCCATCGTGGGAGAAAGCGGTTCCGGCAAGACCCTCCTGGCACGCAGCATCATCGGGCTGCTGCCACCGGGGGCGGCGGTTCGCAACGGTCGCATCGAGTTCCTGGGCCAGGACCTTGCCGGACTGCCGAGTGCGTCCATGCGCAAGCTGCGCGGCGACCAGGTCAGCATGATCTTCCAGGAGCCTCAGGTCTCGCTGAACCCGGTTGTTCGCATCGGCCGCCAGTTGACCGAGGCTGCCATTGAACGTCGTGCGTTGACGCCCGAGATTGCGCGGCAACGCGCGCTGGACTTGCTGCAGCGCGTGAAGATCCCCGATCCGGCCGACGTCATGAAGCGGTATCCGCACGAGCTGTCCGGCGGCATGTGCCAGCGCGTCATGATCGCGGCGGCGCTGATGCTCGAACCTGCCCTGCTGATTGCCGACGAGCCCACGACAGCACTGGACTGCGCCGTGCAGCGCGACGTGCTCGAAGTCATGCTCGACGCGGCTCGACAGGAAAACACGGCCGTCCTGCTCATCTCTCACGACCTCGGGCTGGTCGCGGGCTACGCCGACGACGTGCTGGTGCTGAAAGCAGGCTCGGTTGTCGAGAGCCGCACGGCACGCGACATCCTCGCCCGTCCGGCCGCCGCGTACACGCGCGAACTGCTGGAGGCGGCCACCGTGGATCGTCCCGCATCGAAACGCCACATCGCTTCCGAACCCGCCTGCATCGTGGACGGTGTAACCATCGACTACCCGGTACGTCGTGACTGGCCATGGCAGAAGCAGCGGTTCCACCGCGCCGTCGATAACGTATCGCTCACGATCCACCGCGGCGAGACCGTTGCCGTCGTCGGCGAAAGCGGCTCGGGCAAGACAACGCTGGGCATGGCACTGCTCGGCCTGGTCGAAACGACCAGTGGGGCCATCACCGTGGACGGCGCTGACGTGGCCTCGGACCCGGGCCGCACCCGGCGCTTCACGCAGCTCGTCTTCCAGAATCCTTACGCGGCGCTGTCGCCGCGCAAGACCGTCCGCGAGTCCGTCGCCGAACCGCTGCTGATCGACCCCACCGCCGACAAGGCATCGATTGCGCGACGCACGCGCGCGATGCTCGATGACGTCGGCCTGCACGCCTCGCTGGACGACCGTCGACCCCATCAGCTCTCCGGCGGGCAGCGTCAGCGCGTCTCCATCGCACGCGCCCTCATCACGCAGCCGGGGCTGGTCATCGCCGACGAAGCGGTTTCCGCGCTCGACGTGACGATCCAGGCGCAGATCCTGGCGCTGTTCTCGCGGCTGCAGGCGTCACACGGCTTCGCGTGCCTGTTCGTGACGCACGATCTCGGCGTCGTCGAAGCCATCGCCGACCGGGTGGTCGTCCTCAAACGGGGTCGGATCGTGGAGAGCGGCGATACGCAGGCGGTCTTCGCGGACCCGCGCCACGAGTACACCCGTGAACTCCTTACCGCCATGCCCGTCCTGCAACGCGACGCCGGCACGGGCTTCCACATCGTCAATCGACACTTCAACGACGTTTCCTCATGAAGACTATTGCAATGCGCCTTGCCGGCGCGTCCGTCACGATCCTGTTGCTCGGCCTCGCGGCCTGCTCGAGAACTTCGGATCACGATGCCGCCGACCTGATTCTGACGAATGGCTACGTGTACACCGCGGATGCCGCACGACACGTTGCCGAAGCGATAGCCGTGCGTGGCAACCGGATCGTGGCGGTCGGTCCCACCGAAAAGGTGCTCGACCTGCGCGGGCCGGACACGATCGTTCATGACCTTGCCGGAAAGATGGTCCTGCCCGGTTTGCACGACATGCACATCCACGTCACGGACACGGTGGCCTCGGATTTCTGCGGGCTGGACACCGAGCCGCACACACTGGACGAGATTGTGGCCATCGGCCGGCAATGCGCCGAAGACCAGGGCCTCGGCGCAGGGGACTGGCTGCCCATCATCGATTGGGACTCGTACCTCGGCAATCAGCCCAGCGACGCGTACCCCACCCTGCTCTCCGCGCTGGATGCCATCTCGACGGACATCCGGGTCGTGCTCTGGTCGGCCGACGGGCACTCCGCCGCCGCGAACGCCGCGGCCTTCGACGCGCCGGACGTGCCGATCAACGCCGAGACGCTGGCAACGACCTATGCGGACATCGCGAGCTATGTCCCCCTGAACGCGGACGGGACGCTGACCGGTCGCATCAACGAGGCGGCACGGCACCTGCTGCGCGACGTGGACGTGGACTTCATCGATGACCCGATGCCCGCGTCGGAGAAGATGCCCAGAGTCGCCGAACAACTTGCGCGAAACGGCATCACGTCGATCCAGCACCCGGCCGTACACCCGGCCGCGCTCGATGACCTGGTTTGGCTCGCACGCAATGGTGACATGACCTTTCGCCTGAGAATGGCGTTCTACCTGGCGCATGACGCGGACGACCCGAACTGGATCGGGTCCGAGGTGTCGCGCATTTCGGCGCTGCGCGCCGAACTGAGCGATCTCGAACTCGTCCAGGCAAACGCCGTCAAGATCTTTGCGGACGACGTACTGGAGGGCAACCCGTTCGCGGCTCCGCCGTCCAAGCCCAACTCGGCCATGCTCGACGGCTTCCACGATCCGGTTTTCGCCATTGACGCCCACGGTCAAGTCGATGTCATAGGCTACGACGACGGCGCCGCCGGAGAACGCGCCTACGGGCGTCTGACGCACACGGCGGACGAGCTGTCGGCATTGATCAGCGCCACCACGAGCGCCGGCTTTCACGCGCATGTTCACGCCATCGGCGACCATGCGGCCAGGGTGACCGCCGAAGCGTTTACGCAGAACGAAGACGAGGCCCGGTCGGCCGGCCTCACGCAAAGCATCGCCCACCTGCAGATTGCGAAGTCGGAGGATATCGAGACGCTCGGCAGCCTTGGCGTGTACGCCACCTTTACGTACCTCTGGGCCACCCCGGAACCCGAATACGAGATGCTCGTGATTCCGTTCATCGACCGGGTCAACGGAACGGACGATCTCTACAACCCGGACCACTACTACATGCGCAATGCCTATCCTTTTCGCCAGTTCACGGATGCCGGCGGCATCGCCGTGTTCGGCAGCGATGCACCCGTCGGCAGCCGCAGCTCGCGGCCGTTTGAAAACATGAAAGCCGCGATGACGCGTGAAGCAGACGGACGGGTCCTGAATGCCTCTCAGGCACTCGATGTGCACGAAACGCTGGCGTCGTTCACGATCAATGCAGCTCGCCTGATGGGCCATGACGACGAGCTCGGCACGCTCGAGGCCGGCAAGATCGCCGACATCGCCGTGGTCGACCGGAACATCGTGGCGCTGGCGGAGATCGGCGATTTTGCGTCAATCGCCGAGACGCAGGTAGTCATGACCGTCTTCGACGGCCGCGTCGTGTACGAGACGGATTGAGGCGGAATATCCATCATGCGCATACGCAAAGCCCTGTTTTGGACACACCTCGTCATCGGCGTGGGCGCGGGCCTCGTCATCCTGATGCTGTCGGTCACCGGTATCCTGCTGGCGTACGAGCGGCAGATCCTGGAACTCGACGAGCGGCGCTTCGACGTTCCCGTGCAAGCTGGGCAGGCACCGATCTCGATTGACGCGCTGCACGCGATCGGCAAGCGAATGACGCCCGACGTCGATCACTTCGAATTCAAGATCGTCAACCGGCCCGGCGCGGCGTATACGATCGTCTCGAATGACTGGGACGTGTGGCTGGTCCACCCGTACACCGGTGCCATCCTGCGCGAGGGCGACGGCGCAGCCGCGAACTTTTTCTACGTCGTTACCGCCCTCCATCGCTGGTTCGCTGTCGAGGGTGACAGCCAGCCCTTCTGGCGGGCGGTCACCGGCTACAGCAACCTCGCGTTCCTGGCGTTGCTGATCACCGGCGCCTACCTGTGGCTGCCACGCGCCTGGCACCGGGCGATTCTCCGGAACCAGGTTTTCTTCAACCCACGCGCAACGAATGCGAAGGCCCGGGACTTCAACTGGCATCACGTGTTCAGCTTCTGGGCGCTGGTGCCCCTGTTCCTGATCATCACCAGCGGCATCGTCATTTCGTTCCCGTGGGCGGATCATGCGGTCTATGCGTTTTACGGCGAGGACCACGCGGAGCACGACGACGAACACGAACCGCGCGTCGCCGGCGCGGCGGCGGAGCACCTGACGCACCAGGCGATGCTGGACATTGCCGTGCAACACGCCAGGGACCATGGCGCAGCCGACTGGCATTCAATCTGGATGGATGCGAGCGAGAGTCCGGGCGACGCTGCCACGTTCTACATCGACCGCAGCCTCGGGCACCGCCTCGACTACGGCTACGACCTGACGCTGGATGGCGGCAACGGCGACGTTCTCGAGTACCTGCGGATCACCGACTACTCGGACGGTGACCAGGCGCGCTGGTTTCTCCGGTTTCTGCACACGGGCGATGCCTACGGTTTCATCGGACAGACCGTCGCCATGCTCGCCTCCGTCGCCGCCTGCCTGCTGGTATACACCGGGCTCGCGCTGGCGTGGCGCCGCCTGATTTCGCCGGTTCTGCGCCGACGTCGACGCGCGGAGTGACGCGGCAAAGCGCTTGCCTCAAAGTTCTCCGTGCAGCAGCTGCCCTTCCATGATGACTGCTGATGGTTTCTGGTGCTGAATCTCGGCCTTGTCCAGTTCGAACAGGTTTTCGTCCAGCACCAGGAGGTCGGCGATCTTGCCCGTCTCGATGGACCCGATGTGCTCCTCCATGCGGAACGGGTAGGCGCCATTGATCGTGTAGCCCGTGAGCATCTGTTCGAGTGACGGATTGTCCGGACCGATCTGCATTTCATCCGGTGCAGCCGGTTCGCCGTCAGCGCGCAACGCCGCAGGCGCCCGCCGGACATGCCCGACCTGCATGCCGAAGAACGGGCTGAGCACGTTCAGCCGCCAGTCGTCACTCGAGAAAGTCACGTTGGCGCCGGCATCGAAGAGCGCGACGGTGCCGAACAAGCGCGCGGCCCGCTCGGCACCCAGCACCGGGTCCGGTCCGTCGCGCCGGCCCATGCGATGCCACCAGGGTGTGAAGTTCGCGGACACGCCCTGCTCGGCGAATCGCGGCAAATCCGGCTCGCTCACGAGGTGCAGGTGCGCGAGCGTGATCCTGGGGTAGAAGTCTTCTCCAACGGCGGCTTGCGCCGCCTCCACGGCATCGAGCACCCGGCGCACGGCCAGGTCCCCGACAACGTGAACGTGCAGATCGAGCTTCTCCCCGTGCAATTCCAGCAGGAAATCGCGCAGGTCGTCCGTGCTCAGCAGGGTCTCCCCGACGAAGTCCGGGATGTCGTCGTAGGGTTCGAGCATTGCACCGCTGCGATTCGCGTTGATGCCATCCATGAACAGCTTGATGGTCCGGAACCGAAGTCGCTCACCGCCGTAGGCGTCCCTCAGACGACGCATTTCGGCGATCGCCTCGTGCCGCCGTGACGGCACGAAGACCTGGTAGGTACCCTCGTAGCGCAGCGGCAGCTCACCCGCTTCCTCCAGACCGGCGAGAAAGCCGTATACCTCGTCTTCGTAGCCGAAGTTACCGCCGTCATACACCGTCGTTACGCCGTGCTCGCTGAGGGTACGGATGAAATCGCGGATGCCCTGCTGGTGCGCCTCGGGATCAGCCGGGAAGAGCGTTTTGAAATGCTGCCACCCGGCACCTTCCTTCACCCAGCCGGTCAGTTGCCCGTTCGCATCGCGGTCGTAGACGGCGACACCGGGCCGGGGATCCGGCGTGTCGTCACCGATACCCAGCACCTCGAGCGCCCTCGAATTCAGCCAGTAACTGTGCCACGACCGACTGTTGATCCAGACGGGGCGATCGGCGACCGCCGCATCGAGTTTCGCTTTGTGCGGACCGGATCGACCACGCACGTACTCGCCTGGCGACCAGCAGCATAGCCGCAACCAGCCGTCACCGGCGTCGCGCTCGGCCCTCGCGCTCGCCGCACGCATCAGGTCTTCATGGCTTCCGGCCGGCAGGCGTTCTCCGAACTGCTCGACGCCGATGTATCCGGGATGCGTGTGCCCGTCGATGAGGCCGGGCATGACCAGTCGACCGCCGAGATCCACCGATCGGGTTGCGTCGCCCACGTAGCGATTCGCGCCGCCGTTCGCACCGACGTAGATGAAACGGCCGTCCTTGATCGCCACCGCCTCCGCCCAGGCGTTGCGCTTGTCGGCGGTGAAGACGCGCGCGTTCGTCAGCACGATGTCGGCATCGAATCTCCGTTCGGCGCCGCAGCCGGCTCCCGCAAGCGCGTACAGGCAGAGCACGGCAATTCCAGAAATTCTCGGCATCTCGGCGACTCCCGCAACGGTTTCCAGCCATGCTACGCGAGACGCAAATAATATGACAATTTTTTCATATTTATACGACTCCGACGGCGCCACCCGCCTTGCGCAGCAGGCCGGCGTTGATATAAAGTGAATTATATTTCATGTTTTTTGCGCCCTGCGGCGGCCCGGAGAGTTCCAGTGAAATCCAGTCGAATATTCCTCACAGCCCTTACGATCGGCGCCCTGACGACAGCGGCGCGAGTCGCCGTTGCAGAGCCCGAAGGCGAACCGCTGACGATCAACTGGTACCACGGCGCCGAGTACTTTCAGCCGGTAATCGACGCGTTTGTCGAGGAAACCGGCATCGCCGTGCGCGTCACCGACGACTACGACACCTTCACGACCGACGTCATCATGGTTTCCGACTACAAGGGCCTGCTCGAAGCAAAGCATTACCACCATTTCAGGAAGCTGGACGACGCGTTCTGGGAAAAGATGAGTGCGATCGTTCCTGCGGAACTCCGGGACGACCAGGGTTACTGGCTCGGCTACGCCATCCGCTTCCGCACCGCATTGATCAATCGACAGGTCGTCGATGAAGACGAACGACCCCGAAGCTACATGGACCTGGCCGACCCGAAATGGGAGGGCCGGATGACCCAGCGCGACGCCGGCAATGTCTACAATCGCTCGATGGTCGCGTACATGATTGCGCGCTACGGTGAAGATGCTGCCCGGGCCTTCGTACGCGGCGTAGTGCGCAACGTCGGGACGGGCGAATACCTGAACGATGTTCAGGGCGCGTTCGCGGTCGCCGAAGGCCGGTACGACATCGGGTTTTCCAACAGCTATTACCTGGGCTACGTCCCCGACTGGTACGACGACGAGCCCGAGATCCTCGAACGCCTGGAAGAAAACCTCGAAGTGACGTGGCTGGACGGCGAGCACGGGGCCTTCGGCAACCTGACCGGGGTCGCAATCTCGTCGTGGCTGGAAGACGGCGACGAGAAACTCGGGCAGGCCCGCACGCTGGTAGAATTTCTGTTGTCCAGGCACGGGCAGGAACTGATGAGTCAGCACGTGTTCAAGTACCCGGTGCGGGCCGATGCCGAACCTGGCGACGCCATCAAGGCCCATGGCACGTTCAGGATGGACCGGTTCGACATCAACGAACTCCGCTACCATTACGATGCCGCGGATCGGCTGATGCGCGACGCCGGGTGGGAGGGCGCCTGGTAGTCGCCCATGCACAGGATCGCAATTTCGATAGCCCTGGTGTTTCCGGCGGTCGCCGCTGCCGCGACGACGCACATCGAGGCCTACTACACAGGTGAAGTGCTGTACAACGCGAATGGCGGCCTCCGAACCGGATCCGCGTACCTCGACGACGCGGGCCTGACCGTTGAGACGGCGTTCGATTCGGCGACAGGCAGTGCCGCCGGAACGTTCTTTGTCTATTTTCTATACAACAACGGCACGACGTTCTCCCCGGACTTCGTGGGCGATATCCAGGGCATCTCCAATATCGATGCCATCGAGGCGTTGAGAATTTACGAATTCTGGTACGAGCAGCCCCTGGCCGATACGGTAAGTTTGCGGTTCGGGCTGTACGACCTGAACTCCGAGTTCGATTCCATCGAGACGCCGGGATTGTTCGTCAACAGTTCGCACGGCATCGGCGCCGATTTCGCACAGTCGGGAGTGAACGGCCCCTCCATCTTCCCGGTCACGTCGCTGGCCGCCCGGCTCAGCTGGAACGTCGGCGGCGGCAACACCCTGCGCTACGCGCTGCTGGACGGCGTACCGGGCGACCCGGATCACCCGAGCCGAACGGCAATCAAGCTGGGCGGCGACGATGGCGGACTGCACGTGCTCGAGTACAACCACCAGTTCCCCTCGGGAATGCGCGCCGGACTCGGCACCTGGTTGTACACAGCGGACTTTGCCGTCATCGACGCCGATAATCCCTCCGCGGGACCCTCCCGGGACGATGGCAACAACGGAGCCTACGGGTTCGTCGAACTGCCCGTTTATTCGAGCGCAACGAGCGGTGCCCGGATTGATGCGTTTCTGCGCTACGGCATTGCGGACGACACCTTCAACACGCTCGACAGCTATCTCGGTGCAGGCGTGGTCGCGACCGGGCTGCTGCCGGGTCGCGCTGACGACAAACTCGGCTTCGCGCTGGCCCGCGCCAGCCTGGGCAGCCCCGCCCGCCAGGCACTGGCCGCCGACGGCACGGCTACCGAGAGCTTCGAACTCAATCTCGAACTCACCTATTCCGCGCAAGTTAGCGACTGGCTTCGCTTACAGCCGAACATCCAGTACGTGATCAATCCCGGCGCGGACCCGTCGCTGGACGACGCCCTGGTCATCGGCTTCCGGTTCGAGATGAGCACTTCGCCGAAGGCGATATCGCATGAGTGGCCCTGAGCGCCGGAATCAGTCGCACGCGACGAATCGATGCCAGCCGGATGACCGCGCATCTGCCAACGGGCGCGGCCGTCGCACTTTGCGCGTACCCGCCGCAATGCCGGTTCTCGCACTTGCCGCCTGCGTCGCGGTACCGCCCGTCGTACACGCCGATCCGTCCGACAACCCGGCTTCCGATCAACGCCCGGAAGAGAACGCAGAGGCGCACGATTCCGGCAGACTGGACTGGACGGCCGATTTCCGGCTTCGCTACGAGGCCAACTCGCGGCTCGGCGAGGCGCCGGGCTACGATCGTGGCGTCATTCGTGGCCGCGCAGGCGCCGACTACGCGATCAACGACCGAATCGTGGTCTCCGCGCGCCTGGTCACCGGAGACCCCGACAATCCGCGAACGGCCGATGTCGAGATCGGTGACTTTGCAAGCGATCTCGATATCAGCCTCGACCGGCTCTTTGCGCGGTACGAACACGCCGGCGCCAGGGTGCAGGGCGGAAAGTTCCCGAACCCGTTCAGGACGACCGAACTCGTCTGGGACGGGGACGTCAACCCGCAGGGCCTCAGCGGCCAGTATGCACTGGCCGCCGGCGACTCGTTCCATCTGCAGGTTGCCGGGCTGTACTTCGCCATCGACGACGCGCTGTCACCCACCCGCAGCGACATGCTCGGCGGCCAGGTTGGCATTGACTGGATCCCCGGAGCACACTGGAAAGTGTCACTCGCCCTGGCCTACTACGACTACGATATCCCGAAGATCGAACCGGGCCTGCCCGGCGGCGCAAGGGGTAACGCCGTGGCCACGGACGGCGTCACTTACCTGTCCGACTTCAACCTGGTCGAGCAAACGGTCTCGGCCACTTACCTCGGGTTCGGCGACCAATGGCCGCTGCAGGTCTCGGCGGATTACGTCGTCAACCGTGGCGCCGCCGTTCCGGGAGACACCGGTTACGAACTCAGTGTGGACGCAGGCCACCTCGACCGCCCGGGCGCCATGAAGGTCCGCTACGCGTACTCGCAGGCCGAAACCGATGCGGTGCTGGGCCTGTTCTCGAATGACAACATCCCGTTGCCGACAAACTACCGTCTGCACGCACTTTCTTTCGACTATGCGTTGGTCGAACGCGTCTATCTCGGTTTGACGCACTACCACTTCCGGCAAAAAGACGTTGTCGATCCTTCCACATCGTTGGGCGACTGGGCGGATCGAACGCGGCTCAACCTCTATTTCATATTCTGATGCAGGGCTACAATGGCCGCGGCCCGTCACCTGACGGGCGCGCCTGGCGCCGCTCAAGTATCCGACCGCCGTTTTCGCTATTACCGGCGACTGGCTATTCATCCCATACATGCTGGCATGTCATGAACCCTCGATCTGGAGCCGCTCATGAGCTGGTTCTGAGAAAAACGGTGGGTGAGCTGCAGCGACGCGAAATTCGTCGCGAGATTCCCTGCCGCACTCAACGCCGAGACTGCGCTGACGGCAGAACCCAGCCCGCGTCCTCCGTGGCGAGGTAGTACTCGAAGTCGACCAGGTCGAGGCTGCCATCCAGCCGGCCGTCGAACCGGTCCATCCTGATCAACGTGCTTTCGGCTGTCCTGCGGTTCACTCCGAGCCGTGCCTGGACGAGCGACAGCGCCTCGGTGAATTCGTCACCACCGTCGGCAATCCAGATCTTCTGGTCCGCCAGGAACGCCGTGGCGTCCAGCAGGGCCAGGTCGAGCGCGAGGTTGGCCAGCGGATCCGTGCGGCGCACGTTGTGCGCGAACTCGGAGCTGCCGGATATCGTCAGGTGCCGGTAGCCGACGAGGTAGTCGTTCAGTCCGGCCACGTTGGCGGCCTCAATGAACATTCGCTGCAGATACGGCAGGTCGTCCCGCGCCGTATACCGGGGAGAAAGGCAGATGCTGCCGAGCATCGGGACAACCCCGACATCCGTCAGCTTCCCGACGACCCTGTGTAGCAGCGATCTCAGATCGTCGCGCGACGGGTTATCGCTGCCGAACGCCGCGGTATGGTAGCCCGTGTTCGAGAAGTAGTCAGCGTCCAGTTCCAGGTAGACGTCGTCAACCGACGAGAAGTCCGGTAGTTCGTCCAGGCGCAGCTTGAAGAAACGGACCTGTCGCAGGAGCGACGGATCGACGTGCATCGGTGCCGCTTCCACGTAAGTCTGGCCGGTGCTCGTGTCGACGAACAGGTCGAGCTGCCGGGGCCCCCGGTCGTAGTGCCTCGCCGCGTACAGGTTTCCCTGCAGTGGTTCCACCGTCGTATCGGCGAACAGGCTGCGGAACGGCGGCTCGTCGGTCCAGTCCGGCATGACCCAGTAGATGTCTTTCACGAGACCGCGGTCGATCAGCGTGTTCAGGAAGTCGCCGATGTGCTCGCGCGGCCGGAACGTGCGGGGGTCGCGGTACGCATTGAGATCGCTGTGCGAATCGAAGTGTATGATCGTCAGCGCCTGCGCTTCCGAGAGACGGCCGTCCTCGATGAGCGCATCGAGAAAATCGATTACCTGATTGTTGTGGGGCATGACGTCGAAGGCGTATGCGCTCGACATCAACTGTGCGAGCGAATTCCTGATCGCGTCGTCGTCGCTGGCCGATACCGCATGATCACCCCGAACGATTCGAAGCCCATCGCTGTGTTCCTCAACACGCCAGTCGTCGGGATTCGCGGCTGACCACGATGGTAACTCATCGTAGATGGGTCGCGGCGGACACGCGCGTGCGCGAAGACGAAGTTTCGCGCGAATCGACTCCACCAGGCTGCAATCGAGTTCCGCATTGTGGGCAGTACGCGCAGCGTCCAGCAACGCTCGCTTGAGATCGTCGACATCGAGTGCACCATCGGGAAGCTGATCGGCGTCAATCCAGAACTCGGTTGGCAGGTACAGGGACTTGCCGGTCGTGTCGACACGTATCGCATGGTCGTCGAAGTGAAACTCCGCCAGATCGACAGGGGGCGCTTCGCCGTCGTCGAACTCCGACCAGCGCTGGCGCTCCCACGACGCTGACCAGGCGAAGTCGATATCGGCATCGGCGCGTCCGGAAAGTTCGATTCGGAACCGGCGCGCCGACACGTTGCGAACGATAGCGGTCGAACGGGTTGCTGTGCGGGCTGTCAACTGCACGATCGGCGCGGTGGGAAACGGCTCTTTGAATTGGACGTCAACGTGCCGGTCGCCGACTGCTACCCGCGCATGGCCCCCTTGCTGGGTGGAAGCGCCGGCACGAACGAGCCCGGCCAACAGCGACGGCTCGAGTACGACGTACGACAGTGCGGCGGCCAGGCCGAGACCCACGAACAGCGACAGAATGCTCAGTCGCCGAGCGGTACTCCCTTGTCGTGCCGACCTGATCATCACGTTCCCCTCCACCCGGATTCGGGCAAAGAGCGGGATAAGTCACTCTAGTCTATTGTAGCTCCAATTCCGGTCGATCGTGCGCCCGGTGCGGCGTGTGCCGCCGCAGCGTGATTGTCCAGGCGGATGACCGGTTGTCGGCGCCGCAACTGCCAGCAGATCGTGCGCCATCGTTCCGGGATCCCGCCGTTCTTCATTGCCTTCTCAGCATCCCCGGGAATAGAACCACACGTTAGGTTCCCCGCCCCGGCCGTACGCCGGTACCCAGCCGGATAGCCGCTCGCGAGGGCCCCCACCTTCACAGGGACTTTGCTCTAGCACTGTGACGCGGAAGAACGGCAAATTGCCCACGACCCTGACCTCGTGTACCTCGACCGGGTAGTCGCCCTGCTCGCCGCCGAAACGCGGATCACGTAGTGGCAGACCGGCGCCAGCCGATGGCCAGGCAAAGCCGCTCCAGGCGCTGGTCAGGTAGGCGAGACGTCGCAGCGGAAGGTCGGCGTACGTGAAAAACGTGCCGGTGTCTGCCTTGCGTGCCCAAGCGAAGCGGCCGTCGGCCAGCCGCAGCTTGTACCAGCCGGCGACCGCCGCGTAGACGACGGCGCCTGGCACTTCGTAGCCGTATTCCCGGCTTTCAAGCAATTCGTAGTCACCCACACGCTCCAGGACCGGCAATGACTCGTCCGGCCCGGCGCGAAGTTCGATCCACCCGCCGTGTGCCGGCGCGTTGAGCTCCAGCAGCCCGACCAGTTGTTCGTTGTCCGGGTCGCCCGGGTCAGGTGCTGCGGCGGCGACGTCGCGCAATACCTCGATCCCGGCCATCCCGTTGAGCTGCTGTGCAACGAAGCGCGCCGGCACATCGTCGAATCCGACCGCGTCGCCGCCCGGCGGCAAGTGCACACGCGTACCGCTGCATGTGTCCACATGCAGACGGCCTTCGTCGTCACGCCGGGCGAACAGGACGTATACGGCGTCGATGACGGGCGGCACGCCGCAAGCCGCGCTGTGATCTGCGGTCACGACCCGCAGCATCGCGCCTGCCGGCTGCGGCGAATCGCCCTTGTACGTTGCCGCGAGAAGTTCGAACTGCAGTTGTTGTCGCGAACCGGACGGTGTCGACTCGACCAGTTTCGCCATGGCGACAACATCAGCATCGGAGAAATACCCGGCAAGCGGTTGTTGCGAACACCGGCAGGCGTTGGCCGGCACGGCGAACATGCCACCGGCGAGAAGAAGAACAAGCGCAGGGATCTTCATCGCCGCGCGGCGACCAGGCCGACCACCATCCCGACAAGCACCGCGATCGGCCCGCCGAACAGGGGCCCGACGACGAACTCGATACCGTGCGGCCAGCCGGGGTAGTTTTGCGACGGCAGAAACGTCGGCCAGTACTGGAAGTTCACGAACACGGCCAGGATCAGCACGGCCACGGCGCCGCCCAGTGAGACCGCGACACCGGATTCGTGAAAACGGCCGAAACGCCTGCCGATCCACAGAATCAGCGAAAGCAGCACCAAGGGCGCAAGTCCGAGCACGCTGACAACGGCAAGATTGACCCTTGGCGCACCGAACTGCGTCACGAGTGCGCCCATGATCGCGGCCGGACCCATGCCGGAGGCCAGCCCCGCAATGACAAACACTGCGGCCGGGGTGACGAGCACCAGCATTGCCATGATCAGCAACACGCCGGGAAGTCTTGTCATCCGGCATCTCCTGCAGACGAAGTCCTTCGGAGCATAGACGAGCAGGGTCGCCAGACCAAATGCTGTCCGTATCGCACACGATCGCTCGGCCGACCTGACCGGGTCGGACTGCCGGCCCGCTTACTCCCAGTTGAACCCGACGCGCATACCAACCGTGCGCGGGCGGCGATGACCGAAGAAGTGCGACGGCACGAGGCCGCCGTTGTCGAAATCGGAGCAGTGACAGGCACACGGCGCGGGAAGACGGGCCCGGACCCGCGGCCTTTACGCGCTATCAGCGAGGACCATCAACGTCACCGTGACACCGCCCGGCGTGTCCGGTCCGGCGCCGGCAAAAGTGGCCTCTACCTGCTCGAGCGCAGGCCGCGCCGGCGCGAACTCGCCCATCGTGGCAAGCCGCAAAACGAGGGCCGGGCCGGAATTGCACAATGCGTGACAACATGGTTAACTCAGTTATACTAAAAGTCCCGTCTGCGCACGTACCGGGAGCTGGCCATGACATCGACCGAAGGTCCGAACAACCGATACACCGCACGGCTTTCACGGCGATCGATGCTCCAGGGGGCGGCCGCCATGACAGCGCTTGCGTCGATACCCTGGAGCGCCCGGCGCGCGTTCGCGGACGAATCGTTCGACGTGATCGTCGTCGGTGGCGGCACCGCGGGCATACCGGCGGCCATTTTCGCCGCCGCCCGGGGCGCGCGCGTGGTCGTCGTCGAAAAAGCGCCGGCAATCGGAGGAACGCTGTTCGTATCGGGCGGCATGATTGCCGGCGCCAATACCGTGTTCCAGCAGGCCAGGGGCATCGACGACTCTCCCGATGCGCATTACGACGACGTCATGCGTATCAACGGCAACACGTCGGACCCGGTCCTTACCCGGCTCTGGACCGACAACGCGGGCGACACCATCAACTGGCTGGCCGAGAACGGCTTCGGCATCGGGCCTGACCAGCCAGTGGCCGGCACGCTGTACGACCCCTACTCCGTTCCTCGCTACCAGTGGGGATCGGAGAACGGCGGCTCGATCCTGAAAGTCATGAAGCCGTTGCTCGACCGGCACATCGAGAACGGCAGCGTCACCGTCCTGACAGAAGCCGGTGCGGTGGACCTCATCAAGGGTGCCGATGGCGCCATACTCGGCGTCGTCACCGAAGACCGAAAGGGCAAGCGGTCCGACATTCGCGGCCGCAACGTTATGCTGACGACCGGCGGTTGCGCGGCGAATCCCGTCATGTTCCAGAATGTTCACGGGGTACCGCTCTACCGCAACATCGCGTGGCCGTTCAGCCAGGGCGCCGGACTGTCCCTCGGGCAGTCGGGCGGCGGCTACCTGAGGGGCGCCGAAAACTACGTCGGCTATTACGGCTCCATCGCGTCCGACGACCGGATCCCCTCGCCACCGGCGGCGAACATGTCGATCGACCCGAAGTCACGCGCACCGTGGGAGGTGTTCGTGAATGCGTACGGGCAGCGGTTCGTGCGCGAGGACCATCCGAGCCTGAATGCCCGGGATCGCACGATGGATCTCCAGCCGGGCCACCGGTTCTGGGCGGTCTTCGACCAGCGCATACTGGATGACGCGCCGCCACTGATTCCCGCCTGGTCGCGCGACAGGTTCACGAAGTCATTCAATGAGCACCCGATGTTCACGCGTGCCGCGACGCTGACGGAACTCGGCGTGCTCACGGGAATCGACCCCGCCGGCCTTGCCAGCAGCATCGACGGCTACAACCGTGCGCTTCAAGCCAGGTCGCCGGACGAATTCGGCCGCGAGTACCGGCCGCTTCCCCTGCTTCGCCCTCCGTACTACGCGGTCCGCTCGCAGGCCTGGACGCTCAAGTCCTACGCCGGCCTCGCGGTGAACGAGCGTTTGCAGGTGATGACGCCTGACGGCGAGCCTGTACGCAACCTGTATGCCGCCGGCGAAGTCCTCGGCGCAGCGACCAGCGGCAAGTCGCACACCAGCGGGGCCAGCGTTACGCCGGCGCTGACGTTTGGCCGCCTGTTGGGGCGGTCGATTATCGACGTCCCGGCCTAGGGCCCGGCTAGTTCCGCTCGTGGGCTTCGATGCGAAGCCCGGAAGGCGCGTGGAACGCAATGGCGGGCCCGGTCCCGAACAGGGTCTCGACGCGGGCAAACGCCTCGAACGCCTTCCCGTCGTCTTCGAGCTTCGACTTGAGCAGCTCGAGGTCGTCCACCAGGTAGGTAACGTGCAGCGTGCCCAGGGCTTTGGGCCGCGCCAGCGCGTAACGGTCGGCGCCTTCGATGCCCAGGTAGTCGACGACTTCGACCATGCCGAAGCTGGCGCCTTTCTCACCGACGATGCGGATGTCGAGCGAGGTGCCGGGCGGCAGGCCGACCATCTTCTCGACTTCCGGGCCACCCAGAACGTTTTGCGAGCGGAGGGCCATGCCCATGACATCGACAAAGAAGGCCTGCTCTTCCTCGGCACTGCCGACGATGTTGATCAGCTGCGTCACCGCCGAATAGCCGTTGCCCGAGTAAGCTCTGTCACCATTGCCGGTCTCGACGAAAACGATGTTCGTCGCATCGTGGCCGTGCATGTGAATTTCCCGGAACATCGACCCCGACGGCGTCCGGACCTCGCTGTAAGTGTCGGTTCGGAACTGGGCACCCTGCGCCTTGAGCTCGGCGAAACGTGCCGGCAGGTCTTCCACGAAAACGTCGAGGTTCTTCGGCAGGCGGTCGTACACCTCGGCGCCCTTCCGCACTGGCGGGTCCGGATCGATGAACTGAACGAGATGAATGTAACCGTTCCGGGCCCCCGGGGTGCCCACCATCGCCTGGCTGTGGATGTCATCGGCGTCGATGCCCCACAGTTCGGCGAGTCCGGGGTCGGGCCCTTCCGAACGCTCCCGCACCTCGAGTCCCATGACTCCGGACCACAGCGCAACCGCCTTGTCGAGGTCTTCAACCCCGACCGTGACGTGGTGCCAGACCCGGCTCGACGTGAACGGTTCGTGGCCGGCGCCGGAAGCGTGGTTCTCCGAACAGGCGGGCCCCGCACCGACAAACGCCAGAACCAACAGAACCGTCGTCCGCCACACGGCCTTCTCGTTCATCAAGGCCCGCGGCTTGCCGAGCGATCGCTTCCCGTCGCTCAATGCGGCTCATGGCTCCGCGGGACGTACCGCGGAACGTTGTAGTCGTACTTGCGCCAACCCTCTTCGCCCAGGTATTCCAACCCGGTCTCGTAACTGCAGTCCGTCACGTAGCTCGCCCACAGAGCCGTGCCCGTGCGAACGAGCGTCCAACCCCACATGGGTTCACCCTGGCCGCCCTCGATATTGCCGTCCGCATCCCGGGGTGCCGGCGGTCGCTGTGCGACGGAACCGTGGGCCACGCCGGCGGCACGCCAGAAATAGCCTCGCGTTCCCCGGGCGTAACTCGATATTCCCTGTTCCACGCACTCGCCGCCGTAGACGGCCGGCGTGGGCTCTCTGTCGTCCACCTCGGCAAAGCGGTTGCCCTCGGGGATGTAATACTCCTCGAAGCTAGGGTGCACTTCGGCGCCGCCGCCGAAGTTCCCGACGCCGTCACCGGGAGGTGCGGGAATACTGGACACGAACGTCATCCAGGTCATTTCCCCGGTATCGGGATCCTTGCGCATCAGGTTGTGCAGGTAGCCCGGGAAGTTTCCGCCGGTGCGGTACGCGGGGAACGGATCATCGACGTACCATTCGTTCTCGTAGCGGTTCCAGTCCCGGACGCGCGCATGCGTACGCGCACCGGGCTTGCCGGTCTCGGATGCGACGAAGTTCGGCGCACCCTTGAACCATTGCAGCAGTACGGCACCCTGGCGTGACCGGGTCGGGCCTCGCCACATCCCGGCCGGAATGTAGCTGTAGGAATACTTGCTGAGCGCCTCGGCATCAGAGCCGTCGCCGATCGTCAGGTCACCTTCGAGGACGACAATCTCGTTGTCCACGTCGTCGTACCCGGCGGGCTGGCTCCAGCCGGCCGGCACGTACGTGATCTGTGCGACGGCGTCCATGCTCGGCGACACACTCAGCAGCCGCCTTTGCAAACCCGCCGGTATACCCGGCGCGTCGAACGCTTCCCAGTCCACGAACTCGATGTTGGGAATGTTGTGCATCAGTCCCGTGCGTCCCTCGACTTCGTAGCCGGAGTCGGGTACGGGAAACGGCGGGGACTGGTCGACCGTCGGCGGCCCGTACTCCCCCTGCGCACGCAACGAGGTGGAGACGATCGCAATGCCCGCTGCCAAGACGATCAGGGCAATGATCCAGTTCTTTGAACTCATGACTAACCCCCTCTCTTCGCGGCGGCAGACGGCTCTGCGCAACGATCGTGGTAGGTGACCCAGTGACCTGGCCCCGTTCGGTACAACCACACCGCGAACGTTTCCGAGTACTGGCTCGGTCCTCCGTGGCGGTTCCCCGCAGGCCTGAAGAAATAGCCGTCGGGAGAATATTCGCCCGCGACCTGGCCCTCGGGCAGGCACTCGCCGACCGTCATGTCGCCGGCCAGCAGGTATCCCTCCTGCCAGCCCGCACTGGATGACCAAAGCGGAAGGTCACCTTCGCCGCTCATGACCGGGTAACCGCCCGGCGACGTCGCGATCCAGGTCTTCTGCCCGGTGCTCTCGTCCAGGCGCAGCAGCTTGACGTGCACCGGGGAGTTCTGCATGACGGGTTCATCGCGAAACTTCGGCAGGCTCGCCGGCCCCTTCGTCGGCACGTCATGGTAGCGCAGGCCGTCGACGACACTGTCGACGTCGGTGCCCGGTTTCGATTCGGCGCTCGCCACGTAGTCCGGCTCGCCGCTCCAGAACTGGATTACCGTGGCTCCTTCCTCGGTGCCGAAGCTGTGCGAATAGCCTGCCGGGTAATAGGCGTAGGAGTAGCGGCCCACCGGGCGGTCACCGACCCGGATACCGCCCTCGACGACGAACATCTCGAGATCCGCGGAATGATAGCCGGGCGGCTGGGTCCAGCCGGGCGGCAGCTCGACGAGCAGCGTTCTCGCACCGGTCTCCTCGTCAAAGCTCAGTTGCTTGAATTCGACCGTTGCCAGCCCCGGCATCACGAGAGGTCGCAGGTGCAGCGTGCTCGGCTGAACGAAGCCTGTGAATTCGGCCGACCGGTCGCGCGACTCGGGTATTCGAATGCCGCCGGCCAACACCTCGGCCCCCAGCAGGATTGCGCTGCACGCAAGCGCGGCGACTCTAAATCGATAGCTCTTCTGCACTGATGGCTCCTCTCGTCACTGTCGGTAGCGAGCGGGCAAGGCGTCTGGGGCTGGATTCACCGGCACCGGGTCCGATTCAGGTCATCAGCATCGTCTCACCCAGCGTGAAATCATAGGGCCAAGCCGGAATCGAAGTCAACGATGTTGACTTAGTTAACTCCCTTATCGCAAGGTCCCCATAATAATGAGTCGCGGTACGGTTCCGGGAACAGGACGAACGACGGCCTGATGCAGCCGTCTCGGATTACGCGCGTAAAACCCGGGTCGATCCGGCGATCGACAGGACGACTAGCGCGTCCACCCCGCCAACGAAGCGGGGTTCGGTTGCAGGGCACCTATTCCCAGTCGAAGCCTATGCGCATGCCGACCGTTCGCGGGCGGCGATGACCGAAGAAGTGCGACGGCACGAGGCCGCCGTTGTTGTTCAGGCCATCGTAGGTGAACTCGTCCGTGAAGTTCTCGACGTAGGCGCCCAGCGTCCAGTTACCGGGCGAGAGGTAGGTGATGCGGAAACTGTATTCCTGGTACGACGGGATCATCGTCGACTCGAGGCCTTCCCAGCCACCGCCGCGCTCCGATTCGAACGTGGCGTCGATGCTCGCCTTGATCTCGCCCTGGCCAAGCTGGAAATAGCCGTTCAGGACCGCGGCGCCGGAGAAATCCGGTGCCCAGAAGAGCGACGACCCCTCGCAACCGTCCGGGTCCGGCAGCCCGCAGATGCTCTGCAGCTCGGTCGCCTCGCTGTCGAGCCACGACAGGGCCACGAACAGGTCGAAGTGTTCGCCGAGCTGCGTCGTGATCGATCCTTCCAGGCCCTGCGACTTGACCTTGCCGACATTCTGCACGCTCGCGGCGCCACCGTCGGCGACCACGACCTGGAGATCTTCGTAGTCGTAGTAGAACGCGTTCAGGCTGAAATTCATGCTGCCGTCGAGCAGCGTGTCCTTGTAGCCGATCTCGTAGGAGTCCGCGACTTCCGGCGCGAACGTGTTCGGCCGGTAGCCGTCGGCCTGGCTGACGTCGGTCGCACCGCCGCCGACGCCGTCACCGTTCGCATCAATAAGTGCGAAGCTGCCGAAGCCGCCGGACTTGAAGCCTTCCGTGTAACTCGCGTACAGCAACGCGGTATCGGTTGGCTGGTAGCGCAGCAGGAAGCGCATCTGCGTGTCCGTCCAGCTCTTCGTGTCGAAGATGTCGCCGTCCGTCGAGAACGTGTAAGCCCAGTAAGGGCCGAGCTCGCTCTCCGGCGTCGGCACGTTGATCGTGAAGTCTTTCTTGTCATCCGTGTAGCGTACGCCAAACCCGACGTCCCACTGCTCGTTCAGCGCGTACGTCAGGTCGACGTAGGCGGACCAGCCGGTGTACTTGCCGATGATGCGCCCGGTCTCGGTCAGGTTGCCGTCCGCGCTCGGCGTGAATGCCGAGCCGTAGTAGTTGTAGAGATCGACGCAACCGCTGAACGTCTGCCCGTTGTAGTAGTAGCCGTAGTACTGGCAGAAGTAATCTTCCTGGCCGATGAACGAGAAGTTGGCGTCGATCTCCTCCTGGTAGAACGACACGCCGGCGTACCAGGACAACGGGCTGTCCGTGTCCGAGGTGAGGCGCAGCTCCTGCTGCAGGTAGTCGCCGGTCTGGTCCTGCCGGTAATTGTTGATCGACAGCGGCGTGCCGTCGTAGTCCTCGTTGTAATAGTAGTCGTGGTCCTTGTAACCGGTCAGCGAGGTCAGCGTGGCGAAGTCGAATTCGTAGTCGAGCCGCAGGCCGAGCGTCAGGATCGTCGCATCGTCGCTGTCGCCGCCCGACTGGTCGCTGTCGGTCTCGCGCTCGTCACCGCGCACCGTGATCGGCCCCAGCGCGGCTTCCAGCGAATCCCAGATATCGCCGGTCTGGATAGCGCGGTACACCGACCCGGACTGTTTCCGGTCCTCGTACTCCACCATCGTATCGAGGGTCAGCCTGTCCGATTCGTAGCGGGTGGACCAGCGCAGCGCCGCCTTCTCGTGCTCGATCAGGTCCGAGTCCGTCGAATGGTTGTAGACGAAGCCGTCTTCCTGCGAGTAATAGCCCGCGAAGCGCATCGCGAAGTTGTCGCCGACCGGGATATTGACGGCGCCCTCGCCCACCGCGTGGCTGCGCTCGCCGACGTCGAGGTCGACGTAACCGCTGGTCGAGCCGAGCTCGGCTTTCGCCGTGTGCACGCTGAACGCACCGCCGATCGAGTTACGGCCGAACAGGAAGCCCTGCGGGCCGCGCAGGATCTCCGCGCGATCAATGTCGTACAGGCTGGTGACGGCCGAGCCATTGCGACCTTCGTAGAGTTCGTTCTTGAAGAACGCGGCAGACGGATCACCGCCGACGCCGAAGTCCTGGGTGCGGATGCCGCGCACGCTGATCGCGTCGATGAAGCTGTCCTGGCTGTTGCCGGTGACCCCGGGCGTGAAGGACACGAGGTCCTTGACGTCGTCGAGGTTGACCTCGCGCGTGAAGTCGCCGGAGAGGGCCGTGATGGCCAGCGGCACGTCCTGCACCGACTCGGCGCGCCGGGTTGCCGTGACCGTGATCTCCTCGATCTCCTGGGCGCTTGCGGTCGTCATCGACCCGGTCATGATCGCCGCCGTGACGGCAGCGGACAGGGCCGAGCGACGCGGTACCGGCAATGGCCCTGATTTCGGCCTGCGAGTTACACGCTCCTTACTGCCAGTCGCGCGACCCATTGCGTATCTCCTTGTATTTATTCGCTAATCAGACAAGCACCCAACTTCGCAGCGCGTTGAAACAACTACGTAACGCCCAGCCGCATTGTTCTCCCGGGCCGGCGAATCTGTCAATCGCCCATTTCGACCCCTGACGCACGCAACTCGTCCAGCATCGGCGCGAGTTGAGTCGCGTACCGGCGCCAGCGGCCGACCGAACGCGTGTGCGCCGGCTCGCGCACCTGCACGGCACTCGCCGTCGACACCGCCGTCGCCTGCTCGTAGAAACTGAGACAGGCGTCTTCCCAGGGAAGTTCAAGGAAGTCGATCAGCGCGCGGGCGTGGGTCTCGACGTCCTGCACGGTCGCCTCGTAGGACACATCGAAGAACCGCCCGGGAAACTGTTCGCGATAGTGGCGCAGGAGGTGCCAGTAGCGCGCATGGTGCCGCGCCATCTCGCGCTGCTCGTACGAATGCAGGTACGCGTCGGCGAACAACTGCTTGAAGCTCGAGAACGACGCATCCCGCGGGTCGCGCACCAGGTGCACGATCTTCGCGTTGGGCAGCGCTTTCAGGATCAGCGGAATGAACAGGTAGTTCTGCGGCAGCTTGTCGATGAAGCGCGGCGTCTCGCCCTGCATCTTGCGCGTGGTCTCCAGGTAGAGGCCGCCGATCTTTGCGGGCTCGAGCGTCAAGGCCACCTCGAACAGGCCTGCCGAAAACCGCTTGGGGTCCTGGAAATTGCTGAGGCGGCGAATCGCCAGGCCGAACTGCTGCAACTCGCCCGCCGAGTGCACCTGAGAGTGGCTGCTGATGATGCGCTCGATCAGGGTCGTGCCGGTGCGTGGCTGGCCCAGCACGAAGATCGGCGCGGCCGTGTCCTGTCCCGGCGCACCGTCGTCCAGCCACTCCGACGTGAAGGCGCGATGAAGGAACTCGAACATCCCGATCTCCGCTGCCTCATCGAACTCGACCGTCGCACGCCGCGCGCGGGCACCGTGGCTGAACGCGTCGAACGCCGCGTCCCAGTCCTCCAGATCTTCGAGCTCCTTGCCCATCGCGTAGTAATAGAAGGCCATTGCGCGCGGGTCCTTCCTGCGACGGTCGACCAGTGCCTGCATCTGCTCGATGTGCGAACGGTCGCGTGCCCGGGCGGACGTCGACAGCGCCCAGTGCGCCTGCGGACTGTCCGGCTGGATGTCGATGATCTTGCGCAACAGCGGCGCCGACTCGCCGGTGCGGCCGTGATAGACGAGGTTGTTGGCGAGGTTCAGGAGAAACGGCGGGTGCTGCGGCGCTTTCCCGACCGCTTGCCGGTAATACCCCTGGGCGTCGTCGTGATTACCCATGAGTGAGCTCACCGTGCCCAGCAGGTCGTTGACCATCGGGTCCTCCGACTGCACTTCGCTGGCCTTGCGCAATGCGGCGTCCGCCAGGTTCACCTGCCCCTCGCCCATGTACAGCTTGGCAAGGTGCGCCCAGGCCGCCGCGTGCTGCGGTTCGAGATGGGTCACGGAGCCGAACGCACTGAACGCCGTCTTTCGATCCTGTGCTTCGAGCGCCACCAGGCCGACGAGAAAATGCGCCTGCACGAGATCGGGCTTGATCGCGATGGCTTGCTTGCAGCAGTCAGCGGCACCGCGGATGTCGCCCTGCTCCAACAGGTTGAAGCCGCGGTTCAGCAGGTCGCGAAGTTTCTCGAGTTCGGAGCGAGATTCAGGCATTACGTCGTGCAGTGAGCCACATGCCGGTTTCGCGGCAGTATAGGGTTTGTCGTCGCGACCGTCAGCCAGTGCCTGTGCGCCGTCCACGCGACACCCTCTCCGGGATTCTTGCCATCGTTCACCGGCGCTGCCATCCGGAAAACTGCTCCTTACTCCGTCAGTACGCAATAACGTCGCAGGACCCGGACGCCAGGGCTTGCCTCGTCCGTTCTCCCAGCTCGGGATCCTGCAGCCGCCGGACCATGTCGGTGACGGCAACGAGATCCATTCGTGTCGATCCGAGACGGGCCTGGAGTACGTCCAGCGGCGCACCTTCCGCGGTTTCCAGCCGAACGCGGTCGTGCGGAAGCCGTCTCGCTTGCCTGTGAGCGGCAATGCGCGACAACAGGTTCGACAGCCTGCGTCGGCGCCAGGCGGCTGCGAGCCGCCGGAACAGGCCAATCGTCGACCGGGCTGCGACGCCGGACACCGCGAGGACGGTCATCCGGACGTCCGGTCCGAAATCGGAGATCAGCATAGCCATCGATACTGTGTCGTCAGGCTCGCCGGCCTCCAGGAGCACGTGGGCATAGTTGCCCGATACCGGCTCCGACACGATCAGCACGGGAAACGTCGCGTTGACAACGACCCGTCCGGACGTTCGGAGAATCGCGGTCGGAAAGTCGCGGGAGCGTGAGCTGCGCCCGACCACCGCCAGGTCCGCCCGGACGCGCCGGCATGTCTGAACGATAAGATCGTGCACGCGGCCGCCTTGCTCGATATGCACTTCATTTTCAATCTCCAGGTTGCCCGCCCGATCGAGAATAAAGGCATCGACCCGGTTCGAGATGGCTGCCGCGGTGGCATCAATCTTCTCCGGGTCCGAATCGTCCGGCAGCGGCGCCCTGACATGCAGGACATGTAACTTCGCTCCTGACAACTGAGCCAGCTGAACCGCACGCGCGAACGCGTTCTTGCTCCTGTCGGTCAGGTCTGTTGCAACAAGAATGTTTTTCATTGTCTCTCACTCCACGATGAGCGCACGCGAGTGCGGTAATCCGCATGCTCTCGCAACTGATGAACGGCGCCCGCCTGCCTGGGGGGAACCTGCATTTCAGGGCAGCGCATCGAGCTGCTCCCGCATCTGCTCCGCTGTCGGCCGTAGCTGCCCCATGCCCTTGCGACTGCGCCATTGCCCGAGGTAGTAGAGGATGGGCGAGGCAATGAGCACTGATGAACTCGTGCCGATGACAATCCCGAACAGCATTGGCAACGCGAAACTTGCGACCGCCATTCCCCCGGCCACCCCCATCGGCAGCAGCGCGAGGAACGTGGTCAGCGACGTGAAGATCGTGCGTGTCAGGGTTGAGCCGATGCTCTCATTCAGCAGTTGCAACATCGGCTTGTCCGGCGTGAGCCGCAGGTTCTCGCGGACGCGATCGAATACCACCACCTTGTCATTGATCGAATAGCCGATCAGTGCGAGAAGGGCCGCTACGGCGGTCAGGTTGAACTCCACCCCGGTCAGTGCGAAGAAGCCGATCGTCTTCGTCAGGTCGAGCGCAATGGTGAGCGTGGCCGCCAGCGCAAAGTGGGACTCGAACCGTAACCACAGGTACGCGAGCATGCCGGCGCCCGCGAGTATGATCGCGGCCAGCGTGGCATCCGCAAAGCCGCCGCTGACCTTCGGCCCGACCATGTCTACGCGCGGGAACTCCGCATCGGGCTCAACGCTCCTTACGGCAGTCTTGAGCTCGTCCACCTGGCCCTCGTCGGCGCTCGAAACGTCGGCGGTCACGGGCAGCCGGACCAGGAAGTGGCCGCCGTCACCGGACTCCTGCAAGGTCGCATTGGCGAGTCCGTGCGATTCGAATGCCGGCCGCAGATCCTCCACCGTTACCGATTCGGCCTGCACCTCCACGAGCGTGCCGCCGGTGAAGTCCACGCCGTAGCGCAGACCGGGCTGCGCGAACAACAGGATTGCGGCGACCGACAGAATCGCGGATGCAACCAGGCCCGCGACCCTCCCGCGCATGAAGTTGATGCCGCGTGCACTCAGGCGGTCCAGGGCCGCAAAGCCGGCGATGTCCAGCGGCTCCCGCGGCCGTTTGCGAACGCGCCATTCCATCAGCGTGCGGGTCACGGCGATCGCCGAGAACAATGAGGTCAGGAGGCCAATGCCGATGGTCACGGCAAAACCGCGAACCGGCCCGCTGCCGACCAGGAACAGCAGGCTGACGGCGATCAACGTGGTCAGGTTGGCGTCGAGTATGGTTCGGTAGGCCTTATCGAAGCCTTCGCGCAGCGCCATCGCGGCCGACTCGCCGCGCCGCGACTCCTCGCGGATGCGCTCGTTGATGAGAATGTTGGCGTCCACCGCCATGCCGATCGTGAGGATGATTCCCGCGATACCGGGCAATGTGAGGGTCGCGCCGAGCAGCGTCAGGGCGCCGAACAGCAAGCTTACGTTGACCGCCAGGCCGGCACAGGCGATCAGGCCCCAGCGGCCATAGAGCCCGAGCAGAAAGGCCACGACCAGCGCGGCGCCCAGTAGTCCGGTGTACAGCCCCATCGAGATGGCGTCGCTGCCGGTGTCCGGACCGACGGTACGTTCCTCGATGACTTTCAGCGGTGTCGGCAGTGCGCCGGCGCGTAACAGCAGCGCGAGCTGGCTGGCCTCGGCGGCGCTGAACTGGCCGCTGATCTCGCCGCGCCCGCCGGCGATCACGTCGCGAATCACCGGCGCGGTGATCACCTTGTCGTCGAGCACGATGGCCAGTGGACGCCCGACGTTGTCGCGGGTCATCTGCGCGAACTGCCGCGCACCTTCGCCGTCCAGTACGAAGTGGACGATCGGTTCGCGGGTTTCCGCGTGAAAGCCCATCCGCGCATCGCGTATGTGCTTGCCCTCGAGAGCGACAGCCCGCTCGATACGGTGCTCGTTCAAGTCTTCCGCATCGGGCAGCGTCATGCTGGCGCCGGCAGACGCGGATCCACGGTCGGCAGCCCAGTGAAAGCTCATCTTTGCGGTAGTACCGAGCAGGCGGCGGATCTCGGCGGGGTCCGCGACGCCCGGCATCTGCACGAGAATGCCGGTTTCGCCCTGGCGGGTAATGCTCGGTTCGACGAGGCCGCTCTCGTCGAGACGCTGCCGGACGACCTGCAGGCTGCGCTCGACCGCATCGCTCGTCAGGCTGTCGCGCCTCGCGCTGCTCAGTTGCAGCGACAAGGCGCCGTCCGCGGTCTCGACATCGAAACGGCGACTACCACCGGACGAATCGCGGGCGAGCGAGTGCGCGAGTTCCGCGGCCCGGGTCAGCTCCGCGGCGTCGCGAAACTCAAACCGGACCTGCCCGGAATCTACCTGCGGGCCGCTGAAGCCGACGTTCGCCGCGCGCAGCTCCGAGGCCAGATCGCCGGCGATGGCATCGAGCTCGTTGCCAACGAGTTCGCCGACGTCGGCCTCGAGCAATAAATGCGAACCGCCGCGGAGATCAAGCCCCAGCGAGACGGTCGAGTCGGTGTACCAGCCGGGCAGATTGTCGTTCAGCGAGGCCGGCAGGACGTTGGGTAATGCGCTCAGCAAGCCGAGCACGATGATCAGGCCGTAGACGACGGCCCGCGATCGCAGTGAATTCATTGCGAATCCTCGAAATTGACTTCGTAACGGGAAGCGACCGCGTTCGACGACGCAGCCGCTGGTCAGGATCGGGGATTACGCGATGGGCGGGGCCCGCAGCCGGGCGTGGAGGAAAGGACAGGGATCCGGCAGCCGTTCCCGGCTGGCGGTGAACGGGACAAAGGCGCCGAACGCCGGTGAGGCCGGAACCGCCCGGGCGCCAGGCAGCCATGCTGGCGGCGTATCCGACTCGTCGCTGTCCTTGCTTTCTGACCGATGCAGGGAGCGGTCGTACTCCCGCAACGAGGTGACAACGGCGGGATCGCCCTGACCGACCAGGTCCGGGTCCTTCGACAGCTCCGCGCCGCTGCGGGCGAGGACCAGCGACGGGCCGAAAACGAGCAACAGCAATCCGAATCGCGCCACCCGGTGGGTGCGCGAAAGGATTCGCCGAGCTAGCTGGCTGACGCTACGGTTCAATGTGCTGTCCAAGGCCTGAGGCGACAGTCTTGGGACTGGCCGACGGAAAATCAACCCCCGTGCCGCGATACGCTATCCGTCGTTGCCGTTGTGCGGGAGCTCGAAGTCGCAATGTCCATCGCCGGGATTCGCCCCGCTGAAGCGAACAAGAGCTCAACGACACCGGCGAGCCATCCTGCGCGACTCGACACCCGGTTTATGGACTAACGGGTGCCTTGCGGCCCTTTGGCTCCCTATCCAGCAAGCAGTCGATGAACGCACGCAGCGCCGGCTGGATGTGGCGACGGTTCGCGTAGTAGAGGTAGAGCCCCGGGACGGACAGCGACCAATCCACCAGAACTCGCCTGAGCTCGCCGCGCTCGAGCGCGCTCGCAATCCCGTCGTCGTTGTAGGCATAGAAGATGCCAAGGCCCTGCAAGGCCGCGGGCACGACGATGTCCTGGTGGTTCGAAATGAGCGGGCCTTCCACGACGGTCTCGATCTGCTTGCCGCCTTTCCTGAATTCCCACCGCGCGATGTTCCCGCTGCCGGGGAAGCGCCAGTTGATACAGGCATGGTCGTGCAGGTCGGCAGGCGTTTTCGGCTCGCCGTTTCGATCGAGGTAATCCGGCGATGCAACGGCCAGGAGCTCGACGTCGGGCGTAAGGCGAACGGCGATCATGTCCTTCTGCAGGCGCTGGCCGATTCGAATGCCGGCGTCGAAACGGCCTGCCACGATGTCGCTCAGGCCATCGTCGATCACGATGTCGAGCACGACCTCTGGGTGCGCGCGATGAAACGCGCCGAGCCGCGGCGCGATGATCTTCTTGGCGGCCATGCTCAGCGTATTGATCCGCAAAGTCCCCGCGGTTCGACTCGTCGTGGCCACCGCCTCGGCGACGGCATCGTCCATCTCCATGAGCATCGGCGCGACGCGCTCGTGCAAACGCAGGCCGGCGGCGGTTGGCGAGACACTTCGGGTCGTCCGATTCAGCAGGCGCACGTCGAGTCGGCGTTCCAGCTGCCGGATGATCTGGCTCATTGCCGAGCGGGAGACGCCCACGTGATCGGCGGCCCGCGCGAAGCTGCCCCGCTCCACGACGGCCACAAACGCCTTCAGTTCGGCGTACTCGGACCCGCGCATTGTATATCGTCCACTTAACAACCCTGTAAGAGTATAGGCGATTCTCTTACGACCCGGGTGCCGTCATTGTGGCTCCAACGCAATTACTGGAGACACCCATGACGCACCTGAGCCTTCCCGAACCCATTGCCGCCTATTTCGACGCCGACCGGCGCGGCGCCGCCGCCGTGGCTGGATGCTTCACGAAACAGGCTGTCGTTCGCGACGAGGGGCAGACGTACACGGGCCTGGCGGCGATCGAGGCGTGGAAGACGTCGGCATCCGCAACGTACACGTACACCGTCGAGCCCTTGCGCCTGGAGCGGAAAGACGGACGGCATGTCGTGACTGGACGGGTGAGCGGCAACTTCCCGGGCAGCCCGGTGGAACTGCGCTACGTCTTCGAGCTCGAGCACCGGAAGATCTCGTTCCTGGAGATCAAGCCATGAGTTTCGATCTTCAGCTCGCCGGCAAGCGGGCCCTGGTCACGGGTGGGACAAAGGGCGTCGGCGCTGCGACTGTCGCCACGCTGAACCACGCGGGCGCACGCGTCATCGCCGCGGCGCGCTCGCTGCCCACCCGCGCATCCGACGGCGTGACCTACCTCGCCGCGGACCTGTCGACGGCAGACGGCGCCCGCGCGGCGGCCGAGTCGGTGCTCGAGCAGCTCGGGGGCATCGATATCCTGGTCAACGTGGTCGGCGGCTCGGGTTCGCCGAGCGGCGGCTTCGCTGCACTCGACGATGCCCACTGGTTCGAGGAGCTGAACCAGAACCTGATGTCGGCCGTCCGCGTGGATCGTGCGCTGCTGCCCGCCATGCTTGCACAGGCATCCGGTGTGATCGTTCACATCACGTCGATCCAGCACGTCCTGCCCTTGCCGGACTCGACGATCGCGTACGCGGCCGCCAAAGCGGCACTGTCGACGTACAGCAAGGCCCTGTCGAAAGAGGTTGCCCACAAGGGCGTCCGTGTCGTCCGTGTCTCTCCCGGCTGGGTCGAAACCGAAGCGGCGGTGGCGCTCGTCGAACGTCTCGCGGCCGAAGCCGGTGTTGACTACGAAGGCGGCAGGCAGATCATCATGCAGGGTCTCGGCGGCATTCCGATCGGTCGTCCCGCGAAGTCCTGCGAAGTCGCGGAGCTCGTCGCGTTCCTGGCGTCGCCGAGAGCGGCGTCGATTACCGGCGCGGAATACGTCATCGACGGCGGCACGGTGCCGACAGCATGACGACCGTGACTCAATCGATTGGTGCGGCCCGACCGGCGGATCCCGACTTCGCGCTGGGCGCTTACCGGTCAGAACGTGAGCCGGGCATTCTCCTTGACCTCCTTCATGACGAAAAAGGTACGCGTCTGCCGGACGCCCGGGAGGGCGATCAGCTTCTGCCCATGGAGCTTGTTGAACGCCTCCATGTCGCGAACCCGTATCTTCAGCAGGTAGTCGAAGTCCCCGGCTACCAGGCTGCAATCCAGGACCTCGTTCATCGCGATCGCCGCTTCCTCGAAGGCCGCAAAGCTCTCCGGCGTGGAACGGTCGAGTACGACGCCCACCATGACGAGGGCGCCCAGGTTCACGAGCCGAGGCGCCAGCTCCGCGCGGACACCCGTGATGTAACCGGCCTTAAACAAGCGCTGTGTTCGCCGGTGGCAGGTCGCCGGGCTGACGTTGACGCGCGTCGCCAGCTCCGAGTTGGTGAGCCGGCCTTCGGCCTGGAGCAGCCGCAGTACTTTCAGGTCGACCCGCTCCAAAGCACTGCTGAAAGATTCTTCCATTATTTGCACCCCACTCTGCCGATTGACTGTTGTTGTGGCGGCAATTATGGCGCTTTCTCCAAGAACTCCGCCATATATAGGAAGCACCTTTCGATCGCTTTCGGCTAATTTTTCCCCGTTCGACGACGGCTCATTCCGAGCCGTCAGCACTACGAAAACCACGTAAACCTACAGGAGATAGACAATGAACAAGTTCATCCAGAACACTGCAACCGGCGTCGCCGCGGCGCTGTCGCTGGCCACTCCCGGTGAGCCGGCCACGGCGGCCGAACCCGTGCGGACGAACGCCAGTTACATCACGACGGCGGACGGCGTGCAGCTCTACTACAAGGACTGGGGCCCGCGTAACGGGCCGGTGGTCACCCTCAGTCACGGCTGGCCGCTGAACTCCGACAGCTGGGAATCGCAAATGATTTTCCTGGCGGATCACGGCTTCCGGGTGGTCGCGCACGACCGTCGCGGCCATGGACGCTCGAGCCAGCCGTGGGAAGGCAACGACATGGACCACTACGCGGACGACCTGGCATCGGTCATCCAGGCCCTGGACCTGAAAGACGTGACGCTCGTCGGCTTTTCCACCGGCGGCGGCGAAGTGGCACGCTACATCGGGCGCCACGGTACCGGCCGGGTCAAAAAGGCCGTGCTGATCGGGGCCGTCACGCCGCTGATGCTGCAGACTAAGGACAACCCGACGGGCACGCCGATCTCGGTTTACAACGACATCCGGCGGGGCACGCTCGAGAACCGCTCGCAGCAGTACCTGGACATCGCAAGCGGCCCGTTCTTCGGCTTCAACCGGCCCGGCGCGACGGTCTCACAAGGCTTGATCAACTCGTTCTGGAGCCAGGGCATGCAGGCGGGTCATAAGAACACCTTCGATTCCATCAAGGCGTTTTCGGAGACGGACTTCCGCCCGGACCTGAAGAAATTCGACGTGCCGACGCTCATCCTGCACGGTGACGACGATCAACTGGTCCCGGTCGACAACAACGCACGCGCCGCTCACCGGATGATCAAGAACAGCAAACTCATCATCTACGAAGGCGGCCCGCACGGCATCACCGACACGCACAAGGACCAGCTCAACCAGGACCTGCTCGATTTCCTGCGCGACTGAGTCGAGTTGCGATTCATCTCGGCGGGTTGTGCCCTGGCGGGCCAGCTCGCCGAGCTTCGGGGTGTCGGCGTCTCGTAGGTCGAGTTCGAGAGATTGTCTCACCGCTACGCGGTTCACCCTTCGGTCACTATCGGTCTGCGGGAGCTTCTGTCGGCCGGTTTCGCGGGCCTCGGTTCGAACAGAAGCCCTCATCGTCATCCTGGCCCACGAAACGAAAAAGGGCACCCCACGAGGGGATGCCCTTTGTGAAAGCCCAACAGACGCGTGACACACTCAGCTGTCTTCTTGAAGCCTTTGTGCCCTGCCGCTCCCCTTGACGACGATGCTAGTAGCAGTTGCCCCGAAGGCCGTCTGCGAGAACCAATTGAAAAGGTGCCTCAAAAATGAATTGCGACGCGACCCAACACTGGATACCGATCCCCGTTATCAGACACGAACGTGGCACGGTACTGCAGGAATCGCGCGCCTCGATCTACCTCAAAAGATCCGTCGTTCTCTACCACGAGCCAGGCTGCGTCAAGTAGCCCCTCTCTCTCATGAGCGCTCCGCACCTCGAACTGAATTGACGTTCCGTCAGGTGTCTCTGCCTCATATTCCAGTCGAAGCGCATTCTGCCCGCCGTCCCAATCGAAAATTGAAGAGACGTAGACCTGTTGCCACGAGCGATCGTAGATATGGCCCATGTCCCGGTTGTATGTCCAGTGAGGGCCCGCGGTCGGCAGCTCTTCGATCCGCGGATCGGCGAATCGATTTCCGTCATTGTAGAAGACCTGGGAGAAGGTGTGGTGGGTGTCGTGCTTTGTGTGCGACATTACAGCGAGGTCAAGCTTTCCGTCACGATCAAAATCGGCCGCGAGAGCGTCATGTCCGGAATCCGCTATCAGAGTCGTTCGGTTATTCGGATCAAATCCGTCCTTCCCACCCCAGAATAAGTACATAGGTACGTTCTCTCGATCGAGATCACGGTGGTACAGCGGATTGAAAATGTCGAGGTATCCATCCGCGTCAAAATCCGCCACCACAGTGCCAATCGGCGTATTCCCCGGAAGAGACATCTTGTTCCAGTGCTGATAGCCCTCTGCATTGCCCCAGAAGATCGTCACACCTAGATCATGGTGTTTGTTCACCACGTCCTGGTAGGTCCCCAACACCAAGTCAAGCCAACCGTCCTTGTTCAGGTCCGCAGTTTCAATACTGACGCACCATGGCACTCGAAGGGCAGATCGTCGTGACTCGTTAAAGCCTTCCTCGCTACCGTAAAAAATCCGACACTCATCTTGTGGCCCGCCTATTACCGCAATATCAAGCCACCCGTCCTTATCGTAGTCAGCGACAATGTCGCCAAGAGACCAACCCGGCGTTGCAATCTTGGTGACCCTGTCGTCTGAAAAACCAAGCTCCGAGCCATAGTAAATAACGACACTGTCGTCTTGCCCCTTGAGCGGATAATGCCCAAGAACGATATCGAGGTATCCATCCTTGTTGAAATCTGCGGTGTTTCCGGTCGCCAATCTTTCAACGCGAAGAATAGTCCTCCCGGAAAGGTCATCCGAAAAATCGAACCCATCAGGACCGCCCCAGAATATGTTGGCGCCTGCTGTGGGATCATTTTCGAACGTTTGCTTGGCGTGCATCGAGTTGTTAGCCAGCAGATCAACATAACCATCAACGTTGAAATCAGCCGCAACAGCGCCGTTGCCACTTCTAAACGGTATGTTTACGCTGTTCGCAACACTGAACCCCGACTCGCCGCCCCAATAGAGCTGCAGGGGAACATGCTCTCCCACCGCACCGCCGCGGCTACTGCAATAGACAACAAGGTCTGGCCCACTTCCGGCCAAGCTAACGGTCTCCGCACAAAATGCGCCTTCGGTAGCTACGCCTCGTGACCCTCGAGTGAAGGATCGATCACCGTTTCCGTAGTAGATTACAGACTCGGTCTCGAAGGACGCCGTATCCTGATAGATCGCCAGGGCAACATCGCTAGCCCCATCCCCATCGAAATCACCGAGCGTGCTGGCCTTCAGGAACTCTGCGTCCAGATTAGTTGATCGCCGCTTGTCATACCCGGCATCCGAACCCCAGAGAATTTGCGCAGCTGAACCCGAACTCTTGGACGCAGCACCGAGCTCCCCGCCACCTGCGGTCTCCATGCTAAAGAATGAAAGGACAATATCCGGGTAGGAATCGTCATCCAGGTCCCCGACGGCGATATGTGAGGCCGGAAATGCCTCAATTGTTTTCTGTTCCGAGAACGATTTTCCAGGTTTCCCAGCGACAACGTGCAAATCACCGGAATTGGTACTGAGCAGAATATCTATGATTCCGTCATCGTCAACGTCCGCCGTCTTGACCGAATTGGGCGCAGCACCCTGAATGACGATCTGGCTTCTTTCGAACAAATTGTCCGGATCCGAGTTGGCCCAAAGGATCTCTAGCGTATTGTCCGACCTGAGCAGCGCAACGTCGCGCGCTCCGTCAGCATTGAAATCTCCCGAGACCATGCTTGTCGCACCCGGTACACCGGTGTCCTCGTAGTCGGTAAGTAAGTAGCCAGACTCGCTGCCCCAATACGTCCGAACAATCATCCCCTTCGGCTGCCCGGGAAGCCAAGCCTCACTATTGAGTGTGACTATGTCGGGCCAACCATCGGCGTTAAGGTCTGCCACGGAAGTGAGTACGATGTTACCTCTGTAGTAGTGTCCCGCACCGTTGACTGGCAAGAGATTCGAAGAGCGCTGCGTAGACCATCCATCCTCAGCACCGTACACGATCGTAAGAAAGAGACGAGGATTCTGTATGCCAGTGGGGTTAGGCGAAAAAACAAAGTCGTCGTATCCGTCCTTGTTTAAATCCTCGACATTAACCTGCATCGCCCCGGAAAACGCCAAAGGTGATGTGCTAATACTCCGATCTGAGCCCACTTCTACTAACACTGGCGGCGCATTCGTGGTCATGTCATGAGTATTCATGTACAGGAGGTCAATCCAACCATCATCATTTAGATCAAACCTTGCGATCGACCGCACTGAGCCATCATGGCTGACGTACAAGTTTTGCCCGGATGCGTCCAAAGACCCATCTGAAAAATCCTCGAACGAGTCTTCTATCCATAGCGGCGCTGCGGAACAACTTGTGGCTGAGAAAAACAGAAACGCCATAGATGCCGAGCGCGAGGAACCAGGCCTGCGTGTTAACGCGGAGGCCACCCACACGCAGGCTGCATGAAGACCACGCCTGGCTCCAGCACAAGGACTCATGATGGCGACCTTCCATTTCGCACTGATAGATGCGTTCTGCCTTCTAGTGTTCATTGCCTCTCCTGCGTACCAATAGGCGCAACGTTTGTTCCAATGGCTAGGATACTAGCGCTTTTGAAATCGCGGCGCAATCCACAGGTGTCAACGTAACCATGGAGGCCACGTCGTTGCGTTACCGATTGGTCGGCCCATTACAGGAAACAAGCCTTGGGGTGGTCTTACTCGTTAGCGCCTTGTCGGTGCACTGCCACTATGCACGTAGCCTCGCCCGTTGATCGCTTCGCATCCTGCGCTTGCTCGTTCCCCTTCGAAAATTCCGAGGCTCGGGTATCGCGGTCGAACGTTCCTGCTTGAATTTGTACTACTCCTTGGTATTATGTTCCCATTTAATAGGCTGTAGCCGCTCGCCCGAGCATGGTCGAGCCTGTCGGTGTCGGGCAAACGATGCGCGAACCCATTCCTGGATGGGCTCTCTACTCGGGTTTCGCCAAGTGCCAGCAGAACCACTAACCGTCTTGGACCCAAGAGACGCAGCCACACGATGACTCCCTGCTGCAGGAGCGGCGCATGTGGGGTTAGCGCTTCACTTGGCTTTTGATCATCCTGTTAGCGGAGTAGAGTTTCTTGGCCCCCAAATCTCCTTCAAAGGCTACGGCGCGCACTAAGGCTTCGTCCCAACCGAGCAGCCGCTCGATATCACGTACTTGCGCCATATTGCGTTTACTGGGCGACTCGGGCGCCGAAGGGTCATCGCTCATTGAAGTAGCCGAAGCAACCGGCTTGCCCAAGAGCTCGGCACACCGGTACTTGCTGGTATTGGAATCAGAGGCGTTCGTCGAGCGCGACCGGCGGACTCAACGGTATCGGTTGGGCATCGATTTCCTGTCGCAAGAACCGAATCACATAGAGCGCCTCACACAGAAAGCACGACCACTGCTTGAAAAAGCGCGGGACAAGTGGGGTGAGACGGCCAACCTGGGAATGCTTGTTGGTCAGGCGGTCACCTATTTGGACATCATAGAAGCGCCTACCGCCGTTCGACTCTCCGCTCGTATTGGCGAGAAGGACTTTGTTCACTCAACGGCACTCGGTAAGGCTATCGCTGCGAACCTGCCTGAAAAGGAAGTTCGAGCAATCCTGCGAAAGACCGGTATGCCGAAATGCGCGAAACGGACCATCACCCAACGGCAGAAGTTCATGGCCGAACTTGAGAAAATCCGCAGTGTCGGCTTTGCAGTGGACGACCGGGAAAGCGAAGATGAAGGGCGCTGTGTTGCCGTCTTCGTGCCAGGCCTAAGCGCACCGGTGGCAGTAAGCATCAGCGCAATTGCATCGCGGCTGCCGGCCTCTAAGGTTGCCGAGGTTGCCGAGACGCTTCGCGCGATCGCCGAGAACCTGACCCTCGAAGAGGTACCTCGCATCGTGTCTCCCAAATCCGGCTCTCGATAAAACTTGGTTGTCGATTGCTCGAATGTATTCGCGGTCCGGAAAGATCGTCTAGCGCTTCGAGTCGGCTGATACGAGCTTCCGAGCTCGGTTACCTCAGCCCCCGCGAGTACCCGAAGCGCTACCCGACCTAGAACGCGAAGTTCAACCCTAGATATATCTGGCGCCCCACGGTGTCGAATGCCGTACCGTTGGAATTGATAGCTTGCTGGTAGTACTTGTGCGAAAAACCCATTGACGGCGGCTGCGTGTCAAACGCATTGTTGACACCCAGGTAGACATTCAGTCCATTGCCAAAATTGTAAGCACCTCGAAGATCGAGATATGTCTCGGAATCCATCGTATTCAGCCTATCGTCCTGCACCGAATTGTTATTGCGATCCTTGGTCTCGCTTCGATAGCGAATCTGGGCAAACAGATTGAATGAATTGATGTCGTAGATTGCATTCAGAACGGCTCGAGTCTCCGGGTACAAGACTTCTCCTTGCAAGTCCTGTACGTCACCCGCCGAACCTATGACTTTGAATTCCGTCAGGAAGTTGGCGATTGCAGTTAGAGTAAGTTCCCCTGGTCCGACGCCACCGAAATCTACACTCGCCTCCAGATCGATCCCGCTTGTCTCCATCTTGTCTTCATTGTTCGTGATCGAGTACACCTCCAACAGCGGGCCTCGATTCACATCTCGAATCACTAATCCGCCACAGCTCGGATCGAAGCTACCTGGATCTGTGTTGTGGCATCGATCAAGAGTCACCGAACCATCGGGGACACGAATTACATCATCGATCTTGATGCTGTAGAAATCCACGGCGAGCGATAGATTACTCATTGCCACAGGCGTATAGACGATTCCGAGCGTGTACGAGTCAGCCGTTTCTTCGGAGACTGTCGGGGATCCTATGGTGTACCCGTCCGTCGACTGAGTCTCCACCTGGGTCAGGGTAAAAGAGCCCGTCGCGTCTATCCGGTTCTGAATCGCTGGGATTGAGCGACAGTTTTCTGCCACAACGCCTGTTGTCGCGTTGTCCACTCGATTGCACGGGTCGAAGAGCAAGTTCACGTTCTCGGTCGCGCCCGCATACAAATCACTGATGTTTGGAGCTCGTACGGCAGTGGCAAGAGTTGCCCTGACCCTTACCGAATCATTGACCGGTGCGTTCAGCCCGAGCCGCCACGAAGACGCCCCACCGATAGTGGAGTAGTCACCGTATCGACCAGCCACGTCTACAACAAGCCAGTCCGCTACCGGAATGTTCAGCTCACCGAACACCTCCGTAACATCGTATCTACCATCCGTCGGCTGTAACTGCAGTAGGCGAGCGATACCTTGCTGCCGAAGCTCGTCAGGTACTTCGACGCCCCGCTCATTTCTGTACTCGACACCGAGGGCGTAACTGGATGTACCGGAGCCGAATGAAAGCGCCGAAAGATCGCCTGTTAGTACGGCAGACAGCACTGATTGCTCAATACTGGCCAGGATCCCGCCGTTTGCCGACAAGTAGGCAATCGCATCCTCAGAGTAGCCAGTTACTCCTGCTTGGCCAGCGATGCTATCCAACGTATCGAACGGGTTATACGGAACACAACCTTGCAGTCGAGCGATCTCGTCGGCGCACTGATAGCCGCCAAAACCGTCCGGTTCAATGTCCAACGCGCTTGCTGCACGCTCGACATTAATGTCTCCAGTGTTGCTTTGATTCTGCTCGGTGATGCCATAGGTTCCATAGACGCTCAGATGCATACCGTTGGCGTAGTCAAAGTCCAACGCCGCCACAGCCCGGAACGTCGATCGAATATTCGAGGCAGATACCGGACCAAATTCCTCAATGCGTTCGAACGTCGTTACGGAATCGAGCGATGTAATGCCCGCCCCTAGCAACTGAGCTCCTACCGTACTTCCAGCGAACAGTGGGTGAGTGGCAAGATCGATGCCCGTCGTACCACCCTCCTGAACAAAATAGACATCTCTGGGGACCCGGAACGGCACTGATTCAATTGCGGAAACCGATTCTACTCGTGCGTAGTTGATCTCAATCGTCGCCTCAGTGCTCTCGTTGACCCCCAGGTTCATCCCAGCCGCAGCGAACTTGCGCTCCATTGGCAGTCTAAGCGAACGAAACTCGTTGAAGTTGAGCGAATCTTCGCGCGCGTTGTATGGCGTTCCATCACCCTTGATGTCGACGCCACCACCGACGAATCGGCTCTCAGGAATAAACCCGGATCCGAGATAGTCCAGGGTATCCAGGAGCCCATCGCCATCTGTATCAATCGACCATTGACTGACCGCAGAGAACTCCCGCTCGCTTGAGAGGATTCCGTCATCATCAGAGTAACCGATAGATCCCCAAGCGTTGAGTGAGCCCATGTTGCCACCGATCGTGAAATTCAAGTCGGTGCGACGGCCGTCCCCATCGGCCATAGATGTCTGGGCATCAAACTGCATGCCTTCAAAGTCATCTTTAAGGATGATGTTTACGACACCCGCTATGGCGTCAGAGCCGTAGACTGCTGACTGACCACCGGTCAGCACCTCAATTCTCTCAATAATCGCGGTCGGGATCGTATTCAGGTCTACGCCATAGCCCGAACTCGGAGCGACGCCGGAGACGAACCGCCTACCGTCAACCAGCACCAATGTTCTCGAGGACTGCAGGTTTCGCAATGCAGTCGTATAGATTCCGCTGTCCGTGGTGCTGCCTGCGTTGTCGCTGGAGCCGTCGACGTCACTGACTATCGATGGAAGCCGACTAAGCAGGTCCCCTGCGCTGGTTACGCCCACCCCTTCAATCATCTGAGAGTCTATGACGCTCAAAGGGGCGGAGGACGAAAACGCGTCGCGACGTATGTGCGACCCGGTTACCACGACCTCTTCCAGGACTTCTGTTTCCGTCTGTGCAAACGCTGACGTGGTCGTGGAAACACCACCAATAGCAATAGAGAGGAACCCAACAGCCATACCTATAGCTCTCGATGAGCCTACAAGAGACAACCTGACCTTAGCGACCATCCGCATGGCCCTGACACTTGGATTCATGTTCTCTACCCCCGATTCGCGACAAGCACACATTTGCGGCAAGTACCCGACTCTTGAGGACCCCTCGATCTAGATCGAACACGTCGCTCTTCGAACCCGGAAACCACCTGCCACCCCATCAGCGGCCCTGATGACGAGCCGAATAGACAGTGGCCATCTCAGTACCACTGCTTGATTTATTTGTCTCAGCAGACGGTATCGTGTTTCGACCCGCAGCGCAAGTCGAATGCCCTGCCTGGAAAAAGCTGTTCCGGAAACCGAAAGATATGCAATTCGGGGGCGATCCCAACGCATACTTAACAGGCGGTTTTAGCTCGCTTTTTTTGACATTCTGGAGAAACAAATGACCTTTCCGCCGACGCGATACAGCTCTCCGCAGGAGCGACTATTTCGAGTCCACCAGGGCCTCGAACAACGCTTTTTAGCCAAGCGACGTCTTGTGGAATATAATTCTTAATCCACTAGCTGGGACACGTAGACGTTCCAGCGGTTACTCTTGTCAGTCGAAACGGCAAGCTGAAGCGCTACGAATCGGGAAGGTCCAAGAGACCATTGAGGTCATTCAGAAATGGTGTTGAAAAGATCCGCTGAGTGCGTAGTTCGCGCGAATGCGCAGATTGCGGAGAGCCCGTTATGGGATTCACGTGTCGGGATGCTGCTATGGGCTGACATTGCTCGTGGTGAACTCTGGAGAAGCGATGTATCTTCAGGTGAATCCGAACTGCATTCGCTGCACAGTCCGCTCGGCTCTATTGCACCACTTGCGAGTCAAGGCTACCTATTGGCGGGGGGCGAGACAATTTCAGCCGTCGACGCGTTCGGAGAGAGGCCGTATCCATTAGCAAGGGCCTTCGACGATCGCCGGCTGAAGCTGAATGACGGAGCACTCGATTCGAACGGACGATTCTGGGTTGGCTCTGTTGCAATCAGCGGCGCCAGAGGATTGGGCAACTTGTACTGCCTCGACAATCGTCAGACATTGCACCCCATCCTGTCGGACGTGACCATATCCAATGGAATGGACTGGAGTCCGGATAATCGTTGCTTCTACTACGTAGATTCTTCGACTGGCGGTGTTGACACGTTTGACTACGTTGCCGATGAACCGACCTTACTGAACAGGCGACGTTTCATTGATCTACCAACAGAACTCGGTCTGTGTGACGGACTAGCCGTCGATACTGATGGCTGTATTTGGCTGGCCGTATGGTTCCTGGGAGAGATTCGACGCTACTCCCCGGATGGCCGCCTGATCGAAATAGTTTGTGTACCGGCTACCCTGACAACAAGCTGCACGTTTGGCGGAAACGATATGAGGACTTTGTTCATTACTACAGCGAAAGGCCTACCGAAAGACGGGCGCCAAACTGGCGAACTGGCCGGTTCGATCTTCGCAATAGAGACCAGCACGCGGGGCCAGTCCAGGCCGGCGTTCGTTGGGACGAACTAGATTCTCTTTGCCGAGCATCGCCGGAGTACGGATCCGTCTCTTTGCAGCAATCCGCATGTCGGCCCTCAGTTCAGCCTGCTTACCGGCGAGATCCCACTGCTCGGCGGCTGGACCCTCTCGAACTGGCCGGTAGACCTGCGCGCGTGGGCACGATGCACGGTGAACGACGTACTGAACGTCGTCCAGTTGAATCGGCTAGTCTGGCTTGCTCAGGTTCTGCCAGATGCCTGCTGTGGGCTCCGCCGGTCTTACTCGGTACTGTATGAAATTACCGTCTGCGATTGCTCACCGAGCCCTTCGATGCCCAGAGAGACCTCGTCACCCTCCACTAACCAGATCGGAGGTACCATTCCCGCACCCACGCCCGGCGGTGTACCCGTACAAATAAGATCTCCGGGCTCGAGTCTCACGAAAGTGGATAAATAGCTAACAATCGTAGCGCAGCTGAAGATCATCGTCCGTGTATTGCCCGTCTGCATGCGTCTGCCGTTGACATCAAGCCACATTCCCAGGTTCCGCGCATTGTCAATCTCATCGCCAGAAACAATGTACGGACCCGTTGGGCAGAAATTCGGGAAGCTTTTGCCCTTGGCCCATTGCCCCTCTCTCTCTAGTTGCCATGCCCTCTCGGATACGTCGTTCACAACTGTATACCCGAGTATATGTTCGAGCGCTTGTTCCTCTCCAATGCACAACGCCGACTTACCGACCACTACCCCTAGTTCCACCTCCCAATCCAACTTGCTCATATTCGGCGAGTACAGAATCGGAGAATTCGGCGCACAAAAGCTTCCAGAGGACTTGTTGAATAGAATCGGCTCCTTGGGAGGCACCATGCCCGCCTCCTTCGCGTGATCTGAGTAGTTCAGCCCGATGCAATAGATGTTTCTTGGCTGAAGCATCGGCGTACCAAAGCGTACTCCCTCAAGATCCACGACCGGTAAGTTGTTCCAGTCCGAACGTAGAACCCGCTCTTTCAACATCGGAATTGTTTGCGGCCCTATATCCTGAACAAGAGACGACAGGTTGCGGGCTATCCCTGACTCGTCGATAGCGCACGGCACTTCTGAACCAGACTTACCCACTCGACAGTACTTCATCACATCTCCTGCAGGTGCCTCTTGCCCCACCATGTATCCGCGAGCGGCTGGCCTCCCACGAAACTCTTCACACCCAACTCGTCCTGAATTCGCAGACACTCATTCCACTTCGCCATCCGCTCGGAACGAGTGAAAGACCCCACTTTCAGCTGTCCGCACCCGAGGCCTACTGACAGATGACTGATACTGACATCCTCGGATTCGCCGGAGCGGGCCGATACGACGGACCGCCACCCATTCTGATTCGCCACACTGAACGTCTCTATTGCCTCAGTAATCGTTCCTGCTTGATTCGCCTTAATGAGGACCGCATTGCAGGCCCCTATCTTTGCTGACCTATCGGCAAGCCTTGCGTTTGTCACGAGGTAGTCGTCACCGATGATCTGGACGCGATCGCCAAATCGACGTGTAAACTCGATGGTCCCCTCCTCATCGTCTTCTGCCAGCGGATCCTCGATCGACGCAATCGGGTAGTCATCAATCCAACGGCCGAGAAGATCGATGAGCGCTGCGTTGTCGAGCGTCCTTCCATCGAGCGCCAGCCGGTATCGGCCGTTCTTACCAAACTCTGAAGCCGCGACGTCCAGAGAGATCACAACTCGTTCGCCCGGCTTCTCCCCCGCCTTTTCGATTGCCGCAACCAATGTTTCCAGTGCCGCCTCGTTACTGTCGAAGTCCGGCCACCATCCGCCCTCATCCGCAACTCCTGCGCGACGACCTCTTGACTCCATGATGTCGCCGGCCGCGAAATAGATTTCGCTGGTAACTTCCATGACTTCATCGAACGAAGACGCACCCGGCACCATCACCATGAAGTCCTGAATATCGACGCGACGCCCCGCATGCGCGCCACCTCCGAAGATCTGAATCTCGGGTAGCGGAATGGACGCCATCCTGCCGAAGGTTTCCGACACATACCGCCACAAAGGCAGACCCTCATGTGCCGCCGCCGCATGGAGAACGGCTAGTGACGTCGCGACCGCTGAGTTTCCGCCCACCGTCTCTTTCAAGGGCGACTCATCGACTCCGAGAATCCTTCGATCAACATCCGCCTGGTCAGTTGCTTCTGCACCACGAACTGCCGGTGCAATGAGCGCTTCGATCGCCTTCAACGCTGACTGCACGTCCCTTCCTCGCAGACGCTCGTTGTTGTCACGCAGATCAACTGCCTCACGTGCACCTCGGGACGCACCGGCTGGTGCGATCGCGCGCCCCTTGGTGCCATCTTCAAGCTCTACTTCAACCTCTACAGTAGGATGACCTCGCGAGTCCCAGACCCGCCGACCCCTTACACCGGAAATTCTGCTCATCTTGTAGATCTCCGCGAAGCATCTCGAACCATCCCTAGAAGTTCCGAAACACTTGTCGCAGGCCGTACCAGCTGTTCTCGCGCATACTCCCGGACAAGTTCCCGAGTCGCTCCAGCCAGGTACTCCACCGGCGACTTCCCATCGACACGCGCAAGCATCAGCGCCGGCAGCGTCTCGCACACACGTGACTCCAGCAACTCTACATTCTCCCAGCTACAATGCTGCGCATACGCAGACCAGAACTCGGCAACCTCGACAAGGAGTGTTTCCGCGTGCTCCGGCATATGAATCGCTTTCAATATGAGATGGTTGGCACAGAATGCGACATCGAACGCCGGGTCACCCATTGTCGCGCACTCCGCGTCCAGCAGTATCGGCCTTCCGTTCCTGAACAGTATATTCTTAGGGCTGACATCCCCATGTAGCAGGACCAATTCGTGTCGACTGAGTGCGTCGATCCGCCTCTGTAACGATCGCGTTCTATCCGGATGCCGACTCATCGTGAAACGAAAGTAAGGATCCACTCGTAACTGGCTAAAGTCTCTCTGATTCTGAAACAGCGTATGGTCTATTGTTGAGGTAGCCGAGGCACTATGAATCCTTCCGAGCGTATCGCCGACCGAGGACGCTTCTCCTCCATGAGGCCTCTGCTCAAGTAACGCCTTCTTCCACAGATATGTGCCTTGTCCATCAATGTACTCCATTGCGAATCCGTTTAATTCGGAATCTCGGCCGAGTAACCTTGGTGCCGAATCCCGTACGACACGACTGGCAAATTCTAACCACCTGTACTCTGCTGCGTTACGTCTAACCGGCGCATACCAGTCTGCTCGCACTTTCAGCCTTTCCAAGGCGAACTTCACACATACCTTTCTTTCGCCCAGATCGACTACGGCAATGTCTGAGGAAACGCCACCCGCAAGTGGTTCTACAGCACGCACTTCTGACGCACTCGCCAACCCCAGCGATTCGACGAGCCGTGTGGATCGCTCATTGAGCGATAAACCATCAGACATTACAAAGACACCGCGCGTTCTCGACGTTCCCGACCACTTGGCTGCACTTGCGCTATAGCCTTAATGCCGCCTGCGCATCCAATGGATACATTGGGCGTCGAACTGACCGATAGTCGAGCCGCTGTAAGTCTATCGAAGTCGATCCGGGTGTATTGGCAAGAACAAATCTCGAACACACGGAACCGAAGGCTCCTCTGGGCGCATTGACACCCTTAAGGATCAGTAGACGTTGCTCTGCCGGCTGGACGCCTACCGATCGAAACTGCATTTGACTGACGTTACCTACCCTGTTGCTTGTGATCACAATACTGATATCACCCTCCGTTCTAAGAACGGCCGTATCGCCAGAATTGAAGTAACGGTAGCCTTCGTGCGTATTGCCTGTCTCTTCAAATCGCCCGTTTGACGTCGCTATTACGGTGCCGCAGACCTGTAATGGCTGACAGTACTTCTTCTCTACTTTGCCACCGAGGGCTAGCTCTACGTAGTTGCCGACGCCTGCGGAAATGCAGATTCGCGCCGATTCCGGATCAAACATAGTCAGAGCAATCTTGTTCAAGCCCTGTTCCAGCGCGATCGCGAGCAAGATCGTCGAATCGCCCCCTCCACCACCGCCAATGTTGTCACCGATATCGAGGACGCCTACCGGACCGCGCTCATCACGAATCAGCCCTGCGTGTGTCATCGCTTCCAAAGGATCTGGTACGCGATCAATCATCTCTTCTCGCCGTGCCCAGACGCGCGTGGCCAAACGTGTCGCGAGGGTATTCGCAAGCACCTGATCGCTATCCGTAACGACAACCACTGACATACCCGTATCAGGAACATCGGACCACGGAAAACCTTCGACTAGACTTGCACTGAGAACGCCCGGGACATCCAGGCACACCTCCATCTCATCGAGCAGATCCCGCATTGGGCTTTCATTGGTATTTGATCGTGTAATCCCTTGAATGATCGGCAAACGAACAAAGGAGTGAACAGGCCGCACATCACCAGCCAGCACACGGCCCATTATTCGCCCACACTCCAGTCCACGGTCATACGTATCGAGATGCGGATTCGTTCTATAGAAGACCGGCCAATCACACAGCTGAACCATCCGCTCCGAAGCATTGGCGTGCATGTCAAATACAGCACCGATAGGGACATCCGGCCCAACTGCTGCGCGTATTCGCAGAAGCACCGTCCCGTCAAGATCCTGATCCAGGTCCGATACTGCCGCCCCGTGAAGCGTGATCAGGACTCCATCCACTGGCAGCGCTGCGCACAGAGTCGAGACGAGCTCCTCAAGCAGGGCTGATGTAGCGTCATTGCTAATGACGCCAGACGGCTCGGCCCTAGCGAAAAGTAGCGGAACGATCTCGAATCCACATTCGCGAGACGCATCAAGGAAACCTGACACCACTGCGTGCCCTCCTTCGAACGCAGAGAGCACTTCTCCACCCCGGAACATACCACCACGTTCGAAGTCGGCGTACTCCGTGCGGATCGGCGAAAACGTATTCGTTTCGTGTGAGAGCCCCAGTACTGCTACACGCTTCGGCATCGCCTCAACCTTTCTTCAATCATGCTGGATCCTTGCCGGCCAGAAGAAGCTCGCCAAGAAGGTCGTCAAGAAGCTGAGTACAAATGATGCAGGCATGATCCAGGTAAACGAGATCGGCTTCTGCAGTGCGAACAACTCCATTCCGAACGAGATACTGACACTTGTGGCAACCCCTACTGCAAATCCCAGCAACACCGCCTTGGCACCCGCTCGCCCAATAAGCATTCCCGAGAAGAACATCGCGCCAAGCGGTGCAACGAAGAGATGATTGACGCGCTCCATCAGTTCAAGAATGTTCCAGTGACTCCTCTGCATGAGCTCATTCACCGCCAGCGCCAGTACCATACCGAGAATTCCCGAAAAAACCGCGATCTGAACTGCCTTCTGGACACCCTCGTTGACTGCCCCTTTCTGGCCGTCGTCTGACAGAAAGTTGACGACCACCACGCTCGACACTGAGTTTATGCCGGAACTCAGACTCGACATTGCGGCCGCCAAGAGAGCCGTGAGAACAAGCCCGGTGACACCCGGCGGAAGCACGTGTGCAATGAAGTTCGGAAAAACCTTATCCGCCTCCTTCGTTATCTCGTTCTGAAATTCTTGCAGAGGCAGCGCGGACTGCTGGAAATAGTAGTAGAACAGTGCCATACCGCACGCCATGAGGAGCGTGATCATCGACACGTTGCTGACTGCGAACACCCAGACTGATCGCCTTGCTTCCGCTTCGGATGAAGTACTCAAGTACCGCTGTGCGGCGACTTGATCCGCTCCATGTGTACAAATATTCCAGACGAGCATTGTGAGAATCGCGCCTACAACTGTCACTCTTACTGTTGGATCGAAACTGAAGACCGGCACCTCGCTTCGACCTGCTTGAGCGAATACGTCCCACCAATCGAGTGGATTAGTCTCTGTTGTCGACCCTACGTAAACGAGTGTGAGTATCGCCCCACCTGCAAGAATCACGAACTGCGCAAAGTCCGACCAAATGACTGCCCTGAAACCGCCGATTGACGTGTAGAGCGTCGTCATTATTGTTGTAATTACTATCAGCCAAACCGTACTCCATCCAGTCATCGTTGATACTGCGAAAGATGCCGTATAGATAATGAGCCCCATCCATATCAGCCGAGTCACGACGAAGACCACAGCACCAACACTGCGCACGTCTCTTCCGAACCGATGCTCCAAATACTCGTAGACGCTCGTGTACTGCAACCTCATTAGCGTCGGAATGACCCACCTGTTGACAATCGGAATCACGAATACAAACGCCAAGAGATTCGCGAAGAATCCAATTCCATGCCGTACAGCCTCTCCAGGAACCGACAAATAACTCAGTGTGGAAAGCAACGTCGCCAGAACGCTGATGCCCGCCAAGTACCAAGGCGTATTTCGGTTGCCGAGAAAGTAGGTCTCTTGCGTCTGCTTGCCGCGCGAGAACGCGATGCCTAGCGCTATCAATCCGGCCAGGTAAGCGACGAGAATAACGAAATCGATTAGTTCAAGCGCCATCAATGACTTCGCCTATTTAGTTACCAACTCTTTGTTCGAAGCCCGGCAAGAGTCCGAGCCGATATGATTCGATTTCGCGAAAGTTACGCGAGGCCCAAACCCTCAAGGATCCGGGCGACCTTCCGTTCGCCTTCCGGTGTCTGGCGAGTAAACGGCCGTGGCGCGTAGTTTCCTGGCATACCGCGAATATTCATTGCAGCACTGAAGCCGCCGAACACCGAGTTGACAGTGGCGACCTCCGCCAATCGCTCAATCCTCCGGGAAGCTTCGCGCAGCTGGCTAGCTGACTCCTGATGAAGTGCATTGATAAACTCGACGGCAAGAGCCGGCGCTATAGCAAACAGCCCATCAATGATTCCGTCGGCACCAAGGCGCATTGCCACCTCGGGGAATTTCGACAGCCCTGATAGCACATTGAAATTCCTGGTTGACTGAAGCTCGCTCGAGCAAAGTCGGACATTGTTGAGGTCTCCCGACTCCTTGATCCCGATGATATTCGATACCTGCGCGAGCTCCTCGATCGTCTCATAGGTCAGCGAATGGCCCGTCGTCGCCGGAAGGTTGTACAAATAGATGGGAAGGTCGGTGCTCTCTGCTACCGTTCGAAAGTGATCGATTAGCTCGCTCTGCGAGAACTTGAAGAAGTACGGACTGATTACCGCAACGGCATCGACCCCTGCCTCTCGGGCCCATCGAACTCGCTCGACCGTCCGCGACGTACTCGTATCGCCGCAGCCCGCAATAACCGGTACTTCGTTGGATACTTCAGTCCTGACCACGTTTAACGCTTCGCGGCAGACTTCTTCCTTGAGCAACTGCGCCGCACCCATTGAACCAAGAACCAGCAACCCGTTGATTCCTGCCTCAACTTGTACGCGCACTTGCTTACGCATTCCTTCACGATGCAGGTCTTCATTGTCGGTCAGCGGCGTACCGAGAGCTGTAATTGCGCCTGAAATGTACATACAGTTTCCCTTACTTATATGGGCTTGCAAACCGAACGAATGGCGCGTTGTCCCGGTCCCTATCTGCTACAGGGAACCCGTCTGCGTTAAGCACTCGGCGTTTCGTGATAGTGGTACGGTATTTCTGGTGGCTCTATATTGGTCGTCGTCAGGCACGGTGGCGAATGGCTGCGCTACAGCCGGCCCAGGACGTGGCGCACAGTATCGAGCGTTCGCTCGACGAGATGCTCGTCGTGTGCGGCAGTGACAAACCATGTTCCACGACTGGTGGGTCGAACCCCTTGGTCCTGCAAGAGTGCCAGAAACGACCGTTGCCGATCGTTGTCGCAGTTCTTGAGCTGCGCGTAACTTCGTATTTCATTGGACGCCGAAAAATATGTGTTGAAGACACTTGGAAACCCCTGCACACGAAGTGAAGGGTCACTGTCTGCTGCGATACTGCGGATTCCATCAATGATGGCCTGCCCTACTCTCTCAATCCGCGTGTAGACTGCCCCGCCGTTCTCTTGCAGCAGGTCGATCGTCGCAATACCCGCGGACAGGCTGACCAGATTGGCGTTATAGGTTCCTGAATGAGTCACAGCCCCAGACCCGATACTACTCATGATCGACGCTTTTCCGGCAACCGCCGCTACTGGGAAGCCGCCCCCAAACGCCTTCGCATATGTCGCAATATCCGGGACAACACCAAACTTCCCCTGCGCGCCATCAATACCCAGCCTGAACCCCGTAATGACCTCGTCCATTACCATTACAATTGAGTATCTGTCACATAGCGTACGGACCGCCTCCAGGTATCCCACATTGGGCGGAATGACGCCTGAGTTACACATCACCGGCTCCATCAGGATGCAAGCGACATCATCCGCATTCTTATCGAGGTACTCGGTCAAGAACTCCAAGTCGTTCCATGGAAGAACGACAGTATCACTGGCCGCCGCTGCTGACTGACCACGGGACTCTGGAATTGGAGTACTTGCTGGTTGGCTTCCGGGCTCTATCGGAGAAGACGTCAGGTTTAGCAGCACGTTGTCAAACCAACCGTGATAGTGCCCTTCGAACTTTATGCATTTCCTCCGGTTTGTGAAAGACCTGGCTGCCCGTATTGCAGTTTGAACCATCTCGGAGCCAGACATCCCGACTCTCACTAGCTCGGCGCATGGAATGACAGCTTGCAGGCGCTTCGCCAACTCAAGCTCCAACTCGGACTGACCAGCGAATAGTTGTCCGAGATGGAGTGACTCGGACACTGCTCGCACAAGCTCCTTGTTTGCATGACCAAGCAAAGCCGGGCCCATGCCCGCGGCATAGTCAATGTACTCATTGCCGTCGAGATCTGTAAGAAGAGCCCCCCTTGCCGACTTGAAGCACAGCGGGCCAGGCTGACCGCCCAATCTCACATTCGAGTTGACGCCCCCTGCGATGTACTTTGACGCTTCCGCAATGTATTCGATCGATTTATCGTGCCGCATCAATGGACCTGCCGCTATTATTTCTTCATTGGATTCTGACAATGTCCGCCCCCCTTGGATGGCCCTGTCTTCGCAGATGCAGGAGCACCCAACATCAGGGAACGAGCATCAGATAAGGGACATAGACAAGTCCAGTAGCTGATACCTTTATTCCATAGACTGGGATCGTATCAGATTCACCGTGGAAATCAAACCTGTTCAATCTGGCCCAAGGCCAGATTGTTTGTGCTTGAGAAGCACCATACAAAGCGGCAGGTTGTGGCGGTTACGTAACGCTGGGCATACGTCGGTATTCTGTTGCGCCCCATGATGCGGCACCCACGCTGTTGCCGTATATTGGGATACTGTGTTCCAATAGATGGATTGCATCTGCTGGTGCACATGCGCACGCAAAGCAAAGACTGGCATTGCGGCTCCACGCCGTGGCTCACGAAACACGCGAAATGAGGAGGGACTCTGAATGGCGAAGAAGGAACGAGGAATTCACGAACTCTTTGCATCTGACCCGGAATCAGCGGATTACCAGCTCTGGAAGCGACGCACTGACAAGCTAACTCGCCGCGGATTTCTCAAGGAGAGTAGTCGTCTTTCAATGTCTGCCGTTCTTGGGCTGACCATCCCGTTTGCCCACTTGATGCCCAAAGGATTGATCCCTGTTGCAATGGCGGACTCAACTGACGCTCTTTCGATTGAAGGGAAAGAGGGACTCATTGTCCTGAACGACCGACCCGTTAACGCGGAAACTCCTGCGCACCTTCTTGATGATGACGTGACGCCGGCCAAGTACCTGTTCGTACGAAACAATGGCTTACCACCAACTGCGGCTACCTTGCAGCCCGATGCCTGGCAACTGACCGTTTCGGGAGAGGCTGTTGAATCGCCAGTGACCTTTTCTATTTCGGATCTCAAGCGCCAATTCAAACACTACACGTACTCGCTGCAACTTGAGTGTGGTGGAAATGGACGCAGCGAGTTTGCGCCAGCAGCGCCAGGCAACCAGTGGACACTTGGTGCAGTGGGCTGCCCCGAGTGGACGGGAATTAGATTGCGTGACCTGCTTGACCATGTCGGTATTAAGCCGAACGCAGTCTACGTTGGCTATTACGGATCAGACACACACGTTAGCGGGGACCCAACGAAGGCGCCGATTTCACGTGGAGTTCCGATTAAAAAGGCTCTCGAGGAAGAATCCTTGATAGCGTGGGCAATGAATGGCGAGGACATTCCCTTGCTCAACGGATATCCGCTCAGACTGGTCTTTGGTGGCTGGCCCGGCTCGGTATCCGGTAAATGGCTGAGCCAAATTGTCGTGCGCGACCGGGTTCATGATGGCGAGAAAATGGGTGGCAGCTCGTATCGCGTACCTTGCAAACCCGTCGCCCCGGGAACAGAGGTGCCCCCTGATCAGATGTGCATTATTGAATCGATGCCAGTGAAATCACTAATTACTCGCCCACGCTCCGGCATTCGGCACACCCTCGGCCAAGACCTGCCTGTGAGGGGTCACGCATGGGCTGGAGATCTCTCCGTATCTGCCGTTCACGTTTCTATAGACTTTGGAGCAACGTGGCATCCCGCATCACTATCCAAGCCCGTCAATCGACTGGCATGGCAGCGGTGGAACACGAAGCTGCGTTTCCCGCAAAAGGGATACTACGAAGTGTGGGCCCGCGCCACGGACACCGCTGGTCACTCTCAGCCAACGGTAATTCCTGGATGGAACCCGAAAGGCTACCTGAACAATGCCAGTCACCGAATCGCGGTAGAGGTCATATGACTAGACAACTGCCCGGCTGCCTGATCCTCAGTCTCGTTCTTCTTAGTCACCCTGCCGTAGCTGAGATCGACCAAAGCACCGGCCTCAAGGTCGCGCCGGGTTGGGAGCTGGTACGAGCTCACTGCGTTGGCTGCCATTCATCCAAGCTGATTACTCAGCAAAGTGGCAGCCGGGACGAATGGCTCAAGACGATTCGATGGATGCAGGACACGCAGAACCTGTGGCAGCTCGACCCGGCCGTCGAATCGACCATTCTTACCTATCTCTCAACCAACTATCCGCCGCGACAACGCACTCGGCGCAAGCCAATTCCGGAAAACCTGATGCCGCCGTCATGACCGGCACTTGGTCGACTTTTTCGTCCTACCGAGACGATGGATGCTCGCACCACGCTTTAGTTGGTATTATTTGTAGCCGAAGATTTCGTTCAGTTGCCCCAGTATGGATTCCGGACTTTCCCCCTGTCGCAGGCAGTGCTCCAAACTGCTGCATGCTTCATCCTGCGGGTCCGTGTAGCCCGGATTACGAGGCCTGATATAGCCGCGGTCGATTGAATCCAGCGTTGATGCGAAGAAGTCTCGCGTCTTACGGTTTACGCTTTCATCGACCCATGCAGAACGTCGACCCGGCTGGCCGAGACTCAATGCCATCTCCCGTTGGCACTTCACTCCAAGCAGGTTCTCAACAAACTTTGCCGCCAGCTCCGGATTCTCGCAATGACGGGAAATTCCGAGCCCGGCTCCTCCCAGGATGGTTCCGAACGCATCGTCTTGCCCAAGTCGGGTCGGACCAAACTCGATCGGATGTCGTCCATCACACCCCCCGTACTCGTCTGTGCTATACGCCGAAAACCCGAATATGAATGGGCAATAGGCAAACTCATCCGTTCGCGCCATTGTCTCCAGACACTCGATCGAGTCCCAGTCGAGAACATCCGGCGTCGACAGTTCGATTATTCTCTTCATGATCCTGATAGCGTCCAGCCCTACACTGTCAGGCACTACAGATGTTCTGGCAGAAAATGGTTTTGCGCCGAGTTGACAACAAAGACTGAAGAACGTCATCAGGCTCCCTGCACTCTTGAATGAGATCGCCAGCTTGTAGCTACTGCCCTCGATCCTGCTCATGATGTCTGGCACTGTGGCAGACGTCAGGTCATCCCTTCGCAACCCGATTCGTTGACACAAATCAGATCGAAACGCAGCCACCTGACAAGCCGCGTCGAGTGGAAGCGCCCACAGACCGCCATCATACTCGTACAAGTCAACCCCGAATCCCACGACATCGTCGCGCAGCTCACGGATGAATTCCGGGCTCAAGTACTCCTTCAGATCGTAGAGAAGCTCGCGTTTGCAGGCATTTCCAACAAACGGATGATCAAAAACAATGAGATCCGCCTTCGATGCCACGACGTCGATCGGAAGCGCGGAGAAGTCCGCCAGCGAATGCACCGTCCACTCAAGCCGTGAATCGGGCAATTCTTTGTTTAGTGAGTCGGTTGCAGCCTTTAGACCTGCGTAACCTCGCGGGTGATCCCACGTGATTCCTGTCAACACAGCTACGCCTTCATCTCCTTCCACGGATTTTCTCGTCATTTACTCGCTCACCTCTTCTGAGCCCCGCAGCAGACCTTGCAGGTATCCGACCGAGTGTGTGAGCCCCATTAAGTCTCGTTCCCAGGGATATTCCCAATGACCCTGGTCTTCGCCCATTGACGGCGCATGAGCGGGCACTATTGCCCCGTCGAATCCAACCTGCCGCAGAGCCTTGACCACCGATGGGAACACGTCACTTTCGTCAAAGAACACCTCTTCAAAGCGTTCCTTTACACCTCGAACCGCCTGGAAGTGGACGTAGTGAAGCTGATCAGTCCTACCGAAGCTCTCCAGTCCTGCATACATATCCTCGGAACCCATCAGAGCCCAGTTTCCTAGGCAAAACGTCAAGCCGAACATTGGACTATCGGCGATCTCGCGGGCGCGCTCGAAAGCGTCTAGGCACCGAAAAGGACGCGCGATTCCACCAAGTGACGGCATAAGTGGATCATCCGGGTGCATGGCTATTTTTACACCGGCATCCTCTGCCGTGGGCATGATGCCCTGGATCAAGAACGTGAAGTTCTCCCACATCTCGTCTTCGGTATAGACACGATCGTGTGTCAATGGCGCATCTTTCACGAGTTCGTAGTCGAAGGTAGAAACCGCAGCACCGCCCCGCCCTGATCGCGGCAACTCGGTTAACGTATTGTTCGATTCACGCCCCAGGGTGTGAGCAGCAGAGTTCTCGCCGCCGTTGTCATGCCGGACTTCCGAAAGCGGTCGATTCGTTCGCCATACTCCAGATGGTAAGAAGTGAAATCCGAATATGGGAATTCCCGCACGCCCAATGTTCCTAATAGTCTTCTGCAGGTTCTTCAGCTGTTGCTCACGGCCGGGTAGCCCAAGCATCAGCTTGTCGTAGTGAGCGATTGGAACGTTCTCGAGTGCGGCAACCTCTAATCCGAAGCTTTCGACTCGTTCCCGAAGCCGCCGCAACTCGCCAAGCGAAAGAAATGGTCCATCCTGTGTGGGCCAGTGCTGATTGAGATTTACATGCGTGACACCTAGCTGATTAATGTATCGCGCCTGCTCCTCGGTGATCTCACGGATCCCGTGCATAGCAATCTTCATTGTTAAACGCCACTCCTACCGTGATTCATGCCAAGAGATGTAAGAAATTCGCTTTGCGCAAACGCTGACTGCCCCCACAGATTCAACCAACTTTGCCAGACAAGGATTCCTCGCGATTTATGCCGAAGGTCCTCGCCGGTCTGTAACGCCTCGTGACCCGGGAAAAGCCTTCCTTTTCCGCGCCTTACGTTGACTGAACCCGACATCAGCGCAACAGCTCTATCCCGCCTGTTGGAATTCTAGTATTATTGGATGAGACTATATGTCCCCTACTGCAGGAATTCAATACTTCAGGGATTTACCAGGTTGGCGGAAGAAAAGCTTTTGAAACTTCAGGGTGGCGCGATCTCCATGGTTCTTGCTCCGGAATCTGGCGGAGAGATCCGAGAAATCCGTACGGAAAGCGGTACGAATCTACTGTTCTATGGGTCATGGCCCCCACAATCTGCCGCCAACGAAAGTCGTACCCTCGAGAATTGCGAAGGTCGCTGGCTGTCTGCATACCGCGGAGGCTGGCAGCTCTTGTTTCCAAACAGCGGTGCCGCATGCACTGTCCTTGACACTCGACTTCCTATACATGGCGACGTCACAAGAACAAGATGGACGTGGGACTGGGTCAACAGAAAACGCGAATTGCGGATGCATACCTCATCGCGGCTGGGTCTTCGGATTGAGCGAAGAATCTCTCTGGATAGAACGGAACCTCTCATTCGCATAGCCGATACAGTACACAATCCCGCGTCTCACGCAGCCCCATTTCTGTATGCCAATCATCCTGCTTTCGGACCACCGCTGACTGAGGTTGGCGCAAGGATTGACTTACCTGACGGCGCAAGCGTATGTGTGGATTCTCAACACGTTGGCGAATTGTGTGACCTGGAACCTGGCGCACGAAGCCAATGGCCTAACGTACCTTCCAGGCACGGCACTCTTTCCGATCTATCAACCATACCCGACGACCGGGTGGATCGACTCTGCTACATCGAAATGCCAGAGGCATGGTACGCGATTCGCAACCCCACAAATGGACTCGGCGTAACGATGTCCTGGAACCTCGAACACTGTCCCGTTCTCTGGTTTTGGCAGGACACTGGGAGTGACAGGTTTCCATTGAATGGCCGCGCAAGGATCACCGCGCTGGAGCCTCAATCGCAGTATCCGTCTCACGGTCTTGCGTGTGCTATTGCAGATGGAATGCATCATCTGCTTCCGCGAAATGCGACTCTCACTACGGCGTTGACGTTTCGCGTTTTCGACGCCGACGAACGGCCGGTGACTGGCGTTACGCCCAGTGGACGACCCTTGTACGGCTAGAAGCGGATCTCCTAGCCGAGACCTAGAGAAATGAACGCATCCGCTTACGAGACAACAACTCAGACCGAAGAGCAACGACCCGAGTGCGCCAAAACTCCCCGCAGCATGCCGCGTGCTCGCAAAGTAACCTTGGAGTACGACGATGATGCAATTTGAGATGATACTGCTGTGACGTACAAGCTGACTAACCGAGTCGTATGGATCACTGGCTGCGACACTGGAGTGGGTCGAGAACTGGCTCTGGGCTTTTCGAGAAATGGCGCAACAGTGATCGCGACTTGCTTGACGGACGCTTTGCAGACAGGCTCATTTGAGGCCGAATTGCGCAATAATTCGGAAACCTCTCGAGTACTGCAGCAAGACGTCACTTGCGACGAACATGCACAATCAGTCGCGGAACACATAGAAAAACTGGGTGCTAAGAAGATTGTCCTCATCAACAACGCCGGCATATATCCGAGAGTGCCCGCTGACGAATTGACGAATACCGATTGGCGTCAACTAATGGCAGTGAACCTCGATGGCGCCTGGTATTCAAGTAACGCGGTCATTCCCCTGATGAAGAAGCTCGGCTATGGCAAGATTATCCAGATCGGCTCAATTACGGCCACACTCGGCGTGGAGCATTTGACGCACTATATCGCGAGCAAGTTGGGAGTTATCGGCATGACGCGCGGGCTTGCTCGTGATCTGGGGCGCTACGGAATTCGATCAAACTGTGTGGTGCTCGGTGCAATTCGCGTCGCAGCAGAAGCCGCTCTCGGCGATCCGGACGTAATCGATGCGAAGGTATTTGCACATCAGTGTTTGACCGAACGACTGGAACCACGCGACGTATTGCCGACATTCATGTTTCTTGCATCCGCGGACAGCGATCCAATAACCGGGCAAGTAATCACAATAGATGCTGGCTGGTCGCACTCGACGTAGGAATCAAGTCGACAGGACCCGCGTTTCGAGTTTGAGCAGAGAGCGATCACGCCCCAAAAACTCGAGGCTCGGCAGTGTTCTGTCCGAATACGGACTACTAATGGAAGTCGGGCTTCGGCGCATGAATCGCTCACAAACCGCCTCGATGTCTTTGGAAGTCGCCAGTTTTTCTGTACTGCGACTCGACACGAGAGCAGTCCGGCGCTTGGTATGTGGCACTCCACGTCGAAACCGCGAGCCCTGTCCGATGGCAAGCGGAAACCTGGACATACGCCTGCGAGCCCCCGGAGAGATTGGGTTGTGCTTGGGTCAACGCGTGGAACTACTCATCCTGGGAGCACTGTTCTGATGAACAAATGTTACGTCATGGTCGTCCTGTTCTTCTCGTCGTTAGGCCTACTGGGAATTTCTGGAGATTCAGTCGCGGACACCCAAAAGTTTGCCGAGTTTCCCGAGTGTCGTTTGCTAAGCGGCGACTCTATTGCCCCGTGCCGAATAGGATATCGCACGTTTGGCGCACTCAACGCAGAGAAAACGAACGCAGTTCTTATTCTCACGTGGTATACGGGGACATCCGCTGATTTGACGTACCTCGTTTCTCCCGATCTGCTCGACCCGAATGAGTATTTCATCGTTATTGTTGATGCCTTGGCAAACGGGGTCTCTTCTTCTCCCTCGAACAACGACGGGCGGGAGAATGGGCGTTTCCCTCAGGTGGAGATTGCGGACATGGTCGACAGTCAGCACAGGCTCCTCACGGATGTACTCGATATTCACTCGCTGCAGGGAATCGTTGGACTGTCAATGGGTGGGATGCAGGCGTTTGAGTGGGCCGTCCGGTATCCCGACTTCTCGAGAAAGACAGTGACTGCTATAAGCAGCCCGCGGCTGCCGAGCTTTGACATTGCAACGTGGACGATCAGAATCCGACTATTGTCGCTCTATCGCCAATGTGAGTGCCTGGAGGCGCTCGAGGCAATGGAAGCTGTGAGTATTGCCTACCTTGTTCCGAAGAAAGTTTCGCAGGAAATCGCCAGAAACAGCGCCGCGTCTGTTATCTCCGATCGTGCTACCGCGCGCTTTGAGAGCTTTAGCGTTGGACGATCGTGGGATCAGCAGCGACAAGCAGAGGCAATGATACGGCACGACGTATCGCATAATCATGGCTATGACATGAATCGCTCTGTGGAAAGCGTGAAGTCTGAACTCCTGGTAATTGTTGGGGCGGACGACCGTGTTGTAACCAAGACGCCGGCTCAGGAATTTGCAGAACTTACGGATTCATCGTTTGTAGAGCTGGATGAGGACTGTGGCCATGGTGACCCTTGGTGTGCAGCCGATGAGTTCTCAAGGTTGATTCGTGACTTTCTTGGTACACCATAATCCGTGAGGTGTTGTGGCGATTATTGGCGGAGAATTCGTCCATCTTAACGTGCCGATGCCGAGAGCATTCCATTCAACGCCTTGGGCCATCCCTGGTCGAACTGGAACGTAGTGAACGGCACGAGTCTGCCCGAGCCGATGGAACTGGGTGGTTGGAAATCGTACGAGATGGTGCTTCGCTGCGCGCACCTGGCTTCGGCGGATTTGTTCACGGTGGCGACCAGGATCGAACTGGGCATCGAAGTCGTAAAGCCCAACGCCACGATTTCGCTACGCTGAAAAGAAAAAGGGCTCACCGAAACCGGCAAGCCCTTGTTCTGATTGGCGCGCCCGGAGAGATTCGAACTCCCGACCGCCTGGTTCGTAGCCGTAAGGGCAACGATAACTTACTGAACAATAAGGCCTAATAGACGGCGCTCGTTGTCCGGATTTCAGTACATCGCACAACAATGCACAGCTTGTGTCGGAAAATTGTCGGAGTCCGGTTTCGACCGTAAGTCCGAGCAATGATCAACTTCAATTAGGAGATGCAGTGCGGATGAGTTTTGACTAGGGACAATCGAAACCAATTCGAGTGTGGGTGTCAGATATCACTTACATCCGCAGTTGGGAAGGCTGGCTTTACCTGGCGATCGTTATGGATCTGCTTTCCCGGAGAATAGTCGGATGGGCCACACGACAGACGATTCACCGGAATCTTGTTTTGGACGCTGTCCTGAAGGCTGTCAAGAAGCGTCATCCTCAAAAACAATTATTCACTCTGACCAGGGTAGCCAGTATGGCAGCGACGACTGGCAGCGATTCTGTCTCAGCAACAATCTCAAACGCAGCATGAGCCGACGAGGAAACTGTTGGGATAACTCGGTTGCTGAGCCCTTCTTCGGCAGCCCAAAAAAAGTACGCATCAAGAAGCGGATATACAGAAACCGCGCACTTGCGGTAGCCGACGTTTCAGACTACATCGAGTAATTCTATAATCGAAAACGACGACATCAGCACCTTGGCGGTGTCAGTCCCCAGAAGTTCGAAACAACAGTGATAGGATGTTGAATTGAGTGTCCACAAGACTCTGGGAGCTCCAAGTCACAGACTGCTCACGCGGGTCCGAATCTATTTAACAAAAAAGCAGCACTCAGTTCCGGACTGGATCCTATGCTCCACCGGCAATGTTGGAGCTTGCGTTCTATACTGTCGTCGCGGAGTATCTTGACCCCTGCAGCACAGCTGGGTATCGGCCTTCCGCAATATGAATTCGACGTCTTCCCAAGCGAGTTCGTTTTCAGTTTGCGAGGAAAGCAGCGACATGAGTGAGTCTATCGAAGAGATTAAAGCAGAGCTAGAACGACTTGAGGAGCGCGTTAAAGAGGGGGAATCGAGCATTTTTCGAGCTCTGAGGACGCTTGTCGTGGATCTGGCAAGCTACCAAAAGGGAGAGCGCAAAGAGTTTCCCAAAGCAGCGTTGATGGGACTTGTATTCGCGTACTTGAGGCCAAGACTGTTAGTCACAATCGCAGGTCTATCGGCAGTCGCGCTAGCAGGCGTGCAAGTGTGGCTTCTGTTGAATCAAAATCGATTATTGGCTCAACAGAACGCATTTATTGAGTCCCAAACAAGCAGTAACCGAATCGAAGCGATCTCTACTATCGTGAGTGGGCTTGACGCGGAAAGCGAGGATTCCGCGCGATTTGCTGTCGCTCAACTTTCGACATATCAGAACGAAGGATTTGATGTACTGATCGAAGTCAGCAAGTATGACAGCTCACTCGGCAGGTTTTCGACGCAAGCACTCGCAAGTGGAGTGGAAGGACATACGAGAGATCAAGCTCTAGCAGTGGTAGATCTCTTGTTTGACCGTTGGTATAAAAATATTGGCGACGCCTATACCCTTGAAGGACGTCAGGCAAGTATTCAACATGTATTCCAGACCTATGAGAGTGGCGGATTTGCTGCCGACGGCGCTTACGAGTCAATCAAGGAGCTGATTGATCAGTCGATGGTTTCAGCATCTATGCTTGTCGAATACCTAGAGAGCTATGAGAAACTACACGGAGTGCATCTAATGCCAAGCAACAATCAAGTTGTGCTCAGTCGATTGCACGATTTCTATAGCGCTTATGGGAAGCTAGCTTCTATCCAAGCTGAACTGATGGTCTTCGCTAACGAATTTGGACTGCGATCGTATCCACTGGACTTACTTGATGAGCATTTTAGCAAGTGGTGCGAACATGACGGATCACTTTGGGAAGCCATGCAAAGCGGAAAGCCTCTTGACACTTCGGAGGAAAGTTTTTTGTACAGCGATGGGAATTGTGCCCGATTGGCTCCGCAGGATTAATGCGCAGTAGAACCTGAGATTCCCTCGCTGCAGGCCGATTCAAACAATCAGCCCATTCTTGCATCATCTTCATTCGTTCCGCTAATTGTGCGGTTCAAGTGTACGCACGGTCGTTCGGATCGCGAACCTGGTGTGCTAGCTGGTGCTTGATGACCTCGGGTCGAAAACCGAGATTCCTGTCAAGCAGAGTTCGCGCTATCGCGCGGAAACCGTGCCCGCTCATTTCTTCCTGGGAAATGCCCATACTTTGCATGGCCGACGAGATCGCGTTGTAATTCATTGGTCAATCCCATTTGGTACTCCGGACTCTCGGAAACACGTGGTCGCCGTGACGCGTAAGTGGTACAAATCCTTCAAGTATACTCCATACTTAGAGAGGCAGTGGCACAATATGATCGTGGATTCAATCAGTGGTCGCAACACATACAGTGTTGATTTGCACGGAAGGTTGCGTCGGTATTTGCACAAGATTGGCCGTCCGGCTGCGCTGATTGTTGCTCACGTTTTCGTGCTTAACTTTGTTCTGGTCTCCTTTTGGCTGCTCATCGAGTTTTTCATACGGAAGTTGTCATTACCGATCTCGATGGTAAGACATAGGTGCGTCAGGCGTTCGAGCAAAGCGGTGGTGAGTTCGGGTTCGCCGAAAACGGTAGGCCATTCCGTGAAGCTAAGGTCGGTAATGATGATCAGGTCTTTCTTATAGTAGAGCCTCGACAGGGAGTGGAACAGCAAGGCGCCGCCGATTTGGCTGAACGGCAGATAGCCGATCTCGTCGAGAAATACAAGGTCGGCATGGGTCATGCGGTTGCCCGCGCGTCCCTGGATTCCCTTGAGCATTTCCAGCTCGAGTTCATTAATCAGTTCGACAGTGGACAAAATCCGGAGCCGCAGGTGGTGTTCGATAGTCGCCTGCACACGCATGGCGCAGGCGAGATGGATCCTGCCGGTACCGGGACCGCCGACGATCACGATCTTCTCGGTCTTCTCGAGGAGTTCGCAGCGGTGCAGCGCCTTGATCCGGCTTGCGGAGACGGAGCTATGGGCGATGTCTAAGCCAGCGAGTTCCGCCACCGTGCCGGCAACGCCGAGCAGCTTAATCGACTTCGGGGTGTCACATCGGCCTCAGCGAACATGGCTAGTATCTCTGCGGTTGTCGTAGCGCGTGGTGTTGGCCTCAAGCTCCTCGCGCAGGGTCAGGGTCGGCGGCGGCGTCAAGGCCTCGGGCCACGGTGCATCGAGAACGCGGGAAAGTTGATTGAGGATGTGGGTCTTGGAGATGACGTTGCTGTCGATAGCATCACGTACTGTCTTCTCGACGAGCGTCTCGTCGTGATGCAGCAACAGGGCAAGGATATTGGCCATCCAGCGGTCGCCTCGTTCGCGCTTGATCAGCGCCTTGCGCAGGCGCCTGAAGCGCGCCGGCATCTCGGCGAACGGCGCGCCGTTCCGCAGCGTCCCAGGCTTCCGTTACACTACCGCGAGGCAACGTTGCCACGCGTATATCCTCTGGCCGGCGCTCTTGCCGCGGTTAGACACGCGAGCGTGCCTAGTAACGACGCTGGCCTCGGCCTCCAGCACGATGCGCTCGGCGTCGGCGCGAAGACTTTCGACCCAGTTGGCCAAGGCGGCCGGTACGCTGAAACGGTTGCGCTCGAGGATTACCAGGCAGGGTGGCGAAACGCGCTTCGAGCGCTCAATGAAGCCGTCGAACGGCGGCGGCACAGCTTGAAGTGCGCCAACTGCAGCTTGGTCTACCTGCCACCGATACGGAGAAAATCCTCGCTCCAGTCGAACTAGAAGGCCTCGTCCGGGGCGAACGCCAACGGAACAAAGACGACGCCGCGACCGACCGTGTTGACCCGCTCCCGCTTGCGCTACCGCCGCTCGCAGGCAATGGCCGCAACCCGGTCGTAGGGCCCGTCAAATCCCAGCGCCACGAGGTCACCGCGCGCTTGCTTGAGGTTACTGCGGCGCTTACAGTTGCGCTTCGATTCGCGCCCAAGCCAGCTCGAGAGTATCTCCGCGTACAGGTCGAGCGTGCTCGTGTTCTGCCGCCGTGAGCACCTCTGCTGCATCTCGCCCGACGCCAGACACTTCCAATTGGCATGTCGCGACATTCGGGTCCGTCTGGCAATCTCTCGGATCGACTGCAGCTCACGGCCGTGCCACCGTCGAATCATGCTCAGTAGATCCACGTCTATCACACTTCAATCACGCCACCCTCAATCGGCAGGAAAAGTGTTACACGAGGGTCATTTGTTGATGCAAATATTCATTCTGATGGCTCACCTTTGGATGCAGACCAACAAACAGGCCTCAATATGTGGCTTGGCGGTATCCGCTGTGTCCGAGGCGCTCATATCGCGACCCATTGGGCTATTGAACGATCGGATGCCCGCCTGCAATTGGACGAGTCGCTAGATTGGTTAGTTTCGACTTTTGAGCGCACTCGATCACTCGCGGCGTTCCAAAGAACGCCGTCGGCGAGATATCTGTTGTAAACAGTCCGAATGTCGATTCGCCGCTAAGCCGTATTACAAGTTCTGGCCTGGGATCGGCGTGCTGCCTTAAGTACGTCGCCTTCACATTATCTGTCCGATTACCGCAGGTTCCACAAAACCGTACGTCAACAAAACCACTGGCTTCAAAATCTACCTTGCCTACACAATGCCGCCACCCGTCAATCCAGAAGTATTTCGGCCTTAACTGCTCGATTATGTCGGTCGGCGAATACTCCTCAACTATAACTTCACCGCCAATCTCAATCGAAATTCCGCACTTGCGCATCGACTCAACGAATTTCAAAGAGACAACAAAACATGGATAATCTCCACAAGCAATAATGTCCGGCCATCGAACAACTTGCATCGCCCCAGTTCTTACATGCAAGTCACCAATTGGCCGTCGCCTAGATACACCACACTCTGGGCATGGGCCTAGATTCGCGATTCCGTCCAAGATTGTCGCAATTTCCGGCCATCCCTCCTCGTTGGCAGAGTTGTGCCCGATAGAAAAAAAGCTCATTGGAATCTTGGATCGCTTCTCAATGCTTCCATCTGTTCTAGTATCTGTTCGCGCGTTGCGTTTGGGCTTCTCTCAAAAAACTGATCCCACTCACGGTTAAACTCGGCGCTCCACTTCTGGTGGTTTCCGACTGGCCCTCCTTCAACCCACCTACCGTACGCTGCGTTGTCGTTGTCAAGGCCTGCTCTCTCCCAGTGCTCTTTGAATCTATCCGCCTGGGGCAAGTCGTGGTGCGCCTGCGGTCGCTGCAGACCTGAAGGCGGATCGCCCAGATTATTTCGAAGGCTACCACACTTGTTGTGAACTAGTACTTGCTGATTGCCAACAAAATACGTCTCGAAGTCGGCAACCGAAATGTTGTAAGTCGTGTCGCGTCGATCGGTCAGCTCAACCCGACTCACCACCGAGTGCCCTTGACGTACAGTCGTAACCTCTTGGCCCACCCTCAAGTCTACAGTTTCTATCCAGCCCGCTCCCTCAATCCACCACGGATGGTCATCTGTGGTTTCAAAAACTTCAACAGAACTATCAGCGTGTCGAATTTCGACCTCCCATATCTCACGCTCGTGCTGCCGAATAAGCGCGACAACCGGTTTTAGTTCAGTCTCACCGGTATCGGGGTTTCGCGAAAGAACAAGGTCACCTTTCTCGATCTCATCAATTGGTGTCAGTCCATCTTCGGTGGCCACTAGGGTCCCGGCGACAAAGCAGCAGACATCTAATCGAAGGACCTTTTTACCAATCCTCTTACAGACGGAGCGGCCAGTTAAACAAAGATATGATCCTATCCCAATAGCGGCGACGCCTGCTGCTGTCCAGTAGCGCTCATTACTAACAGCTGTCCCAACGTTTATTATATCGCCAATCGGTGTGAACTCTTCGACGATTCCTACGCCAATATCCTCGGCGAGTTGCGCCTCATTAGTCTCGTACCAGCGTTCGTCGAGCGTCTCAACGGACAGTGAGCTATTGTTTGGCGAGGTCGGCAGGTTCCGTCCACTTCTACTGAAACCAAATGGCCCGGGATCCGTCCATCGGGGACCCTTGCGGGGGCCACCAAGCGTTCCACCAAGGTAATACGGACACCCGAAATTTGTACACAGCGGCGGTGTGTAATAGTCGGGATCCGCGGCACCTCCCCGCCTATCGCCGCCACCTCCTACTCCCTTGAAGCCTGTCGGATCAATTACACTCGTCGGCGAATTGTCGACGTAACTATAGCGATTCCAGTTCTGGCTATATGTCGAAAGCTGAACGATGGGATCGGGGCTAAGAAATCGCCCCAGCGTTGGATCATAGACGCGACCATTCATGTGAATTAGGCCGGTACGATCAAGATGCTCATGCGCAGTGAACCCTCTAGCCTTGCGTGAATGTCCGGCGTCAAGGTCTAGGAGCTCGGCGAGCTCTGGCGTGGAAATATTTGACGACCAATCTTTTGCTTTCCTTGATCCAAACGGCTCGAAGGCCATCCGATCAAGCACGTTACCGCTGGCATCGGTCACTACATCGATTGAACCCAGATGGTCGTGGTGCGCGTACTCAAAGAATTGCTCAGTAGTGGCTCCTGCAATTGTCACGTGCATCACGTTAGGGCTAACAGCGACTTTGGTCACGGTCTGGGTGCTACCACTGGAATTATCAGTAATGAACTCGGTCGCGCCCGCGTAGCTTACTTTTTCGGTATAGGTATTACCGCCTTCCACCCAAGTTGTCTTCCTGGCGATACGTCGACCGATAGGATCATATGCGAACTCATCCTTCGCCACCGGTGTGGTATCCGTGAGACTGCTGCCGATCACGACCGTCCTTGGCTGATTAAAAGCGTTGTACGCGATGAACTTGTCGTCAGTCGTCCCCACGATGTCGTACCTGGTGACAGCGCCATTTGCGTCATAGGTTAGGTTGTTTGATACACCATTGATGGTCGCAGACGTTACGGCGTGTGCACCCGCAGCTCCGGCGCCATATGCGTATCCGGTGACGTCTGTGTCACCCACTAAGGTGCTGGTCTTGCTCTTGATATTGCCGAGAAGGTCATAGGTATACGCAAGATCTCTAGTATTCGTGGAATTGATAAACGTTTCTGCCATCGCAACGCGATTCAGTACATCGTAGACAATGCTTTCCCTTCGCGTCGTGCTCAGTCCAGCGACAGGACTGCCAGTTCTGCTCTCAAGCGTACCATTGCTCCGCCAATCGTAGGCATTGTCCTGCAGCACGGTGGCGCCCTTGGTGGAAGCGATGCTGTCGATCAGGCCCGTTTCCGCGTTGAAGAGCCGAGTGGTCGAGACTCCGTTTGCGAAGAACTCATCGTCTATATTGCCGAAAGCATCCCGACTCTCGATCTCCTGCAGAATCGTGCTGCCACTCTTGAGCCGCTCTAGATACCCCTGCGCGTTGTACTCGCGCGAAATGACAAGTCCATTTGGATAAGTGATTTCATCCGTTCGGCCGTTTGCGTCGAAGGTGCGCTGTGTTACGTAGGAAATGCCTGTCGATTCGCCGATGGCCGTGATCTGCGTATTGACCACACGTACCTGCCCTTTGCTGTTGTAGGTGTAGGTCTCGGTAAAACCCGGTCCGCCAAATGTCTTCAGTTTGCCCTTAGCAAATAAGCCGTCATCCCATGTCCACGTACTGGTCCCGTCCACAGTCACCAATTGCGTGAGACGAGACAGCGTGTCGTACGTATAGTTGAATGCCTGATTCTCAGCGTCCAGGCTATAGCGAAGCTCGTTAAGCGCGGTGTATGTGAATATCGTCGTTCCGGAGTCTGGGTCAATTCGCTTGCGTTGATTGCCGGTAAGATCGTACTCGAAGGTCGTAGTGACCGTACCTGCCGCACCGCCGTTCACCGCAGCCGTCAGAGGGTTGCCGTGAGCGTCGTAGGTGTACGTAATCGAGGGGTTGATACTCGTACCGTAACCGTCCGTGGTCTTGGTCAGCTGCCCAAGGACGTTGTACTCATTGCGCTTCACCTGAGATCCGGCGCTGCTTCCACTCGCATACTTAACGTTTTCGGTGACGGTTTCGACAAGCGTGTTGCCGGTAACGGAATATACGGTGCTAGTGCTGCTGCCGTCCGGTCGAGTCACGGTGGCAACACGACTCCGAATGTCGTATGCGGTGACGACGGTTTCAGGCGTTCCTGAATAGTATGGAAGACTGACTTTCTCAACCCGGCCGAGACCGTCATAGCCGATGTCTTGCTTGCTGTAGCTCAAGCCCGTGAACGCCTCCAACTCCGACCGAATCAGGCGACCCAGATTATCGAAATACTGGATTCGCGTCGGCGCGATCGGTGAGGTACTCTGCACCCTGAAAGTCGGCGCAATTCCGTATACGGTGAAGCCGCAACCGGACGAACAATCCAGAAATGCCGTTTCCGTCTCATTGTCGTAATTATCATAAGCATTGGTCACACGCCCGAATTGATCGCGGACCCACGATGAAATCTGGCCATTCGGATCACCGATCTCTTTCGGTAAACCAAATCGCGAGTCGTACTCGCTTATGGTTGTAACGTGCCCTTTCGCGTTCGTGATGGTTCCGGGGTAGCGATCGTGCGTGTAGCTGCCGAACGACGTGCTTCGAGCCGTCACATTGTCGCCCGATACATTTGTACCGGTCGGTCGACCGCTAGCGTCATAGCTGCGTGTAGTTGACAACGTGAGATAGCTGTCGTTAGGAAAGCGCGTTGTCGTTGCCAACCGGTTGGAATTGCTATCTGGCACCATCGTCGCGTCGCGAACCAGCCCGGAACCAGATACTGGGCCCGGCCAGCTCTCGTTTGTAATTGAGTTGGCGAAGCCGATCAGCCACTGGCCCGATGTTGTGCGGTTTGTATAATTTGTGGTCGTTTCGGAGGTTTTGAGAAGTCCGCTAACAGTGTAGGTCGGAATGTCCCCCCAAATGCTGCCTGCAGAACCGCTGCTAACGGTTGTGCCAGTTGTGTCGGTGTTGACCAACTGGCTAATGAATCCGCTCGACAGTGTCAGTGTGCTCGTAGCCTTTGTAGCACCGAGCTGACTTGAGCCCTCGAAGATAAAACTGATACTTTCGCTGGCATACGGCAACACCGAAGTGCCAATTGAATGTGCGATAGACTGTTGTGCATAGTCCGTTTCCACACGCGCAATCGTTTGCGTTGCAGACCCATAGATGTCGTCATACTGCAGGAGCCTTGCTAGCTGGCCGAAGTATGGGTAGTCCAGTCTGTACTGACCATAGGTAACAATACCGGATGCCGCGTCAGTGATTCGTTGCGCATAAAAGCCGAGGAATCCCCAGTGTTTGGTGCTCTTCAGGCCCTTCTCCTGATACGCATACGACGTGTCATGGAATCCACCTAGGCCGTTGTCGCGCCGCAACTTCGTGGCTACGTGTCGAAGCGCCCCGGTCCCGGACAATGCCTGGGTATTGGCGGGCGGCGTGCCGTTGCCGTACGGCCGCTCCGTAAACAAGAACGGATGGGAGCTGCCGGTGATCGTACCGAATTCGATCTGGTGAACTGCGCCCAGGCCATCGAGCATGCCGTCCACCAGGATTGGGACGCCAGCCATGGTTGCGGACGGTGTCATCCAGTCAAAGTCGAGCGGCGCGAGACACGTCTGACCGGTTCCGTCCTCAGCGTATCCACATTGTTGAATCTGGTGCAGTCGCCGCCGACTAGCTACAACTTCGTCCAGCAAGCGGTACTCCCGAACAGTCGTGCCGTCGTACTTCACTCTCACGGTGTGCAGAAAAACGGACTGGGTTTGCGACGCGCTCCCAATGGCAACCGCCGATGCGTCCGTGCGCGTCCGGTACTTGAATTCAACGGCGGCGTCCGTGTAGTCAATATTGACAACGTAGTTAATACCTTTGGCGACGTCGTGATAGTACGTATAGTTTATTACGTTGCCGTCGGTGCTGGTTTCCTTGGACAGCGACCAGGCATAGTCAACACCACCATTCTGGTCCACACGACTTCCAGGGCCATTGCCATACTCGCGTACGGTGCCGTCTGGCAACGTCACGGTGAAGTACAGAGTGCCGCCAGCGCGCCACAGCCTGACCTTGGCGTAGCTTTCCATGAGCGTGCGATAAGTCGCCAGATGTGCCAGGTGCGTGCCAGTCTCAAGCACCAGCGGCATCCCGTCCAGGCAAAGGCTGTCAGCATCGGTCAGGCCGATAGCATTGGTCGCAGCCTGGTCGACAACGCAACGACGAATCTCGGAGAGCCCCGTCAGGCGCCATCCGTAGCCAAGCGTGTCTTCGGGTAGCGATTGCTCTAGCCGGTCGATGCCCCGCCCACTGTCATACTCAAGCGTGAGAGCGGGCGCGAATTCGGCGACCCCGGGAATCAGGTCCAGCGGTACACCAATAATCGCGTTGCCCTTGGTATCGACGTCAATTTCATACGCGGTGGTCCCGACTGCGCCCACGGTTGCCAAGACCGGCGTTGTCGCGACGCCGTTCTGGGCTGGCACGACGTTTACCACGACCGTATTCGTATACTGATCGACACCCGTGCATCCGCCACCACCCATGCCACCCATGCCGCCGGAGCCGCATGACATGTAGTGGTGCCGGACGCGGTATTCCCACGTGCCGGTTGGTTGGCTTGTAAGTGATGCCCAGAGAAAGTTGACGTGACGTTCTGCCACCGTCGTCCAAGTACTCGTGCCTTGTGCCCGGCGCTCTACGTAGAACGTTCCTTGCGTCGGGGCCACATAGGTCCAGCCCATATCGACATCGCCGTTGCTTGGGTTCGGTGTCACGTAAAGTGTGCCGATCGCTGCGTCGACACTCGTTGCGACGAATAGGGACAGCACCAACAGCAGGTTGGTCAAGTGAGTTGCTCGAGAATGCGCAGCGGCGCCGAACGGCGTAGATGTCATAACGTTCTCCCAGGCGGCGCTTCGAGTAGACGCCACGCGTGCCGACAAAGTCAGTTGGTGTGCCACAATCGAGACCCGATCTGACGGTAGCGCAGTCGGTTCGTCAAACACGCCTCGCGGGCCCAACATGGCGTTCAACATAATGCGAACGTCAGGTTACGGAGTTGCGCAGCATCGCAATGCTTGACTGTTGATTGGATAGACATCAGCGGTAAGCATTGGCAGTGCTTCGGTTTTCGTTGGAAACCGCACAGGAATATTTTGCGAAGCGCGAGGCGCGTGTTATCGTTCTCTGTTGCCTCTCGCCAGATTTGACATGCGCGTATAGCACCTATTATTTCTTCGATCTGGGCTATCGTTTCCATATAGCGAACACAGCGTTGCCGACCTGTCACGGGTGGGCAATCGAGATCAATTGTAATTCGCGCAAATCATTGGCTAACATCGGCACGTTCCCTGGTGCTCGAGCGGAGTTTGCGGTCTGGCAAACTCTGGCTCGCGATAGCAAAGGAGTGCGTCGTGACGAAGTCATCGGATGTCGAGGTGTTCAACAAGCTCGCCGAGACTCTGAGCTTCACGCGCACCGCCCAGGTTCTTGGAATCAGCCGGTCTTCGGTCAGCAAGCGGATCACCCGCCTCGAGCAACAGCTTGGCGTCAATTTGTTTCACCGCTCGTCACGCAACGTTGCACTGACCGGTGCTGGCGACCGTTACTATCGACATACGGCGCAGCTCGCAAACATCTTACTGGAGGCCTCCAAGGCGGCACGCAGCATGCATGAGGAACCAGCTGGCCCGCTCTCGGTGACTATGCCGACCTGCCTCGGTGCGCTGCTCCTACCGTCGTTGACGCGGACGGCCCAAGCCAATTGGCCGAATGTCAAATTGGACGTCAACCTAGACGACCGTATTGTTGATATTGTCGGCGACGGGTACGACGTTGCGATTCGAGTGTCGCCGGCACTTGACGATTCGGCGCTGGTCGCTCGTCAGTTGGTGCGGACCCCAGAGGTCGTCCTTGCCTCGCCCGCATATCTGGAGCGATTCGGCCAGCCACAATCACCACACGCATTGCGTAGTGCTCACTGTCTGACGCTAGGACGACGTCGGTCGAGTTGGCAGTTTCGGCAACGAGGCGAGTTAATACACGTGAACCTCGAGAGAACCATTGCCGTCAACAATCGGCTGGCCATGATTCTGGCAGCCTGCTTGGGTCGCGGCATCATCCGTGCCCCTAGGCTTCTAGTGGAGTCAGAAATGCGCCGCCAGCGATTGACAACACTCTTGCAAGGTATCGATTGCACGCGGGACTTCGGCGTATTCGCGGTCTTTCCGCGACGTAATCCCACTGCGGCCGCCCGCGCGTTTGTCGACTTCATTGAACGCTGGCTGCCGCACTTGGGTGACATCGATCGATGGAATCCACTGAATCAACGCGGTCGCGATGACCCAAGCTAAATTTACTCTTCTCGTGGCCGACCGGCCATGAGGTTAATGGCCATGGATTTGCACCCGTGATACGAATCGCGGCAGTTGCAGCTTGCTTCCTGCTTTCGGGCTTTGCCGGCCTACTTTATCAGATTGTCTGGATGCGGCTCTTCTCCGCAACCTTTGGGACGTCGGAGCTGGCAGTCGCGATCGTATTGGCCGGCTACATGGGCGGCCTTTCGATCGGCGCCGCCGTGGCGGCCCGATACATCGACCGAGTGTCGCGCCCAGTGCTCTTATACGGTCTGCTCGAAGGCGGGATCGCACTATCGGCCCTCGCGGTGCCATGGCTCATCAGCGCAACCGGGCACCTGCTCGTCCGGCTGGTCGGTCATCAACCCATACCGCCAAGTGCCGCGGATGTGGGCCAACCGCTGTTTTTCGGTTTGGCAGCTATGCTGATCATGCTGGTGCCCACCGGCTTGATGGGCGCCACGCTGCCACTGCTCGCACGCTATGCTGTCAACCGAGATCGCGATCTCGGCCGCCGCGTATCCATCCTGTATACGACCAATACGGTCGGCGCAATTGCCGGCGCAGTGCTGACTGGTTTCTACCTGCTTCCAACGCTGGGTCTGCGCGGCACGTCGTGGGTCGGCATTGCTGTCAATGCGCTCATTCTCGTCGCCGCCTGCGGCCTAGCATCTCAAGATTCCGAAAGCTTCAGGCTGCCACAGCAGCTACAACGGCATGGGTTACCGCGTCGATCAAGGTACGTGCTGATGCTCGTCTGTCTGACGGGATGCTTGTCCTTTGCCTACGAGGTCCTTTGGACACGCATGCTAAGTCTCGTCGTTGGCAGCAGCGTGTACGCGTTTTCGGCCATGCTCGCTGCTTTTCTGACCGGTATTGCATTAGGAGCCGCCGGGGCCGGTGCTGTAGTCCAGGATCGGCGCACAGCGCTCTCACGATTCGCATGGTGCCAGCTCGGGATCGCGCTGGCCTCGGCGATCGTGTACTCAAAGCTGCAGGCGCCCATTTCCTCGCACAACCACCCGTACTTGCTGTCATTCGCGGTCATGCTGCCGGCGACGCTCTTCATCGGTGCCACGTTCCCGCTCGCCGTGCGCGCAGTTGCGGAGGATGCCCGGGACGCCGGAACGGCCACCGCGACCGTCTACGCTTGGAACACCGTGGGTGCGATCCTCGGCGCCACTATCACCGGCTACTACGTGCTGCCAGCGCTCGGGTTCGCGGGAACAGTCTTAGCGGCAGTTGTTGGCAATCTCTTGCTTGCTATTCTTGCAATGGCGATCAGCGCCAGGAGCGTACCCCGCTTCGCAATAGTTCGGATTGGCGCTGCCGTGCTTTTCTTGCCAGCGATGTTGTTTCTATTTCAACCGGAACGCCCGATCGCTCTGCTGTCGACGACGCACTTCGGCGGCAGTTACCTTGGGGCCGGGCGTGAAGTCCACTATAGGGTTGGCCGCTCCAGCACCGTGTCGCTCACCGAAAACAGCGCACGTTTCGACCTAGCTACGAACGGCCTGCCGGAGGCGCAAATTGAGTTTCTCGGTGCGCCACCCGCAATCGTCAGTCAACGATGGCTGGCCCTGTGGCCGAGTCTGTTCAAACCGCAAATCGACCACCTTCTGGTGGTCGGACTTGGTGGTGGCGTGGCGCTTGAAAACGTGCCACCCGGCGTTCGGGACATCGACGTCGTCGAACTTGAGCCGGAAGTGGCGCGTGCGATCGCCAAGATTTCGCGCCATCGGAATGGCGATGTCCTCGACGACGATCGTGTGCACCTGGTGTTCAACGACGCAAGAAACGCTTTGCAGCTGACCGACAGGCGCTATGACGCAATAGTTTCGCAACCGTCGCATCCATGGACCGCTGGCGCATCTCACCTATTTACCCACGAGTACGTCGCTTTGGTGCGCACCCGGCTCAATGCCGACGGCGTGTTCGTGCAATGGATGAATGCCGATCTCATCGATGAGCGCCTGCTGCGGCGCTTTCTCGCGACGCTGCACGCAGAGTTCGCCTATATTCGGGTATTCCAGCCCACGCCGCTGGCTTTACACTTCGTGGCTTCCAACGCGCCGCTACGGCTGGCAGCCGATTCTGGTACTCCGTGGTCGGAACCGTTGGCGCAAGCCGCGTTTGTCAGTAGCGGTATCAGCGATTTCCTCGATATTCGCGCGGCGGAGTTGCTTGATAACGGCGGCGCAAGATTGGTTGCCACCGATGCACTTCCGCTCACCGACGACGACAATCGAATGGCTTTCGATACCTATACGTCGGCAACTGGTCTGTCATCTACCGACTTGCTGGCGCTGACGGCTGCGCACGATCCGCTGTTGAAACGAGGCAGTCCGTTACGACAGCACTTGGGCTCCAGTGAGCTCCTGTATTTGGTTCGGCGACTTATTACCAATGGTGAGCTCGCACGTGTCCGTCGATTGATAGAGTCGATCGACCAAGACGCCGTCCGATCCGTGGCACGCGCAATACTGCTCCGGCATGAAGGACGAATGGCCGAAGCAATCGCAGAAGCAGAAATCGTCGCCGACGTGAGTGAGGTGCCTTCAGAAATCGCATTGCTGCGCAGTGAGGTCGCAACAACTATTCCGAGTATTGAGAATTCCAACTACCGTACGGAATTCGCATCAAACGACCCACTTGCAAGTATTGCTCAGGATGGCTGGCGATCGTATGTCCAAAGCGACTGGAATCGGCTTCACTCACTCGATTCAGCGTTGGCCGATCTTCCTTTGACGAACTTGTGGGCACCGTTCATTGCACAAGTGCGCGCCGAGTGGCGAGTCGCGCTGGACACATCGAACGGCGAGCATTGTCGAGAAGCTCTAATCATCGTGGACCAATCACTGATCGTCCATCCAACGGTTGGCGGCCTCTTCACTCGTGCGCGGGCGGCCAAGTGTCTAAATGATACGCCAACACTAATCGAGTCGATCCCGAGCATCATCGCAATAATTCACCGGGAGATGTCCACGGCGCAATCAAATGACCGACCGCTGTCGCTCTCGGAGCGAGAGACGTGGCTGGCCATGCTCGATGAGCTTATCATGGCAGTCAGCGCCGCCGGAGAAGACACCAGCAGTCGCGCACTTACAGTACTGGAACAACTATTGCGAACACGCGAAATGGTCAACAGTAGCGGCTACGACCAGTAGATTGAACACTTTGAATTGGAACTAACTTCAGATAGGTCTTTGTGTTTTTCACAGCCGATTTGACGACCTCCTTCAATCGGACCTGCACGTCCAGGTTGCCGCGAACTTGCAGCACGGCGCAACAGCGCTGTACGTTGGGACTGACCTCGGATTGACCACCTAGATTGCAGTGTCCTCGTAGATTATCCCAACAATGGACATTGGGACTCATTTCTCACTTGAATCTCGTCTCTGAATGTTGGCCCGTGGACGTTTGCTACCACTTTCGAACAACTCGCCGGAAGAATCTACGTTGATTCAGTCGGCATCAGTTAGACCTCACACGACTCAGAATATGCATCGTGTCTTGGGACCAAGTTGCCAAAAGTCGGTCACACGGACTCGCAACAAAATTGCCTACCTGGTGAAAAACTTCAGTTCAATAAGGTGCAACTTAGGCCGGTGAACGTGGGCCTTGCGGCACGACAACTAAGTTGGACTTCAAATGCCTGATATCATGCGACGGTGCGTACACTGAAAGAAATCTTGAAAGCGTTCGTCTAACGAGTTGTGCGAATCTTGCGCGACTCGAGCGAGAGTGTTTCATTGCTCGACGGCCCGGATATGATCGGTGTCCTAAATTTTCTCACCGGTTCTCTCGATTGTGGCGCCGATGCCGGCGGTCATTGTGAACAGGACGAGTATGTGGTTTGGCCCCAGCATTTCGGACCACCTAGTAAAGCGCGATAATGCGTTTTGGAGGTGGACCATGGCAAGACGAAAACGATTTAGCGCCGAGTTTAGGCGGCAGGCGCTGAGGAGAGCTGCCGAGCCGGGCATGACGGATGCGCTGGTGTGCGAGGAGTTGGGTGTCAGTACGCGACAGTTGCGACGCTGGAAGGACGCGGTCAAGGAACACGGTGAGGAAGCCGCGTTTCCGGGGCACGGCAAGGCACGGGACAATGAGGTGGCGAGGCTCCGGCGGGAGCTGAAGAAGGTCACCGAGGAGCGGGATTTTTTAAGAGAAGCGGCCAGGTACTTCGCCAAGGAGTCGAACTGAGGTACGCATGTATCCATCGACGTCG